>Ga0209266_1000002_pt1 | contig 219303 bp, 234 predicted proteins | sample GraSoiAngelo_132_FD_185889 | JGI IMG/M metagenome (GOLD analysis project Ga0209266, IMG submission 185889) | Grasslands soil microbial communities from the Angelo Coastal Reserve, California, USA - 14_0929_02_40cm (SPAdes) (version 2) | ecosystem: Environmental > Terrestrial > Soil >...
GGGTTCACGTCGCGTGTTCCTCGTGGTGCGACGCGAGCGCGGCGCGAGCGTCGTCGCGGCCCTGCCGTCGGGCGGGGTTCACGACCTCGGGCGCTACGGCTCGCGCTGGCTCTACTCGAACCGCTAGCGGCGGCGACGGAAGCTGTCGGCGGCGAGGAGGAACCGCTTGACCGTCCCGCGGAGCTCATTGACCTCGAGCGGCTTGCGCAGGACCGGAGACCGGCTCGTCGACAGGAGCTCCGCCGTATCCGCGTCCACCGCCCCGCCCGTCATGAACATCACGCGGCGAGCCTGCTCGGGAGTGCGTCGCGCCAGCTCGCGATAGAGCGACGGGCCGTCGAGCTCGGGCATCCGGATGTCGACCAGGAGGAGATCGAAGGCCTGGTCGACGAGGAGCGCGAGCGCGTCGACGCCGTTCCGCGCGGTCGCGACGCGGTATCCGTCGCCCCTCAGGACGTCCTCGAGCAGGCGCGTCAGCCTCGGATCGTCGTCGACGACCAGGACCGACCTCACGGGCTCCGCCGTGGTCACGGGCTCCGGCTCCACGGGCCTCACGGCGTCGCCGCTGGCCGGGACCGGAGCGTCCAGCGGGAGCTCGACACGCACCATGGCCCAGCCCTGCTGTCGCAGGCGGTCCTCGGTCTCGGATTTCGAGCGTCGATCGGCGCGGCGACGCTCGCCACCGGGCGGGAACGGTGTCTTCCGACGCTCCACGGCACGCCGGTCGAGGATGACCCTCACTCGGCTGTCGCCCGCGAAGACTCGCTTCAGATATTCGTAGCGGTCGGGGGCGTCACGCGACACGACGAAGAGCAACCCTTTCGCAGGCATCGTCCGGCCCTCGGCTCAGCTCGTCTCCGGCCCGCTCCGCCCTCGCTCGCGCGGCACGTGGGTCGAATCGAGCCCGACGACCTCGTCCACGACGAAGATCGGGCGGTTCTGGACCTCCTCGAGGACACGGCCGACATACTCACCGAGCAGGCCGATGATGAGGAGCTGGAGGCCGAAGAGGAAGGCCAGCGCCGCCACCACGCCGGCGACGTACGACATCCATCCGAGCAGCACGAGCAGGCCGACCGTGAGTGCGAGCGCCGAGATGGCCGCGCCCGCGAGGCCCACCAACCGGAGCGGGACGACCGAGAACGGCACGATCCCCGCGACGGCCAGATCCAGGAGCTTCCAGACCGTGTACGTGGGGTGGCCCTTGCGCCGACGGTCTCGCTCGTAGGGAAACGCGACCTGGCGAAAGCCGACCCAGCTCCTGAGCCCACGCACGTAGGGGTGGCGCTCGCCGATCGAGACGATCAGATCCACGACGCGGCGGTCCATCACGGCGAAGTCGCCGGTGTCGAGCGGCATCCGGGTCTTCGTGAGGCGCGCCTGCAGGCGGTAGAAGATCGCCGCCGTCGCGCGCGTGAACCACCCTTCCTTCCGCGCGGTCCGGACGCCGTAGACCACCTCGGCGCCCTTCCGCCACACGCGCACCATCTCGGGGATGACCTCGGGCGGGTCCTGCAGGTCGCCGTCCATCACGGCCACGCACACGCCCCGGGCGAAGCTGAGCCCGGCGAAGATCGCCGCCTGGTGCCCGAAGTTGCGCGAGAGGCTCACGAACTTGAAGCGCGGATCCTCGCGTGCGATGTCCCGGATCATGGTGGCCGTGCCGTCGGTCGAGCCGTCGTCCACCAGGATGCACTCGAACGCGTGATCGCCGAGCGCCGCGGTGATCCGGGTACGCAGCGCCGGGAGGTTCGCCTCCTCGTTGCAGAGCGGGACGACAACGGACACCATACCGTCGCTAGTCATGCTGACCATCTACCGGTTCCCTGCCCTCTACCGGCTCGCGATGCGCGTCGGCTACGGGCGGGACTACGCGCGGCGCCACGCGCTCGTCACCGATCTCGTCGCCGACGGGATCGGGCACCGCGGTGACGTCCTGGAGCTCTGCTGCGGCGACCTGGCGCTCTACCAGCATCTCGCGCGCCGGGGACTGGCTGGATCGTATCTCGGCCTCGAGCAGTCGTGCGCCATGCTGCGGCTCGCCCGCCGACGCGGGGTCGACGTGCGCGCATTCGACGTGCGCGCTGGTGGCGTGCTGCCCACAGCCGCCGCGGTCATCATGCAGGCAAGCTTATATCAGTTCCACGACATCGCCGACATCTTGCTTCCACGTCTCTGGGCGGCCGCTCGGCGTCTCCTCCTCATCGCCGAGCCCGTGCGCAACGTGTCGCAGTCGCGCTCCGCCGTCGCCCGCTGGCTCGCGCGGATCCTGACAGGGACCGACGACCGTGTCCACACGTTCCGCTATACCGAGGCGACGCTCCTCGAGCTCTATCGGCGCTGCGGGATTCCGGTGAGCCGTCTCGACCGCACCCCCGGCGGACGTGAAGTCATCGTGTGCTCCGTCAAGGCTCCTTGACCCTGAGCCGCACGATGATGGCGGACGGCGGCAGCGAGTCGCGCTCCAGCGTGTAGGAGAGCTCCTGGAGTCCCGGGCGCGGGGTCGTCGCCGCGACGCCGACCCACTCGCAGATGGAGCCGTCTCGCGTGCGCCGGCGCGCTCGGGGGTAGCGCGCGAGATCCACCGGCTCCCCGTTGATGCTGAGCGTGAACCGCGTGCCCGCCAGTTCGCGGGCGAGCCCGGCACCGTCGCGCGCGCACCAGGCGGGCCCGAGCGGGATCCCACGTCCGTCGACGATCGCCTCCTGGTACGTGTGGTGCGTTCCCGGCGCGCGCCAGCCGTCGGGCAGGAGCGCCTCCCAGAAGACCGCGTCGCGGTGGTCGAAGCTCGTATCCGGCGCGAGCCCGAGCGCGGCGACGGTCGAGGGGGGCTCCGCGCGCGAGGGGCGGTACGCGGCGGCGATCCCGACTGTGCCGAGCGCCGCCGCCAGGGCGAGGGTCAGCCGGGCGCGCGCCGGGCTCCCGAACGCAGCGCCCGCCGGACGCCCCATCGCAGCGCTCGCCACCACCGTGCCGACGACCCGGCCAAGCCACGCGCTCCCGACGGCTGTCAGAAGCACGCCGGGGAACGCGAGGGCGACGCGCCCGAGCTCCCACGGCCGCCCGACGGCCCACGCCATCCACGCGGCCTCCTGCGCGTACATGACGAGGGCGAAGAGAGCGCCGGCGAACAACGCCGCCAGCCCAGAGGTACTCGGAACGGGAAGCGCGGCGACGGCGAGCTCGATCGCCAGCGCGGGCAGGAGCGGAATCGGCGTGAAGGTCGGGACACGCATGCCGAAGGCGAGAAGCGCCAGGAGGATCAGGACGTGCTCGGCGGTAAAGATCGCGGCCGTCGCCGCGGCGGCGCCGGGGCCGAGAGCGCGGGTCGCCGCCATGAAGATGGCCGGCAGGAAGAGCGCCAGGAGAAAGGGATAGAAGTCGGGAGTGCGTCCCCAGGCGTCGAGGGTGTAGTGGTCGAGGGCCACCATCGCCTTGTGGACGAGGTCGGCGAAGCCGAGGAGCAGGATCACGCGCGGCAAGCGCCGGCGGGGCGTCTCGGCGAAGCGCGTGTGGGCGGCGACGGCGAGGACGAGCCCGACGGCGATGAGCGCCGCGCCGGCGAGGCCGACGAGGTGGGGCGGGCTCCAGAGGTTCACGTCCTTGCCGACGTTCGCGTGCCACCACTCGTCGAGCGCGGCGCCCGCCACGGCCAGGAGAAATCCGACGCCGCCGAGGAGCAGGCCGCCGGGCGCGCCGTAACGCCGGCGCCCCCACACGAGCGCCCACGCGCTGACGAGGCCGTTGACCACGACGCCCGCGTACATGAGGACGTGCGGCGGAGAGAGGAGGCTGTCGCGTCCGATCGTGCGGTGCCACGCGACGTCCCAGAGGAGGCCGGGGAAGCCGAGCCAGCCTGCGCCCAGCGCGAGGGCGAGCGCGACCGTGACCGGATGGAGGCCGGAGCGCACATGCTATCCTCCCCGCATGTCGCCGCCGGGGCAAGCCCTCGCGCGCACCGTGGTTCTCCTCATGCTCGCGAGCCTCGCGTCGATTCCCGCGGCGACCGCCGCCGATCGCACCAACGTGCCGCTCAAGAACTGGGGTGGATTCTCGGAGTTCCGCGACGCCGTCTACGACGATCTCGAGCGACTGGTCACCGCCGGGCTCGCCGACCGAGTCCTCCTGAACACGCGTCCGCTGAGCCGTGTGGAGGTCGCGAGGATCCTCGCCCGCGCCATCGAGAAGATCCGCGGCGACGACACGGGCGCCCTCAACGCGCGGCGCGACCTCGAGCCCGTCCTCGATCGACTGATGGAGGAGTTCAGGGTCGAGCTGGCAAGCCTCGGCGCCGGAACGTCAGGGGGCGCGACGGCGCCCGGGTTCTTCGCATTCTCCCCGATCGATCGCGCGCAGGCGTTTGGCGCCTACGCGAATCGGCGGTTCTCTCTCGTCCAGAGTCAGGGGCGGACCCTCAAGCGCGGAGCCAACGGCGGCCTGACGTTCGAGAGCCGCGCCCAGATCGGGGACTTCCTCTCCGTCTACCTCCAGCCGGAGCTGCTCGAGAACGAGGACTACGACGCCGCGCGGCTCGCGACGGGGTACGCAAAGCTCACCGTCGGGAACGTCGAGCTGCTCGTGGGGCGCGACAGTCTGGCCTGGGGCCCTGGGTATCACAACGGACTGCTCCTCACCAACAACGCGGCGCCGCTCGACCAGATCAAGATCGGCGCCGCCGAGCCGTTCCTGCTCCCCTGGATCGGCAAGTGGGTGGGGCCGATGAAGGCGTTGATCTTCCTGGCCCAGCTCGAAGAGCGGCGTGACCATGCCTACACGAAGCTGTCCGGGATGCGGCTGACCTTCGCGCCAGCCACCTTCCTGGAGCTCGGCGCAAGCCACACGGTGCTGTTCGACGGGCTGGGCCCCGACCTGCCGCTCCGCAAGTACCCCGAGGCGATCTTCAACCCGGGGTTCGGCGACGTCCGCACGCACCCGGAAGAGCGCACCAACGGTCTCTCCGGGCTCGACGCCGATCTCCGCCTCCACGATGTCGACCGCTACCGCTTCCCGAGCCGCGATCTCAGGCTCTACGGGGAGTTCTACTGGGACGACACGTGTGGAGAGTGCGGGCCGAGCACCGGCGTCGGCCACTGGTTCGCCTCGAATCTTCTCCCCAAGGGCAGGACCACGGGCGGTGTCGGCGGCGTGCATTTCCTCGAGCTCTTCGGCCAGGACTGGTTGGACGCCAGGTTCGAGTACGCGAGGACCTCCCCCGTCTCCCTCAACCACGACCAGTTCGCGAGCGGATACTGGACGCGAGGGCATGTCATCTCGGACTTCATCGGCACGGACGGGACCGACTACTTCGGGCGCCTCGCCGCGCGCGTCACGCCGAATCTGATGGTGGGGCTCGACCTCGACCGGGCCGTGATCGGGAGCACGGCGAAGAATTTCCCCGGCCCCCAGGAGAAGCGCCTCGGCGGGTCCGTCGATGTCTCGTACCGCTTCTGGGGGCGCTACTCCCTCTTCGCCCAATACATGATCAGCGACGTCAAGAATCGACAGTTCAGGCCCGGAGACGACGGCCTCGATCACCTCGTGCGTCTCGAGCTGACCCGCTCCTTCCGCTAGACCTCACGGGTCCTTGAAGGTGACCAGGAGCACGACTCGCGTCGTGAGCTCTCGGCCAGGCGCTCGGCGCTCGATGGAGTAGACGAATCGGTTCTGGCTCGCTCGTTGGAACGCCGAGGCGACGCCCAGCCAGGCACACTGCGCGCCGTCGCGGAGGCGCAGGCGTACGAGCGGGTACGGCGCGAGATCCACCGACGTGCCGTTCACCTCCATGCCGAAGCGGGTACCGCCGAGCGCCGTCGTCAGCGCCGCCGCGGTCGGCGCACACCACGCCGGACCGACGGGCATGGGAAGGCCGTCGATGATCCCCTCGCTCCGCGCCTCGATCCGCGGCGCCGAGGGCCACCCCTCGGCGAGGAGCGCGTTCCAGAAGATCGCCTCCTGATACGGGAACGTCGAGAGCGGAACGAGCCCGAGCTCGTCCACGGTCATCGACGGGCCGTAGCGTTGAGGCTGGTAGGACGCCGCGAGGCCGACCACGGCGAGCAGGACGGCGGCGGTCGCCGCGGCGCGGGCCCGCCCGCCGCCGCCGAACTCGGTCACGACGCCGCCGGGGGAGCCGACGCCGTGGAGGAAGCCGCCGAGGACCCATCCCACCCAGGCGCTCAGCGCGCCGGTCACGAGGACACGCGGGAGCGCCGCGAGCACGCGCTCGGTCGGCCACGGGCGGCCGACGACCCAGCGCATCCATGCAGTCTCGATCGTCACGAAGGCGAGCACGAACCCCACCCCGGCCACGGCGGCGAGCCATGCCCGCGCCCGCCCACGACCGTCGCGCGAACGCTCCGCGCCCCAGAACACGAGCGAGAGGACGGCGGCGGGGAGGGCCAGGATCGGGGTCAGCGTGTAGCGCTCGAACTCGATCGCTCGCAACATCACGTCGATGAGCCACGTCACGCCGAGGAACAGGAGACACGCGAGCGTCGGCGCCCACGGCCCGACGGCGCGCGCCGCGGCAACCAGGACGACCGGGACCAGGAGGGCGACGAGAAACGGGTAGAGGTCGGGCGTGCGCGCATGGTCCAGCATCGTGTAGTGAGCGAGAATGAAATGGCCGCGGTGGACGAGATCCACCAGCACGGCGAGCATCGCGCCCCGCCACAGCCACGCGCCGGCGAGCGCGCCGCGGCCGCGCTGGGCGGCCACGGCGAAGAGCAGGCCGATCGCCGCGATGCCGGCCCCCAGATGGAGCTGAAGGTGGGGCGGGCTCCAGATGAGCACGTCCTTGCCGAAGGTGTCGTGCCACCACGCGTCCACCGGCGCGGCCGCGGTGATCACACTGATCCCGAGCGCGGTGACGGCGAAGCCCAGAGGCAGCTGGAGGCGCCAGAGGCGGAGAATCGGACCGCCGAAGTCTGCGGCGCGACCGAGCGTCGCGTGGGTGACGCTCCCGAGGGCAGCGCCCAGGACACCGAGCCCGCCGCAATAGATGAAGACGTGTGGCAGGATGAAAAACGAGTCGCGGCCGACGGTGCGGTGCCACGCGGTGTCGAGATACACGCCGACCATCCCGGCGGCGCCAGAGACGACGGCGACCGCGATCGCCAGGTCCGGGAAGGAGCCGTGACGCCTCATGGACCAGGGATTCTAGCAGGGGGAGGACGCGCGTCACACGAACGCCACGACATGACGTAGGCTTGAACCCGCGAGAACCCATCGGAGGACGCCATGGTGACGACACGGGCCATCACGGTGAAGGGCGGAGACGTCGTGCTGCTGGTCGGCACGCTGAAGGGGGCCTTCCTTCTGCGCGCGCCAGCCACGCGGGCCACCTGGGAAGTGGGAGGGCCGTACCTCGCGGGCCGAGCCGTCTACGCGCTGGCCCATGACGGCCGAGCGGGCCGCGCGCGGATCTGGGCGAGCGCAGCGAGCATGCACTGGGGCGCCGTGCTCGTCTCGACCGACGACTGGGGCCGGACATGGACGGACCCTCAGGAGGCCAACGTCAAGTTTCCGGTCGAGAGCGGGCTCGCGCTCAAGCAGATCTGGCAGATCACGCCCGGCCGCGCCGCCGAGCCCGACACCCTCTACTGCGGCGTCGAGCCCGCGGCGCTCTTCCGGTCGACCGACGGCGGGCGGACATGGAACGCTTTGAGCGGGCTGCTCGACCACCCGCACCGCCCGCGCTGGACGCCGGGCGGCGGCGGCCTTTGCCTTCACACGATCGTGCTCGATCCCGTGCGGGCGTCACGCATCTGGGTCGGTGTCTCGACGGGCGGCGTCTATCGCACGGACGACGGCGGCCGCACGTGGAAGGCGCGAAACGTCGGGATCCGCGCCGAGTTCCTTCCCGAGAAGTACCCGGAGTTCGGCCAGTGCGTTCACAAGGTCGTCCACCACGCGGAGCGTCCGGCGACGCTGTTCCTTCAGAACCACTGGGGCCTCTACCGATCGGACGACGCGGGTGACTCGTGGCAGGACGTGGCCCACGGCGTGCCGTCCGACTTCGGCTTCCCCATGGCCATCCATCCTCGCGAGCCCGACACGGTCTACGTCCTCCCGCTCGAGTCCGACACGTTCCGCTGCCCGCCCGGCGCGAAGCTCCGCGTCTACCGGACGCGGAACGGCGGCCGGTCGTGGCAGCCGCAGAGCCGCGGGCTGCCTCAGCAGGGGGCGTACGAGACGATCCTGCGCGACGCGATGGCGACCGATACCCTCGACCCCGTCGGCGTCTACTTCGCCACGCGCAACGGGAAGCTCTTCGCGTCGAGGGACGGCGGCAGCTCGTGGCGCCTCGCCGTCGAGGGGCTCCCGCCCGTGGTCTGCGTGCGTGCGGTGGTGGTCGATCGAGCCAGCCGACAGCGGTGACGCGGGTCACCTTTCTCATCCCCGCCGCCCTGCAGCCGCTGACCGAGGGGCGGAGCCGACTCCACGTCGACGTCCCCCGCGGCGCGCCGTCACTCGGCGAGGCGCTCGACGCGCTGTGGGCGCTTTACCCCGGCGTCAGAGACCGAGTGCTGACCGAGCAGGGTGACGTCCGTCCCCACGTGAACGTCTTCGTGGGCACCGAGAGCAGCCGGTGGAGCGGGGGCCTGGCGACGCCGGTGCCCGACGGCGCCGAGATCTCGATCCTGCCCGCCGTGAGCGGCGGCCGACGCGACACGTGAACAATCGCTGGGTCGCGCTCGCGATCGTGTTCGTCACGCGCACGTCGATGGGCTACCAGTTCCAGTCCGTCGCCTCCGTGGGCCCGCTCCTCGTCCCCGCGCTCGGGCTCACCTGGGCGCAGCTCGGCACGCTCATCGGCCTCTACATGCTGCCGGGCGCCTTCTTCGCCCTGCCGGGCGGGATGCTCGGCCAGCGGTTCGGCGAGCGCCGCACGGTGGTGGCGAGCCTCGCGCTCATGGTCGCGGGCGGCCTCGTCACCGCCGCGAGTCACGGCTTCGCCGTCGCCGCCGCCGGGCGCGTGTTGAGCGGCGCCGGCGCCGTGCTCATGAACATCCTGCTCGCCAAGATGGTCGCCGACTGGTTCGCCGAGGGCGAGCTGACGACGGCGATGGCCGTCATGCTCTCGAGCTGGCCGGTCGGGCTCGGCCTCGCCGCCGCGACCCTCGGCGGCCTGGCCACCCGCTCGTCGTGGCGTATGGCGATCGTCGCGACGGGGCTCGCCGCCGCTCTCGGGCTCGTGCTGATCGCCTTCGTGTACCGCGACCCGCCGCGTGCGCCGGGCGGAGCGTCCGGGCCAGCGGACCGCCGCGCAACGCTCCCGCGCCGGGAGGTCAAGCTCGCCGTGAGCGCGGGCTTCGCCTGGGGATGCTTCAACGCGAGCCTCGTCGCCGTCATTGCCTTCGGCCCTGGGATGCTGATGGCGCGCGGCGCCTCGCTCGGCGACGCCGGGTTCATCGTGAGCCTGGCGATCTGGGTGACGATTCTCTCGGTGCCCCTCGGCGGGCTTCTCACCGACCGCCTCGGCCGGGCCAACCTGGTGATCGTCGCCGGCAGCATCACCGCGGCGCTCGCCACGCTGCTGCTCCCCGCCCTCCCGCATCCGCTCCTGGCGTTCTGCCTACTCGGCCTGGCGATCGGAGCTCCGCCCGGCGCCATGATGGCGCTCCTGCCCAAGGCGGTCGCCGCCGAGCGCCTGGCCACCGCCCTCGGCGTCTATTACACGGTGTTTTACGTCGTGATGGCGCTGGCGCAGCCCGCCGCGGGCGCCGTGCGCGACCTCTCCGGCAACCCTGCGGCGCCCATCGCCTTCGCCGCGCTCGTGATGGCCGCGACGGTTCTCGGGCTCGCGCTCTTCCGCGGGGTCGAGCGCGCGGCGCCCCGCCAGATGCGTGTGTGACCGTCGCCGCGACTGAGCGTCCTACTTCGAGCGGACCGACTTCAGAAAGCGCAGCACCGCCCGGTTGAAGGCGTCGGCCTGCTCGAGGAAGAAGCCGTGGCCGCCCGGAAGCACCACGCGGCGCGCGCGGGGGAGCTTCGTCGCGAGAAACGTCGAGAACGCGGGCGGCGTGAGGATGTCGTCCTTGCCGACCAGGACGAGCGCCGGCACGCGGATCGACCCGAGCCGCTCCACTCGAGTCCCGTTCCACGCGAGGATCCCGCGCGCCTGGCGCTCGATCGCCTCGGGCTTGGTCTGGTGGGGGTAGGCGAGCGCGCGCTGCAGCGCCTGCTCCACGTTCTCCTTCTGGGCGAGGAACTCCGGCGAGAAGATCCAGGGATAGACGACGTGGCGATAGCGCTCCTCCACGGGGACGCGGTAGGCGAGCGAGATCCATGCCTCGATCGTGTGGAGGAACCGCGGGTCCGCGTACGCCCACGTGCACGCGAGCGTGAGCGAGCGAACGAGCCGCGGATGCCGGAGCGCCAGCTCCATCGCGATCGTGCCGCCCATCGAGGGGCCGAGGACGTGGGCGCGCGAAATTCCGAGGTGGTGCAGGAGCGCGGCCGCATCGTCCGCCAGCTGGGCGGTGGAGTACACGGGCTCGGAGGGCAGGTCCGTCTCACCGACGCCGCGGTTGTCGAAGGTGACCACCTGGAAGTGTGGCGCGAGCGCCTTCACCTGTAAGACCCAGCCCACGGAGGGCGCCGAGAGGCCGTTGATCAAGAGGACGGGCGCCCCCTGCCCGGCCGTCTCGTAGTGCATCCGGATCTTGTTGATGACCGCGTAGGGCATCAGATCACCAGGGCGACCTTGATGGAGTCAGGCTGGGCGTGAGTCACGAAGGCGTCGCCGATCGCGTCGAGCGCGAAGCGGTGGCTGACGAGGGGCCGCGTCCTGACGGTTCCGTCGGCGACGAGGCGCATCGCCTCGGCGAACTCGTCTTGGTAGATCATCGAGCCCAGGATGGTGATTTCGCGGCGGACGACGGAGAAGAACTCGACCGGCGTCGGCTCGTGGGGCAGCCCGGTGAGGACGACCCGCCCGCCCGGCCGGACGAGGGCGAGCGCGTAGTTCACGGCCTCCGCGGTGCCCGCCGTCTCGACGACGCAGTCCACGCCCTCGCGCCCCGAGAAGGCGCGCGCCTGGGCCTCGAGCGGCCCTCCACCGACGGCGTGCGTCGCCTCGGCGCCGAGGTCCTTGGCAAGGGCGAAGCGCCGCCCGCTGCGACTGACGACGAGGACGCGCGCCCCGTGACCGCGCGCCACCTGCACGGCGAGGAGCCCGATCGTCCCCGCGCCCACAACCGCCACGGTCTCCCCCGAGCGTACGTCAGCGCGGCCGACGGCGCGGACGGCCACCGCGAGCGGCTCGGTGAGGACCAGGTCCTCGTCGGCGACCCCCGCCGGGGCCGGCCAGCAGCAGCGGGCCGGGACGCGCACGAGCTCGGCGAAGCAGCCGTCCACGTCGATACCGACCGCGGTGCGTGCCAGGCAGAGATTCTTGTTACCCTCCCAGCAGAGCGGACACGTCCCGCACGAGTAATTCGGCTCGACCGCGACGCGGTCCCCGGGCGCGACACGCGTCACGTCGGCGCCGACCGCCTCGACGCGGCCCACGAACTCGTGCCCCATCACCCGCGGGTAGGCCACGGGCCGGTCGCCCGACCAGATCCGATAGTCGGTCCCGCAGAGCCCGGCCATGGCGACGCGGACGAGGACCTCGTCCCCCCGGACCTCGGGTCGCGTCGCCGATTCGACGCGCAAATCGCGCGGGCCGTGAAGAATCGCGGCTTTCACGCGGGAGAATGTACCCCACTCCCCGGTTTTTTCCTAGAATGACGGCCGGGGTCGGTGGTAGCCTGCGTTCGAACGGTTGATGATCTCGTTCCTCTACTACCTCTACGAGCGGCGCCTCCTTCGGGAGATCCGGGGGCGCCCCGTTCCCCGGCACGTCGGTATCATCCTCGACGGCAACCGCCGCTACGCGATCGAGCGCGGGTTCGTCGACCCGCTCGAGGCCTACGCGCTCGGCGCGCGGAAGCTCGACGACGTGCTCCTCTGGTGCGGCGAGCTGTCGATCCCCGCGGTGAGCCTCTGGGTCTTCTCGACGGAGAACTTTCGCCGGGACGCGAGTGAAGTCTCCGGCATTTTGAAGACGGTCGAGGCCAAGCTCGTCCAGCTCGCCCGCCATCCGCGGACCCACCGCCTCGGCGTGCGGGTCCGCGCCGTCGGCAAGCTCGATCTCCTCCCGGACTCGGTCGTCGCCGCGATCCGCGAGGCCGAGGACGCCACGGCAGCCAACCGCGGGACGGTGCTGACGATCGCCGTCGCCTACGGCGGGCGCCAGGAGATTATCGACGCGATGCAGGCGATGCTCCGCGAGAAGGCCAAGCAGGGGGAGGACCTCGAGACGATCATCGAGGGCATCTCGGAGGAGACGCTCGCCCGGTACCTCTACGCGCCCGATCTGCCCGACCCGGATCTCATCATTCGGACGAGCGGCGAGGTGCGCCTGTCCGGGTTCCTTCTCTGGCAGAGCGCGTACAGCGAGTTCTACTTCTGCGACGTCCACTGGCCGGCGTTCAGGAGGATCGATTTCCTGCGGGCCGTGCGCGCGTTCCAGCAGCGCGACCGCCGCTTCGGCTCGTAGGCGCGCCGCACCGTCTCAGGCGGCGGAGTGGCCGCCGTCCAGGAAGATGGTCTGGCCCGTCATGAAGTCGGACGCGGACCCAGCCAGGAAGACCGCGAGCGGGCCGATCTCCTCGGGCCGCCCGATCCGGCGCATCGGGATGTCGCGCGTCAGCCGCGCGTTGATCCCCGGGTCCGCGAACGCCTCGTCGGTCATCGGCGTCCTGAACCAGCCCGGGGCGATCGCGTTCACCTGGATCCCGTGGCGGGCCCACTCCACGCCGAGGGCGCGCGTGAGCGCGATCACGCCGCCCTTCGTCGCGGCGTACACCGTGTAGCCCGGGAGCCCCACCTGCCCCAGGACCGAGGCGATGTTGATGACCTTGCCCGACTTCTGCGCGATGAGGTGGGGGGCGGCCGTGCGGCAACCGTTGAAGACGCCCGTGAGGTTCACGTCCACCATGATGCGCCAGTCCGCCGCGGTCAGCTCGGCGAGCGGCGCGACCTTGGCGACGCCCGAGTTGTTGACCACGATGTCGAGGCGGCCCAGCTCGCGGATGGCGCGCGCCATGAGCGCCTCGACCTCGGCGTAGACCGCGACGTCCGTGGGAACAACGAGGGCGCGTCGGCCCGCCGCCTGCACGCGCCTTGCGGTCTCCTCGAGGTCCCCCTTCGAGCGCGCCGCGAGGGCCACGTCGGCACCGGCCCCGGCGAGTGCCACGGCGATCGCGCGCCCGAGCCCGCGGGAGGCACCGGTGACGACGGCAACCCGGCCCGCGAGCGTCAGCGGTAGAGCTCCTCGATCGCGCCCTGGTACTTCTGTGCAACGACCTTGCGCTTGACCTTCAGGGTCGGCGTCAGCTCGCCGCCGTCGAGCGTGAAGTCTCCCGGGAGCACCGCGAACTTCTTGATCTTCGCGTACGACTGGAGCTGCGTGTTCTTCTCCTCCACGATGCGTCCGACGCGCTCGACGAGCTTCGGATGCTTGACGAGCACCATCGGGTCGTTGACGAGGATCCCCTGCGCGCGGGCGAACTTGGTCAGCTCCTCGGGGTTGACCGTGATGAGCGCCACCGGGTACGGGCGCCGGTCGCCGTAGACCATCACCTGACTGATGAACGGGTCGGCCTTGAGCATGTTCTCGATGTTTTGGGGGGCGATGTTCATGCCGCCGGCGGTCACGATGAGGTCCTTCTTCCGGTCGGTGATGAAGAGGAACCCGTCCGAGTCGAGCACGCCGATGTCGCCCGTGTGGAACCAGCCGTTGGGCTCGAAGACCTCCTTCGTCGCCTCGGGCTGCTTGAAGTAGCCGCGCGTGGCGACGTTGGGGCCGCGCGCGAGGATCTCGCCGTCGGGCGCGATCTTGAGCTCCACTCCCGGCAGGGGCTGGCCGACGGAGCCGAACTTGAAGCTGGTCCGGCGGTTGAAGGTCAGGGCGGGACACGTCTCGGTGAGCCCGTACCCCTCGAGCAGCAGGATCCCCGCCGCGTGGAAGAACTCCGCGATGTCCCGCGAGAGCGGCGCGCCGCCGGAGACGGCCCACTGGAGCCGCCCGCCGAGCGCGGCGTGGAGCTTCGCGAAGACGAGCCTGTCGGCGAGCTTGCGCCGGAGCTCGAGCCCGAACGGCACCGGCTGGCCGCGCTGCTGGTGGCGGCTCACGTCGCGGCCGACCCCGACGGCCCAGTGGAAGATCTTCCGTTTCACGGGCGAGCCCGCCTCGACGCCGGACAGAATCTTCGCGTAGACCTTCTCGAAGACGCGCGGGACGCTGCAGATGAAGTGCGGGCGCGCCTCTCTCAGGTTCTCACCGACCTTGTCCAGGTTCTCGGCGAAGGCCGTCGTGAGCCCGTGCGCCACGCCGAGGAACGACTCCAGGCGTGCGAACGAGTGAGCGAGCGGAAGGAACAGAAGGTGCACCCAGCCCTCCTCCACGGGCGTGGACTGCCTGGAGGCGTCCACGGCGGCGATGTGGTTGCCGTGGGTCTGCAGCACGCCCTTCGGCGGCCCGGTCGTCCCCGAGGTGTAGACGATCGTCGCGAGATCCTCGGGCCGGGTCGTCGTCACCCGCTCGGCGAGCGTCGACTTGTGGGCCGCCTCGCTCTCGCGTCCTAACCTCGTGAGCGACTGCCAGGTCATCACCATCTTCGGCGGCTGGGGGGCGTCGTAGCCCGTGATGACCACGATCTGCTCGAGGCCCGGCGTCTTGTCCCGGACCTGGAGCGCCTTGGCGAGCTGGGCCGGGTCCTCGACGATCAGGGTCTTCGCCTCGGAGTCGTTGACAACGTAGGCGATGAGGTCGGGCGGATAGGTCGGGTAGACGGGCACCGTCACGCACCCGGCGGTGAAGATCGCAAAGTCCGCCTGCACCCACTCGGCGCGGCTCGTCGAGAGGAGCGCGACCCGGTCGCCCTGCTGTCGTCCGAGGGCGATCAGACCCAGAGCGAGCTGGCGAACGACGTCACCGACCTCGCGCCAGGTGATGGTCTTCCACTCCGCCCCCTGCTTGAACGACTGAGCAGGGCGGCCGGCGCTCCGCTCCACGCGGTCCCAGAACAGCCGCGCCAACGTGTCGGCAGTCATACGCTCCCCCTCACGTAGCGATCTCAACGGGTCAGACGGACAGCGCGAATTATAGCGGGAAACGGCGAGCGCCGATCCGGCGGCTCCGATGCCAAGGCGTCGCACCGCCGGTCCCCCCGGGGTACGCTGACTACACTCGAAGGCAACGACAGGAGGTGCTCCAATGCTCCAGACGGCCGTGCTGACGGCGCTCGCGGTCCTCCTCGCCCAGGGAGTGGCCTTCGGGCAAATCGTCGAGCTCGAGGCGCGTTACTGGTTCATCGATCTCAACGCCTCCGCCAAAGCCAAGAGCGGCTCCCTGCCCGGAACCGACATCGACCTGGGAGACGATCTCGGGCTCAAGTCTGAGAACGCGCCTGAAGGCCGCCTGACGTTCTTTGCCGGGCCCAACAGCCGCATTCGCCTCGCTTACACCCGGCTCGACTTCGAAGGCGACAAGACCCTCGGCCGGACCATCACGTTCGAAGGCGAGACCTTCACGGCGAACTCGCGCGTGGCCACCGACCTCGATATCCAGTACGGCCGGCTCGGCTGGGTCTGGGAACCGCTCGGCATCCCCGGAGTTCTCAAGTTCGGCGGGATTCTCGAGGCCAAGGGCTTCCTCATTGACGCCTCGCTCAAAACGCGCGGGGTCGTGCCGCAGGCCAGGGAATCGGCCACCTTGCCCCTCGTCTTGCCGACGCTCGGGCTCGCGCTCGACCTGACCCCGTACCGGACGCTGCACCTGTTCGCGGAGGCCTCCGGCTTGCCCGCCGGTGATCTCGGCCATATCGTCGATGCCGAGGCCGGCGTGCGCTTTCTTCCGCTGCCCTTCTTCGGCCTTTCCGCGGGCTACCGGCTCCTCGACCTTCGCGTGCACGACGGCGATGACTTCGCGAAGCTGAGGCTCGCCGGGCCGTTCGTGGGCGTATCGCTCCGCTTCTGAACTAATCGATTCTGAAGATGTTCTCGCGGCGACACCTCGGTTGTGACGCGGTGCGAGAATTATCTTTACAACCCTAACGCGGTGCGTTAATCTCCTATAAGAAGGACAAGACGTGCATGGCGAAGCCAGGACGAGGAGGAGAAGGTCATGATGGACGATCCCAAGAAGGTTCAGGAATTCCTCGGTCAGGTCGGTAGCAAGGCCGTCGAGACGATGACGGTCTGGGCCGATGCGCATCAGCGCGTGGTCCACGAGCTGGTCGAGCTCGGCGCGTCGAGCGCGAAGGAGGGTGTGAAGCTCTACGCCGAGCTGCAGCAGGCCGCGATCGAGGCGCTCCGCGACTCGCAAGCCGCGGCGCTCCGCTGGCAGACAGCGTGGCAGGACGGCGCGAAGGACCCGGTCCAGCTCTACCAGAAGGCGCTCGCCGAGGGCGTCGAGAGCGCGCAGAAGGCGTTCAAAATCCTCGAAGGGCAGGCCCAGGCGGTGACCCGGTCCGCCGAGCGGCTCGGGACCTCCGGGGAGCAGGTGAGCAAGAGCATCCAGGAGACGTACACCGCCGTCGTCTCGAAGCTGAAGGACATGTACGCGCAGAACTGAGCGAGCGCTCGCTCTGCGCGCGATCGGAGCGGCCCGGCGCCTGACCCCGCCGGGCCGTTCTATTTCGGCTGGGCCTTGCGCCTCTCCAGCCGCTCCTCGAGCGACTTGAGACGCTCGCGGAGCGTGGACACTTCCTCGCGAAGACGCTCGGCGTCGGGCTCCCCGCCGTCGCGCTTGGCCTCGGCGCGGGCACCGAGGCCGGCCCCGGGCATCATGGTTCCCCACCCCGCGCGACTCATCCACTCCTGGAAGACGCGCTCCATCTCGCGCTGGTTGGAGACGATGCCCTCGAGGCTCGACTTCATCGAGCGCTGCAGGAAGTCCTGCCAGGCCTCGCCGTGCTTGATGAGCTGGTGAAGGAAGCCGACCGGCAGACCGCCGCGATGGCTACGCTCGTTCTCGAGGATAATCTGGGTCAGGGTCACGCCGGTGAGGTCCTCACCCGACGCCGCGTCGACCACGGACATCTCCTTACCCGCGCGGATCATCTCCTCGATCTCCTCGAGGGTGACGTACCGACTCTCCTGAGTGTCGTAGAGTTTCCGGTTCGAGTACCGCTTGATGACGTACGCCATGGCACTCCTCTGCGGGGGACGTCCCCCCCTGGCGTCATGATGGATCGCATAACACTCCGCGTCAAGGGCCACGCGGAGCGCCGTGCTAGACTGACCGCCGGCCACGGGAGGAGGGCACCATGAAGCTGAAGGGTCGCACCGCACTCGTCACCGGTGGCTCCCGCGGGATCGGCCGCGCCGTCGCCCTGGCGCTCGCCGACGAGGGCGCCGACGTCGCCGTCAACTACGTCTCGAGCGAGGCGGCGGCGAAGGATGTGGTCGAGCAGATCCGGAAGATGGGGCGGCGCGCGATGCTCGCGCAGGCCGACGTCGGCGACTTCCCCGACACGTTCCGGATGGCGCAAGACGTGCTGAGAGAGCTCGGCCACCTCGACATCCTCGTCAACAACGCCGGCATCAACTCCGACAAGACCTTCGTGAAGATGGATCACGCCTCGTGGCGGAAGGTGCTCGCGATCAACCTCGACGGTGTGTTCAACTGCACCAAGGTGTTCATCGACCAGATGCTCACGCAGGGCTACGGGCGCGTCGTCAACATGACGTCGGTCATCGGTCAGATCGGGAACTTCGGCCAGGCCAACTACGCCGCGTCGAAGGCGGGGGTGGCGGCGTTCACGAAGTCGCTCGCCAAGGAGCTCGCCGGCAAGGGCGTGACGGTGAACGCGATCGCGCCGGGCTTCATCGAAACCGAGATGGTCCGGGGGATCCCCGACAAGGTGAAGGAGAAGCTGCTCGCCCAGATCCCGCTCAAGCGCTTCGGGACGCCGGAGGAGGTCGCGCGCGCCGTCGTCTACATGGTCTCGGCCGACGGCGACTACATCACCGGGGCCGAGGTCTCGATCAACGGCGGGCTACTGATGTGACCATCGCCGCCCAGGCGTCGAGCGCCCGGGCGGCCCACGACCAGGGCCCGAAGGCCAGGCGGGCGAGCGACGCGGCCGCCCGCCGCTCCTCCTCGTAGACGATGTGAGTCCGTGCGGGCATCACCCACGCCTCGCCCGACAGGACCTCCTCTCCCCGCTGGTTCGTGCAGGTCGTCTGGAGCCGAAGGCGGTTCTTTTCGCGGCTGACCTCGAGCGCCTCGACGCGCGCGGTGATCGTGTCGCCGACCCTGACGGGTCTGAGGAACCGGAGGCTCTGCGAGAGGTAGATCGCGCCGGGCCCCGGGAGCCTGGTGCCGATCACCGCCGAGACCAGCCCGGCGGTGAAGATCCCGGGCGCGATCGGCGACTTGAAGGGCGTCGTCGCTGCGTGGGCGACGTCACTGTGGATGGGGTTGAGGTCGCCGACCGCGTCGATAAAGCCAGCGATGTCCTCGCGTCGTACGGTCCTGACGATCTCCGCGTAGTCGCCCTCCGCCACCTCAGCGATCGTCTTCCCGATCATTTGGGCTCCTTGCCGTCGAGACGCCTGAGCGCCGCGTCGATGCGGTCCTCGAGCCGCTCGATCCGCTCCTCGAGCTCCACGATCATCTTGGCGACGGCCGTCACCTGACTGCGCGAGGGCAGCTGGAGCGCCTGCAGGGCCTGCTCGGTCTGCTGCTCGGCGGCTCGCCGCAGGGGCCCGTGCGTCGCGAGGAACTGATCGAGCGACTGACCCAGGAGCTTGGCGAACTGCTCGGTCCCCATCGCCTGACCGAGGACCTTCGACCACGCCTCGATCCACTGGTCGAGGAACTGCTTCCACTGCGGCAGGAGCTCGGGAGTCGCGGGCGTCTGGGCGAAGAGCTTGGCCCAGGTCTCGAACCCCTGGTCCAGGACCGGCCGCCAGAACGCCGTCGGGTCCGGCGGCCCCACGGTGGGGGCCCGCTGCGAGACCAGGCGCGTCCACGCCTGGGTGGACTCCTCGACCTGCTTCCGCCACAACTCGAAGAGCTGGTTGGGCGTCGCGTCAGCCATGGCTCCCCTCAGTGTAGCGCGAGCCAGCCGGAGACCTTCGGCCAGCAGTGGCGGGCGGCCCCGCGCCCGGCGATGAGCGAGATGTGGCCGCCGGGCAGCTCGACGTACTCCTTTTCCTTGCTGCCGACGACGTCGACGAGCGCGCGCACGCACGCGGGCGGGGCGATGTAGTCCTCCTTGGCGCCGACGACGAAGACCGGGCAGGCGATGTTCTCGAGGCGCACCGGACGACCGCCCATGACGAGCTCACCACGGTAGAGCTTGTTCTCCTGGTAGAAGTCGCGCACCCATTGGCGGAAGAACTCGCCCGGGAAGGCAACGTACTCGTTCGCCCACCGGTTGAGCGCCTGGAAACCTTCCACGTACTGGTCGTTCCAGAGGTTCCACCAGAGATTGAGGCTCGTGGACAGGTCCATGGTCGGCTTGATGAGCTTGAACCCGGCGCGGACCAGGTCGGCCGGGACGGTGCCGAGCGTGTCCACGAAGCGGTCGACGTTGAAGTACTCCTTCTTGAGCCAGAGGCCGAAGAGGCCGACCTTCGAGAAGTCGATCGGGCCCGCCATATCGACGTAGCTCCGGACCGGGATCTCGGGCCGCGTCGCGATGAACGACGCCGAGATCGGCGCGCCCATGCAGTAGCCGAGCACGGAGAGCTCCGGCGCGCCGGAGCTCTCGAGGACCTTCGCGGCCATCCTCGGCAGGATCTTCGTCACGCAGTCCTCGACCGTGAGGTCGTTGTCCTCGGGCCCGAAGACGCCCCAGTCGAGCAGGTAGAAGTCGAACCCCTCGCGCGTCATGTGCTCGATGAAGCTCCCGCCCGGGAGCAAGTCGAAGATGTACGGCCGGCTGATCCCGAGGTTCGGGACGAACAGGAGCGGGGTCGCCTGGCGCCGTGGCGAGGCGTACCGATAGAGGCGCGACTTGTTCTTCTTGTAGACTTCCTCGCGGGGTGTCTGGCCGACCGTCGGCTCGGGCCCGGTCACCAGCCCGTGCAGGTTCCTGAGCCGCTGGAAGTTCTTCCCGAGCTCTTCCTGCCAGTCCATCGCGTCACATCTGGAACATCGAGCCGAGCTTCATCGCGAGCCCCATGTCGCCCTTCACCTTCAGCTTGCCCGACATGAAGAGCATCTGGCCGGACTGCTTGCCCGAGAGCATGTCGAGCCAGTCCGGCGCCGCGATCTGGAGCGTCAGGTTGGGGCTCGGCGCGGACCCGGCCTTCACCGTGCAGGTGCCGTCCTTGATGACGGCGTGCCAGGTGCCGCCGCCGTCGCCGCTCACGTCGTACTGGATCACTGCGCTCGTCCCGGCCGCCTTGTCGGCACGGAACCGGCCAGACATTGCATCGAACGTCTCCTTCACTGTCGGCATCGTCGTCTCCTTGGTGGCACCGTCGAGTGGTGTTAGAAGGTGAAGAGGTCCATTCCCCCCGTCACGGTGAGCACGGCGCCGGTGATGTACCGCGCCCGCTCCGAGCAGAGGAACAGGACGGCGTTGGCGACGTCCTCGGGCTCGCCTTCCCGCTGCATCGCGACGCGCTTCACCATCCGGTCGTAGAGCGGGGACAGCTTCGCGTTGGGCGCGATGATCCCCGGCGCGATCGCGTTGCACGTCACGTTGTATCGCGCCCCCTCGAGGGCGACGGACTTCGCGAACCCGATGACGCCGATCTTCGTCGTGGCGTACGCGGTCTGCCCGAACCCGCCCATGAGTCCGGCGATCGACGCCATGCAGACGATGCGCCCCCACCGCCGCTCGCGCATTCCGGAGAAGACCGCCTTGGTCATCTTGTACGTGCCCGTCAGGTTCACACCGAGGTTCAGCTCCCAGTCCTCGTCGCGCAGGTCCTTGAGCTGGCCGACCGTGTAGATCATGCCGGCGTTGTTCACGAGGATGTCGACGGGGCCGAGGTCCCGCTCGACCCGTGCGACCGCCTCCTGCACCTGCGCGGTGTCGCGGATGTCGCACGCGTAGCCGCGCGCCCGGCCGCCCGCGGCCCCGATCTCTCGCGCGGTCTCCTCGGCGCCCTCGGCATTGAGATCCACGATCGCGACCTGACAGCCCTCGGCGGCGAGCGCGACGGCGTCGGCCTTGCCGAGGCTCCGCGCCCCACCCGTGACGAGCGCGACCCGGTCGCGAATTCCGAGGTCCATCCCCTACCTCCCCTTGAAACTCGGCGCGCGCTTGGCGAAGAAGGCCTGGATGCCTTCCGAGGCGTCCTCGGTCTTGAGCGTTTTTAAGAACGCGCGCACCTCGATCTCGCTCGCCTTGTCGATCGGCGCCTCGAGCCCCTCGTCCACCGCCTCGATGATCAGACGCGTGGCGATCGGCGGGCGCTTGGCGATCTCTCGCGCGAGGGCCCTGGCGTCGGCGAGCGTCTCGCCCTCCTTGCACAGGCGGTTCACGAGCCCGAGGGCCAGGCACTCCGGCGCCGGGATCTGGGTGCCGAGGATCAGGAACTCGAGCGCCTTCGTGCGGCCGATGAGACGCGGCAGCCGCTGGGTGCCGCCGTAGCCGGGGATGATCCCGAGGTTCGACTCGGTCTGTCCCATCCGGGCCGTCTCCTTCAGCAACCGGAAGTGGCACGCCATGGCGATCTCGCAGCCTCCGCCGAGGGCGTGGCCGTTGATCGCGGCGATCACCGGCTTCGGGAAGCGCTCGATCCTCCGCATCACGCTGTTGCCGAAGCGGATGAAGGCGTCGACGCTGCCGCCGGAGAACGCCGAGCCGAGGTCGGCGCCCGCGCAGAAGATCTTGTCGCCGGCGCCCGTGACGATCACCGACCGCACCGCGTCGTCCTCCTCCACCGAGGCGAGCGCGGCGTTGAGCTCGGTGACGAGCTCGGGGCTGATCGCATTGGCCGGCGGACGGTTCAGCGTGACGACGACGAAGGTCTCCTCGCGCGCGAACCCGATGGTCTCAAACGTCATCGGTCGTGACTCCTTTGAGAAAGATCGACGCGACCGGCGCGGCCGCGTCGGTGAGACGGTAGGCGCGCTTGCCGAGGACCCACGACGTCGCCAGCTGGTCCATCGCGCCGAAGAGCATCTTGGTGGCGACCTTGAGCGGCAGGTCGCGCCGGAAGCGTCCGGCTGCCACGCCCTCCTCGAGCACCGACTGGATGACGTCGAAATAGGCGGAGACTTCGTGGGCCGAGGCCCCGCGGAAGAACTTGTGGCCCTGGCGGAGCTCGACCTGAACGACCTCCGCGAGGTCCGGGCTCTCCTCGATCTTCCTGAAATGGAGCGCGACGATCTTGCGGATCTTCGCGAGGGGGTCGCCCTCCGCGGCGACCTCCTTCCGCACGAGTGCCACCCACTCGGCCATCTTCTCGCGGAAGAGCCGGACGAGAATGTCGTCCTTGGTCTTGAAGTAGAGATAGATGGTGCCGCTCGCGATGCCCGCTTCGCGCGCGATGTCCGAGACGCGCGAGTTGTAGTAGCCGTTGCGCGCGAAGACGCGGATCGCGGCGTCGATGATCGCTTGCGGCTTGTCGGGGTCGCGCATTGCCGATGACTGAACCGCGGTTCATTCTACGGACGCGCGGGTCCAGAATCAACCCCGCGATCCGCGCGTCACCCGTGACCTCGCGATCGCGCGCAATTCCGGAAACCGCCCAGTTCGTGACCGAACGCACAAAACGCGCCGGCGAGAAACGTGTCGTCGATCGCTTGCGCGTTGCGATTCACGCAGCCAAGCGTAGGAAATCGCGCGACATCCGAAAATTCGTCGCGTTGGTACGCATCCTGCTCGCCTGTCCGACGGGAGTGTCTGACCTGGAGCCGGATGCGCTTCCGGACGACTTGTTCGAAAGGGAGCGAGACATGACGAAACGTGTGCCGATTGTTATGGCGCTTGCCTTGTCGCTGCTGGGGCTCCCGGTTCTCGGTGACGCCGATGACCGAGACGCAGGGGACCGCGACGATCGTGGTCGCGAAGAGCGATCCGATGCTCGGAGCTTGAAGGGCGTCGCGGTGGACGGGGCGCACGGGGTACTGAGGGTTGCGGACGCGGCTCTCTACGAGCTCTCAGAGGATGCGGTCCTCTCAACGGATGAGGAGGGGAAATTTCCTGTCTTCGACCCGACGGGAGCGGCTTTCCGCGTTGCCACGTCGTCGCTCCAGGGTATCGCGAAGCTCGGGACGATCCTCTGCCCCGCCCCGACGTTTGCGACCAAGCCAAAGGCCGACTCGTGCACGGTGACCGCCACGGGCCTCAGCAGTGTGAGCCTGTTCACCGGCCTCGGCAGTATCAGCGGCAAGGTCGAAATCGTGATTCAGCTGGACAACCCGGACGACAGCCCTGAGCTGCCGGTGGTGAAGGGGACCTTTGCGGGCACGATCGACTTCACCCCAGCCTTCTCCGGCACCCCGCTTGGGTTTGCGAGAGGCTCGTTGACAGTGACGGAATCACCTCTCGATCCGAGTCTGGTTGGGGTCGCCGCTCCATTCACGGGCGTGTTCCGGCAGCCCTTCGTCATCAGCGAGGCGGGTCAGCAGAAGAAGCCGCGCCGGGGTGCGGATTCGTTCTATCTCGTCGACGGCAAGCCTGTTCCCGTCCGGAAGGACGAGCGCGCGGCAGGCTGGCCGACCGTGCGCTTCGAGATCACCTTTGGGCAATAGCTTCCCCACCGCCAGCCGTCCGCTGGAACCCACCACGGTCGCGGGTTCCGGAAGCTGATCGCTTTGTCACCGTCCTCGCAAAACGCGCCGGCGAGAAACTTGTCGGCGATCGCTTGAGCGGCGCGGGTCACGGCGCGAAGCGGCCGAATTCTTACAACATCCGAAAATTCGCGGTGTTGGTACGCATCCTGCTGTCATCTCCACGGGACATGCAGCTCACGTTCTAGCGTGCCGGTTAATGCTCGTTCGAGGGAGCGAGAAAATGAGGAATCGCGTAGGGATCTTCGTGGGACTCGCCGTGTGGCTGCTGGGTCTTCCAGCCGCCGCGTACGCCGAGCACGGCGCCCCGACGGGCGAGACGGGCACCACGCTGTATGAGATCAGCGAGAGGGTCACGTTTGATCCCATGAGCGTTGACGGCACCTTCGTCATTTTCCGGAACGCGACCTCCCCGCTCCTCGGATTCGCAGAGCTCGGCACTCCCCTCTGCCCCTCGAGGTTACTGATCACCGTCCCGAAACTGAAGCGCTGCACGATCAGCGCGCGCGGCACGGACCACGTCTCCACACGGACGGGCACCGGTCCCGTCAATGGCAAATTCGACGTCGTGATCCACGCTCCAGGTAACAGCTCGGTACACGTTCCCAACTTGCCAATCATCAGCGGGACGTTCGATGGCACGGTCGATTTGCGGCAGGCGGTTTTCTTCGGCGTGCCGCTCGGTTCGATCGCGGGCACCTTCACGATCGAACAGGTCGCGGACCCTGACGGCAGACTCTCGGATGTGCCACCCGTCACGCTGCCCTTCACGGGCACGTTCCGGCTACCGTTTGCGATCGGCCACCACGGCGAGCGCGAGAGAGCCGAAGGCGGGCACGCGGCCTTCTACCTCGCCGACGACCGCACAACGAGGATCCCGATCAAGTCGAGCGAGCGCTCGGTCGGCTTCGCGACGGTACGGCTCGAACTGAGCTTCGGCCCTTAGCCTGACTCCGTCGCGCGGCCGGCCTCACGGGCCTCGCGCGGCCTTCTAGCTGAGCCCGGGGACGAACGCGTCGCGCCCGCGGACGTACGTCGCCTGTCGCTGGGCCGGGTTGCGGTTGATCAGCGGCCGCAGGTACATCGGGTGCGTGACGCAGCGCACCTCGTGCTCGATCGTGAAGAGCGGGCGTGCGGTCTCGGGATCCACGATGTCCGTGAACCGGTACTGAATGTCGCTGCTCTCCTCCGTGATCAGGCCCCGCTCGGCGAGCCAGCGGTGCGGTCCTGAGAAGTCCGCGATGTAGATCGCGATGTGGTGGCCGTCGTACGGTGGGAGGGGCTCGCCCGTCTCGCGGAAGATGAGCTCCTGTTGCACGCCGACCTGAACACGGGCCACCGCGCCGGCCCCGTCCGGGGTGACCACCGCCGGCGCACGGAAGACGGTGCGGTAGAAGGCCGCGACCCCCGCGGCGCACCCGCGCTCGACGGGGAACTCGACGTAGGGCATCCCCAGGGTCATGTCCCCGAACTCGGGCCCGGGAGCGTGGCAGCGGATCCGGTTCCCCCAGGGGCACGTGACGGACACGTGCTTGTTCTCGACCGCGTAGCCGAACCGCGTGCCCGCGAGCTTGTCGGCCACGCTCGCGAGCCTCGTCTTGAGGGCCTCGAGGTCGGGAACGACCAGCCCGACGCATCCTCGCAGCACCTGCGGCCGCGCCGTCGGCAGGTGGAACTGCTGCTGGCCGGCATTGGCCCACATGTTGTCGACGCCCACCATGAGGTACGGATCGCGCGTGAGCCCGAGGCCGACCACGTAGAAGAGCGTGGCCACGACCTGGTCGGGGATCCTCACGTTGACGTGCTCGAGGGCGAGGATGTTGCCCACGTCCTGGCTGCCGCGGTCGAACTTCTTGCCTGCCATCGTGGCCTCCCGCGTGAACGGTCTGGTGTAGGATAAGCCGATTCCTGACTTGGCGCTAAAACTCGTTTGACCTGGGGAGCGTATCCTATGAAAGCAGCGGCAGCGGTCGCGGAGATCCTCAAGCGCGAGGGCGTGGCCTTCCTCATCGGCTATCCCGTCAACCCCATCATCGAGGCGGCTGCCGAGGCCGACATCCGGACGATCATCGTCCGCCAGGAGCGGACCGGGCTCCACATGGCCGACGCCGTGAGCCGCATCTCGTCTGGCGAGCGCATCGGCGTCTTCGCCATGCAGCACGGGCCGGGCGCCGAGAACTCGTTCGGCGGCGTGGCGCAGGCGTACGGCGACTCGGTGCCGATCGTGGTGCTGCCGGCCGGCTACCCGCGCCGGCTCATCAACCTCCCGCCCAACTTCAACTCGTTCATCAACTACCAGCACGTCACCAAGTGGGCCGAGCAGGTGGTCATGGCCGACGCCGTCCCGGACGCCATGCGCCGGGCCTTCACGCAGGTGAAGAACGGCCGCCCGCGCCCGGTGCTCGTCGAGATCCCGCGGGACGTGCTCGGCGAGGACGTACCGGAGCCACTCCAGTACCGGCCGGCGCCGCGGCTCCGCACGGCGCCCGATCCGCGCGACGTGGCGCGGGTCGCCGAGGCGCTCGTGGCGGCCGAGCGGCCGGTCATCTACGCGGGCCAGGGGGTGCACTACGCGCGCGCCTGGCAATCGCTCCGCGAGCTGGCCGAGCTCCTCGAGGCGCCGGTGACGACGAGTCTCCAGGGCAAGAGCGCGTTCCCCGAGGCGCACGCGCTGTCGCTCGGCTCGGGCGGGCGGTCGATCGGAAAGCAGCTGCATCACTTCTTGACGAACGCCGACCTGATCTTCGGCATCGGCTGTAGCTTCGCCACGACCAACTACGGCGTCGCGATGCCCCGCGGCAAGAAGATCGTCCACGCGACGCTCGACCCGACGGACCTCAACAAGGACGTCCCCGCCGAGCTCGGCCTCGTCGGCGACGCCGGCCTCACGCTCCAGGCGCTCATCGCCGAGGTCAAGGATCGCCTGCGCGGCGGTCCGCGCGGGCGCGCCGGCGCCGTGGCCCAGGAGATCAAGACGCTCAAGACGGAGTGGCTCTCCCAGTGGATGCCGCGGCTCACGTCGAACGCGAAGCCGCTCTCGCCGTACCGGGTCCTCTGGGACCTCATGCATACCGTCGACGTGAGCCGCACGATCATCACCCACGACGCGGGCAGCCCGCGCGACCAGATCTCGCCTTTCTGGGAGCCCGTGACCCCCTTGAGCTACATCGGCTGGGGCAAGACCACGCAGCTCGGCACCGGGCTGGGCTACGCGATGGGGGCCAAGCTCGCGGCGCCGGACAAGCTCTGCGTCAACGTCTGGGGCGACGCGGCGATCGGCTTCACGGGGATGGACTTCGAGACCGCGGTGCGCGAGCGCATCCCGATCCTGTCGGTGCTCCTCAACAACTTCTCGATGGCGATCGAGCTGAAGGTGATGAAGGTCGCGACGGAGAAGTACCGCTCGACCGACATCAGCGGCCACTACGCCGACATGGCGCGCGCGTTCGGCGGCCACGGCGAGCGCGTGACGGAGCCCGGCGAGATCGCCCCGGCGATCAAGCGGGCGATCCGGAAGACCGAGGAGGGCGTGCCCGCGCTTCTCGAGTTCATCACCGAGAAGGCGGTGGACTTCTCCCTGTACGGGTCCGGGACCGGGGGAGGCTAGGGCCATCGCGCCGCAGGTCAAGTATCGGATCGGCGTCATGCCGGGCCCCTGGGCCGCAGGGCCCGCCGGGCGCGAGCTCTTCTGGCGGCTCATCGACCTCTGCGAGAGGACCGAGATCGACTCGCTCTGGTTCTCCGAGCGGCTCTCCTCGCCGCTGCCGGTGCTCGAGCCCATGATCGCCATGGCGGCCGTCGCGGCGCGCACGCGGCGGCTCAAGTTCGGCCCGAGCGTGCTCGTGGCGCCCTTCCGCTCCCCCGTGCTCGCCGCGCGCGAGCTCGCGATGCTCGACTACCTCTCGGGCGGGCGCGCGCTCCCGGCCGTGGGGATCGGCGTCGAGCAGGAGCGCGAGTTCCGGGCCGCGGGGGTGCCGTTCAAGGAGCGCGGCCGCCGGACGGACGAGGCAATCACCATCATGCGCCGCTGCTGGGCCGAGGACGAGGTCACGCACGACGGCGAGTTCTGGAAGCTCGAGCGCGTCACCGTGCTGCCCAAGCCCGTCCAGCAGCCGATGCCGCTGTGGATCGGCGGCAACAGCGACGCCGCCATGCGCCGCGCCGGACGGCTCGGGGACGGCTGGATCCCGTCCTTCATCGCGCCCGCCGAGTTCCGTGTCGGCGTCGAGAAGACGTGCGCCTACGCCGCCCTCGCCCGGCGCGAGGTGCCGGGCGACCACTTCGGCGTCCTCGTGAACTTCTGGCTCGACGACGACCCCGCGCGTGCCCACGCGACCGCCGCGCCGTTCGTCCCGCGCGGCCGCGTGGACGAGGGGACGCTCGCCGCCTGCACGGCCTTTGGTCCGCCGGCGCTCCTCACCGAGAGGCTCGAGGAGTACGTCGCGGGCGGGGCCTCGAAGTTCGTCGTGCGGCCCATGGGCCCGTCCGAGCGCATGCTCGAGCAGCTCGAACGGCTGGCCGCGGAGGTGATCCCGCCCTTCCACCGTCGCTGACCGCGGCGCCCCGTCGCGGGTCAGTCTGGGGGGCGGGGTCGACGAGACCCGTTCCCTGCTGCGCGATGACGGGCTTGCCGCGTGTGATGGAGCCCAACCGCAACGGGCCATGCGGACGCCGGCCGCGTGGTCGAGCGACCCCGCCCCGCCAGACTGACTCCCTACGGGGCGCCCGGCTCAGCTCGACTGGAGGATCTGGATCAGCAGGTCCGGGTCGATGTTCCCGCCCGAGAGGACCACTCCGACGCGCGCGCCCCGTGCGACCGGGAGCTTCCCGACGAGCACCGCCGCCGCGCCCACCGCGCCGGTGGGCTCGACGACGATCCGGGCGCGCAGCGCCAGCACCCGCACGGCCGCGACGATCTCCGCGTCGGTCACGAGGCTCACGTCGGTCAGCCGCTCTTTCAGGATCGGGAACGTGAGCGCCCCCGGGCTCGTGACGCGGATCCCGTCGGCGATCGTGGGCGGCGGGGCAATGGTGACCCGCTCCCCCTTCTGGAGCGAGAGGTACGTGTCGTTCGCGGTGTCGGCCTCGACGCCGATCACCACCGTGCCCGGAAAGAGACTCTTCGCCACCGTGGCGCAGCCCGCCATCAGCCCGCCCCCGCCCACCGGGGTCACGAGGGCGTCGAGCGCGGGGACGTCCTGGAAGAGCTCGAGCGCCGCCGTCCCCTGGCCCGCGATGATCGCGTAGTCGTCGTACGGCGGCACGAGCACGCGCCCGGTCTCGGCCGCGATGCGCCCGGCGAGCGCCGCCCGGTCGTCCTTCAGCCGGTCGTAGAAGACGATCTCGGCACCGTAGTTGCGGGTCGCCTCAACCTTCGGCGCCGGCGCGTCGGTCGGCATGCAGATGATGGCACTGCTCCCGACCATACGCGCCGCGAGAGCCACGCCCTGAGCGTGGTTGCCCGACGAATACGCGACGACGCCGCGCGCGCGGTCGGCGTCGGGGAGGGACAGGAGCTTGTTGAGCGCACCGCGGATCTTGAAGGACCCTGCGCGCTGGAGGTTCTCGCACTTGAAGAACACGCGGTAGCCGCTCGCGTCGTTGAACGACTGCGACCCGAGGGTCGGGGTGCGGTGGATCCGGTCGCGGAGCCGCCGCGCGGCGGCGTAGACGTCGTCGATGCCGAACGTGGAGGCCGCACTCACGACGGCGAGATTATATACTCATCCCATGCGACGACTCCCCGCGCTCGCGCTGGTCCCGCTCCTCGCCGGCTGCTCGCTGATCTCGCTCGACCTCACGCCGCGGATCGAGCCGCTCCAGGAGCAGACGGTCGAGGGGCACGGCCGCGCCAAGATCCTCCTGCTGGACGTCTCCGGGTTTCTCTCCGACGAGGGCGGCGCGCCGAGCCTCGTCATCGGCGGGCCCGCCCCGGCGCGGGTGCCGCTGCTGGTCCGCGTTCGGGAGGAGCTCACGAAGGCCGCCGCCGACCCGGACGTGCGTGCGCTCGTGGTGCGCATCGACAGCGCGGGCGGCACCGTGACGGCCTCCGACGTCATCTACCAGGAGCTCGCCCTGTTCAAGCGCGAGACCGGTCGGCCCGTCGTCGCGGTGATGCTGGACGTCGCGGCGTCCGGCGGCTACTACGTCGCGCTCGCCGCCGACACGATCGTCGCCCATCCCACGACGGTGACCGGCTCGATCGGCGTCCTCATGGTCACGCTGAGCGCCGAGGGGCTCCTGCAGAAGCTCGGGCTCGCGACCACGACGATCAAGTCGGCCGAGCGCAAAGACATGGGGAGCCCGCTGCGGGCGCTGACCGACGAGGAACGGAAGATCTTCCAGTCGGTCATCGACAGCCTCTACGGGCAGTTCGTCGAGAAGCTCGCCGAGAATCGGAAGCTCGGCCTCGAGGCCGCGCGGAAGGTGGCCGACGGAAGGATCTACACGGCCCGGCAGGCGCTCGACCTCAAGCTGATCGACCGGATCGGCTACATGCCTGACGCCATCGAGGCGGCGAAGCGCGCGGTCGGCGTCGAGGAGGCGCGCGTCGTCGTTTACCGCCGCCCCCGCGAGTACCGCGCCACGTACTACGCGCGCGCCGAGGCGCCGGCCGCCGCCGTGGAGGGCTCGCTCGCGCGGCTCGGGGCGGTCCTGGGCGCGGGCCCGCGCTTCCTCTACTTCTGGTGGCCCTGAGCCGGATCGCGTTCCGGCTCGACGCCCTCGCAGCGTAAGACCGGCAAGGCCGGGTACTTCGGAAAGCGCGGATCGAATGCGCTGCGACCGCACAGGACGAAGGTGGACCCCCTCGCGGACGTGACGGACCTCGCATGGCGACAGAGCGCGCAGAGCCCGATCGGCGGCGAGTCGCTCACGGCGCTCCCGTCACCAGGTCGAGGTAGTGCTTGACGATCCGGGCGGTCGCACCCCAGATGACCTCGCCGCCGTAGTCGTAGAAATACACGGGACGCACGACTCCGTCGCGCGTCCAGTGCTCGACCCTGAAGTTCGCACGCTCGAGGAGCGCCGCGAACGGCACCTCGATCACCTTCTCGATCTCCTCGCCGTCCGGCCGCCACGCGACCGGCTCGCGGATCACCCCGACCCACGGCGTGATGACGAACTGAGTGGCGAAGGTCTCCGTGTCGTCGAGCGCGCCCAGCGGCTCGACGGCCCGCCGCGGGAGACCGACTTCCTCTTCCGACTCCCGCAGCGCGGCGTCGAGGAGCGAAGCGTCGGCGGCGCTGACCGAGCCGCCCGGGAAGGAGATCTGGCCTCGGTGGGTGGAGACGCGGTCGCTGCGCTTGGCGAAGACGAGGTGCGGCCCGCCACGGTCGAGCAGCGGGACGAGCACCGCGGCGCGGACGAGCGGTCCCGGATCCACGACCCGCCGCACGCGCGCCGCGAGCCGCTCGCGGGTCAGCGTCACGAGGTCCTCGAGCGTCATCACGACATGACGAAGCCGCCGTCCACGTTGAGCGCCTGGCCCGTGATGCCGGCGGACTCGGGCAGCGCCAGGAACACCGCCGCGTGGGCGATCTCCTCGGCCTCGATCATCCGCCGCTGCGGCACCAGGCGCTTGTAGTAGCGCTCGAAGATCTCGGTGCCCGATATCGGCCCCGCCTTGGTCGACTGCATGGCGACGCCCATCCCGGCGCGCACGTAGCCCGGGCAGATCGCGTTCACCGTGATGCCGGGGAAGCCCTGTGAGCCGAGCTCCGCGGCGAGGGCGCGCGTGAGACCGACGACGCCGTGCTTGGAGGCGACGTAGGCGCTCACGAAGCCGTAGCCGCCCATCTTGCCGAGGACCGACGCGATCGTGATGATCCGACCGCGGCCCTGGGCCATCATCTGCGGGAGGGCCGCGCGGATGGCGCGGTAGGTGCCGTTCAGGTTGACGTCGACGACGCGCGTCCACTCCTCCTCGTCCTGATCGAGGAGGAGCCCGGAGAGCCCCAGGCCCGCGCAGGTCACGAGCCCGTCCAGGCCGCCGAATTCTCGCACCGAGCGCTCGGCGAGGGCGCGCATGTCGGCCGAGCGGCTCACGTCCGCCCGCACGGCCACGGCGCGTCCCCCCGACCTCCGGATGTCATCGGCGGCCGCGTCGGCGGCCTCGGCGAGATCGGCGACGACGACCGCCGCGCCCTCGCCGGCGAACGCGTGAGCGATGGCGCGGCCGATGCCGCCGCCCGCGCCGGTGATCACGACCGCGTGGTCTTTGAGGCGCATGGTCGGATCAGGCAACGCGGACCGCCACGGAGCCGAGCCGCGTGAACGTGGCGCGTACGGTGTCCCCAGCCTTCGGGCGGAGCAGGGTCGAGACCGAGCCCGACATGACGAGGTCGCCCGCCTTCAGCGCGAGCCCGCGCGCGCCGAGGTGATTGGCGACCCACGCGAGCGAGTTCACCGGGTTGCCCAGCACCTCGGCGGCGGCGTTCGTCGCGACGACCGCCCCGTTCAGCTCGTAGACGAGCCCTTCCAGCGCGAGGTCCAGGTGGGCCGCGTCCGTGAGCGGGGCGCCGACGACGATCGCGTTGGCGAAGACCCCGTCGGCGACGACGTCGGACGCGACGGGCTTGCCGCTCATGCGGAAGTCGACGAGCTCGAGCGCGGGCACGACGCCCTCGACCGCGAGGAGCGCTCGCGCGGGCGTGACACCCGGCCCGGCGAGGTCGTGCTTGAGCACGAACGCGATCTCCGCTTCGACGACGAGGCTCGCGAAGCGGGCGCTGGGCACCTCGGCGCGGTCCGGGAAGACTCCTGCGGCGAGGAGGAAGCCGCACACCGGCTCCGCGCAGCCGTACAACGTCTGGACCGCCTTGTTGGTGAAGCCCGCCTTCCAGCCGATCACCCGCTCGCCGCGCCCGACGAGGGCCTCGCGCAGACGGTCCTGAACGGTATACGCCTCGGCGAGCGAGAGCCGCCGCTTCTCACTCGGCGGCGCGATCGGACGGTGCTGCTCGCGCGCCGCGAGCAGCTCCTCGAGCAGCGGGTCGTTCATGAGCATCGCTCCATCCCCGCGACCACCGCGCCCATGACATGGCCCGCCTGGCCACGGATCACGAGGTCGGCGCGTTCGTCGAGGGGCGTCGGCGCGAGGTTGACGATGACGAGGGTGGCGCCTGCGTGCTTGGCGTGGACCGGGATGTAGGCCGCGGGATAGACGACGAGCGACGAGCCGACGACGACGAACAGGTCGGCCTGCCGGGCCCGCCGCTCCGCCTCCGCCATCTCGCGCGCGGGCATCGCCTCGCCGAAGAGCACGGTCGCCGGCTTGACGATGCCGCCGCACGCCGGGCACGCCGGCACCCCGTCCCCCGCCTCGAGCCACACGTGCACCTCGTCGCGCGTGTACGCGGCGCCGCACGCCAGGCACCGGGCGCGCGTCGCGTTGCCGTGGAGCTCGATGACCTTCTCGGGCGGCAGGCCGGCGGCCTGATGGAGGTTGTCGATGTTTTGGGTGATGCAGCAGTCGAGGCGGCCACGGCGGTGGAGCTCGGCGAGCGCCACGTGCGCGGCGTTCGGCCGCGCGGCGCGGATCACCGGGTACGTCACCCGGCCGAGCTCCCAGTATTTCCGCCGGCCCTCGAGGCTCCCGATGAAGTTCGCGTAGGTGAACTCGTTGGGGTCGAAGCGGTCCCAGATACCTCCCGGGCTCCTGAAGTCGGGGATCCCCGACTCCGTGCTGACGCCGGCGCCCGTGAAGACGACGGGCGTCCTGGCGCCCCGGAACAGCTCGGCAAGGCGCGGGGCGTCACCGATCACGTTTGTCCCGAGGACCGCGTGGGCCCCAGCCTACCACGTCCGACAGCGTCGCAGCCAAACGACCGAACCGACGAAGACGCAGCCGGACGCGCCGAGGAGCACCGCGTTCGGTGCCGCGCCGCCGACGGTGCCGACGAGCGCGGTCAGCACCGTGAAGAGCGCGTTGTTGATCACGTGGCACGCGATCGCCGGCAGGGCGCTCCCGGCGACCTCGGTGATCCAGCCAAGATAGAGGCCGAGCACGAAGGCGAGCAGCGCGTGAAGCCACTCCAGGTGGAAGAGCCCGAAGGCCACGGAGGTGACGACGACGGCGACGACGGGCGGCAGCCGCTGGCCGAGACGCGTCTGCATGTACCCGCGAAAGAACAGCTCCTCGGCCGAGCCCGCGACGACGCTGATGACGAGGACCGCGAGGAACAGCTCCGGCCCGGCCGCGTCGGCGAGGACGCTCCGGATCGCGGCCAGCGTGCCCTTGTCGCCGAGCCCGGCGAGCGTGGTGAGCGAGTCGAGGCACTGCCCGAGCGCGAGCATGCCGACGATCATGACCGCGAGTGCGCGTCCCGTCTCCCAGCCCGGCACGAGCCGAAGGAGCACCGGCTCGAGGGGCCGGTTGAAGAGGAGAACCGTGAGGAGGAGGGCCAGCGAGGACGCGAGCCCGCCGGCGATCAGGCCCGGGAGGCCCTCGAAGAGCGCGGGATCGGGGACGTCCGGGTACATCGAGCGCAGGACGCCGGCGGCGACGAGCGAGAGGGTCACGATCGCGACGAAGGCCACGAGGTAGGCGGCGAAGACCGTCCAGAGCCGCGGCGGAGTGAGGGACCGCTCGTCCACGATCGAGGATCGCCGTCAGAGGAGCGGCGGGCGCCGCGCGACCCAGTCGGTCGCCCGCTCGTACGCGTGGCCGAGGCGGAGCACGGTCGCCTCGTCGAAGGGCCGACCGACGACCTGAAGCGCGAGCGGGCGGCCGCCCGGTGAGAAGCCGCACGGCACGGAGAGCGCGGGAAGCCCGAGCCCGTTGAAGGGCCGCGTGAGGCGCGAGAACCGTCCCATCCGGGCCACGACCTCCTCCACCGTCCCCGCCTTCACGGCGTCCAGCGCCGGGGCGGGCTCGGGAATGACGGGCGCCAGCAGCGCGTCCGTCTCGGCGAACACCTCCGCGACGAAGGCGCGCGTGTAGCGGCTCCGGAGGCGAAGGGCCTGGAGGTAGTCGTGCGCCGTGATGTGGAACCCGATCTCGAGGCGCGCCCGCACCGCCGGCTGGAGCTCGTGCGGCCGCTCGCGGGCGATCCGCGCGTGGACCGCGGCCGACTCGGCGCGCGCGATGACGTTCGACACGTCCACGACGGGTCGCGGGTCGGGAAGGCGGAGGCTCACGATCTCGGCGCCGAGCCCTTCGAGCACGCGCGCCGCGGCCCGGACCCCAGCGTCCATCTCGGCGGCGAGGCCGTCGAAGAAGTAGTTCTCCGGCAGCCCGACGCGGAGGCCCTCGACCGGCGTGTCGAGCAGGCGCTCGTAGTACGGCACGCCCCGCCGGCTCGACGTCGCGTCACGCGGGTCGTGGCCGGCGATGATGCCGAGGAGGAGCGCCGCGTCCGCCACCGTGCGCGTGAGCGGGCCCAGGTGATCGAGCGACCACGAGAGCGGCATGACGCCCGCCCGGCTCACGCGCCCGTAGGTCGGCTTGAGCCCGACGACGCCGCAGCAGGCCGCGGGCAGCCTGATCGAGCCCCCCGTGTCGCTCCCGAGCGCGCCCAGGGCGAACCCCGCAGCCACGGCGGCGGCCGAGCCGCTCGACGATCCGCCGGCGACGTGACCGGGGCACCAGGGGTTCTGGACGTCGCCGTGGTGGGCGTTGTCGCCGAACGGCCCGAGCGCCAGCTCGGTCATGTTGAGCTTGCCCAGCGTGACCGTCCCGGCCTCGCGCAGGCGGCTGACCGCGGTGCATTCGTGCTCGGCCGAGAAGTACTCGCGCGTCGCCGTGCCACACGAAGACGGGAGCCCCAGGATGTGGCAGAGGTCCTTGTAGGCGAGCGGCACGCCGTGGAGCGGCCCGCGCGAGAGCCCGGCGGCCAGCTCGGCCTCCAGCTCGCGCGCGGTGGCCAGGGCGCCCTCCGCATCCACGGTGATGAAGCTCCGGATCTTGGCGTCGAGCCGCGCGATGCGCTCCAGGCACTCGCGCGTCACCTCGAGCGGGGACACCTCCCGCCTGGCGATCGCGCGGCCGAGCGTCGCGATCGTCCAGTCAGCCACGCTGCTCCCGCGCGTCGGGGTCGCTCTCGAGGACCACGGTGAACCCCGAGGGCTCCTCGGCCAGCGCGAGGTCCGCGGCGAGGCGCTCGATCGCGGCCGCGAGGTCGGCGACGTCCACTCGTTCTCGGCGGCCGGGCTCGCTCATACGGGTGTGCGGGCGGAATGATAGCATTGGCGCGTGACGCGCGTCCTGGCTTCCGCGGCACTCCTCCTGCTCGCCACGCTCGGCGCGCGCGCCCTCGCCGAGCCCGCGTGCACACCGACGCGTCCCGACATGCTCGGGCCGTTCTACGAGCCGGGCGCCCCGGCGCGCTCGGTCACCGGTCGCGGACTCGTGATCACGGGGCGGGTCGCGTCGGCGAAGGGCTGCGCTCCGCTGCCGGGAGCCCGGCTCGAGTGGTGGTCCGCCAACCCGCGCGGCGACTACGACGCCGAGCACCGCGCCACGCAGCATGTGGACGACGCCGGGCGCTATCGCTACGAGACAGACTCCCCGGGCCGCTACCCCGGGCGGCCGCTCCACCTCCACGTCCGCGTGACCGCGCCCGGCCACACGCCGCTCGTCACCCAGCTCTACCCACGCCCCAGCCAGACGAGCATGGAGATGGACTTTGTCCTCATGGCGGACTAGATGAACGGAGCCGCGCCGCACCTTTGTCAGGCCACCCACGGAGTGGAGCCGGTCTCGCGGCCCCCGCTACGATGATGCTCAGCGGCAAGGTGGCGCTCGTGACGGGGGCTGGACGCGGCATCGGCCAGGCGATCGCGCTCGCCTTCGCGCGCGAGGGGGCGAAGGTCGCCGTCGCCGACATCGACCCGGGGACCGCCCAGGCCACCGCGCGGCGCATCGGGCGTGCGAAGGCGCGGGCCCTCCAGATGGACGTGGCGGACTCCGGCTCGGTCCGCGACGGTTTCGACGCGATCGACCGGAGCTGGGGCCGTATCGACGTCGCGGTGACAAACGCAGCCGTCGAACCGATCGTCCCCTTCCTCGAGCTCAGCGAGGCGACGTGGGACCGCATCATCGACGTCAACCTCAAGGGCACGTTTCTCGTCGCCCAAGCCGCGGCGCGGCGCATGGCGCGGCGCCGCAGGGGGGTCATCATCACGCTGTCGTCGGTGAACGCGGAGGTGGCGCGTCCCGAATCGGCCGCCTACGCCGCGACCAAGGGCGGCGTGCGCCAGCTCACCAAGGCCATGGCGATCGCGCTCGCGCCCCACGGCATCCGCGTCAACGCGATCGGCCCGGGCACCGTCGTGACCGGCCTCACCCGCCACCTTCTGAAGAACCGCCGGTGGCGGGACGCGGTCTACGCCCGGACCCCGATGCAGCGGGTCGCCGAGCCCCAGGAGATCGCGGAGGTCGCCGTCTTCCTCGCCTCGGATGCCTCTTCCTACATGACCGGGTCGACCGTCTACGTTGACGGCGGCCGACTCGCGCTCAATGGCCTCATGCCCCCGAAGGGAGCCACCCCGCGCCTTCCGCGGGCCATCCGCGGTGACACCGGTCTCGCGGGCCCCGCGCAGAAGGGCTCACGCTGATGGCCGTGCGCGCCGCGAACATCGGGCCGAAGGGCCGCCGGCGGCGCGTCTTGATGGGCGCCGCGACGCTTGTGGCGGGCAGCGTCGTCCTCGTCGTGCTCCTCATGAGCGGAGTGGGCCGGGGCTGGCGCGTCGCGCTCTGGGTACCCTTCTGGGCGGGCGCCCTCGGCATTCTCCAGGCGCGCGCGCACACGTGAGTGCGACTCGCGGCGCGCGGGCGGCGCGACCTCGACGGCGGTGAGGACGTCGTGTCGGACCCGTGGGTGGTCGCGCAGCTCAAGCGCCAGGCCCGCCAGATCCACGTGGAGTCCATCCTGCTCGGGGCGGCCCTCACGGGCCTGGCGCTGCTGATTCCCGGCTAGGCCGTCGAAGGGCCCTCGACGGCCGCGGCTAGCCGCGGCGACGGAAGCTGTCGGCGGCCAGGAAGAACCGCTGGACCGTGGCCCGGATCTCCTTGACGTCGACCGGCTTGCGCAGGACGGGCGTCCGAACCGACGACAGGAGCTCGGCCGTCTCCGCACCCACGGCGCCGCCGGTCATGAACATGACCCGGCGCGCCTGGTCCGGGCTGCGCCGCTCCAGTTCCCGGTAGAAGGCCGGGCCGTCGAGCTCGGGCATCTTGATGTCGATCATGATGAGGTCGAAGGCCCGGCCCTCGAGGAGCGCAAGCGCCTCGACGCCGTTCGCCGCGGCCGTCACGCGGTGGCCGTCGGTCGACAGGATGTCCTCGAGCAGCTTGGCGAACAGCGGGTCGTCGTCGATGACGAGGATCGATTTCACGTGCACCACGCTAATACTTGGCCGTGGCGGCCGTCAACATTTAGTCCTGGGCGCGTCTCCCGGGACGCCGATCCAGGCGGCCCCGCGGCTCCGAGGCCGGTCGCCGGCTAGTCCGAGGACTTCCGGATGTCGAGCATTGGGGAGAGGTGCGGCGAGGGGCGTGGGGCCATTTCGACGCGCTCGATCCGCGTCATGCGCTCGACGATCTCCTGGATGCGGCGCCCCGCCTCGAGCGCCCGCTCCACCTTCGTGGCGGCCTCGCCCTCGAGTTTGAGCAACGCCAGGTTCGCGAGGACGGTCGTCAGGGGGTTGTTAATCTCGTGGGCGGCCGCGGCGGCGAGGTCGGCGGTCGCGCGGAGCCGCATCGCCTTGCGCTCGGCCTCCTCGGCGCGCGTCCGGTCCGTGATGTCGATCGCCAGGCACTCGACGAGGCCGTCCGTCTCGCGGAGGTTGGCCAGCACGGTGAGCGGCGTGCCGTCGCGGCGGCGCCACTGGAGCTCCTGGTTCGAGACCACCACGCCGGGCGCGAGCGCGACGACGAGCTCCGACCAGCCTGCGGGATCCACGAAGAGGTCTCTCACGCTGAGCGCGCGGATCTCGCCGGCGGAGCCCGCGCCCACGAGGCGGACGAAGGCCTCGCTGAACTCGACGATGCGCCCGTCGCGCGCGGCGCGGAAGACGCCCGCGAGGTTCCGCTCGAAGTGGTGGCGATACCGCTCCATCGAGGTCCTCAGCTCGTCGGTGAGCCTCGTGAGCTTGGCGGCGGCGTCTTCCGCCTTCCGACGCTCGTCCGCTTCGTGGCGCAGCTCGGCCACCACGGCCTCGGCGCGGCTCTGCTCCCGGAGCAGCCGCGCGTTGAGAACGCTGACGAGGAGCCCGACGATCAGGAAGAGGATGTATCCCATCAGGTCGCCGGGCTCCTGGATGCCGAATCCGGGGGCCGGCGGCAGCCAGAAGTAGTCGATCGCGAGCGCCGACAGGAGCGTGGTGAGCAGGCCGGCGCCGAAGCCGCCGAACCAGGCACTCAGCATGACCGCAGGGTAGAACGGCAGCAGGAGATGGCGCGGGTTCCAGTGGGGCGCCAGGAGCAGGCTGGCGAGGAGAGCGAGCGCCGTCAGGACGACGGCGAGACTGTAGCGCCCCAGGAGCGACGAAGGCCCCGACCTCATGACGACCGCCCCTCCGTTCACGAGGATTCTAGCCCAGGCGACCGGCGGAGGAGCAGGAAGATGGGCCTCCGTCGACACGAGGCGGGCCCGGCCGTCAACGACCTGTTTTCGTCGACTACCAGTCGAAGTACGCGGTCAGGGCGCCCAGCGTGAGCGCCGCGAACGCGACGACCACTCCGAGGTAGCCGATGAACTCAGTCCAGCCCATGTCAGTTTCCGCGCGGGTTCTTCAGCCGGGCGACGAGCCCGTCGTATGACGACTGCTTGATGACCTTCGAGAACTGAGCGCGGTAACTGGCGACGAGGCTGATCCCGCCGACCGAGACGTCGTACACCGCCCAACGCTCGCTCTCCTGAATCATTCGATACTCGAGCGGGATCTCTTTTCCGCTGCCGCTTCCCATCACGGTGGCGACGGTCGCGCGGTTGCCCTCGACGGACTCGCCAAGGTAGCGGATCGCGAGAACGCCCGGCACGCCAGCGCCTGACGACATCTGTGACATGTACGCGCGCTCGAGGAGGGCCGCGAAGAGCTGCACGAACTCGTCCTGCTCTGTCGGCGTCCGCGCCTCCCACTCCCGCCCCATCGCGAGTCGCGCCGCCTCTCGGAAGTCGAAGGTCACGCCCATGACGTTATGGATCGCGCCCATGAGCTCGCGGGGCTTTTCCTGGAACTCAGGGTCGCCGAGCACACGATTCACGGCCGCGAACACGCCCTGAAGCGTCTCCGTCGGCGACGCCGCCCACGCGTTACCGCAGAGGACGAGCAGCAGGGCGAGCGAGGCTGCGAGAGCCATCGCGCGGTTCCCGAGGTATTCAGCGACTTCAGTCCGGCTCATGTCAGCCTCCGTTCCAGTCCTTTGGCGTTTGTCGTCATGGTTGCGTTCAGCTGCCCTTGAGGAGTGCAGGATCGGTGCCAGCCGCAGGCGGGTTCAGAGACCCCGGAAATACGCGGGCTTCTCGTTCCGCCCTCGGGGGAGCGGAGCAACGGGCGTCAGAGATGACAGACGGCTATGCCAGAACGGACAGGACGTGGTTCACGCGTGGTGAGCGCTTCCGTGGGCTAGCTCGCGAGGAGATGGTGAGCGACCCGCAGGACCTCGTCCAGATCGAATGGCTTCGGTAAACAGGGAGCCCCAGTCGACTCGAGAAACCTCCGCTTCTCCGGGTCGAGCACGTCCCCCGTGACGAAGATCAGCCGGCGGCAGTACCGTGGGAAACGCCGCTCGAGCGCACGGTAGAGCTCGACACCGTCGAGCACGGGCATCTTCGTATCGGTCACAATCAGGTCGTAGCCGCGACGCCCGAGCATCTCCAGGGCCATCGCCCCGTCGGCCGCAACGTCCACGTGGTGGCCGGCGCGCTGAAGCATCTCGGCCAGCACCGCCGCGATCTCCGATTCGTCGTCCACGACGAGGATGGCTTTCGCGGCCGGCGTGGGCAGGGCCTCGGCTGGTGCGGCCTTCGTCGCCGCAGCCGGTGGAGCGAGCACGGGCAGCTCGATCAAGAACGTCGCGCCGCGTCCCAGCTCGCTCTCGACGGTGATCGCCCCGTCGTGCTCCTGGACGATCCCCTTACAGAGGGAGAGCCCGAGTCCCGTCCCCTGGCCGCTCGGCTTCGTGGTGAAGAAGGGTTCGAAGATCCGCGGCTGGATCTCCCGCGGAATCCCCGGCCCCGTGTCGCTGACCTCGAGCCGAACGTGCCCGCGCTCACGGTCGAATCGCGTCGCGAGCGTGAGCCGGCGCGGCGACGGCACCTCTCGCATCGCGTGTTGGGCGTTGACGATCAGATTCACCAGGACCTGGTGGAGCCGGTGGGCGTCCGCCCAGAGCACCGGCAGGTCCTCGTCGAGGTCGAAGACGACCTCGATGCCACTGGTGCGTAATTCATAGGCCAGCAGCTCGACCGCTTCGCGGATCACGCTGTTCACTCGTACCTCGCCGCGCTGGGGCGTGTGCTGCCGTGCGAGCGCCAGGAAGTTGCGCACGATACGAACGCAGCGGTCGGCGGCCGCGTGGATCTTTTGCGCCCGCTGGACGAGCGAGGTTCCCGCCCCTCCCGCCCGCAAGAGATGGGTCTGGCCGATGACGACCGTCAGGGGGTTGTTCAGCTCGTGGGCGACACCCGCCAGGAGCCCACCCATCGTCGCCAGCTTCTCGGTTTGAAGGAGCCGCTCGGTGCGCTCGCGCACGGTCTGCTCGAGGCTCTCGTTGTGACGCGCAAGCTCCTGATGGAGCAATCGGGTCTCGAGAAGGTTCTTGATCCGAAGGAGGACCTCGACCCGATCGAACGGCTTCGTCAGGAAGTCCTTCGCGCCGCTCTCGAGTGCCCGACGCTTCGTCTCCATCGTGATGTCGGCGGTCAGGACCAGGATCGGGAGGAAGGTCTGCGACGAAATCAAGGGCTTGATCCGCTCGAGGACCTGGAACCCGTCCAGGTAGGGCATCGCGAGGTCGAGCAGGACGAGGTCGGGCCGAAACTCGGTGTAGAGCGGCAGCGCCTGGCGCGCGTCAGTCGTGGACTTCAGATTGGTGTAGCCCTCGCGCTCGAGCACCCGCTCGAGGAGCCTCACGTTGGCGGATTCGTCGTCGACGATCAGGATCCGCGCGGCCTTGCGGGTCTCGTCATCCATCGGACGCGTTCGGTTCTCAGGTGGCGACGATCCGAAGCTCATCGTGTCGGAGCCAGATAAACTTTGCGATGAGTGGAGCAGGTGGTCCATCCGGCCCACTACGTATTTTTGACCGAACGGCTACGACGGCCAGGATCCTGCCCTCGCCGGTCTCGACATCGAACATCGTGACGCTCGCCGGCCAGCAGGGGACGAGGCCCGACAGGTGCCTGAGCGCCGTCTCGGCGATCGCCCGAGGAGAGCTCGCGGTGAGAATGCCCTGGTCGATCTCTCGTAACGCCCGGAGACGGGCCGCGTGCTGCGACAGGGCGGCGTAGAGCTGGCTGTTCTCCATCGCGATCGCGGCCTGGTCCGCGAGCCGCTCGAGCACGCGCACCTCGACGGGAGTGAAGCGCCTCGGGCCCCGATTCGCGACGCAGAGGAGTCCGACGATCGCCCCTCGCGATCGAAGGGGGACCGCCGCCTGCGTCACGGTCCCTTCCTCGACGGCGACCGGCAGGTAGTCCTTGGAGATCCGTGGATCGTTCACGTAATCCTCGGTCGTGAATGACTCGCCAGTCTCGAGAACCTTCCCGGCGAGCCCGCGCCCGCGCGTGATGGCCGTGGTGAAGAGCGCGCGCGACCGGGAGCCTGACGCAGCGACGATCCGCGCGCTGTCGGTGACCGGGTCGTAAGGCGCGAGGAACGCGATGTCGCAATCGCACACCGCGCGCGTTTCGTCGACGATGCGCTGAAGGACCTCGTCCCGCTCCAGCGACGACGTGATGGACCGCGCGACCGCCTCGAGGGCGACGGCTTCCTCCCGCTGGCGGCGCGTCTCCTCGAGCAGCTTGGCCTGCTCCTCGGCCAGGCGCGCCTTCTCGAGCGCCAGCGCGGCCTGATCGGCGAACGCGGACGCGAGCCGCATGGCCTCCGCGTCGAACATCCGCCCGAGGCGATCCCGCGCGGCGAGCGCGCCGATCACGGTCCCCTCGACCATGAGCGGCAGCGCGAGCATCGCGCGGCGCCTCGATCGTTCCACGCCGGCGCGAAGCTCCGGCGGTAGAAGGACGCGGGGATCGTTGTAGACGTCGGGCGACGCGATCGGCCGTCGCTCTCGCACGGCGGCCCCGACCGCGCCGCTGCCACGCGAGAAGACGAAGCCCTCGTCGAGGACCTCGGCCTCGTCGCGGGCGAGCGCGAGCACCACGAGGTCCCCCGACTCCGGATCGAGCCGACAGAGGGCGGCGCTCTGCACGCCCAGGAGGGAGCGCGTGCTCTCGGCGATGCGCCGCGCGACCTGCCGCACGTCGGCCGTCTCCGACATGAGACGGCCCACCTCGATGAGCGCCCCGGCCGCCCCCTCCCATTGCTTCTGCCGCGTGATGTCACGGAGCAACGCGAGGTGGCGGCCGGGGAGGACGTTGGCGCGCGCGACGTACTCGATCTCACGGACCATGCCACCGGTCCGGACGAGCCGAAACTCGCCCGCGCGCCAGCCCCACTCGCGGAGGGTCTGCCACGCCTGATCGAAATCAAACCCACGGTCCAGAAACTCGCCGAGGCGTCGGCCAAGAACCTCCGTCTTGAGAGCGCCGAACATCACACACGACGATTCGTTGACGTCGAGAAGCCGCCCGGTGTCGTCCGTGATGACGATCGCGTCGAGCACGAGATCGAACAGCGATCGCCGCACGGCCTCCCAGCGATGGACGCGGAGCACGGCCTCGACCGTCGTGGCGAGCTGACCCGGGGTCGCGGGTAGCGTCAGGCGGGCATCCACGCCCTCCCGCGATCCGCGATCGCCCGCCGAGAGCTCGAGCACCGGCCCGGCGGCGACCGCGGGACCGTCGTTGACGCACCGAATAACCAGATCCGGACGCTCGGCCACCGCCCGGGCCGCGTCGGCTCCGCTCAGAGCCTCGCGCACCTGATAGCCCGCTTGCCTGAGCATTGCACCGATCAGTGACCGCGTGTCGTCGCAGTCGTCGACGACGAGGACCGTCCTGCCCTGGTTCGTGGTCATCGGTAGGGTGCGTCCCCTGACTTCCGGATGTCGAGCATCGGGGGGAGATTCGCCGACTCATGCTGGGATGCCTCGACCCGGGCGATGTTCGTCATCCGGCTGACGATGTCGCGAATTCGCTCGGCGGCTGCGACGATCTTTGCCGCGCGCGGGTTGCCGGGGCTCTCCCGCTCGAGCAACGTCAGCTGGCCGAGGACGATCGCCAGTGGGTTGTTGATCTCGTGAGCGGTGGCGGCGGCGAGCATCGCGACGGCGCGCAGCTCCGCGGCCTCACGCTCCGCCTGCGCGACCCGCTTTTCGCCTGAGGTGTCGATGAGAATCCCTTCGAACCAGCCCTCGGCCGTGGCGCGGAGGTTCACCCGGAGCCAGACCAGGGTGCCGTCGCGACGCCGCCAGCGTAGCTCGCGGCCGTCGACGGTACCGCCGGGCTCGATCCCCGCCAGGACCTTCTCGCGATCGCTCGGATCCACGTAGAAGTCCCGCACGTTATGGCCGAGCACCTCCTCACGCGAGTCGTACCCCAGGAGCCGAGCGAGGCTCTCGTTGCAGTCGATGATCCGGCCGTCCCCGTGATTCCACAGGACGCCGGCGAGGTTGCGATCGAAAAGGAGGCGGTAGCGCTCCTCGGCGACCTCGGCTGCCCGGCGGCGCGCCTCCGCCACACGGCCGAGCGCTGCGTTCTTGAGCAGCGTCCCGACCAGTTGGCCGATCGTCTCGAGGACGATGACCCTCCCTTCCGGGAAGTCCCGACGCTCCTGCCACCAGACGAGGTAGAACGCGCCGGTCACGGCGCCGTCGACGGCCAACGGGATGATCAGGCCGGACCGGTGGGGGAAGACGCGAAACAACGGAAACGCGAACCGCGGATCGTTTTGCACGTCGTCGCTCCAGACCACGTGCCCCGCCGTGAACACGCCCGCGGCGAAGCCCTGGGCCGCGAGCGGCAGCGCCGTCTTCGTGAGGAGCTCGAGGGTGTGCTTGGGGACGTGGTAGGCGGCGACCGGCCGGATCTCCTTGCCCTCGGCGTCGACCAGGTACGCGGCGACCGTCTCGGCGAGGGTCAGGCGCGCGAGCTCACGGCAGACGAGCCGCAGGGTCTCGGTGAGGTCGGTCGTCTCGTTGACCGCGCGGGCAATCGTGAGCAAGCTCGAGGTGGCGTCTGGCATGAGAGCCTCCCGCGGCCAGAACGATCATACCAAGAGGTGCGGGTCGGGACCGCCGTCCAGAAAATCCCCGCCCGCTCACTCCTTGCCCGCGAAGATCCTCGCCTTGAGCCGCCGCGGGACCCACGCGGCGAGGAGCCGCGCCGCGCGCGCCACGCGCTCGAGTGAGTCGGCGCTGCCGGGCCAGTACTTCAGCACGAGCCCGCGGTCGACCCAGTTCAGGAGGCCGTCCACGACGATCGCGGCGACGAGGACGTCGTCCAGCGCGCCGAGCACGGGAATGAAGTCCGGGATCAGGTCGATCGGCGAGACCAGGTAGACCACGGCGGCGGCGAGCGCCACCTTCGCGGCGGTCGGGAGGATCGGGTCGGCGGCGAGGCGGGCGACGGTGCGCGCGATGTCCGGCAGCGCCCTGAGGAGCGCGCGCATCAGTCGAGGCTCTCGGCGACAAGCTCACTCACGTCCTTGACTTGGAGCGTCTCCTCGGCCTCCTTCACCTTGCGGCCGAGGTCCATCATCGCGAGGCAGAACGGACAGCCCGTGCCGACGATGTCCGCCTTCGTCTCGAGGACCTCCTCGACGCGGATCAGGTTGACCCGCTTCTTGGCCTTCACCTCCATCCACATGTGGCCGCCCCCGCCGCCACAGCAGAGGCCGCGCGCACCGCTCCGCGGGAGCTCGACGACCCTGAGCCCTGGCACCGCGCGGGCCACGCGGCGGGGCGCTTCCGTGATGCCGTTGTAGCGGCCGAGATAGCAGGAGTCGTGGAACGCGAGCGTCGCATCGAGCGCCTTCGTCGGCCTGATCCGCCCCGCGCGGATCAGCCCGTCGATCACCTGCGAGTGGTGGAGGACCTCGTAGGTCCCACCGAACTGGGGGAACTCGTTCCGGAGCGTGTTGAAGCAGTGGGGGCAGTGGGTGATCACCTTGCGAAACCGGTACCGGTTGATCGCCGCGACGTTCTCCTGCTGGAGGGTCTGGTAGAGGTACTCTTCGCCGAGCCGCCGGGCGACCTCGCCGTGGCACCGCTCCTCCTGCATGACACCGAAGCTCACGCCGGCCGCCTTGAGGATCTTCACCACCGCCCGGGCGATCGCTTGGTTGCGCTTGTCGTACGACGCCGAGCAACCGACCCAGTAGAGGTACTCCACCTCTCGGCCGGGCTCCATGAGGGGGACATCGAGCCCCTGCGCCCACGCGAGCCGCTCGGCCGCGGGAAGGCCCCACGGGTTCCCGGCGCGCTGGATGTTCTGGAGTGACTGCGGCGCGGTGGACGGGAGCGCGCCCTCCGAGAGCGTGAGGTAGCGGCGGAGATCGACGATCGTGTCCACGATGTCGATGAAGGCCGGGCATTCCTCCACACACGCCATGCACGTCGTGCACGCCCAGAGCTCCTCGGGGCGGATCAGCTCGCCGTGGATCGGCCCCGGCAGCTCACCGTGCATGTGGCGCTTGAGCTTGACGATGATCTGCTTGGGCGAGAGCGCGGTGCCCGCCAGCCACGCGGGACACGCAGCCTGGCAGCGCCCGCACTCGACGCACGCGTCGAAGTCGAGCCGCCGCTTCCACGAGAACTCCGCGAGCGTCGAGACGCCGAAGGTCTCGGCTTCCTCGATGTTGGCGATCGGCGCGATCGCGCCGCGAGGTCCGAGCTTCGCGAAGAAGATGTTGAGCGGCGTCGTGATCAGGTGGACGAAGTACGAGTACGGGACGAGGGCGACGAACGCGAGCGAGACCGCGGCGTGGAAGAGCCACACGGCGAGGTGGGTCGCGCGGAGCGCGCTCTCCGACATCCCGGCGGCCAGCATCCCCTGCCCGAGGAGCCAGCCGACGGGCGACCACGGCGCCCAGGCGGGACGGACCGCCGCGAGGCGGCACGCCTCCATGACGAACCCGGTTACGTTGATCACGAGGAGCAGGCCGAGCGCGGCGGCGAAGCGCGCGGTCGGATCGATCCGCTCGGGACGGCGCACGAAGCGACGCCACAGGGCCATGCCGAGGCCCAGCACGAAGAAGAGCCCGAACATGTCCAGCACAGTCTCGTAGACGAGGTAGAAGGAGCCCCGCAGGAGCTTGTAGCCGAAGAACGGCACCGTGACGTCGTAGTCGATCGTCGCGAGGACCGTGCCGATAAACAACGCCAGGAAACCCCAGAACATGATCGCGTGCATGACGCCGGGGTACGCTTGCGAGAGCGTGCGCGCCTGGCCGAGCGCGTGCGTCAGGACGAGAGCGACGCGGTCGCGAATCCGGTCGAGGCGCGGCTCGGGACGCCCGGCGCGCCAGAGGCGCACGCGCTCGGCCAGGCCGTAGACGAAGACGGTGACGGCGACGATCGCGCCGAGGTAGAGCGCGACCTGGGCCCAGACGGGAACGTTCCAGAAGGTGTCGCGGAACGGCACGACGGCGGTCATGAGGATTCCAACCTTAGCACAGTGAGAATCGCCTGCGCGGCGGAGTAGGGGTCGAGCGTGCCCTCCATGACGGCGTCGACGGTCCGGGCGAGCTCGCCGCCCGCGAGCGCGCGCTCGACCTTCTGCCTGAACTCGTCGAGCAGCAGCGCCTTGAGCTCCTCCCGCCGCCGCGCCCGACGGCGCACGGCCAGGGCGCCGGCGGCCTCGAGCATCGCGCGGTGACGCCGCACCTCGGTGAGGAGCTCGGCGACGCCCACGTCGTGCTGCGCCTCCGCGCTGAGGACCGGGATCTCCCAGTCGATGTCCTTGGGCGACGCCGCGCTCGTCCGGTGCAGGTGCGCGGCGAAGGTGAGCTCGGCCATGAGCGCGGGCGCGCCGCTCCGGTCGGCCTTGTTCACGAGGAAGACGTCCGCCGCCTCCATGAGCCCCGCCTTCATCGTCTGGATCGCGTCGCCCGACTCCGGCACGAGGACGACGACCGTCGTGTCGGCGAGCTCCATGATGTCGAGCTCGGTCTGGCCGACGCCGACGGTCTCGACAAGGACCCACGCGTAGCCCGCCGCGGCGAGGAGCTTGATCGTGTCCCCGGTGGCGCGGGCGAGGCCGCCGAGCGAGCCGCGCGTGGCCATGCTCCGGATGAACACGCCGGGGTCCAGCGCGTGCGCCTGCATCCGGATCCGGTCGCCCAGCACCGCGCCGCCCGTGAATGGGCTCGACGGGTCCACCGCGACCACGCCGACCGTCGCGCCCTCCGCGCGGAGCCGGGCCGTGAGGCGATCGACGACCGTGGACTTGCCCGCGCCGGGCGGACCGGTCACGCCGACGACGTAGGCGCCGTGGGCGCGCGGGTAGACGGTCCGCATGATCGCGGGCAGCGCCGCCGTGCGGTTCTCGATCTGGGTGATGAGCCGCGCGAGCGCCAGACGGTCGCCGCCGAGCATGCGCTCGATCATGCGGTCGGTACGCGGCGCGACGGTCTTCGGATCAGACATCAGCCGACGAGTCCCGGGAGGCGACGCTCACGCGGAACGAGATTCTAGCATCTCTGATAGCATCACGGGCTGATGTGGACCTCACGCGTGGGCGTCGCCCTGGCCGCTGCCGAGCCCTACCTCACATCGCAGCGCGCCTGGCTCGATCGGCTGGCCGTCGTCGTCCCGGCCCCGGCGGCGACGCGCTGGCTGCTGCTCGCCGACCTCGCGTGCCTGATCGCCCTGGGCCTGGCGACCCGCAGACGTGCGCTGGGGGTCTCGCTCACGCTGGCCGCGGGCTTCATCGTCTTGAATCTTCTCGGCATGGCGCTGACGGACTTCTACCTGGGTCTGACCGTCTTTCATCTCCTGGTCGGGCTCGTCGCCACGCTGACGCTCAGTCGCGCGCGCTGGCTCGGCGCGGTGACGCTGGGGCTGGTCCTGGTCCTGGGGCTCCTCACCTGACGCGGATGTCACATGTCCTTGTGGCAGTCCCGGCAGATGGGGGCGACTGCCGTCTTCGAGATGAAGCGGCGGGCCGCGTCGCTGTCGGTCGTGTGCGCGCCGTGGCAACGCACGCAGACCACTCGCACGGTGTCGTGCTCCCGGATCGCGTGGTAGGACGTGCCCGCCCGTCCCTCGGTCTCGGCCTCGGCTGCAAACGTCGGAGCCTCGCCGCCCGTCGGGCCCGGCCGAAGAATCGGGGTGTGGCATTGCCGGCATTCGGCGTCACGCAGCGGCAGCTTCATGTGGGTGGGCTCCCGGTACGCGCCGACCAGGAACGTCAGGGTGTCGAGCGCGGCGACGGCCCGCACCGCCAGCCGCATGCGGGTGTCGTGTCCGCCATGACAGGCGATGCAGCCGACCGAGGAGTCCCGCCCGTGATGGAGCCCGGCGAGATCTGTTGGAGACACGGCGAGCAGGCGCATGAACTTCTCGTCGTGCAGATGGCACGCGACGCAGAAACGGTTGTCGCGCTCCTTAGCGCTGAGCCCGACGAGAAAGAGCGTGCCGACAAGCAGGACCCCCGCCCCGCCCGCTGCGAAGAGCGCGAGGCGCCTTCCGAGCGCGCGGGGGATGACGGAGGCCTCCCGTCGTTCCCCTAGCGGACGATCACCGTCACCGGCTTGGCGAACATGACCCGCGAGGAGGCACCGCCGGGCCCGCCTCTGGGCAGCACCGCGCCGGTGGGCGTGGCCACCGTTCCGACCGAGGACGCCTTTTCCGTCCCGAAGTGGAACACCGCGCTCAGCGAGTAGGTGCCGGGCTCCTGAGGCGCCTTGACGGTCCACACGACCTTGCCCTCGGCGAATTTCTTCGCGGTGAGGTCGCTCTTCTGGTCGAAGATCAGCGCGCTGTTGAGGTTCCGCCTGAGTCCCGGCGCGCGGCCATCGACCCATTTCGTCTGTTCGTTGCCGTCGCCCCCCCACACCTTCGGCGCTCCGACGATCACCCAGCCGTCGCCCTGGAGGGGGCGCGCCTGGAAACGGAGGTCGGTGTCGACGAGCAACACGCCGACAACGCCGTGACCGCCCTTCACGCTCACCGTGACCTGCGCCTCCTGCCCGGGCCGGAGGCTCGTCGGCGCGCTGAGCGTCATCGAGGCATTCTCGTCCATGGTCCGCACGTCGGCGAGCAGCTTCTGGCGATCGGCGGCGGACATCTGCTGGTACGGGCCGGTGCCGTCCTCGATGGCCTTATAGTGTTTGTTCTCCTTGATCTGGCTGGTCGCGAAGGCCTCGGGCTCGTTCCGGAGCTGGTCCTTCGTGAAGGACGAGTGGCAACCCGCGCAGGTGGGCGCGAGGTCCGTGACGTTGCGTACCGGTCCGCCCGAGTAGCCGAAGACGACGTCCCCGACCATCGGCCCGAACAGGGTGATCACTCCGACGATGCTGGCGAGCCGCTTCATCTGCACCATCCCGGTCTCCTTTCCTCGTCATGAACGTGATGCGCCGACGCCGATCGACCTCTAAACGCCTCAAGCCTTCAGCGGGTTCCCGGCCGAGGCGGCCTCACCGCTCGGCCAGTCCAGGCGGGCTTCCATGACGAGGGCGTCCTCGCCGGTGTCGTAATAATAGCCGCGGCGGCGCCCGACCACCCGGAAGCCGAAGGAGTCGTAGAGCCCGCGCGCCTCGGCGTTGCTCGGGCGCACCTCGAGCACGACGAGCCGGAGCCGGCGCTGGCGGGCGTCGTCCAGGACCCCGCCGAGCAGCGCCCGGGCGATCCCCCGGCGGCGGCACGTCGGGTGCACGGCGATGTTCGTGATGTGCAGCTCGTCGGAGACCTCCCAGAGACAGAGATAGCCGACGACGCGCTCGGCCTCGCGCGCGACCCAGCAGCGCGCGACCCGATTCTGCTGCATCTCGTAGACGAACGCGCCGCGCGACCACGGCATCGAAAACGAGGCGCGCTCGATCGTGAGGACCTCGTCGAGGTCCTCGGGGCGCATCACGTCAACGGCCAGCGAGGGCACGGCGCTTGAGCTCCGCCTCGGGGGGCCTGAGGTAGATCGGGACGAGGTCGGCGGGCGCAACCGTCTCGCCGGCGCGGAGCCGCTCCACGCCGAGGAGCGCGACCGACGCGGGCGACGGTGCGCAATGGGTCCCCGGCGCCGGGCGCGCGTGCGGCGACCGGATCGCCGGCGCGCCGGCGCCCAGCACGATCACGGGCTCACCGAGCCGCGCGGCCAGCGCCTCGGGCGCGAGCGCCTGGTACTCCCACTCGCGCCGCATGGCGCCGCCGTCCCAACGATAGAGCGACGCGTAGACCTCGCCCTTGCGAGCGTCGAGGACGGGGCACACGGGCAGCGCGGCGAACGGCAGTGAGGCGGCCATCGCGTCAAGGGTCGGCACGGCGGCCACGGGGACCCCGAGCGCCACGGCGAGGCCCTTGACGGTGCTCAGACCGACGCGGAGCCCGGTGAACGAGCCCGGCCCCACCGCGACGGCGAGTCCCTCGAGGTCGTGCACGGTCCAGCCGGCGTCGCCCAGGAGGCGGTCCAGCGCGACCATGAGACGCTCGGAGTGGGTGACGCGCACGTCGAGCAGATACTGGCCGACGAGGACGTCGCCGTCGAGGAGCGCGACGCCGCCGGCGAGCGTCGAGGTCTCTACGGCGAGGACGCGCATAGGCCGAGTGTAGCAATAAAATGCGATAATGCGCCGGGGAGGCGCCCCATGAGTGCTGGGCCCAGGAAGGATCCCGTCGCTGTCGAGGCCGAGGTCCGCGAGAAGATCCATCTCGAGATCCTCAAACGGACCGGCGCCTATCACGCCAACGACCACGTACTCCTGCCCTCGGGGCAGCACACGACGGAGTACATCGAGAAGACGCTGGTGACGATGGAGCCCTCGTTCACCGAAGGGCTGGGGGCCGTCATCGCCAAGCACTTCGCCCAGTGGCCCGTGGACGTCGTTCTCTCGACGGGGCCGGGCGCGCTCATCCTCTCCCACTGTGTTGCGCGAGCCCATCCGTCCCGGCCGGTCGTCATCTACGGCACCAAGGGGCTCTCGGGTGGCAAGCGGCGGGTGTCACTGCCGGTCGAGTTCCAACGGCTCATCCGCCCGTCCTCGAAGGTCCTCCTCGTCGAGGATCTCGTGAGCACGGGCTCGACGCTCAACCTCCTGATCAACCTGGTCGAGCAGCTCGGCGCACAGATCGTCGGCGTCGGGTGCCTGTGGCGCCGCACGTCGGTGGAGCTGAGCGGGCGGCCCGTCTTCAGCCTCGTGAGCCGCGACTTTCCGACCTACGATCCCGACGCGTGCCCGCTGTGCAAGAAGGGCGTGCCGCTGAACGAAGAGTTCGTGCGCCGGCGGCACGCCCGCAAGCCGTCGTCCGTGCAGGAGCCGAAGGCGCCCTAGCTTACACGGCCTCCCACAGGCCCTCCGCCACGCCGGCGGTCTTGTAGGCGTCGCGGATCCGGTCGAGGTTCTGGGTCACCAGGAGCCCGATCTTCGCGAACGGCTCGAACACCGGTCCCTGGCCGTCCACGAGCGGGAAACTCACCCGCGGGAGCTTCTCCCACTGGGCCTGGAGCGCGGCGGTCACGGTCGCGAGGCGGGCGTGGAACTCCTCGCGCTCCTGGGCGGCGCGCTTGACGATCGGCGTGATCAGACAGTCGAAGGTCTCGCGCGCGCGCTTGCTGCCTTCCAGCGCGGCCTCGGCGAGCGGGACCACCGTGACGCCGAGCTCCCCGAGGAAGCGCTCGAGGAGCCGGCCGAGGGCGTCCTGGAGCAGGAGCGCCGGGAGGGCGACCGTCTTCACCCCGCCGTGGCCCAGCTCCGCGGCGTCCGCGTAGAGTTGCGCCCTGAGCCACTCGACGTGGGCGCGGTTCTCCTTGTCCTTCCACCACTGGCGGATCATCTTCTTGCCCCAGTAGCGGATCGTCACGTAGTACAGGTCGCGCTTGAGGAGCTTCTGGGCGATCCCGCGCCAGGAGTAGAACTTTTCCATCGCCTTGATCGCGCCCATCTGTAGCTCGTAGGGGCTGAGCCTGCGCGGCTGATGGACGACGTGGTGGCCGTCGTAGAACTGCCAGTTCCGGCTGATGACGTACTTTTCGCCGTGGGCGTAGATCGTGTCGTAGTCGGGCGACCCCGGGATCGGCGTCAGGATCATGAACTGGATCGAGTCGATGTCGTGCTTGAGCGCGAAGTCCGCGGTCGCGTCGATCGTCTCCAGGTCGTCCTCGTCGGAGCCCACCACGAACATGCCGTGGATCCCGATTCCGTAGGCGTGGAAGCGCTCGATCGAGCGCTCGATCTTGCCGAGGTCCTGCTTCTTGTTGAAGAGCTTGAGCGTGCGAGGATTGATGGACTCGAAGCCGACGTAGACGTTGAAGCAGTTCGAGTCACGCATGAGCTGGAGGAGCTCGGGGTCGTCCACGGTCTCGGTTCGCACCTGCGCGCCCCACTGCGTCGTCAAGTCCCGGGCGATCATCCCGTGGAGCAGCTCCTTCACGCGCTTCTTGTTCGCCGTGAAGATGTCGTCGGCGAAGAACGTGTAGAGGTTGCCCCGGTGGCTCTCGAGCTCCTCCAGCACGCGCGCCACCGAATGGGTCCGGAACGCGTGGCCGTACATGCCCGGAACCGAGCAGAAGGTGCACGAGAAGGGGCAGCCCCGCGACGTGGCGACCGAGATGACGCCGCCCGGCTTCCAGCCCGCGATGAGGTGGTAGTCCGGGATCGGGTTGACGTCGAGGTTCGGGATCTTCGGGCGCTCCGGGTTGTGGACCGCGCGGCCACTCACGAGGTAGGAGAGGTTCTGGATCTTCTCGAACCCCTGGCCCGCCTGGATCGCGTCGACCAGCTCCTGGAACGCGAACTCGCCCTCGCCGCGGACGACGAAGTCCGCGTGCTCGAGCCCCTCGTCGGGCAGGAAGCTCGTGTGGGTACCGCCGATCACGGCAATGGCGCCGGCCGCACGCACCTGGTCCGCCAGCCGATAGGACTGCGGGGCCGTGGAGGTGATGGCCGAGATCGCGACGAGGTCGGCGGAGAGCACCTCGTCCATGTCGACCGGGTGGATGTCCTCGATGTACACGCGGACGTCGTACCCTTTGGTCCGCATGATCGTCGCAAGGAGGACCGAGCCGAGCCGCGGGATGCAGACGCGGCTGTAGATGTGCAGGTGCGTCGACTTCGGCTCGACGAACACAAGCTTCCGCAGGGTCCGTGTCATCGGTGGAGTCTCCCCGGTTGACTGTGAAACCGCGAGTGCAAGTTGGCTCACGCTACATCGGGGGGGCAGCGATGTCAATTCTCCAGGAGAGGGGCTTTCTCCCATATGTGGGGTCCCGATGGCGTCCGTGACCCCCATATCTTGGATTTTCCCCTTGACACGATTCGGGCCCCTCACTAGCATGCCGAGCAGAAGCGCGAGACGAAGACACGAGAGCCGAAGGAGGTGAGTGGGTGAAGAAGAAGGCCGCGAAGAAGAAAAAGAAGTAGGCGCCAATGAGGTGCCCGGCCCTGTCGTGCTCCCGCTGCGACAGGGCCGCGCCGCACGGTTGCACATGAGTCGGGCGACCCCCCTCAAGCACCCCTACGTGTTGCTCCTGGCGGTGATCGTCTTCTGGGCAGGCAACTTTCCGCTCGGCAAGCTGGCGCTCGCTGAGCTCGGCCCGGTCACGCTGACCGCGGCCCGCGCACTCATCGCGGCGCCGATCCTGGTCGCGATCGCCTGGCTGACCGCCCCCCTCGCTCATCCGCTGACGCGCCGCGACTACCGCGCCTTCATCGTCCTCGGCCTCACCGGCCTCGTCGGCAACACCACCCTCTGGTACCTCGGCCTCCGCCAGACCTCGGCGCTCAACGCCGGGGTCCTCGGCGCGACCTCCCCCATCTTCGTCGCCGTGACGGCGAGCGGGCTCCTGGGCGACCGGCTCCACGCGAGGAACTGGGTCGGGATCGCCCTCACCGTCACCGCCGTCCTCACGACTGTGGCGAAGGGCTCGCTCCACGTGCTGCTCACCTTCTCCGTAAATCGCGGCGACCTGATCATCCTCAGCTCGCAGGTCCTCTGGGTCACCTACTCGGTCTACAGCCGGGCGGCCGCCTCCGAGCTCCCCCCGGTCTGGGTCATGGCAGGCGCCCACGTCGTGAGCGCGCTCCTGCTGGTCCCCCTGGCGGTCGTCGGCGAGCCGTGGCGCTCGCCCCTCGCCGCGCCGCTCGGCTGGTCCGTTGTGCTCTACTGCGCCGGGCTCGTAACGCCGGCGCACGTCTGGTACTACAAGGTGGTGCGCGCGATCGGCCCGGCCCGGGCGGCCGGGTTCATGAACCTGATGCCCTTCGTCGTCATCGCGCTGACGTGGCTCCTGGTGGGCGAGGCGGTCCACGTCTATCACCTGGTCGGCGCCGTCCTGGCGATCGCCGGCGTGTTCCTCACGACGCGGGAGGCCGGGAACGGTGCTACTTGGCCTTCGCGGCCGCCTTGGGCTTGGCGGCGGTCGCCGCCTTGGCCTTGTCGTGGCTCTGGAGGCCCTTCACCTCGTCGACGAACTGGCCGACGTCCTTGAACTTCCGGTAGACCGAGGCGAAGCGCACGTAGGCCACGGGGTCGAGCTTCTGGAGGTGCTCCATCACGATCTTCCCGAGCTCCTCGCTCGAGATCTCCTTCTCGGTGCGGTCGTAGAGCTGCGACTCGATCTCGCCAACGACGTCGTCGACCGCCTGGACGCCGACCGATCGCTTCTCGCACGATTTGAGAATCGAGGCGCGGAGCTTCTGGCGGTCGAAGGGCTCGCGCCGGCCGTCCCGCTTGACGACGTGCGGCAGGACGTCCTCGATATACTCATAGGTCGTGTACCGCCGGTGGCATTTGAGGCACTCGCGTCGGCGTCGGATGAACTCGCCGTCCCGCCCGACTCGCGAGTCGACCACTCGATCCTCGGTGTGACCGCAGAACGGGCATTTCACCGGCCGAACCCCCCTCTCAGGCGCGCCGCTCCGTGTAGAGCGGGAAGCGGTTCGTCAGCTCCTGGACATGGTCGCGGACCGAGGCTTCCACCGACGCCGTCGCGGGCTTCGACAGCACACGGTCGATCAGGCCCGCGATCTCGACCATCTCCGGCTCGCGCATCCCGCGCGTGGTGACGGCGGGCGTGCCGAGGCGGATGCCGCTGGTGACCATCGGGCTCTTCGTCTCGAACGGGATCGTGTTCTTGTTCACCGTGATCCACGCGCGGTCGAGCCCTTCCTGGGCCTCCTTGCCGGTGATCCCGCGATTCGTGAGATCGACCAGGATCAGGTGGGTGTCGGTCCCGCCAGAGACGAGCCGGAAGCCACGCGCCAGGAGCGCGTCGGCGAGCGCCTTCGCGTTCTTCACGATCTGCTTCTGGTACTCGCGCCAGGCGGGTCGAAGCGCCTCCTTGAACGCGACCGCCTTCGCCGCGATGACGTGCATGAGGGGTCCGCCCTGGACGCCGGGCATCACGGTCTTGTCGAGGGCCTGGGCGTGCTCGGTCCGGCACATGACCATCCCGCCGCGGGGACCGCGCAGCGTCTTGTGCGTCGTGGTCGTGACGAAGTCGGCGATGCCGACCGGCGAGGGGTGGAGTCCGGCCGCCACGAGGCCCGCCGGATGGGCGATGTCGGCCATCAGTGAGGCGCCAACCTCGCGCGCGATCTCGCCGAAGGGCCTGAAGTCGATTGCCCGCGGGAAGGCGGAGCCGCCGGCGATGATGAGCTTCGGGCGGTGCTTCTTGGCGAGGTCGCGCACCTCGTCGAGGTCGATCAGCTCGGTGCCATTCCGCACGCCGTAGGCGACGATCGAGTAGAGCTTCCCCGAGTAGTTCACCGGGCTCCCGGCAGTCAGGTGGCCTCCGTGGGACAGGTTCGGGCCCAGGACGACATCGCCAGGCTTGAGGACGGTGAAGTAGACGGCCATGTTGGCCTGGGCGCCCGAGTGGGGCTGGACGTTGGCGTGCTGGGCGCCGAACAGCTCTTTGGCCCGCGCGATGGCCAGGTCCTCGACGACGTCCACGACCTCGCAGCCGCCATAGTAGCGGCGCCCCGGGTACCCTTCCGCATACTTGTTGGTCAGCACGGAGCCCATCGCCTCCAGCACCGCCTCGGAGACGAAGTTCTCGGAGGCGATCAGCTCGAGGTTCCGGTGCTGCCGTTGGGCCTCCTCGCGGAGCGCCTTGGCGATGTCGGGATCGACGTCAGCGAGCCGGAACATCCGACCGCTCCTTTGCGCGGTCGAGCGCGGCCAGCTTCTCGACCCGCAGCGCGTGTCGACCCCCGGCGAACTCCGTCGCGAGCCAGGTCGCCAGGATCTCGACCGCGGCCTCCCGGGCGGTGATCCGCGCGCCGAGCGCCAAGACGTTGGCGTCGTTGTGCTCGCGCGACAGCCGGGCGATGTAGGCATCCGTGCACGCCGCCGCGCGGATGCCGGGCACCTTGTTAGCCGCGATCGCCATGCCCAGGCCGGTGCCGCACACGAGGACACCCCGGTCAGCCTTGCCCGCCATCACCGCGCCAGCTACGGCGGCGGCATAGTCGGGGTAGTCCACAGACTCTGAGGACTGGGTGCCACAGTCCACGACCTCGTAGCCCTGCTCGATCAGCCAGGCCTTGAGGTGTTCCTTGAGGGGGAAGCCGGCATGGTCGGCGCCGAGGGCGATCGCTCTCATACCGCGACCATATCTGTAGGGGGTGAGGCGTGTCAAGGAACCTACATGTCGGGGGCGATCCCTCTCACCGCCCCACACGGGGCGTCGGGTGCGATCAGCGCCGTCTGCGGCGCAGGCGCCGCGTCACCGTACCATCGCGCCGTAGACGAGGTTCTTGTACAGCATCCGCGTATGGAAGCGGTTCGAGGGCGACTGCGCCATGAGAATCCCGACGAGCCCCTCCTTCGGATCGATCCAGAAGCTCGTCCCCCAGGCGCCCGCCCACATGGCGTCGCCCTTCGACCCCGGCACCCAGGCGAAGCCCTCATAGAGCCGCACGCCGAAGCCCAGACCGAAGCCGTAGCCCGGACCCGTCGTCGCGATCGTCGAACCGCCCATGCCGACCGTATGGTCGGAGAGCATGAACTCCACGGTCTTCTTCGAGAGATAGTGCCGGCCCTGGTACTCGCCGCTGTTCACGACCATCTGCGCGAACTTCAGATAGTCCTCGGTTGTCCCCACGAGGCCCGCGCCGCCCTTGAAGTAGCTCTTGCCGGCCGGGTTTTCCAGGACGCGGTAGGACTTGTTCAGCGTCGCCTTCTGCGGGTCGGAGTCGAGCGCATCGGCGAGCCGCCCGACCTTCTCCTTGGGCGCCCAGAACGCCGTGTCCTTCATGCCGAGCGGCTCCAAGAGCATTTCCCTGAGAAGTTGGTCGAGCGGCTTCTTGGTGCTGCGCTCGAGCAGGAGGCCCAGGACGTCGACCGCAATCGAGTACTCCCAGAAGGTTCCGGGCTGGTGTGCGAGCGGGATCTGCCCCAACCGCTTCAGCATCTCGTCACTGGTGATATCGACGTCGCGTGCCTCGATGTTAGCGTTCTCGTACATCTCCTTGATGCGGGGCGACTTGGTGCCGCCGGCGTAGACGAACCCTGCGGTGTGGCGCATCAGGTCCTGAACGGTGATGGGCCGGTTGGCCGGTACGTCTTCGGTCGTGACCTTACCGTCCGTGTCGGACTTCTGGGTCTCGACCTTCATCTCCTTGAGCTCGGGCAGCCAGGTCGAGATCGGGTCGTTGAGCTTGATGCTACCCTGTTCGACCAGCATCATCGCCGCGACCGTGACGATTGGCTTCGTCATCGACGCGAGGCGGAAGAGCGCGTCCCTCGTCATGGGCTTGGTCTTCTGAGCGTCGAGGAAGCCGTGGGTCTCGTAGTGCACGATCGTCCCTCGCCGCGCGACGAACGTCACGGCGCCGGGCAAGATGCCCTTGTCGACCTGCTCTTTCATGACCGGCGCGATCCGTGCCAACCGCTCGCGCGACATTCCCGCGATCTCGTCCTTCGCGGCGGGCTTTGCGCCTTGGGCGTTGGCGCCGGTCGCCAGCATCACGGCAGCCGTCATCACGGCGAAGAGTAGGAGAGCTTTCTTTGTCACGGCGGTTCCTCCAGGCTTGTCGGTGGTGCGCTGAGCATAGCGGAAGACGCGCGTGCGGGAAACACAACTTTGAGCCGGCAAGAGCTCCGAGCGCGGGCGGCGCACGTCCCGCGCGGGCTCGACTCACTCGGCGACCGCGGCGTGGGTCCGCGCGGGAAACTCGAAGGTCTCGGTGACGACGGCCGCGGTGCCCTGGGTGACGAGCCGCGCGACGTCCAGGCGCGCCTCGGCCGCCCGGACCTCCGCCTCGGACATACGGGTCGCCGGGTGCGCCGGCACGAAGAGCGTGCAGCAGTCCGCGTCCGGCTCGATCGAGACCTCGAAGGTCTCGAGCCGCTGCGCCTCCGTCGTGATCTCGAGCTTGTCCATCCCGATGAGCGGTCGGAGGATCGGCAGCGTCGCGACCTCGTCGATGCGCGCGATGCTCTCGAGGGTCTGGGAGGCGACCTGCCCGAGGCTCTCGCCGGTCGCGAGCGCCAGGGCGCCACGCTCACGGGCGAGCGCCTCGGCGATTCGGACCATGAGCCGCCGATAGACGACAACGCGCGCGGGGGGCGGGACCGTGAGGACGACCTCGCGCTGGATCTCTCCGAACGGGACCAGGAGCAGACGCGACTCGTACTGCCACGCGGTGAGCCGCTCGACGAGCGCCCGCGCCTTCGCCTGGGACGTGGCCGGCAGGTACGGCACGCTGTGGAAGTGCACGAACACGACGCGGCAGCCGCGCTTCATCATCCGCCACGCGGCCACCGGCGAGTCGATCCCGCCCGAGAGCAGCGCCGCGACCGTCCCCGACGCGCCCACCGGCAGGCCGCCCGGCCCCGGCAGGCGGTCCACGTAGACGAACGTCTCCGACGGCATCACCTCCACGTGGATCTCGAGCTCGGGCTCCCGGAGATCCACACGCGCGGCCACTTTCTCCAGAACGAACGCCCCGAGGGCGCGGTTCAGCTCGACGGAGGTCAGCGGGTAGGTCTTGAACGCCCGGCGCGCGCTGATCCGGAACGAGGCGAAGGCCCGACCCTCGACCAGCCGGCCCACCACGGCCTTCATCGCCTCGAGCGTGGAGGGCACGCGATACGCGAGGGCGGTGCTCGCGACGCCGCACACGCGCTGGACCCGGTCGCGCACCCGGCCCGGCGCCGGGTGGTCGTCGAGGTCGAGGAGGATACGGCCTGAGAGCTGGCGCACGCGCACCGCCCCGAGGTCCGACGTGGCGCGGCCGAGGTTCTTCGCGAGGTGGCGAAGGAAGAGCGGGCGGTTGCCCCGCTTGAGCCCGATCTCGTGGTAGTGGACGATGACCGCGGGTCTCGGCCGGCTCACGCGAGCCCCGTCGCGAGCGCGCGCGCGCGCTCGAGCTCCTCGGGCGTGTTGACGTTCATGAAGACGATCGCCGGATCGCGGTAGCGTGCGACCTCGCGCTCCGCGATCTCGACCACGCTCACCCGCTCAAAGAACTCGACGATCTTGAGCCGCCCCGCGACGAGCCGCGTCTCGATCGCCCCGACGCAGCTCTTCGCGTAGAGGGCGTGCAGGGTCTCGAGCTGCCCGCCGACGCGCGGGATCACGACATCCCCCGATCCGGCGCGCTCCACGACCAGGCGGACCACGTCTCTGTGAAGGAACGGCATGTCGCACGCCACGGTGAAGGCGGCCTCGCCAGGCGCCGCCCGAAGCCCCGAGTAGATGCCCCCGAGCGAGCCGTGATCGGGGTAGACGTCGGCGACCATCGGCAGCTTGAGGAACGCGTAGACCTCGGGGGTGTTGGTCACGATCAAGAGGTCGTCCACCGCTGGTGTGACCGCGTCCACGACCCGCTCGATGATCCGCCGGCCGCCGAGCTCGAGCAGCGCCTTGGGCCGGCCGCCCATGCGCGTGCTCTTGCCTCCCGCCTGGATGACTCCCGTGACTCTCATCTCTTCAGGGACTCGCCGGGCGCTCCCATCATACCCGCACCGCGCCCTGGCGCAGAACGCGTGGCGGGTCCACGGTCGTGTCGAGGACGGTCGACGGCTCCCCTCCCGCCGTGGCACCACCGTCGAGCACGAGGTCGATCGCGTCGGGGAAGTACCGGAGCACCGCCGACGCCGTCGTCGGGGGCTCGCGCCCGCTCGGATTGGCGCTCGGGGCCGTGACGGGCGAGGCGAGGGCGTGGACGAGTCCGAGCGCAACCGGATGCGGAGAGAGCCGCACGCCGACCGTGCCCGTCCCCGCGCTGACCTCCTCCGGAAGGCCGGGTCGCGCGCGCAGCACGAGTGTGAGCGCGCCGGGCCAGTGGTCGGCCATCAGCACGCGCGCCCGGGCCCCGACCTCCCCGACAGCCTCCGCCATCGCGATCGAGTCGACGAGGAGCAGCACCGGTTTTGTCTCGGGTCTTCCCTTGAGCTCGAAGATACGTCGGATGGCCATGCCGTCGAGCGCCCGCGCGCCCAGGCCGTAGAAGGTCTCGGTCGGGAAGGCGATCACGCCGCCGCGCGCGAGCACGAGGGCGGCGTCGCCGAGCGCCGCGCGGTCGGGGGTCGCCGGGTCCACGCGAATGACGCGCGTGCGCACCACCGTCACGTCGGGGGGGTCGGTCTCTTCGTCTGCTCGGCGACCCGGCGGGCGCGCTCCTCCACTTCGTCGGCGAGGCGTCTCCTGTAGGCGTCGAGGCGCTTGCCGAGGGCCGGATCGCCCTGCGCCAGGATCTGGGCGGCGAGGATCCCGGCGTTGGCGGCTCCCCACTTGCCGATCGCGACCGTCGCGACCGGGACGCCCTTCGGCATCTGCGAGATCGACAGGAGCGCGTCGAGCCCGCCGAGCGGGGTGGCGGCGATCGGCACGCCGATCACCGGCAGGGGCGTGAGCGAGGCGAGGAAGCCGGGGAGCGCGGCGGCGCCGCCGGCGCCTGCGATGAGGACACCGAGCCCCCGCCCCTGCGCGCTCGTGGCGTACTCCTGCGTGCGCGCCGGTGTGCGGTGCGCGGAGGCCACGACGACCTCGCTCCCCACCTCGAGCGCGTCCAGGACCTTCACAGCCTCGAGCATCACCTCGAGGTCCGAATCGCTGCCGAGCACGATGCCCACCCGTACGGGTTGCTTCACGCCGATCTCCTTTTCCCGATGTCCTTCCGGTAGTGCATCCCCTCGAAGCGGATCATCCCGGTCGCGCCGTAGGCGTGCGCGACAGCGGTCGGGAGGTCGTCGGCCACCGCGGTGACGCCCAGCACCCGGCCGCCGGCCGTCACCAGACGCCCGCCGCGGAGCGCCGTGCCCGCGTGGAAGACCGTCACGCCCGGCAGCGCGTCGGCTGCCTCGACGCCCTCGATCGCCGCGCCCGTCCGGTAGGTGCCCGGGTAGCCCGCGGAGGCGAGCGTGACGCAGACGGAGGCCGGCGCGGACCAGGGACCCACCGCGGGCCACGGACCGCCGTGCGCGGCCGCGACGAGCAGCGGCACGAGATCGCCGGGGGCACGAACCAGCAGCGCCTGACACTCGGGGTCCCCGAAGCGGCAGTTGAACTCGAGGACCTTCGGTCCCTCGGAGGTCAGCATGAGCCCGACGAAGAGGACGCCCCGATAGGGCGCGCCGTCCTTGGCGAGCGCAGCGAGCGTCGGCCTCACGATGGTCTGCATGACCCCGCGCTCAAGCTCTACGCCAAACCGGGCGACCGGGGAGTAGGCGCCCATGCCACCTGTGTTCGGACCCTGGTCGCCGTCGAAGACGGTCTTGTGGTCCTGAGCCGCCGCGAGCGGCAGCGCGTCGTCGCCGTTGGCGAGGGCGAAGAAGGAGACCTCCTCGCCCTCCAGGAACTCCTCGACGACCACCGTCGAGCCCGCGGCGCCGAACGTCTGACGCTCCATACACGCGGCAACCGCGTCGTCGGCATCCGCGAGGGTCCGGCACACGATGGTGCCCTTGCCGCCGGCGAGGCCGTCCGCCTTGACGACGAGGGGCGGGCCGAGGTCGCGGCAGTAGCGACGGGCGCGGGCGGCGTCGTCGAAAATCGCAAAGCGCGCCGTCGGGATCGCGTTCTTCGCCATCAGGTCCTTCGCGAACGCTTTCGAGCCCTCGATGGCCGCCGCCTGGGCGACCGGACCGAACACCGCGAGGCCCGTGTCGATGAACCGATCGGCGAGGCCGGCGACGAGCGGAGCCTCCGGCCCCACCACGGTGAGGTCGATCCGCTCGCGCCGGGCGAGCGCGAGGAGGTCGTCGAGCGCGTCGGCGGCGAGCGGGACGCATACCGCGTGGCGCGCGATGCCCGGGTTGCCGGGCGCCGCGAAGAGCGCCGAGACGCGCGGGCTCTGCGCGATCTTCCAGGCGAGCGCGTGCTCTCGGCCGCCTCCGCCGATGATCAGGATCCGCATCACGTTCTTCGCCGGTCGCTCACTCGGACTGGCTCCGGTCGGGCGGCTCGACGAGCTCGAGGTGCGCTCGCGCGATGCGCGCCCAGGGGCTCTCCGCGTCGAGCTCGAGGTAGCGCTGCCAGTGTCGGACCGCCTCACGACCCCGCTCGCTGCGCGCGAGCGCGCCCGCGAGGTTGAAGTGGGCGTCGGCATAGTCGGGTGAGATCTCGAGCGCCCGGCGATAGTCGGCGATCGCCTCCTCGGTGAGGCCGCGATCCTCGTGGAGGCTCCCGAGGTTGTAGGCGGCCTCGCGGCAGCCCGGATCGTGTTCGAGCGCGGAGCGGTACGCGGCCTCCCCCTCGTCGTAGCGGCCCAGCCGGTGGAGCAGGAGGCCGAGATTGTTCCACGCGGCCGCGTACTTCGGATCGATCCCGACGACCCGCTGGTACGCCTCGATCGCGTCCTCCCAGTGCTCGGGGTCGCCGTCCCACTCGCTCGCGCGCTCAAACCACGTCTCGGCCTGCTCGAGGGGAGGTGCCAGAGGCCGCACCAGCCCCATCGCCAGGGTGGCGCTCGCCGCCTTCTCGAGCCCGCCCTCGTCCAGCGCCAGGACGAGCTGGCCGCTCCGCGGGTCGAAGCGGACGCGGTCGGACTGCGCCAGGAGGCGGTCACCCTCGAGCACGAGTTTGAGCTCGGCCAGCGGCTCGACGAGGCTCGGGTCCTGCCGCCGAAGCGCTGCGAGCGCCTGCTTGATCTGGCGCACTGAGGCTCCGGCGTCGAGGAGCGCACTGGCCGCGCGAAGTGCCAACAGATCGCGGAAGGTGTAGCCCGACTCGCCGTGCAGGAGCTCGAGCCGGCGAAGCTGGGCGGTGCGCTTGGGCGTGAGCGTCAGGATGCGCGTGAGCTCGCGCATCCCGTAGATTCGCTCGCGCTGCGACCGGGTCATCGGCCACTCGCTAGTGGCGGAAATGGCGGATTCCGGTGAGCACCATCGCCATGTCGTGCTCGTCGGCCGCCGCGACGACCTCGGCGTCGCGGAGCGAGCCGCCCGGGTGGATCACCGCCGTGACGCCGGCCTTCGCGACGACGTCGAGGCCGTCGCGGAACGGGAAAAACGCATCGGACGCGCACACGGCGCCGGCCGCCTCGAGGCCGCCCTCGCGGGCGCGCATGACGGCGAGGCGCGCCGCGTCCACGCGGTTCATCTGGCCCGCACCGACCCCCACGACCTGGTCACGCGTCGCCAGCACGATCGCGTTCGACTTGACGTGCTTGGCCACGCGCCAGGCGAAGCGGAGCGCGTCCAGCTCGACGCTCGTCGGCGCCCGCTTCGAGACGGTCTGGAGCAGGGCGGTGTCCGCATCGGTCAGGTCCGCCTGCTGGGCGAGCAGACCGCCGAGGACGCTCCGATACTCCGTGAGACGCTCGGGCAGGCTCGCGCGATCGCAGGGGACTTCGACCACGCGGCACTTCCGCTTCGTGCGCTGGAGCTCGGCGAGGGCGTCGGGCGCGAACTCCGGGGCGAAGAGAATCTCGACGAAGATCCCGGTGAGCGCCTCCACCACGCCCATGTCGAGGGCTCGGTTCACGCCGACGATTCCGCCGTAGATCGAGACCGGGTCGGACGCCTTGGCCCGGACCATCGCCTCACCGACCGTCGTGCCAAGGGCCACGCCGCAGGGGTTCGTGTGCTTGATCACCACCGCCGCCGGCTCGTCGAACTCGAGCAGGAGGACGAGCGCCGACGAGAAATCGAGGAGGTTGTTGTAACCGAGCTCGGGGCCGTGGAGCTGCCGCATCGCCGCGAGCCCGTGGCGTGGCCCGTCGAGGGGCGTGTAGAACGCCGCCGCCTGGTGGGGGTTCTCCCCGTAACGGAGCCCGAGGGCGCGCTCGGCGTCGATCCGGAGCCGGGACGGTAACGCCTCCGGGGCCGCGGGCGGCGTCCCCGTCGCCTGCGGGGATCGGAGATAGCTCGCAATCGCCGCGTCGTACTGGGCCGTGCGCCTGAACGCTTCTTGGGCGAGGCGAGCACGTGTGGCCTCGGAGAGCTCGCCGCTCCTGCGAATCTCGTCCAGCACGCCGGGATACTGGGACGGGTCGGTCACGACCCCGACACCCGCGTGGTTCTTCGCCGCCGCGCGGATCATCGCGGGACCGCCGACGTCGATCTGCTCGACCGCCTCGGCGAGCGGGACCCCGGGCCGCGCCACCGTCGCCTCGAACGGGTAGAGGAGGACGACGACGAGGTCGATCGGCGGAATCCCGTGCTTGTCGAGCGCTTCCAGGTGCGCGGGAAAGTCCCGCCGCGCCAGGATGCCACCGTGGACCTTTGGGTGGAGCGTCTTGACGCGACCGTCGAGCATCTCGGGGAAGCCGGTGACGTCGGCGACGTCGCGCACGGAGACGCCGGCGTCCCGCAAGAGCCTCGCGGTGCCGCCGGTCGAGACGATCTCGATCCCGAGAGCGCCCAGGGCGCGGGCGAACTCGACCACGCCGGTCTTGTCGTGGACGGAGATGAGGGCGCGGCGGACCTTCACCGCATGCTGATTCACAGGCTCGCCTCGGACGCGGCGGCCCCCGGCCGTCCTGCGGCTCGCACGACCACCCTGCGGCCGGCAATCACGAGCTTCCCTTCGGCGAAGAGGCGGATCGCGTCGGGATACAAGCGGTGCTCCTCCGCCAGGATGCGGGCCGACAAGGACTCCTCGGTGTCGTCGGGATGCACGGGCACGCTCGACTGCAAGACCACCGGTCCGGTGTCCACGCCCTCGTCGACGAAGTGCACGGTGGCGCCGGCGACCTTGACGCCGTACTCGAGCGCCTGGCGCTGGGCGGCGAGCCCTGGAAACGCCGGCAGGAGCGAGGGGTGGACGTTCAGGATCCGTCCGGCATAGGCACGGACGAACCCGGACGTCAGGATCCGCATGAAGCCCGCGAGGCACACGAGGCCGACCCCTCGCGCCTGGAGCTCGCGGACGAGGGCGAGGTCGTAGGCCTCGCGATCGGGAAAGTCCTTCGGATTGACGAAACGGGCGGGGACGCCGGTCGCGCGCGCTCGGTCGAGCGCCTGCGCCCGCTCGCGATCGCTGACCACGGCGACGACCCGCGCGGGAAAGCCGGGCCGCGCGCACGCCTCGAGGATGGCCTGGAGGTTCGACCCACGGCCCGAGGCGAGGACGCCGAGACCGAGCGGCGTCGTCCCGGACGTCACGCCGTGAGCTCCACGCCGCGCTCGCCCGCCACGATCTCGCCGAGGCGCAGGACGGTCTCCCCGGCGTCGCGCAGGACGCCGGTCGCGTGCTCGACGTCCCTGGGCGGCAGGACGATCACGTAGCCGATCCCCATGTTGAAGACCCGGAACATCTCGGCGTCGGCCACGCGGCCCGCGCGCTGGAGCGTCGCGAAGACCGGCGGCGGCGTCCACGCCGTGCGCGAGATCCGCGCGCGGCACCCGTCGGGCAGCACGCGCGGGAGGTTCCCCGGAAGGCCGCCCCCCGTGACGTGCGCCATCGCGTGCACCTCCGCGCGCGGGAGGAGTGCCTGCACCGGCCTGGCATAGATGCGGGTCGGCGTGAGCAGCTCGTCGCCGACCGTCCGCCCGGTGTCGGGCAGGACGGCATCCACCGTGAGCTTCATCACGTCGAAGACGATCCGGCGCGCCAGTGTGTACCCGTTCGAGTGGAGCCCCGACGAGGCGAGCCCGAGGACGACGTCGCCGGGGCGGACCCGAGCGCCGTCCACGATCCGCGAGCGCTCGACGACGCCGACGGCGAAGCCCGCGAGGTCGTACTCGCCGGGACCGTAAAGGTCGGGGAGCTCCGCGGTCTCGCCGCCGACGAGGGCGCAGCCGGCGAGGCGGCAGCCGGCCGCGATGCCCCTCACGATCGTCTCCACGCGCGCCGGGTCGAGGCGCGCGGTGCCGATGTAGTCGAGGAAATAGAGGGGCTCGGCGCCATGGACCAGGAGGTCGTTGACGCCCATCGCGACGAGATCGATGCCGACCGTGTCGTGGCGGTCGGCGAGGAACGCGACCTTGAGCTTCGTGCCGACCCCGTCGGTGGAGGAGACCATGACCGGTTCGCGGTAGCGCGCGGGCACGCTCACGAAGGCGGCGAACCCGCCGACGCCCGCCAGGACCTCGGGACGCGCGGTCGAGCGCGCGAGGGGCGCGATGCGGCGGACCGCGTCGTCGCCGGCGTCGATGTCGACGCCAGCCTCGCGGTAAGTCAGGGGCTTCATCGAGTCGTCGGTGGAGTCCGTCAGCTGTCGAAGAGGCGGAGCTGGTCCGACGCCTCCGGCTCGATCCCCACACGGTAGTTGCCCGTGAAGCACGCGTGGCAGAAGTGGCTCGGGTCGGGCCCGGCCGCCTTCAGCATGCCGTCGAGCGAGAGGTACCCGAGCGAGTCGGCGGCCAGGTAGCGCCGGATCTCGTCCGGCACGTGGCTCGACGCGATCAGCTCCTTCCGCGTCGGGGTGTCGATCCCGTAGTAGCACGGCCACTGGATCGGCGGGGACGAGATGCGCACGTGGACCTCGCGCGCGCCGGAGCCCCGGATCATCTTGACGATCTTCCGGCTCGTCGTGCCCCGGACGATCGAGTCGTCGACCACCACGACCCGCCGCCCCTCGAGCATCTCGCGCATGGGGTTCAGCTTCACCTTGACGCCGAAGTGGCGGATGCCCGCCTTGGGTTCTATAAAGGTGCGGCCCACGTAGTGGTTGCGGATGAGCCCGAGCTCGTACGGCGTGCCCGACTCCTCGGAGTAGCCGAGGGCGGCGCTCGTGCCCGAGTCCGGCACCGGGATGACGATGTCCGCGGGGACGGGGTGCTCGCGCGCGAGCTGGCGCCCCAGCGCCTTCCGCACGGTGTGGACGTTCCGCCCCCAGAGGATCGAGTCGGGCCGGGCGAAGTACACGTACTCGAAGACGCACTGCAGGCGCTCGGCGGCCGGGAACGGGCGGATCGAGCGGAGACCCGCGTCCGAGACGATGACGAGCTCACCGGGCTCGACGTCGCGCTCCCACCGCGCCTCCATCAGGTCGAGCGCGCACGTCTCCGAGGCGAGGATCCAGGCGTCGCCAAGCCGGCCGATCGTGAGCGGGCGGAAGCCGTACGGGTCGCGGATCGCGTACATCGCGTCGGGTGTGAGGATCAGGAGCGAGTAGGCGCCCTTCACCTGGGCGAGCGCGTGGGTGATCTGCTCCTCGAGCGGAGCCGCCGGCGCCCGGGCCAGGAGGTGGAGGATCACCTCGGTGTCCGAGTTCGACTGGAAGATCGCGCCGTCCTTCTCCATGTCCCGGCGGAGCGTCTCGGCGTTGGTGAGGTTGCCGTTGTGAGCGATCGCGATCGGCCCGCGCGCGGTGGTGGCCGCGATCGGCTGCGCGTTCCGGATGTTCGAGCTGCCCGCCGTCGAGTAGCGCACGTGGCCGATGGCGCGGTGGCCCGGCAGGCGACGCAAGCGCTCGGGACCGAACACGTCGGCCACCCAGCCCATCGCCTTCTCGGTGTGGAAGCCGACGCCGTCGGTGGCCGCGATGCCCGCGGACTCCTGCCCGCGATGCTGGAGGGCGTAGAGTCCGAGGTACGTGACGTTGGCGGCCTCCGGATGGTTCCAGACGCCGAACACCCCGCACTCGTCGTGGAACCGGTCGTCGTCACGCCATGTGACGCTCAAATCCGCTCCTCCACGCGCGCTCGATCCGGTCCAGCGCGACATCCACGATCGTCTTCGTCCCGAGCCGGAGCACCAGCCGGTCGCCGCCGGTCGTGCCGATCCAGCGCCACGGGATCGCCGACTCCGCCATCAGCGCCTCGAACTCGCGCACCCGCGCGGGCTCCACGGAGACCATCACGCGCGACGGCCCCTCGCCGAACAGCACCTGGTCGCCACGGCCGGACGCGTCGAGCGCCGCCTCCAGGCCCACGAGCTCCCGGCCGGTCACGCACCCCTCGGCCAGCGCCACGGCGAGCCCGCCCTCGGAGCAGTCGTGCGCCGCCGTCACCAGCCCAGCGCTCACGGCGGCACGCACCGCCGCCTGGACCTTGCGCTCCAGCTCGAGCTCGAGCGGCGCCAGCCTGCCGCCGAGCCGCCGGTGGGCGCGCCAGAGGTACTCGCTGCCGCCCAGGCTCGTGTGGTCGGGCCCGAGCAGCGCGACGCGGTGTCCCGCGCCCTTGAACCACTGGGTCGCCCGCCGCCCCGCATCCTCGAGGATGCCGACCACCCCGATGACCGGCGTCGGCAGGATCGCCTGGCCGTTGGTCTCATTGTAGAAGGAAACGTTGCCGCCCACTACCGGGATCTCGAGGGCGCGGCACGCTTCGGCGATACCGTCGATCGCCTGGGCGAACTGCCAAAGGATCTCCGGCCGCTCGGGCGAGCCGAAATTCATGCAATCGGTCACCCCGACGGGCGTGGCCCCCGAGCAGGAGACGTTGCGCGCCGCCTCGCAGACGGCCATGGCGGCCCCACGCCGCGGGTCCAGGAAGACGTGGCGCCCGTTGCCGTCCGTGGACACGGCGAGCGCCCGCGGTGCGCCCTTCACGCGGAGGACCGCCGCGTCGGAGCCGGGGAGGACGAGCGTGTTGATCCCCACCTGCTGGTCGTACTGGCGGAAGACCCATTCCTTGGAGGCGATGTTCGGCGACCCGCAGAGGGCGAGCAACGCCTCGCCGTAGTCAGGAGGCTCGGGCAGCGTCAGCGGGTCGAGGGCGAGGGGCTCGGTGAGCCACCCGGGCGGCGCCGTCGGCTTCGTGTACTTCGGCGCCTCGGCGAGCAGGCTCAGCGGCACGTGGGCGACGACCTCGCCGCTGAGCCGTGCCGTCAGCGTGCCACCGGCGGTGACCCGTCCGATCTCCACCGCGTCGAGCTCCCACTTGGCGAAGATCCGCCGGACCTCGTCCTCGCGTCCCCGGGCGGCCACGAGGAGCATGCGCTCCTGCGACTCCGAGAGAAGGATCTCGTACGGGGTCATCCCCACCTCGCGCTGGGGCACCCGCGAGAGCTCGACGTCCATCCCCGTGCCTGCGCGCGCCGGCATCTCGGACGTACAGCACGCGAGACCCGCCGCCCCCATGTCCTGGATCCCGACGACCGCGCCCGTTTTCATGGCCTCCAGGCACGCCTCGAGCAGGAGCTTCTCGGTGAACGGGTCGCCCACCTGCACCGTCGGGCGCCGCTCTGCGGCCGAGTCGTCGAAGGTCGCCGACGCCATCGTCGCGCCGTGGATCCCGTCGCGCCCGGTCTTGTTGCCGACGTAGAAGACCGGGTTGCCGACGCCCTCGGCGCGCGCCAGGACGATCTGGTCCGCGCGCACGAGCCCGACGCACATGACGTTGACCAGCGGGTTCCCGGCGTACTCGGGCGCGAAGGCGACCTCCCCACCGACCGTGGGGCAGCCGAAGCAGTTGCCGTACCAGCTGATGCCCGACACGACGCCCTCGACGAGGCGGCGCGTCTTCGGGTCGTCGAGGTCGCCGAACCTGAGCGAGTCGAGGAGGGCGATGGGCCGGGCGCCCATCGTGAAGACGTCTCGGAGAATGCCGCCGACGCCGGTGGCCGCGCCCTGGAACGGCTCGATGAACGATGGGTGGTTGTGGCTCTCGATCTTGAAGACGACGGCCCAGCCGTCGCCGATGTCGATCGCCCCCGCGTTTTCTCCAGGCCCTTGCAGCACACGGGCGCCTTCGGTGGGAAGCCGGCTCAGATAGACCCGCGAGTGCTTGTAGGCGCAGTGCTCCGACCAGAGCGCCGCGAAGAGCCCGAGCTCGGCGTAGGTCGGCTCGCGGCCGAGGCGGCTCGTGATCCGTTCGTATTCTTCGGCGGTGAGGCCCGAGTCCCTCGCGAGGTCGAGCGTGACCTTCGGCGGTGCCCCCGTCAACCCCGGCTACCGCTTGAGGAAGCTGCCATCCTCGACGAGGCTCCCGAGCAGGGACTGGAACAACAGGAGTCCGTCCGCGCTGCCCATCGCCGTCTCCGCCGCGCGCTCGGGGTGCGGCATGAGCCCCAGCACGGTGCCCTCGGGGTTCACGATGCCGGCGATGTTCTCGAGTGATCCGTTCGGGTTCGCCGCGCGTGTCACGCGCCCGTCCGCCTCTGCGTAGCGGAAAACGATCTGGTTCCCCGCCTTGAGCGTCCGGAGCGCCTCGGCGTCAGCGTGGTACTTGCCCTCGCCGTGGGAGATCGGCATCGTCAGCACCCGCCCCGGCCGCAACCCGCGGCTGAAGACCGTCTCGACGTTGTCCACGACCAGGTGCGTGGACTGGCAGCGGTACTGCAGGCACTCGTTGCGCATGAGCGCACCGGGCAAGAGCCCCGCCTCGCAGAGGATCTGGAAGCCGTTGCAGGAACCCAGGACGTACCCACCGCGGGCGATGAAGTCCCGCAGCGCCTCGACGACCGGCGAGCGCCCCGCGACCGCTCCGGCGCGCAGGTAGTCGCCGTAGGAAAAGCCGCCGGGCAGGACGACGCAGTCGAGGTCCGCGAGATCACGCTCCCGGTGCCAGACGTATTTCACGGGCTGGTGGAGAACTTCGGAGATGACGTAGTGGAAGTCGCAGTCGCTCCACGTCCCCGGGAAGACGACCACGCCGAATCTCATGACGCGATCATCTTACCGGACCGCTCCGCGCCGGGCAAGGTCGTCGGCCATCTCGATCGTGTAGTCCTCGAGAACGGGATTCGCCAGCAGCTGGCGGCACATCTCGCCCACCCGCGCGCGGGCGGCGTCCGCCGTCGCCGTTTGGAGCTCGACCTCGATCACTTTGCCGACACGAAGGTCGGTCACCTCCGTGAAGCCGAGCCCGGCGAGCGCCTTCTGGACCGCCGCGCCCTGGACGTCGAGGATCCCGGGCTTGAGGCGGACCAGGACCCGGACCCTCACAGAGACCCGACCAGGCGACGGTAGACCTCCTGGTACGCCTCCTCCACGCCCCCGAGGTCACGACGGAAGCGATCCTTGTCGAGCTTCTCCCCCGTCTGCCGGTCCCAGAGGCGGCACGTGTCGGGCGAGATCTCGTCACCGAGACAGCGCCGGCCACCGGCGCGCCCGAACTCGAGCTTGAAGTCCACGAGGACGAGCCCGCGTTTCCACATGTGCGGCCGGAGAACGCCGTTGATCCGGAGGGCCATCCGTCGGATCCACGTGAGCTCCGCCGGGGTGGCGAGCTTCAGCATCCGCACGTGGTCGTCGTTGAGCATCGGGTCGCCGAGCGGATCGGACTTGTAATAGAGCTCCACGATCGGCTGCCGAATCGGCGTGCCCTCGTCGAGGCCGGTGCGCTTGGCCAGGCTGCCCGCGACCACGTTGCGGACGATCGTCTCGATCTTGATGATGTCGAGCTTGCGGCAGAGCATCTCGCGATCGGAGAGCGTCCCGAGGTAGTGCGTCGGAACCTTCGCGCGCTCGAGTCGCTCGAACATCGCCGCCGACACCCGATTGTTGACGACGCCCTTGCCGACGATGGTCCCGCGTTTGAGGGCATTGAAGGCCGTGGCGTCGTCCTTGAAGTACTGGACGATCAGGCCCGGGTCGCTCGTCGCGTAGACGATCTTGGCCTTGCCCTCGTAGAGCTTCTCCCGGATCTCGACGCTGACCGGCGCCCTCCGCATGTTCACCCGATCAGCCCGACCCGCCGGAAGATGGCGTCCACGTTTCTGAGGTACCAGGCCGGATCGAAGCACGCCTTCAGCTCGTCGCTCGCGATCCGCTCGGTCACCGCCGGGTCGCCCGCGAGCAGTTCGAAGAACGGCCGCCGCTCCCGCCAGGCGCGCATCGCGTGGCGCTGGACGATCTCGTACGCGACCTGGCGGGCAAGCCCCGCCTCCGTGAGCTTGAGCAGCACCCGCTGCGAGTAGACGAGCCCATGGCTCGCCTCGAGGTTCTCGGCCATCCGCGCCGGGTCCACCTCGAGCCCCGCGACGATCGCGGTCGTGAGGTGGAGGAGGTAGTCGAGCAGGATCGTCGAGTCTGGCAGGATCACGCGCTCGACCGACGAGTGGCTGATGTCGCGCTCGTGCCACAGCGCGACGTTCTCCAGCGCGGCCAACGCGTTGGTCCGGAGGAGGCGCGCCAGGCCGCAGATCCGCTCCGACAGCTCCGGGTTCCGCTTGTGGGGCATCGCGCTCGAGCCCTTCTGCCCCTCGCCGAACGGCTCCTGCGCCTCGAGGATCTCGGTGCGCTGGAGCCCCCGGACCTCGAGCGCGATCTTCTCGAGCGACGCCCCCGCCACGGCAAGGGTCGCGCAAAACTCGGCGTGGCGATCCCGCTGGACGATCTGTGTGGAGACGGGCGCGGCCTCGAGCCCGAGCTCCTGACACACCTCCACCTCGAGCTCCGGCTCGACGTGGGCGAAGTTGCCCACGGCACCGGAGAGCTTCCCCACCATGACGCTGGCGCGAGCGCGGCGCAGTCGTTCCAGGTTCCGGCGCGCTTCCGTGTACCAGACCGCGGCCTTGAGCCCGAAGCTCGTCGGCTCCGCATGCACGCCGTGGGTCCGCCCGACCGTCAGCGTGTCCTTGTGGCGCAGGGCGAGCGCGCGGAGCGCGTCCCGCAGTCGTTCCTGTCCCGCGATGAGGAGGTCGGCGGCGTCCCGGAGCTGGAGCCCCAGGGCCGTGTCCCAGACGTCGTTCGTGGTGAGGCCGATGTGGACGAAGCGAGAGTCGGGGCCGAGCTGCTCCTCGAGGCTCGTCAGGAGCGCGATCATCTCGTGCTTGACGCGCTCCTGGATGGCGAGAATCCGCGCGACGTCCACGCGCGCCTTCTGGCGGATCCGCGCCATCGCGTCGGGGGGAATACGGCCGCCGCGGGTGTAGGCCTCGCACACGGCGAGCTCCACCAGGAGCCACGCCCCGTACTTGGACTCCTCACTCCAGAGGCGGCCCATCTCGGGGCGGGTGTAGCGCTCGATCACGCCCTCACCTTAGAGCAAAACGCCCCGCAGTGGAAGGGCGAGCCGCAGGACGTCGCGGGGCTGGGGGCCCCGCCGTCCGAGGCAAGCGAAAGATGGGAGTCGTGCGGACCTTCGGATTGGGGGGCCATCTCGTGGCCCCCCAAGATCAATGCCGCAGGAGCTCGCGCGGCAGGTTGCGGCGATCGAGGGGCCCGAGCGTGGTCAGGACGAGGCGGTCCTCGTCGAGGAGCTCGGTGACGAGCGCCTGCACCTCCTCGTGGCGGACGCCGTCGATCGCCCCGAGCATGGCGTCGATCGTGAGGAACGAGCCCAGGTGCATCTCGTGCTTGGCCAGCCGATTCATCCGGCTCGACGTCGATTCGAGTGACAGCATCAGGCTGCCCTTCAGATGGTCCTTGGACCGCCGGAGCTCCTCCTCCGTCACCCCGATCTTCTTCAGGTCGCGGATCTCCTTGAGGATCGACTTCAGGACCTTCGAAAAGTTCAGCGCGTCGCTCGCGGCGTAGACGTAGAGCGTCCCCGTGTCGACGTACGCCTGGACGCCCGAGTGGATCGCGTAGACGAGCCCCTGGCGCTCCCGCACTTCCTGGAAGAGGCGCGAGGACATGCTGCCGCCGATCACGTCGTTCAGGACGAACAGGGCGTAGCGCTCGGGTGCCGAGTGGTGCAGGCCCGGGAAGCCCATGATGACGTGGACCTGCTCGAGCGGCTTGTGGACGATGTTGACCCCGGGCTTCAGCGCCGGGGGCGTGTCCGCGCGCCGCTGAGCGGCGCGGGCGAAGCCGTCGAAACCGGACCCGAAGAGATCCACCGCGCGCTCGTGGGTGACGTTGCCCGCGGCGGCGATCATGATGCGTGGCGGCACGTACTCCTCGCCGAAGTGGGAGAGCACGGCCGCGCGATCGTACCCGTTCACCGCCTCACGCGTGCCGAGGATCGGGCGCCCGAGCGGGTGGCCCTCCCAGAGCTGCGCGGCGAAGAGGTCGTGGATCAGGTCGTCGGGCGTGTCCTCCACCATCTTGATCTCCTGGAGCACGACCGACTTCTCGCGCTCGAGCTCCTCGGCGTCGAAGACCGGGTGGAGGAGGATGTCGGTCAGGAGGTCAACCGCGAGCGGCAGGTGCTCGTCGAGCACCTGGACGTAGAAGCAGGTGTGCTCCTTGGTGGTGAAGGCGTCCATCTGGCCACCGACCGAGTCCATCGTGCGCGCGATGGCCTCGGCGGTGCGCGTCTCGGTCCCCTTGAAGACGAGGTGCTCGATGAGGTGGGACATGCCAACGCGGCCCTCCGGCTCGTGCCGGGAGCCGGCCTCGACCCACACCCCGACCGCGACGGAGCGGACGTGCTCCATCCGTTCCGTGACCACCCGAATGCCGCTCGGCAGGACGCTCTTCCGGTACCCTTCGCTCACGGGAACCGCCTTTCAGGCCCGCGGAGGATTCGCCGCCTGTGGGTTCTTGAGCTTCTCCTTGTCGGCGAGCGCCGGCTGGTCGCGCAGCGCCATCTTGCGGGAGAGTCGCATCTTACCGTTGCCGTCGATCTCGATGACCTTCACGAGGACCTCGTCGCCCTCGGTCAGCACGTCCTGGACCGACCGGATTCGGCTCTCCGCGATCTGCGAGATGTGCAGCAACCCCTCGGTGTTGGGGATGACCTCCACGAACGCGCCGAACTCGACGATCTTCTTGACCTTCCCGAGGTAGATCCGGTCGAGCTCGACCTCGCGACAGATGTCCTGGATCATCGCGATCGCCTTCTGGACCGAGGCCTGGTCCGACGAGAACACGGTGACCCGACCGTCGTCCTCGATGTCGATCTTGGTGCCCGTCTGCTCCTGGATCCCTCGCACGACCTTGCCGCCGGGGCCGATGATTTCGCGGATCTTCTCCTGGCGGATCTTGATCGTGACGAAGCGAGGCGCGTACGGGCTGAGCTCGGGACGCGGTTTCTCGATCGCCTCGCGCATCTTGGCGAGCACGGTCATCCGCGCCTCACGCCCCTGGCGGAGCGCCTCGCGCATGATCTCGAGCGAGACGCCCGTAATCTTGATGTCCATCTGGAGCGCCGTGATCCCCTTCTCCGTTCCGGCGACCTTGAAGTCCATGTCGCCGTAGTGATCCTCGCTGCCCATGATGTCGGTCAGGATCCCGAACTTGTCGCCTTCCTTGACGAGCCCCATCGCGATGCCGGCGACGTGGGACTTGATCGGCACGCCTGCATCCATGAGCGCGAGCGAGGCGCCGCACACCGTCGCCATCGAAGAGGAGCCGTTCGACTCGAGGATGTCCGACACGATACGGATCGTGTACGGGAAGTCCTCCTTCGCGGGCAGCACCGCCTCGACCGCGCGCTCAGCGAGGGCGCCGTGGCCGATGTCGCGACGCGAGGGCCCGCCGAACCGGCGGACCTCGCCGACCGAGAACGAGGGGAAGTTGTAGTGGAGCAGGAAGTGGCGCCAGGTCTCGCCCTCGAGCGCCTCGATCTTCTGCTCGTCGGACTTGGTGCCGAGCGTGGCCGACACCAGCGCCTGTGTCTCGCCGCGCGTGAAGATCGTTGAGCCGTGGGCCCGGGGCAGGTACGCCAGCTCGATCGTGATCGGCCGGATCTCGTTGACCTTCCGGCCATCCGCGCGGACGCCCCTCTCGACGATCAGCCGCCGGACCTCCGCGGCCTCGATCCCCTCGAAGGCGGCGCGCGCCTGGGCACGCTTCGACTCATCGAGGGCCAGCGCCTCCCAGACCTCGTCGAAGACGCGACCGACAGCGTCCGCCCGCACCTGCTTCTCGGGCGTCGCGAGCGCCGCGGCGAGCTTCGGCACGGCGAGCGTCCGCACGCGCGCCTCGAGCTCCGAGTCACGCCCGGCGTTCGGGTCGAACGGCCAGCGCGCCGTCCCCGCCCGCGCAACCAGGTCTTTCTGGAGCTGGGCGAGCCGCCGGCACTCGGCGTGACCGAAGGCGATTGCCTCGAGCATGGTCTCCTCCGGCACCTCGCTGGCGCCCGATTCGACCATCAGGACCGCCTCCTCGGTGCCGGCGATGACCAGGTTGAGGCTCGAGACGGCCTGCTGGTCGTTCGTCGGGTTCGCGACGAACTTGCCCTCCACGAGGCCGACCCGAACCGCGCCGACGGGACCGTTGAACGGGATGCCCGAGAGGGCGAGCGCCGCAGAGGCGCCGTTCATCGCCAAGATGTCGGGATCGTTCTGCGCGTCGGCGGAGATCGCGAGGCAGATGACCTGGACTTCGTTGCGGAAACCGTCGGGGAACAGAGGGCGAATGGGCCGGTCGATCAGCCGAGACGTCAGGGTTTCCTTCTTCGAGGGTGCGCCTTCCCTTCTGAAGTATCCGCCGGGGATCCGGCCCCCCGCGTACATGCGCTCCCGGTACTCGACCGTGAGCGGGAAGAAGTCCTGGGCGTCCTTCGCCGTCTTCGCGGCGACGCAGGTGGCGAGGACCATCGTGCCGCCGTAGCGGACGACGACGGCTCCGTCTGCTTGTTTGGCAACCTTACCGGTCTCGATGGAGAACGGCCCGCCGCTGATCTCAGTCTGTACAGTGTGACTCATCTGAACGATCGTCCTCGGGCCCCCGGATTCTCTCTTTCCGAGGACCAATCTGATGTTGCCGTCACCGGCGGATTCCGAGCTTGTCGATGAGCGTGCGGTAGCGCTCGGCGTCCTTGTCCTTGAGGTACTCGAGCAACCCTCGGCGCTTGCCGATCAGCATCAAGAGGCCACGCCGAGAGTGGTGGTCCTTGGTGTGCTGCTTGAAGTGATCGGTGAGACCGTTGATCCGTTCCGTCAGGAGCGCGACCTGGACCTCCGGCGACCCGGTGTCGCCCGCGTGGACGCGGAACTGCTCGATCAAGCTCCTCTTCTTGTCGACGGTCAGCGGCATGGAGACCTCCCTCAATCGCCACGCCCCGGGGAGCCGCCTCCGTCCAGGACGGGTTCAAAACGCCTTTTGTTGTCAACAGATAGCTGTTACGCTACCACGGCGACCAGGGGAAGTAAAGTGCGGGCTTCAGGCGTCCTGGCGTGCAGCGAGGACGTCCTGAGCGATCTGGTCGCGAAGGGCCTCCACGCTCGGGAACTTGCGCTCGTCCCTGAGACGTCGGAGAAAGGTCAGCCGAATCCGGCGGCCATAGAGATCCCCCGAGAAATCGAGGAGATGGGCCTCCACCGCGAGCTCTGTCTCACCGAAGGTCGGCCGGACGCCCACGTTGATGACCGCCTGGTAGCGCGTGTCCTCCACATCCACCCGGCAGGTGTAGACCCCTGGGGGCAGGAGGAGCGGACGCGCCGTCTTGACGTTCGCCGTGGGGAAGCCGAGGGCCCGGCCGCGACCCGCGCCGCGCACGACCTCACCCTGGATCGAGTAGGCGCGCCCGAGCAGCCGCACCGCCTTCGGGAGATCTCCACGCTGGAGCGCGCTCCTGATCTCAGACGAGGACACGGGGACACCGTCGACGGTCATCGGGGCAACCGTGTGCGCCCGGAATCCAAAGTCCCGCCCGAGCCGCTCGAGTAGCGCGGCGTCGCCGCGGGCGCCGTGGCCGAAGCGATGGTTGAAGCCGACGACGATGTCCCGCGCCCGCAGCGTCCCCACGAGCACGCGGCTGACGAACTCCTCCGCCTGGACCGCGGCGACGGCGCGGGTGAACACGACGACCAGGGTCGTGTCGATCCCGGTCTCGGCGATCAGCTCGAGCCGCTCCTCGAGAGTCGTAATTGGGGCGGGCGAGCGCTCGGGCTGCAGCACCTCGAGCGGGTGGGGATCGAAGGTACACGCGAGGGCCTGGAGGCCGTTACGTCGCGCCTGCGCCACGGCCGTCCCGAGGATCGCGCGATGGCCCAGGTGGACGCCGTCGAACGCGCCGAGCGCGACGGCGCTCGGGGCCGCGTCAGGCGGGTAGGATTCGAGTCCCCGGACGATCCGCATGGAGGATTCGGACGGGTTTCACCTGGCGTCCATCCGCCGTGATGGCACCGACGCCGATCAGCGCGCCGGTGACGTCGTGGACGCGGACGGAAGAGCCGTCCCCGCCGCGCGCGGGCCCGGGGACCTCGACGGCCTGGCCGTGCACGAACGCGACGGCCGCCCGCTCGTCGAGGGGGACCGAGCGCCAGCCCGCCAGCGCCGACTCCGGCCGCGTGACGCGTGACCAGAGCGCGGACGGGTCGGCGCTGACCACGTCGGCCCAGGGGACCGCGTTGGCAAGGCTGAAGGGGCCGACACGACTCCGGACGAGCCACTCGACGGCGCCACCGTAGCCGAGCGCCGCCCCGAGGTCGGCGGCGAGCACGCGTACGTAGGTGCCCTTGCCGCAGACGACACGGAGGGCGGCTCGCGGAGGAGCGACCTGTTCGACCGCGATCGAATGGACGACGACCTCCCGGGGCGCGCGGTCGACCTCGATCCCCTCGCGCGCCAGCTCGTAGAGCCGGCGCCCTTCGTGGTGAACCGCCGAGTACATGGGCGGGACCTGCTTGATCCGGCCGACGAACGGCCGGCTCGCCTCCTCGAGCTCGCGTCGCTCGAGCCGGGAGACCATGACCTCCGAGAGGACGCGCCCTCCGACATCGTGGGTGTCGGTCGTGAGCCCGAAGCGGACCATCGCGACGTACTCCTTGTCGTGGTCCATGAGGTACGGCGTGAGCTTGGTGGCCTCGCCGATCAGGATCGGCAGGACGCCCGTCGCGGCAGGGTCGAGCGTACCGGCATGGCCGACCCGGCGGACGCCGAGTCGCCGGCGGAGGAGCGCGACGACGTCGAACGACGTCACCCCCGAGCCCTTGTTGACGACGAGCACGCCCGAGCCGCCGACCCTGACGCTCACCTCGCCAGTCCCCCGGTCCCGGGCGCGGCGGCGAGCGCGGCGCGGGCCGCCGCGAGCACGACCCGCGTCGCCTCGGCCAGCGGCTTCGCGAGCGTGCATCCGGCCGCGTTCGGATGGCCGCCGCCCCCGAACTCGGCCGCGATCCGCTGCACGTCCACGTCGCCTTTGCCCCGGAGACTCACCTTCACCTGGCCGTCACGCTCGCGGAAGAGGCACGCAACGCGGACCGTCGCCACCGAGCGCGGATAATTGACGAGTTCCTCGGACTCGATGACCTTCTCCGGCATCGACCCCGCCGGGAGGATCAGCCACGCGAGGCGGCCGTCGTCGCTCACCTCGACGCGCGTGAGCGCCTCGCCGAGCCACCGGAGCGCGTCGGGGGCACGACGCTCGTAGAGGCACTCCGAGACGAACGCAGGGTCCGCGCCCGCCTGGACGAGTGCCGCCGCCGTCCGGAACGTCCGCGGCGTCACGTTCGAGTAGCGGAAGGAGCCCGTGTCCGTATGCACCGCAGTGAACAGATTGGTGGCGATCGAGGGCGTCAGCGGGGCGCCGAGCGCCACGAGCAGCTCGTAGACGATCTCACCCGTGGCCGCGGCGGACACGTCGATCCAGTTCACGTCGCCGTAGTGCCGGTTGTCTGGATGGTGGTCGATGTTCACGACGGTGGCCGCCGTCCGGCGCGCCTGGTCGATGAGTCCCTCGGTGCGGGCCGGATTCGGGCAGTCCGTCAGCACGGCGACGTCGAACCTCCCGTCGAGCGCGTGAAGGCGTCGGTATCGCTCGACGCCAGGCAAGAACGCGAGCCCAGCCGGCGCCGGATGCGGGCCCCCGTAGGTCACGCGCCAGCCGCGCGCCTCCAGTGCCAGACCGAGCGCCAGCAGCGTCCCCAGCACGTCGGCGTCGGGGTGGACGTGGCCGAGCATGAGGGCGTGGCCCCCCGAAGAGCCGAACGGGGCCAACACGGCCTCGGAGGGCGCGGGATCGGTCAGGGTGATGGCGCCGCTCACGACGTCGCGTCGTCGTTGAGCCGCCGCAGCAGAGCCTGGATCCGCGCGGCGTGCTCCATCGAGCGGTCCGCCCGGAAGTCGATCTCCGGCGTGACGCGGAGGTCGAGGTGGTGGCGCAGCCACTGGCGGACGAAGCCCCGGGCGCTCCCGAGGGCAGCCAGCGACGCCGCCCACTGGGCCTCGTCGCCGAGCACCGAGACGAAGACCTTCGCCACGCGCAGGTCCTTCGAGGTCTCGACCTCGGTCACGGTGACGAAGCCGAGCCGGGGGTCCTTGAGCTCCCGCTGAAGGAGGGTCGAGACCTCCTCCTTGATGAGCTGGTTCACGCGGTCGAGCCGTTTGCTCTGCATCAGAGGATCTCCACGAACGTCTCGAGGACGCGCCCGTCCACGTTGTCCTCGATGAAGTCCATCGCCTTGGAGACCACTTCATTGGCGTGTCGCGCGTCGGCCGAAACGTAGGCGACCGCGAGGGTGGCGCGCTGCCAGACGTCCTGGTGATCGACCTCCGCCACCGACACCTCGAAGCGCGCGCGCACCCTCTCCTTGAGACCCTTCAGGACGTGCCGCTTGGCCTTCAGCGAGCCGACCTCGGGTAGATGGAGCTCGACCATCCCCAGCGCGACACGCGCCGTCGCCACGGTTCCCTCCGGCGCGAACGCCTGCTCTAGAGCGTGCGCGCGACTTCCTCGACCGTGTACACCTCGAGAACGTCGCCCGGCTGGATCCCCGTCACACCGTCGACGCCGATGCCGCACTCGAGCCCGGCGAGCACCTCGCGGGCGTCGTCCTTGAACCGCTTCAGCGAGCCGACCGTGCCCTCGCCCACGACCTCGTCGCCACGCCGCACGCGTACCTTCGCGTTGCGGACGATCTTGCCCTCCGCCACGAGCGAGCCGCACACCGGGCCGAGCTTGGAAATGACGAAGATCTGGCGCACCTGCGCCCGACCGAGCGTCGTCTCGCGGATCTCGGGTGCGAGCATGCCGGCCAGGGCGGCCCGCAGATCGTCGATCGCGTCGTAGATGACGTTGTAGCTGCGGATGTCGACGCCGTTCGCCTGCGCCTGGGATGCCGCCTTGGTCTCTGGCTTGACGTTGAACCCGATCACGATCGCGTTCGACGCCGAGGCAAGCATGACGTCGCTCTCGTTGATCGCGCCCACCGAGCTGTGGATGACTTTCAGCTTGACCTCCTCGGTCGACAGCCGCTCGAGCGCGTCGGCCAGCGCCTCCACCGAGCCCTGCACGTCGGCCTTGAGGATGAGCCGGAGCTCCTTCACCTCGCCCGACTGGATCTGCTTCTGGAGCCCCTCGAGCGTGATCCGTGTCGCGGTCTTGCCCTTGAGCTTGTCGCGATCCTGGCGCATGGTCGCGACCTGCCGCGCCTTCCGCTCGTCGGACACCGCGACGAGGACGTCGCCCGCGGCGGGAACGCCGCTGAGCCCGAGGATCTCGACGGGGTCGGACGGGCCGGCGCTCTTGACCTTCTTCCCGCTCGGGTCGCTCAACGCTCGGATCCGGCCCGAGTGGGCTCCGACGACGACCGCGTCTCCCTCCTTCAGCGTGCCGTTCTGGATCAGCACGGTCGCGACAGGGCCGCGCCCGCGGTCCAACCGGCTCTCGATGATCACGCCCCGGGCGGCACGGTTCGGATTGGCCTTGAGCTCGAGGATCTCGGACTGGAGGGCGGTCATCTCGAGGAGTTGGTCGATGCCCGTCCCCTTCTTCGCCGACGTCGGAACGTAAATCGTCTGCCCACCCCACTCCTCCGGGATCAAGCCCTGGTTGGCGAGCTCGCGCTTGACGCGCTCAGCGTCGGCCTCGGGCTTGTCGATCTTGTTCACGGCGACGATGATCGGCACGTTCGCCGCGCGCGCGTGATTGATCGCTTCGATGGTCTGCGGCATGACGCCGTCGTCGGCGGCCACCACGAGGATAACGATGTCCGTGGCCTGGGCGCCGCGCGCGCGCATCGCCGTGAACGCCTCGTGGCCCGGCGTGTCCAGGAACGAGACCTTGCCGTGCCGGGTCTCGACCTGGTAGGCCCCGATGTGCTGTGTGATCCCGCCGAACTCCTTCTCGGCGACCTTCGATTTACGGACCGCGTCGAGGAGCGAGGTCTTGCCGTGGTCGACATGGCCCATGACCGTGACGACGGGCGGGCGGAGCTTGAGCTGCGCCGGGTCGAGGTCCTCCTCGTCGACGACCTCGCCCTCTACGGACCGGACCTCGAGATCCACGTTGAACTTGTCGGCGACGAGTTTCGCGGCCGTCGGATCGAGCAACTCGTTGACCGTCGCCATGACGCCGAGCTCGAGCAACGCCTTGATCACCTCGCCCGACTTCCGCCGCATCTTCTCGGCGAGCTCGCCCACCGTGACGGACTCGGGTACCCGGACCAACTCACGCTTGACCTCGGCCGGCGGTGCGGGCGGCGTCTCGACGGCGGCGGCCGCAGCCGGACGGGCCGCTGCAGGCGCCGCGGGCTGGGCCGGGCGCGACGGCGCGGCGGGTGGAGCGGGCCGCAGCACCGTGGTCACGCGCGGCGGCGCGAACGGCGGCGTCGGCTGACGGGTCGGGCGTGCAGGCGCCGGCGTCGGCCGCTCGATCGGACGGAACGGGACGATCTTCGGCTCGGGCTTCTTGGTGGGCACGCCCGGCACCGCCGGAGCGGCCGCCGCCGGCTTCGCCGCGGCTGGCGGCGCCTCGGGCGCGAGGGTCACCACGCTCGGCTCCGGAGCGATCTCGGATTCGCGCTTGGCGACGAGCGGAGGCTCGGCCACGATCTCCGGCACAGGCTTCGGCTTGACGATCGTCGCCGCGGGCTTGACTTCCGCGGGCGGCTCCTCGAGCGTAACTTCGGCAGCCTTCTTTGACCGCGTCGGCGCCTTCTTCTTGATCGGCGCGCCGTCGGTCGCCGCGGCCTCCGTCGGGTCCTTCGGCCTCACGGCGCGCTTGGGCTTCGGCTCCTCGGGTAACTCTCGACCACGCCCGAGCTTGACGCGCAGCGCGTTCGCGAGCGTCGTGTCGAGAGGGCTCATGGCGCGTAGCCCCTTGTGTCCCATCTCCTCGGCGGCGACCATGAGTTCCTTGCTGGTCACGCCGAGCTCCTTCGCGAGCTCCATCAGCTTCACCTTTGCCGCCACAGCCCCCTCACCTCCTCCGAAACGTGTTCCGCACGGCCCGGTTCACAGGCTCGCCTCGCACGGTGGGGCCCCGATCACAGGCTCGCCTTGCCTCCGGCTACGGCTCGCACTGCGACCCCACGACGTGCTACGGCTCGCACGACCGGGTCTCATAGGCTCACCTCGCACGGTGGGGCCCCAACCCCACGACGTGCTACGGCTCGCACGACCGGGTCTCATAGGCTCACCTCGCACGGTGGGGCCCCAACCCCACGACGTGCTACGGCTCGCACGACCACCGCGAGCTCCGCGCTCGCTTCACAGGGTCTCCTGAACGCATGGGTGAGCCGTGCACGCGAGAGCGCGCGCGCGAGGCACGGGTCGTCCGGGCACACCCAGGCGCCGCGACCTCCGACGACGCCGCGCGAGTCCGTGACCACGACGCCGTCGCGCCCTCGCACGAGCCGCACGAGCGTCTGCTTCGGCCGCGCGCGCCGACACCCGAGACACGTGCGACGAGGCTCGCGCTTCATGCGGGCGCCTCCGTTTCCTCGGAGGCTCCGCTCGGCTCGGGCGCGGGGGTGTGCGCCGCCACCCACTCGACGGCCGCGGCGTGGATCGCGTCGGCGTGGCCGCCGACCTCCGGGACGAGCCCGAGTTTTCCCGGTCCAGCCTTCACGATCGCCGCGGGCGAACCGAGCCCCGCGGCGACGAGCGGCTCGACGAGCTCCGGGCTCACCCCGGGGAGCGCCATGAGCGCCGCGCGGTCCACCGGCGGCAGGCCCTCGCCCGCCGCCCGCTCGGCCTCGACCTCCGACTCGCTCTTGATGTCGATGCGCATCCCCGTGAGCTTGGCGGCGAGCCGCGCGTTCTGGCCTTTCTTGCCGATCGCCAGCGAGAGCTGGTTATCGGGAACGATGACGAGCGCCGACGGCTGACCGTCGGGTTCGCTCGGCTCCGCGATCACGACGGACGACACCTTCGCCGGCGACAGCGCGCGTGCAACGAACGTCGCCGGGTCGTGCGACCACTCGATGATGTCGATCTTCTCGCCCCGCAGCTCGCGGCTGATCACCTGGATGCGCGTGCCGCGCAACCCGACGCAGGCACCGATGGGATCGACGTCCCGCTTGGTCGACGCGACCGCCACCTTGGCACGCTCGCCCGCCTCGCGCGCCGTGGCCTTCACGACGACGATCCCCTCCTGGATCTCGGGGATCTCCGTCTCGAAGAGCCGGGCGAGGTAACCCGGATGGGTCCGCGAAAGCGAGATCTGCGGGCCCTTGGCCGTGCGCCGCACTTCGAGGACGTAGGCGCGGATGCGATCGCCCGGGTTGTAGCGCTCGCCCGGGATCTGCTCCCGCTCGGGCAGAATCGCCTCGGCCTTGCCGATCTCGAGAATCACGTTGCGCTTCTCGATCCTGTGCACGACCCCGCGGAGGATCTGGCCCTCCTTGCCCGCGAACTCTGAGTAGATGCCCTCACGTTCCGCGTCCCGGACCTTCTGTAGGATGACTTGCTTGGCCGTCTGGGCCGCGATCCGGCCGAACTCCTGCGGCGGCCGCTCCTGCTCCAGCTCGAGCTCGTCGCCGAGCTCGGCCTCCTTGTTCAGCGCCTTGGCGTCGGCCAGGCTGATCTCGAGCTTGTCGTCGGTCACCTCCTCGACGACCTTCTTCCGGCAGTAGACGCGCAGGTCGCCGCTCTTGCGGTCGATGTGCATGCGCACATTGTCGGCCGGCCCGAGGGTCTTCCGGGAGGCCGAGAGCAGGGCAGACTCCAGCGCCTCGAAGAGAATCTCCTTGTCGATCCCCTTCTCGCGCCCGATCTGCTCGATGACGTTGATCAGTTCCCGGTTCATCGATTCCAACACCTGCCTGAGATTCTACGCCTTGCGCGGCCAGGGGACTTCCGCCTCCAACCGGGCCTTCGTGACGCCGGCGCGCGGGAGGTCCACCCGGTCGCCGTCGTCCTCCAGCACGAGCTGGTCCGCCTCCACCGCCACGAGCCGGCCGCGCAACTCACGCCCACCGGCGAGCCAGCAGCGCACCCGCTTGCCGATCGCCCAGCGGAACTCGCGCTCCTTGCGCAGGACGCGCTCCAGCCCGGGAGAGGACACCTCGAGATCGTAGGAGGCGTCGATGATCGCGGCCGCGTCGAGCACGTCGCCGATCTCGCGGCTCGCCCGCTCGCAGTCCCCGATCCCGACACCGCCGGACTTGTCGACGAAGAGACGCAGGACCCCGCGTGGGCGGAGCGGGCGCCACTCGATGTCGACCAGCTCGAGCCCGTGGTCACGCAGCACCGGCATCACGACCTCCTCGATCTGGTCGGCCTGCACCGCGTCGTCCATGGGGCACTCCCCTTGCCCGTGGCTAAACTAAAAAAAGCGGGCAACGCCCACTTTTTCAGGAATTTAGCACGTATCGAGGGCGCAGGCAAGGCTGCCGAGGTCCGGCCGGCCCTACGTCCGGGCCTCGGCCGTCTCGATCGCGTGGACGGCGTCGATGACTTTGTCCTTGGGAACGCGGCTCTCATGGCGCGTCTTGCGGGAGCGGACCTCGACCAGGCCCTCCTTCACGAAGGCGTTGCCGACCGTGACGCGCACGGGCAGGCCGAGGAGGTCCGCGTCCTTGAACTTCACCCCGGGTCGTTCGTCGCGGTCGTCCAGCATCGCCTCGACACCGTGCGCCCAGCACGCATCGTAGATCGCCTCGGCGGCATCCCGCTGAGCCTGGTCCTTGACGCTCACGCAGACGATGTACACGTGCAGCGGCGCGATGGGCCACGGCCAGACGATCCCGTCCCCGTCGGCGAGCTGCTCGATCGCGGCGGCGGCGATCCGGGCCGGACCGATGCCGTAGCTCCCCATGACGATCGGCTGCTCGCGTCCTGACTCGTCGAGATACGTGGCGCCGAGCGCCACCGAGTACCTCGTGCCGAGCTTGAAGATGTTGCCGATCTCGATGACCTTCTCGACACCGAGCGGCTTGCCACACTCGACGCACGCCTCGCCGGCGGTGACGGCGTGGAGGTCGGCAAAGCGGCAGTCGAAGTCGCGGCCGGCGCTGACCCCGCGCAAGTGGAAGCCCTCGCGGTTCGCGCCGACGACGTAGACGCCGTCCTTGAGATGCTCGTCGGCGAGCACCGGCACCCGCGCGCCGACGGGACCGACCGACCCTGCCGGGGCGCCCAGGTGCTGGCGGACCTCGTCGGGATGCGCGGGGCGGACCTCTCCGCCGAGGGCGCGGCCGAGCTTCCGTTCGTGGAGCGTCTGGTCGCCGCGGACCAGCACGAGCACGGGCCCGGTCGGCCCGATGTAGAGGAGCGACTTGATCGTGAGACGCGGGTCGATCGACAGGAGCCGCGCGACCTCGGCGATCGTGCGCGCGCCGGGCGTCGCCACCTCCTCACGCGCCCAGGCGGGGAACGCCGGCGGCACCGGGACGCCGCGGGCGACCTCGACGTTCGCGGCGTACCCACAGCCGCCGCAGATCGCGATCTCGTCCTCGCCCGCCGCGGCCGGCGCCATGAACTCGTGAGAGCCGAGGCCGCCCATCATGCCCGTGTCGGATTGCACGACCCAGTAGCGGAGCCTGCAGCGGTCGAAGATCCGCCGGTAGGCGCGCTCGTGCGCCGCGTAGGAGCGGTCGAGCGCGGCCGGGTCGGGGTCGAGGGTGTAGGCGTCCTTCATCAGAAACTCGCGCGTGCGCAGCACACCCGACCGTGGGCGCGCCTCGTCACGCTCCTTGGTCTGGATCTGGTACCAGATCTGCGGCAGGTCACGGTAGGAGCGGATCTCGCGCGCGGCGAGCCACGCGACGACTTCCTCGTGCGTCATCCCGAGGCACAGGTCGCGTCCGTAGCGGTCCTGGAGTTTGAACATCTCCGGGATGCCCTCCCAGCGGCCCGACTGCTTCCAGATGTCGGCGGGATGGATCACGGGCATCGTGATCTCCTGCCCGCCGATCGCGTTCATCTCCTCGCGGATGATCGCGTTGACCTTGTCGAGGACGCGCTGCCCGAGCGGCAGGTACACGTAGACGCCGGCGGCGAGCTGACGCACGAGGCCGGCGCGGAGCATGAGCTTGTGGCTCAGCGCTTCGGCGTCGGCGGGATCCTCCCGGAGGGTGGGAACGAGGGACTGCGAGCGGCGCACGGCTACTTCGCGCCCTTCTTCTTGTTGGCCCCTTTGACGCCGGGCGCGTACTGGAGGCGCGCCACGGGCTTCCCGGCGACGATGTGCGACTCGAAGATGTCCCGGAGGTCGCTCTCCTGGACGCCGCAGTACCAGACGTTGTCGGGATACACGACCATCATCGGGCCGTGCCCGCACTGCGAGAAGCAGCCGGCCTTGTTGATCCGGACGTCGTCCTTGAGACCGGCCCTCGCCACCTCACCGCGGAGGTGCGTCACGAACCCCTCGACATCGCCCTGCGTCGGGCAGGTATCGCCCCCGGTGCACACGAAGACGTGGACCCGGTACTGGCCCATCAGTCGTTGACTGGCGCCGCCGCCTGCGCGGCCTTCCGTTCGGCGATGAACCGGTCGACCTCCTCGCGCATCGCCTTCACGATGTCTTTCTCGGGGACCTTGCGGACGACTTCGCCGTTCCTGAAGATGAGGCCGATCCCACGCCCGCCCGCCACGCCGATGTCGGCGGCGCGCGCCTCGCCGGGGCCGTTCACTTCGCAGTTGTGCAGCATGGCGCCGGGCAGTGCGAACGAGTGGACGCCCTCCACCTCGAGGTTGTGCACATGCCCCGTCCATGGGACTCGCCGCACGGAGCGGACGCCGACGTAGAGCGTGGTGTCGGTGAGCACGACCTGACCTCTGCCGCCGTCGCGGCACCCGCGGAGCGCGCCGAGCTGTAGAATTTCCGCGAGCCGCGTGAGGCCCGCCTGCCCGGTGACCGAGACGACCCAGTTGCGCTGGCGCGCGCGCTGGTCGCGATGATGGAGAAACGCCGGGACCCCGAGCCGAAGCAGAAGCTGATGGACCTGGATAGCGAGCGCGTGTGACGACGTGCAATACGTGGCCCGCCAGTGGCCACGCACCCGGCCCAGGTAGCCGTCCCCTTCCCACAGCGCCTTCACGAGGGCCCGCTGCTTGTGGTGCGGTAGCCGCTCCATCCAGTCGGGCATGCGCTTTTCTGTGGCGCCGTGTCCGAAGAGGGACTCGAGCAGTCGCCCGAGCGCCAGCGAGTGGGCAATGACTTCCGCCGTGTCCCGCCGGCGGCGCACCTGCGACGTCAGGCCGAGACCGGCGAGAATTCCCTGGAGACGCTCGACGTACTCGCGCTGCTCCTCGTGGAAGCAGAAGAACTGCTGGTGTGGCTTGCCGGCCGTGCCGGATATCGTGCCTTCGGAGAGGTAGTAACCGGCGAGCGTCATGAAGTCGTCATCGACCGGGATCTCGCCGAAGCCTTCGGCGGCGAGCGTTGCCCGGTCTTCCTTCTCCTGCAGGACCGGATACGCCAGCACCCACCCGGCGCGCAGCTGGCCGGCGGGCACCCAGCGAGGCTCCGCGCCGGCGGTGAGCACCGCCTGCACATGCGGCCGACGTTCGCGCCCTGCCTTCAACCGCATCGGTCGCGGGAACGCCCAGACGGGATGGTTCTCGGTCAGCCGCACCGGCACGAACCCGGTTGGCTGAACTTCGACTAACTCACCGTCGAACGCATGCGTGCTCGCCCATTCGACCTTGCGATATTCGCCGGCGTGCGTCAGAACTTCGTCGGTCTCGGAGACCGTCTCGATCGGTTTGGGTCCCTGCCGCGTGACGACCGACTGGCCCTCCGGCACGCACCCCATCACGGCGATGTGGATCTCCTCGTTCAGCCCGCGGAACTCGTCCTCGACTTCCTTCGCGAGCTTGACGAGATCGACGTCGGCGCGACCGCACGAGGGGCACGAGACGAACGTGAGGCCGCCCTTCCTGAGGCCGAGCGACTTGAGGATGTCGATCCCGACCCGGACTTCCTCGGTCGGATCCGCGGAGAGCGAGACGCGGATCGTGTCGCCGATGCCCTCTGAGAGGAGCGCGCCGAGGCCGACCGCCGACTTGATCGTGCCGACGCCGGGCGTGCCCGCCTCCGTCACACCCAGGTGAAAGGGGTAGTCGACCTGGTCGGCGAGCTTGCGGTACGCCTCGATCATCATGCGCGGGTCCGAGGCCTTCAGCGAGATCTTCATCTCCGGATAGTCGCAGTCCTCAAGGATCCGGATATGCCGCAGTGCAGACTCGACCATGCCCTCGGCGGTCGGCCCGCCGTACTTGGCGAGAAGATCCTTCTCGAGCGAGCCCGCGTTGACGCCGATGCGGATGGGGATCTTCTTCTCCTTGGCGACGTTCACGACCTCCTGCACGAACTGCTTGCCGCCGATGTTTCCGGGGTTGAGGCGCAAGCCGTCGACGCCCTGCTCCAGCGCGATGAGCGCCAGCTTGTAGTTGAAGTGGATGTCCGCCACGAGCGGGATGCGGATCTGCCGCTTGATCTCGCCGAGCTTCTCGGCGGCCTCGCGGACGGGCACCGCACACCGGACGATGTCGCAGCCGGCCGCCTCGAGCGACCAGATCTCGAGCAGCGTCGCCTGGACGTCGCGCGTGTCGGTCTTCGTCATCGACTGCACGGTGAGCGGCGCGTCGCCGCCGACTTTGACATTGCCCAACCGGATCTGCCGCGTCGTCCGCCGTGTGATCATGGAGCCGTCCTATTTGAAGATCCTGAAAGCGTCGATCCGCACCAGGTCATTGTAGAGCGCGTAGACCATCAGGAGCATCAGCAAAACGAACCCGAGCTGTTGCGCCGCTTCGCGCTTCCTGAGCGACAGCGGCCGCCCCATGATCGCCTCAATGACGAAGAAGAAGAGGTGTCCGCCGTCGAGCATCGGCACCGGCAGGAGGTTCAGCAGGGCGAGGTTCACGCTGATGATCGCCGTGAACACCGCGAGCGAGGCGGCGCCCTCCTTCGCCTGACGCCCGGCCTCCGCCGCGATCTGGATGGGGCCGCCGATGTTCGACGAGTCGATCTGCCGCGAGACGATTTTCCAGAGCCCCTTGGCCGTGAGCCAGGTCATGTCCCACGTCTTGACCCAGCCGTAGGCCACCGCGACGAGCGGGTTGTAGGGTTCGTAACGCACCACCCGGGTGACGATGCCCACCCCGATGCGTCCGATCTCGACCTCCTGCCCACCGGGCCCTTTCTCCCTGACGGCGGTAGCCGTGACGGTCAGCGTCGCGGGCTTGCCATCGCGTTCCACGACGACGTCGAAGGTCTCGCCGCCGCGCTTCTGGATCGCCTGCATGAGATCGTCGGGCGTGAAGACCGGCTGACCCGCGACCGCCAGGACCAGGTCCCCGACGCGCACGCCCGCCGTCTCGGCGGGTGTGCCCGGGTTCACGGCGCCGATCTGCGGCGTGAGCTTCGGCCCGGCGCCGAGCTCCCACGCGTCCTTCGGGTCCCGGAAGATCGGGTCGCGCACGGTCGTTCGTCGCGGCGTCACGCTGAGCGTCAGCTCGGCCCCGCCGCGCCTGACGGTGAGCGTGAGCGGCCGCCCGTCCGATCCGGCGACGGCGCGCTCGAGGTCCTCCCAGTGGGCGATCGGCCGGCCGTCCACGCGCGTCACGACGTCGTCGGTCATGAGGCCCGCCGCCGCCGCGGGGCCCGCGTCGGCGACCCGGCCGATGACCGGTGGCCAGACCGGCCGCCCGACGGTCGCGAGCACGACCGTGAAGATGAGCGCGGCGAGGACGAAGTTCATCCCGGGGCCCGCGAAGACGATCAGGAACCGCGCCCAGAGCGGCTTGAGCGCGAACGACTTCGCCGGATCGAAGGGGACGGGCCCGCTCCCGCCCTCGAGCGGGTTCTCCTCGCCCATCATCTTGACGTAGCCGCCCATCGGGACGGCGGAGAGACAGTACTCGGTCTCCTTCCCGCGCCAGCGGAGGAGCACCGGGCCGAACCCGATCGAGAAGCGCTCGACCCCGACCCCGGTGAGGCGCGCGACGATGAAGTGGCCGAGCTCGTGGATCAGGATGAGGATGCCGATGACGACGACGAACGAGACCACGGTCATCATGCGGAGGCGCCTCCGCGGCACACGTCGATCCTGCGTCCCACCCGCAGGCGGGTCTCGGCGTCGATCGCCACGCACTCCTCGAGCGAGCGGACAGCGCCGGCGCCGGCGTCGTCGAGCGCCCACTCGATCAGCTGGGCGATCTCGGTGAACCCGATGCGGCGGTCGAGGAAGGCGGCGACCGCGACCTCGTTCGCCGCGTTGAGCACGACCGGTGCGGCCCCGCCGCGCTCGAGCGCGCCGCGCGCCAGCCTGAGGCAGGGGAACTTGTCCGTGTCGGGCGCGTAGAACGTCAGCTGCCCCACCCGGGTGAGGTCGAGGCGGGCGGCCGGCGTCGGCCGCCGCTCGGGATACGTGAGGGCGTAGAGGATGGGCACACCCATGTCGGCGAGGCCGAGCTGGGCGATGACCGACCCGTCCACGTACTCCACCATCGAGTGCACGATCGACTGCGGGTGGACGACGACCTGCACCTGGTCCGAGGCCACGTCGAACAGCCAGCGTGCCTCGATGATCTCGAGCCCCTTGTTCATGAGTGTCGCCGAGTCGATCGTGATCTTCGCGCCCATCTTCCACGTGGGATGCTTGAGCGCGTCCTCGACCGTCATCGCCGCGAGGTTGGCCTTCGGCGTCTCGCGGAACGGTCCACCGGACGCGGTCAGCAGAATCCGGTGGACGTCGGCCCGATTGTGGCCCGCCAGGCACTGGAAGACGGCGCTGTGCTCGGAGTCCACGGGGAGGAGCCTCACGCCGCGCGCGCGCGCGGCGGCCGTCATCAGGCTCCCCGCCATCACGAGCGTCTCCTTGTTGGCGAGCGCGACGGTCCGGCCCGCGACGATCGCGGCCATCGTCGGCAGGAGCCCGGCGCCGCCGACGAGCGCCGAGACGACGACGTCGGCATCCACGTCGCGTGTGAGCGCCACGAGGCCGTCCGGCCCGACGAGGAGCTCCGGCCGCGGGCTCGGCAGGATGCGCGCCAGCTGATCGAGCGCGCCTCCGTCGAGGAGCGCGACGGCGCGCGGCGAGTACTTCCGGCAGAGATCGGCGACGCGCTCGACGTTGGACCCGCGCGCGGCGAGCCCGACCACCCGGAACTCCTCCGGGAAGCTCGAGACCAGATCGAGTGTCCGGAGACCGACGGAGCCGGTCGCGCCGAGCAACGTGATCCGTTTCATTCCCCTCTCGCTAGACCCCGCCGAACCGGCGCGTCCGCCCCTGGAACTCGGCGATCGCGCGGTAGAGGTCGACGGCGCCGAAGTCCGGCCAGAGGGTCGGTGTGATCCACAGCTCGGTGTAGGCGATCTGCCACAGGAGAAAGTTCGACACGCGCATCTCGCCGCTCGTCCGGATCAGGAGGTCGGGGTCCGGCACGTCGGCGGTGTAGAGAGCCTGCTGGATCTCCTTTTCCCCGATGTCCTCGGGCCGGAGCTCTCCGGCTTGCACCTGCCGCGCGAGCGCGCGGCAGGCGTCGATGAGCTCATCGCGCCCGCCGTAGTTGAACGCCATCATGAGGGTGAGGCCCGTGTTGTCGCGCGTCGCCTGGACCACGTGGTCGATCCCCCGGCGCACCTGGAGCGGCACGCCGTTCGTACGCCCGAGCACGCGGAGACGCACGTTGCGCTCCATGAGCTCCGGCAGCTCCGAGCGGATCGCCCGCTCGAGCAGGCGCAGGAGGGTCGACACCTCGTCCTCCGGCCGACTCCAGTTCTCGGTCGAGAACGCGTACAGCGTCAGGTAGCGCAGGCCGAGCGCGTCCGCGGCGCGGACGATCGCGCGCGCCGTCTTCACGCCCTCCCGGTGGCCGGCGACGCGCGGCAGGCCCCGCCGCGTCGCCCAGCGGCCATTGCCGTCCATGATGATCGCGACATGCGCGGGCCGCGGCTGGGCGCGCACGACCGCGAGCAGCTCGACCTCGTCGAGCCCGGCCAGCTCCACCTGCGCTCCGGCACCCACGGGTTTCAACGCCATGCGACGGTCATGTCACACATGGGCTAGAAGGACAAAATTTCCTGCTCCTTCTTCTTCAGGAGCTCGTCCACCTTCACGATGTACCTGTCGGTCGTCTTCTGGATCTGGTCGTGGCCGCGGCGCTCCTCGTCCTCGGAGATCTTCTTGTCGTGGGCCATGGCTTTGAGCTTGTCGTTCGCCTCGCGCCGGATGTTCCGGATCGCGACGCGGGCTTCCTCGGCGTGCTTGGCGACGGTCTTCACGAGTTGCTTCCGCCGCTCCTCGGTCGGGGGTGGGATTGCGAGCCGGATCACCTTTCCGTCGTTGATCGGCGTGAGCCCGAGGTCCGACGCCATGATGGCCTTCTCGATCGCCTTGAGCTGGCTCACTTCCCACGGCTGGATCGTGAGCGTGCGGGCGTCCGGCACCGAGATGGACGCCATCTGGTTGAGCGGCGTCGGCGTGCCGTAGTAGTCCGCGCGGAGCGCGTCCAGCAGCCCCGTCGAGGCGCGCCCGGTTCGCACGGTGGCGAACTCGCGCCCGAGCGCCTCGAGCGCAGCGCCCATCCTGGCCTCCGCATCCTTCAGCAGCGTCTGCATGCCTTACCCTCCAGCCGACACGATCGAGCCGACCGGTTCGCCGAGCACGATCCGCCTGACGTTCCCGGAACGGGTCAGATCGAAGACGATGATCGGCAGCTTGTTGTCCATGCAGAGCGAGATCGCGGCCGAGTCCATGACCTGGAGCCCCCGGTTCAGCACGTCGATGTAGGTCACGTGCGCCAGCCGCTGGGCGCGCGGGTCGCGCTGCGGGTCGGCCGAGTAGATGCCGTCGACCTTCGTCGCCTTCATGATCGCGTCGGCGCCGATCTCGACCGCGCGAAGCGCGCCGGCCGTGTCGGTCGTGAAGAAGGGGTTCCCGGTACCCGCGGCGAAGATGACGACACGGCCCTTCTCGAGGTGCCGGATGGCGCGTCGACGAATGTACGGCTCCGCCACGGCGCGCATCTCGATCGCGGAGAGCACGCGCGTCTGCAAGCCGGCTTTCTCGAGCGCGTCCTGGAGCGCGAGCGCGTTGATCACCGTCGCGAGCATGCCCATGTAGTCGGCGGTCGCGCGATCCATGCCGCCGGCGCTCGCCGCGATGCCGCGGAAGATGTTGCCGCCGCCGATGACGATCGCGACCTGGACGCCGAGCGTCGTGACCTCGCGGATTTCCGCGGCCATCCGCACCAGCATCTGCGGATCGATCCCGTAGCCCTGGCTGCCGGCGAGGGCCTCCCCCGACAGCTTCAGGACGATACGGCGGTACGCCGGGCGCGCGGCCCCTGCACCCGCCGCCATCCTACCCCGCCTCGCCGACCTGGAACCGCGCGAAGCGCTTGACGGCCACGCGCTCGCCCGTCTTGGCGTTCACGCCGTCGACGACGTCTCGGACTCGCGTCTTGCCCGACGCGTCCTTGATGAAGGCCTGCTCGAGCAGGCACTGCTCGCCGAAGAACTTCTCGAGCTTGCCCTCGACGATCTTGTCGATGATCTGCGGCGGCTTCTTCTGGTCGGCGAGCTGGGCCCGGTAGACCTCGCGCTCGCGCTCGACGACCGCCGGGGGCACGTCCTCGCGCCCGACGTACGCGGGGTTCGCCGCGGCAATCTGCATCGCGACGTCCCTGACGAGCGCCTGGAACGCGTCGGTCTTGGCCACGAAGTCCGTCTCGCAGTTGACCTCGACGAGCACGCCAAGCTTGGCCCCGGGGTGGATGTAGGCCGCGACGACGCCCTCCTTCGCTTCCCGGTGCGCGCGCTTCGCCGCCTGCGCGAGCCCTTTCTTCCGGAGGTACTCGATCGCCGATTCTAGATTTCCCCGCGTCTCCTCGAGGGCCTCTTTGCAGTCCATCACCCCCGCGCCCGTGCGGTCGCGGAGCTCCTTCACGAGCTGGGCGCTCGACGCCATCGTTAACTCTCCGCCTCGATCGCGGCCACCTCGGCGGGCTCGGCGACCGTCTCGGTCGCCTCGGCCGCCGCCCCGGTCTCGTCCTTTGACAGGGTGCCGCGCCCCTCGTTGATCGCGTCCGCGATGCGCGACGTGATGAGTCGCACGGCCCGGATCGCGTCGTCGTTGCCCGGGATCGGGTAGTCGATCCCGGACGGATCACAGTTGGTGTCGACGATCGCCACGATCGGGATGCCGAGCCGCTGCGCCTCCGCCACCGCGATTTTCTCCTTACGCGGGTCGATGATGAAGACCGCCGAGGGCAGCTGCTCCATCGCCTTGATGCCGACGAGCGCCTTCTGGAGCTTCTCTCGCTCGCGGTCGAGCTCGAGCGCCTCCTTCTTCGGAACCCGCTCAAACTCGCCCGTCTCCTTCATCTCCTCGAGTTTCTTGAGCCGCGCGATCGACTTGCGGATCGTCGCGAAGTTCGTCAGCGTCCCGCCCAGCCAGCGCTCGTTCACGTAGAACATGGAGCACCGGGTCGCCTCCTCGAAGACCGTCTCCTGTGCCTGCTTCTTGGTGCCGACGAAGAGCACGGTGCCCCCGCCGGCGGCCAGGTCGCGGACGAACGCGTAGGCCTCGCGGAACTTCTTGAGCGTCTTTTGTAGGTCGATGATGTAGATGCCGTTGCGCTCCCCGAAGATGTACTTCTGCATCTTCGGGTTCCACCGCTTGGTCTGGTGGCCGAAGTGCACTCCGGCCTCCAGCAACTCCTTCATCGTCAACGTCGCCATGACTCCTCCTTCGGTTTGCCTCCGCCGCGCCACGGGGCTGGTGTGCGCCCGACCGAAAGCGCGCGGCGTGCGTGATGGTGGACTACGTCGTGTATTTGGCGTTGATCCTCACGTACTCCTCGCTGAGGTCACAGGTCCAGACGCGGTCCTCGCCGCGGCCGAGGCCCAGGTCGATCGTGATCTCGTACTCTCGCCCTCCCATGATCTCCCGGATGCGCTCCAGGCGCACCCCTTCCCGCAGCATGCCGCGCTCGACGAGCCGCTCGCCGCCGAAGGCGATGGCCACCTTGTCCTGCTCCACCCGCGCCGGCGACTTGCCGAGGGCCATCATGATCCGCCCCCAGTTCGGATCGGCGCCGTTGAGCGCGGTCTTCACGAGCGGCGAGTTCGCCACGCTCCGCGCCGCGAGCAGCGCGTCGCGCCGGCTCGCCGCCCCGCGCACCGCGATCGCGACGAGCTTCGTCGCGCCCTCACCGTCCGCGACGAGCGCCCGCGCGAGCCGCTGCATCAGCGCCTCCAGGCCGGCGGCGAACTGCGCGAGCCCCCGCCCGCGCTCGAGGGGTCGGTTCTCGGCGAGCCCGTTCGCGAGGACCGCCACCGTGTCGCTCGTGGACTGGTCCGCGTCCACCGTGATGCAGTTGAAGGATCGGTCCACGGTTCGCCGCACGACGGCCGTGAGCGCCGCCGGCGCCACGACCGCGTCGGTCGCCGCGAAGCAGAACATGGTCGCCAGGTGGGGCTCGATCATGCCGACGCCCTTCGCGATCCCGCCGATCGTGACGGCGCGACCGTCGATCTCGAGCCGGAGCGCCGCTTCCTTCGGCTTGGTATCCGTGGTGAGAATCGCCTCGGCCGCGGCCCGCCCACCCTGCGGGGACAGCGCCTTGGCGAGCTTCGGCAGTGCGGCGCGGATCTTGTCCATCGGCAGCGGGACACCGATGACGCCGGTCGAGGCGACCAGGACATGCGTCGCGGGAATCCGCAGCAGCTCGCCGACGAGCCGAGTCATCTCGCGCGCGTCGCTGATCCCGCGCTCACCCGTGCACACGTTGGCGCAGCCGCTCGAGGCGACGATCGCCTGGGCCTGGCCGCCGCGCGCGTGCTCCATGGAGACGCGCACCGGGGCGCCCTTGACCTGGTTCGAGGTGAACCTCACGGCGGCGCGCGCGGGCGTCGACGAGTAGATCAGCGCGAGATCCTTCTTCCCGCTCGGCTTAATGCCCGCCGCCACGCCGCCCGCGAGGATCCCGGGCACCGCCGTGACGCCGCCCTCGAGCCACTCGACGACCTCCGCCGGCGCCATCGCGTTAGGGATACACGGGAGGCGACTCGAGCCCCGTGCGCTCTGGCCAGCCGAACATGACGTTGAGGTTCTGGACGCCGTTGGCCGAGCCCCCTTTGCCGAGGTTGTCGATCGCCGACAGGCACACGGCGCGAGCGGTCCTCCCATCGGCGACCACCGCAACGTCGCAGTAGTTCGACCCGACGACCGCGCGCGTGGTCGGCCGCTCGCCTTCGTCCAGCACGCGGACGAACGGCTCGCCGGCGTAGAACTCGCGGTAGACGGCAAGGAGCTCGGGCGTCGAGAGTGTCGTGGCGAGCGGCACCGAGGCGGTGGTGAAGAGCCCGCGGTTGAGCGGGACGAGGTGGGGCGTGAAGGCGACGCGGAGCGAGGCGCCGGCGAGCGCGCCGAGCTCCTGCTCGATCTCGGGCGTGTGGCGGTGGCTCGCGATCGCGTACGCCTGCACGTTCTCGTTCGCTTCGGTATAGAGGTACATCGGATCGATCTTCCGGCCCTGCGCCCCGGCACCGGTCACGCCGGACTTGCCGTCGATCACGATGCCGTCCAGACGCGCGAGCCCGCGCTTGAGCAGGGGGGCCGTCGCGAGGATCGCGCCGGCCGGGTAGCAGCCCGGCGACGCGACGAGCGCCGCGGCGGCGATCGCCTTGCGATGGAGCTCGGGCAGGCCGTAGACCGCCTCGGCGAGGCCGGCGAGATCGGTGTGCGGCGCCTTGTACCACGTCACGTAGTCGTCCGGGTCGCGCAGCCGGTAGTCGGCGGAGAGATCGATCGCCCGCACGCCGCGGCGACGCAGGATCGGCACCACGCGCTGCGACTCCATGTGGGGCAGGGCGAGGAACACGGCGTCGGCGACCCCGGCGAGCCACTCGGCCTCGAGGTCGTGGAAGGCGAGCTCCGTCAACCCCCGCAGATGCGGGTAGGCACGCCCGAGCGGCTCGCCGGCCCGCCGCTCGGAGGTCACGCCGGTGATCTCGATCTTCGGATGGCTCAGCAGGAGCCGCAGGAGCTCGGCACCGATGTAGCCGCTCGCGCCGGCCAGGGCAACGCGCACCACGTCACGCCGCCTCGGCACTAGCGCTTCGAGTACTGGAACTTTTGGCGCGCGCCGGGCTGGCCGTACTTCTTGCGCTCGCGCATCCGCGGATCGCGCGTCAGGAGCCCCGCCTTCTTGAGCGGCAGCCGGAGTTTGTCGTCGAACCGCGCGAGCGCCCGCGCGATGCCGTGGCGCACGGCACCCGCCTGGCCCGTGGGGCCGCCGCCACCCACGGTCGCGATCACGTCGAACTGCCCGACGGTGTTCGTCACCTGGAGGGGCTGCGCGATGATCATGCGCAGCGTCTCGCGCGGGAAGTAGTCCTCGAACGCGCGTCCGTTGATGGCGATGCGCCCGGCGCCGGGCCGGATCCACACCCGGGCGACCGACGTCTTGCGCCGCCCGGTTCCATAAAACCTGTCGAGCACTGCGGCCATCAGCGGACCTCCGACTTGGTGGACCCGGGCATCGCGACCGGCTGCTGAGCCTGGTGGGGATGGGCGGCGCCCCGGTAGACTTTGAGCTTCTTGGCCATCGCCCGGCCGAGCCGGTTCTTCGGCAGCATCCCCTGGACCGCCCACTCGATGACGCGCTCGGGATGAGTCTTGAGCATCGTTTCGGCGCGCACCTCGCGCAGACCACCGATGTACCCCGAGTGCCAGCGGTACACCTTGTCGCGGAGCTTCCGTCCCGTGAGATGGACCTTCTCGGCGTTCACGATCACGACGTGATCGCCCATGGCGAGGTGCGGCACGAACGTCGGCTTGTGCTTCCCGCGGAGGATTGAGGCGACGCGACTGGCCAAGCGACCCAGGACCTGACCCTCGGCATCCAGGACAAACCACTTCCGCTCGATTTCGCTCTCCTTTGGCATCGGCGTCGGCATTTCATTCCTCTCGACGGCTCTAAGTGGGCGTCCGGACAGAAAAATTTGCAACAAGCTACTGTATTGGAAAACGCGCGCCCTGTCAACGAATGCTGGTTTTGTCGGGCCAAGGACACAGCGCGCGGACCGGGCAAACCGGACACGCCGGCTTCCGTGCCGAGCAGGTGCGGCGCCCGTGCGTCGTCAGGAGGTGGGTCGTCCGCGTCCACTCCCGCCGTGGAAGCACATCGACGAGCTGGTCGTGGATCTCGTCGGCGTCCTCGGAGCGCGCCAGCCCGAGGCGCTGGGAGACCCGGAAGACGTGGGTGTCCACGGCGATCGCCGGCTGGTCGAAGGCGTTCCCGAGGATGACGTTGGCCGTCTTGAGGCCGACGCCCGGCAGCGCGGTCAGCGCCTCCCGTGTCCGAGGCACCGTGCCCCCGTGGCGCTCGCAGAGCGCCCGCGCCATGCCGACGAGGGCGCGCGCCTTGGCGCGGAAGAAGCCCGTCGAGTGGATCAGGCGCTCGAGCGTCGCGACGTCGGCCCCGGCCCAGTCACGGGCCGTTCGGTACTTCGCGAAGAGCGCGGGCGTCACCATGTTCACGCGCTCGTCGGTGCACTGGGCCGCCAGGATCGTCGCGACGAGGAGTTCGAGCGGGCTCGTGAAGTCGAGGGCGATCTTGGCGCCGGGATAGGCTCTCTTGAGCGCTCGGATGATCTTTCGCGCACGCGCGCGCCTCGCGTCCAACGATTCCCGCATCGAACTCTCCCGTCAGGGGCCGGCAGCGACGCGGAGGGCGTCCGGTGTGATCTCGACCCGACCGACCTCGAGCCGGACGGGCAACCGGCTCGCCAGCCCCAGCGAGGGATCATACCCGCGAACCACCCAGTCCACGAGTGAGCCGGGAAGCGGGACGCCCCCCACGCGGACCCGTTCGAACGCGACGGCGAACGGCCGGTCGCGCGCAGGCACGAGGCGGACGCGCGCAGTCACGTCGAGCCCCGGCCGCGCCGCGGCCAGCACGAGCGCGCCCGGCTCGAACGTCACGGACGCGTGCTTGAACCCCTTGAGCTGGCGGAGGAACTCGTTGAAATCGGCGGCGATGATCGTCGCCCGCTCGATTCGCACCCGGCCGGCGTCGAGCGGATTGAGCCGGCCGTCCGCGTAGGCGCTGAACGGGTTCACGAGGAGGTCGTCGACGCCGATCTGGAGGTCGCGGACGCGCGCGAGCGCCGCGTTCCGTCGCGTGAGGTCGCCGACGGTGGCGCGTGCGGCGCGCAGCTCGACGCGCGCGATCCGGCCCCGGAGGATGGCGTCGTCGTACGTGAGCCGGATCTCCAGGCCCACGACGTCTCGCGCGACCTCGCCGAGACGGGCGCGGATCGCGCGCTCGACCGCGCGCGCCATCGCGGCCGAGCGGACGGGGGGTCCCGCGTCCGCGCGACGCGCCCGGACCGTCGCGGTCGAGCCGTCCGGCAGCGGGAACTCGCCGATCACGGGAAAGACACGGGCGAGATGGGGATCGTGGGCGAGCCGCTCGGCGATCCGCCGCGGGCGCTCGGCCGTCCACGACGGTCCCTGGTCGCCCGACTTCAAGATCATGTACTCGATGCCGACGGGCTCCCCCTCCCACGCGCGCCCGACCTTGAGCCGGAGCCCGTCGCGGAGCGCGTAGTAGCGGAAGTTGCTCGCCGAGAAGAGGTTGTCGTTCGGCACGACGCTGACGGTGGCGGGCAGACCGCGACTGTCGCGGGCGAGAAGGGCGAGGATCTCGCGCTGGCGCCAGTCCGCACGCACCGGGGGCGTCTCCACCACGAAGGGCACGTCGAGCACTGGAACCGAGACATGCGGGACGCCGAACGCCGTCGCGCTCACCTGGACCAGCCCGGCGACAACCAGCAGCACGCGCACGCCGTCCCGCACACGCGTCGGAAGCGCGCCGAAGCCGACGCCCGCGAGGACGGCGGCGACCGGCAGGAGGGGAAGGGTGTAGCGCAGATTCTTGTTTTGGAGAAGCTCGAAGAGCACGAACGCGGGCAGGACCGACGCGACCAGGAGCCAGTGGCGCCGTCGGGCGGCCACGCCGAGCCCGAGGATGAAGAGGAGGACGCCGACGAGCCCGAACTGGGTCGGGAACCAGCGCGGATAGAGCGTGAGCGCCGCTCCAGTGAGCGGCTCGGGGTGGCCCGACTCCGCCGCCTGTCGGAACGAGCGGCTCGCGATCTCGGGTACCAGGCCGAGAAGCCGCGGGCCGTACCAGGGCAGGCCGAGGGCGCCACCGATCAGCGCGGCCAGCGCGAGGTTCGCGAGCGCGCGGCGCGATCGGATCCGTGCCGCGACCAACACGAGCGGCGCCAGCACGTAGGCGACGAACGGGGGCTTGGTCAGCAGGCCGAGCCCCAGGACCAGCCCGGCCGCGACGGACCAGCCGCGGTGCTCGAAGGTCTCGGTCCGGAGCAGCACGACGAGGAGCAGCGCGACCATCGCCGCGAGCGGGAGGTCGAGCTGAAAGCGCAGGGACGAGAAGACGACGAAGGGGGCGGTGGTGAATACCAGCGCCGCCACGACGCCTTCCGCCGCCCCGACGAAGCGGCGCGCCAGCAGGTAGACCGCGCCCACGCCCAGTCCGAGGAAGGCCAGGATGACGGACTGAGCCGCGGCGACGTCGGACGGTGCGAGCCGGTACGCGAGCCCGGCCGCGCAGAGGACGAGCGGCGGATAGAACGACGAGCGCTCGAGGATCGCGCGGCGGTCGCCGCGCGCGAGGTCGTCGGCGCAGACCACCGCACGCTCGAGGTGGTTCGCGTGGTCCCACTCGGGCGGCCGCCGGTCGAGCGCGAGCCAAACGGTGAGAACCGCGACCACCAGCGCGAAGATCACGCAGACCAGCGCTGTCTCGCGCCCGCGCGCCCACGCGGCGAGTGTCATCGGCGCGCGACGACGAGCAGGGAGGCGCCGAACGGGAGGGTCACACGCGGGACGAGGTGACGCTCGAGCGCGAACACCCGCTCGAGCCACCGGTTGACGACGGGCGAGGGCCGGCGGAGGTCGTGGCGTTGGTCGCCTCGGAGCCGCTTCCAACCGCGCGTCAGCGCGACGGCAGGAAAGAGGAGCGTGTTGAAGTAGCTCGCGTGGACGACGCTGAGTCCGGCGCGCCTGACCACGCGGGCGAGCTCACGCCCGGTGTAGCGACGTCGGTGGCCGAGCGCGACGTCGTGACCGCTCCAGAGCCAGCGATAGGCCGGCACCGTGATCACGAGCAGGCCGCCCGGGCGCACGGCGCGGCACGCCGTCACGAGCGCCGCCACGTCGTCGTCCAGGTGCTCAAGGACGTCGAGGAGGAGCACGGCGTCGGCCCAGCCCGGCTCCACGACCAGGTCCTCGGGGAGTCGGCCCGGCCGCACATCGAGGCCGGCGGCGCGCGCTGCCGCCGCGAGCTCCGGGTGCGCCTCCATGCCCACCGCCACGCCGAACTCGGCGAGCGAGGCGAGGACGTTCCCCGTGCCGCATCCGAGCTCGAGGAGCTGCAACCGCCCGGGTGGGAGCACGCGCCTGAGCGTCGCGAGGAGCACCGCCAGACGCCCGCGGAACCACCAGTGGCGCCGGTCCTCCTCGACGTGGGTCGCGACGTACGCGGGATCCATTCCCCTCACGCGTCGAGCGGCGGGCGGCCCTCACCGGTTCGCGGCGAGGAATCGCCCGAGGCGGGCGAGGCCCTCGCGGATGCGCTCCAGCGACGCGGCATACGAGAAGCGGAGGTATCCCTCGGCGTTGGCGCCGAAGGCCGCGCCGGGCGTCACCGCGACGTGTGCCGCCTCGAGGATCTCGCGTGCGAGGCGCACCGAGTCCGCGCCGAGGTGGCGCGCGTTGGCGAGGACGTAGAACGCGCCCGTGGGCTCACAGGCCACGCCGAACCCGAGCGCCCGGACGCCCGCGAGCATCGCGCGGCGGCGCTCGTCGAAAAGGGCGCGGAAGCGGCGGCGCTCCTCCCCCGCCTCGCGCAGCGCGGCGACGCCCGCCCACTGCACGAACTCGTTCGTCGAGATGAAGAAGTTGCCGTGGAGCGTCTGGAGCGCGCGGATCCGGTCCCGCGGCGCGATCACGTAGCCGAGGCGATAGCCGGTCATCGCGTACGCCTTCGAGAAGCCGTTCAGGACGAACGCACGGTCCGTGAACTCGAGGATCGTCCGGTCGCGCCCCTCGTAGGAGAGCCCGTGGTAGATCTCGTCGGAGACGACGAACGGCCCCCGCTCGCGCGCGAGCACCGCGATCGCCGCCATGCGCTCCGCGGACAGCACGGTGCCTGTCGGATTGGCCGGCGAGTTGATGACGATCGCCCGCGTGCGTGGGCCCAGGCGTTCCCGGATCGCCTCGGGGCGGTACTGGAAGCCGTCCTCTTCGGTCACGCCGACGTAGACGGGCATTCCCTCGGCGTAGCGGATGAAGTTCGGGTAGCAGGCGTAGTAGGGATCGCTCAGCACGACCTCGTCGCCCGGGTCGAGGAGGTGGCCGAAGAGGAGGAGCATCGCCGGCGAGGTCCCCGCGGTGACGAGAATCTGGTCCGGCGACACGTTGACGCCGTACGTCGCCAAGTAGTGCTCGGCGATCGCCTCGCGCAGCGGAAGGATGCCGAGGCTGTGCGTGTAGCGCGTGCGGCCGTCCTTGACCGCCTTCGCGACCGCCTCGCGGATCACCACCGGCGCCTCGACGTCCGGCTCGCCGAATTCGAGATGGACGACGTCGACGCCCGCGCGCTCGAGCGCCTGCGCGCGCTCCCCCATCTCCACCGCGAGGAACGGCTCGATCTCCCGGATCCGCCGCGCGAAGCTTACGGTCGCCTCCCCGCGCGGAGTCTCGCCGTGACGATCTGCCAGAACATTCCGGGGCCGTGGCGCAGCACCCCGACCTTGCTCCCCGGCTGGTCGGCCCAGTTCACCGGGACCTCGACGACGCGATACCCGGCGGCCTGCGCCGTCAGGAGCAGCTCGACGTCGAAGCCGAAGCCCCGCGTCCGCAGGCCGGCGAACAGGCGCTGCGCGGCGTCGGCGGTGAAGACCTTGAAGCCGCACTGCGAGTCGGCCACCGATCGGAGGCCGAGCCGGGCGACGAGCCAGTTGAAGACCCGGCCGGCGGCGACCCGATGCGGGAGCGCGGCGACCGACACGGACGGGTCGACGAGGACGCGCGAGCCGATCACGACGTCCGCACCGGCCAGGAGCGCGGGCTCGAGCCGCTTGACCTCGGCGATCGGCGTGGCACCGTCCGCGTCGGTGAACAACCGGTAGGCGCCCTGCGCGGCGAGCATGCCCGCCCGCACCGCCGCGCCCTTCCCCGCGTTCGCCCGAAGCCGCAGGAGCCGCAGTGACGCGAACTCACGGACGCGCGCCTCGACGCGCGCGGACGTGTCGTCGGTCGAACCGTCGTCCACCACGATGACCTCGTACGGCTCACCGCGGCCCTCGAAGAACGCGACGACGTCGTCGAGATAGGACGGCAGGCGCCGCGCCTCGTTGAACGCCGGGATGACGACCGACCAGCGCGTCGCCGTCACCGGATGGCTGAGCGGTCCACGGTCCGCCGACGCCGGGCCGACGCGGTCTCGTGGGCGGCGCGGACCACACCCTCGGCGACGGCCGGCGCGACGTTTTTGTTGAAGACGCTCGGGATGATGTACTCCTCGCTGAGCTCGCTGCGGCTGACGCACGCCGAGAGGGCCCGCGCCGCCGCGACCTTCATCTCGTCGTTGACCGCGTGCGCGCGCGAGTCGAGCAAGCCGCGGAAGAAGCCCGGGAAGCACAGCACGTTGTTGATCTGGTTCGGATAGTCGGAGCGCCCCGTCGCCATGACGCGAACGTGCCGTTCGGCTTCTTCCGGCCGGATCTCGGGTTCGGGGTTCGCCATGGCGAAGACGATCGGATCCCGTGCCATACGCTTGATGTCCTTGACCGTCAGGATCCCCGGCACCGACAGGCCGATGAACACGGCGGCGCCCTTCAGCGCGTCGCCGAGCGTGCCCTTGACCTGGCGGGGGTTTGTGGCGGCGGCGACCCAGCGCTTCATGAAGTCCATGCCCTGCTCGCGCCCGCGGTAGATCGTGCCGTGCTCGTCCACGCCGATGATGTCGCGTACGCCGCTCGACTGGAGGATCTTGATCGTGGCCGTGCCCGCCGCGCCCACGCCGGTCACGACGACGCGGATCCGCCGGAGGTCCCGTTTCACGATCCGGAGCGCGTTGAGCAGCGCCGCGAGCACGACGACGGCGGTCCCGTGCTGGTCGTCGTGGAAGACGGGGATGTCGAGCTCCTTGCGAAGGCGCTCCTCGACCTCGAAGCAGCGGGGCGCGGCAATGTCCTCGAGGTTGATGCCCCCGAAGGCCGGCGCGACGAGCTTGACGGTCTCGACGATCTTGTCGACCTCCTTCGTCGCCAGGCAGATCGGGAAGGCGTCCACGCCCCCGAACTCTTTGAACAGCATCGCCTTGCCTTCCATCACCGGCAGCGCCGCCTCGGGCCCGATGTCGCCGAGGCCGAGCACCGCCGTGCCGTCGGTGACGACGGCGACCGTGTTCTGCTTGATCGTCAGCGAGAACGCCCGCTGCCGGTCGTCGCGGATCGCCAGGCAGACGCGCGCGACCCCGGGCGTGTACGCCATCGAGAGGTCGTCACGGGTGCGGATCGGGATTTTGTTACGCACCTCGATCTTCCCGCCGAGGTGCATCAGGAAGGTCCGGTCGGAGACGTGCCCGATGCGGACGCCCGCGACGTGGCGGAGCCGGCTCACGATCTGCTGGGCGTGGATGCTGTCGCGCGCTTTGACGGTCATGTCGCGCAGGGTTCGCTCACGCGTAGTCTCGACGAGGTCGACGGCACCGATGTCCCCGCCCGCGTCGCCGATGGCGGACGCGACGCGTCCGAGCATGCCCGGCCGGTTGGCGATCTGCAGGCGGATCGTAAAGCTGTAGGAGGCGCTCGGCGTCTTCATTCCCCCGCTTCTACCCTCTCGGCGTGACGGCTGTCAAACCGGCGGCGGCGCCGCGCGCGGCCCGGGCGCCGGGGGTGGAGGCCGATTCGGGCGGAGCGGAGATTCCCCTCTCCTGACTCATCGATGCAAGCCTATCAGGGCCCAGTTACCGCCGACCGTGAATAGGTGGGGCCGACCACCCGGTCAGACACACGTCGGGACGTCGCCTCCGTCTGAGGGAAATACCCCAGGAATTTTGAGGGTTCTGCCGGAAACGCCGCCCGCTATTTTTGCGTCATAACTATTGAATGAGTCCAGATAGAGAGGTGGTGACAGGATGACATTTCGGGAAGGCACTCGAGAAATCGACGCCGGAACGACGGCTCCGGGTGGGCTCGCCAGCCCCGAAGAGCCTGAGGCGCGGGCGGCGCTCGAAGAAGAGGCCGAGGAGACCCCTCGACCCGCGCCCCTCGAGGCCGGCGCGGCCCCGCGGGGTGAGGATCCGGTCCGCCTTTACCTCAAGGAGATCGGCAAGGTTCCCTTGCTGACCGCCGCTCAAGAGGTGCAGATCGGTCGTCGCATCGAGGTTGGCCAGATCGCGCTGCGCCGCACCTTGGCCGGCATCCCGATGGCGGTCGAGACGCTCCTCGAGGTGGGCGACAGGCTTCGCCGCGGCGACATTCCGGCCGACGACGTCATCGTCCTGGCAGAGGGCGGCGAACTGGACGCGAAGGAGCTGCGGCCGGTGCTGCTGGCCTTCGGGCGAGTCCGGAGGCTCCAGCGGAAGATCGCGGGGCGCCAGGATTCCCTCGGCGACAAGCGCCGGTCGACGGCGAGCCGCACCAGCCGGGCCAAGACCATCGCAGCAGCCCGCGAGGCGATCCAGAAGGTCGTGGCCGACATGCCGCTCAAGCCGGCGCTGGTCGACGACATCGTCGCCCAGGTCCGTGCGCGCTGGGAGCGCATCAACCAGCTCGGCGAGGAGGCGCGGCGGAACCAGCCGGCGGCCGGCCGCGAGCTCCGGGGGCTCGAAAAGGGCGTGGGTCTCCCGCGCAGGCAGCTCGCCCAGTTGCTCGAACAGATCGAGCGGAGCGACCGGACCGTGCGCCAGGCCAAGCGCGAGCTGATGGAGGCCAATCTCCGATTGGTCGTCTCGGTCGCCAAGCGCTACCTGGGCAGCGACCTGTCACTGCTCGACCTCGTCCAGGAGGGCAACATCGGGCTCATGAAGGCCGTCGACCGGTTCCAGTACCGTCGCGGCTTCAAGTTCTCGACGTACGCGACGTGGTGGATCCGCCAGGCCATTACGCGGGCGATCGCCGATCACTCGCGCACGATCCGGATCCCCGTCCACATGGTCGAGACGCTCAATCGGATCTCGCGGGTGAACCGCGGCCTCGTCAACGAGATGGGGCGCGAACCCACGCCGGAAGAGGTCGCTCAGCGAACGGGTGTGCCGGCGAAGAAGGTGCGGCTCATTCTCGAGTCGTCACGTAAGCCTTTGTCGCTCGAGACGCCAATCGGTGAGGACTCCGAGCTCGGCGACTTCCTCGAAGACAAGTCGACCGGCTCGCCCAACGAGTCACTCCTCAACCAGGACCTGACGACGCAGGTCGAGCGAGCGCTCTCGACGCTCTCGCCCAAGGAGAAGGAGATCCTGCGCCTCCGGTTCGGCATCGGCGAGGAGGGGGAGCATACCCTCGAAGAGGTCGGCCGGCGCTTTGCGGTCACACGCGAGCGCATCCGGCAGATCGAGGCCAAGGCCCTCAGAAAGTTGCGCCACCCGCTGCGCGGCCGCAACCTCCGCGCCTTCGTCGAGAACTAGCCGCGGGGTCGGGGAGGGGTCGCCAGACCCCTGCTCGACACGCGGTCCGACTCCGCGCCTCGTCCCCGCCCCCGGTCACGCGCCTGTCTTCATGAGCAGATAGGTGTTGAGGCCGGTGTCGGGCGGCGAGCCGCTCAGCATCGTGATCATCGTCGCGATCTCGCTCCGATGGTGGGTCGCGTGGTTCGGCACGTGCTGGAGCAAGGGCCAGAGCGTCAGTCGGAAGGACCTCGTACCCTCCGTGTTCTTGTACTCGATCACCCGGTCGAGGTCGGCCGCCCCGAGCGCCTCGACAAAGGCCTGCTGCTCCCGCTCGAGGTCGTCCCACGGCGCCAGGATCGAGGCGAGCGTCGGGAATTCGGCGCCGGGGAGCCTCGTCGGCGACACCCCCTTCCAGCGTGAGAGCCAGACCCAGTCCGCTCCGTAGAGGTGTCCGAACATCCGCTTGATGGTCGGGAAGCTGAACTGCTTGCCCACCTCGTGTGACGCGAGGTCCTCGCCGAGCGCCGTCGCGACGTCGAACAGCCGCCGGTTCGCCCAGCGGTGATAGTCGTAGAGTCCCCGGATCGTCCCGACGCCCATCACGCCCCCTTACTCCAGCACGGCGACGACGTCGCCCTCCTGGACGGTCTGACCCTCCTGGACACGGATCTCCTTGACCACGCCCGCCCGTGGCGCCTCTACGGGGATCTCCATCTTCATGGACTCGAGCACAATCACCGCGTCGCCGGCGGCGACGCGCTCACCCGGCCTCGCAGCGATCTGGAACACGACCCCCGTGATGTGTGCCTTGATCTCCTCAGCCATCGAACGCTCCTTGGTCGATCATCTGCGTGTGCACCCGTCCCTGGCGGACGACACTCGATCGCGGCGCGACGCTGCGCAGACGGCGACGGTCCCGAGGCCCAGCTGTCGGCAGGCGCGGAACACGCGCCGCGCGATCTCCCCCCGATTCGCCACCAGCACGGAGCGGATCAACGACGCGGAAGAGCGGGTCGGAGCGCCTCGATCCGGCCGACGTCGAGCATTGCAACGCGCCAGCCGTCGGGTCCCGGCGCCCATCGGGCGAGCACCGTGACCGCCGCGTCCGGCCCCGCGAGCCTCCACTTCACGAGGCGCTGGTGCCCGAGCCGCGCAAAGGCGACGAGACGGTGGCTCGTCAGCGCCGCCGCGGTGAGCACCTCGCGCGCGGGGTCGAGCGAGACACCAGGCGCGAGCCAGCGGGCGAGCGCTCCCACGTTCGGGACGGCTAGCGACCCACCGAAGGCCTCGAGGGCCGCGCGCAGATCCTCCGGCATCGGCCAGCTCGCCAGTGGTTTCTCGAGGCGGACGAACTCGCGCGCATCGTCGCTGGTCTCGATGGGTGCCTGGGCGGTGTCGACCGGAGCGGGCGGCAGCCCCTCGCCCGTCACGCCACCGGCCGCCGCGAACAGCCCCTCGAGCCTCCGCTGCCAAGCCAGGGCGCGCTCCGCGAGCGCCGGCGTCGCGCAGAGATGACCGAGGATGGTTGTCCCGGCCGCGATGTGCCGGCGCTCGTCGCCGAGGCAGCGCAGGAGGAGCCGACGCGTCGGCGGCTCGTAAACGGGATTGGCCCGGATCAGATGATCGTGGTAGCTCGCCAGGAGGTGAGGCTTCAGGACCCTGTAGACGCCGACCAGTCGCTCGACGGTCTGCCCCGGCGCCTCCGGCTCCTCGACGGCGTCCATGAAGGCGACGACCCGCTCGTTCGCCGGCTCCGACACCTGCGCATGGGCACGCAGCTCGGGCAGCCGCGCGCCGAACGCGTCCGCCAGCTGGGCGAGGTCCCAGACGTGCCGTCCCATCAGGAGCTTCGCGGAGAGCTCGGGCGTGAGAGCGATCCAGCCGCCCAGGGCCCGGAGCGTCCGCTCAACAGCATACCGATAGTTGCGCATCAGGCGGGCGGAGTGGTCGACCGAGAAGTGGCCCGCGAGCGGGTGCGCCACGCGCTAATACACCTGCGACCGCTGAGTCGTCTTGACGAGGCGTTCGATCTCTTCCTCGGTGAAGCCGGCCATCCGCCGGACGTCCGTCGCGATGGAGATCGATACGGCCTCGTGGTCCCCATCCCGCCGGACCCCGCCGAGGTTGAAGCGCTCGTCGATGTTCTCCTGGAAATCGATCGCCTTGCGCCGGCGGTCGGGGTCCCCCTCGGTCAGCTTCGTGAGCCACTTGGACCCCATCCGGACGTGGGTGATCTCGTCGGCGAGGACGAACTCGACGGCGCGCTCGAGAATCGGGTCACCGATCTTCCGCGCGATGTGGACCAGCTGGTTGAAGACGTCGCACGCGAGCCCCTCGAGCCCGCGGTTGACGCCCGCCACGCGCGCGGCAGCGTCCTCGGCGCATGCGCAGCGCCAGAGGATCGTCGTCTCGGGGAACTCGCCGGGATAGCCGCCCAGGTGCTCGAGGAGGCGCAGATAGATCTCGACATGGCGCGACTCGTCCCAGACCTGGCGTGCCATGTCCATCGTGAACTCCCACGGCGCGTCCGGGAAGTCGCAGACCGTCCGACCCGCGCCCTCCATCGCCTGTATCTCGCCCACGAGGATCCCATGGACCCGCTCCCGGATCGAGTCGGGGCTGGAGAGATCGGCGAACGGCGGGAAGCCCTGCGCGATCTTCAGCTCCGCCACCTCGCGAGCGCGCATCCGCACCCACCGGTCTTCCCGCGCGAGCTTGTCGTAGGCGATCGGGCGCTCCATCGGAATTCTCCCAGCGAGAAATGAACCGCTGTTCAGCGAGTGTAGCCGAACCGCCTGGCCGATGGCAAACCGGGGTCGTGAGCGCGGACTACCCGTGGAAGGTCTGGCGCCCCTCGTTGCGGTTCCACAGGCGGATCATGTGACGCCGGAGGTGCGGCTCTTCGGCGTCCTTGAACGCGCTGCGGCTGTGGGCGACCGACCGGTTGTCGAGGTACTGGATCTGGCCCTTCTCGAGCGTGAACTCCACGCGACGCTCGGGCGCGTCGACGATGGCGCGCATCGCGGCCAGGGCCTCGCGACCCTCGCGGTCAAGCGGTGTGTCGGTCAGCGCCTCGGCGTTCGCGATCAGCGCCTCGTTGTAGCAGCCCACGAGATCACGGCCGTCAGAGCGGAACACCGGCTGCCAGGCGACCGTGTCGTCACCCGGCGCGTGCTCCGCCTGCCGGTCCCAGGGGAACGGGTGATAGAGACGCGAGAGGAGGCCAGGATGCTGGCGCCGAAGCTCGTTATGCACCATGGCGAGGCTGACGACCTGGCTCACCCCACCCTCGCGCGCCGGGTGGAGACAGTAGAGTCCGACCTGCTCGGGAGGGAGGTCGAGCCACGGGGCGTCGGTGTGGAACTGGAGCTCGAGGTTGGTCACGGAGCGGCGCACCCCGTACTCGAGCGTCTTCCCCGTGTCCCTGACGTCGTAGATCATCGTGCCGTCCCACTTCTGCGCGACCGGCCGGCCGAGCAGTGACCCCAGCAGCCAGTAGAGCGTGCGGTTCTCGTCCAGCGAGAAGCGCTCCACCGGGATGCGGTCGATCACGGCGAGCCCGACCCCTCGGCGCAGCTTGTGACCCACGGCGGTCATCACCGCTGCGCAGGCCGACAGGGCGAACTGCGCCGGCGAGAGGAGCAGGAGCGGGAGCGGATCCCGACGGAGCGTGCGAAGCGCCTGCTCCAGCTCGTCCACGGCGACCGGCGGGAAGGGCACCATCCAGTCGGACGCCGAGATCGTGCCCTGCACCCAGGCACGCTTGCCACCAATCTCGGGAGCGAGCACGCCAGTCGCCAGCGGTCACCTCCAGGCTGCACGTGGCTCGCGACGAGCCATCAACCGGAGGGGATTATATCGCCCTTGCGCGGGAGCAGGGCCGCGGGAATCACGGCACCCTCGCCGAAGCGGTCCGTGAGCCGGTCGATCACTTGCGCGAGTCGTTCGCGGCGCACGGCGTGGGGATCGAAGAGGGCGAGCTGGCCCACGCCAGCGGACCCGAGACGCCCGGCCGACAGGCCGATGAGGCGCACCGGGCGCGTCACTCGCTCGCGGTCCAGGAGGCCCCGCGCCCGGCGGTAGAGCTCGAGCCCGTCCTGCGTCGGCTCCCCGGTGGTGCTCCGCGTGTGCGTTTCGAAGGGTGCCAGGCGAAGCTTGAGCGTGACGCGCGCCGCCGCGAAGCCCCCGTCCCGCAGCTCGGCGGCGACCCGTTCGGCCTGGGCTCGCAGCGTCGTCCTGAGGAGCTCGGGGTTCGTCGAGTCGGTGGCGAAGGTTTCCTCGGCGCCGACCGATTTCGGAAGGCCGAAGGGCTCGACGGGACGGGCATCACGGCCGAAGGCGAGGTCGTGCAGGTGCTCGCCGTGCTTCCCGAAGCGCCTGGCCAGCACGGAGCGCGGAACGCTCTGGAGTCGGCCGATCGTCGTGAGGCCGAGCTCTCGGAGGGCCTTCGCCGTCACCCGCCCGACACCCCAGACCAGCTCGACCGAGAGCGGCGCGAGGAAGCGCGCCTCATCGCCCGCCGCGACCGCGACGAGACCGTCGGGCTTCTCGAGCTCCGAGGCGACCTTCGCGACGAACTTGTTCGACGCGAGACCGGCCGACGCGGTGAGGCGCGTCTCCTCTCGGACCCGCCGCTTGATCGAGCGCACCGCGTCGAGTGGACTCCCGAACAGCCCCTCGGTCCCGGTGAGGTCCACGAACGCCTCGTCGACCGACACGGGCTCGACGAGCGGCGAGAAGTCGGACAGCACGTCCATGACCTGCACCGAGACGGCCCGGTACTTCGCCATGTCCACCGGGAGGAAGGCGGCGTGCGGGCAGAGCCGGGCGGCGCGGGAGATCGGCATCGCCGAGCGCACCCCGAAGCGGCGCGCTTCGTACGACGCCGCCGAGACCACGCCGCGCCCCTGCGGGTCGGCGCCCACGATCACCGGCCGCCCGCGCAATTCGGGTCTCTCGCGTTGCTCGACCGACGCGTAAAACGCATCCATATCGACATGCGCGATCGCACGAGGCATGCCCGGCCCGGCCACCGCGTCACGCCTGGGCAAGGCCGATGTCGGGAGCGACAGGGGTGAGGGCGCCAATGATGAACGCGATGTGCGCGTCGAGATCGACGCCGAGCTCGGTGGCGCCGCGGTAGACGTCCTCGCGGTTGACGGTGCGCGCGAACGCCTTGTCCTTGAGCTTCTTCCGCACCGACGGCGGCTCGAGCCCGGTGATGACGCGGCCGGGGCGGACGAGCGCCACCGCGTGGACGAAGCCCGACAGCTCGTCGCACGCGTACAGGGCCCGGTCGAGGAGTGAGAGGCGGGGCATCCCGGCGTAGTCGGCGTGGGCGAGGACCGCGTAGACGATCCGTTGCGGCACGCCCCGCGCCAGGAGAATCTCGGCGCCCTTGACGGGATGCTGCGGGCCGCGCGGGTGCATCTCGTAGTCGAAGTCGTGGAGCATGCCCGCCGCCCCCCACGTGTCCGGATCCTCGCCGTATTTGGCCGCGTAGGCGCGCATCGAGGCCTCGACAGCGCGAGCGTGCTTGCGGAGGCTGTCGCTCTTGGTGAACTCGGTGAGGATCGACCAGGCGTGCGCGCGCGGGATCACGTCGGCCGCTGTTGCTGGCTCCGCCACTTGTCGATCGACTTCTTCGAGAATACCCAGCGCCCCTCGAGCTGGAGCGACGGGATGCGGCGCTCCGTCGCCAGGCGCGCGAGGGTCGTCTCGTCCATCGCGAGGTAGGTCGACGCTTCCTTCAGGCTCAGGACGTCCTTCGGGGTCACCGGCGCTCCTCCTCCGTGGTCTTGCGCAACGTCTCGAGCTCGGCCTCCAGCGCGCGGATCCGCTCGACGAGCTGCTCGATCGCCTTGCTCACGGGGTCCGGGAGGTCCGTCTGGTTCAGGTCGATCTCCCCGGCCACGCGCTGACCGTCGCGATATGTTACCCGGCCGGGAACGCCCACCACAACGGAGTTCGGCGGCACCTCGCGGACGACCACCGAACCGGCGCCGATGCGGCTGCCGTCGCCGATCTTGAACCCGCCGATGATCTTTGCGCCGGCGCCGACGACGACGTTGTTCCCGAGCGTCGGGTGGCGCTTCTCGCGCTTGAGGCTCGTCCCCGCCAGGCTCACGCCCTGGTAGATCGTGACGTTCTCCCCCACCTCCGCGGTCTCGCCGATCACGACACCCATGCCGTGGTCGATGAAGAGGCCCGGACCGAGCTTCGCGGCCGGGTGGATCTCGATGCCGGTCACGAACCGCGCGAAGTGCGAGACGAGGCGCGCCATTGTGAGCCACCCGTGATGCCAGAGCGTATGCGCCAGCCGATGGAACACGAGCGCGTGCACGCCCGGGTAGCACAGGAGGACCTCGAGCGACGACCGGGCCGCCGGGTCACGCTCGAGCACCGCCCGGATGTCGCGCCGGAACGCGTCAAACATCGCGTCGCCCCCGGCCCAGGTGGTCGCGGGCCGCGGCCCGGAGCGCCCCCGCTACGACCTCCGCGGCGTGCTCGCGGTCCTCGGGCAGCCACTCGAGGGCGCCCGCAACCTCCGCCGCCTTGAGCTGGCGGAGGTCGTCCACGGTTCGCCCTCGGCAGAGCTCGCTCGCGACGCTCGCGGCCGCGATCGTCGGGCCGCAGCCGTAGCTCTGAAAGCGCACCTCGATGGCCCGGTCGTGGCGCACGCGCAGGAAGAAGCGCACGAGGTCGCCGCAGCCGACGTACTCGTCCTCGCCGACTCCGTCGGGGTCACGCATGAGGCCCGCGTTGCGCGGGTTGAGGAAGTGGTCCACGAGCGTCGGACTGTACCTCATGTGGCGCCGACGGGCATCGCTTGCCGCAGCTTCCGCACGAGCGGCTCCACGCACTCGATCACGTAGTCGATGTCCTCCGCCGTCGTCGTGCGCCCGAGCGAGCAGCGCACGGCGCCCATCGCCCAGTCGAGCGGGATGCTCATCGCCACGAGCACGTGGGACGGCTCCACGTTGCCCGACGTGCACGCCGACCCCGCCGACACGCCAACGCCCTTGAGATCCAGCCCGAGAACGATGGACTCCGACTCCACGTGCCGGAAGAGGAAGCTCGCCGTCCCGGGTAGACGCTCGACGGGGTGGCCGGAGAGCCGCACCTCCGACACGCGGCCGTGGACGCCGTCGATCAGGCGGTTCCGGAGCGTGGTGAGGCGCTCCGCCTCGGCGTGCATGTCGCGCGCCCGCACCTCCACCGCCTTGCCGAGGCCGACGACGGCCGCGACGTTCTCGGTGCCCGCGCGCCGCCGCCGCTCGTGGTCGCCGCCGTGCTGGACCGCGACCATGCGGGTCCCCTTGCGGATATAGAGGCCGGCGACGCCCTTCGGCCCGTAGATCTTGTGGCTCGAGAACGACAGCGCGTCGATCCCGAGGGCGTCGACGTCGAGCGGGATCTTGCCGAACGTCTGCACGGCGTCGACGTGGAGGGGGACCCCGTGCTCGCGCGCGACGCGCCCGATCGCGGCGATCGGCTGGAGCGTTCCGACCTCGCTGTTGGCGTGCATGATGCTGACCGCGATCGTGTCCGGCCGGATCGCGCGGCGGACGTCGTCGGGATCGACCCTCCCGTACGCGTCGACGCCGACGTAGGTGACGTCGAACCCCTGCGCCTCGAGCGCCTGGCACGTGCGGAGAACGGCGTGGTGTTCGACCTTGGAGGTGATGAGATGCCCCTTGCCTCGCGCGTACGCCAGCCCCTTCACCGCGAAGTTGTCCGACTCGGTCCCGCCCGAGGTGAAGACGATCTCCTGCGGCGTGACACGGAGAAAGCGCGCCACGCGCTCGCGCGCGCGGTCGAGGCCGTCCCGCGCCTCGCGCCCGAAGGCATGGATGCTGGATGGGTTACCGAAGATCTCGGCAAAGTACGGGAGCATCTCGGCGAGGACCTCGGGATGGACCGGGGTCGACGCGTTGTGATCGAGATAGACGCGGCGGTTCATTCGGTTGCTCTCCATTTTCTACGATGCTACGCTCGATGCGCGATGGATCTCACGAAGAAGAAACTCGGCGTGCTCCTGTCGACGGGGCTCGAGCACCCCAACCTCGAGACCGCCGTCGGGCTCACGCAGACGGCGCTGGACCGGGGCGCCGACGTATACATCTACCTCATCGACGAGGGCGTGCGCGCGCTCGACGACCCGCGGATCCGCGCCCTGCCCGAGCGCGGCGCCAGGCTGTTCGTGTGCGCGTACGGCTGCCAGAAGCGCGGGATCCCGTTGCGCGACTCGGACCGCCTCACGTACTGCGGCCTGGTCGTGCTCACCGACCTGATCAACGGCACCGACCGCTTCATCGCGCTCAACTGACGTGTCTGGCGGAGCCGGCGTGTCTAGCGGAGCTGGGTCCGCGCCCGAGTCCGCGCCGGTGGTCGTCCTGATCTCGGTCGATCCACGCCGCTCGCATCGTGCCAACGAGGCCATGCGGATCGGGCTCGGCGTGGTCGCGGGCGAGAACGATGTGACTTTCGTGCTCACCGGGCCGGCCGTGCACCTGCTCGATGCCGACACCGACGAGCTCGTGGACGGCGACGACATCGCCAAGTTCCGCGCGAATCTGAAGGCGCTCGGCCTTCCCTTCCACGTCGAGAAGGAGGCGATCCCGTCCGACGCCGACTGGAACGCCGACGGCCACGAGGTCGTGCCGGTCACGCGCGAGCGGATCGCCGACCTCGTACGGCAGGGCCGGCGCTTGCTGGCGTTCTGATGGCCATGGTCCTCCACCTGCTCAAGGGCGGGGACGCCGCCCTCGCGCGAACGGTCATCGAGCAGCACGTCGGTGCCGGCGATCGTGTGACGGTCGCCCTCCTGCCCGGCGCCCCCGCGCCCGCGCTGCCGCCCGGCCTGACGATTCGTCGCGTCAGCAGCGATCTCTCCTACTCCGCGCTGCTGGACCTGATCTTCGAAGCTGACCACGTCCTGACCTGGTAGTGCAGGGCCGCGAAAGCCGAGGACGCTCACCGGTTCTGGACCTCGTCGAGCCACGCCATCTGGATCGCCTCGAGGATCTTCTCGTTCGACGCCCTGGGATCGTCCCCGAACCCGGGGAGCTCCGTCACCCACTGGTGGAGGTCCGTGAAACGCACCGTCAACGGGTCGAGGTCGGGGAAGCGCTCGGTGAGGGCGATGGCGATGTCCTCGGTGTCCCGCCACGTGATCACTCGGGGATCTCCACGACCACGTTGCCGCGGACGATGGCCTGGCAGCCGAGCCGCGAGCGGATCGTCAGCCCCTCGGCCATGTCCAGGCGGTCCTCCTCGTCGGGCTGCATCTCCGAGAGGTTCGCCTCACCCTCCCGGACGATGATATGGCACGTCGTGCACGCGCAGCTGCCGCCGCAGTTGTGCTCGAGCGGGATGTCGTGGGCGAGCGCGATGTCGAGGAGCGACCCGGGCTTGCCGTGGTCGGCGAGCGGGTACTTCGCGTCGTCGACCTCTACCGTGCGGTTCAATGGCAGGAACGTGACCTTGTGTGTGGCCATCAGGACGTCCCCGGTGAGGCGGGATCCTCCGTCGGCTCGGCGCCCCCGGCCATGATCTCCGCCGCGCGCTTGCTGCTGAGGGCTCCCTTGAGCGCCGCGTCCATCATGACTTCCGCGAGATGCTCGGTCGCGCGATTCAGGGCGGTGGTCGTCTCGCGGATCCGCTCCCGGTCTTCGGTCGCGCGGACGCGCCGGAGCTCCCCGAGCGCCTCCCGGATGGACTCTCGCTCTTCGCCTGACACGAGCCCGCCCCCCTGGCGCAGGGCGCGCTCGACGTGGGTGATCACCGTGTCCGCCTCGTTGCGCGTCTCGATCAGGAGCCGCGCCTCGACGTCGGCCTCCGCATAGGCGAACGCCTCCTCCACCATCCGCTCGACCTCGGTCTCCGAAAGCCCGTAGGTCGGCCTCACCTCGATCGCCGCGGCTTTCCCGGTCCGGAGCTCCTTCGCCTGGGCCTGCAAGATCCCGTTGGCGTCGATGAGGAATGTGACCTCGATCTTCGGCATCCCCGCCGGCATCGGGTCGATCCCGGAGAGCTCGAAGCGCGCGAGGGAGCGGCAGTCCTTGGCGAGCTCGCGCTCGCCCTGGACCACGTGCAAGTCGACGATGGTCTGCCCGTCCACCGACGTCGTGAACATCTCGCGCGCGCTCGTCGGGATCGTCGTATTGCGTGGGATCAGCACGCTCACGATGCCGCCGAGCGTCTCGATCCCGAGCGACAGCGGCGTCACGTCGAGGAGCAGCATGCTCGTGATCCCGCCCGCCAGGATATGCGCCTGGACCGCGGCGCCGAGGGCGACGACCTCGTCGGGATTGAGCTGGCTGTGCGGGGTCTTGCCGAACAGGTCCTCGACGCGGCGTCGAAGGAGCGGCACCCGCGTCGAGCCGCCGACCAGGACGACTTCGTCGATGTCCGAGGGAACCAGGCCGGCGTCCGCGAGCGCCACCCGGCACGGCCCCAGCGTCGAATCGACGAGCTTCCCGATCAGCCCCTCCAGCTCGACGCGCGTGATCTCGCGGTGGTAGGTGAACCCGTCGAACGGAATCGTCAGCGTCGCCCGCTCCTCTGCAGACAAGCGGATCTTGGCCGCCTCGGCGGCCAAGCGTAGCTCCTGCATCGCCTCGCTGTCGCGCCCGAGGTAGACGCCGTGCTTGGACAAGATGTCGTCGAGGAGCCACACGAGGATGGCGCGGTCGAAGTCGTCGCCCCCGAGGTGGGTATTACCGTTGGTCGCCAGGACCTCGAAGACGCCGTCCTTCACGCGCAGGATCGAGATGTCGAAGGTCCCGCCACCCAGGTCGTAGACGGCGATCACCCCCGCCTTGAGGCGGTGGAGTCCATAGGCGAGCGACGCCGCGGTCGGCTCGTTGACGATGCGCACGACGTCGAGGCCGGCGATCCGTCCCGCGTCCTTCGTCGCTTGGCGCTGGCTGTCGTTGAAGTAGGCCGGGACCGTGATGACGGCCTTCTCGATCGGCTCCCCGAAGTGCTTCTCGGCGCGCTCCTTGAGCGACCTCAGCACGATCGCGGACACCTCGGGCGGCGTCACCTCACGATTCTCCACCTGGATCTTCACGATCCCGTCGCACGGGACGACCTTGAACGGGAGGTAGCAGAGCTCGTCCTTGATGTCCTCGTACCCTCGCCCCATGAGCCGCTTGACGGAGTAGATCGTCGTCGCCGGCCGCCGGACGAGCAGCCGCTTGGCCGCCTCGCCGACGAGCACGCCCTCGCGCGCAAACGACACCACCGACGGCAGGAGCACGCGCCCCTCTGCGTCGGGGATCACCCGCGGGAGTCCCGTCGTCTCGTCGACGTACCCGACGAGGCTGTTCGTGGTCCCGAGGTCAATGCCGACGATTCGTGACATAGCCTTCCTGGCTCTCGCCGAGGGCATCGTTCAGGTCGTCGACGACCGTGCGGAGATAGGCTCGGATCGCGAGCGATTCCTTTATCGTCGCGAGCGCGCGCTGCCGCTCCGCGGGTCGGGAGGCGTCCCATTGCTCGCTGAGCGGCCCGACGAGCCGCGCCTCTTCGTCCCGCAACCGCGTCGCCAGGCGATCGCGCTGGGCGACGAGCGCCGCCCGGCCGGCCTCGTCGAGGCCGCCCGCCTTCGCCTCTGCCAGCGCCTCCTGGATCTCGAACATTTCCTCCAGTAGCTCGGGCGGCGCCTTGGGCTTGACCGTGGCCCCCTCCTTCGTGTCGCGGCCCTCCTCGAGGCGCACGAGGTACTCGACGCGTGCGATCGGGTCACGGAGGGCGCGGTAGGCGGCGTTCAGCCTCGCCGAGGCCTCGAGCGCTCGCGCCTGCTCCTCGGGTGGCGCCGCCTGATGGAAGTCGGGGTGGTACCGCCGCGACAGCTCGTAGAATCTCCGCTGCAGCTCCGCCGTGTCGATGGCGAGCCGCCGTGGCAACCCGAACACCTCGAAGTGGTCCATCCCGCTCACGCCCTCCGGCTCACGCCGTCAAAATAAGAACGGGCCCTCTGCCGGGCCCGTTTTCGGTGGTTCGACCGACCCGGCTACGCCGAGAACGACGTGCCGCATCCACAGCTCGACTTTGCGCTGGGGTTTTGGAACGTGAATCCCCCCGTCAACCCCTGCTGCACGTAGTCGAGTGTCGTGCCGTTGAGGTACAGGTAGCTCTTCTTGTCCACGACGACCTTGATGCCGTCGATCTCGAACTCTTTGTCGTGCGGCCCGATCTCGCTGTCGAACTCGAGCGAGTACGAGAGCCCCGAGCATCCCCCACCCTTGACGCCCATCCTCAGGAAGACGGTGTCGGGCAAACTCTGGGCCCGCTTGAGCTCCCTCACCTGCTTGGCCGCGGCTTCGGTCAGCGCCACCGCCATACGGCTCCCCCAGTCCTTTACGTCGAGGACGCGGCGGCCGCGCCCTCCTTGATCCACTTCGTCTTGTAGTCCGCCAGCGCCGCCTTGATCGCGTCCTCGGCGAGCACCGAGCAGTGGATCTTGACGGGCGGCAGCTTCAGCTCGTTCACGATGTCGGTGTTCTTGATCTTGCCAGCCTCGTCGACCGTCTTGCCCTTCAGCCACTCGGTGGCCAGGCTCGACGACGCGATCGCGCTGCCGCACCCGAACGTCTTGAACTTCGCATCTTCGATGACCCCGGTCTGGAGGTTCACCTTGATCTGCAGCTTCATCACGTCGCCGCACTCCGGCGCGCCGACGAGGCCAGTCCCCACGCCAGGCGCGTCCTTCGCGAAGGACCCGACGTTGCGCGGGTTGTTGTAGTGATCGACGACCTTCTCGCTGTACGCCATCCCCGTCCCCCTTTACTCAGCCTTCCACTGGATGGACTTGATATCAACACCTTCCTTCGCCAGCTCGTAGAGCGGCGACATATCCCGGAGCCGCTTCACCACCTCGATCGTGCGCCTGGCGACCCACTCCACCTCCTCCTCGGTGTTGAACCGGTGGAGGCTGAACCGGATCGACGAGTGGGCCAGCTCTGAGCTCGCTCCGAGCGCGGCGATCACGTACGACGGTTCGAGGGTGGCCGACGTGCACGCCGAGCCGGACGACAGCGCGGTCTCCTTGTTGAGCCCCATCAGGACCGACTCACCCTCGACGTAGGCGAACGAGATGTTCAGGTTCTGCGGCAGACGCCGCTCCGGATCGCCGTTCAGGAACGCCTCGTCCACGCTCCCGAGGATGGCGTCTTGGAGTCTGTCGCGGAGCTTCGCGAGCCGCGCGCGCTCCTCCGGCATGACCTCCTCGCAGATCGCCGCCGCCCGCCCAAAGCCCACAACGAGCGGCACCGGCAGAGTCCCCGACCGCATCCCGCGCTCGTGCCCGCCACCGTCGATCATGGGCGCGAGCCGCACGCGCGGCCCCTTGCGCCGCACGTAGAGCGCGCCCACGCCCTTCGGGCCGTAGATCAGGTGCGCCGTGCAGGAGAGGAGGTCGATGCCCATCGCCTCGGCGTCCACCGGGATCTTGCCGACGGCCTGGGTGGCGTCCGTGTGGAAGATGATCCCCTTCTCCTTCGCGAGCTTCCCGATCGCGGCGATGTCCTGGATCGTGCCGATCTCGTTGTTCGCGAACATGACCGAGATCAGGATCGTCTTGTCCGTGATCGCCTTCCTCACCTCGTCCACGTCCACGAGACCGTTCGGCTGCACCGGGACGTACGTGACCGCGAGCCCCTGCCGCTCGAGCCGCTTGCAGGTATCGAGCCCCGCCCGTTGCTCGATCGCCGTCGTGACGATGTGGTTCCCCTTCTCGCGGTACATCTCGGCGACGCCCTTCAACGCGAGGTTGATCGCCTCGGTCCCGCCCGACGTGAACACGACCTCCTTGGGATCACGCGCGCCGATGAGGCGCGCGACCTTCGCCCGCGCGGCGTCCACGGCGCCCTCGGCTTCCCACCCGAAGGGATGGTTCCGGCTCGCGGGATGACCGAATTTCTCGGTGAAGTAGGGCAGCATCGCCTCGACGACCCGTGGGTCGCACGGCGTCGTCGACTGCGCGTCCATGAAGATCGGGAACTTCAGGGCCATCGGCACGCTCCCCCTCACGCCCGGATCGACAAGAGTTCCGGGACGTCCTCGTTCGTCAGCTCCGCGAGACTCATCGTGTCGAGCATCTGGGTGATCGCCACCTGGAGCTTCTGGACCGGTCGGCGGAGGTTGCACCGCGGCTCCTGCGGGCAGCCTCCGTGGTCCAAACAGCTCACGATGCTGATGGGTCCCTCGAGCGCGCGGATCACTTCGCCCACCGTGATCTTGGACGGGTGGCGCGAGAGTGCATACCCGCCCTTCGGGCCGCTCTGGCTCATGATCAGTCGCCGCTTCGCGAGGCGTTGCAGGATCTTGGCGAGGAGCTCCGGTGGAATGCCGAACTCCTCGGCGATCCGCTTGGCGCTCACCGCCCCGACGTCGTCGTGGACGGCGATATAATGGATCGCCATCAGGCCGTAGTCGGCGCGCTTGGTGAAGCGGAGCATCCGGTTAACCCTCGCTCAACGGCGATGTTTTTTATCGGCGATCATTTCAGTCGTACTTTACACCAACCGGGGGGCCTGTCAAGCAAAATGGCTGAGATGACGGATATATCCGAGTTCGAGTCGCCGCTCTACCGCACCGCGCTCGTTCAACTCGACCGGGTGGCAGCCCGGCTCGACCTCGAGTCTAACATCCACGAGAGGCTCCGCCATCCCAGACGGGCCCTGGTGGTCTCGATTCCGGTCCGGATGGACGACGGGAACACCAAGGTTTTCCGGGGGTATCGAGTCCAGCACAGCACGGTGCTGGGGCCCACCAAGGGCGGCCTCCGTTACGACGCCGACGTCAACCTGGGCGAGGTCACCGCCCTGGCGATGCTCATGAGCTGGAAGTGCGCCCTGGCCGGACTCCCTTACGGCGGCGCCAAGGGAGGGGTCCGCTGCAACCCGAGAGCAATGTCGGTGACGGAGCGTGAGAACCTCACCCGTCGATACACCGTCGAGATCATGCTCGTGATCGGGCCCGACCACGACATCCCGGCCCCGGACCTCGGGACCGACGAGCAGACGATGGCGTGGATGATGGACACCTACTCGATGACCCAGGGCAAGACCGTCCCCGGGATCGTCACCGGCAAGCCGCTCATCGTCGGCGGCTCCGCCGGGCGGCGGGAAGCCACGGGCCGGGGCATCGTGTACGCCCTCTACCAGGCGGCGCGCCACCTCAGCCAGCCGCTCCGCGGGCAGCGCGTCGTCGTCCAGGGGTTCGGCAACGTCGGCAGCGTCGCGGCCCGCCTGCTCTGGCGTGAAGGCTGTGTGATCTCCGGCGTGGGCGACGTCAAGGGCGGCATCGTCAACCCGCACGGGATCGATATCCGCCAGCTCGAGGCTCACGTCGCCGAGGCGGGCACCGTCGCGGGGTTCCCCGGCACGGAGCCGGTCTCGAACGCCGAGCTCCTTGAGCAGCCGTGCGACATCCTGGTGCCGGCCGCGATCGGCTCCCAGATTCGCGAGGACAACGCCGACCGCATCAAGGCGACGATCGTCGCCGAGGGGGCCAACGGGCCGACGACCCCGGAGGCCGACGCGATCCTGCGCGACCGAGGGGTGACGGTGATCCCCGACATCCTCGCGAACGCCGGCGGCGTCATCGTCTCGTACTTCGAGTGGGTCCAGGGGCTCCAGTACTACTTCTGGCGCGAGAGCGAGATCACGACACGGCTGCAAGAGATCATGACGCGCGCCTTCAACCGCGTCTGGGCGCTCGGTGCCAAGGAAGGCACGGACCTCAGGACGGCCGCCCTCATGGAGGGCGTCCGTCGCGTTGCGGAAGGCTACCGGGTGCGGGGACTCTACCCTTAACCAGCGTCGCGCGGCCAGGCGTCGCGGAGGCGCACGGCGGAGACCTCGGGCGGCGCCTCGTTGACGAAGATGCCGCCGACCCGGTTGGTCTGCTCCGGCTGGACGACGACCTCGAGGTGCCAGTGGTAGTCGTCGCGGATCGTCGCCCAGTCCCCCTGTAAGATTCGCGACCGGAGGTTCGGGGCCGTGTGGAGCACCATCTCGTAGCCCGGATCGCCGAGGCTCGTCGCGAGCGCGCGGAAGTAGTCCGAGAGCAGACGCGCGAGATCACGCGCGGTCTCCGCGGTCAGTCCCTCCTCGAACGAGCAGCCGTGCTGGCGCGGGAGGATCCAGGTCTCGAGCGGGCCGCGCGCGGCGTACGGCACGAGCGCCGCGAACGTCGGCGTGAGACTCACGACGCGCTCCTCGGCGGCGATCTCCTGACGGAGCATGTCGCAGTAGAGACAGCGCCGCTTGTACTGATAGTACTCGCGCGCCTCCCGGAGCTCGCGGCGCGTCTCGTCGAACACGATCGGGATCGCGCTCACGCGCGAGTACGGATGGTGCGGCGGCACGCCGGGCTTCTTGTGGCGCCGCGAGACGAGGATGTCGCGGATCTGCCCGTCACGCTTGAGGTCCACGAGCCGGTCGCGGTACATCCACAGCACCGCCTCGAGCGCCGCGGGCGCCATCGTCGCGAGCGTGTCGTCGTGGCGCGGCGACTCGACGACGAGCTCGGAGGCGCCGCGCGGTGTGAGCATGTCGAACATCCCCACGCCCTCACGGACCAGCTCCCACTCGATCCGGAAATACGCGTCCCCCTCCGGCACGACGCGCACAGACCAGCCCCGGCCGTTCGGCGGGGAGCCGTCCTTACGGTACGCCGCGATCTCTGGACCGGTGAGGTGCTCGGCGCCGGGGCAGTAGGGACAGTCGCCCGCGGACGACCACTTGCCCTTCGGGCGGATCAGCACCCAGTGGCCCCGCGTCGGGTCCTTCCTCAGCTCGTCCACACGCTTCCCCGAAACGGCGTGGCGGTCGGCGGCATCTCAACTATGATACTCATGGCCGCACGACGGCCGACACAGATTAACGCGGAGGCCGAGATGAGCAGTCACGCCGTCACCGTGTATTCGAGCCCCACCTGAGGGCCCTGCAAAGCGGCGAAAGAGTTTCTTTCGTCTCAGGGGGTGCCCTTCGAGGACGTCAACGTGATGGCGAACGCCGATGCGCGCGAGGAGCTGGTCCGGCTCACCGGGCGCATGGCCGTCCCCGTGATCGTCGTCGATGGCCAGGTCGTCGTGGGCTTCGACCGGGCCAGACTGCAGGCGCTCCTGGCTACTCCTTGATCTGACCCTTCAGTTTCCGGAGGTGCTGTCGGGCGACGTCCACCCAGTCCTTCTCGGACTGGAGCGGCGAGGCGAGCTGGATGTAACGCTCCCAGTGGGTGATGGCTTCCTTGGGATCGATCTTCTCGTAGACGAGGGCCATGTTGTAGAGCGCGCCGGTGTGCGCGTTGTCCACCTCGATCACGCGCTTGTACTCGTCCACCGCCTCCTTGTACAGGCCCTTCTCCTCGTAGACCTCGCCGAGCCCCATCCGCGCCTCGACGAGCTGCGCGTCGAGCTCGATCGCCTTCTTGTAGGCGTTGACGGACTCGTAGTAGAGCCCCTTCTCCGAGTAGTAGATCTTGCCGAGGCTCAGATAGACCTTGGGGTTGACCGGGTTGAACACGAGCGCCTTCTGGTACGCCGCGATCGCCGCGTCGGTCTCACCCTTCGCGGCGCGCGCGTCCCCCAGCCCGACGTGGGCGTCGGCATAGAAGGGTCGGAGCTCGATCGCCTTGTTGTACGCCTCGACGGCCTGGTCGAAGAGGCGCCGGGGCGCCGCGAGGAACAGGTCCCCGAGCGCCTTGAACGGCTCGGGGTACGCCGCGTCGAGCTGGGTCGACGCACGGAATTGCGCGGCCGCCTTCCAGCGGTTGCCGAGCGCCTGGTGGACCGCCCCGAGGGTGTAGTGCGCGACGACGAAGTTGGGGTCGGCCTCGATCGCCCGTGCAAGCAGGTCCACCGCGGTCTCGTTGCCGTCCTGGGTCCCGCGCTGGAGCGCGAGCGCGCCCCGAGCGAAGAGCTCGAACGCGCGCAGCGACCGCGTCGGCAGCCCCGCGCGCTCGATCCGCGCGGTCTCGGCGGGCGTGACCGGGATCTTGAGGGTCCGCGCGTAGGCCATCGGCAGGCCCGCGAGCTTCACGAGGAGCTCGCCCTCCGGCGCCACGACCGGCTCGAGCTGCACCGTCTCGACCCCCGTCGCCTTGACGTCGAAAAGCCGCGGCTGGATCACGAGCTCCGTGGACCGTCGGGTCATCGTGCCAAACAGCGCGGCGTCGGCGCGCACTGCACGCGCCGCCTGAGAGAGTGCCGCCTCGCCCCACGCCTCTGGCTGGCCGTAGGCGCGCAGGCGCGACCGCTCGATCTCAACGAACGCCGGGTGCTGCGCGAGCCCGAGCGACAGGACCTGGGCGATCGCCTCGCCGATCCACTGCTCCTCGCGGTCGAGCGCGCTCGCGTCGAAGGGCGCGATCAGGACGATGCGCGGCTTGACGCTCGGCGCCGCGTCGAGAGACAACGAGAGCACGATCAGACTCCCGAGCACCGGGACCCCGAGCCTCCACCGCCACCCGCGTCCACGCATCACCGGACCTCCTTCCGCTTCCCTCCCCGTCGGAGGAGACCCACCACCCATCCGAAGGCACCCGGGCCGAGACGGCGCAGCCCGATGTCCGGGATTAACAGAACCGCGACGAGCCCGACGAGCCACGGCCAGACCTCCACCGTGATGCGGGACCGCCGCCGCCCCTTGAGGAAGGCGTCGCGCGGGGTCTCGAGCGCCGACCCGCCCGTGAGCTCCGCCAGCTCGCGGAGGAGTGCCTCGTCCACCCCGAGGTCTCGCAGCTCCTGGGCGTAGGGTACCACCAGCCCCGCGAGCTGCGAGCCGATGACCCGATCGCCACGTCGCTGCGCCATGCCGACCAGGTACACGCCCTCCTGCGTGACCGGGAAACGACCGCGGTAGCGGCCCGGCCCCACCTGCTCGAGGTCGATCACGGTGCGCTCCCGGTTGGGCGCGACGACTCCCACCTGGGAGTCCAGGAAGTTGATGAACTCGCCCTTGGTGTCGACAGCGTCGACCACGATCTCACCGAGATCCTCGTGCCGCTCGACGAGCGCCACCGTGTCGCTGCGCGACCCGCTCCGCAGCGTCCAGCGAACGAGCTGCGACCAGAACTTGTTGAAGTCACGCCAGCGGAGCCAGAGGACCGCCCACTTCGCCTTGGCGTCGGACGTGAAGGCCGCCGTGCGACCGAGCCCGTACCGCCACGTCGCGAGCACCGGGTCCTCCTGATGGCTCATCAAGACCAGCTCGGCCGTGGACTTGAGCGTGGTCGCGACGTAGCCGCCGAGCGGCGGCACGTTCTTCCAGTCGATCTCCTGCATCGCTTCGTGGTTGGGCGACGTGAGCTGGGGCTTGAAGGGCTGCTCGATGAGCGAGGCCTTCGACGCGAGCTGCGTCTCGAGCGTGAAGATACGCGGGATCGTCTGCGAGTCCTCGGTGTAGTAGAAGCGCCCTCTGCCCCACTTGGCGATATCCACCATCAGCTGGACGTCGGCGTCCTTGCCGATCGCCACCGTCGACACGGTGATCTTGTCCTTCGCCATCCGGCGCAGCAGCCCCTGGAAGTCGCCGCGCGTCATCTGGCCGTCGGAGAGGAAGATGACGTGCTTGAGGAGCGCGGGCCGCTCGAACAGGACCGCGTACGACTCCTTGAGCGCCGGGTAGCCGTCCGTGCCCCCGCCCGCCTTGATCGTCGCGACCGCGTGATGGATCGCCTGCCGGTCCTTCGCCGACCTCACCGGCGCGTCCCAGATGAACTCGGTGTCCCAGCTCATGACGCCGACTTCGTTGCGCTCGTCGAGGAGGTCCACGACGAGGTGGGCGGCCTCCTTCGCCAGGTCGAGCTTGGTGACCTTCTCGTCGGTCGCCATCGCCATCGAGCCGGAACGGTCGATCGAGAGCACGACGGCCAGGCTCGGGATCTCGACCTTCTGCTTGACCTCCATCGTGACCGGCAGCGCCTCCTCGATCGGCGTGCGGTAGTAGCCGCCGAGCCCGAAGCTCTCCTCGCCACCGACCATCAGGAGCCCGCCGCCTCCATCGCGGACGTAGTCGCGGATGTGGGCCATCTGCGTCCGCGTGAGCTTGAGCGAGGAGACGTTGGAGAGGATGACGCCGTCGTATTTCTGCAGGCCCGCGACGTCGCTCGGGATCTGCGGCGGCTCGACGACGGTGACCTCAATGTTCTGCGACCGGAGCGCGCCGGCGAGGGACTGCGCGTGGCTCCGGTCGCGGTCGGCGAGGAGCACCTGCGGCCGGCCGCGGACAACCACCGTCCCGACGGCGCGGTTGTTCTCTTCGATCGTGTCGCCCTCGACCTCGATCAACGCCTGGTAGACGTGGATGCCGCTGGCGTCGAGCGCCTGACGGTAGCCGAAGACGTTCTTGCCCGCGCTGAGCCGCACCACCTGCGAGCCGAGAAACTCGCCGTTGCGGAAGAGCGAGAGCCGGCCCTGTGCGTCCTTGTGACTCCACGCGACCACCTTCGCCTGGAACGGCTCGCCGTATTTGACCTCCTGCGGGAGCACGAGCGCCTCGGCCACCACTTCCTGCGTGAAGGTCAACGGCGCGGCGATGTAGTGGATGTCGCTGCCGGCGTTCTTGGCGGCCTGGGCTCCGGCGAGCGCGTTGCCGGCGTTCTGCCGCCCGTCCGTCAGCATCACGATCCGGTTCGCCTGCCCCGGCGGCAGCATCGCGAGGGCGAGCTGGATCGCCTGGAAGATGTTGGTCCCGCGCCCGTCCACCTGCGCCTTCGGCCGGTCCACCGTGGGCCGGTTCGCGAGCTGCTGGTCGACGACGGCGGCGTCGCCGAACACGATGAGGCCTTGCCGGTCGCCCGGCCTCATCGACCTGACGCCTTCGGCAACGAACCGGTACGCGCGCTCGCGCGCGGCAAGGCTCACGCTGTCCGACACGTCGAGGAGAAAGACGACGTTCATCCGGTCCACCCAGCGCGGCAGCGCGGGACGCGCGAGCGTCAGGAAGAGGACGACGATGAGCGCGCCCCGGAGTGCCAGCGCCCAGCGGTCGCCGGCGCCCGTCGGCGCCTGGAGCCGCCCCGCGGTCTGGCGCCGCCAGTAGAGCAGCCCCTCGACCGCGAGCAAGACTGCGGCGATGAGCACGAACAGCGGCCAGAGCTCACGTTGGATCGGCACGGGCGCCGGCGGACCGACGGCGGGCCCAGACGACGCCGGCAGGGGGCGCGGCTGGAGATTCGATTCCTCGGTGTCCATCAGATTCACCGCGACCCGCGTCTCCCCCCGCGCGCTCGACAGCGTGTAGACGCCAACCTCGTCGGTCTCGGTGAAGCTCACCATGCCGCGGGTCACGAGCGCCTTGACGACGCGCCCGCGCGGGGTCGTCACGTTCACGCTCGTCACGCCGTGCGCCACCGGGAGGAGGATCGGCTGGCCGGCCGCGAGCTGCAGGCTCGACTGGTCGAGCGCCGCCGGGTGGAGCCAGCGCAGGCTGTTAGAGAGGATCAGCGGGAAGGCGACGCGCAGCGGGAAGTCCGTCTTGAAGAGGTCGAAGCCGATGAAGATCGCCTTCCGGTCGGGCTCCTCGAGCGCGTAGATGAGCGGGCCGCCGACGGCCTCCACGAGCGGCCGGCCCGCGGCGAGCGGGCGGATCCGGATGGCGTCTTCGATCGCGACCTTCGCGAACTCAACGTGGCGCATGATCGGATGCGCGCGATCCCAATCCATGATGGTGGGTCGCTCGATCCTGCCGAGGACTTCGAGCGGGACGTCCGCGGGTACCGCGTTCACAAACACGAAGCGCCCCGCGCCCACGCGCGGCGGCGTGATGGAGTCCAGGACGACGACGTCCGCGTCGGCCATGCCACCCGCGTACTGGTCCGACGTGCGAACCTCGAGCGACACCTGCGGGTCCGTCCTGAGGACCTTCTCGAGGAAGAGGTTCCCGGGGCTCACGAGGAGGACGTTGATCTTGCGCGGCGGCGGCAGCACCGCGTAGGCGACGTCGTCCACCGCCAGGTCGTCGTCGATCCGGAGGCGCGCCGTGACGAGCCCACCGCCGCCGTGGCTGAAGGGCAGGACGATCGAGCGCCGGACGCTCGGCTCGAGCGTCACGTCCTTCTCGGCGATCGTCCGGCCGTCGAGCTCCAGGGCGAACGTGAAGGTCTGAGCCTCGGGCGAGTAGTTCACGAGCGAGACGAACGCCTGGTAGTCGGACCCGCCGACGGAGATCTTCCGGATCGCCAGGCTCGCGATGCCGACGTTCCAGCTCCGTCGCCCCACGCCGACCCAGCGGATGCGCGGGTCGGCGACGGCATGGGCCGAGGGCTGCGCGAACGCGCCGTCGGTGAAGACGTGGATCTCGGCGCGCGGGTCGGCGCCGACCAGGGCGCGCGCGGTCCGGACGGCCTCCGCGAGGCGGGTCGGGAGGTCCCGTGCCTGCGCCTGGCCGATGGCCGCCAGGGCACGCTGGCGGTCGCGCCCCAGCGCGGCCGTCACCTTCGGCTGGACGCCCGTCTCGATCACCATCACCTCGGCGCCCTCGCCCAGGCGACGCACGAGCTGGACCGCCGCCGCCTGCGCGATGTCGAAGCGCGACGGACTGACGTCCCTCGCCTTCATGGAGGCCGAGGTGTCGAGCACCACCACGACCTTGCGAGCGCCGTCGCCCATCACCGTGACGGCCGGCCGCGCGAGGGCGAGGGACAGCGCGAGGAGGGCGAGGATCTGGAGAATCAGCAGCGGATCGCGCTGGAGCCGCTGGAAGAACGCCGACGCCTCGCGGTCGCGCAGCGACGGATCCCACAGGAGCAGGCTCGGCACCCGCCGCTCGCGCCGGCGAATCTTGAGGAAGTAGAGCAGGATGAGCGGGAGGACCAGCGCCGTGAGAGCGAACGCGAGCGGCGAGAGGAAGCTCATACCAGTAGGCGGCCTCGGATCTGCGCGAGCACGAACTCCTCGACCGGGGTGTCGGTCGTCACCCGGTGGTACCCGATCTCCTGGGTGCGGCTGAACGTCTCGACGCGCTCGAGGAATTGCCGAAGGCGCTCGCGGTAGGTACGGAGCGCCTCGCCGTCGACGGAGAGCTCGCGGGTCTCGCCGGTCTCGGCGTCGACGAGCCGCAGATCGCCGGCGAGCTCGGGGTCCATCTCCTCGGGCGCCAGCACGTGGACCAGGTGGACGTCGAACCGCCGCTCGAGCAGGGCGCGCACCCCCGTCTCGAACCCGGCGGGATCCATGAGATCGGAGACCACGACGGCGAGCCCCGGCTCGCGCGCTCGCATGGCGTAGTTGCCGAGCCCGTCGTTGAGACTCGTGCCGCCGGCAGGCCCGACGCGACCCAAGAACTCGAACAGGTTCACCACCTGGTTACGCCCGCGTGTGGGCGACCAGCCCTCGGCCACGCGCTCGCGCAGCACGCCCACTCCCACGCGCTCCATGCCGACCAGGCCAACGAAGCCGAGCGCGGCCGCGAGCCGCGCGCCGTACTCGAGCTTCGTCGGCGCGCCGAAGTCCATCGACGCCGAGGCGTCCAGGAGGAGGTGCAGGCACAGGTCCTCCTCGTCCACGAAGAGCTTGACGTGGAGCCGGTCGAGGCGCCCGTAGATGTTCCAGTCGACGTAGCGGAGGTCGTCACCTACCCCGTAGGCGCGGTAGTCGCAGAACTCGACGCTGTGCCCGCGGCGCGGGCTACGCCGTTCCCCCCTCACGCGTCCGCGAAACACGCGACGCGAGAGCAGCGCCAGGCGCTCCAGCTGCGCCAGGAACTCCGACGAGAAGGGGGCGGGGCGCGTGGTGGGCATGAACTAGCGCTCGTCGAGCGCCTGGAAGTAGTTCCGGATCTGGTCGTGATAGTCGCGCGGCACTTGCTCGCGCGTGATCGCGTCCTCCATCATCTTGCGGTACTGCCCGACGACCCCGAGGTACATGAGGCGCGAAGGCATCTGGCCTGCCCGGCCGGTGAGGTTCGTGTCGTAGCCCTCCTTCTTGCCGCGACGCGATTCGCCCTCGACGCCGACGTCGTAAGGACTGGCGCGGAGCCGAGCCGTCGCGTCGCCCTTCGGCATGGTGCTCCGTCCCTTGCCCGGCAGGAGCCCCTCGCCCTCCCCGAAATCCTGGTCCTCGGGCCCGTTACCCTCCCCGCCCCGGGCGTGGTCGCGCCCCCGGACGCCGCGCTCGTTCTCACGGCCGCCGCGCAGGCCCTTCCCCGAGCGTTGCGCCTCCTCCATCGCACGCATCTTGTCGAGGGCGCGCTGCATGGCCTCGAGGGCACGGTCCGTCTGCCCGCCCTCGAGCGCCTCCATCCCCTCGGTCGCGTCGCCGCTCCAGTTACCGCCCTTGCGTCCGAGGCGCTCCATCTCGTCGAGCAGCTCGCGGAGCTTCCGGGGCGAGATGTCCGGAGAGAGCCCGCTCAGCAGCGACTTGGACTTGCGGTAGACCATCTTGTACTGGGAGCTCGTGAAGTCCGACTGGAGGTCCGGCAGCCTATCCACCTGCTCCAGCAGCTTGAGCCGCTCGTCGCCCTTCTTCAGGAAGCTGTTGAAGTCGGGCCGCTGGCTCGACAGCGCGGTGTCCTTGAAGATCGCCGAGAGGTCGCCCGCGGTCGACCCGCTGCCCGTACCACTCTTCTGGGCGAAGTCGCGCTCCTCGACCGACGGGCGCTTGAGCGGCGTCGTCTGCAGCGGCCGCGATCGCTCCTCCATCAGCTCGGTCGTGGTCCGCTCCTCACGCTGCTCCGGCTCGGTGGACGGGGTGAAGTCGCCGATCGTTCCCAGCGGCAGGTGCATCGCCGGCGCGAACGCCAGGACCAGCCCCGCGAGGAGCGGCGCCGGCAGCCAGCGCCCTTCGAGCGGAATCGCGCGGCGCACGATCCATCGCGACTCGAGGGTGGAGACGCGCGCCGCGGTGTCGGCGACGAGCGCGTCCACGAGCGGCGTTCGGTCGGGGCGGTCGGCCCACTCGAGCACGGTGGCGACGCGGTCGGCGAGGCCGAAGGCGCGGTCGGCGAGCCGCGCGACATCCTGAACGATGACTCGCTTGGTGAACCCGTAGGTGGTGCCGGCGATCGCGCCCAGCGCGACGAGCGCGGGAGCCACGGCGAGCGCGGCGAGACCCAGGGCGGCCTTGAAGACGAGCACGGCCGCGGCGACGAGAGCGCCCCAGAACGCGCCGCGCAGGCCCCAGTGCTCGGCGCGGCGGACCCGGACCTCCCGCGCGACCCGCCGGACAAGGACTTCGATCGTCTGCGGATGATCCATGGGGTCCTCTCGCGCTCAGCGAAGAAAGACTTCTCTACCGCTGGCCGTAATGGCCTCTGCAGCCTCCACGATCTGGCCGATCAGGGTGTCGGCGTCCACCCCCTCGGCCTCGCCCTCGAAGTTCAGGATGACCCGGTGACGCAGGGCAGGCATGGCGAGGGCCTTGATGTCCTCCGCGCTCACGTTGTAACGCCCCTCCGCGAGGGCCCGGACCTTGGCGCCCAGCACGAGCGCCTGGGCGCCGCGCGGGCTGGCGCCGTACCGCACGAACCGACGCGAGACCTCGGGCGAGCCGGCCCAGGACGGGTGCGTCGCCATCACGATGGTGGACGCCAGGTCGCGGACGTGCGAGGCGATCGGCACCTCGCGGATCAGCTCGCGGAGCGAAAGCACCGTGGGCCCGTTCATCACGCGGCTCACCGTCACGTGCCGTGATTGAGTGGTGCGGTCGATGATCGCGTTCAGCTCGTCGATTGCGGGGTACCGAACCCGCAGCTTGAACAGGAACCGGTCCAGCTGCGCCTCGGGCAGCGGATAGGTGCCCTCCATCTCGATCGGGTTCTGGGTCGCAAGCACGAAGAAGGGCGCGGGGAGCGGCCGCGAGGCGCCTCCGACGGTGACGGCGCCTTCCTGCATCCCCTCGAGCAGCGCCGACTGGGTCTTCGGCGTGGCGCGGTTGATCTCGTCCGCGAGGAGGATGTGGGCGAAGATCGGCCCCTGCTGGAACTGGAAGTGCTTTCGGCCGTCCACGTCCTCAACGATGATGTTCGTACCGATGATGTCGGCGGGCATCAGGTCGGGCGTGAACTGGATCCGCGAGAACGACAGCTCGAGGCCTTCGGCGAGCGTCTTGATGAGCAGCGTCTTGCCGAGACCCGGCACGCCTTCGAGGAGGACGTGACCGCCGGCGAACATGGCGGTCAGGACGTGGGTGATGATCTCGCGGTGGCCGACGATGACCTTCTCGACCTCCGCCCGCAGCGCCTCGAACGCGGTGACGAACGCTTCCACCCGAGCGTCCTGAGTCATTCAGGTCTCCTCTCTCGGACGATCACGCCGACGTCGCCATTAAAGACGCCAAATCACCCGAGCGGGTTTCCGGCCAAACCCCTAAAACTCGCTGCGACCTCCCCTGACGTCGATACGGAATGCCGTCGAGCCGGGGCGGCTGCCAGTCGCCGCCCGCTAACCCCATCGTAACCCCAGGTGGCTCGTAATGCGCGCGTCATTTGCGTCGGGGGCGCGCGCCGAGCAAGTGACCGCCCCGCTTGACCTAGCGCTCCGGCCGCCGCGGCGCCCCGGGGCGAGCCCCGCCGCCAGCCCGGAGCTCACGCGGAAACCGGTACCAGCTGGCGGTAGACGTCGATGTAGCCGTCGATCTCGCGCGCCGCCGGGTACCGACGCGTGATCAACTCGCGTCCCGCGGCGCCCAGGCGGGCGCGGAGGGCGGGGTCGGAGGCGAGCAGCTCCGCGCGACGCTCGAACTCGGCCTCGTCGCGGAAGTGGAAGCCGGTGACGCCGTCCTCGATCAGAGATCGGTTGCCCTCGATGTCAGACGCCAGCACCGCACGACCCAGCGCCAGCGCCTCGAGCACGGAATTGGCCATCCCACCCTCGGAGATCGAGCAGTTCAGCACGACGTCGCCCGTGGCGAGGAGCCCGCCCATCTCGGCGTGGGGCACGGCACCGATCCAGCGGGCCCACGGCCGCCCCCGGAGGGCCCGGCGGAGCGCGTCGCCCTCGTCGGCGTCGAGCGTGGGCCCGACGTAGAGGAGGCGCACGCGCGGGCGTCGGGCGACGAGCCGTTCGAGCGGCTCGAGCGGGAAGCGTGGGCGCTTCACCATCCGGATGCCGGCGGGGAAGACGAACAGGTCACGCTCCCGCGGGAGGTCCCAGCGGGCGCCGAGGTCGAAGGGCTCCGTCGTGTCGACCAGGGTGGACTGCGGAACGACGACGAGCCGCCCCCGGAGGTCGGGCAGCGCTCCGGCCACGCGCTCGGCGATCGAGTCATGGAAGGCGGTCAGACGCGCGGCGCCCTCGAGCACACGGCGTACGACAGAGGCACGCTCGGGATCGAAGAGGTCGTGGTTGGCATCGGTGCCGGTCAGCGTCACGACCAGCGGGATCTCGGCCCGTCGGGCCTGGCGCAGCGCGAGCGGCCCCGCGCGATAGGCGTGGAAGGCGTGGACGACCGCGGGCCGAAACGCGTCCACCTCGGCCTCGACGGCCACCCCGGGGTGGAGCGAGAGGTCCCAAACGTCGACCTCGACACCGCGCGCGCGAAGGCCATGCGCCACCCGGGCGGCGGTCACGGCGTTGCCGCGCACCGAGGGGAACGCAAACGGGGTGAGCAGCGCCACGCGCGGCGACATCGGCCCCGAGCATACGGGCATCGGCGCGCTCCGTCCAGACGCCACGCGACGGGCCGCGGGTCCGGAATCTCTCACCCCGGCTCGACCGTCCTATATAATGTGCTGGGATCTTAGATGTCTGAGTGCGGAGCGTCAGGACCCTCATCGATCGAGTGTCGGCAGATCGCCGAACTCTTGGGCGAGTATCTCGAGGGAACTCTCCCCCAACAGACGCGCGAACTGCTGGAGTGGCACATCGAGGGCTGCGCCCCCTGCGTCGCCTTCGTCAACACGTACCGCGGCACGATCACCGCCGCCCGCAAGCTCCGCGACGTCGACATCCCTCCCGAGCTGAAGAAACGGCTGCTGGCCGTTCTCCGCGCCCAGCGCGCCGCTAAGCCGTAACCCGGATCACCGGCTCCGAAACAACCTCACCGATCTCCCAGCACTGCTCCCCGCGGCGGCGGAAGGCGTCCATCACGCCCCGCGCGCGAGCAGGCGCGACCGAGAAGAGGAGGCCGCCCGACGTCTCCGATTCCGTGAGCAGCGAAACGAGCGGCGCCGGGATCGACGGATCGATGCGCAGGCCCTCGCCGAAGACGGTGTCGACGTGCCGGCGATTACGCTTCATTCCGCCGCTCCAGTGGCCGGCCTCGGCGAGCTCGCGCGTGCCGGGAAGCAGGGGCAAGCGGGAGGCGCTGATCGCGATGCCGACGGCCGACGCCCTCACCATCTCACCGGCGTGACCGAGAAGACCGAAGCCCGTGATGTCGGTCGCTCCGCGGGCGCCGGCCTCGCGCGCGACCTCCGCCGCCACACGATTCAGCCTGAGCATGCTCGCGACGGCGCCCTGGAGCACCGCCAGGCTCGCGGCATTGTCCTTCGCGGCGGTCGTGATCACGCCAGTCCCCAGCGGCTTCGACAGGAAGAGCCGGTCGCCCGACCGGAGGCCGCCCTTGATGAGGATGCGGTCGGGGTGGACGCGTCCGGTCACGCAGAGACCGTACTTGGGCTCGGCGTCGACGACCGTGTGCCCCCCCGCGATCACGCCGCCCGCCTCCGCGACCTTGTCACTGCCTCCCCGGAACACCTCCGCGATGATCGCCTTTGACATGTCGCGCGGGAAGCCCGCGACCGCGAGGGCGAACAGCACCTCGCCGCCCATGGCGAAGACATCGGACATGGAGTTCGTGGCCGAGATCGCGCCCCAGGTCCACGGGTCGTCGACCACCGGCGGGAAGAAGTCCACCGTCGCGACGATCGCCACGTCGGCGGTGATGCGGTAGACCGCGGCGTCGTCGGCCGCCCCCAGACCGACGAGCAGGTCCGGCTGCGCGCGACCCAGGGGCTTGAGCGCCTCGAGCACCTCCTGGAGATCTCCAGGAGCCATCTTGGACGCTCAGCCGGCGCAGGTGGCGTACGAGGTGAGTCGGACCTCCGTATGGGTGTGACTGGTCATCGCGGTCTTAAGACGGCTCCGCCGGGGACTCCGATTCGACGAACTGGACGAAGGCCTGGGCGAGCGGTGAGCGGCTCCGGTCGCGGTGGGTGACGAGATAGAACGCGCGCCCGACGCGCAGGTCGTGCACCCGGAGACAGAAGAGGAGCCCCGCGCGGCACTCGTCCTCCACGGCCCGCTTCGAGACGAGCGCGATCCCGACGCCCGCGCGCACGCCCTGCTTGATCGCCTGGGTCGAGCCCATCTCACCGACGACACGGAACGCCGACAGATCGGTGTCCGCCTGGTCGAGCGCCCGCTCGAGCGCCTCGCGCGAGCCCGAGCCCTGCTCGCGCACGATGAGGGGCTCGCGCCGAACGTCGGCGAGCGTCACGGTCTTGCGGTTGGTCCACGCGTGCCCCGCCGGGACGACGAGGACGAGCTCGTCGGCCATCAACTCGCGCGCCAGCAGGGTCTTCGGACCGGGCGGCGCGCCGACGACGCCCACCTCGGCGCGTCCCGCCTCCACCCACTCGGTGACTTGGCGGCTCGAGCCGATCAGGAGGCAGATCGAGATGTCCGGATACTTGCCCTTGAACCGTCCGATCAGCGCGGGCAGCACGTACTCGCCCGGGATCGTGGAGCCGCCGACGATGAGCTCGCCCGACATGCGTCCCTGGAACTGGTCGAGCGCCTGCTGCGCCTCGCGCTGGAGCGCGAGCATGCGGCGCGCGTAACCGAGCAAGAGCCGGCCCGCGTGGGTCGGCGTGGCGCCGCGGCCGAGCCGGTCGAGGAGCGGGACGCCGAGCTCGTCCTCGAGGGCGCGGACGTGTTCGGAGACGGTCGGCTGCGTCAGCGAGAGGGCGTCGGCGGCGCGGGAGAAGCTCCCCAACTCGGCCACCTTCGCGAACACCTCGAGGCGGCGAAGATCCATGGGGAGCCGGAAGGGGGGGAGGCTCGGGTCAGTGGCAGCCGCAGCCGCCGCCGCAGCAGCCGCCGGTCGACATGGTCGACGACGGCGTGAAGCTACCGGCGGCCCGGAGACCGAACACCGACAGCTTGCGCGTCACATTCGGGCTCGCGCACGCCCGGCACGCGACGGCGGTCGCGTGCCCGGCGACGTACGTCTCGAACTCCTCTCGGCACTCGGTGCAGCGGTACTCGTAGATCGGCATCTGCTACTCACCGCCGCGCTGGACGTAACTCTTGACGAACTCCTCGGCGTTCTCCTCGAGGATGTCGTCGATCTCGTCCAGGAGCTTGTCGATGTCTTCCTTGATCTTCTTGCCCTTCTTGGCGAGTTCCGGGCTGCCGGCAGCCCCGTCACCCCCCTCGGCGGGCTTGGTGGGCTTGGTCTCCTTCTTCTTCTGCTGCTCAGCCATCGCGCCCTCCCTTGAGGCATTCTACCATCGTTCCCGGGCTTTCCCCGTCAACGACGGAAGTGTTTGCTGAGCGTCAAGGTCTGGTGCTGGTAGGAGGAGCCGAGGCCGGCTCCGTAGACCCGCTCCGGGCGGGATCGGAGCCGCTCGAATCCCACCTTGAACGAGGTCTGGCCGTCGTAGATCAGGAACGGCACCTCCCGCGCCCTCACTTCCATCACCACCTTCGTGCCCAGCACGCTCCCGTCGCCGAAGCCGAAGCCAGGGTCGAAGAAGCCCGCGTAGTGGGTGCGGATCTCTCCCGCACCCGCGTCGTAAACGACCATCTCCGCCGCGAATTCCGGCGGCACACGGATGCGCTCCTTGGACACGAGGATGTAAAAACGGTTGGCTTCCAGAATATACGCGTCGCGGGCGGCCCACTTGATCGGCTCCCAGAATTCGGCCGGGTCGTAGTGGGCGAGCCGACCGAGGTCCACCGCCGGTGGGTTCGGCTGGGCGCGGTAGCCGATGATTGAGCCCGTCAGCCGTCCGGAGAGGTCGACGCCCATACACAGGCCGTCGTTGAAGGCCGCGCGCTCGACGGGGATCGGACGCCCGTCGTCGTCGTAGAGCAGCGGCGTCTCGCGGTACATCCGTGCCAGTTCGGCGTCGGTCACCGCGGTTTGCCCGGAGAGGAGACGGAGCTGATTGAGCGAGGCGCCCGCGTGCACACGGATCGGGAAGGACTGCGGCGAGACCTCGAGATAGAGCGGCCCTTGATACCCCGGGCGAATCTCGTCGAAGCGCGGCGTCGCGTCGGTGATGACCCGTGTGAAGATGTCGAGGCGGCCCGTCGTGCTCTTGGGATTCGAGCGGCCCCTCACCCCTTCCGGGAGCGCCAGCGACTCGAGGAGTGGCACGAGGTAGACCGAGCCGCGCTGCAGCGTCGCGCCAGACTCGAGCGGCAACCGCTCGATGACCAGGTCGCTGTCGGTCGGGTCGTGCGTCTCGAGCCGGCTCTGGACCGTCTGCCGGAACGGCAGGAAGCTCGCGCGGAGCTGATACGCGCTCGGGCCGAGCCGGAGGTCGAGGCTCGCGGGCTGGTACTGGTCGTCGCCGATCGGCTGCTCCGCCTGGACCCACCCGTCGCGGACGGCGGCCCGAAGCTCGTGGTCGGGCAGGACGCCGCCGGGCACGTCGCTCACCCTGTCACGCGGCTGAGGGCGCCCGACGTGTCCACGTCGAACGCGCGCGCGGCGCCGGGGATTCCCGCGCGGCGCAGCGCCGCCTCCATCGCGGCCGCGACCGGCGCACCGTCGCCCGCGACCACGGCGAGAAGCGACGGTCCGGCGCCACTCAGGACGCAGCCGAGGGCCCCCGCGACGCGCGCCGCTTTGACGACGTCGGGCATCCACGGGAACAGCCGGAGCCGGTAGGGCTCGTGCAGCCGATCCTCGAGGGCCACGCCGAGCGCCTGTGGCGGCCCCACCCACAGGCTCGCGAGGAGCAGGGCCACGCGCTGGAGGTTGAAGACCGCGTCCCCGTGGAGCACCGACGCCGGGAGGACGGCCCGTGCGTCGGCGGTGGCGTTGGTGACGTCCGGGATGAGGACGATCCAGCGCAGACCCGCGGGCACCGGGAGCGCAACCGCCGTCACCGTCGAGCCGCTCGCGCAGGCGACGGTGAGCCCGCCGAAGATCGCCGCGGCGACGTTGTCGGGATGCCCTTCGGCGCGCGCGGCGAGCGCGAGGAGGGCGTCTTTCGTGAAGGGCGCGCCGAGCAGGGCGTTGCCCGCCATGAGGCCGCTCACCCACGCCGCGGCGCTCGAGCCGAGCCCGCGCGCCGAGGGCACGCGGTTCGTACACGCGAGCGCGCACCCCCCGAACGGTCGCCCCGCTGCGTCGTAAGCGAGCTTCACGCCGCGCGCGACGAGGTTGTCGGCGCTCCGCGGCAGTCGTGCGGCGCCCTCGCCCTCGATCTCGACGCTCACCCCCTCGGCTTCGGCGGCGACGACCTCGTTGCGGAGTGTCCACGCCAGGCCGAGGGCGTCGAAGCCGGGGCCGAGGTTGGCGGACGTCGCGGGAACGCTGACGTGGACGCGCACGCGGCTAGAGCCGCTTCAGGAGCCAGTCGGGCGTGAGCGAGATGGTCCAGCTGTTGAGAACGACGTAGTAGTTGGTGACGACGAGCACGCCCACCACGACCAGGATCACACCCGCCACCCGCTCCACGACCGGGATGAACGCACGGTAGCGCTTGAAGAACTTCAAGAACGGGCCGAGCGCCGCGGCCGCGAGGAGGAACGGAACGCCGAGCCCCGCCGAGTATGCGGTCAGTAGACCGACGCCCCGTCCGACGTCGTTGGCCGTCGACGCGAGGGAGAGAATCGCGCCGAGGATGGGCCCGACACACGGCGTCCAACCAATCGCGAACGTGACACCGACCGCGAGGGAGCCGAGGTAACCGGCCGGCTTCTCCCGGAGCTGCCACTGCTGCGTGCGCCCGAGGATCCCGACTCGAAGCACGCCGACGATGTAGAGGCCGAAGACGACGATGAGGATCCCGCCGATCCGACGGATCCAGTCGCGATAGTCGAGCAGGACCTGGCCGATCGCGCTGAACGAGGCGCCCAGAGCGACGAAGACGACCGCGAACCCCACGACGAAGGCGAGCGCGTGACCGAGGATCCGCCACCGCACCCGCCCCGAGACCTCTCCGGTGAGGTCGGCGACGGACATGCCCGTGATGAACGACAGGTACGACGGAAAAAGCGGCAGCACGCACGGCGACAGGAACGAGAAGAGCCCTGCGCTGAACGAGACGGCAACCCCGAGCGACTCGCCCATCGCTACCGCAACAGCCCTTCGATCAGCGAGTGGGACGCGTCGCTGTCCCACTCGCGCGGCCCGAGTGCGATCGCGGTGAGGTAGCCCTGCCGGTTCACGATGAAGCTCGACGGCACCGCACGCACGCCGTAGGCGTTCGCGAGATCCATCCGCGGGTCGAGCCCCACCGGGAACGTGAGCTTGTGCTCCTCGAGGTAGGGCCTGACGTTCTTCGTGTCCACGTCGACCGACACGGCCACGAGCACGAAGCGCTGGCCTTTCTGCGCTTGCCAGAGGCGCTCCATCGCCGGCATCTCCTCGCGGCAGGGCGGGCACCAGGTCGCCCAGAAGTTGATGAACACGACCTTTCCGCGCTCCGCGGCGAGCCGGAGCTTGGCGCCCCCCACGAGCGGCAGCGTGAAGTCCTCGGCGAGCTTCGCGCGCGACGGCGCGATGAGGTCGAGCTCCTTCATCGCGTGGGCGACGCTGAGGACGCGCCCCTTGCGGGGCTTGAGCGCCACTGGCGCGGAGGCCGGGGCGTCCGCCGGCGCGTCCTCGGCGCGGCGCGCGACGACCGGACCCGACGTCACGACCTCCGGCGCCGGCCGCACCGCGACCGCGAGCATCGCACCGGCGACCGCCGCGGCGACGGCGATGACGACCGTCAGCGCCAGCTTCTGCGACATCCCCGCCCCGCAATGATGAGCATCGTCACGGTCCAGAACACCGAGAGTATACCCCCACATTCCGTGAACCTTCCGTCAACCCTTGCTATAGTAAGCGGCCCCATGGCCCTCACGATCGTGGCCGACGATCTCACCGCCGCCTGCGACACGGGGACGCTGTTCGCGGGCCAGGCTCCCGTCCCCGTCACGGTCTGGCCCGCCGCGCCTGTCGCCGCGAAGGTCACCGTCGTGGACACGGAGTCGCGCCACATCGATCGCGCCGCCGCGGCCGCGCGCGTGAGGAGCGCCGCCGAGCGGCGGCCGGCGGCGACGTCGTGGTTCAAGAAGATCGACTCGACGCTCCGCGGCCACGTGGGCGCCGAGATCGCGGCTCTCCTCGACGCGACCGGCGCCCCGAGCGCCGTCGCCTGCCCCGCGTTCCCGTCCGAGGGCCGCGTCGTGCTCGATCGGTTGCTGCGGGTCGACGGGGCTGTGTCCGCGCAGGTCGTGGACGTGATCGGCGCCGGGAGCGACCGGCCGCTCGCGTGGGTCCCGCTCGCCGAGGTGCGCGCGGGCGCCGCGACCCTCGCCGCGCGTCTGGCGCGGCTGGCGGGAATGATCGCGGTGGTGGACGCCGAGACGGACGACGATCTCGACACGATCGTCGGCGCCGCGCTCACGCTCGAGCAGGTACCGCTCCTCGCCGGCGCCGCCGGCCTGGCACAGCCCCTCGCCGCGCGCCTCGGCCTCCGTGCCGGGCTCACGCCGCTGCCCGGCGGGCGGTGGTTGATCGTCGCGGGGAGCCTGCATCCCGCGACGCGGCGCCAGCTCGTCGAAGCGCGGCGCGCCGGCCTCCGCGTGCTCGCGACCACCGATGCGGCGGACTCCGACACGGGTGAGGCCGCTCGGACGCTCGCCCGGGAGGCCGCCTCTCTGCTGGCGAGCGAATCCTTCGATCTCATCGCCCTCATCGGGGGCGACACCGCCGTCGCATTCTATCGGACGCTCGGCGCCACGCGCATCGACCTCGTCGGCGCCCCGCGCCCTGGACTGGCGTTCGGCTACATCCGAGCGCCCGGCCATCCCGTGCTGCCGGTGCTGACCAAGGCCGGCGGCTTCGGCCCGCCCGCCCTGTTCGTCTCGCTCCAGAAGGAGGCGGCGTGAAGAACCCGATCCTCGGCGTGACGATGGGCGACCCCGCGGGCGTGGGGCCGGAGATCATCGTGCGCGCGGCTGCCGAGCCCGAGGTTCAGCGCGCGAGCCGGCCCGTCGTCATCGGTGCTGCGTCGACGCTGACGGAGGCGGCCGCGCTCGTCGGTTCGCCGCTCCGCCTGCACGGCGTCACACGCGTCGCGGACTGCCGCTGGCAGCCCGGGACCCTCGAGGTCCTCGACCTCGCCAACGTGGACATGGCGACCGTGCCCCGCGGGCGGGTGAGCGCCGCCGCCGGACGCGCGGCGTACGCGTACATCGAGACGGCTGTGGACCTCGCGAAGGCCGGCGCGATCCACGGAATCGTCACCGCGCCGATCAACAAGGAAGCGCTCGCGGCGGCCGGCCTGACCCACTCGGGCCACACCGAGATCCTCGCGAGCCTGTCCGGCACGCGCGACTTCGCGATGCTCTTGATGGGCGACGAGCTCCGCGTGATCCACGTGACGACCCACGTCGCGCTCCGGCGCGTGCCGGAGCTGGTGACGCGCGATCGGGTCCTCCGGACCATCGAGCTCGCCCAGCGTACGCTCGAGGACCTCGGGATCCCGCGAGGCCGCATCGCCGTCGCCGGGCTCAACCCCCACGCGGGCGAAGACGGGCTGTTCGGCGACGAGGAGAAGACCGCGATCGAGCCGGCGATCGAGGCGGCGCGCGGGGCGGGCCTGAACGTCACGGGGCCCCTGCCCGCCGACACGCTCTTCTCCCGCGCCCGCGGCGGCGAATTCGAGATCGTCGTGGCCATGTATCACGACCAGGGGCACATCCCCGTGAAGACCCTCGGCTTCAACTACGACGAGGCGACCAAGCGGTGGGTCGGGCTCTCCGGCGTCAACGTCACCGTGGGGCTACCATTCCTCCGCGTCTCCGTGGACCACGGCACGGCGTTCGACCGCGCGTGGAAGGGCATCGCGAACCACGAGAGCATGGTCGAAGCGCTCGAGGTCGCCGTCCGCATGCTGAGCGCGCGGTGAGGCGCCCGGGACCTCTGCCAGGGTAGGGCCGAACGAGGAGGCCTCTCTCCATGGACGAACGGCAGCTTCGCGAGCTCCTCGAGGACGTCCGGACCGGTGGGCTCTCCCGCCGCACGTTCGTCACCACCATGATCGGGCTCGGGCTCACCGCGCCCCTCGCCGCCCGGATGCTGACGGCTGCCGGCGTGGCCGACGCGCAGCCCCGCGGTGACCCGTTCGCTCCGACGCGGCGAGGCGGCGGAGGCCAGCTCAAGGTCCTCTGGTGGCAAGCGCCCACGCTTCTGAACCCGCACTTCGCCAACGGCACCAAGGACGAGGACGCGTCCCGGATTTTCTACGAGCCGCTTGCCGGCTTCGACCCGGACGGCAACGTGGTCCCCATCCTCGCCGCCGAGGTGCCGACCGTCCAGAACGGGGGCCTCGCCAAGGACCTCACCTGGGTGAGGTGGCGGCTTAAGAAGGGGGTGACCTGGCACGACGGCAGGCCCTTCACGGCTGACGACGTGGTCTTCAATTGGGAATACGTGGCCGATCCCGACACGGCCGCGTGGACGAGCGGCTCGTACCGGGAGATCTCCCGGATCGACAAGCTGGACAGCCACACGGTCAAGGTCAGCTTCAACGCGCCGCAGCCGTTCTGGTCCGACGCCTTCTGCGGCAACCGCGGGATGATCATCCCCAGGCACGTCTTCGGGCCCTACAAGGGGGCGAAGTCGCGCGAGGCGCCCGCCAACCTCAAGCCCGTCGGCACGGGCCCCTACCGCTTCGTGGACTTCAAGCCCGGCGACGTCGTGCGCGCAGAGCTCGATCCGGCTTACCACGTGCCGAACCGTCCCTTCTTCGACGCGCTCGAGATGAAGGGCGGCGGGGACGCGGCGTCCGCCGCGCGCGCCGCGCTTCAGACCGGCGAGTATGACTACGCCTGGAACATGCAGGTCGAGGACGACATCCTGAGGCGCCTCGAGCAGGCCGGCAAGGGCCGCGTCAACATCTGGGCCACGGGCAATCCCGAGCACATCCAGTGCAACTCCACCGACCCGTGGAAGGAGGTCGACGGGGAGCGTTCGAGCATCAAGACGACCCACGCGCTGCTCTCGGACCCCGCCGTCCGTCAAGCCCTGAACCTCCTCGTGGACCGCGCGGCGGTGCAGGAGCAGATCTACGGCCGCCAGGGTCAGACGACCGCGAACTTCCTCAACGCCCCGTCCCGTTTCTCCTCGCGGGCGACGCGCTGGGAGTTCAGCCTCGAGAGAGCCAATCAGATCCTGGACGCGGCCGGGTGGAGGCGCGCGGCCGACGGCGTCCGCGTCAAGGACGGCAAGCGGCTCACGATGGTCTACCAGACGTCGATCAACGCGCCACGCCAGAAGACCCAGCAGATCGTCAAGCAAGCGGCAGCCAAGGCGGGCATCGACCTCGAGCTGAAGTCGGTGGTCGCGTCGGTCTTCTTCTCCTCCGACCCCGCCAACGCCGACACCTACCCGCACTTCTACGCCGATCTCCAGATGTATAACACCACGATGACGGCGCCGGACCCGCAGTACTTCATGAACCAGTTCACCTCGTGGGAGATCGCCTCGAAGGCGAACAAGTGGCAGGGCCGCAACATCACCCGCTGGCGCAACGAGGAGTACGACCGCGCGTACCGCGCGGCCGACTCGGAGCTCGACCCCGTGAAGCGCGCCGCGCTCTTCGTCAAGATGAACGACCTCGTGATCCAGAACGTCGTGGTCATCCCGGTGCTGTGGCGCAACGGCGTGTCGGCGTCCAGCGTCCGTCTCAAGGGGATGGACCTCTCGGGCTGGGACTCGACGTTCTGGCGGCTCGCCTTCTGGCACAAGACGTCGTGACGCGGAGGACCTCCATGGACGAGCGCGAACTGAGAGAGCTGACCGGTCGGGTGAAGGCGGGAAGCCTGAGCCGACGTCGCTTCGTGCAGACGATGCTCGGCCTGGGGCTGACCGCGCCTATGGCCGCGGAGATGCTGGCGACGGCGGGCGTCGCCCGGGCGGAGACGAAGTGGTCGTTCAACCCGACGAAGCGCGGTGGCGGGGGGCTCCTGAAGACGCTCTGGTGGCAGGCGCCCACGCTCCTCAACCCGCACTTCGCCACCGGCACCAAGGACCAGGACGCGTCGAGGATCTTCTACGAGCCGCTCGGGTCGTACGATCCCGACGGCAATCTCGTCCCGATGCTCGCGGCCGAAGTGCCGAGCCTCCAGAACGGTCAGGTCGCGAAGGACGGGACGTCGGTCACCTGGCGACTCAAGAAGAACGTCGTCTGGCACGACGGCAAGCCGTTCACCGCCGACGACGTCATCTTCAACTGGGAGTACGTCATGGACCCCGCGACCGCAGCGACCACGCAGGGTTCGTATCGCGACATCGAGCGGATCGACACGCTCGACAGCCACACGGTCAAGATCGTCTTCAAGAAGCCGACCCCCTTCTGGGCCGCGCCCTTTTGTGGCACCGAGATGATCATCCCGAAGCATCTCTTCCAGGCATACAAGGGCGACAAGTCGCGCGAGGCGCCGACCAATCTCAAGCCCGTCGGCACCGGGCCGTTCCGCTTCGTGGACTTCAAACCCGGCGACATCGTGCGCGGGGAGCTGAACCCGAGCTACCACGTCCCGAACCGACCGTTCTTCGACGCGATCGAGATGAAGGGGGGCGGCGACGCCGTCTCGGCGGCGCGCGCTGTCATCCAGACCGGCGAGTACGACTACGCGTGGAACATTCAGGTCGAGGACGAAGCTCTCAAGCGGATGGAGCAGGGCGGCAAGGGGCGCGCCGACATCGTCGCCAGCGGCAACATCGAGCACATCGGGCTCAACACGACCGATCCGTGGACGGAGGTGGACGGCGAGCGGTCCTCCATGAAGACCGCGCACCCCTTCCTCACGGACCCCGCCGTGCGGCAAGCGCTGAACCTGCTCGTGGACCGTGGGTCGGTCCAGGACCAGATCTACGGACGCACCGGGATCGCGACCGCCAACTTCCTCAACGCGCCCTCGCGGTTCGTCTCGACGAACACGAGGTGGGAGTTCAGTGTCGACCGCGCCAACGCGATCCTCGACGGCGCCGGCTGGAAGCGCGGCGGCGACGGGATCCGGACGAAGGACGGCAAGAAGCTCCGGCTCGTCTACCAGACCTCGATCAACCCCCTGCGCCAGAAGACCCAGCAGGTCGTCAAGCAGGCGTGTACCAAGGCGGGGATCGACGTCGAGCTGAAGTCGGTGACGCCGTCGGTGTATTTCTCGTCGGACCCGGCGAACCCCGACACCTATGCGCACTTCTACGCCGACATCCAGATGTATACCACGACCATGACGCGGCCGGACCCACAGCGCTTTATGGACCAGTTCACCTCCTGGGAGATCGCCTCCAAGGAGAACAAGTGGGCGCTGACGAACATCACGCGATGGCGCAATGCGGAGTACGACCGTGCGTGGAAGGCGGCGGAGACCGAGATGGACCCGCTCAAGCGCGCGGCGCTCTTCGTCAAGATGAACGACCTCGCCATCCAGCACGTCGTCGTCATTCCGGTCGTTTTCCGGCCGTGGGTCCAAGTGATCTCCCTCAAGCTGCGCGACGCCGTCAAGAGCGGCTGGGACTCCGATTTCTGGGCGCTCGCGTACTGGTCCAGACACGCGTAGCCGCACGCGTGCATGTCGAGATACCTGCTCCGGAGAGCGCTGGTCTCCATGCCCGCACTGCTGGGCATCAGCGTCGTGCTGTTCACGGTGCTGGCCCTCGCCCCCGGCGATCCCTTCGAGGAGCTGGCGACGAACCCGAACGTGCCGCCCGAGGTGCGCCAGAACCTCCGGGCGAAGTTCGGCCTCGACGACCCGCTGCCCGTGCGGTACGCGCGGTGGTTCACGTCCATGCTCCGCGGCGACTGGGGGTTCTCGTTCGTGAGCCGCGTCGACGTGAACACGCTCATCCTCCAGCGCCTCCCCGTGACCCTCGTCGTCCTCGGCTCGGCGCAGCTTCTGGCGATCATGATCGCCGTCCCCATCGGGACGTACTCCGCGCTCCGTCCCTACTCCCTCTTCGACCAGCTCGCGACGACGCTCGCGTTCATCGGCTTCTCCCTGCCGACCTTCTTCACGGGGCTGCTCTTCATTCTCCTGTTCAGCATCTATCTCGACTGGCTCCCGTTCATCTTCCGCGCCGACATCGGCGCGATCGGATGGCGGTGGTACTGGGAGCACCTCCGGCAGTCGATCATGCCCGTCGCGGTCCTGGGGCTCTTCCAGGCCGCCGCGATGACGCGCTTCATGCGCGCGGCGGTGCTCGACGTGATCCGGCTCGACTACGTCAACACGGCACGGGCCAAGGGGCTCCCGGAGAAGACGACGCTCGTGAAGCACGTCGTCAGGAACGCGCTCATCCCCGTCGTCACGCTCGTCGCGCTCCAGATCCCCAACATCTTCGGGGGCGCGATCGTCACCGAGCAGATCTTCCGGGTGCCCGGGATCGGCTCGCTCTTGATCAGCTCGATCCTCGCGAACGACACGCCGGTGGTCATGGCGGTCACGTTCGTCTATTCGGTGCTGGTCGTGGTCTCGAACCTCGTGGCGGACCTGCTCTACGGCTGGCTCGATCCGAGGATCTCGTACCGGTGACCCTGACGTGACGGCGAGAGCCGTCGAGAAGCTCCCCGTCGCGCTCGCCGCCCCGCGCGCCTTGCTCTGGCGCGAAGCCGTCCGCCGCTTCCGGCGCCACCGCCTGGCGATGATCGGCGCCACGGTCCTGCTCGTGCTGGTCGGCGCCGTCGTCGCGGGCCCGCTCGCCTGGCGGTTGCCGGTCAACGAGATCGACTTTACGCAGAAGCTCAAGGGCCCGACGTGGGGCCACCCGCTCGGGACCGACGACCTCGGCCAGGACCTCCTCGCGCGGGTGCTCTACGGCGGGCGCATCTCGCTCGCGGTCGGCGTCGCGGCGATGCTGATCGCGATCTCCATCGGGACCGCGATCGGCGCTGCGTCCGGGTACGTGGGGGGCGCCGTGGACCACACGCTGATGCGCATCACCGATCTCTTCCTCTCGCTGCCGCAGCTCCCGCTCCTGCTCTTGATCGTCTACCTCTTCCGCGACGCGTTGAGGAAGGCGCTCGGGCCCGAGGGCGGGGTCTTCGTGCTGGTCGTCGCGGTCATCGGGGGTCTGCGCTGGATGCCGGTTGCACGGCTCGTCCGGGCCCAGTTCCTGTCGCTCCGCGAGAAGGAGTTCGTCGAGGCGGCACGGAGCCTCGGCGCGCCGCCGCTCAGGCAGGTCGTCCGGCACATCCTGCCCAACTCGATGGGGCCGGTGATCGTCGCGGGCTCGCTCGACGTCGCCGCCGCGATCATCGCGGAGTCCACGCTCTCGTTCCTGGGCCTCGGCTTCCCTCCCGATATTCCGACCTGGGGGCGGCTCCTGTTCGACGCCAAGGACAACCTGGACTTCGCCCCCCACTGGGCCATCTTCCCGGGCACGGCGATCTTCCTCACCGTCCTCTCCATCAACTACATCGGCGACGGGTTGCGCGACGCGCTCGACCCGAGAAGGGTCTTGAGTCGATGACCGACACCGATCTCTGCTTCACGCCGGCCACCGAGCTCGCCGCGCTCATCCGCCGTCACAAGGTCTCGCCCCTCGAGGTGACCCGCGCGGCCCTGGCTCGGATCGAGAAGGTGAACCCGAGCCTCAACGCCTACTGCACGGTCGCAGCCGAGCAGGCGCTCGCCGACGCGAAGCGCGCGACCGGCGCGCTCAAGCGTGGCGCCAGGCTCGGCCCGCTCCACGGCGTACCGGTCTCGATCAAGGATCTGACCCTCACGCGGGGGATCCGCACGACGGAGGGCTCGAAGATCTTCGAGCACCGCGTCCCCGCCGAGGATGCCCTGGTCGTCGAGCGGTTGAAGGCGGCGGGCGCGATCGTCCTCGGCAAGACCAACACGCCCGAGTTCGGCGCCGGCGCGAACACCTTCAACGCCGTCTTCGGCCCGACGCGCAACCCGTGGAACCCGGCGCTCACGTGTGGCGGGTCGAGCGGCGGCGCCGCGGTCGCGCTCGCCACGGGCCTGGGCCCTCTCGCCCAGGGCTCGGACCTCGGGGGCTCGCTCCGGATCCCCGCCGCGTTCTGCGGCGTCGTGGGCTTCCGCACCACGCCCGGGCTCGTCCCCGTCTGGCCGGCCATGCTCGCGTGGGATCCGTGGAGTGTGCAGGGACCGATGGCCCGTACCGTCGCCGACACGGCGCTGATGCTTTCGGCGATCGCAGGCCCCGATCCGCGCGCGCCGCTCTCCTACGCCGTGGACACGCGGGCGTTCACGCGCGCGGTGCGGGCGCCCGGGATCAAGGGCCTGCGCGTCGCCTGGGGTGGGAGCCTCGGGATCACGCCCGTGGACGACGAGGTGCTGAGGATCTGCCACGCCGCGACCGCGGTGTTCCGGCGGCTCGGCGTGCGCGTCGACGAGGCCCACCCGGATTTCGACGGCCTCCACGAGATTGTCAACGTGAGCCGCGGCGCCAGCATGGTCGCCCGCCACGCTGACAAGCTCGGCCCGTGGCGCGGCGTCATGCAGGAGAACCTCGTGAAGAACATCGAGTACGGACTGACGCTGACGCCGACCGACATCGGGCGCGCCGAGCGGATCCGCACCGCGCTCTGGCACCGCGTCCGCGAGTTCTACGATCGCTACGATCTGCTCGTGACGCCGACCACCGCGGTGCCGCCCTTCCCGGTCGAGATCGTCTCGCCGACGGAGATCAACGGAAAGCCGATGACGCACTACATCGAGTGGGTGCTCCTGACCTACGCCTTCACCGTCGTCGGCCTCCCCGCGATCTCCGTGCCGTGCGGCTTCACGCGCGCGGGCCTGCCCGTCGGGCTGCAGCTCGCCGGGGGATGGCGGGACGACGCCGGGGTGCTACGCGCGGCGGCCGCCTTCGAGGCGGCGCAGCCGTGGGCGCATCGGTGGCCGCCCGAGCGGTGATCGTCAGTTCCCGGCGGGCCTGAGCCGGCCGTCCACCGGCGCGATCGCGCCCCGCGTGGCGATCGCATCGCCGTACGCGTCCGCCCGCGCGGACGGCATGCTAGTAGACGCCCCGGCGCTCGGCGAGCGCCGCGCCCAGGAATTCGACCGCGCGCCGCTCTGTCCAGGACGCGACGCGCCACGGCCAGCGCCCCTCGATGAAGCCCGCGTGGCCGCCCCGCGGCGTGAACTCGGCGCGCACCCACGGCGGCAGCGTCGAGGGGTTCGGGAGTGCATCGGGCGGCACGAGCGGGTCATCGAGGGCGCTGATCAGAAGCGTCGGCCGGTGGATCCGCGAAAGGTAGGGTCCGCTCGACGCCCGCACCCAGTAGTCGTGTTCGTCCGCAAAGCCGTGCAGGCGGGCGGTCACGGCCCGGTCGTACTCGCCGAACGTCCGGGCGCGCAGGGCCAGCTCGAGGTCCACGCGGGTCGCGAAGTCCGCGTCGCGCTCGGCCTTGCGGCGGACCTTGTCCCGCATGTAGGCGAGGAAACTCGCGGTGTAGACATACTTCCGCACGCCGCCATCGAGCACGCGCGCGCACGGGACGAGGTGGAACGGCGCCGAGATCGCGACCGCCGCGACCACCTGCTTCGGCGTGTCGAGCTCTCGCTCGCCGAGCCACTTGAGGAGGACGTTGCCGCCGAGCGACACGCCGACGACGCCGATCGGCGCGTCGGCGTCGCGCTCGAGCAGGTGCCCGACAACGTGATCGAGGTCGTCGGTGTGACCCGAGTGATAGAACTGCGACCGCCGATTCAGCTCGCCGCTGCACGAGCGGAAGTTGAGCGTGAGCGCGCGCCACCCCCGCGCCGCGGCGTGGCGCATGAGGCCGACGGCGTAGTGCGAGCGCGAGGAGCCCTCGAGGCCGTGAAGGACGAGAAGTCGGGGGGCGCCGGGCGGTGCCTGACCGTCCACCCAGTCGAGGTCGACAAAGTCGCCGTCGGGCAGCACGACGCGCTCCCGCCGCGACCGGATCCGGTCACGGCGGAAGAGCGGGCCCCAGATGGTCTGGAGATGGCCGTTCCGGCACCACCAGGGCGGCCGGAACGGAGCGGGGACTACTCCTGACCCTGCAATAAGAGCTTCACGACCTCCGGCGCAATCTCACGGGCGCGCCGGTCGAGCTCGGGCTCCGTGAGGTTCGCGATCGGGTGGGGCATGAGCAGGAACTTATAGGTCGGGACGCCCCACTGCGTGGCCATCGCCCGACCGGTCACCTCGAAGACGTCCGTCACGATGGACGCCGACGGTACGCTCGCCTTCTCCAGCAGGATTCCGTCGAGCACACTGCCCGACGAGCAAGAGCCTCAGTCGCCGATGCCTGCGACCATGACGTCGCAGGTCTTCCGGACCTCCGCGATGATCTCCTCGTGGGCGGGCACCGACGCGTTGTGCTTGCGGAATAACTTCCAGTCGGCCGCGCCGTACTCGGCTTTCAGGATGTCGCCGATCTTGGCGAGGAGCCGGTCGGAGTTGAACTTCGTGTTCTCGATCAGCCCGACGCGCTTGCCTTCGAGCGACGCCGGCCGATCGACGAACGCGATGGTCTGCGTCCGGACCTCCGCGGTGGGGTCGAGGAGCTCGATCATTGTCGCACCTCCTTGGTCCGGGAACTCCAATCGGGCCAATCACGCCACAAAAAGTGGCCGTCCGCAAGTGGTTGAAGGGACTCGCTCCGTTCGTGACCTCGCTCGCGTATGGCGCGTCAGCGCCGCGGCGGTCGACGCGGCTGTATCCGTGTCACACGGAGCGTGGCCAGGCGTCGCCAGCGCCGGGCCTGGCCGGGTCGCCGCGCCTGCTCCCAGTGATGCGCGATGAGGGCGGCACACTCCCCGAGCCGCTCGGCAAACACCTCTTCGAGGGCTCGTGCCACCGCGGCGTGCAGCGCGATGCGCTGCTCGAGGAGTTGCGATCCATAGGCGACCTCCTGGGTGAGCGGATGGCGGAAGACGTACTCGCTCTCAGTTTCGCCGCGGATGAATTCCACATGCTCGAGCATCGCGAGCGACCTGTCGACCTCGCCGGTGGGGAGACCGACGATGGATCGTAGGATAAGCCCGGAGAAGCGCTTGCCGATGACGGCCGCGGTTTGGAGCACGAGCTTGTCGCTGTCCGCGAGAGCGTCCACGCGTGCCGCGAGTAACGACTGCACCGTGGCGGGGACGTCGAGGTCGGCAGCTGAGCTCGTCCGGCGGTACGCTCCGCGCTCCCCAGCCAGGGCGCCCGATGCGGCGAGCGCGTGTACGACCTCTTCGATGAAGAACGGATTACCCTGCGTGCGCTCGCGGATCAGCTCGCGGAGCTCGACGACGCTCGGATCGTGGCCGAGGAGGTCGCTGATCATCTCGCGCGTCGCTTCGCGCCCGAGCGGTGCGACGGAAAGCTGCTGGTAGTACGAGCGACCCATCCATGCGGCGTGGAACTCCGGCCGGAAGTTCAACAGGAGCAATGCCCGCGTCGTGCTGGCCACGTCGGCGAGCTCCGCAAGCAGCCGTTCGCTCTGCGGGTCGATCCAGTGGGCATCGTCGAGATGGACCACGAACGCACCGGCGGCGCCGCGGGCACGGAGCAGGCGTCGGAGTAAGCCTGCGACCGCACGCTCCTGCGCGAGGGGATCTCCCGCCGGCTCTGCCGAAGATGGATCCGACACGGCGAGGAGGTCGTGGGCGAGCGGCAGCGCGTCGACGAGCGAGGGGTCGAGCGCGACGAGACGTTCCGAGATCCTCTCACGTGCCAGATCCGGCTCCGCGTCCTGATTCACGCCGAGGGCGCCACGCAGGAGCTCGCGCAGCACGCCAAGGGGAGCCGTCCGTGCGTGCGACAGGCAGTGCACCTCGACGACGGGGAGGCTGCGTGAACGACAACGCTCGACGAACTCCTGGCACAGACGGCTCTTGCCGACGCCCGCCGCGCCCACGACACCCATCGCGAGGCCGTGCCCATCGAGTGCACGTCGCAGGCCGGCGTCGAGCGCGGTCAACTCGTCGCCGCGACCGACGAACCGCGTGAGACCGCGTGCGGCTGCCGCCTGGAATCGGGTTCGTGCCGTGCCTGCCCCGATCACCTCGTAGGCGTCGACCCCTTCGCTCAGACCCTTGATGGCCAGCGGGCCAAGCGATTTGACGGTGACAAAGCCCTCCGCCAGTCGCATCGTGTCGGCGGTGACGAGAATTGAACCCGGCAGCGCCGCCTGTTCCATCCGCGCGGCGAGGTGCGTCGTCTGACCGACTGCCGTGTAATCCATGTGGAGGTCGCTTCCGATCGAGCGGACGACGACCTCGCCCGAGTGCAGGCCGATCCGGACGTGGATCGGGATGTCTTCGACGCGCTGTCTCTCGACCGCGTATCGCTTGACCGACTCTTGCATTCTCAACGCCGCGTAGCAGGCCCGCACCGCGTGATCCTCGTGGGCAAGTGGCGCGCCAAAGAGCGCCATGACCCCATCGCCCATCACCTGGTTGACCGTTCCCTCATAGCGATGCACCGCTTCCATCATTCGTTCAAGGACAGGATCGAGAATCTTGCGCGCTTCTTCAGGGTCACGATCGGCGAGCAGCTCCATCGAGCCCTTGAGGTCGGCAAAGAGCACCGTCACCTGCTTGCGCTCACCCTCCAGGGCGCTCTTCGACGTGAGAATCTTTTCGGCGAGGTGCTTCGGGGTGTAGGACTCCGGGACAGCGAAACGTGCCGGCCCGGGACCGGCCGCTCCAGGGGGGGCAAGGAGCACTCCGCAGCCATCGCAGAACTTGCTTCCAGCCTCCACGTCGGCACCACAGCTCGAACAGACGTGAGCGAAGGTCGCCCCGCACTCTCGGCAGAATCGTGCCGCTTCACGGTTCTCCGCTTGGCACCGGCGGCACTTCATGCCGAGTCGGCGACGAACCGACTACCCTCGCCTGATCTCCTTGGTGACGGCCTGAGAGCTTCGACTGCTGGACCAGCCGGGGATGTAGGCCGAGAAGGCGCCGGCCCGGCCGCCGGCGGCGACCACAAGAATCTCGTCGGGCGAGGCGACGAGGCAGCGCAGCTTCGTCTCGTCGCCGGGCTGGATCGGGCCGGCCATACGCTGCGTGCGCTTGAGATGCGCGTGGGAGTTTTGCGTGTGCTCCCAGACGAACTGTCGTATGCGCTTCTTGTCCCAGCCGTCACCGGCGATCGTCCGCATGTGCTCGCCGGCGAGCACGAGCGCGTAGTGTGGCTGCCCCATCACGTTCCCCGAGATCCGCATGTCGTCGCACAACGTGGTGAGCACCCCTTCGGCGGTGTTGGAGAGCTGGTTGTAGAACTGGTGGGGCGCCTCCGCCGCCATCACGGTGACCGTGGACTGGTCGGCGCGAAAGCCGCGCTCGACGTGGAGCGGGGTCCACGGACTCTCCGCCTCGTTCTCCGCGATCACGTACGAGAGCTTGCCCGGGTGGCCGAGGGTTCCGCGATCGAGCGTCCCGGGCATGGAGCCGCAGACGTTTCGCATCACGAGACGCACCGCGCGGCCGATCGTGAGGTTCGCGCGCCAGCCGGGGCCGAAGAGGTTGTCGCCCGCGTTGACGTCGAGCTCGCGGGCGATCGGCCCGTTGACGATCATCAGCACGCCCGCGCCCGCCGTGGACGTCCCGGGGCCGTGGTAGCTCCAGCGTGGGTCGGCGATCCCCTCGACCGCCGCGACGACCACGGGCATGAAGTCGGGCGTGCAGCCCGCCATCACCGCATTGATCGCGACCTTCTCCGCCGTGATCGAGACCGCACGATGGGCGACGAAGCCGATCTCCTGCGTCGGGTCGAGCCGCGCACCCGCCAGCATCGCGCCGACGCGGTCGGCTGTCGGCGGTACGGCGGGCAAGCCGTCGGTCCAGCCCTGCCGGAAGCAGAACTCGATGGCGTCGCCGTCTTCGACTTGGTGGCGCGTGGCGGTGAGCTGAGCCGGCATGTCGTCCTCCCCTTTGCGGTTGGCGCCACGCTACCACCGCGGCGACCGCAGGTGCAACTGGAAGGCGTGGCGCCGGGCGACCGCGGGCCCGGCGGCGCTCGATCGGATGCCCGCCTGTCGCTCAGTCGCCGATGGTGACGGTGACCGAGCGCGTGGCCCCGAAGGTCGGGATGATCGCGGAATGTTTGCCCGGCCCTCCGGCGACGATCACCATGAGGTCGTCCGGGCTGGCGCAGAGCGCCACGTCCTCCGCGAGGAGCCGTCCCCTGAAGCGCTCGGGGTCGATCACCCCGAAGCGCTGGCGATTCTCCGGACTGAAGCGGTCGAGCCTCACGCGGGCGCGCTCCCAGATCGCCCGCTTGACGTCGGCCTTGGACCAGCCCGAGTCCGCGAACGTTCGCGCGTGCTCTGGGCCGAGGACGACGAGCGGCTCACCGCCGAGATAGACGTCGTTGCTCCCCGTCGTCGCCGCGGTGCCCGCGATCGCGAAGAGGAGCGCCTCGGCACTCGTCGAGCCGTGGTCGTTCACGTTGTGGGGCGCCTCCGAGCCGCACACGGTGACGCAACTCTCCGTCGCCCCGAACCCACGCTCGACGTGGAGCGGCGCCCACGGGCTCTCCGCCTCGTTCTCGGCCAGGCAGTACGAGTACTTCCCCGGATGGCCGAGTGTCGCCCGGTCCTCCCGTCCCGGCCGCGCGCCGCCGATATTCTGGAGGGTCAGGCGCACGGCGCGACCGATCACCGCGTTGGCGCGGTGGCCCTGGCCGAGCGCATTGGCGCCGGCGTTGATCGCGAGGTACCTCACGATCGGACCGTTGACGATGAGGAGTGGCGTGCACGGGTGCGTCGTCGTCTGGATCGCGTTCAGGTTGAAGCGCGGGTCGGCGAGCGCGCGGATCGCGGCGACGACGACCGGCAGGTGCTCGGGCAGGGCGCCCGCCAGCGCAAGGTTGGCCGCGATCGTCTCCAAGGTCGCCACGCCCCGGCGGGGTGCCAGCGTCGCGATCACCTCGGCGCGACGGGCCGCGAGGGCGCCGAGGATGCGCTCGACGCGCTCCGCCGTCGGTGGGAGCACGGGCATCCCGTCCGACCAGCCCTCGGTGAGGGCGAAGTCCTGGAAGAGGTCGATGTCCGCCGGCGCCCTGGCGATCGTGGTGGGGGTGGCCGACGTCAGCGCAGGCGGCGCGGGGTCGCGCGTGAGCGCGGCGATCACGCGATCGACGGCGTCGTCGGCCTTCGCGCGGGCGAGCTTCGGGTCGATACCCCCGAGCGGGTGCGGCACCGCGACGAGCCGGAGGTGCGGCACGCCGAGCGCCGCCGCGGCGGCCTCGGCGAGCGAGGCGAAGGCGTCGGTGCCCAGCACGGCGACCGGGACGCCGCGCGCCTCGATCTCCGCCGCGTCGTGGAAACTCCACGACGTGCAGGACCCTCAGTCGGCGGAGCCTGTGAGGACGACGTCCGACCCGGCGACGACCTCGGCGATCACCGTCGCGGGGCGTGACGCGCCTGGCTTCCGCCATACGGTGACCGGCCCGGCGCCCGCGCGCTCGACGAGCAGCTCCGCGACCCGGCCGAGCAGCACCTCGGCGTTGGGCTTCGAGTTGTCGAGGATGCCGACGCGGAGGCCGGCGAGGCTCCCGCCGCGCCGTGCGGGCGGCTTGACCTCGCCGGTCGTGGCGCCGAGCGGGCTCAGGACGTCGACGCGGCTCATCGCCCGGGAGTATAAGCCCGCGCGCGGCCGACCGCGAGGCCGGCCACCGCCGCGCCTGCGACCGCGAGGGCGGCGAGCGTGAGTGCCTCGGCGAACGCCGGCTGGAGGCCGACGACCGCCCGGCGCGCGGCGAAGACCGCCGCGAGGATCGTGACGCCCGTGACGACACCGACCGTCCGCGCCAGGAACGTGAGCCCTCCTGCCGCGCCCGCGTGGCGCGCGGGGAACGCCGCCATCACGCTCGCCATGTTCGGCACCTGGAAGAGGCCGAGCCCGAACCCGGCCGCGCCGAGCGCGAGCGCGACCGCGGCGAGCGGCGTCGCCGCATCAGCGCGGCTCAGCGCGCCGAGCCCGACCGCCTCGAGGGCGAGCCCCGCCACCATCGGCGCGCGGGCGCCCAGGCGATCGTTGAGCCACCCCGCGAACGGGGCCGCCGCCGCGGTGCCGAGCGGCGTCAGCATGAAGAGCACGCCGCCTGCCGAGGCCGACAGGCCCCGCACGCCGACGATGTAGAAGGGCGCCAGGAGCCAGATCGCGAAGATCGCTCCGTTGGCGACGAAGGACAGCCCGCTCGCGGTGAGGACCGGGGAGCGCAGGACGTCGCGCGCCGCGACGAGCGGGTGCGTGGATGCGCGCTCCCCGCGCCAGCGCACCAGCAGCGCCCAGGCGAGCGCGGCGAGCCCCGCCGGGACGCGCGCATGGAAGACCGCGCGCCAGCCGAGGGCGTCGATCAGGACGCCCGCGAGCACGGGCCCGGACGCGAAGCCGAGACCGATCGCCGCGTTGAGGAAACCGAGCCGGCGGCCGTGCAGGGACGCGGCGGCGCCGAGCGTTGCGAGCGCGGGCGCCGTGCCGTAGACGAGCCCCCCCGCGACCCCCTGCACCGCGCGCCCGACGAGGAGGAGAGGGAAGCTCGGCGCGAGACCGCAGAGGGCGAAACCGGCGACGGAGAGGGCAAGCCCCGCGCGGAACACGGGCACGTGGCCGATACGATCCGCCGCCGCGCCGGCGACGAACGACATGACGGCGTAGCTGCCGGTGTAGCAGATGATGACCCAGCGCACCCGCTCGGGCGGGGCGCCGAAGGCGGCGGCCATCGCCGGAAACGCGATGTTGACCATGGAGTCGAGCGAGACGACGAAGGCGCCCGCAGCCGCGACCCAGCGCACCATGCGCCGCGTATCATGACACGGCTTGCGGTTCCCGCTCGTTCCGGCAGTGCGAGCCGCAGGCGAGGCGAGTCTATAATCCTCATCATGGACCTCGAGCCCGGCGCCACCGCCGAAGTCACCACGACCGTCGGCCCTGACCGCACGGCGCACGCCATGGGGAACCACGGCGTCCACGTCTTCGCCACGCCCTTCGTCATCGGGCTCCTCGAGGACGCCGCGGCCGCGGTGCTCCGGCCCCACCTGCCGCCGGGCGCGGGCACGGTCGGCACGATGGTCGAGATGAAGCACCTCGCGGCGACGCCGGTGGGCATGAAGGCGCGCGCCAAGGCGACGCTGCTCGAGACCGACGGCAAGCGGTTTCTCTTCGCCGTCGAGGCGTGGGACGAGAAGGACAAGATCGCCGAGGGGCGACACGAGCGGTTCGTCGTCCCGGACCTCCAGAAGTTCCTCGCGCGCGCCATGGGCAAGAAGGCCGGCGGCTGATGCCGATCCAGGTCAACACGTCCGTCGTCGGCAAGGAGTACCCGCCCTTCCCGGTGACGGTGGAGCGCGGGAAGATCAAGGACTTCGCGCGAGCCATCGGCGATCTGAATCCGTTCTATCTGGACGATCGAGTCGGAGCGGCCTCCGAGTGGGGCGATGTGATAGCGCCGCCGACCTTTGCCGTGACCTTCCGCGACGAGCGCGCGGACGCGGGCGCGCTGCTCCGCGATCTCGGCGTCGACATCGCGCGCGTGCTCCACGGCGAGCAGGAGTTCGAGATCGTCCGGCAGCTCACCCCGGGTGAGACGTACCTCTGCCGGACGAAGGTCGTGGACATCTACGAGAAGACCGGCAAGAGCGGCCCCATGGCGTTCGTCGTTCGTGAGACCGCGATCACCGACCGGACGAACGAGATCGTCGCCACCATGCGAAACGTCATGGTGATCCGGCTCTGACGGGCCGATGAAGTACGCGAAGGTCTCCTTCGAGGACGTCACGGTCGGCGACGAGCTGCCGCCGCTCCACAAGGGCCCGATCGAGCAGATCCAGCTCACCCGCTACGCCGGTGCCTCGGGCGACTTCAACCCGATCCATCAGGACGACGCGTTCGCGCGGGCGGCCGGCATGGGCGGCGTCTTCGCGCACGGCATGCTGTCGATGGGCTTCGTCGCCCAGGCGCTGACCGACTGGGCGGGCGTCGGCACCGTGCGCAAGCTCGGCGTCCGCTTCGCCGCGCTCGTGCGGCTCCGAGACGTCGTGACCTGCCGGGGGCGCGTCCTCGCGAAGTCGTCGAAGGACGACGTCCACACGGTCGAGCTCGAGGTGTGGGCGGAGAATCAGCGCGGTGAGAAGGTCGTCTCCGGGCGGGCGACCCTCGCCCTCGCCGCACGCGCCTGACCCCGACTAGCCCCCGGGCACCTCGCCCCGCGCGGCGACCCACTCACGGAGCGCGTCGCGCGTGGACGGGAACGCGAGCTCCCCCCACGGGATCTCGGCCGGCCGCATCCACTCGAGCGCGTCGTTCTCGTCGCACGTCGTCAGCGCGCCGCCGGTGACGCGCGCCCGGTAGACGACGATCACGGGCGCCCCCGGATACGTGTACACGTTGTGCAGCCCCGTGAGGTCCACCTTGAGGCCCGTCTCCTCGAACGTCTCCCGCACGGCGGCGTCGGTCACGCTCTCGCCGAAATCGACGAAGCCGCCGGGGAACGTCCAGAGTCCGCGCCCGGGATTGATCGATCGGCGCGTCAATAAAATCGTGCCATCCTGCTCGGGGAGCGTGGCGCCAACGACCTTTGGGTTCAGGTAGAAGACGAACCGGCAGCGCGAGCACACGTGCTGCTCGCGCTGGTCCGGCGGGACCGGCTCGCGGACGGTCGGGGCGCCGCAGAGCGGGCAGAAGCGGACCGTGTGCGGCCCGAGGACGCCTGGCGCGGGGTCGTCGCTCACGTGCCCGAGTCTAGCACCGCGGCCTACCTTGACACTCGACGCGGCCGGGTGCTACAACCCGGCCGTCGCCTCGAAGCGGCTCCGACAAACCAGGAGGTTCCGTATGCGTCGCCGGACCATCGTCGTCACCACGCTCGCCGTCGTCCTCGGCGCCAGCGTCGCCCACGGCGAGACGCTCTCGGGCGAGTACAAGGTCGGCGTGCTCGAGCCTCTCACCGGCGCGCTCGCGGGCGAGGGCAAGCGCCACCTCGAGGGGTACGAGATCGTACGCGACCTGATCAACGAGCGCGGCGGCGTCATGGGCAAGAAGCTCGTGTTCGTGGTGGCCGACGCCCCCGACCCCACCGCCGCGGCGAGCGAGGCGAACCGCCTGATCACGCGCGAAGGGGTGAAGATCATCACCGGCACGTTCTCGTCGCGGCTCTGCGGCGCGGCGAGCGAAGCGGCTGCGCGTCACGACGTCATCTACTGGGAGACCTCGTGCGTCGACCCGCGGTTCAACAAGCGCGGCCTCGCGACCGTCTTTCGCACCGAGATCGATGCCACCGGCTTCGGCTGGTACAACATCGAGTTCATCGCCAAGCACCTCGCCCCCCGCTTCAACCTGAAGCCGAACCAGCTCAAGATCGCCTTCCTCTCGGAGGACTCCTCGTACGGCCAGGGCGTGACGGAGTCGGCGCGGCTCCGGGCGAAGCAGGAGTTCGGGATGCAGGAGGTGGCGGCCGAGTACTACTCCTTCACCTCCATCAACGACTTCACGCCGATCATCACCCGGTTCAAGCAGCTCAACCCCGACGTGGTCCACCACATCGGCTACACCAACGACGCGCCGCTCTTCTGGCGCCAGGCCCGCGAGCAGAACTTCCTCTTCAAGGCGCTCGTCCACGCGGGCGCGACCGGGTACGGCTCACCCGACTTCGGCCGGGCCCTCGGCAACGACGCCAACGGCGTCTTCGCGCTGCTCGAGCCGGGCCCCGGTTTCCGCCTCGAGGCGCTCAAGCCCGAGGGCCAGAAGCTCGAACGCGAGTTCCGCGAGGCCGTCCAGAAGCGGACCGGCTCCTACCCGCTCGGTGGCCACCAGCTCGCCGGGAGCGGGCTCTGGCTCCTCAAGGTCGTGCTCGATCGGGCGAAGAGCGACGACCTCGCCAAGTTCCGCGACGCCGTGATGTCGCTCGATCTCCCCGTCGGCTCGATGATCAACGGCTGGGGCGTGAAGTTCGATGCGAACGGCCAGAATTCGAACGCGCGGGTCCAGCACTACATGCTCCAGTGGCAGAACGGCCAGCTCGTCACGGTCTGGCCGGAGGAGTTCACGACGAACCGGGCGAAGTGGATTCCGCTCGGCGCCTGGGACGCGCGCAAATAGACGTCCTCGCGCAGCTGGGGGTCTCGACCGTCCTCCTCGGCGGGATCTATGCGCTGATCGCCGTCGGCCTCACGCTGATCTTCGGGATCATGCGCGTGGTCAACTTCGCCCACGGCGAGTTCCTCATGCTCGGGATGTACGCCGCCTTCTGGGCGTACGATCTCGCCGCGCTGGACCCGTATCTCGTCCTGCTCGGGGCCATCCCGCTCTTCTTCGCGGTCGGCCTTCTGACGTACGTGCTGGTCATGCGGGGCGTCATTCATGCCTCCCACAACGCCCAGATCTTCACGACCGTCGGGCTGTCCATCGCGCTGCAGAACGTCGCGCTCGTCGTCTGGACGGGGGACTTCCGCACGCTGCGGCCGTGGCACTCCTCGGTCGTGATCCGCGTGCTCGGCACGGCGTTCAATCTCTCCCAGGTGGTCGCGTTCGCCATCGCCGTCGCCCTCACGCTCGCCCTCTTCGCCTTCATGAAGTGGACCCATTCCGGCCGGGTCATGCGCGCCACCGCGCAGGACCACGACGCCGCGACGCTGATGGGCATCGACACCGACCGCGTCTACCGCCTGACGTTCGCGATCGGGATCGCGTGCGTGGGCGCCGCGGGCGTACTGGTGTCGCCGCTCTACGCCGTCTACCCCACGGCCGGGCTCCAGTTCGTCCTCCTCGCCTATGTCGTCGTCGTGCTCGGGGGTCTCGGCGACATGGTGGGGGCGATGCTGGGGAGCCTGATCGTGGCGGCGGTGGAAGTCCTCGGCTCGTACGTCTTCGGCGTGGCCTGGAAGGAAGTCTTCTACTTCGTCCTGTTCATCGCCGTGCTCGTCTTCCGCCCGGCCGGGCTCTTCGGCCAGCGCGGCGCCGAGACGCTCGGGGTGTGATGACATCGTTTCCGCCCCGGCGCTGGGCCGCGCTGGCGCTCCTCGGCGTCGCCACCCTCCTGCCGCTGGTCGTGCGCGATGCGTTCGTCCTGGACAGCCTGATCCTGATCCTCATGTGGGGGGCGCTCTCGGCCGCCTGGAACGTGGCGGGCGGCTATGCGGGCCAGGTCTCGCTCGGCCACGCCGCCTTCTTCGGCATCGGCGCCTACTCCACCGCCCTGATGACGGCGCGTTTCCAGCAGAGCCCGTGGCTCGGGCTCCTCCTCGGGGTCGTGCTCTCGATCGTCGCCGGCGGGGTGATCGGCTACCTCTCGAACCGCCTCCGCGGCCCCTACTTCGCGCTCTCCACGATCGCGTTCTCGCAGGTGCTCCTGATCCTCGCGAGCCGCTGGCGCGGCTTCACGGCCGGCTCGGAGGGGATCCCGGTCCCCTTCCGTCGCGGCTTCTGGACGCTCGGCCTGAGCCACGTCGCCTGGGTCTACGTGGCCCTCGGCGTCGCGCTCATCTACTACGGCGTCGAGGCCTGGCTCGAGAGCTCGCGCCTCGGCTACCAGCTCGCCGGCGTCCGCGAGGACGAGGACGCCGCCGAGGCGCTCGGCATCGCGAGCCGCCGATTGAAGATCCACGCGGTGACGCTCAGCGCCGCGATGACGTCGGTCGGCGGCACGCTCTGGGCGCAGTACGTCGGCTTCGTCGACCCGTTCTACGTCTTCTCGATCGACCTCTCGATCAGGTTCGCGCTGAACACGATCATCGGGGGGATGGGCACCGCCCTCGGCCCCTTCCTCGGCTCGATCCTGATCACGTCGCTCGAGACGTACCTGCGCGCGACCTTCTCGGGCCTGAAGACCGGGTTCGCCGGAACCTATCTCGTCATCTACGGCACGGCCCTCATCCTCGTCGTCCGGTTCGCCCCCGAGGGCTTGACCGGCCTCGCCGATCGCCTTGGAGCCTGGAGAGCCCGTGCTGACGCTTGAGGGGGTGACGAAGCGCTTCGGAGGTCTCACGGCGGTGCGCGCGGTGAGCCTCGACGTCCGCCGGGGCGACCTCCTCGGGATCATCGGACCGAACGGCGCCGGCAAGACCACGCTCTTCAACGTCATCGCGGGCTACTACCGTGCCGACGGTGGCCGCGTCGTCTTCGAGGGCCGGGACGTGGGCGGCCGGCCCCCGCACGCGATCTGCCGCCTCGGCCTCACGCGCACGTTCCAGCTCGTGAAGCCCTTCGGCAACCTCTCGGTCGCGGACAACGTGATGATCGGCGCGCTCACGCGGCTCGGCAGCGTGCGCGCGGCGCGCCTCGAGGCCGAGCGCGTGGTCGAGACGTGCGGCCTCGCCCCGCACGCCGGTGCGCGCGCCAGGGCGCTGCCGATCGGGCTCCGCAAGCGCCTCGAGGTCGCGCGGGCGCTCGCCACGCGGCCGCGTCTCCTCCTGCTCGACGAGGTGATGGCGGGCCTCACCCCGTCCGAGCTCGCGGGGATCGTCGAGCTGATCCGGCGCCTGCACGCCGACGGCCTGACGCTGATCGTGATCGAGCACATCATGGCGGCGATGATGCGTCTCGCCGAACGCATCGTCGTGCTCCACCACGGCGAGGCGATCGCCGAAGGCACGCCGGGCGAGGTCGCGCGCGACCGCCGCGTCATCGACGCCTACCTCGGCGAGGAATTCGTCCTTGCTCAGGCTTGACGCGATCGACGCCTTCTATGGCGATGTGCAGGCGCTCGCGGCGGTCTCGCTCGAGGTGGGCCAGGGCGAGATCGTCGCGCTCGTCGGCGCCAACGCTGCGGGCAAGTCCACCACGCTGCGCGTCGTCTCCGGCCTCGTGGCGCCGCGGCGGGGACGCGTCCTCTTCGGCGGCGAGGATCTGACCCCCGTCGCCGCGCATCGGAGGGTCGAGCGCGGGATCGTCCAGGTGCCGGAGGGGCGCCGCCTGTTCCCCTTCATGAGCGTCGTCGAGAACCTGCTCCTCGGGGCGCACCCGGCGCGCGCGCGGGCCGAGCGCGCGTCGACGGTCGAGTACGTCTACTCGCTGTTCCCCGTCCTCGCCGACCGGCGGACGCAACTCGCGGGCTCGCTCTCGGGCGGCGAGCAGCAGATGTGCGCGATCGGCCGTGCACTCATGGCCCGCCCCCGCGTGCTCATGCTCGACGAGCCGACGCTCGGCCTGGCGCCCGTGCTCGTCTCGAGGATCTTCGAGACGGTGCGGGCGATCAACGCGGACGGTGTCACGGTCCTGCTGGTGGAGCAGAACGTCCGCCAGGCGCTCACGCTCGCCCACCGGGCGTGCGTGCTCGAGAGCGGGAAGCTCGTGCTCCAGGGGCGGGCGCGCGAGCTGCTGGGCGACGAGCGGCTCAAGCGCGCGTATCTAGGATTGTAGGCACATGCGCATCGACCGGGCGCGACTCGAGGGATCTATCGAGGGCCTGGGCAGGATCGGCGAGACGCGTGGGCGCGTTACTCCGCGGGTGGCAACGCGTCGCCCGTGACGTACGGGACGGCGTGCGCCAGCCGGTGACGCACGGCGAGCCGTCCCACGACCGGCAGGTGGTCCGAGGCCACGCGGGCGATGCGGCTCCGGTGGACGTGGAACTCTCGGCCCTGGAGCTCGACGTCCCAGTAGATCCGGTCGAGCGCGAACAGCGGGAACATCGCCGGATGCGTGCGCCGCATCCGGCGCATCGGCGACGAGAACTCGCGCCGCAGGACGCGCGTGATGGGACCGCGGTGCCATTCGTTGAAGTCGCCGAGGAGCACGCGCGGCCCGACGAGCCGCGCGGAGTCACGGATGAACCGGCCGAGCAGCTCGAGCTGCTGACGTCGCTCGGAGAGTGCCAACCCCAGGTGGCAGTTGAAGACGTGGAGCGGCGTGCCCTTCACGTCGAGATCCACTCGCAAGGCTCCGCGGGGCTCGCGCGCACCCCGGGACAGGTCGCGCCGCTCCGAGCCGAGGATGGGCAGGCGTGTGAGCACGGCGTTGCCGTAGATCCCCGTGCCGTGCGCGCGCGTCGCGCCCATGATGAGCTCCATGCCGAGCTTCATCGCGAGATACGCCGCCTGGTCGCCGGCGCCCCCGCCGGCCTCGCGGATCACTTCCTGGAGCCCCACGACGTCGGGCCCCGTCTCGGTGATCACGTCGGCGATCCGGTCGAGGTCCAGGCGGCGGTCGAGGCCGACGCCCCGGTGGATGTTGTAGCTCACGACCGTAAGGGGGATCACGCCGCCTCGCGGGCGTGGAGGAAGTGCGCGTACAGCTCGACCGGATGAGCGATCGTCGACGGGAGCGTCACGGTCGGCGGATGGATGACGAACGTGTGCAGCTCGTCGTACGACGTTCCGGCATGCGCGCCGACCTCGTCCACGAACGACACGTGACCCTCGGGCGCGTCGATCCCGTAGACGACGAGGTCGCCAGCGCTCTCCATCGCCATCAGGTCGCGGAGGCCTTCGAGGACTCGGTCCAGGTCGTCGCGGCCGGCGAACGGCCCGGTCCCGAGCTCGTGGAGACGATAGCACTTGCCGCGCCAGGCGCAGACGGGCCCGTCGGCGGCGCGGGCCAGCACGAACCCGATCCCGGGGCTCCGCGAGAGCTCCTCCGCGAGCCCCGGGAAGCGCTCCTCGATCCACGCGATCTCCACCGGCGCCGCGACCTCCCGGAAGTAGACGAACGCGTTCGGCCCGGCCGACACGACGCGGATCCCGCCGTGCTCGCGGACCCCACGCGTCCCGCCGAGGACCCAGGGGAAGTCCCGCTCGAGGTAGTTCACGAAGCGCTGGAAGAACCCGGGCGCCCGGTGGGCGCGATACGCGGCGAGCCCGCGCGCGACGCGCCGCGCGCGACCGGCGAGCGCGGGCTCCGCGTGCACCGCGAGCGGATCGAGGAAGTCGTCGAAGAGGGCCTGCTCGATGGGCTTGCCGCCGGAGAGGCGCACGTACGGCGTGCACTGAGCCTGGCCGTGGTCGGACAGGACGTAGAGGTCGTAGTGGTGCTCCGGAACGCGCCGCAGGACGCGCCAGAGCCGGTGGATCGAGCGGTCGACGCGACGGAGGGCACGGAGCGCGCGCCGGTGACGCGGGCCGTGCGCGTGCGCGACCACATCGTAGTCGAGGTAGTTCACGTAGACCGCCGGCGCGCCCGCGTACAGGTCGCGCGCGACGACCAGCGTGAACAGCTCGCGGAGCCACACCGAGATTCCGACCTTGATGGCGAGCCAGCGCCATCCCCGCGCGGTCTCCCTGACCGGGTCGGCGACGAGGCGGAGGAGGGCGCGGGCGAGCTCGATCCCGGAGAGCACGCAACACTTCACGAGGACCCAGCCGACGACGACGAGCTGCGAGACGAGGCAGAGCAGGCCCGCGCCACTCGGCCGCCGCATCATCGCGAAGGTCAGGAGGTTGCTCGTGGCGCCGCCGGTGAACACGCAGCCGTAGGCGCTGCCCTCCGCAAGGATGCCGCGGCGGCCCTGCGCGTGCGCCGCCTCGACCCGGAGGGCGTCCTGCCCCCGCGGGAAGTAGACATCGGCGTGGCGACGTTTGTCGTGGTAGTGGAAGCCGGGGATGTCCGGCCGCACGCCGTACATGACCGACATCTGGAAGGCCGGCGTCGAGGTGGGCAGGCCGACGCTCATCGGCGTGAGCCGCCAGCCGCGCCGCCGGACGAGCCACGCGAGGAAGGGCGCCGTGCCGTCGGCGAGCGCCTGTGCGAGCACCGCGCGCGACAGGCCGTCGATCTGCACGATCAGCACCCGGCGGCGCGTCGCCTCGGGTGCCCGGCCGCGGTGGAGCCGCCGCACGACTCGGTCGAGCCCCCGCTGCAGGCGCAGGACGAGGTCATCGAGGGACATTCGAGACCTAGTGTAGCCGCCCTGGCCCGCCTTCCGGAAGCGTCCTGACGCGCTCCCGACCTGCCACGGCGCTCGGCGAGACTGCCGTGTTGTACTATCGGGTCGGTGTGGTTCAGCCGCTGATCGGCCGGGTCCGGGAGTTCGTCGAACGTGAGGTGCGCCCGAGCGCCGCGGCGCTCGAGCACGCCGATCGCTATCCTCACGAGCTCGTCCGACGCATGCGCGACCTCGGCCTCTTCGGCGCCCTCGTGCCCGCGGCCTACGGTGGCCTCGGCCTCGACGTCACGACGTACGCCCGGCTCGTCGAGGAGCTGTGCCGCGGCTTCATGTCGCTCGCCGGCGTGATCAACAGTCACACGATGGCCGCGCTCATCGTTCTCCACCACGGCACCGAGGAGCAGCGCCGACGCTTCCTCCCCCGCTTCGCACGCGGCGAGGCGCGGGGCGGCCTCTGCCTCACCGAGCCGCACGCCGGCTCGGACGTGCAGGCCATCCGGACCGTGGCGCGCCGGGCGGGGGCCGACTACGTCATTTCCGGGACGAAGATGTTCGTGACCAACGGTCGCGAGGGCAACACGTTCGCGCTCCTGGCGCTGACCGATCCGACGGCCGAGCCGCGCCACCGTGGCATGTCGTGCTTCGTCGTCGAAAAGGGCCACCCCGGCTTCCGCGTCGCCAAGTCCATCGCGAAGCTCGGCTACAAGGGCGTGGACACCGCCGAGCTCCTGTTCGAGGAGTGCGTCGTGCCGGTGGCGAACCTCGTGGGAGGCGTCGAGGGACGCGGCTTCGGGCACGTGATGAGCGGTCTCGAGATGGGCCGAATCAACATCGCCGCGCGCGCGGTCGGTGTCGCCCAGGCGGCGTACGACGACACCCTCCTGCACCTGGCGGGCGCGTCCGGCGAGCCACCTCCGGCGCTCGCGGACATGGCGACCAGGCTCGAAGCCGCGCGCCTCCTCACCTACTGGGCGGCGGCCATGAAGGACCGCGCCGAGCGTTGCGATCTCGAGGCTGGCATGGCGAAGCTCTTCGCGTCGGAGGCGGCACAGGAGCTGGCCGTGACGGCGCTCCGGTTGCACGGCCCGGGCGGCACGCGCGCCGATCGTGCCGTCGAGCGCCACTACCGCGACACGCCGCTCATGATCATCGGCGAGGGCACGAACGAGATCCAGCGGACGCTCATCGCGCGACAGCTCGTGGACCGACACGGCGAGCGCCTCGGCGCCCTCACCTCGCGCGAGGGCGAGCCCCGCGAGCGACGCGAGATGGTGCTCGCCGTCCGCCAGTTCGTGGACAAGCGCGTGGCCCCCGTGGGCCAGGAACTCGATCGTGCGGGGGCCTACCCGGCGGAGCTCGTCGCGGCGCTCGCCGAGCTCGGTTTCCTCGGCGCCGCCGTGCCTCAGGAGTTGGGAGGCCTCGGGCTCGACCCGCGGACCTACGCGATCCTCGTCGAGGAGCTGGCGCGCGGCTCCGCGGCTCTCGCCACCGTCGTCGCCGGGCACGCGGCAGTGGCGCACGCGCTCGCGCGGCTCGGCACCGACGCGCAGAAGCGCCGGGTGCTGGCGCCAATGGCGGGCGGAGAAGCCCTCTGGATGTGGGAGGGCAGCGGCGCGCCTGCGGCGGTCCGCGTCGGCGACGGCTGGCGTCTCGACGGCACCGCCCCGCCCGTGGACAACGCGTCACGCGCGGCCGGGTTCCTCGTCGGAGCGCGCGTCGACGGGGGCACCGTCGCGCTCCTCGTCGGTCGCGACACGCCGGGCGTACGACTCGGCGAGCCCGTCGCCACGCTCGGCCTTCGCGGCGTGGACCCGTGCGCGCTGATCTTTGACGACGTCAGGCTCCCGGCGAGCGCCGTCGTCGGCGCCCCCGGGCGCGGCGACGAGTCGATCACCGCCGCCCTCGCCCTCGCGCGCCTCGGCGCCGCCGCCACCGCCGTCGGCGTGGCCCAGGCGGCCTTCGAGGCGGCGCTCCGCTACGCGCAGCAGCGCACGGCGTTCGGCAAGCCGATCGCCCAGCATCAGGCCATCCAGCTCAAGCTCGCCGACATGGCGACGCGGATCACCGCGGCGCGTCTGCTCACCTACGAGGCCGCCGACCGCGGGCTCGACCCCGACCGGCTCGCGATGGCGAAGACCTACGCCTCGGAGACGGCGTACGACGTCACGCTGGAGTCGATGCGGACGCACGGCGGCTACGGCTACACGGCGGAGTTCCCGATCGAGCGCTACTACCGCGACGCCGCGCACCTCCTGGTGGCGCCGACGGGCAACGACGCCGAGCGTCGCGCGCTCGCCGCGCGGCTCGCCCGGGCGCCACGTCCCGCGACGGGGGCCGATCCCGTCGGGCGCTGACCCGGCGGGGCTCCCAGGAGGAAGCTCGTTGGCCTACGGACGTTACCTCGAGGAGTTCAGGGTCGGCGAGGTCATCCGCCACTGGCCCGGGCGAACGATCAGCGAGGCGGACTGCACCTGGTTCGCCCTCCTGACGATGAACCAGCACCCGGTCCACTCGGACGCGAACTACGCCGAGAAGTACACCCAGCACAAGCAGCGTCTCGTCCTGGGGCCGCTCGTCTTCTCGATCGGGATCGGCATGACCGTGGCGGACGTGTCGGGACGCGCCATCGCCAACCTCGAGATCGAGAAGATCACCCACGACGCGCCGGTGTTCATCGGCGACACGCTCTACGCCGAGTCGACCGTGCTCGACACGCGCGAGTCGAAGCGGGGCGACCGCGGGACGGTCACCGTGGAGACGCGCGTGCGGAACCAGAAAGACGAGCGTGTCATGACCTTTCGCCGCACGGCGCTCGTGCCGAAGAAGAACCACGCGACCCTCGGCGAAGGAAGGCTTTCGACATGAGCTTCGACCCCGGCCTGTTCCGCGCCGTCAGCCTCGACGACTTGACCATGCCCGGCGGCTGGTGCGTCTCGAGCGGCCAGACGTTCCTCTACACGCCGGAGGAGCAACGGCTCATGCACACGGTGCGGGCCTTCGCTCAGCGGGAGATCCTGCCGACGTCCGCCGCGGCGCACCGTCGGGTGAAGGAGATCAAGGCCCAGCACCCTCCGGGGCCCGAGCGGCGTCGCCTGCTGCGCGAGCTGGCGCGCGCGTACCTCGCGCTCATCGGGGAGGCGGGCCTCAGCGGCGCGCTCTTCCCCGAGGCGTACGGCGGCAACGGCCGGGGCGTCGTCGCCGAATGCATCGTCGACGAGGAGCTCGCGGCCGCGGGCCACCCGGGCGACACGATACGGTCGGTCTCGCTGACGCTGGGCACGATCTCGATCCTTCGATACGGCACGGAGGCGCAGAAGCGGCGGCACATCCCGCCGCGCCTCCGGGGTGAGGAGCTCGCCGCGATCGCGATCACCGAGCCCCAGATCGGCAGCGACACCTCACGCATGCAGACGCGCGCCGCCCTCCAGGGCGACCGCTGGGTCATCAACGGCCAGAAGCGATTCATCACGGGCGGCGGCCTCGCCGACTTCGTGACGCTCTTCGCGATCACCGACACGGCGACGCACCCGCACAAGGGCATGTCCACGTTCATCGTGCCCATGGATCACCCGGGCGTGACGATCCGGCGGCAGCTCGACGAGGTCATCATGGCCGACTGGATGGACAACGCGCTCATCGAGTTCAACGACGTGGACATTCCCCGCGAGAACCTCCTGGGGCCCCTCAACGGCGGCTACCACGTCCTGATGGACGAGCTCGACACCGAGCGCGTGACCTACTGCATGGCGGCGCTCGGCAGCGCGCGCCGTGCCCTAGAGGTCGCCGCGGAGTATGCGACCAAGCGTGTCCAGTTCAAACAGCCGATCGCGATGTTCGAGGGGGTCTCCTTCAAGCTCGCCGAGATGTACACGTACCTCGACGCCGCGCGGCAGCTCGTCTACCGGACGGCTAAGATGATCGAGGCGGGCGTGCCGGCCCAGCGCGAGAGCGCGGTGACCAAGCTCTTCACCGCCGAGGCCGTCTGGAAGATCGTGGACCACGCGATGCAGGTCCTGGGCGGGATCGGCTACACGACCGACTTCCCGGTCCAGGCGATCTTTCGCAACGCGCGCCTCATGCGGATCGGCGCGGGCTCGGACGAGATCATGAAGTTCCTCATCGCGCGGGAACTCCTCAAGGAGGTCAAGGGGTAAACTGGTCCAGGGGGCGGCGGTATGGTCGAACAGGTCGTCCCGAAGCCCGAGACCGAGGACGTCGTCGCCGAGGCGGTCGCCCCGCCGTGGATGACGATCCTGCACAACTGCGACTGTCACACCTTCGAGCAGGTGGTGAAACAGCTCCAGAAGGCCATCGCGTGCAGCGAGGCCGAGGGCTGGGAGATCGCCTGGCAGGTCCACAACACCGGGAAGGCCGTCGTCAAGATCGGCCCCGAGGCCGAGTGCGTCCGCGTCGGGAACATCCTCGCGTCCATCGGCCTCGTCGTCACCGTCGTCCAGTCCTGAGTGGGTCGGAGCCGGGGGGCGACCAGTCCCTCAGTCCGACGCGACCAATGCGAGCACGGCGAAGGCCGTCGCCGCATCGGACATGAACATCCTCCGCCAGGGTTCGCCTTTCTCGCCACCGTGTTCGCGGTCAAAGTTGAGCGAGTATGCCCGCCACGCGGGGCGGATCCCTTGACTGACCTGAACGTCCTCCTGGTGAGCCCTGAGCCACTGGACACCCTTTCTCACCACCGGCTGATCGACCGGCACGCCCGCTTCTCTGAGCGTGTACACGATGAGCCCGGTCGCGAAGCCGTCCGCCTTCGCCAGGAGCGAGGCGTCGACCGTTCCGGGCGCCCGGGCGCGCCAGGCGGGCTTGCTCCACCTCCACGTGCCCAGCGTGTGCAGGGACCAGCCCCCATCGTCCCGCTGTCGACTCTGGATCTCCGTGATCAGCGCCTCCCGTTGCGCTGGTGTGAGCACGTCGTTCAGCCGAGTCGACGCCAGCAGCAGCCATATCCGGTTGAGAAGGCTTTGCGCGGCGTAGTTGTCCGCCAGATAGCCGCGCAGCTTGCCGAGGCCAACCGTCGCGTCGGTCGCCTGAGTCGTGGAGGACGCGGTGCCGACCGCCAGGGCCGCGAGGGTGGCGCCATAATAGGTGGCGTCAACGCTCTCGAACGGCTCGAGTCCGAAATCGAGCCAGTCCCACGCCCCGTCGGACCGTTGGATCTCCCACAAGTGCCGGAGGGCCTTTCGTGTGGGCTCGCTGGCATCTCGACGATGGTGCTCGGCATCCGCTCTCGCGAGGATCAGGGCGTTGAGCACGGCTTCGGTACCACGAGACTCGGTCTTCTTCCGCTCGTCGGAATCGTAGTAGAGCTGATGAGCGTCGTAGGTCTCCACGCGCCTGGTGACGTCCTCGAGCACGCGCACTTCTTGCGGCGTTGGGCGGCTCACGTGCATCGCCCGCCGCAGGGCGGGCCGCGCGAGCACATACGGGAGGGTCGTGTGACAGGAGACACACGCCGCCTTACCCTGACCCGTCTGCAGCTGTTTGGCCCTGGCGAGCCAGGTGTCCATCTGCTCGTCCAGATACCTCGCGGCGCCCTCCCGATTCCAGCCGCCACGCCCGGTGGGGGACTCCTGAGGATCCACCCCGCGCGCGGTGAATCCCAAGAAGAGGGTCGCGACCACGACGGTGAGGGCCAGCCTCATCGCGCGCGGTCCCGCATGACGATCACATCACGGGGCCGATGATCCACGGCGCGAACTCCTCCTCGCCGACACCGGAGAGCTCGCTCTTGCTCTTCTTGCCGGACGCCACGGCGACGACTTCCTCGAAGATCTGCCGGCCGACGACCGGCAGCGGCGTGCCCTCGAGGATCACGCCGCAGTTGATGTCCATGTCCTCCTCCATGTGGCGGTACACGAGGGAATTCGTCGCGAGCTTGATGGACGGCACGGGCTTGCACCCGAAGACCGAGCCGCGCCCGGTCGTGAAACAGATGATGTTGCAGCCGCCGGCGACGAGGCCGGTGATCGACACGGGATCGTGGCCCGGCGTGTCCATGAAGACGAAGCCACGGGTCGTGATGGGCTCGCCGTAGAGGAAGACGTCCATCATGGGCGTCGTCCCGCCCTTGGTCACGCCGCCGAGGGACTTCTCGAAGACCGTGGTGATGCCGCCCGCCTTGTTGCCGGGTGCGGGATTGTTGTCCATGGCCTCGATGCCACGGCAGTACCACTCCCACCATTTGTAGCGGTCAATGAGCTTCTTGGCGACGCCCTCGTTGATCGCGCGCCGGATCAAGAGGTGCTCGGCGCCGTAGATCTCGGGCGTCTCGGCGAGGACGCCGGTGCCGCCGTAGCGCACCAGCTCGTCCACCGCCCAGCCGAGCGCGGGGTTCGCGGTGATGCCGGAGTTGCCGTCGGACCCGCCACAATTCGTCGCGAGCACGAGCTCCGAGACCGGCTGCCTCGTTCGCCTGGCTGCGTCGGCCCGCGGCAGGAGCTTCGCGACCTCGGCGGCGGCGCGCTCGACCGTCTTCCGGATGCCGCCCGCCTCCTGGATGTTGACGATGAAGGGCTTGCGCTCGGGGTACCCGGGCGCCGCCATCCGCTGGCGCTCGACCATCACGGCCGACTGGTTCACCTCGCAGCCGAGGCCGATCAGGATGTAGGCGGCGACGTTCGGGTGCTTGGCGTAGCCGGCGAGCACGCGCTGGAGCGCCAGGTGGTCCTCGCCGAAGAGCTTCGTCCCGCAGCCCGATTTGTGCGTGATCGCGAGCACGCCGTCCACGTTCGGGTAGTCGCGCTGGACGTCGCGAAACTTGTCCTTGACGAACGCGCTGACGCTCGCCGAGCAGTTCACGCCGGAGATGATCGCGACGTAGTTCCGCGTCCCCACGCGCCCGTCCTCCCGCTTGAACCCGTCGAAGGTGCGCATCGCCTCGGGCGGGTAGGGCTCGACCGGGTGCACGTCGGTGCAGAACTCGTACTCGCGCTGGAGCTCGCCGACGGAGAGGTTCTGGGTGTGGACGTGGTCGCCCGCCTCGATGTCCTGCGTGGCGAAGCCGATGACCTGGCCGTAGCGGCGCACCGGAGCGCCCGTTCTCACCCGTCGCCGTGCGACCTTGTGGCCGGGCTTGATGTCGTGCCGCACCTCGATCCGCGCGGGACCGTCCTCGAGGATCGTGCCCGTGGCGAGCTCTTTCTTCGCGATCGCAACGTCGTCTTCGGGCCTCAGCACGATGGCTCGCTCGGTCAGCGGGAATGTCGCCATGGCGTTCCTCCGGCCTCTCACTATACCGGATTCGCCAGGCCCCTCAAGGCTCGGCTTGGAGCGGGTGATCGGTCCGGGCGCGCGCAAGCTCGCGGAAGACGTTCTCGTACCCGGGCGGCGAGAGGGTGAACGTCAGCCGAAGCTCGACGGCTCCGACGTTCTCGATCGAATGAGAGACGTCGACCGGAACGAACACTGCGGTCTCCGGACCAACCTCGTGCGGGACGTCGCCAACCGTAATCCGCGCACGCCCCTGGTAGACGAACAGGATCTCCTCATAGGGATGCCGATGCGTCGGCACGCGCCCGCCGGGCGGCAGGTTCTGCGCGCCCATCGTGAACGCCCTGGTTCCCGTCGTCCCGGGTTCCACGAGGATCTCGACCGGGCGACCGCCATTCTCGCCGCCTCCGAGCCAGAGCATCTCACCGTTCCCGCGCCGAATGACGTTGTTCATCACTCCACCTCCTCCTCGACTCGTCCCGGAACAAAAAGATGTCTACCGCAGCCCAATCCCCCGAGCCATGAAGCTTGCGACGAACACGATCACGACAACGAGGCCCATCTGCACGTGGTTGATGACGTGCAGACGGGGCGCCGCCCCGGTGTCCGGGGCCTCGCCTCGTCGAAGCGCACGCCGCCATCGAATGAAGGTCACCATCGGCCAGACTTCGAGCAGGACCACCGTCGCGAAAAGTACCATCTTCAGCCAGAACAGCGGCGAGGCGAGGTAGAAGGCGGTCCCTTTCTCGAGACCCCCGAACGCGCGCGCGAGGCCCGTCGCGAGCCAGAGCGCCGCGGCGATCCCCCAGACGGTGTCGGCGGCGAAGAGTTGCTGGAGCCCCGGGCGGTCGAGTGGGCCCCTGAGAGCGCGCCCGCGGAAGAAGACGCTCGGCAGGCCAAGCGCGAGCGCAAGGACGTGGAGAGCGGAGACGATCGCCGGGATCATGGTCTTGTCACGGGCCAGCTCGCGACCATCGCCCGAGTCGCCTCAAGCTGCGCCAGGTGTTCGAGGTCGTGGTCGACGAGGTAACGGGCGTAGGCCTCGATCGTCAGCGTGCCCCGCGTCGGCGTGGTCCCGATGCGCTGCCAGTCGGCCTCGCCGAGATTCTCCAGGAACGCGACGGTCTGGCGCCGCACCTGACGGAACGCCGCGAGATCCCCACCGAAGTCTGGGGAAGCGGGCTTGGCTGGGTCACCTGTCCGATTGGTGGCCGAGGATGGGAACCTGGGGGCCGGCTCGAGCAGCATGCGCTTGAGCCGGGGGAAAATCACCTCCCGCTCGCCTACCAGGAGGTGATTCAGAACCTCTGCCATGGACCACTCGCCCTCCTTGGGCCGCCGCGCCAACTGGGTCGTTGACAGACCATGGGCGAGGCGCTCTATCCGGTCGGGTGTGGTACGGAGCGTCTCCAGCAATGTGTGGCGTCCAACTATACCGGATTGGACCCCTGGATGCGCAGCACGACGGGCGGCTCGGTCTCGAGTTGAACCGTGGTGTGGTCGATGCCGAACCGTGCGTGCAGGACCGCGTGCAGCTCGCGGAGCAGCCGGTCGCTCTCGCCGACGTCCGCGACGACCACGTGGGCGCTCATCGCCTCGCGCCCCGACGTCAGCGTCCACACGTGCAGGTCGTGCACGCGCCGCACGCCGTCCACGCGGACGATCGCCGCCTCGACCTCCGCGAGGTCGAGGTGCGTCGGCGTCCCCTCGAGCAGGACGTTGACCGCCTGGAGCAGGAGCCCCCACGTGCGCGGCAGGATGATGAGCGCGATCGCGACGGACGCGAGCGGATCCGCGAGGGCCCAGCCGGTCCCGACGACGACGAGCGCGGCCACGACGACGCCGACCGAAGAGAGGGCGTCGCCGAGGACGTGCAGGTACGCGCCCCGAACGTTGAGGCTGCTGCCCGCGTCCGCGTGGAGGAGCCAGGCGCATCCGAGGTTCGCGGCGAGCCCGACGACCGCGACGGCGAGCATCGGCCCCCCGAGCACGTCCGGGGGCGCCCGCAGGCGTCGGTAGGCCTCCACGAGAATCGCGCCGGCGACGGCGAGCAGCACGAGCGCGTTGACGAGCGCCGCCAGAATCTCGGCACGGTAGTAGCCGTAGGTCTTGGCGGGCGTCGGCGGGCGGGCCGCGACCCAGATGGCGAAGAGCGCGAGGGCGAGCGCGCCCACGTCGGTGAGCATGTGGCCCGCGTCCGCGAGGAGCGCGAGGCTTCCCGTGAAGAGCGCACCCAGCACCTCGACGACAAGGAACGCGGCCGTGAGCCCGAGCGTCGTGAGGAGCCGACCGCGTGAGCGGGCGGCGGCCGTCGGCCGGTCCGCGTGCGCCATGACGCGGATCGTAACAGGTTCCTGCTACAATCGAGCATCCACCACGACCGTTCGCTCGTGCTGCACGGCCAGCAGTTTCACTTCTTGGACTGGGGAGCCCCCACGGCGCCCGCCGTGGTGCTGCTCCACGGGATCACCGGTCACGCCCGGTCCTGGGACGACGAGGCGCGCACGCTCGCCGCCGGCTACCGGGTTCTGGTCCTCGACCAGCGCGGTCACGGCGACTCGGACCCGGCCCCCGACGGCGACTACACGGTGACAACGATGGCGGGCGACCTGACGGCCTTCGTCGACACGGTCGGGCTCCCGCGCATCTCGCTCGTCGGGCTCTCGATGGGCGGGCGCGTGGCCATCGCCTTCGCCGGCACCCACCCCCGGCGAGTGGAGCGCCTCGTGATCGTGGACATCGGCCCCGAGATCGCGCCGGCCGGCCGCCTGCGTGTCGGCTCGCTGATGGCACAGACGCCCGAGCGCTTCGACGACCTCGAGGCGGCCCTCGCGTGGGCGCGGGCGACGAATCCCCGTTACACCGACGCGATGCTCCGCCACCGGGTCGCCCACGGAACGCGCCCGAGCCAGGGTGGCCTCGTCTGGAAGTACGATCACGCGATCCGCGACGCCGTCCGCTCGGGACAGTGGCGCGATCCCGTGGACCTCTGGCCGCTCTGGAGCGCGATCGCTTGCCCGACGCTCATCGTGCGAGGCGCCGAGTCCGACGTGCTCGCGCCGGAGACCGCCAAGCGGATGCTCACGACGAATCCCCTCGCGCGGCTCGTCGAGGTGGTGGGCGCGGGCCATACGGTGCCGGGCGACCAGCCCGCCGCGTTCCAGCAGCTGCTCACCGAATTCCTCGGCGCTTGACCGCGCCGCAGCGCCTCTTGTGGCTCGGCGCCTTCGCCTTCTTCCTGTCCTTCTTCCTGCTGCTCGCGGTCCTGCCCCTCTACGCCCGCGCGGTCGGCGTCGGCGACCGAGCGATCGGCGGGGTGCTGGGCGCCTTCGCCTTCGCGTCGATGCTGATGCGGCCCTGGGCGGGCTGGGCCGCCGATCGCCACGGGCGCCGCCCCCTGATGCTGGCGGGCGGGCTCGTCTTCGTCGTGGCCTCGCTCGCCTATAACGTGACCGCCGGCGCGTTCGGGCTCCTCGCCGTGCGCGTGCTCCACGGCTGCGGCATGGGGCTCTACCCCACGGCGGCCAGCGCGGTCGTCGCCGACCTCGCCCCGCCCGACCGTCGCGGCGCCGTGATGGGGACCTTCGGCGCCGCGGCGAACATCGCGATGGCCCTGGGGCCGATCGCGGGGATCGCGATCACCGACCGGCTGGGCTTCGTCTCCGTCTTCTGGCTCGCCGGCTGCGTCGCCGCCGTCGCGGTGCTCCTGACCCGGCGCCTGCCCGAGACGGCGCGGCGCCGCGAAAAGATCCCCTTCACGCCGGGGGCGATGGTGAGTGTCGAGGCCCTCGTCCCCTCCGCGGTCCTCTTCCTGGTGATGCTGGGCTACGGCGCCCTCGTGACGTTCCTGCCGATCCGCGCCCGGGATCAGGACGTGAATCCCGGGCTCTTCTTCCTCGTCTTCGCGCTCGTCGTGACCGCCGTCCGCAACTACGCCGGTCGGCTCTCGGACCGGCTCGGACGCGTCGCCGTCGCCGTCGGCGGGCTCTGGCTGGCGGCGGCTGCCCTCGCCGCCCTGGCGGTCGCGCGCGGCGCCGGGATCCTCATGGCTGCCGGCGTCCTCTACGGCGCCGGCTTCGGCGCGCTGACGACAGCCCTGCTGGCCTGGTGCGTGGACCTGGTGGACGAGGCGAACCGGGGCCGCGCGATGGGTACCTACTACACCGCGCTCGAGCTCGGCATCGGGCTCGGATCGCTCGGCGCCGGCTTCGCCGTGGAGGCGGTCGGCTTCGCGCCGACCTTCTTCGGTGCCGCGGCCACGACGCTCACCGGCGCGGCGCTCGCGTTGAGCCGCCGGCCAGCACGTCCCGAGGCCGCCGCCCGGTGACCGGAATGCTGTAGGGGATGTCGAAGAGCCACCGTACCCACGCCTGCGAGCGCCGGCCCGCGGGCCAGGCCAGCGCGCGCTGGAGATCGGTGATCGTGAGCCGGATCCACGCCCTCCAGACGTCGAGCTCGCCGGGCGGGACGATCCGGACGAGCCGCCAGACGAGCCGACCGCTCGGCCCGAGATCCGCCGCCACCGGCTCGTCGCCACGCGCCATCGGCGACAGGACGCGCTCGACGATCCACAGGTGCGTTCGGATGATCAGTCGACGGCGTACCTCGGGCTCGACCGCCAGCCAGCACGGCGCCATGTCGCGGTACCAGTCGAGCAGCGTCGAGGAGATCGGCGGGGCGCCGGGCAGGCGTTCCTCGCCGCCCGCGCGCGGCGGGGACACGGCCGACGGCTCGCGGTCGACCAGGCGCGCGCCGACAATGTCGGAGAGCTGCGCGCAGCGCTCCGGGTCGCCGAGGTAGCGGCAGAGCCAGCCCGTCAAGACCGCGGCGACGTCCGCGAGTTGCCGCCACTGGAGCACGGACACATCGTCGGTGACGCCCGCCGCGCGGAGGCTCGTCACCACCGCGCGGGCGGCGCGCCGGGTCTCGTTGAACCAGCGCCCACGCTCCTCGTGGAGCGGGACGAGCGTCTGTCGGAGCAACAGCGCCAGCCCCCCGTCGGGCGCTTCGTAGATCGCCACGAGGTCGGGATGCCGCCGGCACACCGACGCGAGCTCACCGTTCCACATGGCCTCAGGACTCCACGGCGATATAGAGGTCGCCGCCGTTCCGGTGCACGAAGAAGAGGACGGGCGCGCCGGGCCTGACGCCGGCGAGCTCCCGCTCGAGGTCGTCCACGCTCTGCACGGGCTTCTTATCGATCTCGGCGATCACGTCGCCGGGCTGGACGCCGGCGCTCGCGGCGGGACTGCCGTCCTCCACGCCGCTCACCAGGACTCCTTGCTGCGCCGGCAGGCCGAGCTGCGCCGCGAGCTCCCGCGTCACGGTCTGCACGGCGATGCCGAGCGAAGGCCTCCCGCCGGTCTGGGCGGTTCGCTGCTCTTCCGGCTCCGCGAGCTTCACAATCATGGCCCGGAGGGTGAGCGTCTTGCCGTCGCGCACCACGGTCAGCGGGACGTCACGGCCGAGCAGCGTCTCGCCCACCAGGCGCGGCAGCTCGTCGGAGCGGGCGAGCCTCCTCCCGTCGTACTCGACGATGACGTCGCCGGGTCGGAGGCCCGCGCCCCTCGCCGGGCCACCCTCCGCCACCGACGTGACGAGCGCGCCGTGGGCGTCCGGGAGATTGAAGCTCTTCGCCAGGTCGGTCGTCACACGCTGGATCGTCACCCCGAGATATCCGCGGACGACGTGGCCCGAGGCCGCGAGCTGCGTGAGGACGGGCTTGGCGAGATTGATGGGGATCGCGAAGCCGATCCCGACCGAGCCCCCCGACCGCGAGACGATCGCGGCGTTGATCCCGACGGCCTGGCCCTGGGCGTTGATGAGTGGGCCGCCGCTGTTGCCCGGGTTGATGGACGCGTCGGTCTGGATGAAGTCGTCGTACGGCCCCTCACCGATCACGCGCCCGGTCGCGCTGACGATGCCCGTGGTCACGGTCTGCTCGAGCCCGAACGGATTGCCGATCGCCATCACCGGCTCGCCGATCTCCAGCCGCGTGGAGTCACCGAGCGGGATCACCGGCAGCCCCGTCGCCTCGACTTTCAGGAGGGCGATGTCGGTCTTGGGGTCGCGTCCGAGAACCTTGGCCGAGAACTCGCGTCCGTCGGCGAGCGTCACCCGGATCTCGGTGGCGCCGTCGACGACGTGGTTGTTGGTGACGACGAAGCCAGCGGAGTTGATCGCGAAGCCCGAGCCCAGGCTCCGGACCGTTCGGCGGGGCGCACCACGGAAGAACGGCGCGAAGAACTGGTTGAACGGGTCGTTCTGGCCGAACGGGCTCTCCGGCGGCCGCCAGCCCTCTTCGACCCGCTTGGTGCTGATGTTGACCACGGCAGGCTTGAGGGCACGCGCCAGCTCGACCCAGGGCGACGCGGCGGGCGCCGAGGCCCCGCTCGTCGCCGGGCGCTCGCTCCAGAGCGGCGCTTGCGGCTTCGTCAGCCCAACCCGGGGAAGCCCAGCCACCAGCGCGGCCGCGAGCGCCAGCGCGGGGGTCCCTATGATCCAGCGTTTCATCGGATGCTCCTTTCGTTGAGTGCCTGTCGTGCGAGCTCGCCGAGCGGGCCGGAGGGAGCCAGCCGCCGGACCTCGGTGTATTCGCGGGCCATGCCGTTCATGTCGCCGGCGCGCCGGAGCGCCGTCGCCAGAAGCAAGCGGATCTCCACGGAGCGCGGCTTGAGGCGCGCCGCCTGCCGCAGCCGCTCCGCGGCCGCCGCCGGCTGGCCCGCGTCGAGCAGGAGGCCGGCGAGATCGACGTGGTAGCGCGCCTCGCCAGGGTCGAGGCGCGCCGCCTCCTCGAACTCCCGGCGCGCCGCCCGCCGAGCGCCCACCACCCTGAGCGTCTGGCCGAGCGCGTCGTGGACCCGCGCGTCACCCGGGGCCAGGCGAACGGCGTCGCGCAGCTGGTTCATCGCGCCCGTCGGCACGCCGAGCCGCGCGTATGCGAGGCCGAGGTAGTAGTGCGCGCGGGCGTCGCGCGGCGCCGCCGCGACGGCGCCGAGGAGGGTCCGGATCGCGGAGGCGTAGTCGCCGGCGTCGATCAGTCGCGCGGCCTCCGTCACGGACTGCCGGCCGCGCCAGGCCGGGAGCTCGCGGGCCAGCGCGATCGCGCCGCCCGTGGCCACGGCCAGCGACCCGAGCATCACGACGCCCCTGATGAGGTCCGCGCGCGAGCGCCCCGACCGCCACAGCACACCGAGCCGCGCGACGTCCGTCACCCGCATGTCGACCATGGCCTCACGGACCGGAGGCTACCCGAGGGACATGAGAGGCCGATGAGAGCGGCATGAGAAATTGTTCAGCTGCGCGACCGAACAGAGCTCCGGCCGAGGCGGCGCTCAGGCGATCGGCAGCCGGATCGTGAAGGTGCTACCCGCGCTGGGCACGCTCTCGGCGGCAAGCGTGCCGCCGTGGGTGGCGACGATGGAGCGCGCGATCGGCAACCCGAGCCCCGCGCCACCCGTGTCGCGGGCGCGGGCGGCGTCGAGCCGGACGAAGGGCTCGAAGATGCGCTCGACGTCGGCCGGGTCCATCCCGATGCCGGTGTCGGTCACGAGGACCTCGGCCCGGCCGTCGGCCAGGCGCAGCGCCAGCTCCACGCGGCCCCCGCGCGGCGTGTACTTCACCGCGTTCTCGACGAGCTTCAGCACCGCGCGGCGCAGGGCGACAGCGTCACCCGTCACCACCGCGGGCGTGCGCTCCTTGAGGACGACGGTCACGCCCCGCGCGTCGGCGACGGGCGCGGCGAGGTCGGCGACCTCGGTGAGCAGCGGCGCGAGCTCGACGCGCTCGCGTGACACCTGCGCCGGGACGGAGAGGCGCGAGAGGAGCAGCAGGTCCTCGGCGAGCCGGACGAGGCGCTCGACGTCGTCGAGGCTCGAGGCGAGGACGCGGCGGTACTCCTCACCGGACCGCTCGGCACGCAGCGCCACCTCGATCGTGCCCTTGAGCGCGGTCAGCGGGGTGCGCAGCTCGTGCGCCGCGTCGGCGGTGAAGCGACGCATCTGGACAAAGGCCTCCCCGAGCCGGGTGAGCATCGCGTTCAGCGTCTCGGCCAGGTGGTCCAACTCGTCTCCCGTTCCCCGTAGCGAGAGGCGAGCGTGGAGGTCCTCGCCGCTGATCCGGCGTGCGGTGCGGGACATCGCGTCCACCGGCCGGAGCGCCGCGCGCGCGATCATCCCACCGCCGAGGGCCGCGAGCGCCAGGCCGAGCGGGATCAGGACGAGGAGCGTCTCGACATAGCGCCCGAGCGTCCGCTGGGCCCGGTGGAGCGGGATGCCGACCTGGACGAGCTGCACGAGCTGGCCGTCGCGCGTGATCGGCAGCGTCAGCAGGCGCACGGGCTCGCCCGTGGCGAGTCGGACGGTCTCGACCGTCGGCGCGCCCCGCGCGGCGTTGGACCTGGCCTGGGCGGAGAGCGGGAGCGTCTCCTCACGCAGATGGGGCGAGCGTGTGCCGGGCCGGCCCTCGGGGTCCACCAGCTGGAAGAACTTGTCGTAGAACTCCGGGCCGAGGATCTCCCGGAGCGCCGACTCGGGCCGGCCGCCGACGGCGGCGCCCGATCCCGACCAGCCGGTGTCGCGGACCACCTGCCCCACCGCCAGGAGGGAGGCGTCGAGGTCCTGGATCAAGCGGGAGCGGAGCAAGGAGTACGAGAGCCCGCTGATCACGACGAGGATCGACAGGAGAATCCCCGTGTACCACAGCGTCAAGCGGGTGCGGATCGAGAGCGCCATACTGCGCCGGCTCACTCGGCCGCGCGGAGCGCGTACCCGGCGCCGCGGACCGTGTGGAGCAGGCGCCGTTCACCCGACGCGTCGATCTTCCGCCTGAGGTAACCGACATAGACGTCGATGACGTTGCTCTCGGAGTCGAAGTCGAGGCCCCACACGTGCTCGGCGATCATCGGTCGGGTCAGCACGCGCCCGGCGTTGCGCAAGAAGTACTCGAGGAGCGCGTACTCCCGCAGCGTGAGCTCGAGGCGCCGCCCGCCGCGCGTCGCCGTGCGCGTCGCCGGGTCGAGGGCGAGATCGTCGAGCCGGAGTGGCGCCATCCCCTGCCCGGCTCCACGACGGAGGAGCGCGCGCACGCGCGCCAGGAACTCCTCGAACGCGAACGGCTTCGTCACGTAGTCGTCGGCGCCGAGGTCGAAGCCGGCCACCTTGTCGGCGACGCTGTCCCGGGCCGTCAGCACGAGCACCGGCGTGCCGACGCCGCGGGCGCGGAGGCCCCGGAGCACGCCGAAGCCGTCGCGCTTGGGCAGCATGAGGTCGAGCACGATGAGGTCGTACGGCGGGCCGGCCAGGATCAGGTCGAGCGCCTCGGCGCCGTCGGCGGCGGTCTCGACGGCGTGGCCTTCCTCCTCGAGCCCCTGGCGGATGAAGCTCGCAACCTTGCGCTCGTCCTCGACCACTAGGATCCGCATGTCCGTGCGCGAGTGCGGCCGGCGCGGCGCTGCCGGACGGTCAGTGGGTCACCGGTCTCGCAGCTTGCGCGCGGCTTCGGCGCGCATCGTCTGCATCGCGCGCGTCTCCTGGTCGGAGTACCGCTCCTCCGTCCAGGGATCGGCGTGCATGTGGTATCCGTTCTGCTCCCAGAAGCCCGGCGGGTTGACGTCCAGGAACTCGAACGCCCGGAGCCACTTCGCGCTCTTCCAAAAGTAGAGCCGCGGCACGACCAGTCGCATCGGGCCGCCGTGGTCGGGCTCGAGGTCGCGTCCGTTGTGCTTGAGGGCGAGCAGGACGTCGTCCTGCACGAGATCCTCGAGCGCGATGTTGGTCGTGTAGTCCGGGTCGGCGTGCTGCATCACGTACCTGGCGTCCGGGAGCGGCCTCACCCGACTCACGATCTCCCGGATGGGCACGCCTTCCCAGACGTTGTCGAGCTTCGACCAGCGCGTCACGCAGTGGACGTCGGAGGTGATCGTGACGCGGGGGAGCTTGAGGAACTCCTCCCACGTCCACGCGGCCTCGCGCTCGACGAGCCCGAAGCAACGGAACGTCCAGCGCGCCGGATCGAACCTGGGCGTCAGGCCGTAGGTGAGGACGGGCCACTTCGCCGTCAGCGTTTGCCCCGGGGGGATCCGTCCGGCAAGAGCCGCGTCCGGTTGCTTCATCCGTGACCTCCAGAGCTCGGCGAGTAGTTTCGCCATGCCGTCGGCCCCCACTATACACCCCGCGCGACGCGCTCCCGCGGCTCCCAGAAGCTTTTCGGCGGGTGCGGCGTGCGCCGTATAATGGTTGCGATACGCCCTCACCGGAGAAGGGATCGGCGCACGAAAGGACGTCCCGGATGAACGGAGAACGCAAGCTGGCGCTGTTCATCGACTTCGAGAACATCGCCCGCGGAGTCAAGGAAGCACAGTACAAGGCCTTCGAGATCAAGCTGGTGCTCGAGCGACTGCTGGAAAAGGGCAAGATCATCGTCCGGCGAGCGTACGCGGACTGGAACCGCTTCACCGAGTACAAGCGCCCGTTCCACGAGTGGGCGATCGAGCTGATCGACGTCCCGCAGAGCCGCTACAGCGGCAAGAACTCGGCCGACATCCGCATGGTCGTGGACGCGCTCGACCTGGCCTATGGCAAGACCCACATCGACTCGTTCGCGCTGGTGTCGGGCGACTCGGACTTCTCGCCGCTCGTCTCCAAGCTGCGTGAGAACGACCGTTACGTGATCGGCCTCGGCGTGAAGTCGTCGTCGTCCGACCTGCTCGTCGCCAACTGCGACGAGTTCATCTTCTACGAGGACCTGATCCGCGAGACGAAGAAGACCAGCCTCCTGCGCGGGCTACCCGAGAAGAAGGCGGAGGCGATGACCCAGCTCATCGATGCGATCCAGGCGCTCCAGCGCGAGAACAAGGAGACGCTCTGGGGGTCGATGGTCAAGCAGACGATGATCCGCAAGAACCCCGCGTTCAACGAGTCGTACTACGGCTTCTCGACCTTCTCGAAGCTCCTCGAGGAGGCGGCCAAACAGCGGATCGTGACGCTCGAGCGGGACGAGAAGAGCGGCACCTACGTCATCACGTCACTCGTCGAGGAGGGCGGCCGCGCCGCCTAACGGGGCGCCGCCGGGCCTAGGGCCACGGCGCGATCAGCTCGTCGATCGACAGGACGCCGGCCCCGCCGATCAGGGTCGACAGCGCCATCGCGATCAGAGCCAGGTTGAATTCGTACCCGTGGCCCTGCGCGGGCGTGAGCGACCAGTTCAGGAAGAACCCGTGCCGCGCGTGCACCTTCTTGATCGCCACGAGCATGACCGCGATGAGCGCGAGCGCCACCGGGCGCGCCAGGAGCCCGATGATCATCGCGAGCCCGCCGAAGCACTCGATGCACGCCGCCGTCACGGTCGCCGCGGGCGGGATGTTCATCTGGCGGAAGCCGGCGATGGTCTGCGCGAGCCCGCGGCCGCCGAACCAGCCGAAGACCTTCTGCGCGCCGTGCGCGAAGAAGATCACGCCCAGGATCAGCCGCACGACCAGGTGTGACCAGGAGGGATACGTCCCGAACACGAGGTCGATGAGCCCTTGCATGGCGCCTCCTTGCGAGCGTATCCTCGCCGCGTGACGCCCGTGACGAGCCGGGCCCGCCGGGCGCGGCGAGTGTACTACACTTGGATGCGCGTCCTCCCGGGGCTCGTGCTCTTCGGTGCGTGGGCGGTGGGCGCGGCCGCGCAGGTCTCGCTGTCCGTCTCGCCCACCATGGTGAAGGGCCCGATCGACGCGCCGGTCACGATCGTCGAGTTCTCCGACTATCAGTGACCCTTCTGCCGTCAGCTCCAGCGGTCGCTGGAGCAGGTGCTGAACGACTCCGGAGGTCGGGTCCGCCTCCTCTTCAAGGACCGCCCCCTCGCGATGCATCCGCGCGCGCGGGCCGCCCACGAGGCGGCGCGCTGCGCGGGGGCCCAGGGCCGGTACTGGGAATACCACGACCGTCTCTTCGCCGGGCAGCCGGCGTTCCGTGCGGAGGACCTTCTCGCCTATGCCGCTGCCCTCGGCCTCGACCGCGCGGCCTTCGCGCGATGCGTGCAGGAGCGACGCTTCGGTCCCGAGGTCGAGGCGGACGTGGCCGAGGCCGTGGCCCTCGGCGTCTTCGGCACGCCGACCTTGTTCGTCAACGGGCGGCGGGTCGAGGGGCTCGTCCCCGTCGCCGAGCTTCGCTCGATGATCGCGGATGCGTTGAAGGCGCCACGCTGATGCCGTTCGTGAAGGTGGCCGAGGTCGGCGCCATCCCCGTCGGGAAGGGCACGCTCGTCGAGCGCGACGGGGTCACGCTCGCCGTGTTCAACGCGGGGGGCGGGCGGTTCTTCGCGACGAGCCCGCGCTGCCCGCACGACGAAGGGCCACTCGCCGAGGGGTGGCTCGAGGGAGACACGATCGTCTGCCCCTGGCACGGCTACGACTTCGAGCTCCCGACGGGCCGCTGCCGCGTGGACGAGGACCTCGCGGTCGCCGTCTATCGCGTCCGCGTCAACGGCACGGCGATCGAGGTGGACGTCCCGTGAGCGAGCCGCCGCGGAGCCTGTACGTCACGGCCGACGGCCAGCCGTGGCTGGAGCGTCGCCCGGGCATCCACTGGAAGATCCTGTGGGAGGAGGGCGACCGGAAGGCCGTGCTGATGCGCTACGCTCCCGGCGCGACGATCCCGCGCCACCGGCATGCAGGCGACGAACAGATCTTCGTGCTGGAGGGCGCCGTGTCGGACGACACCGGTACGTGCACTCGAGGAAACTACGCACGGCGACCGCCCGGCTGCGTCCACCGCGTGTGGAGCCCCGAGGGCGCCCTGGTCCTGGCGATCATGACGGGAGGGACGGAACCCGTCTGAGGGATTTCCACAGAAGCGCGCACCCCAGGGTTGCGTAGCGTCAGCAAAATGACTAGTGTAGGGGGACTCGTACCCATGACCGAACGCGCCGTGAAGCACGTCAGGAAGTTCTTGGGACAGCGCCTGCGCGCCCTCAGGAAGCAGCGAGCGCTCAGCCAGGAGCGACTCGGGGAGCGCTCCGGTCTCAGCGGAAAGTTCATCGGCGAGGTCGAACGGGGTGAGAAGTCGATCTCGCTCGACAGCCTCTACCACGTCGCCACCGCCCTCGAGGTCCCGCTCCGCGACCTCACCGACGTCGGGGACAAGGCCGCCACGGTGCCCAGCGAGGAGGCCGAGAAGATCTTCGCGCTCGTCTCCGCCCGCCGGCGCCCCGACGAGATCCGCAAGGCGTACAACGTCCTGCGCGCGATGTTCGGGCGCGCGTCCTAGCGTCGGCACTTCCCGGGGGGTAGTCACGATGACGACGGAACATGTGTGGCTCGGCATCGGTCTGCTCGGCCAGGCGTTCTTCTCGGCGCGCTTCCTCGTCCAGTGGGTCGCGTCCGAGCGCGCGAAGGAGAGCGTCGTGCCCCGCCCCTTCTGGTTCCTCTCGGTGGGCGGCGGCATGACGCTGCTGGCGTACGCGATCTACCGGCTCGACCCCGTGTTCATCCTCGGCCAGGGTGCCGGGCTCTTCGTGTACGCGCGGAATCTCTACTTCATCTACCGCCGCCCCGAGCGCCTCGCCCACGGCTGACGCACCGCCTCGTGCTAGGATTGGGGTAACGGAGCCGGCCCGCGCCCGTGTCAGGCCACCCTCGACTGGATCCTGCCTCATGGCCCTCGCTACAGATGATAGGATTAGAGTAACGGAGCCGGCCCGTACCTTTCTCACGCCACCCACGACTGGCACCGGCCCCGCGGACCCCGCTACAAAGGAGACGATCGTGTCCCTGACGATCAACTGGGCCCAGTGCCACACGCGTCCCGTCCTCATGATTCCCGGCCCGACCGAGCTCCCGTTCCCCGTCATCCAGGCGATGAACCAGCCGCCGTCCATCCAGTACGATCGGAGCTTCGACGAGGAGGTCCTCGAGCCGACGACGCTCGCCCTGCGCGACGTCTTCCAGACCAAGAACGAGGTGCTCATGATGCCGGGCTCGGGCCGGACGGCGCTGGAGGCGGGGGCGCTCTCGGTCATCGAGCCGGGTGACCGCGTGCTCGTGGTCGGCGCGGGCCAGTTCGGCATCCTCATGCGCGAGATCATGAACCGGACCGGCGCCGACTGGACCGAGTTCCCCGTGGAGTGGGGAGCGCGCCTCGACATGTCGCGCCTCCAGCACGAGGCCGAGCGTCTACGCCCGAAGGCGATCACGCTGGTCCACAACGAGACGTCGACCGGTACGACCTACCCGGCCGTGGAGGTCGGGAAGGTCGCGCGCTCGGTTGGGGCGCTCTTTCTTCTCGATACCGTCTCTTCGATCGCGGGGCTCGACGTCCGCACGGACGAGTGGGGCGTGGACCTCAACATGACCGGTTCGCAGAAGTGCCTGGCCGCGCCCCTCGGCCTGGCGCTCGTCGCCGTGAGCCCGCGCGCGTGGGCGGCCATGGAGGGCCGGAGCAAGCCGGCCCGGAGTTACACGTACGACCTCCTGCGCTGGAAGGAGTGGTGGGTCCCGGTCTCGCGCGGCGGCAAGGTGCCGGACGGCGCGCCCCGGCGCCAGCCGGTGTCCATGCCCACGCATCTCACCGCGGCGATGCGTGTCGCCGTGAGGCTGATCCTCGAGGAGGGGCTGACCCATCGGTTCCGCCGCCACGTCGTGGCGGCGGAGGCGCTCCGCCGTGGCCTCGCGGCGATGGGCATCGAGATGTTCCCCGACCCGTCGATTCTGTCGAACACCGTCTCGTGCGTCAGAGTGCCCAAGGGGATCGAGCCCGCCGCCGTCGTCGCGCAGATGCGCGACCGGTACGGGATCCTGATCGGCACGGGCCTCGACAAGATGCGCACGACCTCGCTCCGCATCGGGACCATGGGGGTCACGGCGAGCCCGCCGTACGTGCTGCCGACGCTCTCGGCGCTCGAGCTCGCGCTGCGCGACCTCGGGTACAAGTGCGAGCCCGGCGCGGGTGTCGCCGCCGCGCAGGCCGCGTTCGCCGACCTGACATAACCGTGGCGCCCGAGCCGCTCGTCGTCGTCCCCGACGACTTCCCGAGCGTCTTCGAGGGTACCCCGGCCCACGAGCGGTTGAAGAAGCTCGGCGAGACCCGCGTCTACACCGCGCGCGGCGCCGAGGACGAGGCCGAGCTGATCCGCCGCATCGGCGGCGCCCGCATCATCGTCAACATCCGCGCCCATGCGCGCTTCACCGACGCGGTGTTCGCCGCGTGCCGCGACATCGAGCTCGTCTCGATCTGGGGCACCGGCACGGACAACGTCGACCTCGACGCCGCCGGCCGCCGCGGCGTGACCGTGTGCAACACGCCCGGCGTGAACGCCTTCGCCGTCGCCGAGCACACGCTGGCGCTCATGCTCGCCGCGGCACGAAAAATTCCGAAGACCGACCACGAGATGCGCGGGGGCGCCTGGCCGCGCGAGATGCTCACGCAGCTCCTCGGCAAGACGCTCGGCGTGTTCGGCACCGGTAAGATCGGGATGCGCGTCGCCGAGCTGGGCCGTGCCATCGGGATGGAGGTCCGGACGTGGAGCGCCCGCGGCGGGACGGCCGCCGCCAAGGACGCGGTCCTCCGGGCCGCCGACGTCGTGAGCCTGCACCTGCGCCTCGTGCCCAACACGCGGGCGTTCCTCTCGCGCCGCGAGTTCGCCCTCATGAAGCGGACGACGATCCTGGTCAACACGGGCCGGGGCGCGCTCGTCGAGCGGGACGCGCTCCTCGACGCCCTCACCCACGGCAAGCTCGCGGCCGCGGGCCTCGACGTCTTCCACGACGAGCCGCTCAAACCTGGCGATCCGCTGCTGGCGCTCCCGAACGTCGTGCTCTCGCCCCACAACGCGGGCCAGACGCCCGAGGTGATCCGCGACGGGCTGCTGCGCGCCGTCGAGAACGTCGAGAACTTCCTCGCCGGGCGGCCGACCGACGTCGTCGTCGCCCCCGTCAGGTAGGCGCCGCCGGTGGCCGTCGTCGCCCTCGAGATCGCACGGCGTGCGGCCGTGCTCGACGGCCACGCGTTCGGTGGCGCGGGGGCCTACGAGAAGCTCGCAGGCGTCGTTCGGTTCGCCGTGGATCGGGCTCACCCCTCCAATCACCTCATCACGGACCTCGGCCTCGCCCCGTCGAGCGTCCGCGACCGCGTCGAGCTCTGGGCCGACTTCTACCTGCTCCGGCCGGCGGACCCGGGGCGCGGGAACCGCCGCCTCCTCCTCGACGTCCCGAACCGCGGCCGCAAGGTGGCGCTCTCCATGTTCAACAGCGCGCCCCGCGTGCCGGACCCGTCCACGCCGGAGGATTTCGGCAACGGCTTCCTCATGCGCCAGGGCTACACGGTCGCCTGGTGCGGCTGGCAGCACGACGTCCCGCGCCACGACGGGCTCATGGCCCTCACCGTGCCCGCGGCGCGGGGCGACGGCGGTGCGATCACCGGGCCGGTGCGCTGCGAGTGGCGGCCAAACACGCGCGTCACGACCCTGCCGCTCGCCGACCGCTACCACATTCCGCATCCGACCGTGGACCTCAACGACCCCGGCGCCCGCCTGACCGTGCGCGAGCGCCGCGACGCCGCGGCCGTCGAGGTGGAGCGCGGCAAGTGGCGGTTCCCCGACGCTTCCAGCGTCACGCTCGCGGGCGGCTTCGAGCCCGGCAAGATCTACGAGCTCGTGTACCGCTCGGCGAGCCCGCCGCTCGTGGGTCTGGGCTTCCTCGCGGTGCGCGACGCCGCGGCGTGGCTCCGGTTCGCTCCCGCGGCCGACGGGAATCCCTGCGCGGGCGCGCTCGACCGCGCGTACGCCTTCGGCGTCTCGCAGAGCGGGCGTTTTCTCCGCCACCTCCTGCACCTCGGCCTGAACGAGGACGAGACGGAACGCCGCGTCTTCGACGCCGTCCTGCCCCACGTGGCGGGCGCGCGGCGCGGTGAGTTCAACCACCGGTTCGGTCAGCCCTCGCCGAACGCGACGCACGCGGTCGGCAGCCTGTTCCCGTTCACCGACACCGTCGAGACCGATCCGCTGACGGGCGAGCGCGGCGCGCTCCTGGCGCGGCTCGAGGCGCGCGGCACGCTTCCAAAGATCTTCACGATCAACACGTCGGCCGAGTACTGGCGCGGCGACGCCTCGCTCGTCCACACCGACATCGCCGGCAAGCGCGACGTCGAGCCGCACCCCTCCGCCCGCGTCTACCTCTTCGCTTCCACCCAGCACACGCCCGGAAGCCTCCCGCCGCCCGACGCCGACCCGAACACGGGCGACCGGGGGCGCGAGCCGTTCAACGTCGTGGACTACGCGCCGCTCCTGCGCGCGGCGCTCGTGAGCCTGGACCGCTGGGTCACCGAGGGCGTCGAGCCGCCCGCGAGCAACGTGCCGCGTCTGGCGGATGGGACCGCGGTGCTCGCCGAGGCGACCGCGGGCGTGTTCACAAAGATCCCCGGCGTCCGCTTCCCGGATCGGATCGACCGGCCGGCGCGCCTCGACTTCGGCCCCGAGCTGGCGCGCGGCATCGTCACCGAGCTGCCGCCCAAGGTCGGCGCCCCGTTCGTCACGTTCGTGTCCGCCGTGGACGCCGACGGCAACGAGATCGCGGGCGTGCGGCCGGTCGAGCTGCTGGCGCCGCTCGCGACCTTCACCGGCTGGAACCTGCGCCATCCCGCGCAGGGCGCGCCCGGCGATCTCATGAGCATGATGGGCTCGACGCTCCCATTCCCGCGCGCGCGCCGAGCGGCTCGCGGCCGGTGATCCCCGACGCTCGATCGAGGAGCGCTACCCGTCGCGCGCGGCGTACCTCGAGCGGGCCCGGGCGGCGGCGCTGGCGCTCGTGGCGGCGCACCGCCTGCTCGCCGAGGACCTCGAGTTAGACAGCATGCGGTTCAGCCTCACGTTGGTAGTGATTCCGGTAGTGATAGTCGTGGCGGTGCCGAGCGTTCCTACGGATGCTGCGGGTACGCGCTGGTCTTCGGTCCCTGATATCAATCAGCAGGTCACCCTTTCTCACGCCGAGACGGCGCCGCGCTGTTCGGCTACAACGCCGCCATTGACTACGCGCTCGCTTGGGCCAGTGCGCCCGGGGCAGTCGTTGCGCGACCTTGAGAAGGTTTGCCCCACCCTGCGTTACGGGTGGTACTGGAGCGAAGGGTCTCCCAATCCAGTAGTCTTGCTTCGCCTCGGCGAAGCTGCCGTGATGGTCGAGTTCTCGGACGCGACCCCTACGAGCACGGTCTATCGAATCACAACCGCTTTCCCGGTCCGAACAACCGATGGCTTTGGTCCAGGGTCCCAACTCTCGGCCATGATGCGCGCCTGGGGCAAGGCGCACTTCGGGATTGGCGAGTGTGCACTCTACGTTTGGTTCGCGACGCGCCCGGGATTGTCGTTCAGCGTCGACGTTCCGGAAACGCTCGACTGCCTTACTCGGGGTCGAATAGAGTCTACTGGTGATGCCTCCCTCTTGCCGCAGGACACTAGGGTTGGACCTGTTCTGTTGTTCACAGCCAACTGACGTCCTGTCTAACATCAGGCTGAACCCGACGCCAGACGAACAGGGCTGGTTCCCAGGGACGATGCTCGCCGGCGTCCGGCGCGGGTTAGCCTGAGCGTTATCCGCCTATGCGGTGGAGTTGACCAGGCTTGAGCGCCGGAAGGGCGTCGAGGATTGCTGGCACGAGCGGCTGGAGGTGCACCATGCGGTTGGAGGGCGCACGGACAAGCAGCACGCCGACAGCCGCTGAGGTCAGATTCTGCTGGAACTCGATGCCCCGGTCCATCGTGACCAGCGCGTCGTACTCGCCTCCCATGCGCCGGAGAAGCTCGCCGTTCGTAATGCCCGTCCAGCCACGGCCGGCCACCGTATCGACACGGTGGCCTTGGAGCGCAGCGGCAAGGTCTATCGGGAGCTGCTCGTCAAGCAGAACGCGCACTAGCCAGCAGCGTAGCGCGCGCGAGGTCGAGTGCCGCGATCGCCTGGTCGCGTCTCACGGAGGGGAACTGGCGAAGAAACTCATCCACGGTCTCGCCGCCTTCGAGGTAATCGAACAGCGACTGTATCGGAACGCGTGTGCCAACGAACACAGGCGTGCCCCCCAGGATGTCGTGGTCACTGTGCACGATATCGCTTAGCTGGGTCATAGTGGTTGCCCCAGTATACACGCGGAGCAACGGGGCGTATAACTCCGGGCTACGGCCAGCGGCGTCTCGGCGTTACATTCTCCGCTGGCAGGGGGGGCTCGATGAGTGACCGACGCGAAAGCTCGAGTCGACGCGGCTTCGTGGGTGGACTGGCCCTGGCCGGGACCGCGAGCCTTCTCGGGCTGCGTCCTGAGCCCGCCGCCGCCGAGCCGCCGCCGGAGACCTTCACGCTCAGGATCCAGCGACCGGTGAAGACGCTCCCCGGTGTGTGCGTCGCTCCGCAGCTCGTCGCCGACGAGCTGCTGAAGCTGGAGGGTTTCACTGATGTGCGATACGTGGCGACGGACACCCCACAGCGTTCCGCTGGACTCGCGGGGGGAGAGATCGACCTTTCGATGGGCTTCGTCGGCGTCTGGATCAAACAGGTGGACGCCGGCCATCCCATCGTCATGCTGACGGGCATCCACGTCGGCTGCTACGAGCTCTTCGCCTCCGAGCGAATCCGTACGATCGGCGATCTTCGAGACAAGACGATTGGCGTGACCGAGCTCGGTTCGGGCCGCCACCTATTTCTCGTCAGTCTTCTGTCCTATGTGGGTCTGAACCCGAACAAGGACATCACGTTGGTCACGAAGCCGCAGGCCGAATCGGTGAAGCTCTTCACGGAGGGAAAGCTCGACGCGTATCAGGCGTTCTCCGAGGAGGTGCCGGAGCTTCGGAAGCGCAAGATCGGACACGTTATCATGAATAGCACCGAGGAGCGCCCGTGGTCGCAGTACTTCTGCTGCGTCCTGGCTGGCAACCGCGAGTTCGTCCGTGCGCACCCGGTCGCGACCAAACGTGCGGTGCGGGCCATCCTGAAGTCATCGAGTCTGTGCGCCCTCGAGCCGGACCGCGTCGCGCGCTCCATCGTGGACCGAGGCTTCACCACCGCTCCATACGAGTATGTCCGCAGCACCATCAAGAGCCTGCCCTACGCGAAGTGGCGCGAGTACGACCCCGCGGATACGGTCCGCTTTTACACGCTCCGTCTTCACGAGGTAGGAATGGTTAAGGGGACGCCGCAGAAGATCCTTGCCCAGGGCACCGACTGGCGTTTCCTCAACGAGTTGAAGAAAGAGCTGAAGGGATAGCAAGGTCCGACGAGGACTTGGCGTAGCGAAGGCGATGGGGGCCGATAACTTCAGGATCCAGCGGACGGCCTCCGGCCCCGGCTGCTCCTGCGCGTTAGACCGCTTGAGCCCGTCGGCCGGGCTCAGAGCCTGACCCTCACTCGGCGCGCGAACCGGTTGCGCCGGTTCACTCAGGCTCGCCTCGGGCGTCGGACGCCCTACGGCCTCGCACTTCCGCGCCGGCGCTCGAACAGGGCGCTTACCTAGCGCCGCGCGCGTACCACTCGTAGATCTCCGCGCCCGTCGTCAGCCACACGCCCTTGTGCTTCCGGATGTAGTCGTACGCCGCCTCAAAGTACTTGATGCGGTGCGGGACGCCGTGGATGTACGGGTGGACCGCGATCGCCATCACGCGCGGGTTCCGCGCGCCCTCCAGATAGAGCCGGTCGAACTGGTCACGCACGCGCTCCTGCCAGTAGCTCGACTCGTGGTGCTGGATGACCATCGTCGGAATGTCGTTCAGCTCGAGCGTGTACGGCACCGACACGAGCCTGCCCGCCGTCGTCCGGATCTCGTAGGGCTGGTCGTCGTTGACCCAGTCCGAGACGTAGGCGATCCCCTCCTCGGCGAGGATGTCGAGCGTCTCCCACGTCTCCGTGAGGCCGGGGCCGAGCCAGCCCTGCGGCGGCTTGCCGGTGAAGTCGCGGAGGAGCTGGATGGACTCGCGGACGGCCGCGCGCTGGTCGGGGAGGAGGTGCATCGCACCCTGCTTGACGCCGTGGCCCATGAACTCCCAGCCCGCGTCCAGCATCGCCCGCGCCACCGGCTCGTAGGAGCGGACCACGTTGGCGTTGATGGACGTGGTCGCGCGGATCTTACGCTTGGCGAGCGCCTCGAACATGCGCCAGAAGCCGACGCGCATGCCGTAGTCGTGCCAGGCCCAGTTGGGGACGTCGGGCACGGTCGTGACCCCCTGCGGGGCCGTGAGATACTGGCGGGCCGTCGGCTTCTCGATGTCCCACTCCTCCACGTTGACGATGGTCCACACGGCGATGCGCGCGCCCTTGGGGAGCCTCCAGGGGCGCCGCGCGGTGATGGGCGAGTAGTCGAAGCGCTCGGACGGCAGTCTCACGCGAGCCTCCTCGGTCGCACAGGTGCAATTGCCGGGTGGGCCTATAGTACAATCACGGGCCGTGGCGCAGCCTCCGGCGGTCGACATTCACGCCCACTTCTTCCCCGAGAGCTTTCTCCGCGTCATCGAGGAGCGCGGCGAGCCCTTCGGCGCGCGCGTGGACCGGGCGAGCCCCAAGGGCCCCGCGATCGTTGCGGGCGGGATGACCGGACCGCCGCTCGACGCGACCTACTGGGACCTCGACCGCCGCGTCCGCGCGATGGACAGGGCGGGCGTCCAGGTCCACGCCCTCTCGCTGACGACGCCGATGGTGCACTGGGCCCGGGGCGATGTCGCCCGGCGCGCGGCCGAGGCGGTCAACGACGCCATGGCGGAGGCCCACCTCGCCTATCCCGACCGGTTCATCGGCTGCGCGACGCTCCCGATGCACGAGCCTCCCCTCGCCCAGGGCGAGCTCGAGCGCGTCGCGACCCTGAAGGGCATCCGTGCCGTCTACCTCGGGACCAACGTGAACGGGCGCGAGCTCTCGGCCCCGGAGTTCGCGCCGGTCTTCGCGCGTTTGGAAGCGCTGGGGCTCCCGGTGCTGCTGCACCCGATCTCGGTCGTCGGCGCCGAGCGCCTCAGGCCCTTCTATCTGCACAACCTCCTCGGGAATCCGTTCGACACGGCGATCGCGGCCGCGCATCTCGTCTTCGGTGGGGTCCTCGATCGCCACCCGAAGCTCCAGGTCTGCCTGCCCCACGCGGGCGGCGCACTCCCGTACCTCGTCGGACGACTCGGCCACGGCCAGCGCGTGCGGCCCGAGGCGCGCGAGCGGGCGCGCCGCCCCTTCGAGCGCTACCTCCGGCGCTTCACCTACGACACGATCAGCCACTCGGGGGACGCCCTCCGGTACCTCATCGCGACCGTCGGCGCCGATCGCGTCATGCTCGGCAGTGACTTCTGCTTCGACATGGGCTACGAGCGTCCGCGCGACATCATCACCAAGCACGCGCGGCTCGGGAAGACGGACCAGGCGCGGGTCCTCGGGGGAAACGCCCTCCGGCTCCTCCGGCTCTCGTGACCGCCGAGTTCTGGATCATCCAGACCTTCAACGGCCTCTCGTACGGCGCGCTCCTGTTCCTGCTCGCGAGCGGGCTCTCGCTGATCTTCGGTGTCATGCGCATCGTCAACCTCGCCCACGGGTCGTACTTCATGCTCGGCGGCTACGTCGGGCTCTCCGTCGTGTGGCGGACGGGCAGCTTCACGGCTGCGCTCGTCGCGGGCGCCGTGGCGATCGCGTTGATCGGTATCGGCATGGAGCGGCTCTTCCTCCGGCGGCTCTCCGGCCAGACGCTCGGCCAGGTGCTGATGACGATCGGCTTCGCCCTCATGTTCCAGGACCTGGCGCTCCTGATCTGGGGCGGCGATCCGTACACGATCCCGCTGCCGGCCGCGCTCCAGGGGATCGTCACCGCGGGAGCGCTCCGCTTCCCCACCTACCGGATCTTCATCATCGTGGTCGCGACCCTGGTCGGCGCCGCGCTCTGGATCGTTCTCGACCGGACACGCGTGGGCGCGATGATCCGCGCCGCGGTGGACGATCGCGAGATGGCGCAGGGCGTCGGCATCCACGTCCCGGTCGTGTCGCTCGGCGTGTTCGCCCTCGGGGCGGCGCTCGCGGCGCTCGGCGGCGTGATCGGCGGCGGGTTCCTCGGCGTCTATCCCGGCGCCGACTTCGAGGTCCTCCCGTACGCATTCGTGGTCGTCATCGTCGGTGGGCTCGGCAGCCTGCCCGGGGCCATGGTCGGGAGCCTCCTCGTCGGGCTGCTCGACAACTTCGGCAAGGCGCTCTTCCCCGAGCTCTCCTACTTCACGCTCTTCGCGCCGATGGCGCTGATCCTGGCGCTACGGCCCACGGGCCTCTTCGGCCGCGCTTGAGGAGCGGAGCTCCGGGTACCTCGCTCGGGCCACCCACGGTGAGCTCCGGACTCGCGGCACCCGCTCCAACACTCGACCGCAAGGTCGTCGCCGGGTTCGCGGCCCTGACCCTCGCCGGCGTTCTCGCGCCGGCGCTCCCGGCCTACCCCCTCACGCTGCTCACGCAGGCGGCGATCGTCGCCGTCCTGGCGATGAGTCTGGACATCCTCCTCGGCTACACGGGCCTTCCCTCGCTCGGCCACGCCGCCTACTTCGGGATCGCCGCGTACACGGTCGCCATCCTCGCGACCGAGCGCCAGATGGGCCTCGCGGGATGCCTCGTGGCCGCGCTCCTGCTCGCGACGGCGACGGCCGCCCTCTTCGGCGTCCTCGCGATCCGCGCGACCGGGACGTACTTCCTCATGATCACGCTCGCGCTCGGCATGGTCGTCTGGGGCCTCGCCTTCCGCTGGGTCTCGATGACCAAGGGGGACAACGGCATCGCCGGCGTGCCCCGGCCCGGGCTCGGGCTCGGGTGGAGCCTCGCTGAGCCGCTACCGTTCTTCTACTTCGCGCTCCTGGCGGCGGCGCTCGCCTGGGCGGCGATGGGCGTGCTCGTGCGCTCGCCGTTCGGGCTCGGGCTCAAAGGCATCCGCGAGAGCGAGTCGCGCATGCGGGCGCTCGGCTACAACGTGTGGCTTCACAAGTATCTCGCCTTCGTGATCTCGGGCTTCTTCGCCGGGTTCGCGGGCGTTCTCTGGGCGTACTACAACGGCTTCGTGGGGCCCGCGGACGTCCAGCTCGTGACGTCGGTTGAGACGCTCCTGATGGCGGCGCTCGGCGGCCCGGGCACGCTCGCCGGTTCGGCGCTCGGCGCCGTGGCCATCGTGTTTCTAAAAAATTTCGTCAGCGTGTACACGAAACGCTGGCTCTTGATCCTGGGCGCCGTCTACATCGGCGTCATCCTGTGGGCGCCCCGGGGGGTGCTGGGCGCGTTCACCCGGGAGCCCCGCGGTGCGCGGTGAGGGCGCCGCCGTATGAGACGCGCAGAGGAGACTCGCCGATGAAGATGAAGGTGATCCTCGTCCGCACGCTCGCCGCCGGTCTCAACGTGGCGCTCGCCACGACGCTCGCCGTTCCGCCGACGGCGCATGCCCAGGGCGGGCCCATCAAGATTGGTCTCCTGGCGCCGCTCACCGGCGCCGCGTCGGCGCTCGGCAAGGACATGCTGAACGGGACCGAGCTCTATCTGGATGGCATCGGCTTCCAGGCGGCCGGGCGGAAGGTCGAGCTGATCGTGGAGGACACGGAGGGAAACACGGCGACCGCGCTCACCAAGGCGCGAAAGCTCGTCGAACAGGACAAGGTGCACGTCCTGACCGGTGGGCTGCTCGCCTCGACGGGCTACGCGCTCCATCCCCTCGCCGAGGCCCAGCGGATCCCGACGACGTACCCGGTCATGTCCTCCGACGACCTCACCCAGCGGAAGCCGGCGAAGTGGGTCGTGCGGACCGGCTGGAACTCGAGCCAGTCCATGCACGTCTTCGGCGAGTGGGTGGCCAAGACGCTCAAGTACAAGAGGATCGTCACGATCGGCCTCGACTACGCGTTCGGCTGGGAATCGGTCGGCGGCTTCCAGCGCACCTTCGAGGACAACGGCGGCCAAGTCATCCAGAAGATCTGGACGCCGCTCAACACCAACGACTTCGCGCCGTTCGTCACGCAGATCAAGCGGGAGGCCGACGCCGTCTTCGCGGTCTTCTTCGGGCGCGCGGCCCTGCAATTCGTGAAGCAGTACGAGACGGCCGGCCTCAAGGGTCGGGTGCCGCTGCTCGGGAACGGCACGACGACGGACGAGTCCGTGCTGCCGCAGATGGGCGACGAGGCCCTCGGGATCATGACCGCGCTCCACTACTCGGCGGCGCTCGACAACCCGGCCAACCAAAAGTTCGCGAAGGCCTTCGAGGCCAAGGCCGGTAAGATCCCCTCCTACTACGCCGAGACCTGCTACACCAACGCGCGGTGGATCGTCGAGGCCGTGAAGGCGATCGGCGGCCGGGTCGAGGACCGCGAGGCGCTGCTCGCCGCGCTCCGTCGGGTGGAGCTCCGCGACTTTCCGCGCGGCCCGGTGTCCATCGACCGCTGGGGCAATCCCGTCCAGAACATCTACGTCCGCAGGGTCGACAAGGTCGGCGGCAAGCTGCAGAATTCCGTGATCGCGACGTTCCCCGCCGTGAGCCAGTTCTGGAAGTACGACCCCGACGAGTATCTGAAACAGCCGCTCTACACGCGCGACCATCCACCGTGCCCACACTGTTGATGGCCGTGCGAGCCGAGCGGCGCCCGCCGCGGGGCCGGGGGAGGCCCCCGAGACCCGTGCTTCTGGGCGTTGTGGCTGCGGCGAGCGGATATGGACCAGACCCGCGTCATGAGAGCTAGCGTGGTCGAGGAGGCCTCCCCCGGCCCCGCGACGGGGTACGCGCTCGAGCTCCGGTCCGTCTCGAAGGCGTTCGGTGGCCTCCGCGCGGTGGACGACGTCGCCCTCGCCGTGCGCGCGGGCGAGCGCCGCGCGCTCATCGGTCCCAACGGCGCGGGCAAGACGACGCTCTTCAACGTGATCTCGGGCGAGCTCCCCGCTTCGTCGGGAACGATCATGCTCTTCGGCCGCGACGTGACGCGCGCGGCGGTCCACCGGCGCGCGGCGCTCGGGCTCGCGCGGACGTTCCAGATCACCAACGTTTTCCCGAGCCTCACCGTGCTCGAGAACTGTCTGCTCGCCGTCCAGGCGCTCTCGCCCGTCAAGCTCGCGATGCACCGTCCGCTCGGTCGCTACGCCGACCTCCACGCGCACGCGCGGACAACGCTCGAGGCGGTCGGCCTCGGCGGCCGCGCGGGCGCCATCGTGCAGCACCTCTCACACGGCGAGCAACGCCAGCTCGAGATCGCGCTCGCCCTCGCGGGCCGCCCGCGCGTCCTCCTGCTCGACGAGCCCACCGCCGGCCTCTCCCCCGCGGAGTCCCAGCTGATGGCGGGCCTCATCAAGCGCCTGGACCCCGCGATGACGGTGCTCGTGATCGAGCACGACATGGACATCGCGCTCGAGATCGTCCAGCACGTCACCGTGCTCCACTACGGGCGCGTGATCGCCGACGGCACGCGCGAGGCCGTGAAGGCGAATCCGCTGGTGCGCGAGATCTACCTCGGCGCGTGAACCGACGATGCTCGAGCTGAGCGACCTCCACACGTACTACGGCGAGAGCCACGTCCTCCAGGGCCTCACGCTCTCCGTCCGGCCGGGCGAGATCGTCACGATCCTCGGCCGGAACGGAATGGGCAAGACCACACTCATGCGCTCGATCATCGGCTTCACGCCGCCGCGGCGCGGCCGGGTGTGCTTCAAGGGCGACGACGTCACGCGCTGGCCGCCCTTCCGCATGGTCGAGCACGGCATGGCGCTCGTGCCCCAGGGCCGACGGGTCTTCGCGTCGCTGACGGTTCGCGAGAATCTCGAGGTGGCCCGCCAGTCCCGGACGGGTCAGTGGACGCTCCCGCGCGTTCTGGAGCTGTTTCCGCGCCTCGGCGACCGCGCCACGAACCGTGCGAACAAGCTCTCGGGCGGCGAGCAGCAGATGCTCGCCATCGGGCGCGCGCTGATGAGCGACCCCGATCTGCTCCTGATGGACGAGCCGACCGAGGGGCTCGCGCCCCTGCTGGTTCGCGAGGTCGGCCGCGTGATCGCCGGGCTCAAGCGCGAGGGGCTCTCGATCCTGCTCGTCGAGCAGAACCTGCCGCTCGCGCTCTCCGTGGCCGACCGGGTCCACATCCTGAGCCGCGGCCAGATCGTGCACTCGTCGGGTCCGGCGGAGCTGATGGCGAACGAAACGGTCAAGGCCCGCTATCTCGGCGTCGCCTAGAAAGGCGGAGGGGGCCTCGACGGCCCCGGGTGCGATCCCCATGTTAACCGTGAAGTTCTCCAGGGTCATCGGGGATTGACAGACGTTCAGGGCGTGATCGGCCGGAGGCAGGCGCGCGACGGGCCGCGGGACCGCAGACCCCGGCCCTTCCGTTGGTAGTGGGTCAGTTTTGAGATGCCCGATCAGTACGTCGACATGCCAGAGCGGATTCGCTCTACAAGGTAAAGCACGAAATAGAGCGTGCCCCATGCGATCAGCGCCGCAGCGCCGGCGACCGTTACGCGCCTTTTTTGCCCAAGTTCGCTGACCACCGATGGCAGCATAGCGTACCGCGAGCTCGTCGCACTCCAGGCCCGATTCATTTCAGCCACGCCCCGCCGCCGCTCGATGCTGCGCGCTGATCTGGCGAGCCTGCCTCCTGATCCTGCGAGCCCTGATGGCCTCTCGGCTGAGGAGGCTAATCAACCTCAGAACCTTGTCCGTCGTGAGGTCCGAGTAGCGATTGGCTGGCGACCTTTCCCAATTCCGATAGATTGACGGCCCGGCAGGGATCGCCCCGAGCCATGTGAGGCTAACCTTGCCCTCGAAGACGCTGATGTGGATGTTGTTCACGCGATTCGTCATCCCTCACTCCGTGCCGCCGAGTCTCGCACGCTAGGAGTGTCGATTGGAAGGGCCCCGCCGCTCTCATTTCGCGCCGACGGTCAAACCGACGACCGCCCGGTGGGGGATCTCGGGGCCGCGCCCGTGCTACGCTGCCGGCGTGAGCGCCTTCGACTGGCGAGCGTTTCTCGAGGCCGTCTGGTCCAGCTGGTGGCACCTGATGACTTCCGCCGCCGGCGTTGCGATGACGGTCATCGGGATCCGGAGAGGACGGGAGACGAGCGGGAAGATTTTCCTGGGCGTCGGGCTGTTCTTCCTGTTAGTCGCCCTCGGCGGAATCTGGAGCGATGAGCACAACCTCCGGACCGCCCTCGAACACCGGCTAGACGGCCGGGACTTCGCGATCCGCAAGGCGGGGGAGTACGGGCCGCTGGTTCAAGAGGGATGGAAGCGGCAGGTCGAGTGGATCGAGGGGCAGAAGCACCCGACGGCGCCGCAAGAGGCGGAGGGTTGGCGGACGAGGGTCCGTCAGAGACTCGACGACGACTTCGGGGTCGACGCCGCCAACCGGTTCAACATCGGCGCGGCGCAATTTCCGGCGAGCCCGCTGTTCGACCACATCCGCCGCGTCCAAGAACTCAGCCTGATCGTTCAGGAGATCCGGCGCGGCGACCTGCGCCCGCTCTCGAAACCCCGACAGTGAGGAGCGCGAGAGGAGCCGAGCGAACGAAGATGATCCAGATCCTGCCCTCGGGGAAGCCCGAGGGCTTGCCGTTCGCGCTCATCGGGCTCGACGACGAGGGCCGCGTGTGGTACGGCACCTTCGAGTACGGGGGAAAGACGCCCGACGGCGGCCCCGCGGCGGTCCTCTGGCGCCGCGTCGAAGGCGACTACCGCTGACTGGCCAAGCCGCACTCCCGGCCCTCGCGGCGCTGGTCCTCGTGGCCCTCAGGTGGGCGGTCCTCGTCGGCGCTTTCCTGGTCGCGCTCTACCTGCTCGTGCGCTTCGTGAAGTGGGCGTGGACGGACGAGCCCGACGCCCCGCGGCGGGAGGAGTCGCCGAAGTTGCCGCGGACCGCCGAGCAGTGGGGGGAGTTGCTGGACGCCGCCACCGGGCACACCAACGACGGAAGGCCGATCTGCCAAAGGTGCGGCGTGCCGATCCCGGTAGGCGAGGGAATCCGCCTCAACGACGAGGAGAAGAAGGCGCTCGCTCGGAGCCGACGGGTCGAGTCCCTGCCCGGCGCCTTCAGGCACGCGAGCGAGGACGACTGCCGCCCCAGATCGAACTGAGGCGTTAGGGTAGGGACAACCGCAGAGGCGGATAGTACGAGAGCCGGTAGCGCATCGAGCCGACCGTGACGGTTTCCCGGGTGTCGGCGATCGACGCGTTAGTCCCGGTGGGCGTCGCCGAGCTGGCCTGCTCAACCTGAACCGAGACCGCGACCCCGTGCTCGCGGGGCGCGTCGTCCTGATCCGGCGCGAGCGCCCGCGGGCGCGCCCACTCGGACTCCTGGCTGGTCCTCCACTTCCCCGCCTCGGACCCGGCCGTCACGACCTGTTGGATGGTCGGTCCCGCGGCGCCGCACACCCCCAAGATCCCCAGCCCCACGACGATCGGCTTCACGGTGCTCTCGTTCATCAGCGTCTCTCCCTTTTCCACCCCTTAACACGAGCACAACATCGTCCGGGCGGTCATTGGGGCAGCGACAGGATCACGGTGACGCCGCTCACCCGGGGCTGGAGGATCAAAGGGGCGGCCCTCCCCGAGCGAATCCTTGGCGATCAGGCCAACATGAGTCCTCAGCTCCCTCCGAAACCTCCCCCAGGATTCGAGTGCGCCGGCAAAGCCGGCGCTCGAACGGCGGCGATTCCGCGGCGCTACCTGGTGCTGACGATCCGATCCCAGAGCTCCGCGTACTGCTTCTGGTACAGCGGCCACACCTTCTCCTCGGCGACCTTGCGGAAGGCGGCCACGTCGCTCGCGTTGACCTTCATGCCCTTCGCCTCGAGGATCTCCCTGGCCCTCTCGAGGTTGTCGACGCTCTCGGTCGCCTCGCGCACCTTCGCCTGCGCCTCTCGCGAGACCTCCGTCAACAGCTTCTGCGCCTCGGGCGTCAGGCTCTTCCACATGTCGAGGTTCATCACGACCAGCGACGGCCCGTAGTTGTGGAAGGTCATCGAGGCATACCTGGACACCTCGTAGATCTTGAGCGCGTTGATGTTCACGATCGGCAGGTCCGCGCCGTCGATCACGCCCTGCTGCGCGGCCGGGACGACCTCGGACCAGGACATGGGCACCGCGTTCGCGCCGAGGCCGTTCACGGTGTCGGCGAAGACCTTGCCCTGTTGCACGCGCAGCTTGAGGCCCTTGAGGTCGTCGGGCTTCGCGATGGGCCGCTTGTTGTTCCAGAAGTGACGGAAGCCATAGTCGAAGAAGAGGAGGATCTTGAGCCGGTACTTCCGCTGGAACTGCTCGTCGAGGCTCCTTCCAATCTCGCCGTTGAACATCTTGTAGGCGTGCGCGTAGTCGCGGACCAGGTACGGCACGAGGAACACGCCCAGCTCGGGGAACACGGTGGACGCCGCACCCGAGGGGCTGCCGATCGCGACGTTTCCCGACTTCACCGCGTCCATGATCTCGAGCTCCTTGTTGAGGAGCGTGCCGCCGTGGAACACCACGGTCAGCGTCGCGTGCGAGCGCCGCGTGACCTCCTCGGCCATCCACTTGAACGCGACCGCGCCGGACTCGGGCGGCGCGAGGATGTAGGCGAAATCGAGCTTCTGGGGCTTCGCCTGGGCGAGGACCGGGGTCCCGCTGCCGGCGGCGACCAGGCTCACCACGAACGCCACGACCACACCCCCAAGGACGACCCGGACCATAGACCCTCCTCTCACCGGGCGCGCCGGCGCCGTCTATCCCGCCCCTTTTGGCGCACGATGTCAAGCAGCTCGCGGCTTGACAACGCGCGGCGTGCGCCCGTACGATCCGCGCGTTGACGCGCCTCCGCTGGATCGCCAGGGTCCCCGAGCTCGTCGTCACCGTCCTCATGCTCATCGCGATGATCGACATGCTGGCGGGCGTCTTCCTCCGTTACGTGATGACGCAGCTGACCGCGCGCTTCGACTTGCCGCGTGTCGATTTCTTCTGGGTGGAGGAAGTCGGCGAGTACGCGCTCAGCTGGATGACCTTCATCGGCGCCGCGCTCGGGATCCCGCGCGGCACGCACTTCGCAGTCCACCTGCTGATCGACCGATTCCCGGCGAGCGTGCGCCGGTGGGTCCTCGGGGCCCACTACGCGACGATCGCGGCGTTCGGCCTGGTCGTCGCGGTCTTCGGCTGGCAGGTTGCCGAGCTGAACAGCCAATCCGTCTCCCCCGCCCTCGGTCTGAACCTCCGCTGGATCTACCTGTCGGCGGTCGTTGGCGGCGTGCTCATGAGCGTCTACAGCCTCGTCGCACTGCGGAACGCCTGGCGGGGCCACGCGCCGGGGTTCGGCGTGGTCGAGGACGTCTGAGCCGTGTTCTTCGCCGCCGTCGCGATCCTCTTCGCCGGGCTCGTGGCGCTCTCGATGCCGATCGTCTTCGCCCTGGGCGTCTCCGGCCTCCTCGGGCTCGTCCTCGGCAACTTCTCCCTCCAGAAGCTTCCGTCGAGCCTCGTCGCGGGCTCGCAGAGCTGGGTCCTCCTCGCGATCCCGACGTTTGTTTTCGCCGGCAGCCTGATGGAGCGCTGCGGGATGTCCTATGCGCTCGTGAACCTGGCGCGCGTGCTGGTCGGCTGGCTGCGCGGCGGGCTCGGCGTGTCGGTCGTCGTCGCCGAGTACTTCTTCTCGGGGATCTCGGGCTCGACCATCGCCGACGTGTCGGCGATCGGCGCGATGCTCACTCCGCCCTTGCTCCGCGCCGGCTACAAGCCCGAGCAGGCCGCCTCGCTCGTCGCCTCGGCGACCGCGATGGGCATCCTCGTCCCACCGGCGATCTTCATGATCGTCCTCGGGCAGATCACCGACACGTCGGTCGTGGGCATCTTCCTCGCCGGGTTCATCCCGGCGGCCGTCACCGCCCTCTGCCTCTTCGTCGTGATCATCGTCCAGGCGCACCGGCTCAGCTGGCCGAAGGACGGGCGTCCGAGCTGGCGCGCGTTCTGGGCGGCGCTCCGCGAGTCGCTGGTGCCCATGGTGGTGCCGGTCGTCATCGTTGCGGGCTTCTACTTTGGCGCATTCACCGCTACCGAAGCCGGCGCGCTCGTCGCCTTCTACGCGATCGTCGCCGCCTTCCTCTATTACCGCAACGTCACGCTTCGCGAGATGCTGGGGCTCGTCTACGAGAGCGCGCTCCTGACCGCCGCGGTGATGTTCCTCCTCGCGGTGGCGAGCGTGTACCAGTTCCTCTTGGGGATGCTCGGCGTGCCCGCGATGCTCGGCGAGATCCTCCAGCCGCTCGAGAGCACGCCGTGGCTCTTCCTCGTCGCCATCACGCTGCTCGTGATGATGTTCGGCATGGTGATGGAGGGCCTGCCGGCCGCCGTCGTGCTGATCCCGGTCGTCTTCCCGACGGCCAAGCGGATCGGCATCCATCCGATCCACTTCGACATCGTGCTGACCGCCGCCGTGGGGATCGGCCTCTTCCTGCCCCCGATGGGCGTCGGGCTCCTGATGGCGATCCGCTTCGCGCGGGTCTCCGTCGGCCGGCACTTCGGGGCCTACTGGCCTTACCTGACCGCGCTGTTCGCCGGCCTGCTCCTCCTCATCGTGTTCCCGGAGATCACGCTCGTGCTGCCCCGGCGCGCCGGCCTCATCCGGTGACCCCTCGCGTGCACGCGGAGATCGAGACCTATGCGCGCGAGCTCGGCTGGATCCTCGACCAGGTCTGCACCGCGCTTGACGGCCTCACGGAGACGCAGCTCAACTGGCGCCCCGCGACGGGGGCCGCGAACAGCGCGTACGCGGTCGCCAGCCACGTGGTGGGCGCCACGCGCGTGTATGCGCTCGGCTTCGGGTGCGGCCGCGAGGTCGAGCGCGACCGGACGGCGGAGTTCACCGCCTCCGGCACCGACGTCGGCTCGCTCGTCGCCGCCATCCGAGGGCTCGCGCGCGAGATCACGGCGGCGCTCGCCGCCCTCTCGCCCGCGGAGCTCGACCGACGGTTCGTGCCGCCGCAGGCGCTCTGGGGCACGGGGCCGCCGCACGAGATCTCCCGCCGCGACGCCCTGGTGGAGAGCATCCGCCACGCCGCGCTCCATCTGGGCGAGCTCCGGCTCACGCGCGATCTCGCTGTCAGATCCGCCCGAGCCCCTCGAGGGCCTTGACGACCACGCTGAGATCCGCGCCACCGTGGCCCGCCGCCAGCGCGGCCGCGTAGAGGCGCTCGGCGACGTCGGTCAGCGGGAGCGGGGCGCCGACCTCCCGGGCGGCCTCCTGGATGAGGTGCAGGTCCTTCATGAAGAGGTCGAGCTTCATCTGGGGCGGGAACTCTCCCCGCGCGATCAGCGGGCCGCGCACCTCGAGCATGCGCGAGGTTGCCGCGCTTCGGCTCAGCACGTCGAGCACGAGTTCGAGGTCGAGCCCGGCCCGCCGAGCCATCAGGAGCGCCTCGCCCGCGGCCGCGCTGTGGAGCGCGACCAGCAGGTTCGCCACGAGCTTGAGGACCATCGCCTGGCCGGCCTGACCGATGAAGACGGCGCGCGGCAGGATCGTCTCGAGCACCGGGCGCCAGCGGTCGAACACGCGGCGCTCGCCGCCGACGAAGACGATCCCCTCGCCGTGCGCCACCATGGCGCTCGTCCCGCTGATCGGAGCGTCCAGGAACGCGAGGCCCTTCGCCGCGACCTCACGCGCCAAGCGCTCGGTCAGCGCGGGCGAAATGGTGCTCATCTGGATGATGGTTCGCCCCGGCGGGCTCAACGCCACGAGACCGCGCGGACCGAGCACGACCTCGTCGACCGACGCGAGGGACGGCAGCACGACGCACACCGCCTCGGCCGCCTTCGCGACCGCGTCGGCGGTCGGCGCCGCGCGACCGCCCAGCTCCACGAGCGCTTGCACCTTCTCGGCGACGACGTCGTAGCCGACGACGACGTGGCCGCCGGCCCGCAGGCGCGCCGCCACCGCCCCACCGAGGAGGCCGAGGCCGACGACCCCGACCGTCGCCATCAGCGCGGCGCGATCAGGTTCACAGACTCGCCTCGCGGCGCGCGTCGCCGGGCCTCCGCGGCCGCCGCTCGGCTCGCCCGGCCGTCAGCAGCGCGTGCACGGTGGGTAGTCGCGCGAGTACACGGGATTTTTCAGGTACTCCTCGGGCCTGTACGTCCAGAACTGAGAGACGTTCGGAAAGGTATGGATCACCGTGTTCTGGAGGCGGCCACCCACCCTCTCGACCTTGCGCACGTAGATGTTCTGGATCGGGTTGCCGAAGTCGTCGAACCTGACGGCACCGCGGGGCGCGTCGGAGAGATCGGCGCGGCGAAACGCTCCGAGGAACTTGTCGACGGTCTCGATGTCGCCCCCGGTGGCCTCGAGCGCCGCCCTCAGCGCGACGCCCGCCACGTACGTGCCCTCCGAGTAGTACGAGGGCACCTGCTTGAACCTGGCCTCGTAGGCGGCGACGAATTTCTTGTTGGCGGGGGTCTGGAGCGCCGCCGAGTATTGATGGGCGGTGATTACCCCCAGCACCTCGTCGCCCATCGTCCGGAGCACGTGCTCGTCGGTGAACGTCCCGTTGCCGATGAGCGGCAGCCGCTCTCTGAGCCCGGCCTCGGCGTACTGCTTGCTGAAGCGCAGGGCGTCGGCGCCGGAGAAGACGCACCACACGGCGTCCACGTCGCGGCGGAGCTGGGCGACGTACGGGGCGAAGTCGGGCGTGTTGAGCGGCGGCCAGAGCTTCTGCACCACCTGGCCCCCCGCCTCCTCGAACGTGCGGTGGAAGCCCGCCGCCACCTCCCAGCCGAAGGCGAAGTCGTAGCCGATCATCGCGATCTTCCGATACTTGAGGTTGTCGTAGACCCACTTGCCGAACGGGTGCATGGGCTGGGCGCTCGTCCATCCGGTGCGCACGATGTAGGGGCTGCGCTTGCGCTGGGTGATGTCTTCTGAGGAGACGATCGGGAAGATCGTCGGGACCTTCTTGCCGTCCAGGTAGGGCGCGATGGCGTACCCGACGGCGGCGCTGAGCGGGCCCAGGATCACGTGCACGCCCTGCCCCTCGACGAGGCCGCGGGCCTTGGTGAGGCCGGTGGCGGGCTTGCCCTCGTCGTCCTCGACGATGAGCTTGATCTCCCGTCCGGCCAGCCGGTATTTCTGCTCCTCGAAGTAGAGCTCGAGGCCGTTGATCATATCCCGGCCGTTGGCGGAGAGCGGCCCGGTCGTGGGCACCAGCAGCGCGACTTTGATCGGCCCGCGCTGCGCCCACGTCGGGCGCTCGCCGGCGAGCGGAAGCGCGAGCGCGGCCAGCGCGACGACCACCATCCCGAGTCTGGTTCGCATCGTGGTCTCCTCGTCTCCCCAGGAACGCGAGAGACATAGCACAGGTGCTCCGGCCAATGCTAGCCTAGGGCCTCCGAGGCGGCCCAACTCGGGAGGAGGCGGGCATGATCGTTCGTGCTCTCGCGCTCTCGGCGCTCTCCGTCCTCGCCGCGGCGCCGGCCACGGCGCAGGAGGGGATCCGCGTCGGCTTCGTCACGATCCTGACCGGGCCGCTCGCGGCGCCCGGCAAAGAGATGGAGAACGGCATCGAGCTGTTCCTCCAGCAGCAGAAGCGCACGCTCGCCGGCCGGCGCGTCGAGCTGACGGTCGTCGACAGCGGTGGCCAGCCCGCCGGCACGCTCGCGCGAGCCCGCGAGCTGGTCGAGCAGCGCCGAGTCCACGTCGTCCTCGGCCCCCTGGCCGCCTTCGAGGCCTACGCGCTCGCGCCGTACGTGAACGCCCAGCGCATCCCGACGATCTCGCCGAGCGCCGCCGCCGACGACCTGACCCAGCGCAAGGCGACCCAGTTCTTCGTGCGCGCGACCTCGACCTCGAGCCAACCGACCATGCCCTTCGGCGCCTACGCCGCGAAGACGCTCGGGTACCGGAAAATCGCGACCATCGCGGACGACTTCGCCTTCGGCCACGAGGTGGTGGCGGGCTTCCACAAGGCCTTCGAGGACGCGGGCGGCCAGATCGTCCAGAAGCTCTGGCCCCCGCTCGGCGCGGCGGACCAGGCGCCCTACATCGGCCAGCTCCGCCGCGACATCGACGCCGTCTTCATCGGCTTCGCCGGCGTCGCCGCGCTCCGCTTCCTCAAGCAGTTCGAGAACGCCGGGCTCAGGGGCACGATCCCGCTCCTGGCGAACCAGACCGCCGTGGACGAGGCGTTGCTGCGGAACATGGGTGACGAGGCGCTCGGCGTCGTCTCGACGATGCACTACAGCGCCGCGCTCGACACGCCGGCGAACCGCGCCTTCGTCGGCGCCTACCAGAAGGCCTTCGGCACCGACCCGGGCTACTACTCGGTCGGCGCCTACACGGCGGGGCTCTTCTTGAAGCACGCCCTCGAGAAGATCGGCGGCAAGGTCGAGGACACCGACGCCTTCCTCAAGGCGCTCCGCGGCGTGTCCATCGCCGACGCCCCGGGCGGGCCCATCCGCCTCGACCGGTACGGCCAGCCGATCCACAACATCTACATCCGTCGCGTCGAGAAGAAGGACGGGCGGTTGCAGAATACCGTGATCCACACGATCGAGAACGTCAGCCAGTTCTGGACCTCTCCCGAGGACGAGTTCCTCAAGCAGCCGCCCTACTCGCGCGCCTGGCCGCCGTGCACGCACTGCTAACCGCCGGACGCGTCCGCGGATGAGCCAGGATCTCCGGAGTTTCGTCGCCGCGTACGGGCGCGCCCACCCGGACGAGGTGGTCCGCGTCGCCGAGCCCGTCTCGATCGCGTACGACGTGATGGCGCTGGTCCTCGAATACGAGCGGCGGCGCCGCTTCCCGATCCTGATGTTCGACACGGTCGCCGGGTACGACATCCCGATCGTCACGAACGTCGTCGCCAGCCGCCGCGCGCTCGCGTTCGCCCTGGGCGTCCCCGAGCGGGCCCTCGCCGCCGAGTACGCGCGGCGGCTCAAGGAGTACGTCAAGCCCGTCCTGGTCGCCGACCCGCCCTTCCGCCACCGGGTGCTCACCGGGAGCGACGTGGATCTGCAGGCGCTGCCCGTCCCCCGCTACTTCCCGGGCGACGCGGGCCGGTACCTGACCGCGGGCATGCTCGTGGCGCGCGATCCCGAGACCGGGGTCGAGACGGAGGGCTATCACCGCTTCCAGGTGACGGGGCGTGACCGCATGGGGGTGAGCCTCCACTCGCGGCGTCGGATGTTCGAGTATCAGCGGCGGGCCGAGGCGAAGGGCAAGCCGCTCGCGTGCGCGGTCGTGCTCGGGCTCCACCCCCTCGTCTCGATGGGCTCCCTCGCCTACCCCCCGCCCGACGTCGGCAAGTTCGAGGTCGTCGGCGGGCTGCTCGGCGAGCCGCTCCGCATCGCCCCGTGTGCGACGCTCGACCTGCACGTGCCGGCGACTGCGGAGATCGTGATCGAGGGCGAGATCCTCCCGGGCGCGCGTGAGCCCGAGGGCCCGTTCGGCGAGTTCACCGGGTACGTCTCGCGCCGCTCCACCGAGCACGTCTTCGTCGCGAAGGCGCTCGCGCTGCGCGAGCGCCCGTGGTTCCAGTCGATCGCTTCGGGTCGCGCGGGCGACCACATCACGACGCTCGGCCTCGTCCGCGAGGCCGAGATCCTGAACGCGCTGTCGCGGGCGATCCCGAACGTGACGGGTGTGCACGTGCCGTTGTCCGGAACCTCCGCGTTCACCGCCTACGTCTCCATCGCGCAGAGCCGCCCCGGCGAGGCCAAGCACGTGATCCCGATCGTGCTCGGCGTCGACCACTATCTGAAGCTGGTCATCGTGGTCGACGATGACATCGACGTGTTCGACGAATCAGACGTGTTGTGGGCGGTTGCGACACGCATGCAGGCCGACCGTGATCTCGTCGTGATTGGAGGGAGCCTCGGCGCGCTCCTCGACCCCAGCGCCGACGAGCGCGGCGTGACCGCCAAGCTCGGCATCGACGCGACGCGACCGTTCGGCGCGCCGTTCGCCGAGAAGCTCGTGATGGCGCCCGACCGCATGGCCTGGGCCCGGGCCCTCGTGGACCGGCTGGGCCGCCAGGAGGACCCGCGCCCATGAAGCGCTACATCGACCTCTCCGTGACCGTGGACGACGCCACGCTCAGCCCGCCCTCCACCAACATGCGGCTCGAGATCACGCCGCACCGCCGCGGCCCCGGCTTCTGGCAGGTCTCGAGCGTGCGGCAGAGCCTGCACACGGGCGCCCACATCGATTCACCCCTCCACGTCTTCAAGGACGGGATCACCACGGCGGAGATCACCCTCGACCAGGTGATGGGCGAGGCGAGCGTCGTCGACCTCTCCTTCGTCGGCCCGAACCACGGGATCACGATCGACGATCTCCGGCGTGGCGGCGCCGACGACGTGCGGCGGGGCGACATCGTGCTGCTCCGCACCGACTGGACCGACCGGATGTACGGGCGGTGGCCCGACTACTTCACCCAGTCGCCCTGGTGCCCGCCCGAGTCGGCGGAGTGGCTCGTCGCCCGGGGGGCGAAGACCATCGGCTTCGACTTCTTCGAGGAGTACTGCGCGCGTCTCCCCGACTTCACCTCTGAAGACTTCCCGATGCACCGCGTGATCCTCGGCGCCGGGGTGGTCATCCTGGAGGGTCTGACGAACCTCGGCGCGCTCCCGCGACGGCGGGTCGAGTTCGCGGCGCCGTTCTACAAGATCGCGGGCGCGGAGGGCGCGCCGGCCCGGTTCTTCGCTGTAGTATGATGACCCTGCGTCGCATCGACGTGGAGCCGCGTGCACCGGAGGCCGAACAATGGATCTGCTCGAGGCGAAGGGCCGGATCGCCGAGGCCCTCGTCGAATCCATCTTTCGCCGTGCGCGTTACGAGGTACGCCCGTACCGCCAGGAGGCGCTGCCGCTCCGATTCGGCCGTGAGGACTTCTCGCCCGACTTCTCCGTGTCGCCGGCGCCGGGGCGCGCCTCCGACGGCGAGTTCCTCGTCGAGGTCAAGTACCGGCCGTCCATCGAGCAGTTCGTGTCCGTCGAGAATCAGCGGGGCGAGCGCTCGGCGTTCCTCATGGCTCGACGCCACTGGCCCGCGCTCTATTTCGTGATCGTCACCGAGCGCCCCGAGACGGGGCGCTCGTGCTTCCAGGCCCTCTCCCTCGCGGCGCTCCGTCCCGGCGAGCCGATCCGCACGGTGGACATCGCCGAGCTCAAGGAGCTCCGGATCTTCCGCCACAACATCGAGGACCACGAGCAGCTCATCCGGCGGATCTTCACCCTCCTCTCCGGCGCGACGGTGTAACGCGCCTCAGCCGAGCGCGCGGATCATCAGCCACACGCCGATCGCGCCCAGGAACACGAGGACGACGCGATTGAACGCCCGCGCGTCGAGGCGGTCCTGCACCCGGAGACCGAGCGCGAACGCGCCCACGCCGACCGCCGCGAGCGCGAGCGATGCGCCGAAGCGTCGCCCGTCGAGGAGGCCGACGGCCACGAGCGAGACCAGCTGGACGAGCTTGTAAGCGAGGAACGTGACGGCGATCGAGCGGACGAACTCGTCCTTCTCCATCCCGAGCGCGTAGAAGTAGAGGATCAGCGGCAGGCTCGGCACGTTGGTGACGCCGCCCACGACCCCCGCGACGAGACCAACGGGCGCCGCGAGCCATCGCTCCCACGACGGCGCCACCCGCGGCGACACGGCCAGCGCGTTGAGGGTCACGAAGAGCACCACGAAGCCGCCGAGCGCGAGCGTCACGGTCTGAGCATCGAGCTCCGCGAGCGCCGCCGTGCCGAGGACCGTCCCGGCACCACCGAAGAGGAGCAGCGGCGCGAGGCGCCGAACCGTCGCCGCGAGCCCGCCCCGCCGGCGCGCCTGGATGCCGTCCATCACGAGGTTCGGGACGACCAGGACCGCGACCGCCGTCTTCACGTCGAGGAAGAGCGCCAGGAGCGGCGTGCCGAGCGTGGGGAAGCCGAAGCCGATGGCCCCCTTGACGAACGCGGCGACGAGGACCGCGAGGGTCGGGCCTAGGAGGGGGGCGATAGCGCGGCCCGGAGGACTTCGGCGGGGTGGAGCGCGCGGCGCCCCGCGAGATGCGCGATCTGCTGCCGGCACGAGACGCCGGGCGCCACGATCACGGTGTCCGCGGCCGCCGCCTTCACGGCGGGGGCCAGGCGGCGATTGCCGAGCGCGACGGAGATGTCGTAGTGCTCGCGCTCGAAGCCGAACGAGCCCGCCATCCCGCAGCACCCGGAATCGACCTCTTCCACCCGGAAGCCCGCCCACCGGAGGGCCGCGACCGTCGGCGCCGTGCCGACGAGCGCCTTCTGGTGGCAGTGCCCATGCAGGAGCGCCGTCCGGCCGCTGCCGCTGAAGCGGAGCTCGAGACCACGCGCGCGCTCGCGCGCGAGGAACTCCTCGAGCAGGAAGGCATGGCGCGCCACGGTCCGCGCGTCGTCGGTGCCGAGGAGGTCCACCGACTCGTCGCGCAGCGTGAGGAGGCACGAAGGCTCGAGCCCCACGATCGGCACGCCCCGCCGCGCGTAGGAGGCGAGCCGGCCCACGTTCCACGCCGCGTGCGCACGCGCCTCGGCGAGCATGCCCTTCGAGATGAGCGGCCGGCCGCAGCACTTCTTGTCCACGAGCACCACACGGTATCCGGCAGCCTCGAGCAACTCGACCGCGGCCCGGCCGATCTCGGGCGTGTTGTAGGTCACGAACGTGTCGTGGAAGAGCACGACCTCGCCGCGCGGGGCCGCGGCCGGAGGCGCATGGTGCCGGAACCACTCGGTGAACGTCGCCGCGGCGAGCTTCGGCAGCGGCCGGCGGCGGTCGATCCCGGCGACCCTCTCGAGGAGCCAACGGGTCACGGCGAGGCCCGACGTCCAGTTGAAGAGGGCCGGCAGGTGCGCACCCAGCCGGTTCAGCCGCTCGATCCGCCCGAAGACGCGGTTCCGCAGCGGGAGCCCGTTCGCCGCGTAGTAGTGGTGCAGGAACTCGTACTTGAGCTTCGCCATGTCCACGTTCGCCGGGCATTCGGCCTTGCACCCCTTGCACTCGAGGCAGAGGTCCATGACCTCATGGAGGCGCGTCCCCGTGAACTCCGACGGCGGGAGCCGGCCCGAGAGCACCGCCCGGAGCGCGTTGGCGCGTCCGCGTGTCGAGTGCTCCTCGTCCTTCGTCGCCATGTACGAGGGACACATGGTGCCCTCGAGCGTCTTGCGGCACACGCCGACGCCGTTACACAGCTCCACGGCGGCGGCGAAGCCGCCCTGGCCGGAGAAATCGAGGAGCGTGGTCGGCTCCCAGGTCGTGTAACCGACGCCGTAACGGAGGTTCTCGAGGATCCCGGGCGCGTCGACGATGTTGCCCGGGTTCAACCGGTTCTCGGAGTCGAACGCGCGCTTCAGCTCGCGGAACGCCCCCATGAGCCGCCGCCCGTACATCCGCTCGAGGAACGGACTCCGCGCCCGGCCGTCGCCGTGCTCGCTCGAGATCGTGCCGCCGAAGTCGAGCACGAGGCCCGTGATCTCGTCGGCGATCGCGCGCACCTGCTCGAGCCCGCGCGGGATCTTGAGGTCGATCACCGGGCGGATGTGCAGGCACCCGACCGAGCAGTGACCGTAGTAGGCGCCGATGGCGTCGTGCTTGGCGAAGATCTCGCGGAAGCGCGGCACGAACTCCGCCAGGTGCTCGGGGGCCACCGCGGTGTCCTCGACGAAGGCGATCGGCTTCTTGTCGCCCTTCATCCCGAGCAGGAGCCCGAGCCCCGCCTTGCGGAGCTTCCAGATCGACTGCTGCTCGGCGGGATCGAAGGCGAGCGTCGCCGCATAGCCGAAGCGCGCGCGCGCGCGCCGCGCCTCGAGGTCGGCGACCTTGGCGCGGACCTCCGCCTCGCTGTCGCCGGCGTACTCGACGATGAGGATCGCGGCGGGATCGCCCTGGACGAAGCCCATGCGCTGGGCCTGCTCGATGTTGTCGCGTGCGAGGTCGAGGATCATCTTGTCGGTCAGCTCGACCGCGTACGGGCCCGTCTCGAGGATGGACTGCGAGGACTCCAGCGCCTCCTGGAGGTCGCGGTAGTGGATGACGTCGAGTGCGGTCGTCTTGGGTCGTCGCATCAGACGCACCTTGGCGTCCACGATCGTCAGGAGCGTGCCCTCCGAACCGACGACCAGGCGCGCCATGTTGACGCCCCGCGCGGCGCCGTCGCCCGCGACGGACCCCGGCTTGATCCCGACGCCCACGAGCTCGTTCAGGTTGTAACCGGCCACGCGTCGCCAGTGGTGGGGGTACCGCGCGCGGATCTCGTCGGCGTACGCGTCGCGGATCCGCGCGACCTCGCGGTAGATCCGCCCCTCGAGGCCTCCACGCTGGCCCCGGCGCGCGAGCTCCTCGGGGGTGACGTCGCCGAAGACGACGCGCGTCCCGTCGGCCAGGAGCGCCGTGACCTCGATGACGTGGTCGACCGTCAGCCCGTAGACGATCGAGTGCGAGCCGCCCGAGTTATTGCCGAGCATCCCGCCGAGCGTCGCGCGGTTCGAGGTCGAGGTGTCCGGCCCGAACAGCAATCCCATCGGCCGCACGTGACGATTCAGCTCGTCCTGGACGAGCCCCGGCTCGACCTTCGCCCACTGCCCTTCGGCGTCGACCTCGAGCACCCGGTTCATGTGGCGGGAGAAGTCGAGGACGAGCGCGCGATTGACGGTCTGGCCGGTGAGCGAGGTCCCGCCGCCGCGCGGGAGGAGCGCCACCTGCTGCCGTCGCGCGACCTCCACGGCCGCCTGGACGTCGTCGGCGTCGCGCGGGATCACGACACCGATCGGCTCGACCTGGTACATGGACGCGTCGGTGGAGTAGAGCAGACGGGAGATCCGATCGAAGCGAACGTCGCCGGCGACGACCTTGCGAAGTTCGTGCTCGAGGTCGTTCACGCGAGCTATTATACGCTCGTGGTTGTGCGCACCCTCCCGGTCCTCCTGCTCCTCGTGTGCGTCGTCGCGCCGCTCGCCGCCGCGCCCGCGGCGCCGGGCTTCACCGTGCGCCTCCTCGGCAGCCAGCGCTCGCTCGACTCCCGCGACCTGATCGGCAAGAAGGTCCTGGTGCTCCGCTTCCAGGCGTCGTGGTGCAAGCCGTGCGTGAGAGAGTCACCGGCGCTGGCGCGCGTCGCGGAGCGCTACCGGACGCGCGGCGTCGAGGTCCTGGCGATCCACGTCCAGGACACCGTCGTGGACGCGCAGCGCTTCGTGCTCGAGCACAAGGTCGCCTACCCCGTCGCGCTCGACCCGCGGCTCACGATCGCGAACCACTTCGGCTTCAAGGGAACGCCCTACACCGTCGTCGTCGACCGCCGCGGCGAGATGGTCGCGCAGATCCACGGCGAGTCCGTCGTGCGACGCCTGCCGCG
>Ga0209266_1000003_pt1 | contig 214020 bp, 181 predicted proteins | sample GraSoiAngelo_132_FD_185889 | JGI IMG/M metagenome (GOLD analysis project Ga0209266, IMG submission 185889) | Grasslands soil microbial communities from the Angelo Coastal Reserve, California, USA - 14_0929_02_40cm (SPAdes) (version 2) | ecosystem: Environmental > Terrestrial > Soil >...
ATGACGCTGTGTTTAACCTCTCTCAGCGGCGGAGCGCCCTGGCCTCCTGCCGTGTACGAGGCTTAGGCATTGAACGAGGGCCGCAAATCTCGCGGTCCTCGTTCCCATTTGTTGCTGCAGGCGCCTGGTTGCGACACCGAGTTGTTTCTGCTCCAATACTTGAGTGACAGCCGCAAAGAAGCGCTCCCCTACTGAAATCCTGATCTTTGATGTGGACGGCGTGCTGGTGGACGTGCGCGGGACGTATTGGCGCTCGGCGCTGGAGACGGTGCGGCACATTACCGGGAAACGCGTCACGTATGCCGAGCTGCATCGCTGGAAGAGCAGGCCGGGTTTTAACGATGACTGGAGCATGGTTGCGGCTTGGGTAAGTTCGCTGGGGCACCCCATATCCTACGAAGAAGCGCGGGCGGCGTTTGAAAGGTTTTATTGGGGAAGCGACGGGAACCCGGGAAACGTTAGAAACGAAAAGCTGATGGTGACGCCGCGGCAGATTGAAAAGTGGGCACGAGCATACGAGCTAAATCTCTTTACGGGGCGAACGCGGCAGGAATTTTCATTTACCTTCGACCGTTGGCCCGCGACGAAATATTTTCGACGAATCATCACTATGAATGACGCGAAGAGGAAGCCGCACCCGGAAGGATTGCAGAAAATTCTGGGGAAACGCGATCCGGCGATGGCGCTGTATCTTGGCGACAACATTGACGACGCGCTGGCAGCGCGCGACGCAGGCGTGCCGTTCATGGCGGTCATCGCTCGAGGGGAACACGGCTACCGGCAGCGGGCGGCGCAGTTTCGGGAGCTGGGGGCGATTGCGCTTCTTCCGCGCGTGACGGAATTATTCCGGAAGTTGAAGTAGGTGAGGCGGAGCGGGCAAAGCATCGAGACGGTATCAGCCGACAGGGTAACGGCCGGCATAGAAGGCCCGTTCTTCCGCGTCGGCCTGGCTGCGGAGGCGCCAATCGGGGAACGCGGCAAGATCGTCGGCTAGAGCCTCGATGGTCGGGCGCAATTCAACAGGAGCGAGCCAGCGCGCGGGGATCACTTCGATTCCGTTGGCGGCGCCGAGAAGATTGCCGGTGATCGAGCCCGTCGAATCGCTGTCTCCACCGTGATTTACAGCGAGAATGATGGCGTCTTCAAAATCCCTGGCACTGAGCGCGCAATAAATTCCCATCGCGAGGGCTTCCTCGGCGACGAAACCTTTTCCAAGTTCGCGGAGGGCACCGCGTTCGCGGGGGCGAGACTTCGCGAGGCTTTCGGCTTTCTCGATGGCCGCCAGAGTCTCCTTATAGGATGGATGCTTGCGAAGCTCGTCTTTGGCCGCGTGGATGGCCTCGGTGAGTAGTGCGCCGCCGAGTATCAGGCTGACCATCAGGGCAAATGCGCCCGCGCTGAGAGAGCCGCTCGGATGTCCATGAGTAATGGCGGCAAGATCACTGGCAGTTGCAAAGATATTTGAATACAAGTGGTCGCGATGGCGTTCGCCACTTAGGAAATGCGCGAAATACATGCCCACGGGGGCCATGCGCATCACTCCGCCGCAGCCTTTGCTGTCGTTCGTGGCGCGGGTCACTCTGCCGCGACTCGCTTGGAGGGCAGAGAGGCAGGTGGTCCCCGGTGCGCGGCGGCTGAAGAGTTTTTTCTGCTGGAGCAGCCAGCTTGCTTTTGGGTCGGCGGAGGTTAGCAAGCGGGAATTTTCCTGAGTCATCAGCCAGCGCGCGTAAGAATCCGCCGCGGAACGAAAGAAGTCCGGCTCATGGCTACGCAGAGCCGCCGCGAGATGCGCAGAGAGCATGGCTTCGGCGGTGAAGAGCGTCATCTGAGTGTCATCGGTGATGGCGCCTAATTTTCCGTAGGCGGGGGCGTAATCGCGGATTCCGTGTTCACCGTAGGCGCGGACGATTTCCTCCAGGTCGAGAAATTCAACGGGAGCGCCGAGCGCGTCGCCGACGGCGCCGCCGAGCAGGCATCCGCGGAACCGGCTTTGGAGACGGGAATCAGGTGGAGTGCGGGGAAGGGGCATTTCACTCGCGGAGCCGCGGCAGCGACTCTCTCGCCGAACAGGATACAGCGAATTTAGCAAAATTCAGCCAGCCCTACCAAGAATTACGAGCATCCTACAGAGGGAACTCTTTTTTAACCCGGCGGGAATCCATAAATGGGGAATACGCTGGATTCGGGATTGGACATGAAACCTGCCTATTTATTCAAACTATTCAAACTGACAAGATTGACTACGATCGCGACACTGGGACTTTTAGCAGGCGACGTGTCGAGTGCGCAGTCTCCGTCGGGGCCAATCACGGCGGCGCCGACGCAGCCCGGACCGACACCTACGGCGAATCCGGCACCGCTGTCGGCTCCGCGCACAACGATTCTTGGCGCCTGGAAGTTCAACCCCGACGACAGCGACGATCCACGCAAGAGGCGAGAAGATTCCAGAGATCCGAATGGCGGCTACGGCCGCGGACGCATGGGCGGCGGGTACCCCGGCGGAGGGCACGGCGGATACGGCAGGCGGAGCGGCGAGAGCGACGAAGAGCGTCAGAAGATGCGAGAACTGTTCACGCCGGCAAGAGCGATCACGCTTTCGATGACGGGAGCGGAAGTGGATCTCGTGGATGACCGGGATCGCAAACGGGCGTTCATGACCGACGGACGGAAATTACAGAAATCCAAAGATGAGAATTACCACGAGATTGCCGCGAAGTTTGACGGGACGCGACTGGTCAGCGATGAAAAGGATCCTCGCGGAAACAAGATGAGCCGGACGTTTGAACTGTCTTCCGATGGACGGCAATTGTACGAGACGCTGCACATGACCACTGGGCGAAACAACACGGCGCTCGTGATTCGCTACGTGTACGACATGGGGTCGTAGCCGGGGGCTCAGTCGAAGCAATAAACAAGTTTTGTGCTGCTCTCCGCGGCAAAAGGAGTCGAGTCTTCCCTCAGCAAACCATAACCTCAAGAATTGGGGTACAATTCGCACGCAACCGAGAATATTGGCTAGCCGCGAAGGCCTGTCGCGCGATTCGCGTTGACGCGGACAATTCAGTAATCCGTCACGTAACGGAGGATTTTCATGTCCATCCAGGCTTCGAGCCGTTCTGCGTGTGGCCTGTTCGTTGTGTTGCTCGGAGTTCTGGCCGCGGCAAGTCCGCTGGCTGTGCGCTACCACTTGCTGAAGAAAGCTCCGCTGGGCGCGGCGGGCGGCGGTCGAGAGTATTTTGACTATCTAACGGTAGATTCCGGAACGCGGCGCGTGTATGCCTCACATGGCACGGAGGTGAAGGTAGCTGATGCGGATAGCGCGGCGGTGGTTGGAACGATTTCGGGATTGAAACAGTGCCACGGAATAGCCTTGGTGGAGGAGCTTGGCAAAGGATTCATCAGCGACGGCGGGGCTGCCAAGACGGTTATTTTTGATATGGCGACGTTGAAAGTGAGCGGTGAGGTGAAGGGCGAGGAAGATGCCGACTCCATCATTTACGATCCGGCGTCGAAACGCGTTTTCGTGTTCAACGGGAACGCCAAGAGCGCGACCGTCATCGATCCGGCCAACGCAACAGTGGTGAAGAGCATTCCCCTGGGAGGCGGTCCGGAGTTCGCGGCGGCCGATGGCAAGGGAATGGTCTACGACAACATTGAAGACAAGAATGAAGTGGTAGCGATCGATTCCCACACGCTGACGATCAAATCGCGGTGGCCGGTGGCACCCGCGGGACAACCGACAGCCCTGGCAATGGACCGCGAGCACCGGCGGCTTTTCGTGGCGGGCCGCAACCCGCAGAAGCTGGTGATCCTGGACGCGGACAATGGCAAGGTGATCCAGTCGTTTCCCATTAGCGCCGGGGCAGATGCGAATGTCTATGAGCCGGAAACGGCTCTACTTTTTGCGTCGACGCGGGAAGGCATGATTCACATCTTCCACGAAGACACACCTGACAAGTTTAGCGAGGTCGAGACGGTGAAGACTGAATACGGGGCCAAGACCATGGCGCTTGATTCAAAAACTCACAATCTCTATTTGACGACAGCGGATTTTGGAGCAGCCCCCACTCCTACACCGGAGCGGCCGCATCCGAATCCGGCACCGATTCCGGGAACATTTCACTTGCTGATCTACGGAAAGTGACCGCCGCGGTCACGTTGACGGAAAGCTGCCGCGGATGCTATAAAATACTGTTTCGAGACGGCAGCGAGAAGCCCACCGTGCGCTCCTACGGGGTTGGGGCGCGGCTGCCAACCTGGTGGCCGGTTGGCGGCCACACTTGACGGAATTTAGGCGATCCCATATCGATGCAAGCGATTGTTCACCAGTTAGGCGAACTCTTCCTGCAGGCTGTGCCTACAGTCCTGATTATCCTCCTTTTTTACTTCATCTTACGGGCGGTCTTCTTCAAACCGTTGCTGGCAGTCATGGCGGAGCGCGATTCCCGAACGGTAGGTGCTCAGAAGGCGGCGGAAGCTGCCCAGGCCGCGGCGGCCCAAAGAGTGAAACAGTACCAGGAGGCTCTGAAGCAGGCGCGAGGGCAGGTCTACGCCGAACAGGAAGCCGCGCGCAAGAAATTGCTTGATGAGCGCTCCGCGCAGATTAAGAACGCACGGACACAGGCTGCGGGCGAAGTGAGCGCCGCGAAAGCGCGCGTGGCGGCGGAGCTTGCCGCTGCCCGGCGCGACATTGAAACGGGCGTCGCGCAACTTTCCGCCGAAATCGCGCGCCGCATCCTGCAAGCGCCGCCGCGTCCTGGCGCTCCCGCGAGCGAGGCTCGATGACGCGAAATCATTGCCCGCTGTTGGCGGTGGGCGTTCTATTTGTGTTGTTCTTCGCCGTCGTTAGTGCGCAGGCCGCGGAGGAAGGCGGCAACGCGGCCACCGAACGCGCCACAGAAATCTTCAAGTGGATTAACTTCGCCATCGTTGCGGGCGTGATCATCTGGGTCTTCGGCAAATTGCTTCCGCCAGTATTTCGGAAGAGAGCGGAAGCCGTCAGCTCCGCAATTAGCAATGCCACCAGCGCCAAAGCCGCCGCCGAGGCGCAGCTTCGCGACGCGGAAACCAGGCTCGCGAATCTGCAGAAGGAAGTCGCAGAGCTGCGCTCCTTCGCCGAACGTGAATCCGCCGCTGAGGTGGAGCGTCTCCGGGCCGCAGCGCAAAGCGATGCGCAGAAAATCGCCGCCGCGGCAAAAGCGGAAATCGAAGCTGCGGAACGCGCCGCGCGGCTGGAGCTGAAGGCACTGGTCGCAAACCTGGCAGTGGATGGTGCGAAATCGTTACTCGTCAAGCAGCTCACTCCGAAGGGGCAGGAATCACTCATCAGCAATTTTGTGAAGAGCCTCGAAGGGAGGCCGAATTGAAGTCCGCGAGCCTTCAGTACGCGAATGCGATGGCGGATATCGCGCTGGCTCAGGGCGCGGCCGAGCCGGCTGCCAAGCAGCTGCAAGAATTTGGCGGGGCGTATGCGCAATCCGCGGAGTTGCGCACGTTTCTGGCGAGTCCGGCGGTAAGCGTTGAAGCCAAGCACGCGGTCATCGAGAAAATCGCGGCGCGCCTGGGCGCGAGCAAAATCATCCGCAATTTTCTATTTGTTCTCGCCGACCACCGGCGGACAAATTTGATTCCGGAGGTCATTGCCGCATTTCAGGAGGTCATACGCCAGCGGCAGGGAGTTGCCGAGGCGGAGGTTTCTTCCGCAATTGAATTGAGCGCGGCGCAAAAGAAAGACATGGCGGCGACACTGGCGCGGCTGACGGGCAAGAAGATTGAAGTAAAGTACGCGCTCGATCCGGCGCTATTGGGCGGCGCGGTCGTGCGGATTGGGGACACGATTTACGATGGCTCGTTGCGCAGCCGTTTAAATGAGATGCGCACGCGCCTGGCGGCGGAGTAGTCATGGTTTTTACGAGAACGCCTGCCGCGGCGGGCGTTTTCTGAAGCGATTTCAGGGTGCAGGGACGGAGCAGGCATGGCGAATATCAAAGCGGACGAAATCAGCAAGATTCTGCGCGAGCAGATTGAGAATTACGAGCAGACCGTTTCGGTCGATGAAGTCGGCGCAGTCATCAGCGTCGGGGACGGCATCGCGCGCGTTTATGGCCTTGCGAAGGTCATGGCCGGCGAGATGCTGGCCTTCCCACACAACGTTTTTGGCATCGCGCTGAACCTGGAAGAAGACCAAGTCGGCGTGGTGCTCCTGGGCGAGTCGCAGGAGCTGAAGGAAGGCGACGTCGTCAAGCGCACGAACACCATTATGTCCGTACCCGTTGGCCAAGAGTTGGTAGGCCGCGTGGTCAATCCGCTCGGCCAGCCGGTAGACGGCAAGGGCCCGATTGCCACGAAGCAGCGCAACCCACTGGAGCGCATCGCGCCGGGCGTGCTGGACCGCCAGCCGGTTCGCGAGCCGCTGCAGACCGGCATCAAGGCCATCGACGCCATGATTCCCATCGGGCGCGGGCAACGCGAGCTGATCATCGGCGACCGGCAAACCGGCAAGACCGCCGTCATCCTCGACACCGTCATCAACCAAAAGGGCGGCGACGTAATTTGCATTTACTGCGGCATTGGGCAGAAGCGCTCGACGATTGCGCAGGTGGTAAAGACCCTCACGGACGCCGGCGCCATGGACTATACCATTGTGGTCACCTCTTCCGCCGCAGAACCGGCTTCCCTTCAGTACATCGCGCCGTACGCCGCGTGCGCCATGGGCGAATATTTCCGCGACAACAAACGCCACGCCATCACGTTTTACGACGATCTCTCCAAGCACGCGCAGGCCTACCGAGAAATCTCGCTGCTGCTGCGCCGCCCTCCGGGGCGCGAAGCGTTCCCTGGCGACGTGTTCTATCTCCACTCGCGCCTTCTGGAGCGTGCGGCAAAATTGAACGACAAGCTGGGCGGCGGCTCGCTTACTTCGTTGCCGGTTATCGAAACACAGGCCGGCGACGTTTCTGCGTACATTCCGACGAACGTAATTTCGATTACCGACGGCCAGATTTATCTCGAATCCGACCTTTTCAACGCCGGCATTCGTCCGGCCATCAACGTTGGTATTTCGGTCAGCCGCGTGGGCGGCAACGCGCAGATCAAGGCGATGCGGCAGGTGGCCGGTTCGCTGCGTCTCGATATGGCTCAGTACCGCGAACTTGCGGCCTTTGCGCAGTTTGGCTCCGATCAGCTTGATAAAGTGACGCAGGGACAGCTTGCGCGCGGCCAGCGGCTCACGGAAATCCTCAAGCAGGATCAATATGTGCCCCTGGCGGCGGAGAAGCAGGTGCTGATACTTTATGTGGCCACGAGCGGCATGCTGGACGCAGTGCCGGTGCCTGAAGTTCGCCGCTTTGAGCGCGAACTCACGCAGTTTGTCGAGACCAACTACCCTTCGATCCTGAAGAATATCGCCGCCAAGAAAGCTCTCGACGACGGCATCAAGGCGGAAGTCAAGACCGCCGTCGAAGCATTCAAGGAACGCTTCACGGCTGCCGCTTCCACGGCGGCGAACTGAGGACCGGTGCCTAGCGACTAACGATGCCGACACTTCTCGATTTCCGGCGCCGTATCCGCTCGGTGAAGAACACCCAGCAGATTACACGCGCGATGAAATTCGTCGCTGCGGCCCGGCTGCGCCGCGCGCAGGAAGCCGCGATCGCTGCACGTCCATATGCGAAAGAGCTGGCGCGGATGCTGCGTTCCATCATGTCGCGTATCGCCGAGCCAAAGCACCCGCTACTGGCCAAGCGCTCCGAAGAACGGATTCTGGCGCTCGTTTTGACGGGCGAGCGTGGCCTGGCTGGGGCCTTCAACGCCAATATTCTGCGCAAGGCCCAGGATTTTTTTCGCGCCAACAAGGGCAAAAAGATCTCGACCATTCCCGTCGGCAAGAAGGGCCGCGACGCTCTGAAAAAGGCGGGCTTCAATCTTGTTGCGGAATATGTGAACGTCCTTGCGCGGGTCGACTTTGGGAGGGCGCGGGAGATCGCCTCGCTGGTCACGGATCTGTATGCGAAAGAAGAGATCGATTCGGTCTACATTGTGTTCAGTGAATTCAAGACGGTCATGACCCCGAATCTGGTGGTTACAAAGCTGCTGCCGGTTGAGGCTGTCCATGCTGACGAAGAATCCCCGGTCGGAAGTGCGAGTTCGCAAGTTGATTACATTTATGAGCAGCCCGCAGAGCAGCTCCTCGGAAAGTTGCTGCCGCGCTACGTGGAAACGCAGATTTTGCGTGCCATGCTCGAATCTTCCGCCGCGGAGCACGCCGCGCGCATGACCGCGATGGAATCGGCGACTAAAAACGCGGGCGACGTAATCGAAGCGCTCACCCTGCATATGAACAAGGTGCGCCAAGCGGCTATCACCAAGGAAATTATTGAAATTGTCAGCGGCGCCTCTTACGGGGCCTAGGAGAAAGCAGCATGGCAGAGAAATATGCGGGCGTGGGGCACGTTGTCCAGATCATCGGACCTGTGATGGACATTCAATTCGAGGCGGGGCATCTTCCTGCGATCTACAACGCATGCCGGATTACCAGCGAAGGCTACAACCTTCCCGAGCCGCTGGACGTGACCGCAGAAGTGCAGCAGCACCTCGGTGAAGGACGTGTCCGCGCAGTGGCGATGGAACCCGTCGAAGGAATGGTTCGAGGCATGAAGGCCTATGACCTCGGCATGGGAATTTCCGTGCCCGTGGGCCGTGCCACGCTGGGCCGCGTGATGAACGTGCTTGGCAAGCCTGTGGACCAGCTGGGGCCCATCGTTAGCGACACGCATTACCAGATTCATCGGCCGGCTCCGTCGCTTGAGGATCAATCCACCTCACTCGAAATGTTCGAGACAGGAATCAAAGTCGTCGATCTGATTGAGCCCTATTTGAAGGGCGGCAAGATTGGATTGTTCGGCGGCGCGGGCGTCGGTAAGACCGTTCTCATTATGGAGTTGATTCACAACGTCGCGATGAAGCACGGCGGAGTCTCCGTGTTCGCCGGAGTGGGCGAACGCACGCGCGAAGGCAACGACTTGTGGCTGGAAATGTCCGAAGGCGGCGTTATTGTTCCCGGGAACACGGAAAAATCGCGCGCCGCCCTCATTTACGGTCAGATGACGGAACCGCCCGGATCGCGTCTACGCGTAGGGCTCACAGGACTCACGGTTGCGGAATATTTCCGCGACCAGGAACACCTTGACGTGCTCCTCTTCATCGACAACATCTTCCGTTTCGTGCAAGCAGGCTCGGAGGTTTCCGCGCTGCTCGGGCGCATGCCTTCCGCCGTCGGCTACCAGCCGAACCTCAACACAGAAATCGGCGAATTGCAGGAACGCATCACGTCGACGAAGAGCGGCTCGATTACTTCCGTACAGGCAATTTACGTTCCCGCCGACGACTACACGGACCCTGCTCCCGCCGCGACGTTTGCGCATCTGGACGCGACAACCAACCTTAGCCGTCAGATCGTCGAGCGCGGCATCTACCCGGCGGTCGATCCCCTGGCCAGCTCTTCGCGCATTCTCGATCCGCGCATCGTCGGCGCGGAGCACTACGCCGTGGCGCGCGGAGTGAAATCCATCCTGCAGCGCTACAAAGATTTGCAGGACATTATTGCGATTCTTGGCATCGAAGAACTTTCGGACGAAGACAAGCGCACCGTGGCGCGGGCACGCAAGATCGAAAAATTCCTTTCGCAGCCCATGTTCGTAGCGGCGCAGTTCACCGGCCTCGAAGGGAAGTACGTGAAGATCGAAGATACGGTTCGTAGTTTCAAGGAAATTGTGGAAGGCAAGTACGACGACGTTCCGGAACAGGCGTTTTACATGGTCGGTACGATCGAGGAGGCTCTCGAGAAGGCCGAAAAAATGAAGGCGAGCGCGTAAGGGAAAATGATGCCCGACGCCATTGATCTGGTGATCGTCACGCCGGAGAAACAACTGCTCCGTGAAAGAGTCGCTGACGTGCAAATGCCCGGCGAGAATGGTTATTTGGGCGTTTTACCCGGGCATGCCCCGCTGATGACAGAGCTGGGAATCGGCGAACTTAGCTATCATGATCGAGGCGGCAAGGAATCCAAGCATATCGCGATCATTCGCGGATTTGCCGAGGTTCTTCCGGACCGCGTCACCATTCTTGCGGAGACCGCTGAGCGCGCGGAAGAGATCGATCTACAGCGGGCCAAGGAAGCTCTGGCTCGCGCGGAGAAGCGGTTGGCTGCGAACGATCCAAATATTGATTGGGACCGCGCCAATGTTGCGCTGCAGCGCGCGCTGATCCGCATCCAGGTGGCCACCAAACGGCGCAGCGCCCTCGTTTCCGGCTCTTAGCATCGCGTGTCCTCTGCTGCTTTTTCGCAGCCCTTCCTGCGACTCCACGTATCTGACCGCATCTAATGGGATAGGATAGAAGCAAATATGGAATCCATCACCATGTACAGCACCAGATGGTGCCCCGACTGCTGGCGCGCGAAATCCTTCTTGAAGGCGCGCGGCGTTGTATTTCGGGAAGTGAATATCGAAGAAGATCCATCCGGTGAAGAGGTGGTCATCAGGGCCAACAACGGCAAGCGCACGGTCCCCACGCTGGAAGTTGGCGGCCGCTATTTTGCATGCAGTCCTTTCGATGCGGAGCAGCTTGCTGAAGAGCTTAACATTCCGTTGAATCCCTAATTGAGCGCCACTCCTCGGGCCCAAACTCCCGCGAGATGCAAGCTTTCATCAAGCAGCAAAATATCCGCATCCGCTCCCACGCGCAGTGAACCTTTCTTGAATTCAATTCCCAGCAGAGAAGCAGGATTCAGCGTCAGCATACGGACCGCATCCGGCAAGGGTATGCCAAGAGCCACGATGTTTCGCAGCGCGCGGTCCAGCGTCAGTGTGCTGCCAGCCAAAGTTCCCTCGGCGTTCCTGCATATGCCGCCGCTGACGATTACCTCAAAGCCGCCAAGCATGTACTTTCCATCGGGCATGCCCGTTGCCGAGAGACCGTCGCTCACCAGGGTAACGTGCGCGGCGCCTTTGGCGAGAAGCAGCAGCTTCATGGCAGCAGCTTCGACGTGCACGCCGTCAGCGATTAATTCCGCATTGACCTCCGGCGAAGTGAGCACTGCGCCGATGATGCCCGGGTCGCGATGGGTAAACGGGCGCATCGCATTATAAACGTGAGTGGCGCTGCGCGCGCCACGGGCCATAGCCGCGCGAGCCTGCTCGTAGGTTGCGTCGGTGTGTCCCATGGAAACGACCAATCCGGCTTCTCGCGCGGCATCAATGCACGGAGCGGCGCCAAGGACCTCCGGCGCAATCGTCAAAATCCTGGCATTTCCAGCAGCAGCTTTGAGGAAGCGGCCGAGCGTTTCCGCGGAGGGCAATTGAATCCATTCGGAAGGATGTACGCCGCGCCGCGCCTTGCTGAGGAAGGGCCCCTCGAAATGAATTCCCAGCACTTCTGCGCGCGGTTCGTCGGTTTCGTGCTGTTGAGCGATGTATCCCGCGATTCCCTCGACCGCACGGAGAGTCTGCTCCGTGCTGGCGGTAACCGTGGTTGCGACGAGAGCAGTGGTGCCATATTCAGAGACTTTGCGCGTAATGGTGCGCAATGCGGTGTCAGTTCCTTCCATGACGTCGTGGCCGCCGGCGCCGTGAATGTGTACGTCGATGAAGCCGGGAACGGCTGTCTTGTCGGTTGCGCGAATTTCCCGCGCCCCCGCGGGCAAAGTCATTCCAGAGCGCGGTCCGATGGCTTCAATGGTGTCTTCGCGAATTAGGATGCCCGCGTCGCTGATTTCCGTCGTTGGGGTAAGCGCACGACTGGCGTGAATGAGCAGGGTAGACATGCGAGCACAACATGGTAACGGAAATGGTTCGCGGCACAAAACAAAACGGGCGTCCCAGTCGGGACGCCCGCGTTGAAAAAATGGGCAAGAGACTTACTTGGTTGCCGAGGCTGCCATATCGATACTGGTCAGCTTGAGCGTATCGCCCTCTACCGAGCCCTTTACTGTCACGTGATGGCCGGCATGGGCCGCCACCTTGTCCTGCGCGTCGATAACATACACTTTCTTGTCGGCGTCGTTCACGAACACGTACTTGGCACCATGTTCCTTGACGCACTTGGTCGTGCATTCGCCGGCCTTATCATTGGCGCCCTTGACTCCGCACTGGCTGTCCGAAATCCAGCCGGTCCATGAGCCATCCGCCGCCATGACGAGTGCTCCAGCGAACAGCGTTGCTGCCATTGCCACTGCGAAACGTACTTTCATGATTCTCCCCTCCAGAAATCCATTATGTTTCTCGGTCTGCCGGGCCAGCTAGTAGCTTGTCACAGCCACGGTCCGGTGTCCAGACTCTTACTTAGACCCAGCAGGGAGGATACTTATTCCCCGATGAGCGTCAAGAAAAAAAGGGAGGATTCTCTGGAATCCTCCCCATCGTGCTGCGTTGTCAAGGAGTTGAGGATAAGCTTGCGCGCAGTCCGATTACTGTCCTGACGTTGCGGTACTCGCCGAAGCCGCCCCCGAGGCCTTCGGCACGCTCAGGTAGCCTGTGGCGGTGGTCTTGGTGACCTTGTTAACCACCAGTTCCAGAGCTGAGCGCGTTCCTCCGGTGTAAAAGAAAATCGGTTCGTTCACCGAACGATCTTTCTTCTCGAAGCTGTTGTCGTCCGCCAGCACGTTGATCGTGTAACGGTTCTTCTTCGGGTTGGTGTCCTTCAGTTGGATTTGAATGCTGCCGACCTTCGTCGCCCCGCCCTTGCGCTGCACGGTGAATTCGAAGTAATCGCGTGTGCCCATGCGGCGGAGCTGGTCGATTTCATCGTGATTCCGTGCAATGAGCGTGCCCATTTCGCTGCGGGTCATCTGAATACTGTTCTTAGTCGCATCCAAGTCGGATTTCACGCCGGTGACGTCGCCGTTCAGCCTGGTCACGTCATCCGCATTCGCCTTGGTAGCCAGTTCGGCCTTCACGGAAGTCGCCAGGTTGGTCACCTTTAGGTCCACCGCCGTGGTCGCTTTGTGATTCTGCTTGCGGGCGGTAATAAGCTCGCCTTGAGTGAGGTTGAGCTTGTCGGTGACAACCTTCACGTCACTCTGTAACTGTTGATTGATTTCGTCAGCCTTGGCCAACCTCTGCGCCAGTGCCTCATTGGTCTGCTTCACAGTGGCCTGCGTCGATTGCTCGACGTTCCGGGCCTGGTTCAGCGCGCTCCAGCCCACTCCGAGGCTGATCAGCGAAATGCCACCCAAAACTGCTACTGCCAATCCGACCCAGCGGGGTGCCCCGATGGTGTGCACGTTGGCGGAATCCTGGAATTCGCTCATAGAAGTTCGTCTCTCCTTTGGGCCCATCGCCCTGTGCTATGGAAACGAGCATCCCTTCCGCCAAATGGTCCCCTTACGCCTATAACCAAGTAACTTATTCAAGATCAACAAATTAAGGTGTGCTTACGAAATGTCCAACCATAGCTCCAATAGTACTAGGACCAGTAAAGATTACGCAGTTCTCTAGAAATCGTATAATTTGCTGTCAGTTACTGTTTGGAACAGCGCGAGGCGGAAATCTCGTGAAAGTCTTTGTAGGCCTACGGAAAGAGAAAACCGAACAGGAGGCTAACCTTCGCTTTATCTATAGGTTAGGGTCGCAAAAATCAGGCAGCGCGAAAACTGGGTTCGTTCCCAGCAGCACGCTCGGAACTGAAATACTTGTCAAGCGTGTTGATAGCCGCATCCAGAACCAAGTGGCAATCGGAGCAGGTCTCTAGGTGGCGCTTGATCTCACCTTCTACAGACGAGGAGAGGCGCCCCTCTAAGTACCAGCAAATCAGATGGATAGTATCTCTACAACTCATATCCCCCGTCCCTCAGGTGTCCCCAAGACCACCGTGCGACCCGCGCAAAAGATCTGCATTTCCCGCGCCAAATACACCTTTTGGGCAGAGAATTTTAAGTATTTATGAATCATGGACTTAGCGACTGTTGCTCAGATTCAACGCAAGGATTGGCGGACGATATTTGAAAAGTTTACACTTGAAGTGATTCAAATCTGCAGAATTTCGTCAAAAACTCTTCATCTCTGCGGTGTTACCGTCATCTCCCGAAGAGCCTGGATTCGCCTTTCGAGCGGAGGATGGGTGCTGAAGAGGGATGACACAGCGCCACCGCCGAACAATGGCTTTACGATGCACAGCGCCGACGTCGACGGGGAAAGGGAGGTCGTCGGTATCCGCTGATTGTAAGCTCCCAACTTCTGCAGCGCGCTGATCAGGCCATATTGCTGGCCCACCATTCGAGCCCCCGTTTCATCCGCGGAGAACTCCCGCTGGCGCGAAAGACCGAGTTGCAGCAGCATTGCCCCAAGGGGCGCAAGAAAAAATAGCAGCAGCCCAAGAATACCCGCGCCGCCACCGCGATCGCGATCGTCGCGGTCGCCTCCTCCGAGCCACGGGCCCCAATGTGCAATCCAGGTGATAGCTCCTGCAAGAGTTGCCGCGATGGAACTAATCAAGATGTCGTAGTTTCGGACATGCGAAAGTTCATGAGCGATTACGCCTTCGAGCTCGTCATCATTCATGAGCTGTAGCAGGCCTTCGGTCACCGCTACTGAAGCATGCCTCGGGCTTCTGCCGGTTGCAAAAGCGTTCGGTGCGGCCTCCGGAATCACGTACAGCTTCGGCACCGGGAGGTTAGCTTTAGACGCAAGACGCTCCACGACCGCATAAAGTCTCGGCAACTCTTCTCGCGAAACGGGTCGGGCGCCACTGGAGAGCAAAGCGATCTTGTCCGAGAAAAAATAGGCAAACGCATTCGTGCAAACAGCAATTCCCAAGCCCAGGGTCATCCCATTTCGGCCGCCAAAATATTGACCGACCATCATCAGGAAGAGTGTGAGAACCCCCAACAGAAAAGTTGTGCGAATAATTCTCATTGTGCCTCTAATTCTTTAATACGTCCGGACGACTCAAGATCTTACAGCTCTCGCGGAGGTGAAAATGCTCTCACCTTGTTTCCCCGCTATCCATTAGATTCCCGCTGCAGCGGCAGGTTGTTTGGACCGCGCGCGCACAAACTTCATCGCGTCCTTCTGCCCGTCGCGGTCCACACGCACGTGGTCGCCCGGCAACACCGTGCCTTGCAGAATCTGCAGCGCCAAAGGATCCTGAATCAGCCTCTGAATGGTTCTGCGCAATGGCCGCGCGCCGTAGGCTGGATCATAGCCCTCGCGCAGCAATAACTCTTGCGCCGCCGGCGTAAGTTCCAGGGTAATCTGCCGCTCAGCCAGCAGTTTTTCCACGCTCTTGAGTAGCAAGCCCACAATACGCTCCAAATGCTCTTTCCCGAGCGGGTTGAAGATCACGATCTCGTCAATCCGGTTGAGGAACTCCGGCCGGAATGCAGTGCGTAATGCTTCCATAGCTTCCCTTCGGGCTCGTTCCGGGTCTTTATTCGCCAATTGAAAGATGGCCGTCGACCCGACGTTGCTGGTCATCACCAACACGGTGTTCCGGAAGTCCACAGTGCGGCCCTTGCCGTCGGTGAGGCGCCCGTCCTCCAGAATCTGCAAGAGCACGTTGAAAACATCCGGATGCGCCTTTTCGATTTCGTCAAACAAGACGACCGAGTATTGGTGACGCCGCACTTGTTCCGTGAGCTGTCCGCCTTCCTCGTATCCGACATAGCCAGGAGGTGCGCCAATGAGCCGCGACACGCTGTGCTTCTCCATGTACTCGCTCATGTCGATGCGGACCATCAGTTTTTCGTCGTCGAAGAGAAACTCCGCAAGCGCCCGCGCCAGTTCCGTTTTGCCGACGCCGGTTGGCCCAAGAAAAATGAAGGAGCCGATTGGCCGCTTGGTATCGGATAGGCCCGCGCGGCTGCGCCGCACGGCATTCGACACCCGCGCCAGCGCGTCGTCTTGGCCGACAACCCGCTGCCGCAGCCGTTCTTCCATATGCACGAGCTTCTGCGCCTCGCCTTCCAGCAACCGGCCAACCGGAATACCAGTCCACTTGCTCACCAGCTTGGCGATGTCTTCTTCGTCGACTTCTTCTTTCAGCATGGGAGCGTCTTTCTGCACCGCCGAGAATCGCTCCTGCGCCTGCTTCAAATCGCGCTCAGCCGCCGCAATCTTGCCGTAGCGAATCTCCGCCACCTTGGCCAGCTCGCCGGCGCGTTCGTATTTCTGTTCTTCGGCTTTTAGCTGCTCGATCTGTTCCTTGAGCTTGCGGATTTTCCCGATGGCTTCTTTCTCCGCCTGCCAGCGGGACTTCCGCGCGCTGGAATCTTCTTTCAACACCGCCAATTCCTGTTCGATCTGTTTGCGGCGCTCCTTGGAGTACGCATCGCTTTCTTTCAACAGCGCCTGGCGCTCAATTTCCAGCTGCATGATGCGCCGTTCGATTTCGTCAATCTCCACGGGCAGAGAATCGATCTGCATCCGCAGGCTTGCCGCGGCTTCATCGATCAGGTCGATGGCTTTATCCGGCAGGAAGCGATCCGAAATATAGCGGTTGGAAAGTGTGGCTGCTGCGAGAATCGCCGCGTCTTTGATGCGCACACCATGGTGCACTTCATAACGTTCCTTCAACCCGCGCAGAATCGCGATGGTGTCCTCCACCGTCGGTTCGCTGACCAGTACCGGCTGGAACCGGCGCTCCAGGGCGGGATCTTTCTCGATGTGCTTCTTGTATTCATTGAGCGTGGTTGCGCCAATCGCGCGCAGCTCGCCTCGCGCCAGCGCCGGCTTCAGCATGTTGGAAGCGTCCATCGCGCCTTCGGCGGCGCCCGCTCCCACCAGCGTGTGGAGCTCGTCGATAAACAAAATGATTTGTCCTTCGGCTTCGGTAATCTCTTTGAGAACGGCTTTCAGACGGTCTTCAAATTCGCCACGGTATTTCGCTCCCGCCACGAGAGCCGCCAGGTCCAGGGCCACGAGGCGCTTGGTCTTGAGAACGTCCGGCACGTCACCGGAAACAATTCGCTGCGCCAAGCCTTCCACGATGGCGGTCTTCCCGACGCCGGGCTCGCCGATCAGCACCGGATTGTTTTTGGTGCGGCGCGCGAGAATCTGCATCACGCGGCGAATTTCTTCGTCGCGTCCGATCACCGGATCTAGCTTTTGACGCCGCGCCAATTCAGTGAGGTCGCGGGCATATTTCTCCAGTGACGCGTAAGTCGCCTCGGGATTTTGCGAAGTTACGCGCTGCGTCCCGCGCACTCCCGTCAACGCTTGAAGAATCGCTTCGTGCGAAGCGCCTTGCCGTTTTAACAATTGCCCCGCGGGATCGCGGTCCTGCGCGGCGATGGCCAGAAACAGATGCTCCGTCGAGACGTACTCGTCTTTGAAGTTGTCCGCTTCCTTAAACGCACCCTCCAGCACGTCGTTCAGCGCACGCCCCATGTGTTGCTGGGCAAAACCTTGCACTTTTGGCAAGCGTCCGATCTCGCGCTCAATCTCTTGGGACAACGCTTCGTTGGGCACGCCCAGCCGCGCCAGAAGTGGCGGCACAACGCCATCGGCCTGCGTCACCAAGGCGGCCAGCAAATGGACTGGCTCAATTTGCTGGTTTTCATGGCGCGCGGCAACTTCCTGCGCGCTCTGCACGGCCTCCTGGGCTTTGACGGTCATTTTTTCAAATCGCAACATGGCAACCTCGGTTTTGGCCCTTTCTCTAGAAAGAGGGGCTGGCACTCCGGCCAGCCCCATAATTTACCGCTCTCGTGTGACGCTCGACCAGCATTACCTGCCGGAGGCGGACGCGGCCATCGCTGGAGCCGCGACGTTGACCTTGATCTGCTTCGGCTTGGCCTCTTCGCGCTTCGGGATGTTCAGCGTCAGCACGCCGTTTTGGTAGTCTGCCTTGATGGCATCCGAATTCACGGTGTTCGCCAGGGTGAAGCTGCGAGCGAAGGACCCATACGCGCGCTCCACGCGCAGATAGTTGTCTTCGTTCACTTTCTTCTCGAACTTGCGTTCGCCACGAATTGTCAGGATGTTGTTTTCCACGCGGATGTCCAGATCCTTTGGATCGATTTCCGGCAGATCGGCTTTGACCACCAGCTCATGCTCAGTTTCGTAGATGTCCACTGCGGGCGCCCAGGCAGTGAGGCTGGATTCCTCGCCGCGACGCTCGAAGTCATCATTGAACAACCGATTGACGTGATCCTGCAGGGAAGTGGCCCCGCGGAAGGGTTCCCAACGAGCAAGTGTTCTCATGTTGTAAGTACCTCCGTACGCTGCTTATGTGACTGCATAAACATAATAAAATATGAGCGTCTATGTGTCAAGTAAAAGTTCTATTCCTCGCAGACTTAATATAAGTCTTTATAAATCAATTTATTAGGCCATCGCTTGCCCCATTGAAATTCAAGGCATCGTGTACAAGACACAGTTTGTCCAACAATTCGCTTGTCTTGCCTGACCTACGCACTTTGCTGCTAGACTGCCGTTTCCATGCGATTGGATGAACTGGACTATCGCCTCCCTCGAGAGCAAATCGCACAGCGTCCTCTTGAGCAACGTGAAGCTTCGCGACTTTTGTTACTGGATCGTTCGTCAGGAGTTTTCGAAGACCAGTTATTCACGGAGTTCCCAAGTCTTCTGCGGGGCGACGAACTCCTGGTTATCAACAACGCCCGAGTCATCCCCGCGCGCTTGTTTGGGAAGCGCGCCGGAGTTCATTCGCAGCCCCCTTCGCGGGCGACGAGGGCGGAGTATCTGACCGGGAAAGTTGAGATTTTTCTTACGCGCGAAGTCGATTCCCGGACGTGGGAAGCCTTAGTTCGGCCCGGGCGCAAGATGCACGTAGGGGAGAGAGTTCTCTTCGGCGAAGGGGAGCTGGAAGCGGAAGTCGTTTCACGAGGTCAGCTTGGGTTACGCACCCTGCGTTTCACTTCCCGTGATCAATGCACCATAGGCAAGCATCTGGAGCGCCTCGGTCACGTTCCACTGCCGCCGTATATCGAGCGTGCTGATGAAATCTTCGACCGCGAACGCTATCAAACCGTTTTCGCCAAGCGTTCCGGCGCGATTGCCGCTCCTACCGCGGGTCTTCACTTCTCAACGGAAATTCTGGAAAAAATCCGAGCGCGCGGGGCAGAGATCTGCGAACTTACGCTGAACGTCGGACTTGGCACGTTTCAACCGATCCACAGCGAAACGCTCGAAGGGCACGTGATGCACTCTGAGAGCTACGAAATTCCGCAGGAAACCGCTGAGCGCATCCAGGCTGCGCGCACCGCGGGCCGCTCCGTACTGGCGATTGGCACGACTGTTGTTCGCGCATTGGAAAATGCCGCGCTGCGAGCCGCCGAGTCGGGCTCGTCAAATCTCGTGGTCGCAGGCAAAGCGGACGCGCAACTATTCATTGTTCCGGGATTTCGATTTCGTGTCGTGGACCGTTTGCTCACAAACTTTCATCTGCCGCGTTCCACACTTCTTGCGCTGGTGTGTGCTTTCGCCGGCCGTGAGCGGGTCCTTGCGGCGTATAAGCATTCCGTCGAAGCGGGCTACCGTTTCTATAGCTACGGAGACTGCATGCTGATTCGTTAGCGTGAAAGGAGAAGAAGGCTGCAGCAGAATGCGGCCTTCTTCTCTCTCCAGGAAAAGAGTTAAGGACTCTTCTCTTTTACTCGCTGAAAACGAAAACGCGAGTCTGGCCCGCAAAGCGGACTTCTCTTACTTGCCCGTTCTCTCCCAAGAGCAGTGAATCATAGACCGACTTGGTGCTGCGGTCTTCCCATCGGCCTTCGGACTGGGCCACAACCTGCTTGCCCTTCTGGACGGTGGCCTTGTTTCCTTCGATCTCCAGTCGATATTCGCCGGCTTTCAACTCGGCCTTGCCGAGCTTGGCGGTCTGCGAAATGTTGATGGTCTTTGCGAAGGGTTTTGCAAACGCCGGCACTGCCAGCGCGATGGCGGCGAGTAAAGCCATGCTGCGGACAAAAGAATTTGTTTTCATGCGTGTCAAGTTCCTTTCAAACGGGATCGAGTCAGCCGCACGCCTGGATGTCATTGGCTAGAGGGAGTTGACACGCATGGGGCGGACGAGTACTCTCGCCCGTGAGGACACCAACTCTTCCTGGACTAACGGCCGGAAAGACTGCGTGTCATGACCCCGCGGCTGCCACCGCGGGGTTTTTCTGATTCTCGCCAAGAACAGCCGCGTTACCAGCTGCACGCGTATAGACGAATCACAGGGGGCGAATGTTTCGTTGTGTCTGTGTAAAATCTTGTCCCCCACCAAAACAACGAGAGTCGATAGCGCTCTCGCCGGTTTTTGTTCGTGTATACACTCTCTCTCCGGTCTTAAATTTTCATAAAGAAATGCATTCTTGCTCCCACTTTTTTCCTTTTTCCGCGTCGCTTCCTACGGCCGTTCCTTGGGCGTCCCGCCGTGCATCGCCGCTCTTGTTCATCTATACTCGTTGTCACTTTTTGGATACTTGAAAGATGCGGATTCTCGTTCTCAGCGATTTACACTCAAACGCCACTGCGCTCGATGCCGTTCTTGAGGCCGCGAAAGGACGTTGGGATGAATCCGTTTGTCTCGGCGACGTCGTGGGCTACGGGCCCGATCCCAACGAAGTGACTGGGCGCTTGCGCGAACTGGGCACGCAGACCATTCGGGGAAACCACGATAAAGCGGTCACCGGATTAATGGCCACTGACGATTTCAACCCTGTTGCGAAATCCGCCGTAGATTGGACCCGCGCGCAACTCCAGCCGGAACACCTCGCATGGTTATCAGCTTTGCCTCGCGGGCCGCTCGCCACGGATGGAGTGGTGCTCGTCCACGGTGCGTTTCAGGATGAAGACGAATATGTTTTCACTCCCGAGCAGGCCCTCGATGGGCTTCTGGACTCCACCGCTGGCGTGACTTTCTTCGGCCACACGCATCATCAGGGAGGCTTTTCCTACCGGGATTCGCAACTCGAGGTCCTGCAGATTCACCCTCGCCCAAGCGAATCCTTTGCTGCGCTGCGCATTGAACTGCCGCGCCGTTATCTTCTGAATCCTGGTTCGATCGGGCAGCCGCGCGACGGTGATCCACGCGCCGCCTTTGCGATTGCCGACCTGGAGCACCAGGTCGTCGAGTTTTGGCGCGTGCCGTACGATATTTCCGTCGTGCAGCAGCGCATGCGCGCAGCCCACCTGCCGGAGCCTCTGGTCCAGCGTCTCCTCTTGGGACGTTGAAGTCCTTAATAAAAGTTAGTATCCGGTCCATTTACGTCATTTATAATGAGCCCGTGGAATTCGCCGCCGAACTACAGGCCAGCCGCCGTGAATCGTTCGCGGCCGCACATCGTCGCCTTGTCCCCCTGGGCCTTCCCCTCGAGAATGTTTTTTGCACCTCACCGCTAGTCCATAGGTAGAATGTGTCCCCCAGTGGATAGGGTATGAACTGTGCAAGCGACAAATTTTTCAGTGTCCATTCGACAGGCGGGCCCGATATCTTTGGTGGATGTGTCCGGGCGCTTGACCTTCTTCGAGGTCGGCGCGCTGCGCGATTCCATTTCGCGGCTGCTGAAGCCGGGTCGAAAAAACATTGTTCTGAATTTAAGCGGTCTTCAATATCTGGACAGTTCAGGGATCGGCGAGCTGGCGAAAATCTATGTCTCAGTCGTCAAAGTCGACGGACAGTTGAAGGTGGTTGGGTTGTCGCCGAAAGTCGAAGAGATTCTCAAGATTTCACAGCTCTATCAAGTTTTCCCGGAATTTCCGACCGAACAGGCGGCCTTGCGGAGTTTTCCGGAATCCAGCCCCAAACGGACCATCTAAATTCATAAATCTCCAAAACTGCCGCAAAAGGAGAGAAGCGGTCAGGGCAATTGCCCTAACCGCCTCCCGGGGTGTGTCCTCGAAGTGGTATTGATATGTTAGATGGCTGCCAGCGAAAAAGGTTTCCTTCTTCCAAAAATTTTTCAAAACAATCGATTTAGTAGCGTAAATCTCAGTAAAACAAATACTTACGCCACCGCTCGTCCCGGTGCCCGATCAGCCTCATGAGCTGCCTGGAGGTGTGCAACGTAAAGGGGCGGGGCTTGCGAGCCAATTTTAGCCCGGCCTCCTCCGGAGTCCGGTCCCCCTTGCTATTATTGCACCTGTAGCAGCAGGCCACGAGGTTTTCCCAAGTGGATCGTCCGCCGCGCGACCTCGGCACAACGTGGTCCAGGGTTAGCTCCGAGCTGGGAAACACCCGCACACAGAACTGGCAGGTATTGCGATCCCGCAGCAAAATGTTTTTCCGCGAAAGCGCGCGGCTCTGCTGGGGAATATGGCGGTACGCCAGCAGGCGGATCACGGACGGGACTTTGTGCGCGTGCGCTGCGGAATGCACCTCTGCGTTGTGCATCTCTTCTGCCTGCGCGACGCCCTTCAGCATTAGCACCATTGCGCGCCGCACGGCCGTCACGTTGATCGGTTCGTATGTCGCGTTCAGTACCAGCACCGGCTCCTGCATCAGGGATGCACGGCGCGCCGAAATCAGGTTGTGGGATCTACTGCCTGCGGGACCCTCGGAGCCGGGCATAACCTCGCCCGCCACTTCGGGGGTATAGCGCCCCCGGGATTCGACCGACATGTGCCGGTTTGCGCCCATCGCGCCTTCCTCGGGTTATTTTACCACTCTCTGGCGCCTGGCAGGGGGTTTCTGAGGGCTCGCGCTACGGTAAGACCAATCACGGACTTGGTTCCCGCCTCTCGCAGCGCTCGTGCACAAGCATCCAGCGTCGCTCCAGTTGTCAATACATCATCTACCAGTAAGACGCGTAGGTTGTCAACCCGGCTGTCTGGACGTGTGGCAAAAGCGCCACGCACAGACTCCCATCGCTCTTCCACACTCAGCACCTGCTTGTCTGGCCGGGGTCGCGTGCGCACCAGAAGCCCAGCTTTATGGGGCAACCGCAGCCTTTTTGCCAGGGGCTTGGAGAGAAGTGCCGCCTGGTTGTATCCTCGCTCTCGTTCTCGCTCGCGCTGGAGTGGTACTGGAACCACCACGTCCGCTGCCAGCCGATCCGCTTCGCTGTTCACCACTTCAGCCAGCCGCTCGGCAAACCACGCTCCCAACGGCTCCATCTGCTCAAACTTCAGCAGCAAAATGGCTCGCACCACGGCGCTTGATACACCGCAAAGCTTCGGGGCCTATCAAAAACGTAGGTCCTGTTTTGGCAAGCGGGGCACAGTAACGGCTGCTCCGGCTCACGCTTCCATCCTGGCAGCGGTCGTCCGCAGATCTCGCATACAATGTCCGGAACACGTTCAAACGACGAAAGGCACTCCTCACAAAGGGGGACGCGGCTGGCGCCTGTCAACAAGCTATCGCAGATGCGGCACCCGGAAGGAAAAAACACGCTGACGAGTGCGTCGCTAGCCTTCGCGAACCACCCGCGCGCGCCCCGCCGTTTCGCTGCTGCGGGGTCGCTGGATGGACTATTGTGCTCCACGCCAGCAAGAATCTACTCCTTTTTGTTCTTTAATTAAAGAGGGAGAGTACCCTGAAGTAATAGAGTGTTCTGAAGCACCGCGGAGGGCAGTCTTCCGTGATTACAGCCTTTCTTTGTCCATCATTGCAGCAGTCCCTGCTCCATCTTTTCCTGGCAGGCGATACAATGCTTCGCCCACGGCACCGCTTCCAGCCGCTTCTGCTGTAACTCTTCCTGGCAATTCGCACATACACCGTACGCGTCGCTTTGGATGCGCTTCAGCGCCGCGTCGATCATGTTCAGGATCGCCCGGTCTGTATTGGTCATCCCAAACAGAAACTCCTTGGTATAGGAGTTCGCGGCCTTGTCCGCCAGGTCCACCGTTGGATCTTCGTCAGCAGTGCGGCCCTCTTCCTGAGTTCGCGCGATGGTCTTAGTCAACTCTTCCCGCCGCGCCAGCAATTTCTTCTTGTAGTATTCCAGTCTTTTCTTGTCCATGCCTGCTTTAACCTTATCAGTGCCCTTATTCATGTTTTTCAGTATGCCCATAAGTGCGTGCCCCCGTTTCACGCTCGTCGTGGAGCGATTTTCCTCTACGAGCTTTTCGGGGCCATCTAAAAACTCCGTAGTGTAGGCCGAGTTATGAACAGTGTCAAGCGGTGCGAACTTAGTTGTGTCGAAGCAACAAGAACGCAAGCGCCTTTTCAGCAATTCTGGCAGGCGTTCAATCCAGTGAATCATTGCATTTTGGATTCAAGGATTTTGCTCTGGGACGTTTGCCTTAAGCAATTCTTTTGGCGAAATTATCAAGTTCACCCGATGGCGGGCGCCTACGGCTCACAATGGATTTCTCGCGACGCGCAGGAAGCGCACTTCATCGTCCCGAAGTGAGCCAGTCATCTTACGGTTTCTGGTTACCTCTGCTCGCCCTCAGGTGTGCGTGTCAGCTAACAATTCAAGGAGGATTGCATGCATCGATTAATATCACTCAGGCGCTGTTCCCTCGCGGTTGCTCTCGCGGCGGCACTGCTGACCTGGCCCGCGGCTGGCTATGCACAGCTTGGCGGGATCTTACCGCCCCCGACTACTACAACGGGAACGGTTCTGGGGAGCGCGAGCGCGGTCCAAGCGACCGTCCTCGGCATGACCACCGTGCTGAGCGGTACCGGGCCACTCGGCAGCACAAACGATGCCCTGGATGCTTCTTTGCTTACAGGCGGAGTTCCTTCGACGCTTACTGCGGAAACGCTAAGCGCAACCGCGATTAGCTATGCCGATGAGGTTGACTCAGCAGCTTCGCTGGGAAATCTGAATATGACCGTAGCCGGAATCGGCATTACCGCGGATTTTGTGATGGCCCAGGCATCGCAAGCATTGGGTGCTCCAGGGAGTGGGAGTTCAACGCTCACTAATCTTTCGATTAATGGAATTCCCGTCGCCGTCACGGGAGCCCCCAGCCAGGCGATCCCCGTTCCCGGCGGCCAGGTGATTATCAACGAGCAGATGATTTCATCAACCGGCACCGCGGTAGTAAACGCGCTGCACGTTGTTGTGACCGGAGTTGCCGACGTAGTAGTCGCATCCGCGACTGCGGGTATCTCTTAGCCTCACGATAAGTGAGCCAGATGCGGGAGGAGAAAGTACAAATGAACGAAAGAGCAAAGAGAATCAGTAGATTGGCATCCGGGCTCGTGGTAGTGGCGCTCGTCGTGACTGGCGCGATGCTGGTCGGGACTGCGACAGCACCTCCCGTAAAAGCTTGGGAAACGCTGCCGCCCTGCGACTTTCTGACCGGCGGCGGATGGATCGTTTACAACGGCAATAAGGCCAACTTCGGCGTGGCGGGCGGATGCAAGCATGGTTCGCCGACCTGGGGTCACCTTGAGTACATTGACCACGGCACCGGCCTAAACGTTCACTGGACCAGCATCACAGGGTACTTCTTCGTCGACGACGGCACCGGCACGGACCCGCAGACGGGCCAGCCAACTGGAACGCGGGGCATCTGCGGAACGGCCAGGACAAACCTGTACGGTGACGTCAACTTTGCTGTTCGGGCCAAAGACGCTGGAGAACCAGGTGTGAACGACCAGTTCGACATCCGGTTGACGGATTCCACTGGAAACGTCGTCTATTACGACACGACCTCGGAGTGTTTGCACTATTTGGGTTCCTCATCCAGCTTCATAAGCCCAATCCGTCAACCTCAGGGAGCTTCGGTGGTTCGTGTCCCGCGTACACTCCGTTCCAGTCCCAGTAGGGAATGTCCTGACTGCAGCCACGGCTCCTGGACATGCACATCAGCGCAACTCCGCTGATGGCATTCAGGAGCCGGCGCGGCAGTTGGTGCCCCGCCCCCGCCGCTAAGGAACGATAGGCAATACCAGCGCAGATGGACGCGCCTTGTCGTGATAAATCACGTTCGTTGCTTTGACCATACGCGTCGAACGGGCCTGCTCTTCACCCGTGTTCAGGTTGCGGTCGAAGCGCGGGAAGTTGCTGCTGGAAACCTCCAGCCGCAGTTTGTGCCCTGCGAGAAACACATTGCTCGTCGACCACAAATCCATCGTAATGTGATACGTCTCACCCGGGTTCGCCAGTTCCGGCTTCTCTTGCGAATTCCGGTAACGCAGCCGCAGGATCCCGCTCGTCAGGTTCTGTGCAAAACCATTCGGCCAAACATCCACGAGCATTCCCGTGAAGTCCGTATCCACGGCTGAACTGCTCACGAACAAGTCCAGCGAGACCGGTCCCGTCACCTCGGTGTCCTTTGCAAACGCTGGCGTCGTGTACACCAGCACGTCGCTGCGCGCCTCCGCGGGCCTCTGATCTTCCGGCCCAATTCCTGTCGGCAGCGCGCCGCAGCACAGCGGCCCGCCAATCGTCGGTGTCGCATCGCTTGGGTCGAAAACGTATTGGTCCGGCTTCTCCTCCGCGGGAGCCACCAAGCTCAAAGCCCCGTTCCCAGCCACTCCGTTTGCCACGCCGGTCGAATGCAGGTAATACTTCGTGCTTTTCGCCCGCGCCAGCGGCCAATCATCCTCTTCGCGCCACTCGTTTTTGCCCATTACGAAAATCTTCACCGGCTTTTCTTTCTCAACTCCGTTCGCTTCTCCTTTCAGCAGCATGTCGTACCAACGCAACGTCAGCTCATCGCCATCGATGGGCAGTTTTTCTCCAAAGTCAACCGCGCCGACTTTTCTGTTGTTCCAACCTCCGGCGTGTCCCCCGACGTACACCAGCAGCCGCTGCCCGCGCCGGGCCGTTTCCGAGCCTGCCTCCTTCTTCAGTCGCGCATAATTTCTTAGCGTGCCGCCCAGAAAAATGTCGTACCACGCGCCCAGGTTGAAGACGGGTACCTGAACCTGCTCGTAGTGATCCTCAATGGAGATTTGCTTCCAGTACTCGTCGAAATTCGGATGCGCCAGCCAATCGCTGAAATAAGGCGCCAAACCCTCTGCTTCCGGCGCTTCCAGCACGGGATATGCGCGCAAGGGCAGAATCTTCGTCCACCCAAGGGCATTACCGGCCAAATCCACGCGCCGCCGCATCGTGTTCATCGACAGGCCGGTCGCCCACGATTCGTTGAACCACTGCTCGAATGCCCCGCCCTGATAAGCCCAGCCGTCATGATAGTTCGACGCCGTCACGTTCGGGCAAATCCCCGCCAGGTGCGGTGGCTTTGCGATGGCCGCCAGGAATTGCGTCGCCCCGACGTACGATCCCCCAAACATCCCCACCTTCCCATTCGAATAAGGAAGTGCCGCCGCCCATTCCACGGTGTCATATCCGTCCCGCGATTCATTCTTGAAGGTGTACCATTCGCCCTCCGAAGTGAATCGCCCGCGCACATCCTGGGCAATCACCACGTATCCGCGCGCCGCAGCCTTCAATCCAAAATTCGTTTCGCCCGTCTTGTCGTACGGCGTGCGTACCAGCAACACCGGAAACTTTCCATCCGTCTTCGGCCGGTAAATGTCCGCGCGAAGCATTACACCGTCGCGCATCTTCGCCGCTACGCTGTGCTCTACAATGGTTTCTTGATTTTGGGCTGCCACTACGGCTGGCGCCATCAGTCGAAACGGCAGCAGGAAAGCGGCAAGAAACAAACCAACCTGTCCCGCGTGCTGCAAGCGCTCTTGTAGGTTCTCCCGCATTGGAACACCTCTTTCCGGGTTGCTCCGAGATTCCCCCCCAGAGTGGTGCAGCCTAGGCCGACTCCTCGCCACTGTCAAGACTGCCCGGTCTTTGTGCCCGGTCTTTGTGTGTCGCGTTGTTCGTATGCTAACTTCCGTGGGCCAAGCTCCGAAGTACGAACGCGGATTTCTCCGCAGTAGTCTTCTAAGTTTAACGATGTTACTTCTCGAAAATTTGGGTGCGGTTGAGACCCTGCCAACTCAAAATCCAGAAATCCATTCCGCTAAGAGTCATTCCAGAAACGTTTGAGGTGGCTTTGCTGCTCGAACTTCGTCTTTCCCTTTAGTCCCGGATCGAGGTTCCACCGTTTTCAGGGCAGCTTCCGGTTGACGGCCATCAGGAAGCGTGCCGCCGAAAACGGCCTGTGGTGAGTTACAGGTCCGGGCGGGAGAAAGTGATGTACTCCGCCCCTCGGAGCATTCTGGCCGTCGCAGTTGTTTTTATTTCGGGCCTTACCGAAACAGTTTCTTTCGCTCAGGGCATAAATTTCATTCGTCACGCCGCAGATCCACTGCCGGTTTCCAAGACAGTCTCGAGCAGGGTGCCCTGCACAAACAATTCGCGCACGACTACTGCAGCAGGCGGTGACGCAGACGTGCCCTGCGATGCTCCGCCGGTGAGCGTGCCATCGCTGAACCCGTGCAACCCGGCAACTTTGCCGCAAATTGGCTGTACTCCGGCGACAGATCCGGTGCATGAGAATCTAGCGGCTATGGGAAAGCCAGGCCAGAAAATCCTGCGCGCACGCGACAGAGTCTTGGAGATTCTGCAAAGCGAGAACGCTTGCTCGGCATGGTTCCGTCAAAAAGACCCAAATCCGGCTGCCGCTTTTCAAACCCTCGGCTTCGCTATCGATCGCCACGGAGAAGAGGTTATCCACGTTTCGAAGGGCGCGGCGTCCGAATATTTCTTCCGAGATCCCTATGTGGCCAAGGTGGGCCAGGATATTGGCGCTTTCTCCACCATTACATTGAATGCCGGCGGCGCCTTTTTCCGCGCCCTGGCGACGACCGTAGCAGTCTCCAAAGAAGGTGGCTTAAGCACATTCGAAAAACCCCGGTTAATTAACGTGGGGCCATACCCGGGCGATTCACTGGATGCCCGGACGCTGGCCTTGCTGCACGAGTTCGGCCACGTGCTAAACCTTCTGCCGCAAGATTTCGATAACGAAGACGGCAGGTCGATGCAGAATACGGTCGAAGTCCTTCGTTTCTGCCGCGCGGAAGTAGAATCGAAAGTCAGGCGCAGCACGCTTGCAGTCAGGCGCTGAGCGCGGAGGGGACCAAGAACTCGATATGCATCACCTTCTGGGCATGAAACGAATGGAAGAGCGCCGACACTAGCGAGGATTCCGCGGCGCCGGCCTGCTTGCCTGTGCGAAGATAATCCGGAAGTTCGAACGTCCAAAGGGGCACTATGAACTCCCGGCGAACCATCTTCTTCGTTTCCACGATTCTCGTTGCCGCTTCTGCTGCGTTCCTCGTTTGGCCGCGCGCCGCAATGACGCAGCAGGGCCAATCTCCACAGAAGCAGCAGACCCCGACGATCGATGAGTACCAGCCCAAGTCCACGCTCGTCACCAAGGAACACAAAATCGAGCGGGCGAAATTTCCGTTCATCGATATTCACAGCCATCACTGGAATCCCACGCCGGAAGAAGTGGACCGGCTCGTCAAGGAGATGGACACGATCAATTTGCGCGTGATGGTGAATCTCAGCGGAGGAACCGGGGAACAACTCAAGAACACTGTGGCGATGATGAAAGGACGCTACCCCGATCGATTCGTCGTTTTCTCGAACATGAGTTACGACGACCTGAACACGCCGGGATTTGGAAAGCGCGTGACGGCGCGCCTGGAACAAGACATCAAGAACGGCGCGCAAGGACTGAAAATCTTCAAGAATTTCGGAATGGACCTGAAATATGCGAACGGCGAGCGCGTGCACGCGGACGATCCGGAGTTCGATGCCATCTTCGAGAAATGCGCGGAACTGAAGCTTCCCGTGCTGATTCACGTAGCGGAGCCTTCCGCGTTTTTTGATCCCTGGGACTACCACAACGAACGCTGGGAAGAGTTGAAGGAATTTCCGGGCCGCGCGCGGCCGCCGGCGAAGTATCCGCCGTTTGAAACGCTGATGGCGGAGCGCAATCATCTGTTTGCGAAGCATCCCAGGACGAATTTTATTGCGGCGCATCTCGGTTTTCACGGAAATGATCTGGAGCGGCTGGGGAAAACTCTCGATTCGCTCCCGAACATGTACGTAGATATGGCCGCGGTGCTGGCGGAACTGGGGCGGCAACCCTATTCGGCGCACGATTTCCTGGTGAAATATCAAGACCGCGTGCTGATGGGAAAAGACATCTACGATGTGAACGAATACAAATGGTATTTCCGCGCGCTCGAAACGCGCGACGAATATTTTGAGTATTACCGCAAGCGCCATGCGTTCTGGCGCATTTACGGTTTCCAGGTGCCGGACGAAGTTTTGAAAAAGGTGTACTACAAGAATGCGCTGAAGCTGGTGCCGGGAATCGATCCAAAGGCGTTTCCGGAATGAGGGGGACAAGAAGAAGTCGACAGTCAACGGTCGACAGTCGAAGAGAGAAGACGGAACAAAGCAGCAAGCCCAACCGGGCCCATGAGATGGATGCTCCGTCCCAGAATGGGAATTGTTGGTACACACCCTGGCAGTTTCTGCGAGAGCGGCAAACAAACAACTTACAGGATACGTCACTTGGAATAATACACGGAAGACGCACTGACAATGACTTAGATGGGGTCCAGCGGAGCTGTGGGGCAGGTTGCAAGCGCGGAGCAAATCATCTAGAATAATCATCTAGGTTGTTCAGGTGAGGGACCATGCGGAGAGTGGGATTGTTTGAGGCCAAGCAGAAGCTGTCGGAACTGGTGGAGCGGGCGTCGCGCGGCGAACGGATCGGGATCACCAGAAGAGGAAAGCTTGCCGCGGAAATTGTTCCCGCGCAGGAAGAGGTGGACCTCAAGAAAGTGTTTGCACGGATGGATGAAATACGGAAGCGCTCGAAGAAGCCCAAGAACATAAGTGTAAAGGAGTTGATCGAAGAGGGAAGAACGTGAGCGACTTCGTCCTTGATGCGTCCGTAGCGCTTGCCTGGGTTCTTGATAAGTCGGTGCCGGTGTATGCGTTAGACGTGCAGCGGGAAATGCTTGGAGGCAAACGAGGGCTGGTGCCCGCATTGTGGCATTTGGAAATTGCGAATGGCTTGGCGATGGCGGAGCGACGCGGGGACCTTAGCGGAGCCGATGTTGAAGATGCCCTCGATCAGATTCTAACAGCCGCAGCGAGCAAACTCGACACTGAGACAGACTTGGTTTCTGCACGAGACGCACTTGCCAACGCGCGAAGGTTCCAGCTGACGGCGTATGATGCCGCGTATCTGGACTTGGCGCGGCGGGAGGAATTACCTTTGGCGACGCTGGACAAAGGGTTGCGCGCGGCGGCCACGAAGGCGGGGGTAGCGCTATTGAAATAGGCTTACCGAGGCCACGGCAGAAGTTCAGGTTTCCAGTCCCCATGCCAATCTGGCTTTTGCACAGATAGGCACAGGCGGGGGTCAAAAATAATTGTTACGGGGACTTGACGGAATCAGAAAAGCTGGTATAGTTGCAAATGGCCCGGGGGTTCTAGGAACGCCGGGTGTGATTAGGGGCATCACAGTCGGATTTGAAAGTCCGTTTCGATCCTAAGTGAGGTTCTTTACGAATACTGGTTAGAAAGATGTCGAGCTTCGCGTGGAGCCACCCAAGTGTGGGTGGCTGTACCCGGCGCTCGACGCCGGGTTTTTTATTTTGCGGCAGTGATTAGTGGCGAGTGACGAGTGGTGAATTTCCGCAAGGGAATTCCGAAGCAAGTCGCAGGGCAACTAAAACACGAAGCAAAATCCCAGTGAGACTGGGGCAGAGCTGGAAGGCGAGGCCACACGGCCGGATAAGTCCCACCAGACAAGTCCCTGAGACAGTCAGGGCATTCCGATAGACTCGGAACAAAAGTTCTTTGACAACAGAAAGGCTGGCAAGTCCACGCCGATAACCCGCGACCCGATTACGGTCGGGCGGGGTGCCATGGTGTGGATTACATACAAGTTTGCTCAAGTCGAGCAAAACTGTGGAAGAAAAGGCGGCTTATTCAATCGTTTGAGGATCGTAGAAACGAAAGCCTGCAGCCGATATCTGGGTGACTCTTACCGAGTCACACAGCCTTCTTAGCTACCCATGCCCGGGTTGCTTGAAGCTCGGTTTGTGAGGATGTATGGAGCTACGAGAGTCAAAACGTCGGAGATCGAAAAAAGGTCAGGGTTAACAGCCTGATCCATAAAGCGAGCAACGACGGCTTGAGTAAGTTTTATGATTAAGCTACTAAGGGCGTACGGTGGATGCCTTGGCGCCAGAAGGCGAAGAAGGACGTGGCAAGCTGCGATAAGCCTCGGGGAGCCGCAAGCAGGCTTTGATCCGAGGATTTCCGAATGGGGAAACCCGGCGAGATGAACTCTCGCTACAGCCCGCTGAATACATAGGCGGGTATGAGCCAACCCAGGGAAGTGAACCATCTCAGTACCTGGAGGAAAATAAATCACAGAGATTCCGAAAGTAGCGGCGAGCGAAATCGGAACAGCCCAAACCCAAGTGTTTACACTTGGGGGTTGTAGGACCGCGTGAGTAGAGTTACCAAACCGGACATTAGGTGAACCCGCTGGAAAGCGGGGCCAAAGAATGTGAGAGCCATGTAACCGAAAATGGACCGGACTCGAAGCGGTATCCTGAGTACCACCGGACACGTGTAATCCGGTGGGAAACTGGGGAGACCACTCTCCAAGGCTAAATACTCTCTGGCGACCGATAGTGAACCAGTACCGTGAGGGAAAGGCGAAAAGCACCCCTGCGAGGGGAGTGAAATAGAACCTGAAACCGTATGCTTACAAGCAGTCGGAGGGCCATGCAGGGACTTCGGTCCCTGAAAGCCTGACGGCGTGCCTCTTGCTTAATGAGCCGGCTAGTTATTCTTACGTGCAAGGTTAAGCGCAAGCGAGCCGTAGCGAAAGCGAGTCCGAATAGGGCGACAAGTACGTAGGAATAGACGCGAAGCGGGATGATCTACCCTTGGCCAGGTTGAAGGCCGCTTAACCGCGGCTGGAGGACCGAACAGGTGTGAGTTGAAAATCGCTCTGATGAGCTGAGGGTAGGGGTGAAAGGCTAATCAAATTCCGTGATAGCTCGTTCTCCCCGAAATGTCTTTAGGGACAGCCTTGTGTGAATTGCCACGGTGGTAGAGCACTGAATGGACTAGGGACCAACTCAGGTTACCGAATCCAATCAAACTACGAATGCCGTGGACAACTGCACGGGAGTGAGACTACGAGGGATAAGCTTCGTGGTCAAAAGGGAAACAGCCCAGATCGCCAGCTAAGGTCCCTAACTGTATGCTAAGTGGGAAAGGAAGTGTATTCGCTCGGACAGCCAGGAGGTTGGCTTAGAAGCAGCCATCCTTTAAAGAAAGCGTAACAGCTCACTGGTCAAGCGGATATGCACCAACAATCCAACGGGGCTCAAGCATACGACCGAAGCTGCGAAATGGTTATTTCTTCGGAAATAATCTTTGGTAGGGGAGCATTGCGTGGAGTCTGAAGGTAGACCGAGAGGACTACTGAACACTACACAAGAGACCCTGCCGGCATAAGTAGCGATAAACACGATGAGAACTCGTGTCGCCGAAAGTCTAAGGTTTCCTGAGGAAGGTTAATCCGCTCAGGGTTAGGCGGGTCCTAAGGTGAGGCCGAAAGGCGTAACTGATGGACAACAGGTCAACATTCCTGTCCCGCCTGGTGACGTTATCACGATGGGGTGACGCAGAAGGATAAGAGAGTCGGGTGATGGATGTCCCGATTGGCCACTGAAAGCCGGATTCCGGAGGCAAATCCCCGGGGTCATTCAACGGTGAGAGTGGTGACGAGGTCCTACGACCGCAAAGTCTCTGATTTCACGCTGCCAGGAAAACCCCCTAAGGAGTCATCCAGGTGCCCGTACCACAAACCGACACAGGTAGACGAGGTGAATATCCACAGGCGCTCGAGAGAACGCTCGCTCAGGAACTAGGCACATTAGCCCCGTAACTTCGGGAGAAGGGGTACCGCTGTAGGGTTTATAGCCCGAAGCGGTCGCAGTGAATCGCGATCTGCAACTGTTTAACAAAAACACAGCTCTCTGCAAAGTCGAATACGACGTATAGGGGGTGACACCTGCCCGGTGCCGGAAGGTTAAAGCAAGGGCTTAGCGCCGCAAGGCGCGAAGGCTTGAACTGAAGCCCCGGTGAACGGCGGCCGTAACTATAACGGTCCTAAGGTTAACAGCGCGCAGCCTTAGTAAAACTGAACCATATGCGGGAAACTCCTCGCACAGCTGTCCGGTACTCGCCGCGGTCACACGCGGCAGTCAAAATCCGGCGGACATGGGGACGATCCGCAGGGAAGACTCCAGGAGGTAATCATGGAGAACCCTCAGAGACTTAACGTTCAGTCGCATCCTGAGAAGCTAGAAGCCCAATGGGTGGTGGGATTCGTTGACGGCGAAGGTTGTTTCTACGTCGGCATCAACCCGCATCCAGAAATGTCCTGCCAATATCAAGTACTCCCCGAATTCACGGTCGTTCAACAGCAACGTGATGTTCAACTGCTACACGCTCTGAAGAGATTCTTCGGATGCGGCGTAGTCAGGCAAAATCACGGAGACCGAATGGCTTACAGAGTCCGGGGGCTGAATCACCTTAGCGAAAGGATTGTTCCCTTCTTTGAAAAGCATGCACTGAAATCAAAGAAACGGGTCGACTTCGCGAGGTTCCGAAAGATTCTGCACCTGATCAATCAGGGAAAACACTTGAAAGCGGAAGGCGTTGAAGAAATACGGGAAATAGCTTCAGCAATGAACACAGGACGCGAAAGATAAAGTCCGGCTTCTCTGGAAACAGAGTAGGAGAAACCGAGCGAAATTCCTTGTCGGGTAAGTTCCGACCTGCACGAATGGTGGAATGATAGATCGACTGTCTTGGCGAACGGCTCGGCGAATTTGTGGTTCCGGTGAAGACGCCGGATGCCCGCATCTAGACGGAAAGACCCCGTGCACCTTAACTGCACTCTGGTCATGAGTAACGGAATAGTCTGCGTAGCATAGGCAGGAGCCTGTGAACCCTTGGTTTCGGCTGAGGGGGAGGCACCAGTGAAATACTGCCCTGACTGTTCTGTCGCTCTAACCTACCGCCCGTGACGGGCGGGGAGACACGGCCAGACGGGTAGTTTGACTGGGGCGGTCGCCTCCTAAACTGTAACGGAGGCGCTCAAAGATCGGCTCAAGCGGATTGGAAACCCGCTGTGGAGTGCAAGAGCATAAGCCGGTTTGACTGTGAGACTTACAAGTCGAGCAGGAACGAAAGTTGGATCTAGTGATCCGGTGGTCCCGCGTGGAAGGGCCATCGCTCAACGGATAAAAGGTACGCCGGGGATAACAGGCTGATCTAAGCCAAGAGTTCACATCGACGCTTAGGTTTGGCACCTCGATGTCGGCTCATCGCATCCTGGGGCTGTAGAAGGTCCCAAGGGTTAGGCTGTTCGCCTATTAAAGCGGTACGTGAGCTGGGTTCAGAACGTCGCGAGACAGTTCGGTCCCTATCTGGTGTGGGCGCAGGAGAATTGAAGGGAGTTGTCCCTAGTACGAGAGGACCGGGATGAACAGACCTCTTGTGTACGAGCTGTCCCGCCAGGGGCATCGCTCGGTAGCGAAGTCTGGAAGAGATAAATGCTGAATGCATCTAAGCATGAAGCTCGCCCTAAGATAAGTTCTCCCAATCCGCTTCGGCGGATAAGAAGGGCAGTCGAAGACTACGACTTTGATAGGCTGGAGGTAGAAGCGCAGCAATGCGTGAAGCTGACCAGTACTAATCGCCCGTTCGGCTTAATCATAAAACTTTCTCAAACCGTCTTTGGGGAAGCGCAGAGAATGCGTTACCGCCTTTTCTGCACAGTGTTGTTCGACCTGCAGTCGAACTTGTAACGCCAGCCTATTTCTGTTGTCGCACTCGCGATCCTTGGCTCGGGATGAGCTTAGGAATCCGTTCGCGGGTTACAAGTTTCCGGTGGTTATACCGCGAGGGTCACACCCGTTCCCATCCCGAACACGGAAGTTAAGCCTCGCCGGGCCGATGATACTGCACGGGCAACTGTGTGGGAACGTAGGTCGCTGCCGGGATTAAATTGAAAAGGCCGGTCACGGTTTAACCGGGGCCGGCCTCTTGTTTTTTGCGCCTTTTTGGTGCGACAGAACCGTCCTTATCTTGATCTGGCGCCCTCATGGCCAGCGGGGCACAGTCGAAAAAGTACTATTGACCTTGGCCATCCCGAGGATTAAAGTCATCTCCTACTCTCCGGGCCCGGTAAATACCCACGGTGAGGTCCTTCATGACTACCAGTATTGCCACCAACCCCGCAGCCAGCGCTTTACAAGAACGATGGGAGAGGCTTCGCAGCCATAAGCGCACCATTTCCCGCGTGAAGTTACTTGTGGAATGGGAACAAGGCGAAGCGCATGAACGCGCCAACGCCGTCACCGTGGACGTGAGCCACTCCGGCTGTATGGCCGTCGTGGGAGCGGACCTGCCGCTGCACAAGCGCGTACGGCTGATTCATCCGGCCACGGGCCGCAAGGCGGACGCCGAAGTTGTCTGGCGCAGCCATGAAGCCTGGGATGCAGGATTCGAATTGGTGCAGCCGGACGCTTCGTTCTGGGGCCTGAAATAACTGCTTTCGCGCCACTCTGGCGCGAATCTACTTAGGCCATTTTTCCTTCGGCAGACTCTTCTGAATTGTTTCGAGATTCTGGAAACCGTCCTTAATGACGGTCTGTTTGACGTTATCCTTCGTCACTGCGACAGGCCTCAAGAGAGTTGCGGGAACCGTTTTACTTCCGATCGAAATCTCAGTGGTAGTCTTGACAGTTTCTCCCTTAGCCCAAGCCATAGCCGCTTCAGCGGCCTGGGTCGCTTGTGAACCTAGCGGCTTGTACACCGTCATGGTCTGAGTGCCATCGAGGATGCGAATGATAGCCGCCAGGTCGGCGTCCTGGCCCGACACAAGGATTTTTCCAGCCAGTTTGTGGTCCTCCAGCGCCTGGATCGCGCCGCCCGCCGTGCCGTCATTCGAAGCGACCACCGCAACAATGTTTCCCTTGGTGGAATCAATGGCCGCGGACATGTGCGCGTAAGCCTCTGAGGGATCCCAGTCCTTGGTCCAGGTGTCCGAGACAATCTTGATGTCGCCCCGATCCACGAATGGCTTCAGGACTGCCATTTGCGCGTCGTGCAGAATCTTGGCGTTGATATCGGAAGGAGAACCACCGATCAGGACATAATTTCCTTTTGGCGCCCTCTGTGAAAGAAAATAGGCTTGCAAGTAGCCCACCGCCGAAGCATCGACTCCAATAAAGAATGTGACGTCCGCGTTGCGGACCAAGCGTTCGTAACAAAGCAGAGGGACGTGCCTGGCCTTCGCAGCGCTGACGATGCGCACGGCTTTGTCCGCATCGTGAGGCACGAGAACCAGGGCTTTCACGCCGGAATCTAGCAGCTTCTGCGCCTGTCGCAACTGTAACTCATCGTCGCCTTCGGCTGTTTCCACGAGTACATTCGCGCCCAACTCCGCGGCGCGTTTCTGGAATCTGTCGAGGTCCGTCTGCCAGCGTTCGACTTTCAACGAGTCCATCAGAAACCCAATCTTCACGCCGTTCGCGGGTTGAGCTTTTTGCTGAGCATTCAGAAAAAGGCCGGGGAATGCGAGCGCCAACACAAGCGGACACACTCGTCCTACCTGAGAGAGAGTTGACATCGGAAGACCTCCGCACATTGACGGAAAAGTAGCACTGTAGTGATGCGGGCACAACCATATTGCTGTAGGCGGAAGGCAAACGGTTACGTTCAGTTCTGTAGTTCAGTGCCGATGGGTCAACGGGTGACTCTATTTCCCTGAAGCGTCCAAATACGCGTGTAGAAACGCGCCGCGAATCCGGCAGCTCTCCAGATCGAAAACGCCGCGATTCAGCCTTGTTTACTGCTCAATTTTTCAGTTTTCCAGAGGCCTAACGGATCCTGGAACAGAAGTTCTGGACTCGTCCGTAGACTTCGATTCCTTCGGTGCAGATATACTCTGCTTTTCGTTCACCGTGAAAAGCAGGTAATTGGTGAAGGTGTTCCTCCGCCGTATGCGCCGTCCCCGCAAATCAAAGTAGATATCGGCGCTGGCAGGCAGCCACATGTTTTCCTTCTGGCTGCGGAAAGTGACCGGGCCGAATTCGATATCCATGTGCTCGGCGAGAAGCTTGATCTCTGGCATGGCAGACTGCAAATCGGTCTCCATGCGCACCACCTGATGGGTATTCTCCTGGATCCACGCCCGGCCCTTGAACGCAATGGGGGTCAGCGGACTATTGACTGCGGCCCGGTAACCTCTCAGGCGGCTCGGCTTTTTGGGCTTTTGGGAAAAGTGAATTTGCCAGGCTCGGCTGTCCTTCCATTGTCCCAATCCTTCGCAACGCATGTCATAGTCGTCGCGGTAGTAGGGATGAAAAACCAGCACCGCAGCGGGAAGACCTGTGGTGGCAATCGCGTCTGGAAACACGCTCAAGTCGGTAGTCCCGTTCCGGTACTCCTCGACACTGAGATAACCCGGGCTCAATTCCGAAATGGAAACCACGTAATTGAAGGAGCGCTTTTCTTCGCGGGTTGCGAGTCCCCACTCATTCACGACCTGGTGGTTGAGATGTTCGGTAGCCGTGATACGGTCAACGCTCTTCATAAACTCGCGAACGTGATCTGCCGCGCCGTCGAGAATCTCTTGCAACGGGCAAGCAATGCCGGGCTCCACTGCCGGCAGGAATTCATCGACGTTCGCGGGAATCCACTTGGGCAGCTCCGGTTTCAAGAGCGGCAGCTCCGGAAGCTCCGCGGTTTCCGCCACGGCTATCGGGTTACTCTCCGGTGAGGCCGCTTGAGGCGGCTCCGGGACGCTCAATTTTTGAAGCAGCTTGCTCGCGATCGCTGCCTGCTCCTTGGGGGGGCCCCCATCCAGAAATGCGTGCAAGACCTCCGTCGCAGGCGCAGTTTGGTTTTGCGCAATCAGCGATTCCGCCAGCGGCAGCCGTGCGCCATTCGCAAGATTCTTGCCTAGTTCAAGGCTGCGTTCCGCGTGGTTCACCGCCTCCGTAAAATCGGACTGGCGAAAACAAACAATGGCCAGCAGTTCATGAGCGCGCCATGAATTCGCATCCACTTGAAGGGCGCGATCCAGGTAGCCCTTGGCGGCGGGGTAATCCCCTTTGCGCGCCATGATCGTGGCAAGCGCCTGCAGGGTCAGTCCGTGCTTGGGATCAAGCGATAGAGTCTTTTCCCAACTGGCTTGCGCGGCGGCCAGCTTCCCCTGGCGATCGGCCAGCAAACCCCGGATGTAATTCACCTCAGGATTTCCCGGGGCCAGACGGTACGCTTCGTCGAGATGTCTTTGGGCCTCCTCCAGCCGGTTCGCTTGCAACGCTGCGGTGGCTTTGCCGAGTTCCTTCTGCAACTTCGGCGAGAGTGCCGGCGGACCCTGGGGCGCGGAGACCGTCGATGAGCTCGACTCTCGTTTCAGCGCGATGTACGCCTGCTCGCTCTCACTCCCATGGGTCAGGTTCACTCGCTCGCTGGCCGTCAAATATCCGGGTGCGGAAACGACGATCGTGTACTCGCCGGGGCCCAGCCCGTCAAAAATGGTCTGGCTGCCCATCGTCGTTCCGGTCGAGAACACCGGGCTGTCCAGATGCTGCAAAGTCACGGTCGCGAGGCCACTGAAGGTGCCCCCGCCCTCGTCACGAACGGTTACGATTAGCCGGGTGACGGCAACTTGCCCTCCTGCGGACTGTGCTTGTGCGGCAGTCCGTTGGGCAGCTTTGCTTCCCTGAGCAGGAAACAACAGAGACAGAATGAGGAATGTCCAGAGTGACATCGGAATGCGCCGGAGAGTGGGCACAATATTCCCCATTTGCTCGCAGGGCCGTTCCCAACAATTTGAAGCTGAACCTGGTCCCTGCTGTCTAGGTGTGGACCACTCGTTGCCGGGAGTGTCTTACAGGGAAGAGGCGAGGTCAAGGCCAAATAAAAGCGAATGGTTTCACTAGGCCGAAGTTGCATGGCAAAAGCGCGCTTGCGGCAATCATCCAGACATGGATTCGTCGATGCCGTAGGCATAGCCGAACGAGGAAGAATCCAGGAATCACGGCTTGGCAGTGATTAACTGGTCGAGACGCGGAGAGATTCGTGAGCTTAGATCTGCCACCCAGAAGGCTGCTACCACTCCCGTGAAAGCATCCATCGTATAGTGCGCGCGCAAGATCAGGACGGTGGCCACCTCGAATACAGCAAGCAGGATGGCGGCGGCTGTCAGCCAATTCCGGCGGAGGCGGGATAACTCAATTGCCGCAAAAACCGCAATGGCCGTATGTCCGGAAAAGAAAAAATCGTTCGCGACATGATAAGTCACTAGGAGCGAAGGAAAACCCGGATAGTGCCAGATCATATTGGGCGGCGGAGGCAGCGCGCAAAGCGCCTGCATCAATTGGCGCAGAGTCATAAGCAGGAACAATCCAAGGAAGGGCCGGACGCTTCCCCCGAAAAGCCAGCGTCCCAGCAGAAAAAGCCCTAGCGCGTCGATCAAACCGGAGCTTGCGATCAGCAGCGCGTTAGCTGCGCCGCCGTTTTGCGAAAAATACGAATTGAGTCCTGCGGTAAAGTTGTGCAGCCCATCGCGGATTCCGGGGCCAGGAGTAGTTCTCGCGCCGATGAGTGATTGCGTCCAAAACCATAGCGCGAGGACAATTCCTGTGACCAACAGCCGCAAGAGCAAACTGCGCCAGGGGCCGTTATTTTCGGCGTGCGTCATAGCCCGCTCTTTGTCCCCATGCAAATTCAGCTATTCGCGGACAGTCCGTTGCATCATCTCCAGTGCTAACCCCCGCGCTTTTCGCAGATCGAGTTTTCCGGTGCCTAGATAGGGAAGATTTTCGACGCGCACGAACTGGTCCTTCCGCGGCCGCCAAAGCGCAGGCAGGTCACTGTGGCCCAATTTCTCGAGGCAATCTTCCAGCTTGGACTCATCCAGCGTGTGCAGCACCACCAGGCGCTCACCCTTCTTCTCATCGGGGACGGCAGTGACCACAAAAGACTGTTCCGTAACTCCCGCCAGCTCTTGCAGAATGTCCTCGACCTTGATATGCGGTACCATTTCCCCGCCAATTTTGCTGAACCGGCTCAAGCGGTCGGTAATGCGAATAAATCCATCCTCATCCATTCTCGCGATGTCTCCGGTGTTGTACCAGCCGTCCCTGAGAACCTCGGCGGTTTTGTCCGGCTTGTTCAAATAGCCGCGCATGATATTTGGGCCGCGCACCAGCAGCAGGCCCGGCTCATCCACGCCAAGGGGCTGTAAGGTTTCCGGGTCCACAATTTTCACCGAAATTCCTGGTAGGGGATGACCGATGCTGCCGCGCTTCGCCCCAACCTGCCGGAACGATGCCGCGCGAAAATCGATCGTGTTTACGGTGACCGCCGGCGAACATTCAGTGCAGCCATACCCTTCGTGCGGACGGATGCCAAAATGATCCTCGAAGGCTTGCGAAATGCGGTCGGGCAGTTTTTCGGCGCCGGCCATAACGAAGCGCAAGCTTCCGAAATCCTCGGGGGTGCAGCGGCGGGTGTAGGCATTCAGGAACGTCGGCGTGGCGAGCAGCATGGTGACCGCGTATTTGTTGACAAGCGCCCCGATGACGCGCGAATCGAGGGGATTCGGATGAAAAACGACGCCGATGCCGGTGGCCGCGGGCAGACAAAGCGTCCCCGTAAATCCGAACGAGTGAAAGAACGGAAGAATTCCCATGATGCGGTCTTCCGCATGGAGCATGAAAACCTGATTGAGCTGCTGCACGTTCGAAGCAATATTGTAATGCGTGAGGATCACGCCCTTCGGCTCGCCGGTCGAGCCGCTGGAAAATATAATTGTGGCGATGTCATCAAGAGACGCAGTGCGATCGCAGCCCGCGAATTTCGCGAGGGCCTTTGCCGGCAAAAGGCCGGCAGCTAGTGCAGCAGCGACGCGTTCACCGAAGCCGGTGTCCTTGGCGACGTCCTCGATAAAAATCACTTCGCCGGGAGGTTGGATCTTAACCTTCTCCAGAAATTTTCGCGCGGTCACCACCGTTTTCAAGTTGCACTGCTGCGCGCACGAGGACAGCGTTTCGTTCGAAACCGTGTAATTCAGATTTACCGGCACTTTGCCCATCAACATGGCCGCGAAATTCACGAGCGCGCCGGGAACCGACGGCGGCAGCAGGATGCCGATCATTTCCTGTCCTTTCCAGCGCTTTCGCAATCGGCGCGCAAGCACCACAGCTCCCACCAGCGCCGCAAACCAGCTCAGTTTCGGCCTTTGCCCATCGGCCATCGCGAAACGGAAAGGATGTCTGCGCGCTGAGTACACAAATGATTCGGGAAGTGTGTGCATGCGCTTCTTGCGGCGCGCGAACGCTTCCGCGCCGAGATCCTGCACGGCCAGGCGGACTTCCTGCGCCGTGGCCGTCGGGGGCAGGGGCTTTCCAAAAGTGACTCGCACGGGATAAGGAATCTGGCGCGGAAATTTCCAGAGAAATTTGCCGCCCGCAAAACTGAAGATCGAGCCCCACACGCCGTCCAGATTCACGGGAATGATGGGAACGTCTACGCCTTTGATGATGCGTTCCATGCCGCGGCGGAAGGGCAGCATCTGGCCGATCCGCGTCATCTGGCCTTCCGGGAAGATGCAAACGATTTCGCCATTCTTCAGCGCGTCAGTTGCCAGTCGCAAGGAATGAATCATTTCCCGCGGCCCTTGGTCCGACGCGATGGGAATCACTCCCATGATTCTTGCGAATGGTTTTACGAGCGGGTGCTCGTAGGACCCCTTGAACATCAAAAAACGGATGGGACGATCGATTGATGCGATCAGCAGCACGGCGTCAGCCATGGAGACATGATTGGGCGTCAGCAACGCTCCGCCACGCGCCGGCACGTTTTCGCGCCCTTCCACATCCAGCCGGTACAACGTGTGCGTGGCAATCCAAAGTATCAGCCGCAGCAACGAGTCCGGCAGCAGCCACAGTACATAGGCCGTCGCCCCCAGTGTCGCAATCGCCGACCAGAAGAAAATTCCGCCCGGGCTGAGACGGGCAAAATGTGTCGCCGCGTAATACACACCGGACGCCGCACCGATGCCCACAAAAGAAAGCCAATTCGCGGTGCCGATAACGACGCCCTTCTTGTCTTCCTCGGGCTGGTGCTGGATCAGCGCGCTGATCGGCACAATGAAGAATCCGCCGAAGAAGCCTAGTTGCGCGAGCAGCAACAACACGGTTCTGAATGGCACGTGCGGAATTGCTAGGCAAAGTCCGAGGACCGTCATGCCCATGGAGCCGAGAGGAATTAATCCATACTCGATTTTTCCGCCCGAGAGGTATCCCGCTGCAACGCTGCCCAGGCCGATGCCGATCGCGATCGCCGCTTGCAGAAAACCGCCTTCGGTCGAACGGATGTGCAACACGTCTTGCCCATAGATGAAAATGTTGAATTGCAGCAGTCCGGCAACGAAAAAAAAGTAGGTGTTGCCGAGCACCGCCAGCCTAAGCACACGGTCGCGGCGAATCAATTTCACCGGCGACCAGACGTCGATCAGTGAAGTGGAATGAAATTTCTTTGCGGGGTCCGCAGCGGGCACGCGGCTGATGCCAAAGCTCCACGCCAAACCGACAATGGTAAAGCCGAGCAGCAGGGCCCCTGAATAGACTTCGCGCCCACCGAATGCCTCGGCGAGGAACGAGCCGCTCACGCTTCCGATGATGATGGCAAGGAAAGTCCCGAGTTCCAAGATGCCGTTGCCCCAAGAAAGTCTTTCCTGCGGAAGCAGTTCCGGCAACAATCCGTATTTGGACGGCCCAAAAAACGCTCCCTGTGTGCAGACGAGAAAAATGGCCGCCAGCGCCAATTTCAGATTGGGCCCCACGAGCGCCGCCGTCGCGAACAACATGACGCCCACTTCAAATACTTTTGTCCAGATGGTGACTGCGCGCTTGCTGAACCGATCCGCCAGATATCCGCCCATCAGCGAAAAAAGAATGAAGGGAGCGGCGAACAGCACGCCAACAAGCAACTCCATCTGATCGCGCTGCGCCTTGTCTTTTTCGACGGCAAGAATCAGGTAGATGACCAGAAATTTCAGCGCATTTTCATTGAAGGCGCCCTGGAATTGCGTGGCAATCAGGCTCCAAAAGCCGAGCCGCCACTTTTTTCCTGTCACACGTATGGAAAGGTTTTCTTCGGCCGGCATGCACGCTCACCTAAAGCGTTGCGATTAGAACGCAGGAAATGCAATTAGTCTAGCAATCCCGGTCCGCCAGAAGTGCGGCGGCTACCCCTTCTGTGCCGAAAACGGGACGCTGACACGCCAACGCCGCCTGTTTCAATTCGCGATACGATAGCCAGCGCTACAAGGGGGCGGAATGAACGCACCGCGCGGAGCTCAAACGGTCTTGATTACCGGTGCCACCGATGGATTGGGAAAGGCCGCGGCGCTCTTGCTCGCCGGGCGGGGCTACCGCGTGTTCGCGGCAGGCCGTTCAGCGGAGAAACGCACGCAACTCGATGCCTTGGCGAAAGAAAAGAATTTGCCGCTCGAAACCCTAGAAATGGACGTCTGCGACGACGGCTCGGTGCAAAAGGCTATGGCTTCCGTCTACCAAAGGGTCGGTGCGATCGACGTGCTGATCAACAATGCGGGATTTGTACAAGTCGGTGGCGTCGAGGATCTGCGCCTGGAAGACTGGCGGCGGCAATTCGAAACAAACTTTTTCGGGGTGATTCGCGTGACCCAAGCTGTCCTCCCCCGCATGCGAGAACGCCGGAAAGGTCGCATCCTGATGATGAGCTCGGTCTCCGGCTTCGTGACGCCGCCGACGCAAGGTGCGTATAGCGCTTCAAAACATGCCATCGAAGCGCTAAGCAACGCCTTGCGTCACGAACTCTATCCTTTCGGCATCCACACGATTCTCATCCAGCCCGGCTACATCATGACCGGGATTCAGAGCACCGCCATGAATCTGGCACAGCCATATCAGGAAAAATTCAAAACCGGACCTTACGCCAGCATTTACGCTTCTTATTTAGGAAACGCCACGAGCACCCGCGCACAGTCCAAAACCACGCCGGAAGACTGCGCACGCGTCATGCTGAAAGCCATTGAAGCTCCGCGGCCGAAAGCCCGTTACGGGGTAACCCCGCTCGCGACTTTCGCGAAATGGTCCAAGCGGCTGCTTACCGACAGCGCGGCCGATCGCATCATTCGCCGGCGATACGGAATCAGTTGCGAAGACTAGCCGGCTAAGCGGTCACGGATTGGAAATCTGGAAGGAAAGGCTGTTCTCCCGCTGCTCCTGCCATGTCTTCGACCACGCCTCATGCACCGGGCTCTCGGCATAATCGGCAGCGGCCTCGGCGCTCGTGAATTCGATGGCATAGACGCCGCTGAAGTCCTTGATCTGGTTGCGCGAAGTTTTCAGCCACACGTTCTTGATGCCTGGAATTTTTCCAGCCATATCCTTGATGCCGCTAATCGCCTTTTCCCGGTCGTAATTCGATACATTGTCTTTGAATTTGTACACCACCACGTGCAGCACCGTTTTCGGCTGCCCGAAGCGGTTCAGTACGGCCGCGCTGCGCGCATGCAACGTCCCCGCCGCGATTCCCGCGCCGAATATTACCGCGCCAAGGACAATCGGTAACGCGCGTTTCATGACTGAAGTCATCTCTTCCTCCGCTATTTGCACCCTGCCAGTTTATGGAAGACAACCAAGAGGAAGCAAATCGCATAGCAAAGGTGCGCGGTCGCTACCCCAAACGGTTTGACGGAAGAGCGCCAAGGCCGTTACCCTCCCAAGGCGGATTCATCCTTAGGAGAATAAATGCCAACAGCGACACGCTGGATCTTGTCTTTTTGTCTGATCGCAATCTGCGCGTCCCGGGCCCGAGCCCAGGTCCCGGATCAAACGAAGCAATTGGCGCACGACATTTTCAAGCAGCTCATCGAAATCAACACCACCGATTCTGTTGGTAATGTGACCACGGCCGCCGAGGCGATGGCCAAACGCCTGCGCGACGGAGGTTTCGCCGAGGGCGATATTAAAGTCGCCGGTCCGAACGAACGCAAGAAGAATCTCGTCGTGCGTTTTCGCGGAACCGGAAAACGCAAGCCCATCCTTTTCATCGGCCACTTGGATGTCGTCGAAGCGCTCCGCTCGGACTGGACCACCGATCCCTTCGAATTCATCGAGAAGGATGGCTACTTCTACGGGCGCGGCACCGAGGACATGAAGGAAGGAGACGCCATCCTGGTCACCAATTTCATTCGCCTGAAAAGGGAAGGATATCTTCCGGACCGCGACCTGATCGTCGCCCTCACTGCCGATGAAGAAGGCGGCTCTTCCAACGGCGTGGACTGGCTGCTCAAGGAGCATCGCGACTGGATTGACGCGGAATACTGCATCAATCTGGACGGCGGCGAATTCGAAAAGGACAGAGACAAACGGCTGCTCGCGGGAATTCAGGCCAGCGAAAAAGTCTATGTGGATTTCCAATTCGAATCGCTGAATCCCGGCGGCCATAGCTCCGTCCCCAGCCCGGACAACGCTATCTATCACTTGGCCGGTGCGTTGGCCCGCCTGCAATCCTTCTCGTTCCCCTTGGAAATCAATGAGATCACCCGCAGCTATTTCGAACGGAACGCCGCCATGGAGAGCGGCCAGCTCGCCGCAGACATGAAAGCTGTTGCCAAGCAGCCGCCCGATCCCGCGGCCGTAAAACGCCTCTCGGCGGTACCCTATTACAATTCGCTCTTGCACACCACCTGTGTTGCCACCATGCTTTCCGCCGGACACGCCCCGAATGCGCTTCCGCAAACCGCTCGCGCCAATGTCAACTGCCGGATTTTTCCCGGCGAGGATCCGGAAGAAGTTCACAAAGCGCTCGAGCGCGTTTCGAACGACCCAAAAGTAAAAGTTACCGTCGTCGCGCAGCATGCTGCCGACGGAAAAGTCGTTGCCGTTGTGCCCGTGCCGCCGTCGCCGCTGCTCCCGGAAGTGACTCAGGCCATGGAGAAGGTTTTGGCCGCCATCTGGCCGGGTGTCCCCCTCGTCGCAACCATGTCCACGGGCGCCACCGACGGCAAGTACACGCGCAGCGCCGGCATCCCGACCTACGGCATTTCCTGCATGTTTTTTGACAAGAACGATAATCGCGAGCACGGCAAAGACGAGCGCGTTGGCGTGCAGGACTTTTACGACGGCGTGAATTTCAACTATCGGCTGATGAAGGAACTCTCTTGGTCGAAGTAAACGATTCGTACAAGAACAGAATCGTGTGGCAAAACAAAACGGCCCGGAGAAGTGATCTTCGCCGGGCCCTAAATTTCAACAGTTGAATATCTAGCTAATTAGGGTTTGCCGGGCGCGGCCTCGCCGGTTTTCGGATCGGTCGGCGTAGTCGCGCTCGCCGCAATGGGTTTGGCGGCTTCGGTCGTGTAACGCGTCAAGTAGGGCATGAACGGCGTCACCTCGAACGGCATCTTCTCGCGTTCCGCCACCGCCCCTATCGGTTTGCTCTTGATGAGATCCAGCTTGTCGTTCCATGGATCCAGCTTTACGCGTCCGCCAATGGGAAGTGCCGTGATCATCTGCGGGTCTTGCTTCTGATCGGTTGGCAACGAGGTCCGAAGAGCACCGATAACCGGCACGCGATCGCCGAGGTGCGCGCTGATCAGGTTCGGAATTTCCTTCTGCCGGGTCTGCAGGGCTTGAAAGAATAGCGAGGCATTCGCCAGTTGCCAGCTTTTCGCCAATTGCGGGTTCTTAAGTGCATTTGCTAACAGCTCCGCCGCCTTCTTGTTGGCCGCGTCTTCTTCTTCTGGCGTGCGTTGAAAGCCAAAATGACGGAAGGTTTCCTTGTCCTCGATCAGCAACTGATCGAAGAAAGCCAGGCTGGAATCGAGGCGATGGCCGAGAATGGCGTGGCTAAGCTCGTGCGCTATGATGGTGGCCAAGCTGGCTTCATCGGGGAGCACGTCAATCAAGCCACGGCTCAGCACGATGGTATGCCCGACCGTGTAGGATTCCAATGTCGTTGTCGTCATCACGCGGCAGCGCACGTCGGGGTCGAGGTCAATATTGTTGGTCACCTCGAGATTGTTCACTACCGTCTCGAGTGCTTTGTCGACTTCCCCTTTTGGAGCGATCAATCCAATTCGCTCCAGCCGGTCTATCACATTATCTTCCGCCTGCCGGTCCCAGGAGCGTTGTGCCTGAATCGGGGAAAGGTCATTCGCCGTCTTGGTGTCGTCCTGCACCGGCGCCTCCACCAGAATCTTGCTCAATTCCTGCTCTTGGCTGGCGTGGCCCAGGTTGTAGCCCCACAGCCTCGTCTGCGCTTTGAAGTCCAGTTTCTTCGCCAGCGCATAGTGCAAATCTTTCTCTTCGCTATACACGAACGACGGCATCCAAATCCCGGGCTGCACGTTGGTCCGCCAACTGTCGAAGTGAAAATACCAGCTGGAGTGCCCGCCGCCCCCGTAAGCGCCGTTAAAGCGCACAATGTTGAAGTCCTGATCTTCCACCCAGATGCGGCCCAGGAAACGGCCCTTGCCGGACTTGTCGAACGGCGTCACGTCGAATACCAGGCAGCGCACTTCGCCGAGAAATTCCCGGCGCACGTAATCGAACTTATAGTGCTGCTTATCAAAACCATTGGTGTCGATGAAGATCATCTGCAGGAAGCCGTCCGGCAGGAATTGCATCGCGAAAGAAAAGAAGTTGCCGATGGACCCGAAAATCTTCTTTCCCTTGCCGGTAGTGTCCGACAAGGAAACCAATGCGACGCCCTTGGAGAAGTCAGCGCGCCCCAGAAAATATTTATCGCCGGCGGGGACGTAGCCAAGTTCCTTGTCGGGCCTTAGGTTCTGGATGTACGTCTCCACCAGCGGTGAATACTGTTTGATTTGTTGGTTGGCACGGTTTTCGTTGGTGACCACGCGGTCGATGACTTCATCCATGGTCCGCGGCTGATCGGCCGGCTTTGGCGCCGCCGCCGCGGCAACTGCGCCCAGACCGCCCAACATCACAATGCAAAAAAATGTCACTGCCTTGCGCATCTTCTCTCTCTCCCCTCAGTATGCCAGGCGGAATTCAATTCGCACGCGCGCCGGATAATCCACCGGCTGACCTTCACGTTTGGCCGGCTTGAATTTAATCTGCTGCGCTGCGCGAGTTGCCGCTTCATCGAGACCATGGCCCAGACCGCTTACCACCCGGTTCACCTGAATGCTGCCGTTTGCCAGGAATACCATCTCGAGAACGACGTCGCCTTCAATCCTTAGACTACGCCCTTCCGCGGTGTACTCCGGGCGCGGTTTGTCCAGGATGTCAACAGGCGTCGTGGGGCTTTCGCTGGCCGCTGCTTTCTTCTTGGGCGTTTCGGTTGCCACCGTCTGGTCCGCGAACCCCGTGGTTTGCAGCGTGCCGCGCTTGGGGCTGCTTGGCGGAGGATTCGCAACGCCGTTTCCGAAACCCGTGCTCGCCACCGTGCCGCGGATTCCTTTATCGCCGCCGGTGCCGTTCCCGTATCCCGGTCCGCCCGGCAACGCCGGCGAGCCGAGACGATTGACGTTCGTTGCTTTGTTTGGATCGCCCTTGCCGGGGATACCGTTAGGATCGCCGAATCCGCCGGTTTGTACTTTGTTCAGCGGGGCCACGACCGTTGGCACAGCTGCGCTGCCTGATCCGAGATTGCCGACTTTCACTTCATCTTTCGGACGTTTTGGCTGGTTCTTCGGCCCTTCGATTTTCACCTGCTCGAAAACAGGATTGAGCTCAACGGGTTTTGCTTCCAGCGTTTTTATCTTGGGCGGTTCCGCCTTGGGCGCCAGAAAAACATGTGTCTGTTTTGGGTTCAGCTTCACCGGCTCCGGCGCAGGCTTTGGTTCCGGAACCTTGGCCTTCACCTTGGGTGGTGGTGGAGGCGGTGGCGCCACCGGGATTAACGTCACCGGCTGCATCAATTCCGTTGGGCGAAGATTCAATGCCGTTCTCATCTGTTCCGGGAAAAGTAGGGGAATCATGAGCAGGAAGCCCACGATCGCAAGTTGTCCGGCAGCGCTAAGGCCGATGCGGTCCCAGCGCGGTTTCGAATCAGGGAGTAGCGCAAGGCGCGCCGGAACTGGCCTGGTGCCGATAGCCTTTTTCCACGCCTGGGGATCGCCGGAGCGACCGCGGTTGGCCTCAAAACCGACGCCTATCGTCGTCTTACGTGGTGGATCTGCAAGCATGGTTGTCATCCGCGTGCCGCCTCGTGAATTTCCGGTCTGCAAAGTGGGATGTCTTGGAGTTTCAAGCGATCCCAAGTCCGCTTGCAGAGTAGAGAATGCGCTGTAGCAGTACCACAGTACTGACGAGGCTGGGGGCGTCCGAATAGGACTTTCGTACTAGCGTCGCGAAGTCGCTAATGCTGCCGCGAGCGCACCATAGCGCACCTTAATTCCAACCCGGCGAGACAGTTTCCGTTGCGAGTCTGGGGGTGCAACACCCATTAGGATACCGCAATTCGAACCTGGGTTGTTTCAGTTTTGCACACCACTTTCCAGCCGCCGGGCTTATGCTCTAGGATGCAAAAGGTACCCCTTGCCGGAGTGCGGGTCTATCGGGGCTTTACCTCTCTAGCCCGGCAGGTAAATGATTGAGGATCTCCCAAAACGCGGCGGTGAAAGTGGGTGCGTGGATCTTTCTCACCCGTTCGACGACCAGGCGCCTCTGCTGGACTGGTTGTACGCCCAGTCGCAGGCTGGCCGCTGGAAAATCTCGCGCCAACGATTCGCCGCGGTGCTCGAGCGCAGCGCCAAGAAGGCGTTGTCCCCGGGAACGGTAACGCCGCAAAAACTCCAGGAGTATCTGAATGCTTTGCATCTCGAAGATCTTGCGCTGGCCACCGCTTGCGCCGATGGCAGCGAAATCGCCTGGGAACATTTTTTCGCCACGTACCGCGCTTACCTGCGCGCTGCGTCAGCCGCGATTCTTCGCTGCAGCGCGGGTTCCGCTGAAGCCTGCGATCTCGCGGATTCGCTCTTCACGGAGTTGTACGGTTTGGCGGACGGCGAAGGCTCGGAGCGTTCGCTCTTCCGCTACTTCCACGGGCGCAGCTCATTGAAGACCTGGCTCCGCGCTGTTCTTGCGCAGCGGCACATTGACTCCATCCGCGCTGGCCGGCGCTTCGAGGACCTTGCCGAGGACGAATCCGGCGACGGACAGCCGAAAGCTCCGCTAAGAACGCAGATGCCCCCGGTCGATCCGCACCACGATCAGTACATAGCCTGGTTCACCCGCGCTTTGCAATCCGCACTCGATGGCCTCGAGCCACACGAGAAGCACAGGCTCCGCTTTTATTACGCCGAAGAAAAAACACTCGCGGAGATTGGACGCCTGCTGGGCGAGCACGAATCCAGCGTCTCGCGGCATCTCGACCGCGTGCGGCGCGATTTGCGCCAAGCCGTCGAAGACATTCTTCGCCAGGGCATTGGCGCGGCGAACGGTTCCGTGGTTCAACCCGGCCTTAGCGATGCGGAGATCGCTCTCTGCTTCGAATATAGCGCGGGCGAAACGCCCATCGATTTGGATAAATTGCTGCCGCCTACAGGATCTCCAGGCCCAGCGGCCGGAAAGCGGACGCCGTGAGCGCCCAATGTAGGAGCCAATGCAAGAAAGCGGCAATATGCCGTTCTAACTATGGAGAACCCAATGGCGCCTGACGAACGCGATCGTATTTTTGACAAAGCGCTCGCACGCCATCTGCGCGCCGATAGTTCTTCGCCGGACTCGATGAATCCGTCTTCCCGCGAGTCTGCACGCGCCAGCGAATGTCCCGGTCCGGAAACCCTGGCCGCCTATCACGAGCGTTCTCTGCTTCCCGAGGAAATGAATTCCTGGAAGGAGCACATCGTTGGCTGCTCCAACTGCCAGGCCATTCTCTCGCACTTGGAAGCGACGGACGAGATTCCCTTGCAAGCCGCTGTAGAAAATAGAGTCTCGGCCCAGGAAGAATCCGTGCACCAGGTGGCTGCGTCCGGCCAACGCCAGCCTGCGGTTCCCTCAATTCTTCCCAAGCAAACCCGCCGCGCACGCCTTTTCTACGGCGCGCGCTGGCAATGGCTCGCTCCCGCGGGAGCTCTTGCCGCTGGCCTGCTCGTCTGGATAGCGCTGCATGAAAAGCAGCCGCTGGCTCCTCCAAATAGGAACGAAGTCCAGATCGCGACGAAGCAGGCGCCTCCTCCACCCCCGCCGTCAGTTTCCGGAGCAGCTCAAGAAACGTCGCCGCCGTCAAACGGCGGCGGTGCCAAACCTCAGTCCGCGGTCGATGAATTTGCAAGAGCGAAAGTAGGGCACACTTCAGGTGCTGCAAAAACGGATAGCAAGCGGGAATATATTGCTCAGGCTTCTCCCCCCAGACCAATGGTCGATAAAGAGCGCGAGTTGCAAAAAGACGCGGGTCGCACCCCCTCCGTTGATTTGCTTCGCGCCCAGGAACAATTGGATCGCGACGCCAAGACAGCCGACAACGCAAGGCAGGAAAGCGCCGAAGCCCAATTACAAATACAAGCCGCGAACGCTCAATTGCAAAATCAATCCAGCGCCAATGCCCCGAAGGCGCCTGGTCCCGCTCCACTCGGCCAGATAGAAGGAAAGAAAATGAAGGCTGCATCCGCCGCCCCCACTGCGCGTTCGCCACAGGCGGGAGTGGCCGGTGGAATTGTATCCAGTTACAACGATTCTGCTTCTCTGGAAATCGCCCGGGCGATTTCCAATCCACGTTTCATCTCACCTCCGGGATCGAATATGATTTGGCGCCCCGGCCGCTCCGGATTGATCGAATTCTCCAAGGATGGCGGCTCCTCCTGGTCGCACCAGACCAGCGGAGTCCTTGTTGATCTGCTCGCCGGTTCCGCTCCATCTGATCAAGTGTGCTGGATTGTCGGCCGGGTCGGCGCCATTCTTTTGACCACCGACGGCGGCGCGCATTGGAACGTCGTGCAGTCGCCGCTCGCGGAGGATCTCGGCGGAGTCCGGGCCTCCGATGCGCTCCACGCTACGATTTGGAACGCTCGATCGACGAAAAGCTTTCAAACGAGCGATGGCGGGCTCACTTGGTTCCTCATTCCGAGTCCCTGAGCCGCGCCGCGCATCAGCCCCGCTCCGTGCAAGAAATTCCTCCCCGTGCGTTCTAAGAGAGAACGCAAATTTTGGTGCAGGAGAAAGTGATGAAAATCCCCGGGAATGCTGCAAAGTTTCGTTGGTTTGGACTGATTTCGATCGTGGCGCTTCTCGCCGCCCTCGCCACTTTGTATCCGGCGGCCCGCGGCAACAGAGTCTACGCTTGGCAGGAAAAGGAAGCCCCTCGCCCAAACGCGGGCGATCAGGCCACCAGCCTCAACGATCAAACCGACTTGAACGTGACCGTCTACAATTCCAACATCGCGCTCATTCGCGATGTCCGCAATCTCGCGCTTCCCAGCGGCACGTTTCGCCTGAAGTTCATGGATATTGCCGCCACGGTGAATCCCGCAACGGTTCATTTCCGTTCGCTGAACGAGCCGGATAAGCTCGGCGTCATCGAGCAGAATTACGAATACGATCTGCTCGAACCTGCGAAGCTCCTTCACAAATACGTCGGCAAGGAGGTCACGCTGGTTCGGTCGTACCAGGAAAACGGCACGACCAAACGCGAAGAAATCAAAGCCACGCTGCTTTCCGATAATAATGGTCCTGTATGGAGAATCGGCAGCGACATCGTCACCGGAGTGTATTCAGAGAGCTATCGCTTTCCTGAAGTTCCCCCGAATCTCTACGAGCGACCCACGCTGCTCATGTCTCTGGAAAATTCCGGGGCGAGAAAGCAACAGGTCGAAGCGTCCTACCTCGCAAACAATCTCTCATGGAGCGCCGATTACGTTCTTACCGTTGCGCGCGACGACAAGAACGCCGACCTCGACGGCTGGGTTACCGTCGTCAACAACAGCGGCACGGCCTTCCACAACGCGCGCCTCCAGCTTGTCGCTGGCGAGCTCAATCGTTTGCCTCAGGCCCCCGGGGTGCGTGGTGATGTAGCCCGCGAAATGGTGATGAGCAAGGCGGCCCCGACACAGTTCCAACAGGAAGCATTCAGCGAATACCATCTTTATTCACTAGGCCGAAAGACCTCCGTCGAAGACAAAGAGACCAAGCAGATCAGTCTTCTCCAGGGTTCGGGCGTTCCCGTCGAGAAAATATTCATAGTCAATGGCCAGAGCTACTACTATCGCAACCAACAGAATCCCGGCGCCCCGCTGAAAGATCCCGTCATGGTTTATTACAAATTCAAAAATGAAGAAAAAGCCGGGCTCGGGATTCCTCTCCCCGCGGGCAACGTCCGCGTCTACCAGAAAGACTCCAAGGGTGGCATTCTCTTTGCCGGCGAAGACCACATCGACCACACGCCCAAAGATGAGAACGTGAACATCCACATCGGCAACGCTTTCGACGTGGTCGCCGAGCACAAGCAGACCGACTACAAGCGCATTGACACCCACACCTGGGAAATGGAATTTGAAATCACGTTGCGCAACCACAAGGACGCACCCGTCACCGTGCAAGTCAACGAGCCCATCGGCGGGGACTGGGAAATGCTCGCTTCTACGTACAAGTACACGAAGACGGCGGCCTTCGCGGCGCAATTCATCGTGCCGGTCGCCAAGGACGGCACCGCGGTCCTGAAATATCGCATCCGCGCCCGCTGGTAACACAGCCGGCGACGAAAGTTTTTTCCCGGGGGCGCCCCGTCTGTGTGCCATAATCACCCCAGGTCAAACTTTGACTCGGCAAAAGAGAGGCAGCTTCGGCTGCCGCTTTTTCTATGCAACTCCGCGATTTCTCGCCGCTGTTCTTCGGCTGGGCCGTCGCAGCTTCGAGTTCCGCGCAATGGAGTTGCCGCGCTGCGAAGGCTTATCTGGATAGACTTTGCACCCGCAACAACTAAAATCGCGCCTTTAGTTAGAATCAATAACTTACGAATTTAAAATTCTGTAAGCCCTTTGTTTTTATATTCATACAAAAATGACCGGGTGTGTGGGGGCTATGGCTTCTCTTTTACCGCTTCCGCCACAAAGATCATTTCCGGCGACTCGTCCCGAATCGGCGACCGGTCGAAATCTCCATACTGCGCCGTAACCTGGAATCCGCAGCGAGCAAGCAGGTGCTCCACTTCGTACCGGAAGAAATATCGCAGCGGCCAGGCGAACACCAGCCTCTCCTGACGCCCGTCCCGATGCGTGATGACAAAAATCATCTCCACGTCATTCCGCTGCTCCGCGCGATGGAACGCCGCCACTCGCTCGCTGATGCGTACGCGCCGTCCGTCCGCGGTTTCATATTCGGTCAGCGGCACTTCCCGCATGTGCACGGGATCGTGCATGCGCTCAGCATCCGTCTGGAACACGTCCAGGATCAGCCGCCCGCCGGGCGCAAGATGCTTGCGAACGCACTCCAAGCAATCCATCTGCTGCCGCACGTCCAGCAGGTGCTGAAATGGCCGGAAAGGGATAATCACCAGCCGGTATTTTTCGCCGCCCAGGTCGAACCGCGCCATGTCTCCCTGAACGAGATGAACGCGTTCGCGCGCTTCCACGCGGAGCGCCGCGCGTTTTTCCACCGCGCGCTCCAGCATACGCCCGGAAAGATCAAGCCCGGTTATCCGCTTTCCCGCTTCCGCCAGCGCCATGGTGATGCGTCCCGTCCCGCAACCCAGCTCCAGGATGGGATCGCCAAAGTCGCGCGCGGCGTTGCGATAGAACGCCACATCTTGCAACCGCCCTTTAACAATCGGCGATTCGTCGTAATAATCCGCAATGAAGGAATCGTATAACGCTGACGTCATGAAAACTCACCGGCTGATACTTGATCCCATCTGGCAGAGGAGCCGCTGCTCCTTTACCTCATCCACTTCATTTACTTCATTCCACTACTGCGTCCGCTTCAATCTCCACCAGCATTTCCGGCGCAATCAGTTTGCTCACTTCCACCATGCTGGTTGCCGGCCGGATCTCGCCGAAAAATTCTCCGTGGGCTCGGCCCGCTTTCTCCCATTCCGCGATGTTGGTCACAAAGATTCGCGTCCGCACGACGTCCTTCAGGGTCGCGCCGGCCTTGGCGAGCGCGGCCTCGATGTTCCGGATGGTTTGCACCGTTTGCGCCCGTAAATCGCCCACGCCCACAATCTTTCCATCCGGTCCGGTCGCCGTGGTTCCCGAGACCGTAATCACGTTGCCAATCCTCACTGCCCGCGAGTAGCCCACAATCGGCTCCCACTGCGTACCGCTCGAAATATTCTGTCGCATCATCCTGGTCTCCCATGCAACGAAATCATGGAAAGAATAATCTACTCTCTTCCTGTTCGCCCGTATGAAAATCGTGGGCCCGGCTCAATAGGGAACTGCTCGGGATAATGTTAAACTGAACGCAATCCGGCGGAGAAACCGAGACTACTGATGAAGTGCAATAACATTCTCGAAGCGGTTGGGCGCACGCCTCTGGTGCGCCTCAACCGCATCAACCAGGGCTTGAGGCCGCAGATTTACGTCAAAGCGGAATTCACCAATCCGGGCGGCTCGGTAAAGGATCGCATCGGCATCGCCATGATTGACGACGCCGAAAAAAAAGGCTGGCTGAAGCCCGGCGGCACCATCATTGAAGGCACTTCGGGCAACACCGGCATGGGGCTTGCACTTGTCGCGGCGGTGCGCGGTTATAAGTGCGTTTTTACCACCACGGACAAGCAATCCAAGGAAAAAGTCGATTTGTTGAAAGCGCTTGGCGCCGAAGTGATCGTTTGTCCTACCGCCGTCGAGCCGGAAGATCCGCGCAGCTACTATTCCGTGGCAAAAAAACTCGCGCGCGAAATTCCCAATTCTTACTACCCGAACCAATATGACAATGCGATGAATCCCGAAGCGCATTATCGCACCACGGGTCCGGAAATTTGGGAAGACAGCGAAGGCAAAATCACGCACTTCGTTTGCGGCGTGGGCACCGGCGGCACCATTAGTGGCGTGGGGAAATTCCTGAAGGAAAAAAATCCCAGCGTAAAAATCATCGGCGTCGATCCCTACGGCTCGCTCTACTATGATTTCGTCAAGACTGGGCAAACTATCAAGGCCAAGACCTACGTCGTGGAAGGCATCGGCGAGGATTTCTTCCCCACAACGATGAACCTGAAAATCCTGGACGACATTATCCAGGTCAACGACGAAGAATGTTTCGTGGTTGCGCGCCGCCTCGCGAAAATGGAAGGCCTCTTCACCGGCGGCTCCGGAGGCGGCTGCATCTCCGGGACGCTGCGCCTCGCCAAGGATTTGGGAAAGAATGATTTCGTGGTCGCGTTGTTGCCCGATACCGGCACGCGCTATCTCAGCAAAGTTTACAACGATTTGTGGATGCACGAGCGCGGTTACGTGGACGCGGCAACCGCTATCACCGCGGCCGAAGTCGTCAACGCCAAGCACGCCAGCGGCAAGGTGCGCGAACTCATCATCGCGAGGCCTTACCAGACGGTTTTCCACGCGCTGAAGACCATGCAGGAACAGGACATTTCACAAATTCCGGTCTTCGAGGAAAATCTTCCCATCGGCACGATTTACGAAGATCAGATTCTCAACCTCGCCTTGCAGGGCAAGGATCTGCGCAAGCTCGTCGTTCGCGAAGTGATGAGCAATCCGTTGCCGCAGGTCTCGAGGACCGCTCCCGTCGAGCGTGTCACGCAAATTCTCAGTCATGAAAACCCCGCCGTGTTTGTCGAGATGGGCGACTCTCGCTTCGAGATCCTAACCAAATACGATTTAATGAGCACTGTCGCCAGCCTCATGGAACAAAAACGTTGAGATCCTCCCCCGTGCAGAATTTTCAGCAGACAGGAAACGCGAACCGTGAAGATATTCGATTTTAATGAGCGGCTGAAAGATTCGATTCTCATCGCGGATGGCGCGATGGGTTCGATGCTGCACGAAGCCGTGGGCACGCAGCGCTGCTTCGATGAACTGAATTCCACCGAGCCGGAAGCGGTATTCCGTGTGCACCAGGCGTACATCGAAGCGGGCGCCCAGATTATCGAAACCAACACGTTTGGCGCGAACCGGTTCAAGCTCGCGCCTCTCGGCCTCGCCGACGAAGTTCAGCGACTCAACAGCCGCGGCGTGAAGATCGCACGCGAAGCGCGCGAATCGGCTGCGCGGGAAGTTTTGATCGCCGGCTCGATTGGTCCTCTTGGACTTGGCGTGCAATCTCGCCATCCAGCGGATCACGAAATCCTGGATATTTTCCACGAACAGGCGCTGGCGCTGGAAGAACGCGGCGTGGATTTTTATATCCTCGAAACTTTTTCTTATATCGAAGAGTTGCTCCTCGCGATTGACGCAATTCGTTCGTTCTCCGGCTTGCCCATTGTCGCGCAGCTTACCTACGCGGAAGAAGGCACGACCTACGGCGACCTCCGTCCCGCGAATGCAGCCGAGCAGTTGAAAAACAAAAACGTGCAAGTGATTGGCGCGAATTGCACGCTTGGCCCGCAGGCGCTTCTGCCGATTTTGCAGGAGCTTGCCGCCGTTGACGGACTGCGCGTCAGCGGCATGCCCAACGCCGGTTTTCCCAAACGCGAAGGCGACCGTATCGTTTATCCAAAATCTTCTCCGGAATATTTTGCGCTTTTCGCTCGCGAAGCGGCCGCGCTCGGCGTGCGTATTCTTGGCGGCTGCTGCGGCACGACGCCCGCGCATATTCGCGCCATGGCCGAGGCCGTGAAATCGCTTCGCCCGGCAAAAGCGCACGCCGTCGTGCACTCCGTCGCAACGATGGCAAAGCCTGCCTCCCTCTCCGAGCGAGAACCGGAAAGCAAGTTCTGGAAGAAGCTTCAAGCGAAGCAGTTCGCTTTGTGCGTGGAAATCGATCCGCCGAAAGGCCTTTCGCTTGATCGCATCTTCGAGCAAGTGGGCAAAGTTATGGCGTCCAAAAAAGTGGATGCCATCGACATCAACAGCGGTGCAATGGCGCGCGTCGGCATGGACGCTCTGATTGTAGCCGGCGCATTGGAAGCCCGCGGCGTCGAAACCGTTCCGCATCTCACCACGCGCGACCAGAACATCATCGGCTTGCAAGCTGCGCTTCTCGGCGCGTGGACGGTTGGCGGCGTCCGCAATATTCTCGCGATCACCGGAGATCCGCCCTCGGTTGGCGATTACCCGGAAATCAGCGGTGTCTACGAAGTTGACTCCGTGGGCCTGGTGAAAGTTCTGCACCGGCTGAATCAGGGCACGGACTGGGCGGGAAAAACTCTCGGCGGGGAGACGAATTTCACCATCGGCGTGGCTCTCAATCCCGTCGCTGACGATCTCGACAACGAAATTGAGCGCTTTCATGCCAAGGTCGAAGCCGGCGCGCATTTCGCCATGACTCAGCCGCTCTTCGATCCGGAACACTGGCACGCTTTCTTGAAGAAACTCGGCGGCAAGCCATCCATTCCCGTGTGCATCGGCATCTGGCCGCTCAATAGTTACAAGCAGGCGCTGCGCTTGAACAACGAAGTGCCGGGAATCGTCATCCCCGAGCGATTGCTAAAATCCATGGAAGCCGCGGGAGCGTCCGCGCGCGACTGCGGATTCAAGGTCGCCCGCGACATGTTGGCGTGGTCACGCACCGAGCTTGCCGGCGCGTATTTAATTCCACCCTTCAAACGCTACGAAGAAATCCTGGAAATCTTATAGAGCACTGTGTTGCCGCAAGCAACCGATACGCAGGTGACCTAGAAAGAAAGAAGTTTTTGCCTGTTGTATCTGTAAGGAATCGATCTTTCCTGTGGTGGAATCATGTTCCACGCTGTTCCTTGAACGAGGAGTTCCTGGATTTAAGCAGCGCCCGCGATCTGGGCAATCCATCTGGGCACACGGCGTGTGCCTCGTAAAAGTCATCCCGGTCACTGAATACAGTTTTCCAGAATTGGGTCCGTCGCCTCGCCAGCAGATAAGGTAGCTACGATTTGGTTGTCACCGTGCTGGTGTGATCGTGGACGATTTTCCATCCGTCGGGAAAGCGTTGCCATACGAGCGTAAACACTCCTCCGAGTTCATCTTTTTCGCGATGCAAGTGCCATTTTCCCAGGACGAGAGCCGCGTCTGGTCCCAGAAAACGAAACTCCAACTCGGAAAAATCCAGATGCCCCATCGCGGCGCGATCCGGATAGTTTTTCTTGTAGCGTGCCAGCACGCCATCCCAACCGCGAGCGACTCCGCTGCTCCCGGAAAAAGTCAGTTGCGGCGAATGCCAGTAGCCCTGCAGAAAGGTGTCGACATCGCCTCGATTCCACGCAGACTCCTGGGCGCGGAGAACGGCGCCAATCGCTTCGCGATCCGCCGGGCGCTCGCCGGATGCGCGAGGTGACGGCTGGCCCTGCGTCACGAGGGAACAGAGGCATAGGAAAGAGCCTGCGGTCAGCAGGAATTGAAAGGATTTTCGCATGGCTGGAGCTCTCCGTAACTCATTGATTCCGAAAAGGTTACTGAATAACTGACCAGGAGACGAGCTTCTTTCGCAGAATCCCCCTTCAAAGCGTGGGTCAAAATGTTCCCAAACGGTTATGTTGTTAGTTCCAGTCCACTGGTACTTCCGGACTATTGGAGTCTATTTTCCCGGCTGCCACAATCCCTTTAGAGGCAGAGGGATGTTTAGCGCCATGCTACTTGCGATCTCCATCGTGGCCCTATCTCAGTTCGCCCTTTATTACTGGCGGGCTGTGCTGGCGGGCGTAGCGGCCCAACCTGTTTCTGACCGCGTGCTGGTTGCGGCTCAGGTAGAGAATGGGCGCCTTACGCCGCAGCATTTCCAGACCTTGGCCGGCCTGCATGATTTGACTCCCGATCTTTATCCCAATCGGAGCGGATTGGGCCTGGTTCGCGCTTATTACCGGTTGATCCAAGGACTCGACGCTTTCCTCGGCGAGAGGATTCCATCATTGGCCGTCTGGAGCGAGCGTGAGCGCGTCCTCTGCGCACGGTACGCGGCTGTCCAAGTCGACCGCCGCCTTCAAGCGAATCTCGACCTCGCGGCATCGCTCCGTTCCTGCTAATTCAGCGGTTAATCATCGCTGACAATTCTTAGTACGCCCAGCGCAACAGCATGCCCCCGGTTGTGTATCCCGCGCCGACGGTTACGATTAGCACCAGGTCACCCTTGTGGAGGCGGCCTTGCTCCACCGCGTCGCGGAGACCCAGCGGAATGGTGCCGGCAGTGGTATTTCCATAGCGGTCGATGTTCACCATCACCTTGGAATCGTCGACGCCCAGCCGTTCCTGGGTCGCGCGAATGATACGCAGATTGGCCTGGTGTGGTACCAGAAGCTTCAAATCTTCATTCTTAAAGCCATTTTTATCAAGGAGATGCGCGGCCATTTCCGACATGCGCCGGACTGCGTACTTGAACACCTGCGAGCCTTCCTGGTGGACGTAGTGCATTCGTTTCGCGACAGTTTCCTGGCTGGCCGGATGGAGCGATCCACCGCCCGGCATGTAGAGAAATGCTCCACCGGCGCCATCCACGTCGTGGACGAAATCGAGGATACCTTCGCCCGGGCCAGCCCCCTCGAGCATCACCGCGCCCGCACCGTCGCCGAACAATACGCAAGTGGAACGATCCGTGTAGTCCAGAACGGAAGTCATGGTATCGCTTCCGATGACCAATACTTTTTTGTGCGTGCCCGCGCTGACGAACTGCGCGCCAACGGTGAGGGCGTAGGCGAAGCCGGAACACGCTGCGGACAAATCAAAGCCCCAGGCTTTCTTCGCGCCAAGACGCTCCTGCACCAGGCAGGCGGTGGCCGGAAAAAACATGTCCGGGGTAACGCTCGCGAGGACGATCAGATCAATCTCGTTGGGATCTGTCTTGGTCTGGGCCAGCAGGCACTTTGCGGCTTCCGTGGCCATGTGCGAGGTGGCGGTGCCATTCTCCGCGACGTGACGTTCCTGGATACCGGTGCGCGTGCGAATCCATTCGTCATTCGTTTCGACGATTTTTTCCAGATCCGCGTTGGTCATCACCCTTGGCGGAACGTAGCCGGCTACACCGGTAATTTTTGCCGCGAGGCGGTGGGACATGACGCTCCTTGCGAATTGCAACCTGGACAAAGACGATGAATTTTATGCGATAGCCTTCTGGGGTACAAGGCGCAGTCCGGATTCTTCAGAATCGCAACAAGTAACTCAGCTTGACGAAGAAAAGCCGGCTGGTGGAATTATTGGGGGCTCCCTGCGGCAGGACCGAAGGAGGCGGCCCTAAATTCCGGATAAAGGGCCCCCTGTAGGATGCTCTATATAGCTTCAACTGTTCCTTCAAGCAAATACATATTGGTACAGGTATTGTCCATACAGCACATAACGGTGAACCTGGGGCAGCCTTGATGCGGCCCTAAGAGGCGGGCGGAAGAATTTCGTGGCGCCACGAAATCGCTGCCGTCTTCCTGAGCATGGCCGCGACGGAACAGTACTTGTCCTCGCTGAGCTGGATGGCGTGTTTTACGGCCGCCTCATCGAGTTGGCCGCGCAGGCGATAGAGTATTTCCAACTTGGTCCAGACCGTGGGCGGGTTGGCCGCGCGTTCGCCGGAGCAAATCACCTCGAGTGATTCCAGTTTCTGCCGCTTCTTCTCCAGAATGCTGACCACGTCGGTGGCCGTGCAAGCCCCCAGCGCCAGCAGCACAAGCTCCATCGGGCCAGGCGCTTTATTTGAGGCCCGGTCGGAATCGACCGTCAAGGCGTGCCCGGATGGGCTCGTCGCGACGAACTTCTGATCGCCAATCCACTTCACGGATCCAGTCTGCATGGGGCCTCCCCGGAGAAAGCATAACAGGACCGAGAAGGTGAAACGAGCCGGGAGACTCCAATTTTCTTTCGCTTCGTTTTTTACTTTGATTTATGTTGCTGGACCGTTAGAGTCTCGATGGCGATCGGAGGAGAGAACTTATGCACACTCCATTCTCAAAGGTGAAGCACGGGCCCGTGGTGGCTGTCCTTGGGCTGGCCGCGCTTTCCTGGCTCTCAACAATCGGAGCCGGAGCGCAGCAGAGCGCCATGGCGGCCGAAGGAAAAGAGCAGCCGTATGTGATTGAGTACTACTACAAAGCCAAATGGGGCCACGCCGAGGAATTTCTCTCGCTCTTCAAAAAGAATCACTACCCGGTTTTGAAAAAAGAGATGGAACTAGGCCGCATGCTAAAGGTGAGCATGACCGTTCCGCGCTATCACACCACGGAGGACGGCCGTTGGGATTACCGGGTAACAATCGTCTTCAAGAGCGCGGCGATCGCCAACGACAATTTCGATAGCTCCGCCTTGATCAAACAGCTCTTTCCCGACCAGGAAAACTACAAGAAAGAAGAACAGCGCCGCTTCGAAATCCTGGACGCGCACTGGGATCTGCCGATTAGGGACGTGGACCTCGATACGCGCTGAACCGCTCATTCTCGCATGTGAATTGCATGCCTAGGCGGCGGGGGAAGTCAAATTTGGGGAGCGGAGTCAGATGCCGCGCGCCGGCCCGGTGGTGGCGGCAACTTCGACGATAGGGTTAGGAAGCGCTCGCAGGGTACGGACAAAAACTTCCACGATGGCTCCGTCAAACTGCGCGTTCGCGCAGCGCTCCAATTCAGCAAGCGCATCCTTGGCATTCCTAGCCTTTTTATAGGTGCGGTCACTCGTGATGGTATCGTAGGCATCGGCGACGGCGATAATGCGAGCTCCCAGAGGAATGTTTTCCCCGGTCAAGGCCTCGGGGTAGCCAGACCCGTCGAAGAATTCGTGGTGGTGCAGCACCATGTCCCGAATGCGCGCGAGAGGCGTCAAGGGATCGAGAATCTTCGCACCAAACTTTACGTGAGACTTCATGGTCTCCCACTCTTCAGGATTGAGCGGGCCATTTTTGTTCAAAATGCTTTCCGGGATGCCAACCTTGCCGATGTCGTGGAGCACGGCGCCTAGGCGAATCTCATCCACTTCGGAATCATTCATCCCCATCGCTTCAGCAATCAGCGCGGCATAGGCGGAGACTTTCTGCGAGTGGCCCTGCGTATAGTGATCCTTGGCGTCAATTGCAAACGCCAGCGACGTAACGGTGTCCAGCACCGCTTGCGGCAGTGCTTGCGGGCCCTGCGCCGCGGCGACCGGCTGCTTGCTGCTGTTCGGCTCCGTGGCAGCAAGCGACTCCGTGAATTGCCGCAAGCGCTGGTAGACTTCCTCGAAGGCCTCAGGCCCGGTCGAGAAAAGACGTTTGAGCGTGACGCCGAGATAGGCCTCAAGGACGTCGCGCTTCCATTTTTTCGCTTCGTTGGGGTCGAAGTGATCGGCGGTGGAGACGGCGTTGCCGCCCTGATGTTTCGAGAGATACATCGAAGCATCGGCCACCTGGATCAGCTCTTGCGGCGAAGAGCCGTGAAGCGGATAACACGCGATGCCGAAGCTGGCACTGATGTTTTTCTCACGCAGCAATGGATCGGCGGAAACCCAGCCGCGGAGCTTGCTCGCCAGTTGCCGCGCGTGTTCCATATTGGTTTCGGGCATTAGAATGACAAACTCATCTCCGCCGTAGCGGGCCACCACATCAGAGCGCCGGCAATTGGTCTCCAGAATTTGCCCAACGCGCTGCAGAACCAGGTCACCTTCGAGGTGCCCGTAAAAATCGTTCACGAATTTGAAGCGGTCGAGGTCCATGAGCACCAAGGCAAAGGCGCGGCCGGCTCGAGTGGACCGCTTCCATTCCGCAGACAGGGCTTCCATGAAAAAACGGTGCGTCTTCACGCCGGTAAGGCCGTCGGTGATGGCCTGTTCCTGGGCTTTTTGGAAAGAAAGAGCGTTGTGGAGCGCGCCGGCGATGAGGTCGGCGAGAGTGCGAAGCAGGAGGACTTCTTCCTCGGAGAAATCAACGGGTATAGATGACTCGATGTACAGAATCCCGTGGAGCTGTTCGGCGTAAAAAACCGGCAATGCGATAGACGCCACGGAATCCGGCAACAGCGGCTTCAAAGCGCCATCGGCCGGAGCCGCGGCGCGATAAGCTGCCATTTGGCCGTTGCGCGCCACTTGGCCGATCAGGCCCGCGCCGAGCGGTATGCGCTGGCCCAGGGTGCCACGCCGTTTTCCCGCTTCAGCCTGGATCACCACTTCGCGCGTCGCGTAATCCAGCACGCCGATGCCGATGTGATCGTAGGTCAGACCGGCTTCCAGTTGTTCGGTGATCTTGGCGAGCATCTCGTCCGGATTGAGCGTGGCGATGGCGTTTCGTGAAATGGTGTTGAGCAGCGAGAGGTGCCGCGCCTTGGTGCGCTCTTCGTTGAACAGCCTGGCGTTTTCAATGGCGATACTCGCTTCGCTTGCCAGGACGCGCAGAAGCTCAAGGTGGCCTTCGTCAAACACGCGCTCGTGGTCGGAGTACACGGCCATCGCGCCAATGGCGTGATCGTAGGCGACGAGAGGCACGCCGCAGAAGCATCCCGTTGTACGCAGGGGTTCGACGCCCAGCTTTTTCGCCTCGGCCACGTAATTGTCCCGGATGAGCACCGGCTGCCGTGTCCGAATGATGTACTCGGTGATGTGATTGCCTGCGGAGCGAGCGCGCTTCGGCAATAGCTCGCCATTCACAACCTCGAGGTCGAATTGGATTTCATCGCGCAGCGGATCGAGCTCCGCGATGTAGAAGTTTTCCACATCGAAGAGGCGGCGCAGCTCCTCCCACACTTTCCTCGTGAGGTCTTCCTTGTTCAGCGTGGAGCTCAGAGCGCGGCCGATTTCATTCAATACGTGAAGCTCTTCCGAGCGCCGCGAAGTCTGCTGAATCAAGTAGCTGTTCTCGACCGCCATGCCGATCTGGTGCCCGAGCGCGAGGAGAAGCCGAAGTTCCGCGGGCGTAAAGCGCCGGTTGTCCGGTGTGCCGAGGAGGAGCACGCCGAACGCCTGTTCTTTGGCTTGCAAGCTGATGGCCACCACGCTGCGAAGAGACTGCGCGAGCGCCAGCTCGCGGAACCGTCGGATGGATTTTTCCTTTTCGAGGGCCGAGAGAGAATCGTCACGAAGATCGCGAAATCCCAACAGTCCGCCAAGGCGCGCCACCAGGCCGACGAGATAATCATCCAGACCTTCATTCTGTGCGACCCGGCAAAACTCGTCACTCAAGCCCACGGCCACGACGGAGGTCGGACCTTGCGGATCACCGTGATGAAGGAAGAGAGCGCCGGCTGGCAGACGCACAACACCCAGCACGCGGTCCAGAGCCTGAGACAACATGCGCTGAATCTCGCCGCCCACAAAACTGGAAGTCGCCAGATTGAGGTTGGAGAGGGCCAGCATATTTCGTTCGATGCGGCGTTTTTCTTCTTCGTAGAGCGCCATGACCATGAGCATGGCGACAAACGCGCACGGCGCGGCAGCAACCACGTTCATGCCTGGACCCTGGAGTTCCGGCGTGGCATTCATGATGTTCAGGGCGATCCACAGAACACCCCAGGAAGCAAAGGAAACACCAAGCAGCCGGTCGGCCAGCGTTTCCTGCCGACGGCTTTCCTGCCAGAACACGGCCGCGACCGCAACGTAGAGAAGAGAAGCGGGAATGAGCACAGAAACAGAAATAGCGCTAGTGGCGTTCGATGCGGCCCAGAATGCGAAGACTACGCAGACAATCAGTGCGGGGAATTTCCAGGCCTTTCGCTGAGAGTAGAGCTGCGCTCCCAGAAAGAAGAGCACACCGGAGAGCGCAAAGAGCCAATGATTCAGAGCACTCTGCAGCGGGGTCGACGCCGAATTGGGAGCCAGCGTTGGCCCCACGTAATGAAGCGCGAATACCGCCCATCCGGCGGTCCATAGGAGCAGATACACCTGGCGCTTGATGCTGTGAATATACGCAAAGAACCCGGCCACCAAAGTGGTGGCGATCAACAGAGCCAGGGAAATGAAACTCTGATGCATCAGGAACGCATTCGATTCTCCGCCTACATCGCGGACGATGTTCCGCAAGTCACGAAGGAACAAAAGGCCTTCACGCTCTGCTGTGAACCCGCAACTTCAGTACGTGCACGAAAGGACAGTCGTGCAGCGACGCAGCAAGGTCGCGCCCGTACACAAAACAAAGTACCTGTGATTATGGATTACAGGATTTTCAGGAAGCAAGTGTACCGGCGTACCGGTGGCCAAAGAGACAGCACCCCTTGGAGATGACCGATTCCATCCCAAGGCAGATACTCGGCGATACTGGTTTGCTCAATCAAGTGCTAGCTCGATTTTTACTCTCTGATTGAATAAGGTAAACCCCGTTCGAACTGCTGGTAGTGAGCGGTGTTCTTGCGCCGGACGGAACAGATTCACTTTCTCGGCTCCACGATTTCCACGTGATGGTGCTCCAACAAGTCACCGGTAGCGTGATCCACCTGGGCAACGGCAAGCTGAAAACTAATCTGCGCCTGAATGAGGTTTAGCTCCGCCTGGGCGAGCTGCGTTTGGGCGTCGAGAACAAAAAAGACCGGCTCCGCGCCAAGTTCGTACTTGCGTTCATCGGCATGAAGACTTTCCCTGGCGAGGTTCACCGCTACTTTGGCTGCTTCCATGGTGAGTTTCGCTTCCTCGAGCGCATGCACCGCATTGGTAACTTCCAGCGTGATGTTCTGAGTGGTGCGGCGCTCCTGGTATTGATCACGGCGGCGAGAGACAACGGCGTCGGCGAGGCTGGCCTCCGCAGCGTGATTTTTTATGGGCAGACTTAGCGTAAGAGAGGCGCCGTAGGCCGGATAAGTAAAATGAAGACTCTGGCCGAGGCTGTCGCCAATGCCGGTGATCGAAATGAGCTGGGGAGGAGTAGCGGTATTGAATTCGTGGCCGGCAACGCCATTGCCGGCGTAAAAGCCGGAGAGTTCCAGGTCAGGTTTCAGACTGTTGTGAGCGAGCCGGACGCTTAGCTCATCGCCGGCTAACTGCTGACGCGCGGCTTCAAGTTCGGGGCGGTTGGCAAGAGCGCGGGCGAGCGCGGTGGCGATGTCTGTATTCGGCAAGTCGCCGAAGGGCTCGGGTTGGTCTGTCAGTTCGAGGTCGAGGACCCGTGTAGCGAGATCAAGGTCGGCGCCAATGATCTGCCGGAATTGATCTTCAGCTTGTTTAAGGGCGTATTCCCCCTGGATAACGCCAACACGGCGCGATGCGACCTGGGATTCGGAGCGGTAAATATCGAGCGGTGGGAGCGCGCCGAGGCTGAGGGCCTTCTTATCGTGGTCGTAGCTTTTCTGGGCTTCCTCAAGAGACTTGCGCTGGACGACGAGGGATTCGCGGGCGAGGACGACGCTCCAATAATTCCCGACGGCTCGCAAGATGATGTCATTCACTTCGCCTTGAAAGGAAGCACGAGCTTGCTTCAAATTTCGCTGGGCGATCAGAATTGGCGCGCGGTTGGGAAAAAGGCCGAAGTTTCGAAGGAGAGGCTGGGTCACCGTGAATTGGAGATCGGTCGAAATGGAGGGGTTTACAAGACTGAGAGAGTTGTTGGTCGATAATTTGCTTGCATCGAAGGAGGTTTGAAAGTTTGTGCCTATCTGGAAGGTCTGAGCGTAGCCAAACGTCGTAGTTTGGGCCAGCGCGTCGGGAATCGCTGCGCCCTGAGTTTGTGTGATGGCCGGCGTCTTGCCTCTATTGTCCGCAAAACCAGATGTCACCAATGGATCGAACGGCCCGTGAGCACGATGGAGACTGTTTAGCGCGAATTCAATCTGAGAGCGGTCGAAGCGGATGTCTGTGTTGTTCGCGAGAGCCAGGCGGATCGTGTCGTCAAGAGAAAGCACGAGCTTGCCACTAACGGCGTGCTCCTGAAGGCCTTGGAGCGGGGCAAGCGGGGGCGCCGGCCTTTGGTGTGCGCCAATGCCGAACCATCTTTCCAGTCGAGGCGCATTTTGCGCCCGCGTGGGAAGGTCCGGAATTAGCAGGAAAAGAACCACCGCTACGAACGAACGCACCGCTCTCATCGTTCACCTCCTGAAGGATTGCCCCGCTGACCTATTCCTTAGAAAATAGCCATAACTCCTTTGCTTTCAATGGGCACGTTGCGGCTATTTTCATAGTTCGCTTGTGACGCCGAAGGCGGCATGAGTTATTCGTAGCGAATGGCCTCGACTGGATCGAGCCGCGCCGCTTTGACCGCAGGATAGATGCCGAAAATCAAACCGATTGAAATGGAAACCAGGAATGCCAAAAGAATCGAACTCACAGTCACGATGGTGGACCATCCGGCAAGCCATGCGATGACCTTGGACATCACAAAGCCAAGGAGGACTCCCAGGAGACCGCCGGTGAAAGAAATCAGCGTGGCCTCGATCACAAATTGGCGGACGATGTCCCGCCGCCTGGCGCCGATGGCACGCCGCACGCCAATCTCGCGAGTGCGCTCGAGAATGGCCGCCAGCATGATGTTCATGATCCCAATCCCGCCGACGAGAAGAGAAATGGAAGCGATGGCTACCATCACCGTGTTGAAAAGCTGCTCGGTGCGTTTTTGCTGCGCGAGCAGTTCCGCGGGGACAATGACGTTGAAGTCGCCCGCGCCGTGATGCGAGGCATTCAGAATGCCTCGGACCACTTCGGCATCGGTGGTGCTCGTTTCCGGGGTGGCCAGATGCAGATAGAGGCCATCGATCTCGTCCTTCAATTCGCTTTGAGAGTCTTCGAGCCGGTATATGACCGCATTCAAGGGCGCATAAATGAGATTGTTCATGTCCTCGGTGCGAACGCCGGAGACCTCCGATTGGGGAGCCAGTTGCGGCGCGACAATTCCGATCACGTGGCACCACTGTTCGTTGAGTTTGACGTATTCGCCGATGGCTGCGCCCGCGCCAAACAGGCTCTCTTTCGCGGCCGCCCCGAGAACGCAGACCGGCGCAGCGGCGGCATTTTCCGGGCCGTCGAAGAAGCGGCCCTCGGTGACACGGAGATGGCTAATCTCCAGATAGCTCGGTTCGACACCATAAACGATGGGAGTGTCCTGTTGCGGTTTTGGCAGAAGCTTGGTTGGTGCAAAACGTTTTCGTGGAGTTCCGTCCTTAATGTCGGGGATATTCTTCCGGATGACCTGGTAGTCGCTGAGGGTCAGGCCTGGCGAGGTCTTCCGCACCTTCTGCAACTCCTGCCAATTGGGGGATTCCTTGGCCTCCACAATCAGGTTGCGGACGCCGAGCTGTTCGATGAAGGCCATGACTTTCTGCTGGGCTCCCGCTCCGATGGAGAGCATGGCCACAACCGCGGCGACGCCAAAGATCATCCCCAGCATCGTGAGGAGCGAACGCAACTTGTGGCTGATTAAGTTTTCGAACCCGAAAGCAAGATCTGGCAGCCATTGCTGCAGGGATCTGGGCTCAGTGATGGAACTGGCGTTCATCGTCACCTGCCAGGATTCACTTGGAAACGGGACCCCCGCTGGGATTCGAGGGTCCGCCGCTCTTGCTGTTGGCGGCGGCACGTTTTTCCGGATTCACGAGAGCCACGACCGTTCCGGGTGAAATGCCGCTGAGAATCGCGCGGCCTTCGCTGACCGCCCGAACTTTAACTTCCTGCATTTCGAAACCGCGATTGCGTTTGCAATACACGACTTTCTTACCGTCGTGGTCAAAGACGGCCCCGCCAGGAATCGAAACCGCTCGGGAAAGATTGTCACCGAGAACATTCAGGCGAACCGCGAAGCCGGGGTGCAACCGAGAGTCGGGGTGGTCGAGATGCACCGCCACGTCGAACTTGTGCCGGGCATTTTCGTCCCAGAATTCGTGGCTCGTGGCCCCGCCAACGGTTTCCACTTTGCCGGAAAACGTTTCGCCCGGAAGCGCATCGACCTTTATTTCCACGGATTGACCCGGCTTGAGGTTGATGCGGTCGGTTTCACCGACCTGGGCGGAGATTTCCAAGTGTGACACGTCGATTACTTCCGCAATGGAGCTTCCCGGATTGACCTGATCGCCGACGTGATAATCCGGAAGGGTCATCCCATCCATGAAAAAACCACCCGTGGAGTCTCGATTGCCGTGGATGACGACAAGGCCATCGATGGGCGAGGTGATGTGCATATTCTTGATGTTTTGCTCTGCTTGCTCCATGGAAAGGCGAGCCTTGTGTCGTTTCTCCTCGCTAATCGCCAGAGCGGACCGGTTGGATGCGGTATGCGATTGGATGTCCTGCTGAAGCTGGGCCAGCGCACGTTTGGCTTCATCGAGGGCAAGAAGGTTCTTCTGCGCATCGATGAAGCTCACCAGTTCGTTCTTGCTGACTTCCAGCTCTGCGCGTCGCACCGCGTATCTTGCCTTCAAGAGCGCGGTCTGGTCCTCGGCCGACTGGACGTCGGCGTCCGCCTTGGCCTTGACGATTTCCTGCTCCGCCTGCAGCAAGTCGCTGCGATTCTGTCCCAGATTGTATTCCTGCTGGCTGGGATCAAATTCGAGCACCACCTCGCCGGTGTGAACCTGAGCCCCCGAGCGCGCCAGCGTGACAATTTGCAGCGTGCCTCCGCCGATTGCCGGAGCGGAAATGGTCCTCGACTCGCTGGTTCGCAAGACTCCCGTTGTGGAAACCTTGAGTTGAAGATCAACTTCTTTGACAGTAGCCGTCGGAATTTCGGAATCCGTCGCCAGAACGGTCGTTTGGCGACAGGCGAAGCAACACGCTGCCAGGGCGAGGGCAAGAAGAAATGCAGGTGATTTTGATCGGCCATTCCTAACATTCATTACCATCGTTCCTATTCCGTCAACGTTGGATCTTTCAGCGCCAACCGCTCTCCCGGTTGCAATCCCTTTCCAACCAGCGCCTCATCTCCGCTGCGGCGCAAGACCTCGACAACGGTCTCCGCGAACTTCGAGCCGCGCCGGACATAGGCGACCGTGCGGCCCGCTTTGCGGAAAAGCGCCGAAGACGGAATAACAATGCCGTTGGCGACGCGGTCTACCGCTACCCGGACAACCGCTCCCATTCCCGGCGTGAGGCGCCAATCGACGTTCGCCAACGCCACTTCAACGCTGAAATTTCTCGGGACGGGCCACCCGCCGTTAAAATCCAGACTGGCGGTGGGGCTGATTGTCTCGATGCGCCCCTCAAAGCTCCCGTCGGGAACGGCTTCAACTCGTACCATTCCGGCCTGGCCCACTTTCAATTGCCCCCTCTCCGCTTCTTCAATACGCGCCGAAATCTTCAGCTTGGATGGGTCGGGAAGTTCGAGGATGGCCGCACCCGGCCACGCCCGGTCTCCCGGCCTGAAGGGAGTGGAGCCGCCCTGGGGCTGCCAGTGATTTTGCAGTGAGACAACCCCGTCAAGCGGCGCCCGCAAAGTAAGCAAAGCCACGCTGTGGTCGTCCTGCTGCACTTGAAACGCAGCCTGATCCTGCTTCTGCTTCTTGGTTGCAAGATCCGCGGACGCGGCCGAGCGGTCCGCCTTGAGCTTGGCCTCGGTTTCCTTGACTTTCTGCTCCGCATCCGCGAGCTTCAGCTTGGCCTCTTCACCTTCAATCGCGGAAACAATTTCCTGTTTACTGGCATCCAAGCGCGCTTTTTGCGCGTCGAACTTGGCGTTCATCAAGTCGGTGAGATCCTGTTCTTCCTTTAAGCGGGAGGCCGCGCGCGACTGCTGAATTTCCGCTTCCGCAGATTTGAGCGTGGATTGATCCTGGGCAAGCTTTTGTTTCATGGTCGTGTTGTCGAATTCGACTAAAACATCAGCCTTCTTAACCTTTGCACCATTCGTCGCAAGTTTGACGATTTGAAGATCGCCTGCACCGTAGGGCGCGGTGATGATGACGGAATGGAGGGCCTTAACCTCGCCCTTGACTTCCAGATAGTCGACGAACTCTTTTCGCTTCACTTCGGTCGTGGAGAGTTTGGCGGCCGGATTGGCCAGGCGCAGAGTGCCAAATACAAGACCTCCGAGCACTATCGCTGTGGCGCCAGACACGGCTCTTTTCCCTGGTTTCCATTTCTTGTTCATCACGGGCTCTGCCTCGTCTGGTCCTCAATTGCCGTGCGCCGGATAATATCCCCCTCGGCTAGCCCGGAATTCACAACCACCTCAAGATCATTTCGCGGACCGATTTGCACGTTGCGTTTCTCAAAATTACCCCTGGTTTCCAGCCAAACAAAGGAATGATCACCTTCGAAGCCCACACTCTGCCAGGGAACGACCAGAGCGCTTTTTTGCGAGCCGAGATCGAGATCGAGCGCGGCAGAAAGGTCAGGCAAGAGCCGCGCGTCTGTCCCCTGAACGGAAAACTGCGCGTTGAAGGAACGCACCGCTTCCGTAAATTGCCCCGTATGGCCCAGTGGCGAGAGATCTTCAAGAACGGCAGGGAGAGTCATGCCCGGATACGCATCCAGGTGCATCTGCGCCTGCTGGCCTGGATGGACTTTCAGAACATCTACCTGGTTGAGCTGAACGCGGACCTCCATTCGAGAAGGATCCACGACCTGCAGGAACGGAACGCCAGGCCGCACTTGGTCGCCCTGCTGCACGGTTCCCATGCGGCCGCCCAGCCAGATGGTGTTGTAGACGACGACTCCCGGCATCGGCGAGTGAACCACCATTTTCGCGGCGTTTCCTTGCGAGTAACGCATGGCCTCCAGTGCGCGGTCACGCTGAATCTCTAGAATGCGAATAGCCGCAGTGGCAGCGGCGCGCTTAAGCTGATAGGTTTCTTTAAGCTGCTTGAGTGTCGACTGGGCTTCGTCAACCGCCTCCTGATTCTTTTCGGCGTCGATGCGCGAAACGATTTCATTTTTCTGAAGCTCGAGCTGCGCCCGTTTGAGCTCGTCCTCCGCCTGCTGCATCGCCGTATCGTCCTTGGCGCGCGCAATGTTCTCGTCTGCTTGTTTCTGGGCGACCTGCCCGACGAGATTTTCATAGGTACTTTTCTTATCCAGATAGTCTCGCGCTTCCGCCTGCGGATCGAACTCAACCAGGACATCGCCTTTTTCCACGTGGGTGCCGGCAGGAGCCAGCTTGGTGATGACCATGGAACCGACTTGCGCTCCTTCGAGTCTTGGCGCAAGAACCACGAAGGAACGCGAAGCTTGGGTGGTTCCATTAAGGCGCAGAGATTGCGCGAAGTCCTTTCTTTCCACTTTCATGATGGATTCCTCGACATTCGTCGCCGCTCGCTCGCTCCGGAAATGGGCGAACAGAAAGACGGTCATGACGAGGAGAAGCAAAGCGGACGCACGAAAGATGATTTTTTTGGACTCTTCGCCGGATGGGGGTATTTTGTCCATGGTGTCTCAGCTACCCTGGGAAAAAATCGGCCTACGACATTCTGTCTGGGCGGTTGGATTTCAACTACGGTAAAATGGTTGCGTCTTTGAATCCTGCCAAACCTAAAACCTCACAAGCCCAAATTCTATCTCATATGCTGGCTGGGGAAAATGCTCAAATTGGATGAACAAATCTTCTTGGCTTGCGCCGTTCGCTCCGAGAGTTTGTGCGCCTAAGTAGAATACCTGACAGGCGTCGCGAGGCCGCCCGATTGGACGTCAATAGCTGGTTTGGCTAAACTGAGCGTTTGAATCCCGACGGAAAAACGCTGCCTATGAGTGACTCGGTCCAGAAGAGGTCTTTAGCGAGAGTGCGTTTTGCCCCGTCTCCCACGGGTTACTTGCACGTGGGAGGGGCGCGGACGGCACTGTTTAACTGGCTGTTCGCGCGGCGCCAGGGCGGCACGATGATCCTCCGCGTGGAAGACACGGATGCCGAGCGCAACAAGCCCGAACTAGTGCAGGGGATTCTCGATGGCCTGCGGTGGCTGGGCGTCAACTGGGACGAGGGACCATTTTACCAGTCACAAAGAACGGAACTGTATCGAGCAGCGGCGAAAAAATGCTTGGCCAACGGGGCCGCCTTCTTGTGCTACTGCCCCGCGGAAAAATATGCCGGGGGAGACCACACCGAGCCAGCGCAGGACGAAGAGCCTAAGGCCGGCGGGCCGCGGCGCGTCACGCGCTGTTCCTGCCGCGATGGCAAGCCATCGACGCCGGGCGTGAAGCCGGCGGTCCGCTTCAAAGTTCCTCTTGGGGGAACAACGAAATTCCTCGACGCGGTGTTCGGGGAACGCGAGTTTTCGAACCAGGAAATCGAGGACTTTGTTCTGCTGCGCTCCGGGAAAAACGACGAGGAATTCGGCCAGTCCATGTACCAGTTGGGAGTGGTCGTCGACGACATCGATATGCGGATTACCCATGTGATTCGCGGCGCGGATCACCTTTCGAATACTCCGAAACAAGTGCTGCTGTACCGCGCGCTGCATTCCGAGCCACCCGTTTTTGCGCACGTGCCGTTGATTCTTGGCGCGGACAAATCCCGTCTTTCGAAACGCCACGGCGCGACCGACGTGAATATGTACCGTACCGATGGTTTCCTGCCGGAGGCGTTCCGAAATTTTCTTGCGCTGCTGGGCTGGTCGCCCGGAGGAGACGAAGAATTTCTGCGCACGAAGGAGTTGATCGACAAATTCTCGCTGGAGGGCGTGAGCCGCACCAATGCGGTATTCGACCGGCCGAAGCTCGAATGGTTTAACACCCAATACCTGCAGAGGCTTCCGATCGAGGAACTGCTGCCCGAAGTCGAAAAAGAACTGAAGCGCAGCGGCTTGTGGAAGCCCGAGTGGGCTGCGGGAGCGGCTCCGGGCCCTGAGGGGAGAGATCATGCGTGGTTCTCAAGGACCGTTGATTTGCTGCGGCCGCGAATTCGTCTGTTGCCGGATTTTTCTTCTTGGTCGCGCGCGTTTTTTAGCGACGAGTTCCCTCGCGATGCGGCGGCAAAAGAGAAATTCTGGAAGGACCCCAAGGTGCCGGAACTTCTCGCGAAGCTCGCGGATACGCTGGAAAAACTGAATGAATGGAACCACGACGCCTGCGACCACGCTTCGCGCGCTATCGCTGAAGCCGGGGGCGTCAAGGCAGGACTCCTGATCAATGCGACGCGCGTGGCGATCGTGGGCCAGGCGGTGGCGCCACCGCTCTTTGACACCATGGTCGTTCTGGGGCAACAGCGCGTCGTGCGCCGTTTACGCGATGCGGTGGCAGGCTTCGGCAAAGCCTAGAACTGGCCATCCTTCAACATTTCAACACTTGCCATGCTTCATGGAATCCGTTCCCCGAATCGAGATGGCGGATTTATTGCTTTCCAAAAATTTCCGTGTGGGCGGGCTTGGCTGCGGATGCTGAAGCAACGATGTTCAGCGCCGCATCGAGTGTGAGTGTGACGGGAGGCAGGCAGAGTTCGCTGCTGCAGGCTTGGTAGCGAAGTTTCAGCGGAATTTGTTGTTTGCCGAGAGGGGCGGTTGCGAGCGCCGTGACCGGCATGCGCAGAATCACAGTGTCCTGGTAGACGTTCAAGGGAATTTTGGAGAAGGCGAATTTTTCGAGCTTGCCCTTGGGATAGGAAACATCGCCGCTGTTAAAGCCGGCGGGAAGCGCGGCTTTGAGATCCGTGGCGATGAGATAGTCCTCCGATTTTTCACGAGCATTGACGTGAAAGCCCGGGCGAATCTTCATGACCACGGCGATTTGGAACGAACTGCCGCGAGCGGCCGGATCGAGCGAGGCGTAGATTTCCGGCTTGACGACTTCGCGGCCGGAAGGAACTTGGGCGGATGTGACGTGTGATGGCGCGGCACAAATTGCCAGGGCGCTCACCAGGGAAAACGTTGTTCTGAATTTCACAGGGTCACCTGGGCGCCGAGTTGCTGGGAAATGACGCGGCTCATCACCGCGCGCAGATCTTCACCGGTTTTTTCATGGACAAATGCGTTCCGCGATTCATTCCAGCCAAGCTTGAAACTGGTGGAAAGTGCGGAGACCCAGATTTCGCGGACCGGGGTGTTGGGCGAGATCACGAATTTGGCCTCCTCGGGCTCCTCGAAGAGAACTTCGAGTTTTCCGGCTTCGCCTTCCACGTCGAAGCCGTGTTCGTCGCCCGCGGTGAGCATGCGGCGCTTAAGGTCCTCGAAGGTGGCGTCTGCCTTTCGTTGAAAGTCTTTTTCGTCGAGCATGAATTCAGCGTACATGAGGAGTTTCCCCCTCGCAAGGAAGGGAAGGGCGGCTTCCGGCAGCCCGGCGTGCACGGAGAAAAGCGCAGTGGATGCGCACGTATCAATGAGGGGCAACGGCGGCATTTCCGGGGCCGCCGACAGGCTGGAGTTTTGGGATACGCTGGTCGACAGGAGGAAGAGAGGGAAATGGGCCGTGAGGCTCGGATTGGTACCAATAAGCCACGGAATAATAGTTGTCGGAGCGGTGGTTGGCGTGACCATGCTCGATCGTGGCGCGTAACGATTTCGAGAAAGGAATAGGCGAATCGAGATGAAAGCGGTAGACGGATGAGCGGCCTCCTGCGCGCTCTTCGCCTTTAACGGGCGCGCCGAAAAGCCTGTAGGAAAACGAGCTTCTTCCAAAATCAAAAGCGCCGAGGAAATAATCTTCAGAGCCCGTTCCGTTGATGGACGGACGCAACTCACCGTTGATGAAAAACATGTCGTCGCCCTCGCCCCACCATCCGTCCTGATTTTGCAGCACGGACATGGTGACTCCCAGGAAGTGGCCACGGCCGGTGGCCTCCGCCCACACGTAATTGCCGTCGCCATTCAGGTTTTTCTTTTCTTCGACGAGCCGATCGGAATTCAACTGCCATTGATTGGTCCAGCCAGGGTTGGGTTGAGCCTGCCGAAACTGTGCGTGGAAATAGAGCGTATCCGAGGGAAGCGGCCTGGAGTAGGCGCGGTAATCGAGATTGAAATAGAACAAGGGGACCTTTTCCCGTCCCTCATTGGTCACGGTGATGCGGGCATGTTTTTGGAAGGGCATGGGGAAAAATGAGTTCAGCGCGCGGTCATTGGCCACGGAAAGCAGCTCGGATTCCCACGTGAAGTAGTCGCCGAGGCCAAGGCCAAAGAAATCGCCCAAGGGAGCTTCAACGCTGGGAGTGCGTTCGCCGTCCCAATACATGCGCAAAACAAGCTCTTTCAAGTGGTGAGGCGCGGGTGCGTACAAGGTGAACCAGATGTGAGTGAGCAGGGCAGGACCTTCCACATCGAGGATGGTGAGCGTTCCGCCGGGCTCGATGGGCCGGAAGTCCGCATTTCCGCCACTCAGGTCGGCGCTGGAAACACGCCTGAGGACATAATCTTGCGGTCGTGTGAGGTCGGTTTGCCAGTGGATAAAATCTTGCGCTAGCGAAGGCGAATGCATGATTGCGAAGAGCAACGTCAGAATCAGAGTCGAGAGAAATCCCTTCATCGAGTTCCTCCTAAGTCAGAAGTCCTTGATTTCGCGAAGCCGCCCGCTACTGACGTCATAGACGAAGCCGCGAATGGCCACAGTCCGGGGAATCCAGGGATGAGTGCGGAGCTTCTGCAATTGGTGGCGGACATTCTCTTCGACGTTCTGGAAGGCGTAGAAGAAGGCGGGGGCGACAGCGGCGGTTCCAGTGCGATTCTGGATTCTGGTGCGCAAGTCCTGTTCGCTAGTGTGCATCAAGCCGCAATCAGTGTGGTTGACCACCATGAATTCCTCTGTGCCTAACAGATGATGCGATACCACCAGGGAGCGCAGCGTGTCATCCGTGACGATTCCACCGGCATTGCGGATGATGTGCGCATCTCCCTCTTTAAGCCCCAGCGTGCGCGTCGAAAGACGGGTGTCCATACAGGTGAGGACGGCCAGCTTGCGTTCGGGACGCGGTGTCAGCCTGCGCAGTTCATGGGTGCGTGAATAAATTTCATTGGCGGCGAGGACTTCGTCAATCACGCTCATGGTGGGAAGAGTTTAGCAAATCGAAGAGCCCGAGCAGTGGGAGGGAAGTGCGCTTGATGGGCAATGGTGTAAGAGTAGCAGCATGAATCTTAGCTGTAGCTAAATGATCAGCCAGATGAACTAGAAAACCAGTTTGTAGATATTGTCCTTGTTGTCTTTTGCGACGCCTTTTATTTCCCTGAGGAGATTCGGCTCTCCTCCCGCAGACCTGTACATTTCCACCTTCAGGACGGTCCCGCGGTTTCCCGGAATCACAGCCTGAACGTAAAGCCTTTGGCCTAGCACATGGGATACATAAAATCCCGAGCCGTATATCGTGTCCCAAACAGACGACATGTTGCTATCAGGCGCGGTGCTGGCGGTAGCCCCGGCCTTGGCGACTGGAGGGCGGGCCACGGTCGCCCAGTGCCCTTTGCAAACCTCGCCATCGGCGAGAACAACAGTCATATTTCCTGAATTGAATGCGCCTGTGAGTTTGGCGAGCAAAACAGGCGTTGGGGATTGGGCGGACAATGGCCCTTGAACGGGGTAGAGCCGGCCCGTCATCCTGCAACCCGCCAGGACGGAAACGCTCAGCAAGACAAAGAGGAGGTTGTTTTTCATGGGAAGCCCCTCGAGGAACGGAGTCGAAACCCGCACCTCTTACACAGAACGGCCCGCCCACACCAAAAGGGGGCGTGGCGGCCCGAAATCAAAAATCTCCGCCATTGCGCCGAGTATCTGCGTTCATCGCATCGCTACGCATGATTTAAGACGCCTACTGGCATGTAATGGTTTCTCGGGAATCGTTGTCGCAAACAACGCATACGCGGAATGCATAGCTGCGATTTTCCGTACTATTCATGAATCCTCATTGCCTAGGTGCTTTACGCCGACGGCGCGCTGCTATGTATATTCAGCACGTATTGGAGCATCGCGTTCATCGTGCTCGTCCAACTGAACTACGCGCGGGGACTCTCCAGAAGAAAGTGAGCGGTTGTTAGTACACGACGGTCAGGGATTTTTACAGTTGCGCTTCTATGGCCTTGGTGAATTCTTCGTAGCTGATGAGGCCTTGGACCTTCTTCACAATTTTTCCGTCGCGGGAGATGAGGAAGCTCGTGGGGTAGCCGAGGAGGCCACCGAACTTATCTGCGACTTCGTCGTTACCGATGACGATAGGATAGTTCATGGGGAGCTTCTCTCCGTTGACGTTGAAGCGCTCCTTGGCCAGAAAAGGATCGACGGCGGCTTTGCCTTCTTCGTCCATGGAGATGCCGAGAACGGTGAAACCCTTCGCTTCGTACTTCTGTTGCATTTCGATGAGCCAGGGAATTTCGATGTAGCAGGGATCGCACCAGGTGGCCCAGAAATTGACCAGGACAACTTTTCCTTTGTACTGGGCAAGCGTGGCATCTTTGCCGTTAAGATCCTTGAAGGTGACTTCAGGAGCGGACTTGGCGTCGGGTGCGTCGTTGGTCCGCACGGTGTTCTTTACCGAGCTCATATCCTTGACGCGCGTGGCTTTGTCGGCAAAATAAGTCGCGACGATGAGCACCAGCACCGTGGAGACGATTAGAACAATTTTCTTCATTATGGTTTCCCTGAGTTTGTCAGGCGCACTCCTCTAGAGTGAAAAGCGATTTAGAAAAGTCAGTTTAGTCGAGAGCCAGGTCAATTTGTTTACGAAAACCAATCCCCCCACGAACAATAACAAAGCGCCGCTGAAAAGCTCGACGGCGTGGAGATATTTTCGAAAGTTTTTGTAGAAAACCATGAATTTACTGATGCCCAGAGCCGTAAGCAGGAAGGGAATGGCCAATCCTGCGGAATAGACGGCCAGGAGCAAGACACCGCGCGCAATCGTGTCGCTGCGGGCAGCAAGTATGAGCACTGCACTGAGGATCGGGCCGATACAAGGAGTCCAGCCGAAAGCGAACGCGAAGCCAAGCAGGAAACCGCTCCAGATTCCGGGCTGCGTTGTTTTGGTGCGAAGGTGGACATCGCGGTTAAGCCAGCGGGCCATCGATGGGCCGAAAAAACCCACCAGAGAAAGCGAAAAAAAATGAGCCGCACCCAAGCCGGCAAAGAGCGGCGCGCGGTGAAAATAGGCGGCGGTTCCCAGAGCGACGAGGATGAGGCCGAGAATAATTCCAGCTCGGAGATTCAACTTGATCAGAGCGCCAATGAGATGCAGGCCAAAGAGAAGGATCAAAGCGCCAGCGACAGGGGCGAGCAGCGAACGGTTCCGGAGAAGGAAAGAACCTACGGCGCTGGCGGAGGCTCCGAAAGAAATAAAAACAACAGAAAAGCCGCCAACAAAGGTGAGGGCGGAAGCGAATAGGCCTGAGCTGGGAGCTTCGCCCTGACGGAGTTGCTCCATCCCAATCCCGGAAAGCATGGAGATGTAGCCCGGTACCAGCGGCAAAACGCAGGGTGAGAGAAACGAAACGAGCCCGGCGAGAAAAGCTCCTGCTAGAGGAACGTCAGCGGTCATCTCAATTCAATCCTCGGCATAGGCTGCATCCCATCAGAATAACTCGAAAACCCTGCTTCTTATTCTCCCACAAATCCCGTTTGCACTCGTGCCTGAGCCGAGATCTCGCTGACAGGGCGGGAATCCGCGGTTAGTGAACCTTGCTGATCCGCTCCAGGATGCCCATCGCGCAGGTGGGTCAATCGGGAAAGAACACTCCTGCTCATCTATTAGACGATTAGACGCAGAAAAGATGAAAAGGGAAACAAGTGGGCGAGGGAGCCAATACGCGACAGATGATGGATTTGTCTGGCGTCGAATGGAGACTAACTGCGTGAGGGTGTCCGTAAATGATTGAAGAGGTTCGTCTTCCTGGAGTAGGGAGTGGCATGAGGTTTGCCATGGCCAGATTGGACGCTGTTACCGCGTCTGGCAGGTGAGTATGCGGTGGACGCCAAACAAAGTGACGCTATTGCGGGTCTTGGTGGGGTTCGCGGCGGTGAGCCTGTTCGGGCATAGAGCGTGGGCGAACCTGACGGCTGTGGGACTCACTGTAGCGGCGATCGCGCTGGATGCACTTGACGGGCATCTCGCTCGGGAGAAAAAAATGGCCACGCCCGTGGGCGCGCAACTGGACATCCTCGGCGACCGCATGATCGAAAACGTGTATTTCACGTATTTTGCCGTCGTGGGGATGGTGTCACTGTGGCTACCGGTTTTGTTTTTTGCGCGTGGAGCGGCGACGGATTTTCTGCGTGGGCTGGCGATGAAAGCGGGACACTCCGGCGGCGCAAACGCGATGCTGCGCACCTGGTGGGGCCAGGCGCTAGTGGCCTCGCGCTGGAGCCGGGGACTGTATGCGGCGATGAAGTGTCTGTGCTTCTGCTACTTGGGTTTGGAGTTGGCGCTGATGCGCGGGCCGGTCGCGCTCGTGGGTGACCTGGCGGCGGATGCGCACGCCATGATTCGCGTCGGGGCGCATGTGCTGACTTGGATGACGGCGGCATTCTGCCTGCTGCGTGGGCTGCCGGTCCTAGTGGAAGGGTGGAAATATCTAGCAGGGAGCGCGGGACCGGTGCGCGGAGCTAAAGATGCGGCGCAGGAGGCGGCATGAGAGTGCGAAAAGCGGTCCAGGAGATAAACGAAGTAAAGGAAGACGAAAGAAAAATCGCGGCGTTTTTTGACTTAGACGGAACGCTCATGACCCTGCCGTCGCTGGAGCGAAGGTTTTTCCGGATGTTGAGATACCGGGGAGAAATCCCTACACGAAATTATCTTCTGTGGCTGAGGGAGGCACTGCGGCTTTTGCCGCGAGGGATCGGAGAGGCTTTGCAGGCGAACAAAATGTATCTGCGTGCCGTGGATATTCTTGAAGAGCGTGGCGAGGGAGACAGAGGTGTCTCCCCTTGGTACAAAGGCGGCCACCAGGCCGACGGTCAGGCATCGGCTCCTCGGCGGCGCAATCCACGATTGCCTGTCCCCGCCTTTTTTGAGCAAGCCATCGAGAGAATGGCATGGCACGCGAAACACGGCCATGAAATCGTGCTGCTGAGCGGCACCCTTGGGCCGTTGGCCTTAGAAGCCGGGCGCGCCATGGAAGACAAGCTTGCCACGCGCGGAATTACCGCGAAGATTCACGTGTGTGCCACGCTCCTGGAAGAAATGGGCGGCAAGTGGACGGGAAGAATCTTGGGAGAAGCGATGTTTGGGGAGGCGAAAGCCCGCGCGGCAAAGCAGCTGGCCGGGGAGATGAATCTCGACTTGGAGCTGTGCTGCGCGTACGCCGACAGCTCGAATGACCGGTGGCTGCTGGCGGCAGTTGGCAAACCAGCGGCGGTGAATCCGTCGAAAGACCTTTTGCGAATTGCACAAGCGTGCGGATGGCCGGTGTTGCATTGGAACGGAAAGGGAAATCGTTCGCCGCACGGCAAAGAGTCCAAAGCACAGCGACAATGCCGGATGGAACTGGCGAGTCCGGAGAACGCCGAATGAACGACACACAGCGACAGAACTATCGAGGAAATGAAGCAGTGTTCGCCTGGCATGATGAGGCGCGTCCTCCGGAAGTTAGAGAAAGAGCGGCCGGTTTTGAAGCGGAGAAGCAGGAGATCGCCCCATGGTTCAGTCGTGAAGCAGCAGCCGTGTGGGCGGCGTGCGGCGCATTTGAGTGGATCGCACTTGGATACCTGGGACTTTCGAGCGCCCTCATTGCGACATTTGCGGAAAACCTGGCGCATCCTGCAAAGCTGATCGGCGTGCAAGCGCTGGCCGTGCTTATCATTTTGGCTTTGTGCCGGATTGGCGCGAGTTACGTGGACGAGGCAACGCGAACGGGCGAAATAGTCTCCACAAAATTCTGGCACTTCTGGCGACACTGGTATCCGCACCTGTTTTTTCTTTTCTGCTTCGAAGAACTAGCGAAACTGGTACACCTGGTGAATCCACGATGGGAGGACGCGAAGCTCCTCGAGTTCGACCAATGGCTCACGGGTGTGAATCCTTCCCTTTGGCTGGAGCGGTTTGTGCATCCAGCGCTGAATGAATTCATGCAGTTCGCCTATTTCACGTACTTTGTTTACCTGTTGGTTCTCGGCGCGATTCTCTATTACCAGCGCGATTTGAAGAATTACTGGGCAGCGATTACGTATTCGGCCGTTGCCTATGTGTTCGGCTACGTGATTTCGATATTTTTTCCCGTGCAGAGCCCATGGTTCACACTGGCAGGGCAATGGCATGGCGAGCTGATGGGCGGACCGTTTACCGCGTTGATCGGTTTCATCGAGAGGTACGGGCGAGTACACGGGGCGGCATTTCCTTCACAGCACGTGGCAGGAGCGGTAGCGGCTCTTTGGGGAGCGCGGCGGCACAGACGGTGGCTCTTTTGGATATTCCTTCCGTTTGTCCTGTGCATGTGTGTTTCGACAGTTTACGTGCGAAACCATTATGTGGCAGATGTCATCGGCGGAATAGTGACAGGGACGCTAGGATATATGATCGGCACTTGGATCATGAAGACGCGAGGCGCAGTTGTAACGGGAGCGCGCTAAATCGGCGGCCCGCGATGTTGAGGCTGATAACGCTCAAAGACTTTGGCGATGCGGAGCAGGACGAGTTCGCTCGAAACACCGGCCATGATTTGCAAGCCGATGGGCAATCCGGAGCGCGTAAATCCGCAGGGGATGGAAACGGCCGGAACACCTGCGAGATTGGCCGGACGATTGTGCCGCAGCAGCAAAGCGCGCGCCGGATATTCGTGCGTTCCGATGCGGATGGTTTCCTGATCGAATCGCGGAGCCTCAATTGCGGTTGAGGGAAAGACCATCGCATCCACATCCGCTTCCGCCAGCACCAAATGCAGCTGTTGGATGAATTGAGTTTGAATCTCCAGCGCTCGCAAGTAGTCGACTGCCGCTACCTTGCCACCCATCTCTAGCCTCGAACGCACGTCTTCGCCATACTCCGCTGCTCGTGCCGGGGAATATCCCTGTTGCTGGTGGTAGAGGGCGGCTTCCGTCCAGGCAATATTATTTCCCGCATCTTCGGTTTCATCGAGCAGTGGAACGGAAATATCCTTCGTGGCCACGCCTGCCCGGCAAAGCTCGCGCATCGCGGTGTCAAATGCGCTCCGAACTTCGCTTGAAAGAGCATCGAAGAATAGTTGACGCGGAATTCCTAGGCAAAACTTTCTTGCGTCAGCCAGCAAAGTCGAAGCTCTTGCCATGTTCGGCTCCCGGCCCACGCGCGAGTACAGAATTCCCGTCAGAGTGGCGACATCACCGACGGTCCGAGCCAGTGGCCCAGCGCAATCCAGAGCAGGAGACAGCGGGACAATGCCCTCGCAAGAAATGCGGCCCCACGTCGGCTTCAGTCCGACGATGCCGCAAAGGGATGCAGGAATGCGGATGGAGCCGCCGGTGTCCGTTCCAATGCTGCCATAGCAAAGGCCTGCTGCAACTGCCGCTGCGGAACCGCCGCTGGAGCCTCCGGGGATGCGCGAGAGGTCCCAGGGATTTCGCACCGGACCGTAGTGAGGATTGTTGGACGTCACGCCGTAAGCGAACTCGTGCATGTTGGTCTTGCCGAGGAGCACTGCACCGGCATTTTTGAGCTGGGCGACGACGCTGGCGTCGTTCGGGGGTACGAAATCTTTCAGAATCTTCGAACCAGCGGTGGTGCGAATGCCTGCTGTGTAGATGTTGTCCTTGAGGGAGATGGGGATGCCGTGGAGAGGACCGCGGTCGCGATGTCCTTTGCGGCCGCGCGGCGCAAAGAGTTCCGATTCAGCTTTTTTGGCCTGCGTAAGAGCACGCTCCGCCGTGGCGGTGATATACGCGTTCAGTTTTGGATTGAGCCGCTCGATGCGGGCGAGCATCAGCTTGGCGAGCTCGACGGGCGAAAGTTTGCGGTTGCGGAAAAGTTTTCCGACTTCCTCGATGGATGCGAAGGCAAGCTCGGCGTCGTCCATGCGTACCACATTAAATCACAACCGAAGATACCGGACTGGATTTCCTGGGAGACACAAGGCCCTCGCTAAAAAATCTTCTCCTGGTGGCGCAAATTCCCGAAAGCGCCGATGTTCGCGATAATGAATGCGATGCGGAACTGATTCTCCGCGCGCACCTGCCCGAGATTGATGCGCCGATACTCGACGGCGAGCCCGCAGCAGCTTCCGTTGTAACTCATCTGAACGATCTGGTTTTGCAGCGTCTTGTTTTCGAAATCGTAGCCGAGACCGGTGATGAGATTAAAGCCCCTGCGTGATTCGCTGCCGTACCCGACCAACCCGCGAACCTGGTTCGAGAGCGGCTGCTGAAAAATTGGCAGCACCGGAGGAGGCTGAGGAGGAAGATCACTGAGCATGGGATTGTCATCCATACGGAAGAAAGCGGTCGTGGCAAAGAATTCCCGATATGGCTTCACCTTCAGAAGCGTGCCGATGGTAACGAGTCTCTGGATCTGTGGATCGTACTGGAGAATTTGTTCCAGGTCATACGGGCCGCCTGGCGTGATCTTGAAATCGCTGACAATCGGCGACCAGTTGCGGGGGCCAAACGCAAAAGCGAAAGGCGAGATGGAATCGAGCGCCTGAAAGACGTTGCGTTGACCATTGACGATGGCGCCGCCAAACGTCGGATCAAAGTAATGCTTCTGGACAATGCGCCAAGAAATCAGCTCCTGAGGCTGCCCGTCGCCGTCCTTCCGAAAAAGCCGCTGCGTAAAGCCATACTCGACTTCGCTGGTGTTGGTCAGCGTCGTATCGGAATCGAAACGCACAAACTGCGCGAAGCGATTCACTCCAGTTACGTACCGATAAGTGACAGCGGGTTCAACGGTATGCTTGTACCGCCGCCGGGTCTTGTCCTTGTCCAAGGAAGTGCGGTCGAAAAATCGTTCGAGCGTCGGCGGGCGGAGTTCGACCGTGAACTCGCCGGTGTTGCGGGAAATGGCGATTGGACTGATCTGGCCGGCGGAATCAAACGAATCGCCATAGCGCGTGGTGCGAAATGCAGCGGAAGTAGTCACGCCGAGCCATCGTCCGAAGTGCAGCGGCACGGTAACACGGGGCGCCAATTCGTAGCGATCGACGAAATTAGAAGTTTGAACATTTTCATCGCTTCGGAATACGACGCCTGCAAACGCATCGAAGCCGAAGTAGACGGGGACGCTGCGCAAGGGGGCTTGCTCGACCGAGCCGAAGCGTACTTCCGGCAAGTTGCGCAGGGTAACACTGGTGGCTGGAACCGCGGGTGTAGTGGACGTTGCGGCGACCGGCAGAGTGAGGAAACTCTTGTCGCTGAGGCCTGCAAAATTCACGCTGAAGCCGCGAAAATTGTTCGATAGGAAAGTGGCGCTGCGGACCTCGGAGTTGATGGCTTCGCCGAAAGAGTCAGCAAAGGCCAGACGAAAAGTAAGCGAAGAAAGATGATTGTAGTCCGTCACGAAGCGCCAGCCCCCGGGCAGCAAGGATTGAATTTCCAGCTTCTGCTGCTCGCCGCCCTGCGGACTGCGTGTGCCATCCGCGTTGGGGAGGCCGCGGTCCTCAACGCCAAAATAGGTGTACTCAATCGACGTGTTTTCAAAGGGCTTGGCGCGGAATGTTCCGCGCTCGAGGACGCCACGGCGGCTCATGAATTGCGCGCCCACCGTAGCGTCCATCCACGGATTGGGAGCCAGATAGAAAGCGTCACCAAGAATAAAGCCCTTGCGCGAGCTTTGGCCGATATCGGGAATCAGGAAACCTGTTGCCCGCACTTTGCGGCCCGCGGGAGCGGTAGCGTAAGGAAGCCAGATGAGAGGCACGCGGAAAAGACGGAAGTTGGCGTTGACGAGCGCGACAGTCTTATCGACACGAATGCGCGCGTTGGGCGCATAGAACTGCCACTTGGGGTGCGCGGGGTCGCAGATGGTGATCCAGGCGCGATGAATGACGTATACGTCTCCAGGAAAACGCTCGACGTCCCGTGCCTCGAAGTACAGTGGATTGTCCGAAATCAAGAGCACCGGGTTGGGCCGCCGCTCGATCTTGACGTCTCCCCGCACGTTGTGAAACAGGCCGTGCCCGGTGCTGACGTTGTAGTGAGCTTCGTCGGCTTCGAGATGTTCGTTGCCGTAATCGAGCTGAACGTGCCCGGTTGCTGTGGCTTCGTAGGTCTTGCCATTGTATTCGACGTGGTCGGCGCGAAGACGAGTGTCTGCGTAGTGAATGTCCACGTCGCCGTCGGCGGTCGTGACGTCGCCTTTGCGGCCCTGCGTTTTCGCCTCCAGATTGGCGATTCCACCTTTGGTGGAAGGCAAGCGAGCTTGTTGCGCTGACGCGACGTGTGGTGCGGCAGCGATGAGTAGGAAGGTCAGTCCAGCCGGAAAAAGAAGAGCGCGGAGCGCGGCAGGAAACCGGGCATAAGGATAGCGATTCACTCGGAACATGCAGTCAGTGAAAACCGTTGGATAGCCTAGCATGCAGTCGTAGGGATTTGAAGGAAGTCCATGAGTTGCATGCAGAGATAGTATGGCAGCAGTGATGAACCCCTTCGCGTGAAACGAAGCAGCGGCGCCGCGCGTCTTTCTTTGCGCCGGGTTGGTTTGCCCTTTTCAAAACAGTTGATGCATGGAACGGTCCAGCCGGAGTAACATGCCGGGCCTTGCCTTCAGGGGGTTGAAATGAAGCATGTTTGGAGTACTCTTCGAGCGATTCTGGTTTGCGCGGCCTCTCTCGGAGCGTTGGCGACGATTGCGCAGGTGACACCTGCCGACCAGCCGAATCCCACCGATAAATTCAAGAGCCTGGAATTCCGGGAGATTGGCCCCGCGACCATGGGCGGGCGCATCGATGATTTCGCTGTGGTGGAGAGCAATCCGAACATTGTGTATGTGGGCACGGCTTCGGGGGGCGTTTGGAAAACAACCAATAACGGCACGACATGGGAGCCGATATTCGATAGGGAAGGCGTATCGACAATTGGCGACATCGCAATTGCGCCGTCGGACCCTTCGATCGTGTGGGTCGGAACGGGCGAGCCGAACAACCGCCAAAGCTCCTCCTGGGGCGACGGAGCGTACAAGTCCCTCGACGGCGGGAAAACCTGGAAGAAGATGGGGCTCGAGGCCACGCGGCACATCGGGCGTATTGTGATCCATCCGAAAAATCCTGATGTTGTGTACGTGGCCGCGCTGGGGCATTTGTGGGGCGCGAATCCCGAACGCGGAGTGTACAAGACGGCGGATGGGGGCAAGACCTGGTCGCAAGTGCTGAAGATCAACGACGACACCGGTGTAAGCGACGTCGCCATGGACCCGGAGAGTCCGGACACTTTATATGCCGCGGCGTACGAGCGGCGACGGACGCCCTTCGGTTTCAATGGTGGTGGTCCGGATAGCGCGATCTACAAAACGACGGATGGCGGCGCAAATTGGAAAAAATTGACCAAGGGACTGCCCTACGAAAACGGCGGAGACACCGGCCGCATCGGCCTGGATATTTATCGCAAGGACCCCAACATCGTATACGCCATCGTGCAGCACGAGAAGGGCGGGACGTATCGCAGCGAGGATAAAGGCGAGACCTGGAAGAAGATGGGCGATACGAATCCGCGGCCGTCGTATTACAGCCAGATTCGTATCGACCCCAACAACGATCTTCGCATCTGGGAGCTCGGCGCGCCGATGTTCTATTCCGAGGACGGCGGAAAGACGTTTTCAACACAGCGCATCCGGGGCATTCACGGAGATTATCACGCGATGTGGATCGATCCAGGCGACTCGAATCATATGCTTGCCGGATCCGACGGCGGCATCCATTGGAGCTACGATGCCGGGAAGACCTGGGACTTTGTCAACACCATCGCCATCGGTCAGTTTTATGAAATAGCACTCGACAATGAAAAGCCGTACCACATCTGCGGTGGCTTGCAGGACAACGGAAGTTGGTGCGGGCCAAGCCAGACGCTAACGCGAGACGGGATCGTCAATGAGGACTGGCAGGTGATTCACGGCGGCGACGGCTTTTATGCTGCCATCGATAATGTCGAACCGTGGATTGTCTATACGGAATCGCAGGATGGCTACATCGACCGCCGCGACATGCGCACCGCACAGCAGCGTTCAATCCGGCCGGAGGCCAAAGCCGGAGAGCCGCACTTTCGCTTCCAGTGGAATTCGCCCGTAGCCGTTTCTGTTCACGAGCACACTACGGTCTACTACGGCGGAAATTATCTCTTCAAGTCGACGGACCGCGGGGATAACTGGACTCGCCTGGGGGGTGACTTGACGACTGGCGTCGACCGCAACAAGCTGCAAATTTTCGGGAAGACACCAGACAAGAACACCCTCTCGCGCCACGACGGCGTGCAGGAATATCCCACCATCACAACGCTGAGTGAGTCGCCGCTTACGCCCAACGTGCTGTGGGTAGGCACCGATGACGGCAATGTACAAGTAACTCGCGACGGAGGCAAGACTTGGAAAAACGTCGCATCGAAGGCGCCTGGAGTGCCGAAGGGAACCTACGTGAGCCGTGTGGTTGCGTCGAAGACCGGCGACAGCGCCGCGTTTCTCGCGTTCGACGGCCATCGGGGCGGCGATAACAACGTCTATATTTTTGCGACGAACGACTATGGCGAGAACTGGAAAGCCATCCGCAATGGCATTCCAGATTCGGCCGGAAGCGTTCACGTGGTGCGCGAGCATCCGCGGAACACCAACCTCTTGTTTGCGGGAACCGAGTTCGGGCTGTGGGTATCCTGGGATCGCGGAGCAAACTGGACGTCGCTAAAAAGCAATTTTCCAACAGTTCCTGTAGACGACATCGAAATCCAGGCGCGCGATAACGACCTGGTGCTGGCAACGCACGGGCGGTCGATTTGGATTCTTGACGATTTGGCGCCGATCGAAAAGATGGATGCGAACGTGGCGGCATCACCGCTGACATTCTTCCCGCCGCGTCCGGCGATAACCTGGCACCTGCGCAACCGCCGTTGGAGCGCCGGTCAAAAAATGTTCACCGCAAAAAATCCTCCGTACGGTGCGATTTTGAGCTACTACGTCAAGGAAGCGGTGCCGGCGGAGGCTCCAAAGAAAGACAAAGACGCGGCCGAAGAGAAGCCCAAGACCGGTGCCAAGGGCGATGCAGCCGAAAAGAAGGAAGGCAAAGTTAAAATCACCGTGCTCGATAAAGACGGAAAAGTGATTCGAGAGACGGACGGGCCGGGTGCGGCGGGCGTCAACCGTACAAACTGGGATCTGCGTTCGAATGCCCCGGCGGAGCCGACCCCCGAACAATTGGAAGCTATCGCCGCGGGCTATGGATTCGGTCCGCGCGGCCCGTTCGTCGAACCTGGCGTATACACCATCAAGGTCAAGGCGGGAGACAAGGAAGCCTCGCAAAAAGTCATAGTCGAGGAAGACACTCGAATCGTCATTTCAGCCGCGGATCGTTCCGCGCGCCGGGAACTGATCGATCAACTCTATCCCATGGCCAAGACCACGGATAAAGACCGCAAAACCATCGAAGGCATCCAGACTGCTTTGAAGGCTGCGCGCGAGCAGTGGAAGAAAGATGCAGGAAAGCCCAATACGACGAAGATCCCCGACGATATCGTTAAAGCCGCCGATGAGCTGCAGAAAAAAGTCGACGCTGTTGCAGAGAAATTCATTCGTGAACGGGAAGGGCTGGGGAATGCGGGGCCTCCATTCGAATGGAAGCCCGACCCACTCCCGAATCAAGTGCAGAACCTTCTGGATGACCTCGATGGATTTACTGCCGCGCCGAGTGCCCATCAGAAGGAAAAGCTCGCGGAGCTGATCCCCCTCGTCAACGATGCTTCGACGCAAGTCAAGAAAATCGCAGAGGAGGAGCTGCCCGCGCTGAACAAGAAGATGAATGACGCGGGAATTCCTCATATCGTTCCTGCGCCGCCACAACCGCGCAGTGGACGCGGCGGCGAAGAGGAATCGGACTGATAGTGCCCCTTGGGAGTTTGTCCGTCCGAGACGCTTCCATGTTATTGGCGTCTAACGGCACAGAAGGGTGTGTCGATCGGCTGGCCGGTAACCAGTGGATCATCGATCTGGGATTCCCAGGTCAAAAGTTTTGCAAGACGGTACGGAGGCAACCGATCATGAATGTGAAGCAGCCCAGTCTGTGCGGTCTGACTGCGTGGTTCGTTGTTTTGGCAATGGTCTTCGGTGTCATTTTTTGCGGCGCAACAGCGTTGAACGCCAGCGCAATACGGCAGGATGCCGCCGGTCAAGAGAAGGACAGGAAAGAAGAGAAGAAGGACAAAAAAAAAGACGAGAAAAAAGGCCTGCCGCTGAAGTCTGACCGGAAGGTTGAATTCACCACCGATGAGGGCACTTGGCTCTCACTCGACGTTTCGCCCGACGGCAAGACGATCGTCTTCGAACTAGTCGGCGACATTTATACGCTCCCCCTCGAAGGCGGCCAGGCTAAGCTCATCGCTGGCGGCATGTCGTTCGACAGCCAGCCAAGATTTTCCCCCGATGGTCAGTGGATTGCTTTCATTTCCGACCGCGAAGGCAGCGAGAACATCTGGATCATGCATCCCGATGGAACTGGTGTGAAGCAAGTGTCGAAAGACCCCAATAATGACTTCACTTCCCCGAGCTGGTCGCCCGACGGCAAATACATTTTCGTTTCCAAAGCGCAATTCGGCATCGGTTCCAGCGAAATCTGGATGTATCACGTGGATGGCGGCACGGGCGTGCAAATCACGAAATCCAAGCCCACTCCGAATTTGGAAAGGAACAAGCGTCCCAATGCCATGGGCGTGGTGGCTTCCCCGGATGGAAAGTATCTCTACTACGCGGCGAAACTTGGCTCGCTGTATTACAACCAGCAGCTTCCCACTTGGCACATCGCCAGACGCGACCGCAAGACCGGAGACGAAGACGACCTCATTCACCAGATCAAGAGCGCATTTCGTCCAGTGCTTTCGCCGGATGGCAAGCAGGTTCTCTACGTCACGCGTTACGAGACGGAGTCCGGCTTGCGTTTGCGCAACCTCGAAAGCGGGGAGGACCGCTGGGTGAAGTATCCGGTTACGCGCGACGATCAGGAATCGCTCTTCACTCGTGACGTTTTTCCCGGCTACGCTTTTCTTCCGGGCGGCAAGGAGATCGTTTACAATCAGGATGGCAAAATCAAGCGGCTCGATCTCGCAACTGGAACGGAAAGAATAATCCCCTTCACGGCCCAGGTTTCACAGGAATTGGGGCCCAAGCTGGACTTTCCGCAGACCGTCGAACAAGGTCCTGTGAAAGTGCGGCTGATCATGGATCCGGCGGAATCACCCGACGGGAAAAAGCTGGTCTTCTCCGCCATGGCGCACCTCTTCGCCATGGACATGCCCGCTGGCAAGCCCCGGCGGCTTACCATGGGGAACGCGCGCGAGTTTCAGCCTGCCTGGTCGGCCGATGGGAAGTTCATCGCTTACGTGACTTGGTCCAGCGAGGGCGGACAACTCTGGAAAATTCCAGCGGCCGGTGGGACGCCCGTACAATTATCGAAGTCGCTGGCTGTGTACAGCAATCCGGCCTGGTCGCCTGACGGCACGAAAATTGTCCTGCTGCGCGGCAACGCGTATGACCGCGAAAACAGCACGTTCGACGGCGGGCAGACCGCCAACGCCGATCTTATCTGGATTCCCGCGGACGGCGGCGACGCCAATTTGATTTTGCCTGCGCGCGGAGCGGGCGGGCCGCATTTCACCAACGACAAAGATCGCATCTATGTTTACACCCCGCAGGGTCTGGTCTCGCTGCGCTACGACGGCACGGACCGCCGCACTCATCTCGTGGTGAAAGGACAAGGGCTGTACTTCGCGGAGGAACCGGTCCCCGCCGACGACATCGTGCCAAGCCCTGATGGCCAATGGGTGCTCGCGCATGTGATGAATCAACTCTATGTCATCGCCATGCCGGTGGTGGGCGGGGAACCGCCAACCGTGAACGTGGCCACTCCCGCAGTTCCGACAAAGCGGCTGACCGACATAGGAGCGGACTATTTCGCTTGGGCGGATGACGGAAAAACGATCACGTGGGCTGTAGGCGCGAGTCTTTTCCGCGAGCCGCTGAGTGCCATTTCCTTCGAACCGCCGAAGGACGAAAAGAAAGAGGGCGAGAAAAAGGATGCGGACGCCAAGGACTCCGATAAGAAAGAGGCGGATAAGAAAGACGCTGCGTCACAAACCGCTGACGCGAAAAAAGACGAAAAGAAAGATCAAAAGAAGGACGAACAAAAAGAAGAGAAGAAACTGAAAGAGCAGGAAAAGGACGTTCAGGAAATCGCCGTCGATCTGGAAGTCCCGCGAAAAACTCCGAAGGGCACGATCGTCCTGCGCGGCGCGACAGTTGTGACGATGAAGGGCGATGAAGTTCTGAAGAACGCCGATATCGTCGTCGAAAGCAACCGCATCAAGAGTGTGGGCGCGAAGGGCAGTGCGCCGGCAGGCGGCAAAGTGTTCGACGTGAGCGGCAAGACAATCGTGCCGGGCTTCATCGATACTCACGCGCATTGGACCGAAATTCGCCGCGGCATCCTGGACACGCAAAACTGGTCATTCCTCGCCAACCTTGCGTATGGCGTCACCGCCGGCCTTGACGTGCAGACCGGCACCAACGATATGTTTGCCTACCAGGATCTGGTGGACAGCGGCGATATCCTCGGGCTACGCGCTTTCTCCACGGGACCCGGCGTTTTCTCCGACAATAACTTCCAGTCCGCAGACGAAGTGAAGGGCGTGCTGACCAAGTACAGAAAATACTATGGCACGCACAACATTAAGAGCTACGTCGTGGGCAATCGCAAACAGCGTCAGTATATGGTGCAAGCCTCCAAAGAACTGGAGATGATGCCTACAACCGAAGGCGCGCTCGATTTGAAGCTTGATTTGACCCATCTCATCGATGGCTTTCACGGCAACGAGCACACGCTGCCGATCACGCCGCTCTACAACGACATGATCCAGATGTTTGCGAAGTCCGGCATCGCCGAGACTCCCACGCTTATCGTCAACTATGGTGGTCCGTTCGGCGAGGACTTCTGGTTTGAGAACAGCGAAGTCCACGATAACGCCAAGTTGAATCACTTCGTTCCCCACCGCGTCCTCGACCAGAGAACCAAGCGCCGGCAAGGATGGTTCCGTAAAGATGAGTACGAATTTCCGAAACTTGCTGCCCAGATGGCCAAGCTGGAGCGCGCCGGCGGACTTGTCGGCGTTGGCAGCCACGGAGAGATGCAGGGAATCGGCTATCACTGGGAGATGTGGATGCTTGCGAGCGGCGGCATGACCCCGCTCGAAGTCATCCGTTGCGCCACCGTCAACGGTTCAAAAATTGTCGGCCGGCCTGCAGATTTGGGCTCGATTGAGCCCGGCAAGCTGGCGGATCTCGTAATCATGGACAAGAATCCGCTCGACGATATCCACAACACGAACACCATCCACTGGGTGATGAAGAATGGGGAATTGTTCGAAGGGGACACACTGAACCAGGTGTGGCCCGAACAAAAGAAGATGGAGCCGCTCTGGTTCTGGAACAACTACGACACTCCGAAACCTGGTGACCCGCTCAACTACGGAAAAACCACTCAACCCTGAGTGTTCAACTTTGATGAGTTGCGTTTGTGGGGTGTCCGGCGTTGCCGGCGCCTCACGAACCACCACTCACTTCTCCGTCTTTACCGCCGCCTTCGCTTGCGTCTCCCGGTACCATTCGAATGTCCGCGCCAATCCTTCCTCGAATCGTACCTGCGGCTCATAGCCAAGGAACTCCCGCGCCTGCGAAATGTCCGCCTGAGAGTCACGGATATCTCCCTCGCGCGGCGGATCGTACTTCGCTTCGAGCGCCTTGCCGGTGATTTTTCCAAGCTCGCGTACAACTTCATTGAGGGAGACGCGTCCCCCGACGCCGACATTGAAAACTTTTCCAGAAACATTGGGTGCTTCGCACGCGAGCAAATTCGCCTGGACCGCGTTCTCCACATAGGTGAAGTCCCGCGTTTGCTCGCCATCTCCGAAAACAACCGGCTGCGAGTCTTCCAGAAATGCAGTGCAAAACTTGGCAAGTACACCGGAGTATGGTGAGCTGGGATCCTGCCGCGGCCCAAAAATATTGAAGTAACGCAGCGCCACGTTTTCCAGCCCGTAACACCGCCCGAACGTCTGTCCGTAAAGCTCTCCCACAAACTTGGTGACGCCATAGGGAGAAATTGGCTGCGGTTGCATGGTTTCGACTTTTGGAAGTGTGGGCGTTTCCCCATAGGCAGAGGACGAAGCCGCGAACACCACGCGCTTCACCTTTAGTTCTTTTGCCGCAACCAGGACGTTCAGCGTCCCGTCAATATTGATCCGATTCGTTTCGATGGGGTCCTTCAGCGAGCGCGGTACGGATGTTCGGGCCCCGAGGTGCAACACGTACTCCGCCTCGTGCATGGCTTTCCGCACCACTTCAATGTCCGTGATGCTGCCCTTGATGAAAGTAATCTTGTTGCGGATTTCCGCCAGGTTGTCCTCTTTGCCGGAAGAGAGGTCGTCCAGGACGACGACGCTATGGCCGCGCCGGACCAGTTCGTCCACTGTATTTGAGCCGATGAAGCCGGCGCCGCCCGTGACGAGGTAGCGCATTCAGGAAATCCTCCTGCTGCTTTTCAACTTATGACGCGAGCCAGGGAAAGACGGCTGGCCCGTGTTTTGATACGCTCATAGTTTGTGGCGAGCCGGCACTGCGAACCGGATGATTTCCGCGCACAGAGAGATATTGTACGACGGAAGCGCGCTGGGCAAACCGTTGAATCAAATACGCGTCACACAAAGATCATGACCCTCAGGACCACCGTCGGCGTCGCGGCACTGGCCGTGCTTGCCTGCGCTGTAGGCGCCTTCTACTATCTGCGTGCACGTGGGGCGCAGCCCGTGCAGGAGGTCGTATCCCCCCCGCCGGCCGGGTTCCGTGACGCACCGCCTCCGGCGAAACCCGCGAGCGCTGCGGCAGGCAAGCCCCGCCTGCCGGCTGTTTCAAAGAAAGCTGCCGCTCCCGTTGACACCGCGTTGCCTCTGCGCGCCGGCGAAGTTCTGGAATACACCGCTAACGTCTCCAATCTCGAGAACGTGGCAAGTTTGAAGCTCGAGGTTGCCGGGCGCGGCACTTTTCTGGGAAAGAGCGTCTGGCATTTGCAGGCCTTTGCCCATACGCAGAGCCCGTTGCGCATGGTTTTCGAGCTGGACGATCAGTTCGATTCCTACAGCGACGCGGCGACCCTGGCGAGCTTGCAGTATGAAATGCGCCTGAACGAGCGTGGGCAGAAGGTGGAGTCCCTCCAGCGCATGACCGCCACCGGCAAAGAGCCGGCCTCGCCGGATGCAGCGCAGGCGCGCGTGTTGCCAGGCACGCGCGATCCGCTCGGCTTGATGCAATACTTGCGAAACGTGGACTGGGCAAGAACGCCCGAAGTGCGCTGCCCGGTTTACGATGGGCATAAGCTATATGACGTTCGCGCCAAACTCGGAGCCGCTTCCGAGAAGGTTAACGTTCCGGCAGGAGACTACCCCGCGTCAAGAATCGGCATTCGCGTATTCGATGCGGGCGTGGAAATGAAGGACGCTTCCTTCGTTCTCTACATCGCAAATAACGCGGCGCGCACTCCCGTTTTGCTCGAAGCCGTCATGCCCTTCGCCACCGCCCGCGTCGAACTCCTGAAAGCCAAATAGGGCTCGCCTGCGTCCAATCCCCCGATACATCTCGATACATGATGACATTCTGCCCGCCGCTTTGAGTCCTAAACCCAAGCTCTCCGGCCGCATTCATCCTGCATGGCCGCCCTACTCTTCGCGCAGCGTCTTGGCCGGATCGATTCTTGCAACTCTGAGCGCCGGTACCGTTGTAGCGAGGAGCGTCACAACAGAGAGCATTAGCACCACGGCCAGGATAGTCGGAACATCGTAAACCTCTACGCCGTAGAGAACACTCCGCATAGCGCGAAGCGCGCCCGAACAGAGGACCAGTCCCAGAACCAGTCCGAGAGCCGAAGCGCCCACTCCCGCCCTACCGATGTCGATCATCGCCTTCCTAATCGAAGAGCCCAGAGCAAGGCGGATGCCGATTTCCCGCGTCTTCTGCGTTACGATATTTGCTATCAACGCAAAGATTCCAACGGCACTCAGCAGCAGAGCCAGTGCCGTCATTGCGCTCAGAAGTGCTACTTCCACACGCTGTATTGCCAAGGTCTTCGCCAGCAGGTCGCGCATATTAAAGAAACCCGAGAAGGGGAGGTTGGGATCAGCGCTCGCTAGAGCGCGTTGCATCTGTCCGGTCAATCCTTCCACCGGGCCAGATGTGCGAACAATCCAGCTAGGCTGGAACCACACGTGAAGCAGCCCGAGTTGCCTTGCCTCCATTTGCGCGGCCGGAAGGTACATTGTTTCTTCACCGGTGAGAGGCGCAACAGGATCAATGCCCGGCGCCATAGCCACATTCTCCACCACGCCGACAATCATAGTGTCCTTATCCACGTAATGGCCGACTGCATTTGCCCCATGGAAAAACTTGCGCGCGAACTTCTGGTTGACGATAGCCACTCGCTGCGTATCTGGCCCGTCTGCTTCGGTGAAGGATCGCCCCGCCAGAACCGGAATCTGCAACGCAGCGAAATAATCAGGTGTGGTGTATATCACGTCGGCAGTGGCTTTCTGCCCCGCTTCTTTACCGTCGCTGATGGCTATGTCTCCCGTAATTACCGTCCGCTCGTATGGCAGGCTCAGGCCAACAGCGGACTGCTGCACTCCGGGAATCTGCTGCATGGCGGTTGTGCTCTCTGCCAATAACTTTCTGAAGGCCGCGGCATCGTGGAAGCGCACCTCATCGAGCGATGCTTTGGCGGTCATTACTCCATTGGGATTGAACCCCGGCGGCAGAGTTTCCAGGTGGACCAGAGTGCGGATGAGCAGGCCGGAGGCCGCCAACAGCACAACGGTAAGGGCAACCTCGCCGGCGATAAGCCCTTGGCGCAAGCGCAGGCCGCCGCTCCCGGCCACGGCGCGGCTAGCCATCGACGATCGCAGGTCCACACTCCCGCTTGCGATCGCCGGGAGCATGCCGAATAGGATGCTGGCCAGCAGGGAAGCGGCCAGTGTGGAGCCCATCACGCGGCCGTCGAGGGAAACTTGTGCCACATGGAGAAAGTGTTCAGGCAAAAGCAGCAAGAGCCCGCGCAGTGCCAGGTAGCCCACACCGATGCTAACCGCTCCGCCCACAAGCGCCAGCAGCAGGTTTTCGATCCAGAACTGTCTCCGGATCTGCCAGCGCGAAGCTCCCAGCGCTAGACGCGTGGCTACTTCCGAAGTGCGCCGCATCACCCGCACCAGCGTCAGCCCGGCCAGATTGGCGCAGGCGATCAGCAGAATGAATCCCGCTGCCAACATTAGCGTCAAGACCTGCGGACGCAGCGTAGCCGTCTCCCCCTTTTGGAGCGGAACGGAATAGTAGGTCACTTGCGCTCCTGGATTGTTCTCTAATTCATAACGCTGCGTGCGGAGCGACCAAGCACGATTAATTTCGGCATCCGCCTCCTGCCAGATCACTCCATCGCGCAGCCGCGTAATGACCTCAAAGTTCGTTCCCGTTCCTTCGCCCTGGCGGCTGGGCTGAAGCGCCGTATACAGGTCAGCGTTCAGAGGGATAATCGCTCCCTCTGGAAGCACGCCGATGACCGTGTATGGCTCGCCTTTCAGCAGAACGGTCTGGCCCGGAATCGTAGGATTGGCGCCCAAGGCGTTGCGCCACAAGCCATAGCTCAAAATGGTTGTCTTCGGCCCATGCGGAAGGTCTTCCGCATCCGAGAAATTGCGCCCCATGATGGGATGAATAGCCAGGACGTCGAGGTAATGCGCGGAGATGCGTCCCGCGTGAACATACTGCACCTGCGAACCCGCCTCCAGGTTGGCACCTGAAGCTCTTAGGCCTGAAACGGCCGATATCAGAGCAGGAACATTGTCTCGCAGCAGCTCCCATTGCTCACCATTCACGTGATGCCTCTCATCCGAGCCTAGGGGGCCTGTCACCCGCGTGTAAATCGTGCCCATCCGTTCGGGATGCGCATAGGGCAGGCTCTTCAGGAGGAGCGTGTTCACGATGGAAAAAATCGCGGTGTTCGCCCCGATGGAAAGGGCAAGCGTAAGAACTACAGTCACAGTGAAACCGGGGTTCCGGGCCAACATTCGCAGTCCGAAGCGAAAGTCTTGCCGGAGGTAATCCCACCAGAGCCAGCGGCCGAACTCGTAGAAACGTTCTTCAGCCTGCATGACGTTGCCGAAAGAACGGCGTGCGGCGGCTCGGGCCTCCTCTTCACTCAGTCCTTGCTCTCGCAAACGCTCGCTCTCGTGCTGTATGTGTGCTTCAATTTCTGCGCCAAAGTCGCTTGGCTTCCGCTTGCGTCGAAACATGGCATTTAGCCCTCCTTTGCTGGGCCTAGGATCCGTCCTATGGCTGCTGCCAGACGTTTCCACTTGGCGGTCTCCTTCACGAGTTGTTTGCGGCCTGCCGCGGTCAGAGAGTAAAAGCGGGCCTTTCGGTTATTGGATGAGGTTCCCCACTTGGCAGAGATCCAGCCGCGTTCCTCAAGCCGCTGGAGCGCGGGATAAAGGGCGCCATGTTCCACCAGCAATTCCTCTTCCGATGTCTGTTGAATGGCGCGTGCGATCCCCTGACCATGCTGGGATCCAAAGATCAGTGTGCGCAGGATCAACAGATCTAGTGTGCCCTGCAACAGTTCGAGCCGTTCTCTGGTTTCTTGGGTAGACATCTAACCTGAGTATGCGCGCGTTTGGGTAGGATATCAACCCAAAACAGCGGGGAGTGGCTTTGTTATCTGCCTGCTAGCCGTTCGACGAGGCTGCACGCGATGTGCCCGATCGTGATGTGGCATTCCTGGATGCGCTGCGCGTCATTCGACGGGACATTCAGAAGAAGATCAACCTTGCCCGCGAGTTGCCCGCCGGTTTCTCCAGTAAAGGCCACGACATACGCCCCGCGCGCGCGGCCCGCTTCCACCCCGCGCATGACATTGGGACTGTTGCCGCTCGTCGTGAGCGCCACGAGAACATCCTGTTTTGACACAAGGGCCTCAATCTGGCGAGAGAAAATAAATTCGAATCCGTAATCGTTTCCGGCCGCGGTCAATACCGAAGGATTCGTCGTGAGCGCGAGCGCGGCCAGCCCTGGGCGTTCCGTTTGCAGCCGCACGACCAATTCGGCGGCGACGTGCAGGGCGTCGGCAGCGCTACCGCCGTTTCCAAAAAAAACGAGCTTGCCTCCGGCACGCAGCGCGGCTGCGGACTTCTCCGCAAATTGCGCGATCCGGCCGATCAATTCGCTGGAAAAACTCTGCTTGACGCGAGCGCTTTCCTCGAGTTGGCGGCGAATCTCTTCCACAGGCCAGGTCATCGCTGCCTAGCAGAGAACGATTTTTTCGCGGTGACGCACCACGCGGCGCGTGGCGTTGCGCGTGTCAATGACCAGCTTTGCGGCATCGGCGATCGCCGCATAGTCATAACTGGTGTGATCGGTGGCGATAACCACGGCGTCATAGCTTCCGAGGGTTTGCGGTGTCAGCGGCACCGACTTCATGTTTTCGTAATTATAGTGCCGCATCTTGTGCAGTTTCGGGAAATAAGGATCGTTGTAATCCAGATGTGCGCCGCGCTGTTGCAGAAGCTGCATGATTTTCAGGGTCGGCGATTCCCGCAAGTCGTCTACGTCTTTTTTGTAGGCCACGCCGAGGACCAGAATCTTTGAGCCTTTCAAGCTCTTCTTGTGATCGTTCAGCGAATTCGCAACCGCATCCACGACGTGGTAAGGCATCGCGGTGTTCACTTCTCCGGCCAGCTCGATGAAGCGCGTCGAAAAGTCATATTCGCGCGCCTTCCACGAAAGATAATACGGATCCACCGGAATGCAATGGCCGCCCAGACCCGGCCCCGGATAGAACGGCATATAGCCAAAGGGTTTCGTCGCCGCCGCGTCGATCACTTCCCAAATGTCAATGTTCATACGCAGGCTGAGCTGTTTGAGTTCGTTCACCAGGGCGATGTTCACGCACCGGAAAATATTTTCAAGCAGCTTCGCCATTTCGGCCGCGCGCGTCGAACTCACCGGCACGACGCGGGCCACCACCTGCGTGTACAGCGCCTGCGCCGCGCGCCCACTCGGCGGATTCAATCCGCCAACCACTTTTGGAATTTGCGCCAGCCCAAATTGTTTGTTTCCTGGATCTTCGCGCTCCGGCGAAAACGCCAGGTAAAAATCGCACGCAATATTCTCGTTTTCCTGGCCTGCCGCGACGGGACATCGCAAACCGCTTTTCTCCAAGATAGGAAGAACCATTTCTTCGGTGGTCCCCGGGTAAGTCGTCGATTCGAGAACCACGAGCTGTCCCTTTTGCAGATGGGGATAAATTGAAATGGCGGTCTGTTCGACGTAGCTAAGATCCGGTTCACGGCGTTCGTCGAGCGGCGTAGGCACGCAAATAATTATGGCGTCGGCTTCTTTCAGCTTTTCGAAATCACTCGTCGCACTGAAGTGCCTGCTGTTCACGAATTGCTGGATCTTGTTTTGAGGAATGTGCTCGATGTAGGACTTCCCCGCGTTGAGCATCGACACTTTGTGGGGATCAACATCAAATCCCGTGACTTTGTGCCCTGCTTCGGCGAAGCGCAGCGCCAGCGGCAGCCCGACGTAGCCGCAGCCAATGATCCCAACCTTGAGCTGGGTGCCTTTGAAAAATTCAGGTTTCCGGTCGATTGGCATAGGTTCCGTCGCACTCCTCTTTGTGCATATATGACCCCGGATTGGCGGGATCAATGGCTTCGCGTTTTTGGGGATACTTTGATGCAGGCGGGCACGCTACCGCCTGCGACGTGACCAAGACAATTCAATATAGCAGGTTCCCTGCAAACAAAAAAATACGCTCATTTCATCCGTGGCCGCTTGCCCATAAGGTTGCCGCCGAGGACCCGAGGGAGGAAGATAGGGGAGGCTGGCCTGACTATTGGAAAGATGCGCGAAGTGCCGTTCAATCAACATGATTTTCATCATTCTTTTGCTGGGACTTGGCGTTGGTGTGCTGGTGGGCCTCCTGGGGATCGGGGGTGGCGTCGTTCTCGTGCCGGCCATGGTCTACCTCTTGCATATGGACCAGCACTTGGCGCAGGGAACTTCGCTTTTCATATTGCTGCCGCCCATCGGACTCGGAGCTTTGCGCGAGTATTGGAAGCAGGGCCAAGTGGACTTACCGGCAGGGATTTTGTGCGCACTGGGAATGCTCTTCGGCGCTTACGCCGGAAGCTTGATAGCGCTCCCCCTGCCGTCTCGAAACTTGAAGGGGCTGTTCGGCTGCTTCCTGATATTGTCTGGATTTCTGCTTTGGAGAAAGACGCGCAGCGATGCGAACGCGCCCGGAGGCAGCCAGGGGAAAGTTCATGCTTGAATCGATGGGCCGCATCGCTGGAATCTTCGCGGTTGCGTGTGTGTGCGGAGTGGCCTCCGGAATGTTTGGGATTGGCGGCGGCGTGCTGCTGGTGCCACTGCTGGGGTTGCTGTTCGGGTTCAGCCAGCATCGCGCGCAGGGCACCTCCCTGGTGGCGTTGATACCGCCTACTGGAGTACTGGCGCTAATGGCGTACTCGAAACAAGGGTTCTTATCGTGGAAAACCGGGTTGCTGTTGATCCCTGGCGTATTTTTGGGCGGCATCGCGGGGGGGGTCTTGGCGAAGAAAATCCAGCCGCGAAGCATGCGCCAGGCTTTTGCTGGCGTCCTGGTCCTGCTCGGTGTGTGGCAGGCACTGGAGGCATGGTGGCGCTAGAGACGGCTCATCGAGATGATTGATTTGCACTGTCACATTCTGCCGGGTCTGGATGACGGCCCGGCCACCATAGAAGAATCCGTTGCCATGGCGGAATCGGCCATCGCTGATGGAATCACGCACGTTGTTGCGACGCCGCACTTCAACAGCGACTACTATTTCGAGTTCGCGCATGTGCGCCATATTCGAGATGAGTTGCGGGCCAGAATTCGTGACCGGCTGAAAATCGGCACGGGCTGCGATTTTCATCTCAACGCGGAGAATCTGGGGTCGTTGCGCAAGGACGCCCGGCAGTATTGCATCAATCAGCGCGATTTCCTCCTCGTGGAATTCAATGAGTATGCGATCCCGCCTTCGATGGACCAGACGCTGCATGAGATTCTGCTTGCTGGTTTGCAACCGGTGATCACCCATCCGGAACGCAACGCCATTTTGCGGGTGCGGCCAGAGCGCTTGAAAAAGTGGGTGCGGCAAGGATGTTTCGCTCAGGTGACGGCTGGAGCCCTGACTGGAGGCTTCGGGGCCGGTTGCCGGAAAGACGCGCTGCGCTGGATCAGCGAGGGCCTCGTTCATTTCGTCGCCAGTGACGCGCACAACACGCGAACGCGTCCGCTTCGACTGCGACCGGCTTACGACGTCGTCGCGGATCAGTTCGGCGAAGAGACAGCGCAGGCGTTGTTCCACGACAATCCGCTTGCAGCCTTCGAAGGCCGGCCGTTGCCGCACGTTCCAGAAGTAGCAGAGGAATTGCCCCCGCCGCGCCGCAAGCGCTTTTTCTTTTTCTGAAATTCTTCCTATCCCAAGATCCAAAATCACCGCGCTGGACGCAGGGGAAGACCCGCCCACATATTCAAGACTCCCAGGACTTCGCGCACTACATCCAGAGCGTCGCTGGTGGTGCGCCACCAGTGTCGGGGATCGAACGAATCGCTGGATGCGGCGCGCACAATGGCCCGGCCTTGGCCGGGAACGAGCCTGCGCCAAAGCAGGCGAACGCGCCGCGTGTGGACTTTTGTCGTAACTAGAATCACGGCATCGCCCTTGGCTCGCGCAAGCGATAAGGCGGCAACTCTGACTTCATCGGCGGTATTCACGATGGGTGGTTCGAGGATGTGAATCGCTTCCGCCGGCACGCCTTCGTGAATTAAAACGAGAGTGTTGTAATGATCCTCGCTGGCGAAGGGAATGCCCATCTTTTGCAAAGTGTCAGCAGGCTCCCTGGAATGGGTCAGCCAGACTTCCGGCGCGTATCCTTCGCGATAGAGTCTCGCTGCTTCGATGGCCCGCACCGGCATCGCTCCGCTGAGCACGACGATTCCTTTGACTTTTCCGAGTGGGTCCTCGACTACCAGCCAGCGACCGATACCCAAGAAAATCAGCAAGCCGAGGAGAAGGCTGCCGGTCCCAATAGCACAAAAAACGCCCAGTGCACGAGAACGCCGCGGAACCGCAATGGGATTGTTTAGAGTCGCCATTGAGAACGGGCGCATGCTATCCCGCTCCGCCGATGTGGTCAATCCGCTGCGTCCGGATATGATTTTACGATGGGCCCGGCAATGGAGATACGCGTCCTGGCGGGCAGTGTCGTGGCTAGTGGTCCGGTCCGGCCTCGATGGATGCCCTGAGCGCTTTCGTTACTTCGCCGGCGATGTCGTCCTGGACCATCAAGATGTCGTTGAATGGCCGGTCGTAGGTTTCAGACCAGACAACGTACCCGCTGTCTGCACGAATCAACCGCGCGTCCACGCGCAGGCTGGTGCCTGACTTGCGCACGCTGCCATCGAGCACATAAGCGACACCCAGAGTCTTGGCGACATCGGCGATGGTCGCTTGGGGAGTCCCATGCGAACGCGGCCATAGTTTTCCTTTGAAATAGAACGACGACGTGGGAGGCGGCACCCGAAGGCCCGGTATTCTACTGAGTTTGTCGATCAGTTCCTCGGTCATGCCGTCGGCGAAGGACTCCTGGTTCATCTCTTCGGTCAGGTCGAGAAACGGCAGCACGGCAATGGATTTCTGTGGCTGGGGAGCAACGGCGGCTGAGGCGGAGTGATTGTTCGTGACCTTGCCGCGGAACAGGAAGGCCCCGTAGAGCAGGAATGCAACTATGAGCGCGAGGCAGAGCCCCCCGCCTGCGGCCCACGTGAACCCGGATCTGAGGCGCGCACCGGACTTTTTCAGCTCATCGGGCGCAGCAGCCGTCCCCGGAGTCGGATATTTGCTGTCCGAAGCCCGCGAAGCGACCGTCTTTGTGACGGACTGGTCCGCCCAGGGACTGACTGTCGCCACCATCCGATACCCCAGTCGCGGTACTGTCGCGATGTAGGTGGGCTGCTTGGGGTCGTCGCCGAGCAGGCGGCGCAGCGATGCCACCGCCTGGTAGACAGAGTCTGGAGCGACGACGATTCCAGACCAGACATGGGTGAGCAAGTCATCGATGCTGACGACTTCGCCGGCGTGTTCGGCGAGGCACATCAGCAGCCGTATCGTCCGCACTTCTACTCGACAAGCCTCGCCGTCACGTGAGATCTGGCCGGACGCCGGATTGACGCACCAGGCGCCGATACGAAGCGTTGTATTGGTTTGGTGCTCCATTTTGAGATCAGCTACTACTCTTACGTCGGATGGAGAATCGGCGCGTCAATTATATCAACACCGTGGAAAAACGCCGACCGCGTTCCAGGCCGTCTTGCGTTTAGCACGCCGACCCCAGCCGTGCCGCCGACACAGCATATTTATGTGATTTCAGGAGTATTCAGACTGTTTCAGACCCTGGCTCCGGACTTCTCGCGTCTCACGTGGATATCGGCATTGCGGATTGCAAACAAATCAAAGCGGAAAGAGAGGAAGTACCATGAGTGGAGACTCTGCACCTCGGCCATTGGGGAAAAGGAACGCTCTGTTAGCAATCGCAGTAGGCGGCGGGATTGCCGGGACTTTGGACCTTCTACAAGCCTGCATGTTATTTGGATGGAAGATTCCACTTGTGATCGCCGCCGGCCTGCTGGGGCGGCAGGCTATCCGTGGAGGCGCCGGCACCTACATTCTGGGTGTCCTCCTGCATTTCTTTATCGCGTGCTCCGCGGCGGCGGTTTACTATGGGGCGAGTCGCAAGCTGCGTTTTATGACCGAGCACCCGCTGGTGTGCGGTTTGTTCTTTGGCGCCGCGGTCGAAGAGGTAATGAATCTCGTCGTTTTGCCGCTCTCCGCGCTTCACGCAAGGGGACCTTACAAACTGTATGACCTGATTCTTGGGCTGCTCGTGCACATGGTCGTGGTCGGGCTCCCAATTTCCTTCAGCGTTGGGCGGTTCGCGAAATAGACGCGTGCCGCTTTCAGCGGTTTGAAAAGAGTGGTGTCGCGGATCGCAACATAAGGTACGGCGGCAGCCTCGCAACTTACGGATTGTCGGCTGTTGCCCTGGAAAGAGAAGGAGCGTGTGGGGGTGACTGACTAAGTTAGACGTACGTCAAACAGTGATAGCCAATATTGAATGGATTGCAGGGCAAAACCGCAGAGGATGAGTCCAATGCCGAATACCCCAAGCCGCCGCTCCGGGAGATTGTCGGCATAGTATTCGATGTAAGGATTGATTGTGACTCCTACGCCGGTGACGATGCCGGTCAGCAACCCCACGCGAATCGCAAAAGACCAGGCGTGGTCCACGTGATGGATGAAGGCGCTGCAGATAAGCGCCGTCGTAATGTAGCCGAGCGTACGGACCACAGTTCCCCAAAACTGACGACGCGTAAGCCGTGGACGGCGCGATGCTTCATAGTCCATGGCAGGACGCATCCCTTGAGAGTAGGCGAGTATTTGGCCGATGCTGATGAGAATGGCGAACGCGACAGCGAATCCGAAGCCCAAAATCCTGTACAGCCCGGCTCCGAAGGCAAATCCCCGAATAGCGGAAAACAGTCCTTCCCAGGGCAAGGAGTAATGATCCAGCCCGCGAGCTGCTCGACTAAATTCAATCGACAGGGTGATACCGGTCGCGATACCGGAAGCCAGGCCAAAGAAGAGCCCCAAGCCGAGGCCATAGCCGATGCCAAAAACAACAGAGTACGTGACCGCACGGGTAAGCAGCCGCAACGGACCGTGTTGTCCACCCAATAGATCGTAAGCCAGGTACAGACTACCCAGTACATCAAGACACGTGCCTGTAATGCTGACGATCGCGACAGTACGGTGGTCCACCTCAGGATTGTAGACCTAAACTCTGGCTGATCCTGCCCGAATGACGGGGAAACTAGCGAAGAACAACGTAAAGAGTCGCGCGAATCTCGCTCAGAAAGAACGCGAAGAACTGATCGCCTAGAAGTAGTCAATCGGGGATCAGCACGGTACACTGGCGTGCTGATTTTCGAGGAGGACGCATGCGGGCGGTAGTGACAGGAGGGGCGGGATTTCTGGGGTCGCATCTTTGCGACAGGCTTCTCACCGAAGGGTGGGAAGTGCTGGCGCTTGATAACCTTATCACAGGCGTCGATTCGAACGTCTCATATCTGATGAAGCATCCGAAGTTCCGAGTCGCGCGCGGGGACGTCTCGAATTACATTGATGTGGCGGGCCCCGTGGATTACGTGCTGCATTTCGCCTCCCCTGCGAGCCCGGTGGACTACCTCAAGCTGCCCATCCAGACGCTGAAGGTCGGCGCGCTGGGCACGCACAATGCATTGGGCCTCGCACTGGCAAAGAATGCCAAGTTCCTTCTGGCTTCCACGAGCGAATGCTACGGCGATCCGGAAATCTCACCGCAACACGAAGAATACTGGGGTCATGTCAATCCTATCGGCCCGCGCGGCGTTTACGACGAGGCGAAACGGTACGCGGAAGCGATGACCATGGCGTATCACCGGTATCACAAGGTGGACACGCACATCGTGCGAATCTTCAATACCTATGGGCCGCGGATGCGCTTGAATGACGGCCGGGCTCTGCCCAATTTCGTGTATCAAGCGCTCAGCGGCAAGCCGCTGACGATTTACGGAGATGGAAAGCAAACGCGTAGCTTTTGTTATGTCTCCGATTTGATCGATGGGATATACCGGCTGATGATGTCAGACGAGCATCTGCCGACAAACGTCGGCAACCCTCAGGAGATCACGATTCTGGAGTTCGCCGAACGCATCCGCAAGCATTTTGAAAACGCGCCGCCGATTGTGTTCGAGTCTTTGCCACAAGACGATCCGAAACGCCGGTGCCCTGACATTACGAAGGCGAAGCGTGTTCTGAACTGGGAGCCCAAAGTGGGGTTGGAGGAAGGATTGAAGCTCACGCTGGCGTATTTCAAGGAAGTGTTCCGCAAAAAATGAGGGGACAGGAAGTGGAGAATTGGAAACTTTAACCGAGAGACGATCTCTAGTCGCGGCCGAAGCAGCAGTAATCGAAGCCCTTTTCGCGCATGTCCTGCGGGGTATAGAGATTTCTTCCGTCGATCACTAACTTGCGGGCCATGAGTTTTCCGGCGCGATCCCAATCAAGCTTGCGGAAAACGTCCCACTCGGTGCAAACGAGCGCGGCGTCGGCGTCCTGGAAAGCCTGATAAGCGTCCTCGTGATAATGCACTTGCGGAAAGAGCACCTTGGTGCGCGGCATCGCTTCCGGGTCTGTCGCATGCACAACCGCGCCCTCTTCGAGCAGGCGCTTGACCACTTCCAGCGCGGGAGCGAAGCGGATGTCGTCCGTATTGGCCTTGAAGGCCAAGCCCAGGACAGCCACGCGCTTTCCTTTAACCACCCAAAGGGCCTGACGGATTTTCTCAAGAAAACGGTCAATACGCTGTTTGTTGACGCGTTCGGTGGCCTTCAGGATCTCAAAATCCACGCCGACGGAAGCAGACAAGTGGATGAATGCCTGGACGTCCTTCGGAAAACAGAATCCACCGTAGCCCAGACCAGCCTTGAGGAATTGTCCGCCGATGCGCGGGTCGAGACCCATGGCGTGCGTGACTTCTTCCACGTCTGCGCCGATTTTTTCGCAGAGGTCGGCGATCACGTTCGCATAACTGATTTTCAGGGCGAGAAAAGAGTTGGAGGCGTGCTTGATGAGTTCCGCGCTGTTGATGGTGGTGACCAGAAATTCGGCTTTACGGCCCGGGGGGCACGTTCCCTTGTGCACCGGACAGCGGAAACTCCGCTCGAGAATCGGGCGGTAGATTTCGCGGAGTTCCGCGGCGGAGGAAGGATCCTCGACGCCAACAACAATGCGGTCCGGATGGAAAAAATCAGCGACGGCAGTGCCTTCGCGAAGAAACTCAGGATTAGAGGCCACGCGGAATTTTATGTTGCTGTTCTTGGAATACGCGGCCAGGGCGCGGCTCAGTTCGAGGCCGGTGCGCGCAGGAACGGTGCTTTTTTCAATGACGAGTTTAGGCGATTTCGCCTCGGCGGCAATTTGGCGGGCAACGTGATCGATGGCCGAGAGGTCCGCTTCTCCGGAATCCTTCGGCGGAGTGCCGACACAAATGAAGATGGCGTCTCCGGCACGGATGGCTTCACCGGCTTCGGCGGTATAGGAAATCTTTCCGGCTTTGTGAGCGGACGCGAGGATCTGGTCGAGGTGATGTTCGTAGATCGGAACGCCACCGGCATTCAGCTTGGCAATGCGTTCACGATCGATGTCCGCGCAAACTACTTCGTGTCCCGCCTCGGCAAGACAAGCCCCGGTGACAAGACCCACATAACCGCAACCGATGACCGAAAGGCGCAAGCGAAGACTCCCTTCAACGAATCTCGTCTCGTTTGGACTAGTGAACCGAAGGCGGCGGAAGCTAGCCTCTCTCCGCTTTACCCATCAGCAAGCCGCGCAGCCCGAGGAGCACTAGGCGCGGCTGACGGCGCACCACGTTCCACAATAAACGAGTCGATTCATCGCGATTGATTTCGCCGAGCGATTGTCGCGTTGAGGCATCCAGCAAATCCACCAGCTGCGAATAGTCCTTTTGCTCAAAATTATGCAGCGCCCGGCGGATGAGCCAGTGCGTTCGCAATTCACGCCGCAGGGCGGCAAACTCGTGGGTTCTGCCATTTCGCAAAAGAGCTTGAGAAACGCCGAGTGCACCGCGAAAACCGGTCACGATTCCCCCGACGGTTGAAACCTTGACCTGCGCCGCGGCGTCGCCCACCAGATAGACTTCGCCGTTTCCAATTTGGCGGCGAACCGGCACCCAGCCGCGATAGACGGGGATACGCGCGCCTTGCCATTCGAGCGGCTCCAAATGCTTTTTTTCGAGAAAACTTTCGAAGCATCGCTTCGTATCGCTGCCGTGCTCGCCGATTACGCCCACGGCGCCGCGTTCCGGCGATTCAGGGATCAACCAGTAAAAGTACGGCGTGTCGTCCGGCACGAACCAGACGCGCGTGGTGTCGGAAGGGCAATCCTTCGGCAGGCGGACGATGGCTTGAACAAGGGGCACGGTTTCAATGGGAGGCCATCCGGAAGCGCGCGCGACTCGGCTCGCGGCACCATCCGCGCCAACCACGCTGCCGGCGTGCAACTCCTCGCGCCTGCCACCGGATTCAACCTCCAAACGCAAACCGCGTGCGTTCGGACCGATTCCCAGGAACCGCGTATCGAATGATAGCCTTGCGCCGGCCTGCTCGGCTTCGCGGGCGAGAGCAGGAATCAGGCGCGAGCGCTCGACGATGAGGTCGGGCTTGGTCAGCGCGACCTGTGCGGAGCGGCCATCGGTAAAGAGTTCGAAACGTCGAATTTCGTTGATGATGCTTTCGCGGGCGGCAGCGCCCATCTGGTGGCGGAAGTGGTCGGTAACAATCAGCGTGCGGGGCGCAGGCTCGAATTGCGGTTTTGATTCCAGCACGCGAACGCGCAGGCCGCCGCGAGCCACGCTTGCGGCGGTGAAGAGTCCCGCGGCAGAGCCGCCGACAACGATGACTTCGCGATCATTTCGTCCACGTCGGGGCTGTGCTTCTGTGCTTTCCACAGTTTCCGTTCTTCCCAAAGACGCGCGTTCCCCGAGAGTTGTACTCATCAAGGGAACCACGCCAAAGAATTTACCTTCTTCCCGCTTGACCGGTGTGGGGCTGCTCAAGGTATAGGTCAGCGGGCGCCCCGTAAGTATAACGAATCCAATATGAAGGACCAACCTGCGGGGAGAGGCAAAACCAGGAATGGAGACGTGCCCTCGAAACGAGTTTGCGATCCTAAGAGGCGTGAGGGGTCTTGCCGGTCTGACGTTCATAAGGCGCGCGCTCAAGATACACAACACCGGCAAAAATCAGGGCGAGGGCCAGAGCCCCAACCAAGGAGGCCACTCGCGCCGAAAGATAACTTACCAGCACCGCTGCGCCGCCACCGACGGCGCCGAGCAGATACAAAGTGAGGACGGCCCCGCGATGCCCGAGGCCAAGATTCGAAAGCCGGTGAGCCGCATGGTCTTTCCCCGGAGCCGCGAAGGGCACCAGGCCGCGCCGCGAGCGGGAAATGGTGACCAGCGTGGTGTCGAAAATCGTCACTCCCAGGATCAGAAGGGGTGCAAGCCATGCAGAGACATGATTGGAGTTTTCCAGGCGCAGTTTTAATCCGAGCGTAGCCATTAGAAAACCGAGAAACATGGCGCCGCCATCGCCCATGAAAATTTTCGCGGGCTTGAAATTCCAGCGGAGAAACCCAGTGGCCGCGCCGAGAACCGCGGCAGCCAGTGTGCTGACCAGCGTCTGGCCGTTTATGTAAGCGAGCATTGCGAAAAAGACTGATGCCATGGCGGCTACGCCGGCACAGAGGCCGTCCATGTGATCGAGGATGCTGAAGGAAGCCGTAATCCCGACGACCCAGACAACCGTGAGGGCCGCGTCCAGAAAATCCCCGCTCTGTCCGCCCAGGAGCACACTGAAAATCTGGGCGCGAATTCCGCTAACCAGCAGGATCGCCGCCGCCAAGGGCATGCCCAGGAAGAGTTTGATTTGGTGATGGAGCAGCCCGCGATCGTCGAGGATGCCGACAGCCGCGACCAGCGTCCCGCCGATGAGAATGCCCACGATTTGCGCGCGCGCCGGTCCGTTGAAAGCAAAGAGCACCGCAATCACCACGGCGGCGTACATCGCCAGGCCGCCAAGAAGCGGGATTGGCTTGAGATGAACTTTGCGTGGCCCGGGCAAGTCGACCATTCCTACGCGCAACGCAAGTGCACGAACCGGAACCACCAGCATTAGAGAAGCGACTAGTGCGATGAAAAAAGCGATCAGGCCTGAGGCCATGCAACCTCGTTTTTCAGGCGAGCCGAATCCGGCAAAGGCTGGTGCGGCCCATGCCTCACGTGATCCTCGCCGGGTTGGGGACCCAGCTCCCAAGTCGAGCGAGCAATAATTGTCCCAAGCAGCTTGAACACGATACTGCGATTTTAGTCTTGCGGCAATCGCGATAAACCAGCAGGTGTGCAGACCATCAGGAAGTTCCTGGCTCAACGCTCAGTGAGCATGCGAGTGAAGATGCGCTTCACTTCTTCTTTGTCGCGCGTGGCGTAGTACCAGTCGATGGTGCGCTTAAGGCCCTCGCGGAAGAGTACCTTGGGCTCCCAGCCGAGAAGTTTCTTGGCGAGAGAATTGTCAGCGACGCGGTTGAGCGGGCCGGTGGGCATGTCGCGGCGCAGCTTGATCTCGGCTTGGTGTCCCGTGAATTCGCACACCATTTTGGCACAGTCGATCACGCGAATACGTTCCATCGTCCCGAGGTTAATCGCAGTGCCGTCGTTGATTTTCTCTCCGGCCAGGATGGTGCCCTCGACGATGTCGTCAATGTAAGTCCAGTTGCGGATTTGCGTGCCGTCGCCCCAAACTTCGAAAGGGTTTTGTCCGAGGAACGCGCGCGCTATCATGGCGATCACGGCGTGATTCTCCACGCCGCGCGGGCCGTACACCGTGAAGTAGCGGCAAGAAGCCGCTCCCATGCCATGCTCTTTCGCATAAGCCTGCAGCGTGAATTCGCCCATCAATTTCGCCCAGCCGTAAGTATTGTCGGCGTCATTCGGGCCTTTAGTGAGGTCCTCAGTCAGATAGAGTTCCTTCTGCGTGTCTGATTGTAGAAAATTCGGATACACGCAGCCCGAAGAAGCGAACACCACTTTTTTGACTTTGGCTTTGAGGGCTTCGGCAAAGACCAGGCCATCGAGAAAAAAGTTTGACGCCGGCCCGGCTTGATGGAGATCCACGTAACCGCGCCCGCCATGATCCGCGGCGAGATGAAAAACCGTGTCGACGCCCTGCATCGCGGTGCGGGCCACGCCCGGCTCCCGCAAATCGGCTTGCAGAAAATCGACTTTGCCGGTACCGAGGTGCTGCCGAATGTTGGCGAGATGGCCGCTGGTCAGATCATCGACAATGCGCACCTTTTTCGCGCCTCGTACCAGCAGTTGGTCGGTAAGCGTGGAGCCAATGAACGACACTCCGCCCGTTACGAAAACCGTCTTTCCCACCCAAAATCCGTCCGCCGTCGTCACGCGCGCGCTACCTTCCTTCATCTGTCAGCTAGCTGATCGATGATTTTCACAAATTTTTGCAGTTCCCCGACTCTATCATAGTCAGGAGCGGCAGCCCGCGCCGCTTCTCCCATGGCTTTCAACTTTTTGGGGTCGGAAGCCAGGGCGCGCACCGCGGTGACAACTTCCGCGGGGCGGTCCGGATCAGCAGCAACCGCAAAGCCGCGCTGAACTCCCAGCGATACAGCATCCGCTTCTTTTGGCGCGACCGACAGAATTGGTTTCCCGGCTGCCAGAATTCCGTACATTTTGCTGGGCACCACGACGCCTTCCAGGCCCCGCTTTATGGTAATGACATGAGCATCGGCGGCCGCCAGCACCGACGGAATCTTGTTCGCCGGGAAAAAATCCAGAAAACGAATATTGTTGGCGCCCGCGGCAGCCTCTTCAATTTGCGGGCGCTGCGCGCCATCGCCCACGAACACGAGGCCTACACCTTCATTTGCTAGGTGGCGCGCGGTGGTGACCAGCGTGTTCCAGGCACCATAGAAACCAAGGTTCCCTGCGTGCACCAGGACAAACGAAAAATTCCTGCGGATGGCGCGGACAACAGCGGGATCTGGAGCAGGAAAAGGCGTGCCCGGCGGAGGAATGTCAGCTCCGTCGCGAACGATCAGTACACGCGAGGGCTCCACGCCTTTGGCAATAATACGGGCGCGCATGTCATTACCGAGAACGATCACGCGCGACGCGCGGCACAGCGCCCAGCGATGGAGTTTTTCCCAGAACCTCGCGAACATTCCTGGCTCGACGATCGAGCCTGCCACCGCCATGTCCGGGTATAAGTCCCGTATGTTGTAGACATAAGGCTTGCGCTTCAGCAGAGCGACAATTGCGCCAACGATACCTTGAAACGGCGGATCGGTCATGGCCACGATGGCGTCGCAGGGCACGAAGAGCGCCCTCGGGATCGCCAGTGCAACGTAGCTGAGGTAATTCACTACCCGTTTTTTCATGCTGAAGCGTGGAAAATCCGTCGAACCGGCACGAATGATACGTGCCCGTCCCGCGATTTCCGTTTGAAATGGGCGCCACGGGCGCCGCTCCGTGGGATCGTACGATGGCCGTCCGCAGAGCACCGTTAGGCTATACGACGAGGACAGAGCCTCCACGACGCTGTGCGCCATCTTCGCGGTCGCAGAAGTATCCGGCGGGTAATAAAGATTCAGCAGCAGGAGGCGCATCGAAGAGATTGTACAGAGTTCTATCTTTGCGCGCGTGCAGGCGCTTATTGGTTTTAAGCGGGCTTCTTGAAGATTGGCGCCGCCGCGCGCGCTAACTCGTGGGCAGTCGGCTTCTTTTTCGGCGGCTTCTTGACTTCGCGTTTGCCTCTGTCTTTGTTTCCCATGGCCGATAGCTTGCCATACTTCGCTACTGTTGGCTAGCAGCGACCAAATCGAAAAGGAAATCGAAGCGGCTAAGAGCGCGAAATGAGGAAATCGCCGAGGACCAGCGCATCCATTTGCGTGCGCAGGAAGCAATCGATGGCTTCTTCGGGGCGACAGACGATGGGCTCGTTGTCGTTGAAGGAAGTGTTCAACACCACCGGTACGCCGGTAAGATCGCGAAAAGCGGAAATGAGCGCGTAATAGCGGGGATTGGCCTCGTGCGTGACGGTTTGCAGCCGGCCCGTGCCGTCCACGTGCGTTGGCGCCGGGATCTTGCCGCGTTTCTCCGGGCGCACGGAGTAGGCCAGGGTCATAAATGGCGAGGGGTGGGACTTCTCAAAATATGCCGAAGTGGCTTCTTCGAGGATCGAAGGCGCAAACGGGCGAAAAATTTCGCGATGCTTGATCCGGCGATTGAGAATGTCCTTCATTTCCGGACGGCGCGGATCGGCGACGATGCTGCGATTGCCAAGAGCCCTCGGGCCCCATTCGGCGCGGCCCTGAAACCAGCCGAGGATTTTTCCATCGGCGATGATCGCGGCGCTGCGGCGCGTCAGTTCTTCTTCGGCAAGTTCGGCGATGCCATAGCCATCCTCTGCGAGGCCGCTTGAATCGATGGCCCGCCGGATTTCTTCACGCAAGTACCCAGGTCCCCAGTAGGCATGGTCCATCACGAAGGAACGAGGCTTGCCTAGTTTCTGATGCCAAACGTAATACGCGGCGCCCACCGCCAGTCCCGCGTCGCCGGCAGCGGGCTGCACGTAAACCTGCTCGAAGCCAGTGTGGTCAAAAATTTTTCCGTTCGCGACGCAGTTGAAAGCCACTCCACCAGCCAGACATACGGCCTTAAGGGGTGTACACGGTCTCTTCAGCGACAGCATGCGAAAATAGACTTCCTCCAGCCGCGCTTGCAGTGAGGCTGCCAGGTTGCGATGACGCTGTTCGAGAGGTTCTTCCGGAACGCGGGCTGGGCCTAGCTTTCGGGACATCTCGTCGGAGAACAATCTCCCGAGCGCAGGCATTTTGTCACTTTCGGCCCACGCCATCTCTGGGCCGGTGCGATGGTGCGTGAAATACTTCAGACCCAAATGGAAGCCGCTGAACTTGGGGTCGTGGCGCAGGATGTCGCGAAATGTCTCAAGTTGTTCGGGCTGGCCATACGCAGCCATGCCCATCACTTTGTATTCGTCGCCGAATCTCGGAAAGCCCAGATACTGTGTGACTGCCGTGTAATACAGGCCGAGCGAATGGGGGAAGGGGATTGCGCCATCAATCTCCATGCGGTTGCCCATCCCGAAGCCCCACATGGTGCTGGCAAAGTCGCCAAGGCCATCGGCCGAGAGCAAGAACGCGTGTTCGAAGGGCGAAACGAAAAACGCGCTCGCCAAATGAGCCTGGTGGTGCTCGATGCGATGAAAATTCGCGCCAATCTTTTTGGGATCGGCATCGAAAGCCGCAGCCAGCGCTTCCGGGATACCCGTGAATTTCGCGAGAACTTTGAGGCGCTCGCGCGCGAAAGAAGGCATGCGCAAAGCATAAAAAAGTTTTGTGCCCAGTCTGGCGTACGGGTTTCGCGGCACGGCAACGTGGTCGACGTCCGAAAGTGCCAGGCCCGCTTCCTTCAGGCAATAACGAATCGCTTGCGCAGGAAATCCTGCGGCATACTTCACGCGATTGAAGCGTTCCTCCTCGACCGCGGCGATCAGCCTGCCGTCGCAGACAATCGCTGCCGAAGCGTTCCCATGGTACGCATTGATCCCTAGAATGTTCATCGAGTAATTTGCCAGTGTACCGCAGCCGGAAGATTATGCGGCGAGGTGCCGCCGGCACCACTCGGTCAGGACATACAGGGACCACGGGCGCGCCCACGTGGTTTTTCCGGCTAGAAATTCCATCCAAACTGAACGAAGGCCACCCGGGCGAAGATAGGCAGCCAACGATGACGCAGGCTCAGAGAAACTTGCTTCCATACGGGCGCGCAACGGCCCACGCAGCCATTCTTCCCACGGCAGAGTAAACGTGCGTTTCCGCTGCCCGAGAATTTCTTGCGGCAGCAAATCGCCGAGGGCTTCCGCGAGCAACGCCTTTTGCGTGCCAGGACGGCGGCGCGCCGCATCCGGCAGCGAGCCCACAAATTCAACCAAAGGCGTGTCTAGGAGCGGCACGCGAACTTCCAGCGATCGCCCCATGCTCACGGTGTCCGTGTCGCGCAGCAGCATGCTAGCCATGTAAGTACGCATCTCCAGCCAGGAAATTCCGCTCACGGATTCCAGCTTGCGGGCCTCGTCGGCGGTCCGTTCGAGCCAGCCGAGCCAGGTTGGCTCAAGCGTGACGCCGTCTGCGCCCACTGTGCTGGGGCGAAACCGCGGCTCGATGATTCGTTCGAGTTGCCCCGGCGGGAAGAGCGTCCGCGCAAAATAATAGGGATGTGGCAATGCGTCCGGGTAGGCCCACGCAGCCACCGTCTTGCGCGCGGCGTCGGGCGAACGTTGCCGCGTTACGAGAACGGCGATCAAGGGAGCCGTCATTCTCCGCACCGGCGCCGGCACAAACCAGGAGCAGCGGATCAGTCTCGAAAGACGCGGCGTATCCGCAAACGTTGGATAGCCAGCGAAAAGTTCATCTCCTCCCAGTCCTGATAGCGCCACTTTCAACCCGACCTGTCTCGCGGCCCACGATACAAAGTACGTATTGATTCCGTCCATGGTGGGCAGGTCGAGAGTGGCAAGAGCTTCATCCATCCGGGAAAGGATCGACTCCCCACTCAAAGGCACCTCGGTATGCTTGGTCCTGAATCGAGTCGCCGCCATGCGCGCGAGCGCCGCTTCGTCAAATGTTGTACCCGGAAACGTCAATGTAAAACTCTCGATCCCACGCCGTGCTTTGGCCGCAAGCGCCCCGATTGCGCCGGAGTCCAGCCCACTCGATAGGAACAATCCCACCGGCACGTCGGCGATGAGATGCGTGCGTACTGCGTCTTCCAGAAGCGGCCGCAGTTTTTTCGCGGCCGAAGGAAGATCGCGCGGTTTGCGCGCGTCACGTGCCGAGGGAGAAATCGTGGGATCCCACCAGGGCCGCGCGCGCGGCGTGCGCCGCCGCTCCGGCACGTGCAGCAACATGCGATGTCCCGGTGGAAGAGAAAACACTCCTTCCACAAGCGTCACCGGCTCCGAGATGCTCCCAAAAAGCAAGTAGGCAGTGACGGCATCCTGCGACAGGCGCTTGGGAACAGCTCCCGACGCGAGCAGGGCCCGAACCTCCGAGGCGAACGCGAATCCGTCCGGTGTTTGCGTGTAATAGAGAGGCTTAATACCCAGCGGGTCGCGCGCCAGAAAGAGAATCGGCGCCGTGGCATAGCGCCCGCGAAGATCCAGTAAGGCGAAGGCGAACATGCCGCGCAGTTCGGTCAGGGCATCCTCGCCCCACTCTTCCCAGGCATGAACGAGTATCTCCGTGTCCGACTGCGTGGTGAAGCGATGACCAAAAAGCGACAAACGCTCTCGCAGGTCGCGATAGTTATACAGCTCGCCGTTGAAGATGACTGCGACGTCCTTGGTCTCGTTCCAGATGGGCTGGTGGCCGCCGGCTAGATCGATGATGCTCAGCCGGCGCATACCCAGCGCCAGTCCTGGCGCGCGCGGATTCCCGGCCAGGAACCCCTCGTCGTCGGGACCGCGATGCCGCATCGCCGCGGTCATGGCGCGAACGCGCGATTCTGCTTCCGCAGTCCGCGAAGCAAACGCGACGCCGCAAATACCGCACACGCTACTGTTTGACTTCCGGCGCCGAGAAAAAGGCGGCGCCCGCACGGACGGTGTGTTCCCGCAAACGGAAGCGCGGGATTCGCAGGCGGTGGTCCGCATACCAGGCAAGCCCGGCTCGCAACAACAGGAAGAACATCGCCGCCGCCGCGGAGAGCACCAGATAGAAAAAAGATTCGCGCTCCAGAAGCAGGCTCCAATCAACCGCTTCATCCCAGCCCGGGTAAAGGCTGCCCAACAGGCCCCGCAGATGCAACCCATCGAGCGGGAGCCGCGCCAGCCTTACGTGCGCAAAACTCTCATAATTGTACTCACGTGGATAGTTCGGGATGGCGCTGACGGCTTCGGAAAACATGGCAGGATTCCGCAGATCGCCGCGCGTCAAATAGCGGCCACGTGAATCCTTCATGATCACCCGATACGTCGGATCGACAATGATCCATTGTCCTCCGATGAGTACCTCCGCAACCACATGCTTTGTTGTGTGCTCGGGAGACAAGAGGAGCAGGCGGCGCACCCGCAGATCGGAACTTCGCGCGAGATTCAGGAAGGCGTTCGTCGCGGTGCCGCAAACATTCAACAGTTGGCGATAAGTGAGAGTGATTTCAGGATCACGTGTCGCAAGCGCGCCCGGGTTCGCTGCAATGGTTCGCGATGGTTCGGCGCTCATCCAGTTCAGAATGGCTTGGACTTTTTGTTCCGCGGGCTGGCCGTCGGGCACAATTGCATCCGAGAATCCGTCGAGATACCGCCGCACGGAGTATTCCCGGACACACGAGTAAAGCATCGCCACAAACGCGGTGACCAGCAGCAGATTGCTGCTCCACCAGATGACGCGAAACGCACCATGTTGGCGCCTTTGCAAGTGACTGCCCGTCCGTTCAGATTCTGCCTTCATCACTGCCGCGAGGCAAGCGTTGCGTATAACGTTTCCATTTCGCGAACGGGTTCTTCCCAGCCCAGACGCGACGTTACCCTCGTGCATCCAGCTGCAAAGCGCTCGCGAAGTTCCGGATCAAGCAGGACCCGCTCGAGCGCTTCCGAGAGCGCCGCCGCGTTGTGGTGCACCGCCAGTCCGGCCTCGTCCGCGAGCAGCGGCGCAATTCCGCATTGTTCCGTCACGATTGCCGGCGTGCCCGCGGCGACCGCTTCCGCCGCGGTATTCCCGAAGTTTTCATTCTGCGAGGGAAGCACGAAAACATCCGCGTCTCTGTACGCCGCCCACTTATTCTCGCCAAAAACCGGTCCCACGAATTGAACCTTTGCTCGAACGCCTAATTGCGCGGCAAGTTCGCCCAGTTTTGATTCTTCGCCGCTTTCATCCGGTCCAGCGAAAACTAGCTTCATTGGTATTCCTGCGGAGCGCCCCGAAAGTTGCGCGAATGCCCGCAGGAGCAAGTCCGGACTCTTCTTGGCCGACAATCGGCCCAGAAAGAGAACCAGCTTCTCTTCCAGAGAAATACCATGCGCTTTTCGGAACGCGCCTTTTTCAGGCCACGACCCAGGTACTTCTACGCCGTTCCGTCGTAATACCACTCTGGGGCGAGCGACACCGCCTGCCACGAGCTCTTCGGCTTCCCGCTCCGAGGTGGCCACCACAGCCCTTGCCCCATCGAGCAGCCGCCCACCCCAAATCGCATGATACATCCGCTTCAGCCAAAGACTTCGCACGATGGGCACGAACATCCCAATGGGCTCGAGCACGTACGGCAGTCCTCGCTTGCGGCTGGCCGCCGCCACTGGCGGACCCAGCAGATCGTAAAGCCCGAAAATGTGTACAAGATCGAAATTTTGCAGCCGTGCGCGGCAGTATCGCTTGATTGCGGGATTCCAGCTCACCCTCCGGTAACGCAGCCAAGTCGGGATGTAGATAGCCTGCACGCCATTTTCATTCCGCCGCCAGCCAAACGGAGACCGTTCCGCCGCGATTTTTTCTTCCGGAGTTTGCAGCCGTTTTTCTAGCCCCCAGTCGGCCGTAAGCACCGTGACCTGGTGGCCGCGCCCGGCTAGTCCTTCGGAAAGCGCGCGCACTTTCACCGGGGGGCCGCCGAATTCCAGAAAGGGAGCGTATGTTTCCGTGACGTTCAGGATTCGCATTGTTCGCGCAGGATTTTTTTCAATGATTTCGCGAAGACGTTGAAGCGGAACTCGTGCTCCGCCCGCTGCTTCGCGCGCGCGCCCATCTCTTTCGCATGGACGGGGTCGGCCAGCAGCGTTTCCAGGCTTGTCGCCAGCTGGATCGGGTCGCCGTGCGGCACCAGGTAACCGGTTACGCCATCCTGAATCACTTCGGGCGCGCCCCCGTGCAGGCCCCCGATTACCGGCTTGCCGCACGCCATCGCTTCCAGATATACCAGGCCGAATCCTTCTCCCCGGCTGGGCAAGGCAAAAATCTCGCACGCGGCGTAGCACGCCGCTATTTCCGAGTAGGTCAGTCCCGCCAGGAAATGCACGTGGCGGTTCACTCCGGTTTGCTCCGCCAGGTCCTCCAGCCACGCGCGGTCGTCCCCCGAGCCAACCAGCACCAGCTGCACCTCCGGCCTTTGCGTCAAGAGCCGAGGCAGCGCGGTGATGAGCGTGTCCATGCCTTTGTATCGTTCGGTCGCCAGCCAGCGTCCTACGCTCAGGATCACGCGTCCAGAAGGAAAGTTCTCCGGCAGCACCGGGTGCGAGCCGGGGCTGATCAGCGCCTCGAATTGCGGATCGAGCGCCCATGGCAAGACCCGTATCCGTTCTTCCGGCACTCCCTGTTCCTCGGCCACGTGCGCGGCCGTATCCTTGCTAGGGGCAAGAACCAGATTCGAGTGCCGCAGCGCCAGTCGCTGCAGCATCCCCAGGGGCTCCCAGACATCCGCGCCATGCGCACACACGATGCTTTTCATCCGGGGTGCGGCAATCCGCATCGCCTGCACCACGGGCGCGAGATTTGGATGCGCGGCCAGGACCAGTCTTGCCTTCCGCCGCGCCGCGCGCAGCGCTGTCGCCGCGAATCGCCCTTTGGCTCGCTCGCACCCAGTGAACACAAATTCGCGCCCCGCGAGTGTCATGCGGTGCAGTTGCGGCGAGTCATTCAAAGTGAGCAGGCGGCATTCCATGCCGCGGTTGGCGGCAAATTCCGTTAGCACTGCCGCCAGGTGGCGGCCCGCCCGCTGCACCCCGCCGGGCGCGTCCAGCTCAGGGAAGAGGCCAATGAGCACGGGCCGAGTCTGCCAAGTGCAGCGTCCAATGGCAAGTGCGGATACAAGAGCTGTGTCGGAAAAGCCTCACTCGACGGCCAGGCTTAGGGTCGGCTAATACCGTGGGTCACCAACTGCCCGTCAAACTGTCAACGTCCGGGCGGCTGAGGCGCTTTCTGATTTGGGGGCGCAGGGGCGGTGCCGGAAGAATCTTTTTCGGCTTGAAACGCTGCTTTTTTCAAGTGCATGTCCCCGTCAACGTACGCCGTGAATTCAGTCCCTTGCGCGAAAACCACATCTTTGCTGGAAAGAATCCCTCCAGCGGAATTGTTTGCGCCCGAACTCTCCTGGAAAGAGCGCACCGCGGCCTCTTCGTTGTCCCTCAGACGCACCGTGTTGATGCTGAACGCCAGCTTTCCGCCGTGGCCCAGTCGTTTCCTCGGTTCGGCCTCCTTCACCACTCCGACGGCCGCGGCACCTCTCGGAATCACCGCCAGGCCATCCAGAATGACGTCTTCCGTGACCTGCAAATCTACTGAGTCGCCTACATGAGCAGTGGCGGAAGAAATGGTCTTTCCCAATTTCATGTGAATCGGGGTCCCGTTTCGCAATGTGAATTCCGGTGAATTGGCAGGTGCGTGCGGCGCGGCGCTCCCGGGCAAGCCAGGGGCATCGTACAAAATACGTTCTCGCGGTGGCTGCGGCGGCGCCGGTTGTGGAGTGGCGCCCGGCTTGTCCTTCAACAGCAGGAGGCTATCCACCGGGACGTAACCCACATCGCCCTTGGCGGTGCGCACACCGAAATACACATCATACCGTCCGGTAATTTGTACTTGTTCTCCGCACTGCAGTGTCGTGCGCACATCGAGTGTGGTCATAGAACTGTATAAATAGACGTAGCCGCCCGAGCGCGGGCATTCCACCTGGCCCACACTTTGCCCTTGAGTAATTGCGGGACAGAAAATGCCGAGGAGCACGGCAAAATACTTGGCATTGAATCTCATGTAGCACCTGCTGGTCCGAAAATCTGCCCGAAAACGGGAAGATGCCAACCCTTCTATCTCAGCCTAAGAGGGTTCTCTCTGACAAGAAATGGAACCACTGTATTTGCATAAAGAGATACGATGCGTCGCCGTCCGCCGTCACGCCAATGACCACGGACTGGCGTGACTGCGTATTGTCGGCTTATATTTGTCCGAGAGTCGAACATGATTCCTTTCTCGCGCTCGACACAAGCAGCATGGCGGGTGCTCCTAATGAGCCTTCTAGCCGCCATCGCTTTTCCATCTGCCAGGGGGCAGCAAGCTTGCAGCCCGTCCGCGGGGGAACGCCCCGTTTCCACGACCGACGGGCCGCTGCCGATGAACTGGAGTGTAGAACAGGACCATCAGAACATGATGGATCAGCTCGGCATCAGGGTCCTCCGCCCGGGTCCGAGCGGCGACGAGAAAGCACCCAAGCACGCGAATTACGACGAGTCCACGGCCAATCCCTTCCCGGACCTGCCTGACGCTCTGACGCTCAAAAGTGGCAAAAGGGTGACGACGGCCGCAGAGTGGTGGCATCAGAGACGTCCGGAGATCGTCGAAGATTTCGAGCGCGAAGTGCTCGGCCGTGTCCCGCCCAATGCGCCTAAAGTAACCTGGATCGTAGCGAGCACAGTCAACTCGAAGGCCGGCGTCTTCCCCGTAATCGAAAAGAAACTCGCCGGACACGTGGACAATTCGTTGTGTCCGTCGATTGGCGTGGACATCCAGATGACGTTGGTCACCCCGGGCAATGCGAACGGCCCGGTACCCGTCATGATGATGTTCGCTAGTGCAGCCTTCCTGCAGCGCATGGCCGAGATGCTGGCCAAGCGACCTGAGCTGAAGGCAATGATGGGGACTGATCCGCCCGCTACCGAACAATTGATCGCTCACGGCTGGGGCTACGCGTTCATCGACCCGGGCAGCATTCAAGCCGACAATGGCGCGGGCCTCGCGAAAGGTATCATCGGTCTGACAAATAAGGGCCAGCCGCGCAAACCGGACGATTGGGGTGCGCTGCGGGCGTGGGCCTGGGGCGCCTCACGCGGTCTCGACTACCTCGAAACCGACAAAGCAGTGGACGCAAAGCGCGTCGGCATCGAAGGCGTCTCGCGTTTTGGGAAGGCCGCGCTGGTGACCATGGCGTTTGATTCGCGCTTTGCGGTGGTGCTGGTCGGTTCCTCCGGGGAAGGTGGCGCCAAACCGCACCGGCGCAATTTCGGCGAGGAAGTTGAGAACCTCACTGGCTCAGGAGGCTACCACTGGATGGCTGGCAACTTCCTGAAGTACGGTGCTGCTGAGGCTTCGTTTGGGAGCAAGAATGCTGGTGACCTGCCGGTTGATTCCAATGAGCTGATAGCCTTGTGTGCACCGCGGCTGACCTTCATCAGCTATGGCGTCCCGGAGAAAGGTGACGCGAAGTGGCTGGACCAGCAGGGCAGCTACATGGCAACTGTGGCCGCGGGGCCGGTGTTTCGTCTGCTCGGTGCGAAGGACCTCGGAGTCACGGACGACTATCACTCCGCGAAAATGCCGCCGGTCAATGTAGGGCTTCTCGAAGGCCAACTCGCATGGCGCCAGCACGACGGAGGCCACACTGACGCTCCGAATTGGAAGTACTTTATTCCGTGGGCCGGCAGGTTCCTGGACTATCACGCGGCCGTTTGGCAACTCCCGGCCGATCAGGCGGTATTCCGGACGGATCCAAACTCTTTGGTAGCCCATTCCCAGTTGCTCGCGAAGGCCAAGCAAGGCGAGACCGACATCTATTTCGAGGGCGACTCGATTGCGCGGCGCTGGGGCGCCACCGACTATCCTGAGCTGCTGGCCAATTGGAAACAGAATTTCTTCGGTTGGAACGCGGCTGATTTCGGATGGGGCGCCGATCAGACACAGAATATTCTCTGGCGGCTGGAGAACGGCGAACTCGACGGAGTGAATCCCAAAGTCGTCGTTCTGCTCGCCGGCACAAATAACGTCAGTAATACGTCGGTGCATGGCGATGCCGAAACGAGGGCAGAGGATGTCACGAGAGGCATCCAGGCGATTGTGCGTCTTCTCCAGACCAAGGCGCCTGCGGCGACGATCATTGTGACGGCGCTCTTCCCACGAAACGACAACATGAGCTTCATGCCCGTTATTGACCGCATCAACAGCAATCTCTCTAAAATCGCCGACGGCCGGAAGATCCGGTATCTGAACATCAACGACAAACTCGCTGATCGCAACGGCAGACTCTTCGATGGGATGATGAACGCCAGGGACAAGCTGCATCCAACCGTCAAGGCGTATCAGATTTGGGACGACGCATTGAAGCCGGTTCTCACCGAATTGCTGGGTCCTCCCGCCGCCGTGGATCTCGCTCCACCGCCCACTGGCGATCCCAGCGCATCGCGCTGATGGCGTTGCATTTGCCCATGCGCTCGATCTCTGGCAGCGCCCGGAACGGCAGGAGTTGAGAAATGGCACATAGTTTCATTGCTCTCGTATGGGGTCTCATCCTCAGTCAACTTGGAACGCCACTCACTTCCGATCTGCCCCACTTTCGTGAAGAGAACGGCGCTCGGCAGTTTGTGGTTCACGGCAAGCCCTTTCTCATTCTTGGAGGCGAACTCGGTGAAGATGAGTAGGGATCCCGACACGGATAATCAAATCGCCGAGATCGCCAGCATCGAACAAGTCTCGAAAGCCGGATCGGAATGGGTTGTCTCCGCCAGACTGAACGGGGATCAGAGCAACCAAAGAAGACAACTGACCATGGATCCTCGCGAGATTCGAACCTATCGTTTACGGTTGTACAGTTCGTCTCAATGACGTCTCAATGACCGCGCGCCACGACTCTTCGCATCCGCATTACACACGGGATCTTCTTCATGCCTTAGTCGCGGTACAGGGTCTGGGCAGACGCCAGTGGTCATGGGCGGTCAACTTCCAGATGGCCCGTAAACCGTCCGGATCGATGCCAAGCACGAAGATCACTTCCTACAAGCCGAACTTATCGGGACTCACCTTAGGCTTCGAGCATATGTTTCTTCTGCAGTTAATGTAACGCAACAGAAGAAGGGCACGATGCCCAGAGCGACAGGAAGATCCGTAACCCGCTACCCGATTTGATAGGATGTCGGCATGCGCGTATCACTGAGCCTTTTCGCTGCACTGCTCTTAGCCCTGCCGGCCGAACGCAAGCAGGGAAACCCACTTGATCATCTGCCTCCCAACTTCGAAGTCCTCACTCATTTCGGCGAACGTGCTGACATTTCACCTGATAATCTGCGCGTCGCTTTCATGGCGAAAAGCTTCGGTGATGCCATGGTAATCGAGTTAAACACCCGCGCAATTCGCTGCCTGACCTGCAATGTGCCTGCCGCGGTGTTTCTGCGGGTGATGCACCTGGTGACCGGCGACTATATCTTGATCGGTCCCGATCATTTCGAGAACATCCGCGTAAGCCGCACCCGCGACAACGAACTGTGGTTTCTCAGCAAGGAGCGCGGATCGCGACCCACTAAGCTTGGTCAAAAGATGAGCGAAGGAGCCGCCATTTCGAAAAAGTCTCTTAAAATTTCCTACTCGGAGACTTCACAGCAAAACCCGGATTTGGCATCCGAATCCTCGCGTCTGGTCGTCGCAGAACTCGATCTGTCGCATGGACCACCCGCGCTGATCAACAAAAAGATCGTATATGAAAGCAAGGACCGTAGCTGCACTCTCGAAGCGCAGGATTTCTACGACAACGATGACAAAATGACGTTCACCTGCTATGAGCCGCGTGGTCAAGCCTCGGTCATGGGCATCGACTTGCTCACTGGCGTGGTGACCAATTTCTCCAAAGCACCGGGCTCGTACAATGAGGTCGAGGGTATCTTCCCGGACGGTTTGTATACCGCGGTCGAAGCGGACCGTCAATGCGAGCAGCTTGGCGGTACCCGCGGCTCCGGAAATATCGACATCTGGAAACTGAAGCTCGATGGAACCGGAAAGGACTTCACTCGCCTTACGCATTTCAACGACTATGCAGGCGGGAAAGCTTCAAATCCAGTGATCTCCACGGATGGCCGCTTCATGGCGTTCCAAGTTGCCAAGACCGACGACCCTGCAGGCGTCGGCTATGGCATTTTGCTCTTTCACTTCAAGCCTTAGCAAGTCGCGTCAGGTAAGCCGACATATCGTTACTAATCTGGCCGTTCACATCCGCGTCGCCCTCCCAAGGCGTTTCTCTGAGCTAGCCGTTTTCGACGCGCGCCTTTATATCCGAGTACGCCGCATCGATGAGCCTGCTTAGCGCTGCGGCGTTTGTGGCCGTTCCCGGTCTCAGCTTCACATGGCGCATGAGCTTGCCGGTGCCTTGCAACAAGCGGCCCGGATCCGGCAGCGCTGCGCCGTGAAAGAACCCCACGTTTACGTACGAAGTGAATACATTGACGTAGCCGAAGGGCGCATCTCCCAAACATGCAACTGGACAGCCGTCATGCAAAAGCTCCCGGACTTCGTCCCCGCATTTTCGCATCAACTCAAACCACTGATGCGCGATGGCTCCCAATTCACCTGAGTGCTCTTTCATCCACGCATCGATGGCGGGATCCCGCTCGACAGCGCCGTTGAATCGCAGCAATTCCGTTCTCATCGTCGTTCCACCCTTGCCTTCCCCCCCAGCAAAATCCCTCGTCTGGAACAGTCGTTCTTGTCGAAGGAGTGTCGCTCTCGGCTAACGCCGCAGTCTTTTATAACCCGGATTGTTCATGACCGCCTCGGTAACTCGGAAGCCATCCTGAAGTAACAAATCAACATTCAGGTCCTTCCATGAGAAGGCCGGTGAGTGTCAAGGATGTTTTTGATGAGATGCCGACTTGCCGGTACTGATGCTCGCGATGCCCATCTGAATTACTCCGGATCGCCGACTCGTCAACGTCAACTTGTGTGTGCGATTGGTAGTTGGAGATACAAAACAATGCACCGAGAATAAAGACTCTTGCATCCAATCGCGTAAGGAGGAATGTCATGAAAGCTGCGGTCGTTCCCGCTATGAGCAGTTCGTGGCAGGTCAAAGACGTTCCGCAACCTCAGCCCGGACCGAACCAAGTGCTCGTGAAGATGCATGCAAGCGGCATCTGCTACACCGACGTACATCAAACGCTCGGACACTTGCCTGGACCATTCCCCCGAATCCTCGGCCACGAGCCAGTCGGCGAGATTATTGGCGTGGCCCAGGACGTCACCACGCGAAAGGTGGGCGACCGCGTGGGTACCGCCTGGATTCAATCCACGTGCGGGCGCTGCGAATGGTGCCAGCGCGGCCGCAGAATGTTCTGTCACTATCTGAAGGGCACAGGAATTGAAGCACAGGGCGGACATGCCGAGTACATGCTGATGAATGCCGACGCAACCTATTTGATTCCCGACAAGGTTTCTTATGAGCAGGCAGCCCCCATCTTCTGCGCGGGTTACACGGTCTATGGCGGGCTGCGCTGGGCTGATCCTCAGCCCCATGAGCGCGTGGCCGTGCTCGGGATCGGCGGGCTTGGGCACTTGGCCGTGCAATACGCGAAGGCCGCAGGCTTCGAGACTATCGCAGTTTCGCATTCCCCGGATAAAGACAAAATGATCCGGGATCTCGGTGCCGATGAAGTTGTCCGCGATGGCAAGGGCCTTGCGGCAGCGGGAGGCGCAGATGTCATCCTCAGTACCTCCAATTCGACCAAGGCGATGGTGGACAGCATACAGGGATTGCGGCCCGACGGCCGGCTCGTCACCATGGGTGCCGGCGCGGAGCCAATTTCGGTCTCGCTGATAGATCTCATCTCGAAGCGCATTCGAATAATTGGCAGCCAGCAAAACGGCCCCGAATATCTTTACGAAGCGCTTGATTTCGTAGCGCAAGGAAAAGTTAAAACGATTGTCGAGACGTACCCATTAGCAGAGGCATCGAAGGCTTACGAGCGCGTTGCGGAAGGCAAGGCCCGGTTCCGCGCTGTCCTCACGATGTAGTCGTTCGCTCTAATCGTTGCGGTCCATCAAGGCTGAGCCTAGGCCCTCCGTTGCGTCGATGCGAGCACCGCGCGAAACTTCAGCGGCCGTTAAACAGAAAAGGTCGTACAACGGACAAGCCCGAGGCTATCGGTTCTTCCGTCGAATTAGTACCGGCAAACGCGCATCTCGTCAGTGCTTGATTTCCTGATGAGATGCCGACAAGGCGGGACCTATCCGGCTCGCCGCGACATGCGCCGTGCTGACTAAGAATTATGAGGTCGGTCTAACCAGACTTCGCCGGCAACCGTCGCTTCCAACAAGTGCTTGGGACCGCATAAGTTGCAGACGTCCTTCGGCTGGGCGGGCTTCGGCGTTATATTGCGACCCTCGCAGGGTTGGCGGTGATATGCTGGTTGGCCTACTACTAGTTGGGCGGATCAGGAACCGACGTCACCAAGGCAGCCGTCAGAGAGCAAATCACTCACCGGTGGTACACGCGGCCGGTGCTCTTCGTTGCTGACGTGAACCGTGCACTTCGATTCTACATCGACATGCTCGGCTTCGAGAAGCGCTGGCATGAGGGCGACGGTGCGGGCAAGGTCTGCCAAGTCAATCGCGCGGAATGCGAGATCATCCTCTGCGAGGATGCCACGCGAAGAGACAAGGCGCGCTTGTTCGTGGAACTGACCGGCGATGGACTCAGCGCGCTTCGCCGTGAAATCGTCGAGCGCTCGGTTCCGAGCGAGAAGTCCTGGTGGGGTTACGACGTGATCAAGATCGTCGATCCCGACGGAAATGAATTGTTGTTTCCCTCGGCCAAGTAGTCCAAGCAGTGAGTGCGACGGCCGATTGCGTTAACCCACCTCCCGACGCCAGCCCATACGACCGCCTAACTAACATTCAACGGAGCCGACGCGGCTGACCGTCCGTGCGATCGTGTCCCTGAGGCGCGCGCTCATTAGCATTGACTGCTCTGGCCAACTTCCGGATGGTCGGCGGCTCGGAAAATATGCCTGCGACTTGCGGTTCTTCTTCTGAAAGAACTTAGCTGTGTAGCCGAATAATCGGAACCTGACCACTGCCAGCCTCGCCGAATCGGCTTTACCGTCATCGTTCGCTGGTCGCTCAAGAGCATTTTCAACTGCCCGCTGAAAGACAATTGGGTGTAGAATGCACGCCGTTTTCGAACTCTATGCGGTGCAGCCTTCTTTTCGCGATTTTCTTTCTGGCCTCCGGTACGGACGCCCAATCGAATTGCCCGCCATTGGTAGCTCCCGCTCCCGACCCCGCAAGACTTTTATTCACTCCAGGGCAGGAGAGCGAACTGGGGGAGATCATCCGCGAGCAATTGGAAGGCAGTTTCCGCGTCATCGAAGATGACCAAGTCACTGCCTATTTGAAGCGCATAGGGGGCCGTGTTGCCCAGCACTTGCCGGACACGGGTTTGCATTATGATTTTCTTCTTTACGACCAGCCGGAAGTCCAAGCTTTCAGCATGCCGGGAGGACGCGTCTACGTTTCTCGAAAAATGGTGTCTTTCCTCCGCAATGAAGACGAATTGGCCGGTTTGTTGGGTCACGAACTGGGACATCTTGCCGCAAGGCAACAGGCGCTGGAAATGTCGCGCGATTTTCGGGAGGTGTTGGGACTCAAAACTCTGTCCGATGACGATGATCTTTTTGGCCTCTACAATCAATTTGTCGAGAGCGTGCGCCTGAAAAGAAGGCGTTCCCAGCCGTCAGGAGAAGAAGCAAGGGGCCAGAAGATCGCCGATCAACTCGGCGTGCAATCGGTAGCACGATCCGGGTACGCGCCTCAGGCGTTCCCTGACCTATTGGACAGGCTCATGCAAACAAAGGGGAGAACGGGAAACTGGTTTACGGATTTGTTCGGAGCTACGGGCGCGGACTCGAAAAGACTGCGGGAAGCGCTCAAAGATATCGCAACCTTGCCTGCTTCCTGCGTCGAGGCGAAGGGACCGGTACACTCCGAAGAATTTCACCAATGGCAGGCCGCGGTGCTGCACTACCGGGGTATCGGGCACGTGGAACGCCTCACCGGTGTCATTTCGCGGAAGCAATTGAATAATCCCCTGCGCGGCGACATCGAACACTTCCGCTTCAGTCCCAACGGGAAATACCTTCTGGCGCAAGACGAGGGCGGCATCTACGTGCTTTCGCGCGATCCACTGAAGTTCATATTTCGCTTCGATGCCGCGGATGCTCAGCCCGCGCAGTTCTCACCGGATTCGCGCCAAGTCGTATTCTTTAGCTCCGGTCTGCGCGTGGAAACCTGGGACTTGGAGCGTCAGGAACAAACCAGCGTCAGTGATGTTCCTGCGTTACGCGGATGCCGGCAAACCGAGCTTTCGCCTGATGCAAAATTTCTCGCCTGCTTTGACAACTCGCTGGACCTCGCGCTCTATGACGTGGGCAGCGGGGAAGTCATCTTCAAGAAAGACAAGTTTTATGATTTTGATTCCGGACTTAGCGGATATGGTGGTTTCTTCAAACTCCTTTACTTCTTTGTTCATCGGGATGTGGTGACCCTGCGATTCTCTCCCGACGGGCGCTACTTTGCGGCGTCCTCAAGAACTAAGGAGGAAGTTGTCATCGACCTGACAACTCGAAAGAAAATCAACGTCCCAGATTCGATTCATACGGCGATGCAATATTCCTTCACGTTTGCCGGGCCGGACCGCATTGTGGGCGTGGACACTTTTAGTCCGCAGAAGTCACCGCTCGTTGAATTTCCTTCCGGAAAGGTGATCGACCGCATGCCACTGGGTGGCGGCAGCCTCGTTGCCGCCACGAATCCAAAATACATCCTCATACGCCCCATTCAAGACCGCCCCGTCGGCGCATACGACTTGGAGCAAAAGAAAATGGCTTATTCCAACCGCATGGCGGCCACCGATGTCTGGGGAGACCTATCCATTAGCGAACGATTGAACGGGGAGGTAGGCATCTATAAGGTGACAGACCCTACGGCCTACATCACGCTGCAATTGCCGCTTGGAAAGCTGGGCGTCCTGCGCACCTTTACCGCATCGCCGGACTTGAAATGGCTGGCTATGTCGAGCCGTACGCGCGGCGGTGTGTGGGATCTCGATTCGAACGCTCGAGTTTTTCACATTCGCGCGTTTCAAAATGCATATTACGCGCCGAGCGGAAATTTCTTTATGGATTTTCCGGAGTTCGAAAAGAGCAACCGCGAAATGGGTGTACTCAGCCCGGTGACGCAGCAAACGAAGGGGCGGCAGATCGATAAAGACGATGACCTGACCTTTTTCGGCGACGTATTCCTGCGCACCAGGCACAACGACAAGAATCGTCAGACGCGCCGCAATTTTGAACTGGATGCTCTTGATATGGCCACCACCAAGCCTCTGTGGACGCGCAGCTTTCCGAAGCAGGGCCCTTGGATTTCCGGATCGCCTTCCAGCGGAAAAGTGATTTTTGTCTGGAGCGCCAAGGCTGATGGTTTGCACGACGAATTGGCTCGGGATGCAAAACTCCAGGAGCGCTGGAGCAAGGAAAATCCCGGCGATAGCGACTTCTTCATGGAAGTTTTAAATGCGCGCGACGGAACTGTCGCCGCGGGAATCGTCGTGCGCACCGGAAAATATTCATTCCATCCCGAATATCAGGAAGCTGTGGGGGATTGGCTGGTCGTCACGGACAATCTGAATCGCGTGCTTCTCTACTCCATTTCTACTGGTGAGCAGAAGGCGAAGTGGTTTGGCTACCGCCCGCAGATTTCCCGAAGCGGCGACCGGGTGTGCCTTTCCAGCGGGAGAGGTCGCCTGGCTGTGTACGATTTGCGTTCACTGAAACAGATTTCCGATTTCTCCTTCTCGAGTTATGTCTCAGGGGATCTTTTCTCTGCCGACGGGAAGCGCCTCTTCGTGCTCACAAACGACCAAATGGGGTATGTCCTGGATGTGTCGGCCCCGCTCACAACAAGTATCTCATCCACGAACTAGTCCACTCACCGAAAGGCAAGTGGTGTAGAATGCACGCCGTTTTCGAACTCATTAAGCAATTTGCTCGGTGAGCGTGGGCAAACTCCGAAAAAGCGGAGCGTACGCAATAACCACAAACCCGCAAAAGCAGCACCGGAGCGTGGAGGAAAATTATGAAATACAAATCTCATGCGACTGCGGCCTTTTTCGCGCTTCTCATCGCGCTCGGGATTACTTCCGCTGTCCTCGAGAAACGCGCCGCCGTCGCTGCCGCTGGCGTCGAAGCACCTCAGTTTGAAGTGGACCCTCTGTGGCCAAAGCCGCTTCCCAACCACTGGGTCATCGGCTCGGCCGTCGGTGTCTCGGTAGACTCCCAGGATCATATTTGGATCGTTCATCGCACCACTTCTTTCGAGCGCATGGAACTCTATGCTGCCGAGAAGCCGCCGGCCGCGGAATGTTGCTACCCGGCTCCCCCCGTTCTTGAGTTCGACGAAGAAGGTAATCTCATCGGCCACTGGGGCGGCCCAGGGGCTGGTTACGATTGGCCGGATTCGAACCACGGAATCACCGTCGATTACAAAGGCAACGTCTGGATTGGGGGCAACAGCCGCGGCCCCGATCCCAAGGGCTACCATGACAACATGGTCCTGAAATTTACGCAGAGCGGCAAATTCCTCATGCAAATCGGCCACCCGAGCAAGAGCCAGGGCAGCAATGACACGGAGAACTTGAAGGGCCCCGCGAAATTGTTCGTCGATAAGACTACAGATGAATTGTATGTCGCCGACGGTTACGGCAATCACCGCGTGATCGTCTATGACGCGGAAACCGGAAAGTACAAACGCCACTGGGGCGCTTACGGCAAGAAGCCGGACGACACCGATCTCGGCAAGTACAATCCCGACGCGCCCCCCGCTCAGCAGTTCCGCAATCCGGTGCACTGCGCCGAGCTTTCGAATGACGGCCTGCTGTACGTTTGCGACCGCCCGAACGACCGCATCCAGGTGTTCAAAAAGGACGGCACTTTCGTGAAAGAGGCCTTCGTCGCCACAAAAACTCTCGGTGACGGATCGGTCTGGGACATCGCCTTTTCCAAGGATCCCCAGCAGACCTACATTTTCCTGGCTGACGGCTCGAATGAAAAAGTCTACGTCCTGCTCCGCGATACGCTGGAAATCCTGACCAGCTTCGGCGACGGCGGGCGTCAGCCCGGCCAATTCTACGCCGTGCATAGCATCGCTGCCGATTCGAAAGGTAACCTCTTCACGACCGAAACCTACCGCGGCCAGCGCGTCCAGAAATTCGTTTACAAAGGCATGGCGCCGGTCACGAAAAAAGATCAGGGCGTCGTGTGGCCGAAATCAAGCAAGTGAGCCAGCCAGTCAAGTTCATTCCCCGAAGGAGAGCATCATGCAAAAAGTTTTATTGGGTTTTCTCGCGTTTGCGTTTGTGTTCGCGGTTGCCATTCCGAAAAGTTTTCGCGCCCAAACGCCGAGTCCCGCCTCACACCTGCCGCGCGGAACCGCCACGGACATCAGCAGCGCGGAAGTGCAAGCCCTCGTGCAAAAGACGGCCGCCGACCGCGTCAGCGACCAAGCCATTCGCGTCGTCAATGTCAACGGCCAATACAACGTCAGCATCGGCGTCGTTCACCGCGCTAAGACTTCCGGCAAAGATGCTCCCAGCGGCATCGAGCACGCCCAGATCACCGAGGTCTACCATGTGATTGAAGGAAACGGAACACTTGTAACCGGCGGTACGCTGGACAATCCAAGAGAAATTCAAGCCGAGAGCCCGGTGGTGACCGTGCTCAATGGTCCCAGCACTGGCGGCAGCGGCATTCAAGGCGGTGTGAGCCGCAAGATCGGTCCCGGCGATGTCGTCATCATTCCCCCAAACACTCCGCACTGGTTCAGCGAAATCACCACCGACCAGATCGTCTACCTTGTTGTGCGGGTCGATCCTCACAAAATATTGCCCGCGGGCTACGTCGCCAAGTAGGCGCAATTCCCATGCCTCGCATCTTCGCAGCGTTTCTGGCCGCTCTCTTCTTGCTTTCTCCGACTAGCGGGGCCGCTCACGACATCCCCAACGATGTCGTCGTCCAGGCATTTGTCAAACCACAAGGCAATCGCCTCCATCTCGTTGTTCGGGTTCCGCTCAAGGCCATGCGCGATATTAATTTTCTCGAACGCGGCCCCGGCTATTTGGACCTCGCGCGCGTGAATGAGGTGCTTCCAGGCGCGGCCACGCTTTGGATTTCCGACTTCATTGAACTCTTCGAGAACGATAGTCGTCTCTCAAAGCCTCAAATCGTCGCGACCCGCATCTCGCTTCCGTCCGACCGCTCTTTCGCTTCTTATGACAATGCGCTCGCCAACGTCACTGGCCCCCCGCTTTCGAACGACACCAATGTCTATTGGGACCAGACCATGCTCGACGTGTTGTTCGAATACCCAATCCAATCGGAACAATCTCGTTTTTCCATCCATCCCGCGCTCGCGCGCTTGGGCCTGCGCGTCGTCACTGTTCTTCGTTTTGTGCCACCGAGCGGCGAAGTTCGCGCGTTCGAATTCACCGGGGATCCCGGCCTCGTCCGGCTCGACCCGCGCTGGTACCAAGCCGCCCTCCGCTTCGTCGACCTGGGTTTTTTCCACATTCTTGACGGCACCGACCATCTTTTGTTCTTGCTCTGCCTGGTGATCCCTTTCCGCCGTCTCGGCGCGCTCATTCCCGTCGTCACTGCGTTTACCATCGCGCATTCGATTACGCTGATTGCGTCCGCCTACAATCTCGCGCCAAATTTTCTATGGTTTCCTCCGCTGATCGAAACGCTCATCGCTATTTCCATCGTTTATATGGCGCTTGAAAACATTGTTGGTGGCAGCAGCTTGCAGCGCCGCTGGATGATGGCCTTCGGCTTCGGCTTGGTACACGGATTTGGTTTCTCGTTTGCTTTGCGTGAATCGCTGCAATTCGCCGGGTCCCACTTGCTGACGTCCCTGCTTTCCTTCAACGTTGGCGTCGAGCTTGGCCAGCTTCTCGTCCTGGTCCTGCTCATTCCCGCGCTGCAACTTTTCTTCCGCTACGCCATCGCGGAACGCATGGGCGCGATCGTTCTGTCGGCGCTCGTCGCTCATACCGGCTGGCACTGGATGCTGGACCGCGGGCACGTTCTCGCGCAGTTCCGGTTCCAATGGCCGGCGCTCACCGCCGCATCGCTGGCAAGCGCTGCGCGCTGGCTGATGATGCTTTTGCTGCTGGGCGGCGTGCTGTGGTTTTTGCAAAAAACATTTCAACCCTGGGCGGATCGCGCGCAAGGTTTCGATTGGAGAGCCTTCGCGGGAAAATTTGGAATCGGCGTCAGCGCCATCGCGCGATCCGCGCTCAGCGATGGTTCCCGAGAAGCGGGACGAGATCGGTGAGGCGGTCAAGATAAAAGTCCGCGGGGTGCACGGCGCGGTCGTGCGCGCCGAAACCGTAATTCACGGTGGCGGCAAAAGTTCCGGCGTTGCGCGCGGTTTGCACGTCCACTGCGGAATCGCCGATCAGCATGGCTTCGGCCGGGGCGGCGCCGAATTCGCGAAGAATCGTTTTCGCGCCAAGCGGATCGGGTTTCTTTGTTTCAAAACTGTTGCCGCCGTAAACGGCGCGAAAGTATTTTGCCAGTCCGAGCGCTTCGAGAATGCGCACGCTGATGCGCACCGGCTTGTTCGTCAAAATCGCCATCGGAAACGCGGCGAGACGTTCGAGCGCTTCGGGAACTCCCGGGTACGCGCAAGTTGAATCCATTTTGTGGTCTTCGTAATATGCGAGGAAAAACTTCAGCGCGCGCTCGCGTTCCGCTTCCGTGGCGCCATGGCCTAGAGCCTGGCCGACCAGTTGCGGCGCGCCGTGGCCGATGTAACCGGAAATCGTATCTTCATGAAGCTGCTCGCGGCCCATTTCGTGCAGCATGGCGTTGACGGAACGGATCAGGTCGAGTTTCGAGTCGATGAGCGTGCCGTCCAGGTCGAAAATCAGCGCGCGCACGGAAGAAAAATTCGCAGCAGCCATAAGCAAATCATTGTAATATGGCCGCGCTTTTTCGGCAGTCATCCCCCCCGCATGAAATTTCAACGGGAATTTAACTTTGCGGCTTTTTCGGAATTCCGGCGTGTTCGCGTAAAATAAACAATTCGGCAGGCGGCACAGTTCGATTCCGGAGACTTCATGGCCCAGGTTTATCCCTTTCGCGCTTTTCGCTACAACCCGAAGCAAGCGCCGTTCGACCGCGTTCTGACGCAGCCCTACGACAAAATTTCTCCGGCCATGCAGGAAAAATATTACGCCGCGGATCCGCACAACCTCATTGCCGTGGAGAAGGGACGCGCGTATCCGAGCGACACGCCGCAGAACAACGTTTACACCCGCGCTGCCGCTGCGATGGAGGATTGGATTCTCAAGCAGGTAGTGGTGCAGGACCCTGCGCCCTCTTTTTATGGGTACACGCAGGAATACACGGTGCCGGACACCGAAGAACGCCGAACGCGGCGCGGCTTCATCGGAGCGGGAACACTCGAGGAATATTCCGCGGGCGTCGTTTTCCGGCACGAGCACACACTTTCCGGACCGAAGGCGGACCGGCTGGAGCTTCTGCGACACACGAAAACGCACACCGGGCAGCTTTTCATGCTGTATTCGGACGCGGAGAAACGCATTGACGCGCTTCTCGCGGATGCGGAAACGGCTGCAGCGCCGGTGACCGAGATGCGTGACGAGTACGGCGTGATGCACCGGCTGTGGGTGATTGCAGAGCCGCAGCGCCTGGCCGCAATCCAAAAAGCGATGGCTGACCAGAAGCTGGTGATCGCCGACGGGCATCATCGCTATGAGACGGCGCTGAATTACAGGAACGAGCGGCGCGGGCGCGGCGGAAAGATCGATCCGGAAGCGCCGTACGAGCGCGCGATGATGATGTTCATCAACACCCGAAGCGAGGGGCTGACGATTTTGCCGACGCACCGCCTGGCGGCAAACGTCCACGATTTTTCCTGGAGCGGCGTGCGGCGGCACCTGGAGCCGTGGTTCGCGGCGGAGGAATTTCCGTTCTCCGGCAGCGGCGAGAGGTCCGAAGCGAAAAAGAAATTCCTGGCGAAGCTCGCGAAGGCGCGGGCGAAGCGGGCGATCGGCGTGTATCCCACTCCGGGAGGGAAGAAGCGCGCGTTTTACGTGCTGACGCTGCGCGAAGGCGTCAACCTGGCGCAACTCCTGCCAAACGTTTCGCCGTTGCAGCGCGAACTGGACGTGGTGCTGCTGCACGAAGGAATCCTGGAGCCGGCACTGGGCATCACCCCGCAAGCAGTGAAGGCGGAAGAAAATTTGACGTACGAGCGAGAAGCGCTCGCCGCACTCGACGCGGTGGACAGCGGGCGCGCACAGGTTTCGTTCCTGCTGAATCCCTGCGACGTCGAGCAAGTGATGAAAATCGCGACGAGCGGCGAAGTGATGCCCCAGAAGTCCACCGATTTTTATCCCAAGCTGATGAGCGGAATCACCATGTACCGCCTGGAAACCTGAGAAATCTGAGCCGCCTCCTCTTTACATCCTCGCTGAATTAGCGTATATACAGTAATGTGTTCTCTTGGGACGCCCGGAAAGCCCTGAGCAACCTGAAGAAACACGGCGTGTCCTTCGAGGAGGCTGCCACCGTCTTCGGTGACCCCGAAGCCCTCGACTGCACGATCCCGAGCACTCCCATGGTGAATTTCTCTCCAAGCGTTTGGGAGCTTCGGTCACAGGTCGGATTCTGATCGTCATATACATGCCCAGGAGGCTGAAAGATGACAAAGAAATCATTCGCATCATCAGCGCGCGCCAGGCGACACGCAAAGAGCGCAAAGCCTATGCCGGATAGCAAGCTCGACCTGTCCGACATCCAGGAATCGACCGATGCCGAACTGCGCCGCTCCCGCAGAGTCGGCCGCCCCGTTTCGGGAAAAGCAAAACAGCTCATCGCCATTCGCATTGCCCCGCAACTGCTTCGCCGGCTCCGCCGCATGGCTGCCAAACAATCCAAACCCTACCAAACCCTCATCCACGAACTCCTCGAAAAATCCGCCTGCAGAGTCGCGTAGCGGCGACCTTCAGGTCGCCATCCTGCTTTTGATTTTCTGCCTCTTCTAGTTTCTAGTTTCTGATTTCTGCGCTTCTGTCTCAATGCGACGAAGCGGCGGCGGAATTCACGTGGCCGCCGTTTTGCGCCAGGCGGTCGTACTCGCTGGCGGAAGCCTCCGGCAGCAGCACCCATAGCGTATAAATCCCCAGTGCAGTGCCAAACGGAAAACGGATCAGCGCCAGGAAACCCAGAGCTAGCCCCAGGAACCGTGCCCAAGGCTCGCGCTCGAACAGTCCCCACGCCAGAACCAGGTGCAGCACACCGAAGAGTCCGAGAAAAATGCCCAGCGGAAAGAGGGCGACCGAGAAAGGAAAGTCCCAGCCCCATCTGCTTCCCAATGGCCACACCATTGGGCCGCGCATAAACGGAATAAACATCCTGCCAAAGATCATCATCCAGCCGACAGCCACCAGCCGGAGAATCCCGCTGATCGTCCAAAGGACCGCCAGCCGGTGGATGTTGCGCCGCACGCGCCCATCGGACGCGGCCGCTGCCCGGGCAGGCGCCCCGGCCGCCATGCCGGCCTGCTCTCCATAAGTTCCTGTAGCCCCCCCATGAGTTCCCGTAAACCCAATGCCTTGACCTGTCGTCGCTGAAGAGGTCGCCGCTCCGCCCGGCAGAATCGCTTTCCCGCACTTCGTGCAGTATTGTCCCCCAAGGGTGAGTTCGTTCCCGCATCGATCGCAATACATGATCCACCCCCTGTCAGGTAATACGCCCCACCAGCCGATTTGTTCCGAGGGATTCGATCGGGGTACTCTCCAATTATCTGATTCCTGGTTAACAATAACCGGGACCCCTCCGTGTTTTTGGTAAGTGTCTCTTAGGGCCTCCCGCCCGCGAAACCTCATGAAAGCCCGCACAGTGCAAAAAATGCCCATTCCCGCGCTACGTCCTTTGTTTTTAGGTCAGCCGTGATTGCGACCCTGCGTCTTTCGACCCTGTCTGCCACGCCTACAGTATAAGTGCAAGCGTTTCTCTTTCGCACGGGGCATGTTAACGGCGACTGGCGTAGCTTGCGGGTATGCCGCGGGAAGTAAACACCAAACGCAAATGATAGTGAGCGGGTTAAGTCAGGCGGGTTTGCGGCCGGGACCCGTGCCGGGTGCAGATTTGCGCGGCGGTCAGGAGAGATGCAGATGAAGTTAAATGCTGCGTGGTTGCGGGATTCCAGTTTCGAAATTCAAAAGGAAAACTAGAAACTAGAAGGCAGAAACTAGAAAGCAGAAAGGGAAAAGGCAGTGATTAGTGGCGAGTGGCGAGGCAGAAAAGACAACGGGCGAACCGTGATCGGCTCGCCCGTTCTGACCATCGATAGACTTATGCCGCAGCTTTTCCTGCTTTTAGGTGATGTACCGAGGAGTTCTCAACGGGAAGGGTCTGTACGGTTGGATTTCCCTGCATCAGCGGAACCAGGCTGGCTGCGACTTCCTTGAAGAGACCGTTGTCGTAGTTTTCGACGTCCGACTGTGTCTTCCACAGTGTCATGCAGCTGAATTGTCCCGTGGCAGGGTCCAGCGACTCGATGTTATCGACGAATCCGGGCTGCGCTTGGATGCGCGGCAGAAATTGGTTGTTCAGCGCGTTCTTGAAGTCATTTAGCTTGGCCGGGTTTATGGTGCAAGTGATGAGGCGTGAGAGCATGTTCTCCTCCTTTTGCGGAAAGATTGGAAATGAAGGGTTTGGCTCCCCAAGAGGACTTCCCTGGGAAGCAAGGGAACGGTACTCCGACGGAGCTACGGGGTCAAGAACTGGTGGGGGGCCCATCGGCGTGGGCGGGGGTGAACAGCGAAACTAGAAATCAGAAACTGGAAATTGGAGAGCAGAAACTCGAAATTAGCAGCGAAGAGAGAAGCAGATCCCTCGCTGCGCTCGGGATGACAGGCGGAGGGGAGGAGGAGCGAGGAAAAACTAGAAACCAGAAGGCAGAAACTAGAAAGCAGAACGTTGAAGAGAAGATGGCGGCCTGAAGGCCGCCGCTACGGGGTGCGAAGAGAAGAGAGATTCCTCATATCCGCAGGCCGCCCCTTTTGCAGGAGCAAAAGGGGAAGAGAAAGTCGGCCTGCTCCGTTCGGAATGACGCGGTAGGCGGAGTACGAGGGGAATGGTCAATCTTCGCTTTTTGATTAACGTTCGGTGGTGGTGGCTTGAAACACTGAGGGGCCGGTCCACGTATATCTCTCCAAGAAGGGTCGATGTCCTATTCGCCCATACTGCTTGTTCATATTTGTGGTGGAACCCTGGGGTTGTTGTCCGGGACCGCTGCAATGTCTTTCCGCAAAGGTTCCCTCCGCCATGTGCTGGCGGGAAAGGTCTTTGTTGTATCCATGCTCACCCTGGCTGCAGCCGCGGTGTACCTGGCGATCCTGAAGCACCAGACGCCGAATGTTGTGGGGGGCTTGCTGACCTTTTATTTGATTACAACGGCATGGTTGACTGCCAGGCGCAGAGACGGGGAAACGAGCCGTTTTGATTGGGTTGCGCTACTGATTCCCTTGGCGATTGGCATCTTCAACTGGGTGTATGGTCTTAAAGTCCTGCGCGGCGGAGCGAACTCAGTAGACGGAGTTCCCGTCGGAATGATGTTGTTCATGGGTTCCATTTGTCTGCTTGCTGCCGCGGGGGACGTGCGCATGTTGGTGGGCGGCGGTGTTCTTGGAGCAAAGCGCATCGCGCGGCATCTCTGGCGCATGTGCTTTGGGCTGTTCATCGCAGCTGGGTCTTTTTTCCTGGGACCGTCCAACCGCCCACTGAGATTGCTTTCGGAAGTGGGGCTCGGGAAACATCTATCCCCGGCTATATTCGGCACAACCTTGTATTTAATTCTCACCATACTTCCACTGATTTTGCTGATTTTCTGGCTGGTGCGAGTCCGCTGGGCAAATGCGTCGAAGAGGTACCTGGTGCCTGGCGATTAGTTGTAAGTGGTTAGTTTCGGAGGGGGCAAGAAACTAGAAGGCAGAAACTAGAAAGCAGAAAAGGAAATGCAGAGAAAAATCCCTCCGCTGCGGTCGCGATGACACGGGGGGAGAAAGGCGGAAGCAGGATGGCGGCCTGAAGGCCGCCGCTACGTGGAGTGGACTGAAGTTCGGCCGCTACATTTCCTCAGGGGCTAAAGCCCCATCACGCCGGGCTGCTAATGTCGGAGCTAAAGCTCCGACCCCCTGAAGAGAAGATGGCGACCTAAAGGTCGCCGCTACGGGTACCAAGGAACCTCAGGATGCAAACGACGCAACCTGCAGCAGCGTCCGGGACGGAGAATGCGCGTCCCGTAACACCAAACCGGGATGCGAACAAACGTAAAGTAAATTAGGGATTAGCTTGCTCTTTGTAGACCCACGCGCCGCAAACGGAGGCGAGGACCACGCCGACAAGCAAAATGAGACAAATGGCGAGTGTAAGACGCCCCGGGGCCACGTTGGCGGCGACGTAGTTGGCGTCTGGAATCGCGTACGCGAAGAACCAGTAGGCAGCTCCGGTGAGGACGGCTGTTTTGGCACCCGCTCCAAGACGAGGCCGCGCGACGGCGTACAGCCAAACCACGCCAATACCGGCCACGAAGGCAGAAAGGATGAAGAAGGGAATGGCGCCAGGACGCATTTGACGACCGAGGGCTTTCATGTACGCGTCCCATTGGGAAGCAAACACAACGCCGTTTAAGACATATTCGAAGATGTTTATGATCAAGCCAGCCAGCAAGCCTCCGAGAAACAGGCGTGTTAGGTTGATTTTCCCCATCGGAATCCTCCACGAGCGATCGCCAGAATGTCGTAACTCGAAAGGGGCCGAAGGAACCGTAGGATGGAGCCTACGAGGTGGGCATGGCGCGAGTCAAGGGGAGAAGCGAGCCGGAAGAGACAAAATAGCGGCGTTGGTAAGGCAAGATGACGACATAAAGTCGCCGCTACTCAAGTTCTTCGTGGGCTGCTTCTGCGCGGGCTGCTTTGGTTTTTGGTTTGCCTTCGAGGCGGGCGAGGGCGTCTTCGAGCATTTTGGCGATGCGGCGGTCGCGGGTTTCGGGGGTGCGGCAGTAGAAGATGCCGAGCAACTGGTAGCGGCGCTGCAGAGGAGTCATGGACTGCCAGCCTTGAAGGGCACGGGGATCGCGGGCGAAGGCGAGTTTCAGAATGGGCGGCAGGTCGAGCTCGGCCTCCATGGTGGCCATAAGCTGTTCGGCGACTTGCTCGGCGCGGCGGACGCGGGCTTCGGGGCTTTTTACGCTGACGATCCAATAGCAGATCCACTGGCGCATGGAAAACGTGAGTTTGTCGAACCAGCGGCGGAAGGAGCGGTCTTGCTTGAGGATGCGCTCGAATTCGGCGGGAATGATGGCGACGCGTTTTGCGGTGTCCGGTTCGAGGCGGAAGTGCGCGGTGTCGCCGACGGAGGCGTTGCCGCCGGTCTGCAAACTCTTTTTGATGAGCATGCACTGGTAGCCCTTGGTGGTGGGGAAGACCCAAGCGCGAAGCGGAAAGCCGTTGATTTCGCCTTTGACGCGGACTTTGGCGCGCGTTCCCCAAACTTTAGTGACGTCGAACGGAATGCGGATAGTGACCCAGTTGAAGCGCGAGGGGATACGCTCGAGCATGGCTTTGAAGGATTTCGCGACAAGTTTGGACTTCGAATTCATGGCGAATGCACGGGGGAAAAGATAACACGGCGGAAAATGGAACAGTGAAATCGAAAATCGGGGAGAAAACACAAAATGAAGAGGGCTTGCAGGGGCGTGCCCTCCGGTAAAGGTCACACACGCAAAACCAGCGTGCGTGGGGTTTGCTATCCGGTCTGGACGCTTATGCTCCGGCGCTCTTGGAGAAGCTGGCTACGGCTTCCGCTTCCGTCTTGTAGACGTCGAAGACGGTCAGCAACTTGGTGATTTGCAGGACTTCCTGGAACTTGCTGCCGAGGTGGCAGAGCCGAAGCGAGGCGCCCTGCGTCTTCACGCTGTGATGCGAGGCAACGAGCGTGCCGAGGCCGGCGCTGTCAATAAAGGTTACGTTGTCCATATTAAGGACAATTTTCTTTTTCCCTTCGGCGATCAAGCCTTTTACTTTCTCGCGCAAGGCATTGCTTTCCTCGCCGAGCACAATGCGGCCGTCCAGCGCCACCACGGACACGCCGTCCACTTCGCGGTTGGTCATCTTCAAAGCCACGTTAGTTTCCTCCTCATCGGAAAGCGGTTCCGGTGGCAACCCGTGCCGGAGCCGTAAAGCTTATCAAAAAAGGATATCCCCAGAGCGATGAATCGTAATCGAAGACCGGGCAAGGGTCAAATCACCGGGCGGCTAATAATAGTCCGCGCAGGACATGTAATAGCCGCATACGGCGCAGATCAACTTGCAGCGCCGAGACTCCAACCGCTGCGAGCAAACGGGACAATACCGCGAAGGATCTTCTGTACGAGCGGTGAGACTTTGGCCGCCCTGCAAAGACACATCATCGGATCGAGCAGCGGCCTGTGCCGACTCGGCGTGGACCTGGGCTGACCCCCACTTCGCGGCGCGTTCCACGGCTGCACGGTTATAACACAATGACGGGAATGGGGGATAGGGAATAGGGGAAAGGCAGCGGGGACAAGCGGGTCGCCGGAAGCCCAAGCTGGAGAGCATCTGGAAGGCAGGAATCTGGAATTCAGAGGAAGAGAATGAATTGGATTGAAACCTATGGCGTGGCGGGCGCATCCTTGTTAGTGGCGATGGGTTGTGCGTGATGGCTCATCGCGGAAGGCCCAGAAGGCCGGGTCTTCAGGTGGGTACGATGGTCCGCCAAATTCTCCTCGCAGGTTTCGTGGCAATTTCGCCGGCAGCTGTACATGCGCAAGGGCGCGGGGCGATGGCGCCTGTTTCTCATGCTGCGGCGGTTGCGCCAAAGGTAGCGATGGCGGCACCGCGCGCAGGGACTTCGCAGATGGTGCCTATGCCGCGGACGGTAGTGAGGGGCGGAACGGTTCGCCCGCGAACGGCGATGCCTGTGGTGAGGAGCACGCGGCGACCGGTCACAACGAGAAGGCGTTTCGATGGAGAGGGAATTGGTCGAAGGCCGGATTGCAACTCGGCACCAGGACTTGGATTTGATGCGGTACACCAAGCGGCAATCTGCGGATCGGGGACGGTAGGATTGCGTGGACGCGGACTTGGAGTTCCTGCTTTCTTTCCATTTTTTGACGGCGGATTTTTCCTGCCGGGTTCGCAGGCAGCAATAGACGAAACTTCGGCGGCGGATGCTTCGGCGGCGGAAGAGGCAGAAATTGAAGCTCGTGTTGAAGCTCGCGAGGCAAGCCGCCGTCGCAGAGCAAGCGAGTCAGCGACGGGACCGGGCCAGGCGCCAGCGGCTGAAGCCGAAAACGCAGCTTCGTCCGACAACGATGGATTTGTTTTCGTGCGGCGGGATGGGACGATATTTTTTGCGGTGGCTTACTCCTGGGAAAACGGGGCGCTACGATATGTTACCAGCCAGGGATTGCGTCACACGGTCACGCTGGATGCGCTGGACCTGGACGCCACGAGACAGTTCAACGAACAACGCGGACTAACTTTTCGGCTACCGGCGTGAAGGCTAGTTTTTCGCGGGTTCCGGCATCACGTAGCCGGAGTGTGCGGGAAGGCCTGCGCGTTCCAACTGCACGGTGGTGTGTTCGACGGCAAATTCCTTCGAGGCCACTTGCTTAATCGAGGCGAGCAGGCGCTCGCATTCGTCGAGATGCATATCCGGGACGCGCGCGTGAAGACTGAGCGCGTGGTGGCCGCCGCCGAGAGACCACAGATGCACGTCGTGAACTTCCTGTACGCCTTCGATCTTTAACATGGCCCGGGCGACGTCTTCCACCTGCAAATCGAGGGGGCGGCCCTCCAGAAGAATGTGCGAGGATTCCCGCAGGATGCCGGCGCTGGACCAGAGAACGAGCAAACCGATGGCCAAGCCGAGAAGCGGATCGATCCAGCGCGCGCCCGTCGCATGGATGATTAGTGCGCCGGCGATGATGGCGACGTTGGAGAGCGCATCACCAAAATTGTGAATGAGGATGCTGCGGAGGTTGAGGTCGCCGCGTCCACGCACGAGAGCGAGCGTGATGCCGCCGTTCACGGCGAGCGCGGCGACGGAAGTCCAAATCATCCAGCTTTCGACCACTTCGACGGGGGAACGCAAGCGTTCGAACGCTTCATAACCGAGCCAGAGCGAGAGAAGGACGAGGACAAACGCGTTGGTGTATGCAGCGAGCGTGCCAGCGCGATGATAGCCATAGGTCTTCTCGGTATCGGCAGGCCGTTCGGCCCAGTGCATCGCGAGATAAGAAATACCGAGCGCAGGAATATCGGAAAGATTGTGAACGGCGTCGTTCAGAAGGGCGACGCTGCGGCCCAGGATGCCGCCAAAAACTTCCGCCAAAACCAATCCAAGCGTGGCGGCCATGGCCCACCCGAGCACAGAGGGACGCAGCGCGGGGTGAGCGTGGCTGGCGTGACCCTGGCCAGCGTGGGTGTGACCGGCGGAATGCGCGTGACCGGCATGGCTATGGTCGTGGGAATGAGCGGCCATCCGGCCTATTCTACCCGCACGGTGGCGCCTGCGCAGCCCCGGACTTTGCTTATTAGGCAGTATGACACTTCGGCAACGCGAATTGATTGACGCTCCTTCCATCGGCTGCGACCATGAAACAAGCTTCCCGTTCCGCGGGTGTCGGCGTGGAACGAGCCTGCACAGAGGTTTTTCGTTCAGCGCAAATGACGGTTCCCATAGCCAAATTGAGTTTTTGGGGCGTGCGTGGATCTACGCCGACGGTAGACCCGGCAACGTGGCGCTACGGCGGGAACACGCCTTGTCTAGAACTGATTGCGCCGGACGGCACGCAAATCATTCTGGACTGCGGCACGGGTCTGCGCACATTGGGCAGCCGCTGGGCCGCGCCAAACAGCGGAAAAACGCTGGAGACCCATATTTTGGTGACCCATTACCACTGGGACCACATCCAGGGGATTCCATTTTTTTCGCCGCTCTACGTGGAGAACAACGAGTTTCAGTTTTACAGCTTCCGGTCAAAATTCCTGGGGCGCGACAGCTTGAAACAAGTCTTTGAAGCGCAGATGGCAGTTCCGTATTTTCCCGTCGACATGTCGGCAATGAGCGCGAAGCGAAAGTTCAAGGAACTGGACGGCGGCGATTCGTTCAAAATTGGCGAGAACAAGATCACAGCGCACTGGCTGAATCATCCGCAGGGCTGCCTGGGATTTCGCATCGAGACGCCGGCGGGAATTGTGGCATACGCAACGGACAACGAGCCTGGAGACGCGAAACTGGACGAGAGCCTGCGCAAATTGGCCGCCGGCGCGGACATTCTCATTAACGACGCGCAATTTACGCCGGAACAACTCGTGACGACGAGAAAAGGCTGGGGACACTCTTCGTGGCTGGAAGGCGTAAAAGTGGCACGGCACGCGGGCACAAAGACGCTGGTGCTCTTCCATCACGATCCGGATTCCACAGATCGCATGGTGGATTTGATTCTGCGGCAAGCGCGGGAGGAATTCGATTCGGTGTTCGCGGCGAGCGAAGGGATGGTGGTGACGCTCGGAGCGCCGGGAGACCGCGTGCAGGCGCACATGCCGGGAACGCGGACGGCGCTGCGCCGCGAGGCGCAATTTCACGCGAAAGTTTGTGGGGTAACCGAAGCCGGAAAAGATTTTGAGGAAGAGACCGTGGTCCGCGATATTTCACTGCAGGGAGCGCTGATTTCGCTGAAGCACCTGCCGCGGCTGCAGTCGGAGCTGCAAGTGACGATGGAGGCGCCGGGCGGCGATGGCGTGCAAACAATGAAGTTGCGCGGGTACGTGGTGCGTATCGATTCGGGGGAGGAAAAAGGGTGTAGCTCGGTGGGAGTGGTTTTTACGGACTGATTCAGAAATTCAAAGCCAATTGATTTTTTGCATGGGGCGCTTGGAGTGGCGAGCGCCCCATTGTTTTCTTGGCATGCCTTCGGCGGTCCTGTAGGCTGACTCAAACATCCATGGCTGAGAAGAGAGCGAACTTCGTTTCTGTTAGCGCGCTGGACAAGCGGCCTCCGTCGAAACGCGAATTGTTGCGCGGGCTGGTGCGACAGGCGCCGTTTGTGGCGAAGAATTTTCAACTGTATTTTCGCAACGCGTGGCGACGACGCATATTGCGAACCAAGGTCGTGGCCCCGTACGCGGTTACTTTCTACGTCACCCACAAATGCAATCTGGACTGCAGTTACTGCACGCAAAAAGAGCCGGACGTTTTCAGCGACGAATTGTCTACGAGAAAGACGATTCAACTACTGAAGCGCATTCGGAAAGAGACAGACTCGATCGTTATTACCGGCGGCGAGCCGACGCTGCGAGCCGATATCGAGGAATTGACCGAGGCGGCGAGGTTCGAATGCAAGTACCGCTCGCTACTGCTGATCACCAATGGGACACTGCTGGATCGCAAGCCGCGAATCTTGCGAGCGGTCACGGGGTTAGTGGTGAGCCTGGATGCGCTGGCGACTGATCCGACCAATCCGCTCTCCAAGCCGGCGGCGCTGCCGAAAGTGCTGGAAAACCTGCAACTGGCAAAGGAGCTGCTGGGCAGCCCGCGGCGCATCACCATCAGCACGGTGATCGAGCAATGGAACGTAGGTGAAGTCGAGCGGCTGCTGGATTGGTGCGGGGAACAAGGCTTCGTTTTTGCGGCGCAATCCGCGCAGATGGAGAAAATGCCGAATCTGGCGCTGCTGCAAAATCCGCAGTACCAGGCGCTGGTAGACAAAATCATCGAACGGCGGCGCAAAGGCGCCCAGCCGATCAACGGCACGCCGCGAACGATTGAGACGCTGCTTCGATTCGGCAGCTTCGAGTGCTACCCAACCATGTTTCCCCGGGTGTACCCGAATGGCGACGTTTTCTATCCCTGCGAGCCGTTGCGCAAGGTTGCAGGAAACTTGTTGCGCGACGGTTCGTTGAAGAAAATATTCGCGCGCGGGAAGAAGATTTACGGAGACATTCCGCCGTGCCAGGGAATTTGCTACTTGTTCGGAAACGTGCTTTCGCATTATTACGTGAATGACTTTTGGGGTCTGGCGGGAGATTTTATTCGTTGATTGCCGTCTGCGTGACATTGTGGCCGAAGAATTAAAGAGAAAGGATTTAACGCAGAGATCTCAGAGAGAATACGCAGAGGGCACGGAGACTACTCGCAAAAACTGGGAGCTTATTTCTTTAGTTGAGGTCAGCGATTTTTTTGTCGAGGTGGGCGAGAGCGGCTTCGAGCGACTTGCGGTGGTTGGGATGAGTGGCGGACGCAAGGTCGTTGGCAATGCGAGTCCGCGATAACTGAAGATCTTTGCGCGATTGTTCGCGCATGAGTTGTTCAGGAGTCTTCTGTCCTCCACCTCCTTTTTGTTTGGGCTCTTCCGTCTCTGCGACCTGCGCTTCGACGTCCTTGCTTTCCCACCCACGTGCCATAGCTATAGTTTGCCACACTTTGGCCGAACCGTGCGCGATTCAAACAAGAAAGTTGCGAGGAATAATTAAGCGCCAGCCGCGCGGCGTTGGGGAAGGACGGGAAGAGCAGGGCGCATCACGCTGCGGATGGTGGTCTCTGCAACGCGCGCGAGGTGCTCGGCGAAAACTCCGCGATAGACAAATACTGCTGTTTTGCCTGCCCAGTTGACGCGCAGGAACCAGCGGCCATGGGATTCTTCGGCTTGTGCGGACGTGATTTCGACGACGGGAATTTCCAGAGCAGATTCGAGACGAGCGTCACGCACGGAAATCTGTTTGTCACCAACGAAAAGCTGCGCGTCAAAGGAGGGCCCTTCTCCCAGCTTGAAACGCCCACCGTTAACGACAACCAAAGCGCCCAATTCGCGGGCCTTGTCACCGGTGATGACATCCGGCTCGGCCGGAGGCAGAAGGATTGTGGTGATGAACATGGCCAGCCCGACGATGGCGGGAACGAAGCTGCTTCCGAAGCCGAGCGGGAGAATCACCAGGGCTGCTCCGGCGATTCCCAAGAAAATGCGGAAGAACATCCAAGAGCGCGGGTTGCGCCGCAGGTGCGCCACTTTGGGCACGATCAGCACGAGAGCAAAGAGCGCTCCGATCGCAGCATTGTGCAGCTTGCCGCTGGATGCCTGCTGCTGCGATTGCGGGCTGGAAGTATTGCTCATTGATGCTCGACCATTCAGGGATGCAAACCCTTGATTTCGCGCAAGCGAGCAAAGGCGCGCCGCACGTGAGGAATGGTGATGGAGCCGCCGACGATCAGCGCCACGTTGAGCGCGTCAATCACTTCTTCGCGCTTCCAGCCTTCCTCGCCGCAGCGAACCAGGTGATAGGTAATGCAATCGTCGCAGCGCAACACAGCGGAGGCGACCAATCCCAGTAATTCTTTCGTTTTGGTGCCAAGCGGGCCGGGCTCGTAGGCCTGGTGGTCCAGCGCGAAGAAACGCTTCATCCCCAGATGGCCGCAACCGAGAATTTCTTCGTTCAGATCGTCGCGAAATTTTTGAAAATCTTCCAGGCGATCCGCCATGCTTCCTCCGGGGAACTAAATTCAAGCGCACCAACCCTGCCCGTTATTATGGACCAACTCCGGCCGTCGCGTTAGGGCACGCACCACCTGGCACATAACTCAGGGCACGTAACCCTGGCCACGGAGCACTTTTCCGGGAAGCGCGCCGGTCATCATGGTCTGGTCGATGACCGGAACGCCATTCACGAGGACGTAATCCATCCCTTGCGACAATTGATTGGGAGATTCGAACGTCGCGACGTCGTGAATCGCCGCGGGATCGAAGATGACAATGTCCGCGCACATACCTGCCTTCAACACACCGCGGTCCGTCAGGCGCATCCGTTGCGCCGGCAAGGCCGTAAATTTGCGGATGGCGTCTTCGAGAGTCAGCATGTGTTCCTCGCGGACGTATTTGCGAAGGATGCGCGGGAACGTGCCGTACGCGCGCGGATGAGGATGCTCCCGTCCGAGGATGCCTTCGGGCGAAGTGCCGGAGGAGTCGTTATCGACGGAGACCCAGGGCTGCTGGAGAGCGAGAGAAACGTCCGGCTCCGACATTCCGAAGACGGCCACGGAAGTGAGTCCATGATCTTCGATGAGCAGGTCGAAGAGCGCATCCATCGGCTCCTTGTTCCAAAGTTTTGCGATCTGCGACAGCGTCTTGCCTTGCAATGGAAGCAGCTGAGAATTGTGTACCACGCCGACGAGGACTGCTTCGGGACCGGGGATCTCCTGCCATTCGTTGTCCCACTTATCCGAGGGAGTAAGCATATCTGTACGGATGCGCGCGCGCGTTGCGGGATCCTTCAAGCGTTCGATGAGCTTGGCGTTGCCGCCGTCGTGCGCCCAAGCGGGAATGAAAGCGGAAAAGTCGTTGAACCAGGCGGTGTAGGCGTATGTGTCCGCGGTGACGTCAAGGCCTTGCGCTCTCGCGGAGTTAATCTTGGCAACGACTTCCGGCATGTGTCCCCAGCTTGGTTTCCCGCCGACTTTCAGATGCCAAATTTCAACGGGGATGCGGGCTTCACGCCCGATGCGCAGCGCTTCGTCGATAGCGGCCAAAATGCCGGTGCCTTCATTGCGCATGTGCGTGGCGTAGATGCCGCCGAATCTGGAGGCTTCTGCGGCGAGGGCGATTAGTTCCTCGGTTTTGGCATAGGGAGCGGGGGCGTATTCGAGAGAAGTGGAAACTCCAACGGCGCCGTCGCGCATCGCTTGGCGCACGATTTCCCTCATTTGCTCGAGTTGCCCGAGCGTGGGCTGAACGTCGTTGTCGCCGAGCACCATGCGCCGGACGCGCGTGGCGCCCACGTAACTGGCAATGTTGATCCCGGTATGCTGCTTTTCGAGCCGCGAAAAGTACTCGCGAAATGTCCGCCAGTCAACGTGAATGCGATAGTGATCGTATTGTTCCTGGTCTGCTTTAAGAATGGCGTCATTCAGTGGGGCGATCGATTCGCCCTCGCCGGTGATTTCCGTGGTGATTCCTTGATAGATCTTGGAAGGCAAGCGCGGATCGACAAGGATTGTGTATTCCGATTGCCCGAGCATGTCGATGAAGCCGGGAGCGACGACCTGGCCGCGCGCGTCGATAGTGCGGGAGCGCGCCGCGTCATGAAGATTCCCGATGGCGGCAATCTTTCCGTCGCGAATAGCAAGATCGCCCGAATACCAGGGCGAGCCTGTGCCATCGATGATGTGGCCGTTAGTGATGACGATGTCGTAAGGTTGCTCCGTGCTCTTGGATTCGACGGGAACGGTACTGAAGAGCAAGACCACGGATAAGAAGATGGACTTCCATCGATGGAAATTACCGTTCGTCATCGTCTGCTCCTCGCTTTGCACGCGACAAAGGCCATTCAGAGGTTCAAACACAGCGGGCATTCTACTCTGGAATTGCCAGCAGAGCAGGAGGGGCCGCCCCGACCTGGTCGAGGCGCTTCTTACGTCTGCTAGAATGAATGAGATCAGTCCAGCAGCAGGCCCAGCAATTCTTTCGCACACACTGGCCACGGGGAACAGACCTGTTATGACGGAGTATCACAATGCACGAGGCACTACAAAAGGAAATCGCTACCTACGAAAAGGGCACGCCAAAATCTGCCGCCGCGCACAAGCGGGCCCTCGAACGCATTCCGCTTGGCGTTGCCAGTAACTATCGCCACTACGAACCCTATCCGCTCTTCGTGAAGGATGGAAAGGGCAGCCGCATTCACGACGTTGACGGCAACGAATACATCGACCACAACTTGTGTTTCGGCGCGCTGATGGCGGGCCATTGCCATCCTGCCGTCGTGAAAGCCGTCGAACAGAAGCTGCACGAAGGAACGACTTTCGGCATGCCGCATGACCAGGAATGGGAACTCGCGGAAGAAATTTGCAAGCGCTATCCGGTAGAGAGGGTGCGCTTCGGCTCCAGCGGCACGGAAGTCACCATGCACGCCTGCCGCATCGCCCGAGCCGCAACTGGCCGCGACAAAATCCTGAAGTTCGAAGGCTCGTACCACGGATTGCATGACACCGCGCTCGTCAGCGTCAAACCCAAGGCGGAAGACTATGGCGATCCGGATGCGCCCACTTCCGTTCCGGGCGGCGGTGGCGTGCCGAAGGCCTCCCTTGCCAACGTGGTCGTCGCGGCTTTTAATAATCTCCCCAGCGTCGAACGCCGCTTCAGGGAAAATCCCGGCCAAATCGCCGCCATCATTCTCGAGCCCATTATGATGAACGTCGGACTGTGTTTGCCGCAGCCTGGGTTCCTGCAAGGGCTGCGCGACATTTGCACCAAGAACGGCGCGTTGCTCATCTTCGACGAGGTCAAGACCGGCGCAAAACTTGCCTGGGGAGGCGCCAGCGAATTCTTCGGCGTGAAGCCGGACATGATTTGCCTCGCCAAGTCCATCGGTGGCGGCTTGCCGCTCGGAGCCTTCGGCGCAAGCCGCACTGTGATGGATTTGATCTCGCAGCACAAAGTCTTTCACGGCGGCACTTACAATACCAACCGCGTCGCGATGTCTGCCGGTCTCGCGACGTTCCGCGAAGTCCTCACGCGGGAAAACTATGCGCATGTGGACAAACTCAGCAAGAAACTGACCGAAGGGTATCGCGCCATCGTCAAAAAGTCCGGGCTTCAAGCCTACGTCGTCAGTGCAGGCGTAAACGGCGCGCTGATGCTTTATCCGCGGGAAATTCGCAACTACCGCGACTGGACCAAGATTGACGTCGATCTCTGGCGCCACTATTGGTTCGGCATGGTCAATCGCGGTGTGCTGGCTCAGCCGTATTGGTGGGATGAACAGTGGACCATCTCCGTTCAGCACACCGAAGCGGACGTTGACAAGCATCTCGCAGTGTTCGAGGAAGTCGCACCTGCGCTTACAAAGGCCCAGCAGGAGCGCGGTGCGGCATTCGTCGGTGCGGCTGGGCACTAGTCCGGCGTGCACTATCCTTAGGAGAAAACGCCGTTGGCGAACGAAGGCACCACTGCGCCGTCAGCACCCGTGGCACAAGAAGCGCCGCACTTGCGCCGCGTCCTGGGCCGTTGGGACCTCGTTCTGCTTTTTGTCGTCGCGGTTTTCAATCTTAACGTTGTTCCATCTATCGCTGCCAATGGCGGAGTAACAGTTTGGCTATGGATCATTTCGCTTTTGCTTTTTTTCTGGCCACAGGGCATTGCTGTGGTTGAGCTTGCGCATCGCTACCCAGGCGAAGGCGGGGTGTACTTGTGGGCCAAGGAGGTTTTCGGCGACTTCCACGGTTTTCTCTCCGGCTGGTGTTATTGGACCAACAACATGATGTACGTTCCCACCGTCATGCTGTACTTCGTCGGCGTGTTCGTGTTTGTTCTTGGAGCCGGCCATGAATCCCTCGCGGACAACAAATCCTTCGCGTTAACGGCTTCCTTGATCTTGTTAGTGCTGCTGGTGGTCCTAAACATTGTTGGCCTCGGCGTCGGTAAGTGGGTGAACAATCTCGGCGCGATTGGCACTTTTGTCGCCGCGGCTGTCCTTATCGGCTTGGGAACTGTGATCTGGCTGCGTTTCGGCACGTCCGTGACGGCGGCGGATTTCCGTATTCCCGCAAGCCCTGGTTTCGTCTTGAATTCCTTCGGCGTGATTTGTTTCGGCCTCGTGGGTTTGGAACTCGCTTCGGTGATGGGCGACGAGATCGAGAGTCCGCGAAAAACTCTTCCCGGGGCCGTCGCCTGGGGCGGTCTCCTATCCGGTTTGCTTTACGTTGGGGCGACGCTGACGTTGCTCATCGCCGTAAAAAAGAGCGACATCAGCGTACTCCAAGGCATAGTGCAAGCTGTCGGCAACATGGCCAGCCGTGTTGGCGCCGTCTGGATCATTGCGCCCTTTGCGTTTCTCCTGAGCATTTCAATCGCTGGAATCGGTTCCGCCTGGCTTGGCGGCTCGGCTCGCATTCCTTTTGTTGCCGGCCTCGATTCCTATATGCCCGACTGGATGGCCAAAATTCACCCGAAGTATGCCACGCCGTATGCGGCATTGATTGTTCACGCTGCCGTTTCGCTTGTTCTCGTGGTGATCAACTTCTCGCTTTCCGGCGCGGGCGTGCAGGAGACGTTTCAGAAATTGCTCTCGCTCGCCGTCGTGCTTCAATTGATCCCTTTTCTGTACCTGTTCGGCGTGCTGATGAAAATTGCTTCCAGCGATTCTTTCGTAAAGGGCCGTTACGGCAAGACCACGCTGACACTAGCCGGCTTCAGTGGATTCACCACCACGGGCTTGGGAATTGCCCTGGCATTTTTTCCGACGCAGCAGATTAAGTCGCTCTTGTCTTACGAGATCTGGATGTTTGGAGGCACGCTCTTATTCGTCGGCCTCGCGGCGTTTTTGTTTTTCATCTACGGCAGGCGCAAGGCCGCACGCAAGTTGGCGGCGGCGCCTGCGTCAGTGTTGTGAACGGAATTTGGGAGGCAGTTATGTCGAGCACTGCGAAAACAATCATTCGAACTTACGACAACTACATCAACGGTCAGTGGGTCAAAAGTTCTTCCGGCGAAATGTTTCCCGTTTACGATCCTTCCACCGAAGAAATGATCGCCCAGGTTTCATCGGGTACAGCCGCCGACGTCCATAGCGCCGTCAAGGCCGCGCGCGCCGCGTTTGATTCCGGTCCGTGGCGCCAGACCACCGCCGCCGATCGCGGCCGCATCCTTTATAAACTGGCGGAGAAAATTCGCGCCAACGCCGCGCAGCTTGCCGAACTGGAATGCCGCAATTCCGGCAAGCCCATCGTTGAAGCCGAGTACGACATCGCCGACGCCGCAACTTGTTTTGAATACTACGCCGGCCTCGCGAACAAAGTTCTCGGGCACGTCAATCCCGTTCCCGCGAATGCACTGAGTTTTACTTTGCGTGAACCTGTCGGCGTTGCAGGCCAGATCATTCCTTGGAATTATCCGCTAGTGATGGCTTCTTGGAAGCTCGCTCCGGCCATTGCTGCGGGCTGCACCTGTGTCCTTAAGCCCGCTGAGCAAACGCCGCTCACTGTGATGGAAGTCGCCAGCTGGTCTGAAGAATTGGGTTTCCCACCTGGCGTCGTCAACATCGTCAACGGTTTTGGCGAAACCACTGGAGCCGCGCTCGTAGCGCATCCCGGCGTGGACAAAATTGCCTTTACCGGCAGCGCCGCCGTCGGGAAAATGATCGTCAAGAGCGCCGCCGACACGCTCAAGCGCGTCACGCTGGAGCTCGGCGGCAAGTCTCCCAATATTTTCTTCGATGGCGCAGATTGGGAAGCCGCCGTCGACGGCGCGCTCTTCGGCGTCTTCATCAATCAGGGCGAAGTTTGTTCCGCCGGGAGCCGCATTCTCGTCGAAAAGAAAATCTACTCGAAATTCCTCGAAGCTATGACCGAAAAAGCCAAGCGCATCAAACTTGGCGCACCACTCGAGCGCGAAACGAAAATGGGGCCGCTCGTCAGCAAGGAGCAATACGATCGCGTCAGCTCCTACGTCGAACTCGGCAAGAAGGAAGCGAAAGTGGCCATCGGCGGCGGGCGACCAAAACAATTCAGCAAGGGCTTCTACGTTGAGCCGACTATTTTCTACGACGTGGACAACTCAGCGCGCATCTCCCGCGAAGAGATTTTCGGCCCGGTGGCTTCCGTGATTCCGTTCGAAGGCGAACCGGACGCCATTCGCATCGCCAACGACACGCCTTATGGCCTCGCCGCGGCCGTTTGGACACGCGACATTTATAAAGCTTTCCGCGTTGTCAAATCGCTGCGCGCCGGAATCGTCTGGGTCAATCACATGCAACCGACTTACGTCGAAGCGCCCTGGGGCGGCTACAAGCAGTCCGGCTTTGGCCGCGAGCTAGGCCCCTGGGGCCTTGAGGAATATCTCGAAACCAAACAGGTGTTTGTCAATCTCGACGAAACGCCGATCGGATGGTATTAGATCTAATAGTAAGGAAAACAAAAATGTCTACGATTCAGATTCGCAGCGAAATACCCGGACCCAAGTCACGCGCTTTGATGGCGCGACGCGAAGGCGCCATTCCGCGCGGACCTTCGAATGCCACGCTCGTTTTCGCTGCGCGCGCCGATGGCGCCGTCATCGAGGACGTCGACGGTAATCGCTATCTCGATTTTGCCGGCGGTATCGGCTGCCTCAACATCGGTCATCGCTCCTGCCGCGTGATCTCCGCGATCCGCGAGCAGCTCGGGAAGCATTTGCATCTTTGTTTCGCCGTCACTCCCTACGAAGGCTATGTCGCCGTCGCCGAAAAGCTCAACGCGTTGGCTCCCGGCAATTTCCCGAAGAAAACCATTCTTTTAAATTCCGGCGCCGAGGCCATCGAAAACTCCATCAAGATCGCCCGCGCTTACACTAAGCGCCCCGCCGTCATTTGTTTCGAGGACGCCTTCCACGGCCGCACCCTGCTCACCATGTCGCTCACCAGCAAAACGCATCCTTATAAAGCCGGGTTCGAGCCTTTCGCCAGCGAAATCTACCGCATTCCTTTTGCCTATCCCTACCGCGGCGAAAAGGGTGCCACCGCGGAAACTTTCGCTCATCATCTCGAAGATGCCTTCAAGCGTTCCGTAGCTCCCGAATCCGTCGCCGCCGTGATCGCCGAGCCCGTCCTCGGTGAAGGCGGTTTTGTCGTTCCGCCGCGCGACTACTTCAAGCTGCTGCAAAATATCTGCCGGAAGCACGGCATTCTCTTTATCGCCGACGAAGTGCAGTCTGGCTTCGCCCGCACCGGCAAATGGTTTGCCTCCGAACATTTCGGCATTGAGCCTGATCTGATCACCATGGCGAAATCCCTCGGCGGCGGCATGCCTATCGCCGCGGTCACCGGCCGCGCGGAAATCATGGACGCTCCCGGCGTTGGCTCACTCGGCGGCACTTACTGCGGACATCCGCTGTCGTGCGCCGCCGCGCTTGCCGCCATCGAGACCATCGAGGAGGACGGTCTCCTCGCGCGTTCCACCGCCATCGGCAAACTTTTTGAAGAGCGCGCCCGAAGCTGGCAGAAAAAATGGCTCCTGGTCGGCGACGTTCGCGGCCTGGGCGGCATGTGCGCCATCGAACTGGTGCGCAACGCGCAGACCCGCGAGCCTGCGGACACCGAAACCAAAGCCATCGCCAAATATTGCTATGAGCACGGCCTAATTACCATCACCGCCGGAACTTTCAACAATGTGATTCGCATTCTCGTTCCGCTCGTGGTCACTGACGAGCAATTCGCTGAAGGCCTCGGCGTTATCGAAGCGGCGCTTGCTTCCGTCGCAGAGCACAAGCAACCTGCGCTTCCCACGCGTAGCGGGACGCACACTCTTGCCCGGCGCTGTTAGAATTGGGAGTCGACCATGCAAAACACCGTCACAAAAATGGAAAGCCCAACCACCCAGCTCAAGGACCCCCGGCTTTTCCGCGAAGCTTGTTATGTCAACGGGCAATGGGTCCAGGCAGCTTCGGGCCAATCGCTCAACGTAGATAATCCCGCCACCGGCGAAATCATCGGCACTGTCCCAAAGCTGAGCGCCGCCGAAACTCGCCAGGCCATCGAAGCCGCCAATCGCGCCTTCCCCGCCTGGAGCAAAAAAACCGCCAAGGAGCGCGCCGCCATTCTTCGCCGCTGGTTCGACCTCATGATGGCGAATCAAGACGACCTCGCCCGCCTCATGACTCTGGAGCAGGGCAAACCTCTCGCCGAATCAAAAGGAGAAGTCGCCTACGCCGCCGCGTTCCTCGAATGGTTTGGCGAAGAAGCCAAGCGCATCTACGGAGACACCATTCCGCAGCATCAAGCGGACAAGCGCATTGTCGTCATTAAGCAGCCCATCGGAGTCGTCGCGTGCATCACGCCATGGAATTTTCCGCTGGCGATGATCACGCGCAAAGCCGGCCCTGCCATCGGCGCGGGTTGCACCGTTGTGCTGAAGCCCGCTTCGCAGACTCCCTTTTCCGCCCTCGCCCTCGCGGAGTTGGCTGAGCGCGCCGGACTCCCCAAAGGCGTGCTCAACATCGTCACCGGATCTGCAACGGAAATTGGCGCTGAACTGACGTCCAACCCAACAGTCCGCAAGCTCTCGTTCACCGGCTCGACGGAGATCGGCAAAATCCTCATGGCCCAGTGCGCAGGCACCGTCAAGAAACTTTCACTGGAACTCGGCGGCAACGCGCCCTTCATCGTCTTCGACGACGCCGACCTGGACGCCGCCGTCGAAGGCGCCATCGCTTCGAAGTACCGCAACACTGGCCAGACCTGCGTGTGTACGAACCGTCTGCTCGTGCAGGACTCCGTGTACGACGTTTTCGCCTCCAAGCTTGCCGTCGCGGTCAAGGCGTTGAAGCCCGCTCCCGGCCTCGAAGCCGGCGCCACGCAAGGCCCCCTCATTGACGACGCCGCCGTTCAAAAAGTCGAAAGCCACATTCGCGACGCGCAGTCGAAGGGAGCAAAAGTCCTCGTCGGCGGCCATCGCCACGCTCTCGGCGGCCGCTTCTTTGAGCCCACCGTGCTCACCGCTGTGACTCCGCAAATGTCCGTTGCGCGTGAAGAAACTTTTGGTCCCGTCGCCCCGCTCTTCCGCTTCAAGACCGAAGCTGAAGCCATCACCCTCGCCAACGACACCGAATTCGGCCTCGCAGCGTATTTCTACGGCCGCGATATCGCCCGCGTTTGGCGCGTCGCCGAAGCCCTCGAATACGGCATCGTCGGCATCAACAGCGGCCTCATCTCGACGGAAGTCGCACCCTTCGGCGGCGTAAAGGAATCCGGCATCGGCCGCGAGGGCTCCAAATACGGCATCGACGAATTCGTCGAAATCAAATATATGTGCTTCGGCGGCATCTCCGCCTAACGGACCAAAAGGCAGGCTGCTCGACGCCTACCCCATCCCCGCCATCACGCCGTGCATATAAGCAAAGCTGCCGATAACGCCCGGCATGGGATCGTCGGCATGAATCTCATACTCCAGATCCACGAAGCCCTTGTACTTGATCGCACCAAGGGCCTCAAAAATTTTCTTCACCGGCATGATGCCCTCTCCCACCGCCACCTGGCTCTCTTTGCTCTGGAAGCTCGTGAGGTCTTTCATGTGCACGTTAAACAGCCGCGCACCCACCTCGTGAATCGCCTGCACGACCTCCGTGCCTGCGCGAACCGTATGCCCAACGTCGATACAGCACCCCATGCGCGGATCCATACCCTTCACCGCCTTCAGTACATCCAGCGGCGAATGCCATAGTTTATCTTCCGGCCCGTGGTTGTGGATCGCGAAGCGGATATCGTACTCCTTCACGAACTTCTCAATCCTCGGAAGCGTCTCCGGCGCCGGGTCTCCTGCGACAATCACGCCAATCCCTGCGCGCTTGCAGTATTCGAACTTGCTGCGGATGTCCGCATCTTCATCTTTCGGAAAATAAATCGTTCCCGCGGCATGAAGCTTGGTGCCCGCCGCGGCATAGTCCGCCAGCGCGGTTGCCTCCGCCTGCGGTTCCATCGGCAGATGATCTTTGACGTCCTTCGCATTCAGCGCCAGCACGTTGAGCTGCTTCAGGAAGCCGATCATCTGCGTTCGGTTGAAGTTGCGAAACGTGTAGCTGGCTACGCCTAGCTGAATCGCCGATCCTTCGTCGGCCCGCCGTCCCGCTGCCGCTGCAAATATATTCTTCGAAGCAGCGAACGTTGCCGCAACCAGCGCACCGGAGCGAACGAAATCGCGGCGTGAGAAAATGCCTTCCATTTGCATTTCATCACGCCGCTCGCGTTGCCAGCTCTTAGACATGCGGCGCCCAGCCCTTCTCGTACTCGCGCCCCCACATCTTCATCGCTTCCTCATCGCCCAGGATTCGCCCATCTTTCGGGTCGAGTTGCAATTCTCGGTTCACTTCCCACGCGATGTTTGAAAGCTGCAGCATCGTCACGGCCACGTTGCCGACGGCGATCGGTGCGTTCAGTTTCTCGCCACTCCGGATTCCTGCAATGAAGTTCGCGAAGTGCCTGTCTGTCATGGAATCGGCTCCGCGCAGGTCCGCAGACGACGTCGTGCTGCCGGCTTTGAACTCGTTCGTCCTATTCCCTTTGAGGTCGTAGATTTCGTAGCCGTCGCGATCCATGACTACCGTTCCGGTCGTTCCCATGATGGCCGAGCCGCGGTCGCGGCCGTAACACTTCATTCCCTGGCAGCACGTGCCTTCCCACATAAGCATTTTGTCTTCGTATTCAAAGCTCGTCATCAGCGTGTCATAAAACTGCCAGTCGTCTTTGAAGTGATATCTGCCGCCTGACGCCGTAACCCGCTTTGGATAGTCCACTCCCAGCGCCCACCGGCACACATCCACTTCGTGCGTTCCATTATTCAGCGTTTCGCCGGTCCCATAATTTCTGAACCAGTGCCAGTTGTAAGGATGCACGTTGTCTCTGTAAGGACGGCGCGGCGCCGGACCCTGCCACAGGTCCCAATCCAGTTGTGCCGGTACGGGCGCTTCTTTGCCGGTGCCGATGGACTTCCTCACGTTGCTGTACCACGCTTTCGCCAGGTACGGCCTGCCGATGATCCCTGCGTGAATCTTGTCCACGATCTCCGTGGTGTGCGGCGAAGAGCGCTGCTGGGTGCCCATCTGCACCAGCTTTCCATATTTCTGCTGCGCCTGTACCAGCATCGCGCCTTCAGCCGGATTGTGGCTGCAGGGCTTTTCCACGTAGACGTGTTTGCCCGCCTGCAAACCGGCGATGGCCATCGGCGTATGCCAATGGTCGGGAGTCGCAATTGTGATGGCGTCGACGTCCTTCTGTGCGAGGATCGCGCGAAAGTCTTTCTCCGCCGTCGCCGCTTCGCCCATCTCGCGCTCCGTGGCATCGGCGAACTTTTTCAGGATGTTGCCGTCCACGTCGCAGACGTGCGAGATGCGCGCGGCGCTCTTGTTCGCCTTCAGCGAAGAAAGATGAGCGTACCCGCGCCCATTCAGCCCGATCACCGCAAAGTTGAGCCGGTCGTTGGCGCCCACGATCCGCTCATAGCTTTTCGCCGTCGTTCCCACGGCCAGCCCCGCCGCTCCCACCGCCAATGTATCCAGAAACTCACGTCGTGTAACCATCGTCTTCCTTCCTCACTTCTGGCGGCCCTTGCTGCTCCGCCGCCACCCGACAGCATAGCCCGCAAACCCCACGAAATTCCAGCCTTCCCCCTCACCGCCGTCATTCCGACTGGCATGCTATACGCAAAGGCAACCCGATGGTATCGGCGTTCATGGAATCGTATCAGCTGGACACACCGCAGAAGTGCGTCCGGTTACAGGCCGCGGACCTTTGGGCCTATGAGCTAGGACACCACTTTGATGTGATTCGCCTGGCGAAAAAGAAGCCTCGTTGGCCATTTCAGCAGTTCGTGGAGATGGGGTTGAACTACGAATTTGCCCACGACTTCATAATCTATCGAGATAAGAATGGAAAACATGGCCTCGGGCTAATGTCCCGTGTGCAGCAGTGGCACGAAATTGCTTTGTACGAACCAGGCTATGTCGATCGGAATTCGTTTCGCACTGAGGAAGGCCGGGCGGCCTGGACGTTAAAATCTTAAGGTGAATTTGGATGCCCTGCCCTCGGTTTTGTAGGGCGAGGCTTTTGACGTTGCTTCTTTCCGCTAGCCTCCCGTGCTATCCCACAACATCCAAAGCACTTAAAGTAATCCTTAATATATGTTACCAATGTGGTATAATGATCTCGTTGATCCGGCACGCTCCGCCAGCCTGCCCACCGTAGGAGGGTGCCCCTAAGTCACGCTCGTCCCGCGCGCAGTTCTTCCAACGCCTTCAGTACCTTTGCGCTTGCCTCCACGCCGTCGGACCTATCCTCCTAAGTCCTTTCCCGTCATATCGTTTTACCGACCCCCACCCTCTAACCCCTTTGGAATCATATCGTTTCAAAGAGCGTGCGGGGAGGGGGCCGTCCCGAGTTCCTTTGTCTTAAGTCCTTTCCCTGCCACACATCCGAGACCCCCTGTGGGACCTCGGATGCTTCGGCTTTCCGGCTATTTATTGATGTCGTCCTTCGCTTCGAGGCGTTTCAGCAGCGGCTGGAGAAATGGCTTCGTCGCATCCGGCGCTGCGCTGATTGCCTGCGTCATTTCTTTGGCTGCCGTCGGGAAGTCGCCCGAGTTCGACGAGATGCGCGCGAGCGCCAGGTGGCTCACCCAATGATTCGCATCCTTCTTCGGCACTTGCGGGTACAGCTCGAAAGCGCGCTTGGCGTTTCCCGTTCGTTGCAGGCCGCGCGCGTAAACATAGAGCTGGACGGCAGTGGCTTTGTCGAAGGCGCTAGCGAGCACTTTCGCTGCTTCATCTTTTCGCCCCATGGCGTCGAGAATGCGCGATTTGGTCTCATAATTCTCGAACCGCGCTTCATTCTGAATCGAAGTGTCTTCCCACTTCAGCGCCTCTTCCAGGTTGTAATTGTTGTCCAGGCACCATTGCGCCGCTTCGTCGAATCCCGCCCACGTAAATCCGCCGACGCTCCGCAATTCATTCTTGATGCTCTTCAGCACGACTGCCTTCACGTCCACGGAAATGTGAAAGGGAACCGCCAGCTTCTCCCAACGCAGCGTTGCGGCCGCCGAATCCGGCTTGACTTCCTCAAACGTGTACGTGAGCGCTTCGCGGAAATCCGCGGCTTGCGGCTTCGCAGTTACACGCAACGCGTCTTCCTTCTCGTCGTAACTGAAGCTGCCCCAGGAAGTCGAATTCTTCGAGAAAATAATCGTCCATTGATCCTTGTCTGGAGTGGTGTGCAGCCCATACGTTCCCGCTGCCAGCGGTTTTCCTTCGACGCTCACCTCGTCAGAAAAAGTGATGGTCGTGTTTTCATTCGCGCCCGCGCGCCACACTTTTCCATAAGGAACCGTCTTGCCCCAAATTTCCCGCCCGCCTACTTCCGGCCGGTGATAAACAATCGTGACGTCTGTCAGCCCAATTCGCTGCGACACCGTCCCGCGCTGGCTGAGCCGCGGAATATTCAGCTCCGTCGGCTGGCTTCCATTCTTGAATTGCGCCCCCGCACTCCCCGCCAAAACGCCAAGTCCCAACAACATGGCCAAACCACACTTCCACACGTTGCGCATGATCACACCTTGCTCCTCTCCTCACAAGACAGCGATACGAATGTCTTTCTTCTCTCCGGCAGACCACCCCACTGGCGATAGACGCCCTCTCCGCAAAGGGGTGAGCAGAAATCCGCGAGGCTGTACGGGTGAATTGGGCAAATTCAGGCTAAAATGTTCCTCAAGCGTGGGGCCCGTAGCTCAGCGGTTAGAGCAGCGGACTCATAATCCGTTGGTCCCAGGTTCAAATCCTGGCGGGCCCACCAACAAAAGACTTAGGTTGGCATCTGTTTTGCACTAAAACGCCGACTGTGGTGAAAAATGTGGGGACTTCGCTTCTAAGTCCCTACTGCATTGTGTCAGCGGTATTCTGCTGCGCCTCCGCTTCTGCCAGTTCGCGCTCGACTCTGTAGCGTTCAATCTTCTTCTGTGCCTCGGCCAAATGCCGCTGGCATACGCCGCTCGCGGCACGCGCATGTCCGCGGACAGTGCCGCGGTTAAATCGTCGATGCCATCTCTATCCGGGAAAGACCCGCAGAAATCGAGGACCGCGCCATTCCCGGTCATTGGGAGGGTGATTTAATTGGTGGCACAAAGAACAGTCACATTGCGACTTTGGTGGAACGCCATTCGCGTTTTACTACGCTCGTGAAGGTGCGAAGCAAAGACACGGCGGCCTCACATTATGCTTGCCCGCCGGCTGCATGGCAGTAATGGCGTTCCTACATTCGACCGGAGAGCTCCTTGGAGCCATTGGTGATGGTCAAGTTTTTAAAGCAATAGATAAGATTGTTGGTGAACTATTTGAGAGTGTTGAAGCTGGTACAGCAAAAGTCCGCAACAGAGCACACTTGAATTTTTATACTCTTCCTAGCGTTGCGGCGAATGCTTTTAGTACCCGTCTGCTTAGAAATTTCCAGAGATCGAACCGCGAACCTTTGCTTGACATCCAAGATACAATGTCCCTACCTCTCAATGGGGTCCTCATGTCGTCCGGTTCCAAGGCCATTTCGCCCTTCCGAGAAATCTCACAGTTGAGGTGAACGCTCATGTCTGGGAATACGGCTCATGTTCTTCGCGGGGCATCAAATGCAACATGGCTGGTTTCTAAGGCCATTAACGAGGTTTTCCCGGAGGGGAATTTGCGTAGCCCAAGCTGGGCCCCTGGCAGACTTCTTAAACGGCGCGAGCGTGCGCCGATGCCGACAGGCATCCCCAGGAGCACTCTGTCCCTATGCCCCGACTGCAATCGCGAAGCAGTGGAGGCTGTCCTCAAAGGTGAGATTGATATTGCGAATTTCCGAGAGAACCCCGGAGTTGTCGAAGCCGAGATAGTGGAAGAAGCAGGACGCATCCTCATGCGGAAGTCCTGCAAGAAACATGGTCCGTTCGAGGATGCACTCTCCAATCACCCGGACTTCTTTCGAAGGATGGAACGCCTCGCGTTCGGCAGAGACTTCGAATGCGTTGACGATTGCAATGTGCACGTTCATGGCCCAAACAGCATCAGTTCCGGTCGAGGGACGTTTTTAATCGTTGATCTAACAAATCGCTGCAACATGATGTGTTCGCCGTGTTTCATGGATGCGAATGCTTCCAGCTACGTTCACGAACTCAGCATCGAAGACATAAAGACGATTTTCAACAACGCACTTTCGTTCAAGCCTCAGCGAGAGATCAACATTCTCTTCTCAGGAGGAGAGCCTACAGTTTCACCGATTTTTCTTGATGCCGTTCGCCACGCGAAAGGCATGGGTTTCCATCGACTTCACGTTGCGACAAACGGTGTGCATTTTGCTGAGAACAGAGACTTTGCTTTGCAGGCGAAGGAAGCCGGCCTCCACGCGGTATACCTGCAATTGGATGGAGTCTCCGAGGAAAAGAACAAACATCGTGGATTGGGAAACTACATGGCAGTGAAGCAGCAAGCTTTGGAGAACATCGCTGCGGCCGGAATGCGAACGACGCTTCAAGTTACCGTGACCAACAGCGTCAACAACGACGGCCTTGGCGATATTGTCGGATTCGCGATTCAGAACATACACAAAATCCACGGTGTCGTTTTTCAGCCCATCATGTTTGCCGGCAGGGACGAGCGCGTATCCCCCGACGAGCGATACGCTCGGCGCTATCCTCTCACGCAGCTCGCCTTCGACCTGCATGAGCAGACTTCGATTGGCTGGCAGCCAATGCGGGACTGGTTCCCACTGTCAGACTTTGGGATATTCGCTCATCTGTGCGATGTCCTTAACCCTGAGGCGAAAGTAGGAAGCCTTTTCCAAGAGACGCATCCCAACCGTGGGATCTTCAGCCCCTTGCTCGTAGACACGCAGCAAAAAGCCGCGACACCGATTCCTACCTTTTTCGACTTGGAACAATTCATGCGCGACACTGTAGAAATAACGGACTCTGGAAGAGGACCGACAGCAACTAGGATCCTAGTCTCGCTTTCGATAGTCCGCAATTTCAATCAGCAGAAGGCGCCCTCGGGGTTTGGGCTCGGGGAACTTCGCCCCTTGCTTGAGGACTGTTTCTACCGTCTTGCTGGTAGCAGCAAGCATTGGTCTCAGAAAGCCTATTCGTATGGCGGACGCTGGAGAGTCATGATCGTAAACGGTATGTGGTTCCAAGACGCCTTCAATTACGATTTCTCGGGAATCTGCAATTCCACTACGCCCGTGGCAACGACTCAAGGTGAAATCAGTTTTTGCGCTTATTACGGCGGCGGTTGGCGAAAAGTTGTCGAGCATCAAAGCCGTACAGCAACACTGGCGGAATGGCATAGAACCTACGGCCGCCACGAAATCTACGCGAACGGCAAGAACGTAGACCTTGGGCAACCGGCGCAGGGCGCGGGAACCCAATTGGTCCAGATCGAACCGGAACCTCCGGCGGTTCCGACAGCCGTTGTGGGGCACTGTGACTGACGCAGCTAGCAACGGGGAAAGCAAATTCCTTGCCGATTTCCCGCGCGGATCGCACGCTCTCAGCCGCTTTCGTTGAACATGGGAAAACTCGCGTCTCGTAACTGTGGGGGAAAATGCAACTCAGTGCAACTCCGCGAATTGTGGTGAAACGATGTAAGCCAGGTCTATAAGGAGAGTTGCGGCACAAATCAGCGCCGAATCCAGCCTTAGCGAAAACGCATGTCAGGAACTCATAATCCGTTGGTCCTAGTGTTCTGTCCCATAAATAACTGGCATTAGTATTGCTGGGAATATAGGCATCTCACCTGCACAATGGAGGTGCCTATGGCGATGGGACGGCCGAAAGCGGTGTTGGTTTTGGATGCGGAGCTGCGCGAACAGCTGGAAAGCTTGGCTAACTCGCGTTCTCTTCCGGCTGGGCTCGTTCGTCGGGCCAAGATTATTTTGCTGAGCGCTTCTGGGAAGACGAACGTGGAAATTGCGCGACAACTGGAGACGAGCAAGGTCACGGTAAGTCTGTGGCGGTGCCGATTTCTCAGACAGGGGGTGTCCGGACTCTACGACGAGTTACGCCCGGGCCGCCCACGCCCGATTAGCGACGAGCGAGTGGCACAATTAGTTCGCAAGACGCTGAAGACGAAACCCAAAGCCGGAACGCACTGGAGTATCCGACAAATTGCCGACGAGACCGGAGTATCGAAATCGACGGTGCACCGCATCTGGCAAGCGTTTGGCTTGCAGCCGCATCGGCAAAAACAGTTCAAGCTTTCGAGCGATCCATTTTTTGTAGAAAAGGTACGGGATATTGTAGGGCTGTACTTGAATCCACCGGAAAATGCAGTGGTTTTGTGCGTAGATGAGAAGAGCGGAATTCAGGCGCTGGAACGCACCCAGCCGATGTTGCCGCTGGGCTTGGGTTATGTTGAAGGAGTGACCCACGATTATCGACGCCACGGAACCACCACGCTGTTTGCGGCACTGGACACGGCGAACGGCAAGGTGCTCGCGAAATGTCGACCGCGTCACCGGCATCAGGAGTATCTGAGTTTTCTCCGGGAGATTGAGAAGAACGTGCCGAAAAACTTGGAGGTGCACATCATCGTGGATAATTACGCCACGCACAAGCATCTGCGAGTTAAACGCTGGTTTGCTACACGGCCACGGTTCCATGTGCACTTCACTCCCACCTATGCCTCCTGGCTCAATCAGGTGGAGATGTGGTTCAACCGTATTACGCAACAAGCCATTCGCCGCGGAACGTTCAGTAGCGTGAAAGACTTGGTCGAGAAAATCGATCACTACGTCCAGAATTCCAACCGCCGAGCGCAGCCGTTTGTCTGGACCGCAACGGCGGATTCAATCTTCGCTAAAGTCGAACGACTATGTGAACGTATTTACGGGACAGCACACTAGGTTCAAATCCTAGCGGGCCACCAATTTTCATCCGCAAGCGCAGTCTCGCCAGGGTTTTCTGCTGTAGGTTAATGCGCAGCAGTTTTTGCTGCCCGCGCCTCGCGCACAGCCTCGACCAGTTTTTTCGCGGCGTCAATAATTTCCTGTGCCTTCCCGGCGCGAAGCGCCGCCACATTGACAAGGTCCGCTCCCACCCCAAGAGCAAATGCACCGGCGGCGATATAACCCGCGGCGTTCGAGAGATTCACTCCGCCCGTGGGGATAAGTTCCACGCCCGGAAAAGGAGCCTTCAGAGCTTTGATGTATTTTGCGCCGCCCATGTTTTCGCAAGGGAAAATCTTGATCACGCGCGCACCTTCGAGCGACGCCATCATCAGTTCCGTGGGCGTAAGCGCGCCGGGGATGGCCAGCTTTCCATGGGCCTGGGCCGTTTTAATGACCGGCACGGACAAGCCTGGACTGACCAGAAACTCTGCTCCCGCATCCAGGCATTCCGTCGCCTGTTCAGAACGCAAGACCGTGCCGGCTCCAGTGAGCACTTTGTCTCCGTACTTGCGGACGACTTCTCGAATCACCGCCGGCGCATTCGGAACGGTCATGGTGATTTCGATCACGGAGATTCCGCCGGCGCAGATGGCATCGACCGCTTGCCGGGCTTCCTCGAAACTGGCGGCCCTCACGACGGGAACGATTCCAATTTCTCCAATCTTTTTCAAAACTCCATCGATATTCATCGTTTATCCGGTGCACTGCATGCGAGAATAAAAATTCTTTACCGGGCGATTCGCGCCGACTGCCCCTCCATCACTTGCAAAACTTCCGGCAAAGTTGCCATGCTCGTATCGCCGGGAGTGGTCATCGCCAGGGCGCCGTGCGCCGCGCCGCACTCCACGGCCCACTGCGGCTCGCGCCCCGCGAGAAAACCGTAGATCAAACCGGAAGCGAAGGAGTCTCCGCCGCCGACGCGATCCAGGATCTCGAGATTTTCCCGGCGCGTTGCTTCGTAAAATTTTCCGTTGCAATAAGCGACGGCGCCCCAATCATTCAGCGTCGCGGTGCGGGCGTTACGCAAGGTGGTCGCCACAACGGAGAGAGCAGGGAATTGTTGAATGACCTTTTCCATCATGCGCTTGAAATTAGCAGGATCGAGCTGTGAATGACTTTCGTCCAGTCCCTCGACCTTGAAGCCCAGAGCAGCGGTGAAGTCTTCTTCGTTGCCGAGCATCACGTCGACAAAGGAAGCGAGCGAGCGATTTACTTCTTGCGCTTTTGGTTTTCCTCCGATGGATTTCCAGAGCGAGCCGCGATAATTCAAATCATAAGAGACGATGGTTCCCGCGCGCTTGGCGGCCTCCATTGCTTCTCGTGCTACTTGCGGAGTTGTTTCCGACAGCGCGCAAAAAATCCCGCCGGTGTGAAACCAGCACGCGCCCTCTTTGACAAAGATTGTTTCCCAGTCGATTTGGCCGGGCTTGAGCTGAGAAATGGCCGTGTGCCCGCGATCCGAACATCCGAGAGCGGCGCGCACGCCAAACCCACGCTCGGTGAAATTCAAGCCGTTGCGGACCGTGCGGCCGACGCCGTCATATTCGACCCAGCGGACATGGCTGAGATCGACGCCGCCTTGAAGCATCAAATCTTCTACTAGGCGTCCCACGGGATTGTCGGCGAGCGCCGTGACGATGGCGGTGTTCAGGCCAAAGCAGCGGCGCAGGCCGCGCGCGACGTTGTATTCGCCGCCGCCCTCCCAGGCGCGAAATTCGCGCGTGGTGGAGACGCGGGAATCTCCAGGATCGAGGCGCAACATCACTTCGCCAAGGCTAACCAGATCCCATCGGCAACTTTGTCTCGGTTTGATCTTCATCGAATCGATGCCTCTTCCAGAGATGCAGATAAAGTTGCTTCAGACCCCAGCGCGCGTCCGGGGTCGACGAGCAGCCAGGCCGCGGCGCCAAGCACCGACAAACCCGCAGCAACAAGAAAGGAAGTGGTCCAGCCAAACCGCGCTGCAATGGCCGGTGTGAGCGAGGCGGTGAGAGCGCCTCCGAATTGATTGCCCATGTTCATGAAGCCAGAAACGGAGCCTGAAGAACCGGAAGCAATGTCAGCGGTAACCGACCAGAAGGAGCTTTGCGAAAGATAAAGCGCGCCTGCGCCGCCGGCAAGAACAACGCTGGCCAGGCGAGCGCTTTGTACCTGCGAACCAAACGTAAGAAAGACGGCGGTCAAGAGAAACGCAAAAACGGCGATGCCGCATCGCCCGAAACGTTTTCCGCGCAGCTTTGTGAACTTATCGCTGATCGCGCCGCCCAGCGGGCTGCACGCGGCCATGGAAAGAAAAAGCAGTGTCGTATAAGAGGCGCTGGCCCTTAAATTCAGCCCGCGCACTTTCGCAAGATAAATAAAGAACCAGGTAAAAAAAATCCAAGCGACATAGCCGAAACAGAAATAGGCAAGTGTAACGGCCCAGACATTTTTCGACGAGAGGATGGTACTCCACGGAATGCGATCATCGTTGCCGATAACACTGCGATTCGAATCGCCGGCTGCGCCGGAGGGAGGCGAAGATACAACCGTTCGTCCCGCCTGAATGTGCTGCAACTCCGCAGGCGAGACACGAGAGTGCAGTTCGGGGGCGTCCCGCGCAATCACGTACCAGCTTGCCCCGGCGGCCAATCCGATGATGGCGCTTATCCAGAAGGACCACCGCCAGCCAGAGTGAACCATAATGTAGGTGATGAGAAACGGCGTGGAGCCCGCACCGACGCCGACGCCGGCAAAAATCAAACCGTTGGCGATTCCCCGCTCCTGAGACGGAATCCAACGGGAGACGAATTGGTTAGAAGCGGGGAAAAGAACAGCCTCCCCGGCACCCAAAAGAAATCGTGCCGCCGCAAGAACCAAAACCGCAGAAACGATCGAAGCGGGAACGGCGGCAGTCAGGGAAGTGAAAATGCCCCACCACAGAACGCCGACAGTGAGCACGCGGCGCGAACCGAGACGATCAGCCAACCACCCTCCGACGGTTTGGAATAGCGCGTACCCGATCAAGAAGGCACTGGTCAGCGAGCCAAGCTGAACATTGGTGAGATGGAATTCGGCGGCAATGAAGCTTCCGGCAATCGATAAATTGATGCGGTCGAGGTACGCGACGGCACTCAGGATGAAAAGCCAGAAAATGAGAAACCAGCGCACGCGGCTCTGCGAACGATCAGCCATAAGGGCTCCTGCGATGCGAAGGGATTGCGGACATGCCCCGGCTCCGCGAAAGAGTTATCACGCAACTTGCGAAAAATGGGCCTGCTTCGATCACGCGGCGTGTGATTTCAGGACCTTCCCTAATTCCTGAGCAATAATCTTTTCTTCCCCTGGTTGCAACATGAAGGAATTCATCGACAGGACTTCGCCGTGCTCCCCGGAAGCAAGAACAATGGACGGTTTGCCACTGCGCAAAGCCGCCGCGGCTTCGCGGGGGGTAAGCGCAATTCGGGCAGAATCCCACTTGATGTGCATGTGCGGAACATGGTTGGCGATTTCCGGAGCCGGAAAGGAAGTTGTGACCCCCGGAATCCTGGTGATTTGACCCGAAATATAATCGAGGCGGCGTTGCCATTCCTTGTTCAGGGCGTCGTGATCTTCCTTCAAATAAGATTCCAGGGCCTTGACCATGCCGACGATTTCTTCCTTACCCACTTTTTGGCTGCGGCCGAGGGTGTCTTCGTGCGGACTGTTGTTGAGCAGAGCATAGGCGACCAGATCTTTTTTGCCGATGAGCAGGCCGGCGCATTGCGGCCCGCGAATCGCTTTTCCACCGCTGAAAGCGATGAGGTCGTAGCCCATGTTCGCGAAATCCCACAAACGTGAGACGGGAGGCGTATCGGCCGCAGCGTCAATGAATGCGGGAATCTGATTTTCGTGAGCGAGTTTGACCCATTCTTCGGCCTTGATCTGGCCTTCGTTATCCGCGAAGTTTGTGAAGTGCATCATGGCGGTCTGCGGGTTGATAGCCTTCTTCAGGTCTTCGCGCGATTCGATGACCACGAGCTTTACACCCGTGGAGCGCAACTGATGGTCGAAGGGATTGCGGTGCGACTTCTGAATAATGACTTCTGATTTCAAGCCGGTTAAATCCGGCAACTGCTCGATGAACTTCGGATTGTCACCGGTAAGGATGCCGGCGAGACCAGACTGCATGGCCGCGGCGGCGCCCGAAGTGACGATGGCGCCGTATCCCTCAGGCAGCTTGAGCATTTCCACGATACGCTTGCCGGCGGCGACTTCCAGATCCGGGATACTGACAAAGTGACGTCCCGCCATGGCCATTACGGCTTCCACTTCGGGCCGCATCAAGGAGCCACCCAGAACAGTCATGGTTCCCTGACCGTTGATGACCGTAGTCACGCCCAATTCTTCGTAGACGTTGCCGGTGGAGCCAAAGCCGGAAAGGGGAGCGGCTTTGTCGCGCGCTTTGGGTGGTAAGGCAAACGCCATGCGTCCGCTGAACAGCGTCCCAAGCAATGCGCCGAGAGTGCCAAGAAAGGTTCTGCGATTCCAATTGTAGTTGAAGGCCATCGATTTATGCCCCTTTCTTTACGACCGCAGCAATGCAGTTGATTTCCACGAGCGACTCGCCTGGCAAACCAGCAACGGCAACAGTGGTGCGAGCCGGACCGCCATTCGGAAAGTATGTCTTGAAGACGGAGTTCATTCCGTCGTAATAGTCCAGCTTCGCCAGGTACACGGTGAGTTGAAGAATGCTGTCCATAGTGCCGCCGCCTGCTTCAATGGTGGCTTTTACGCCATCCATCACCATTTTGGTGTGCATTTCGATGGTGGGAGTCTTTCCGGCGTCCGATTTGTCTCCGCGCGAATGAGCGCCTTGGCCTGCGATATAGATCAAGCCATTGTGAATAATCAGCGGAGTGATGAAACCCTTGCCCGCAGGCTTGCCTTCGCCGTCCAGCTTCTGAACGCCTCCGATGCTCTGCGCGGCTGATGCAGGCGTGGCTGACGCCATTCCCGCAAAGCCAAGGCCCGGCAAGAGCGCGGCCAGACGAGCGGCAAAGCCCCTTCTTGTGCTAAGAGTGAAAAACATTTTCGAATTCCCCCTTTGAGTAAAAGTGATTTGAAATCGCGCATTTGCTAAGGCAACGCAAAACTGAAAATGTCGCTCCCCGCGGCGATAGCCACGTATTGCCTGCCGTTCACCGCATAGCTCATCGGCGACGCATGCATGCCCTGGCCGGTGTTGAAATGCCAAAGCGGCTTGCCGGTTTGCGCGTCCACGGCTTCGAAGGACTGCGCATCATCTGCAAAAAAAAGAAGCCCGCCCGCCGTGGTCATCGTTCCACCGGAAGAATGTCCGGAACCGACCTGCGGATATCGCCACGCGGGCTTGCCTGATTCGAGCCCGTAGGCGAGCAGGATCTTCCGGCTGTGGTCGCCAGGGCTGTGACGGACGCCCGTGGAATAATACGTCTTTCCCTCGGAGAATTCCTGCGGTTTCAAAAAGTAGAGGTCACAGTTTTCCTCTGCCAGGAAATAGAAAAGCCGAGTCGACGGATTGTAAGAAGGCGAATACCAATTGGTGGCGCCGCTGAATCCAGGGCACATACGCGTCCCCTGCGCCGTGGGTTGCAGGCCGGTTCGGATGGGACGTCCCTGGGTGTCAATACCTTTCGCCCAATTCAGGTTTTCGACGAAAGGAAAGGCAGTGAGAAATTTTCCATTGGTGCGGTCCAGCACGTAGAAATAGCCGTTGCGGTTTGCTTCGACGAGCAGCTTTCGCGGCTGGCCGTCGTAACTGGCATCGATGAGAACCGGAGTTTCCGTGGCGTCATAGTCAAAAAGGTCGTGGGGCGTAAATTGAAAATACCATTTAAGCTTTCCGGTATCGGGGTCAAGCGCCAGCACGCAGTCGGTATAGAGGTCATCCCCAGGGCGGGGGCCGCCATCGAAGTCCGGAGAGGGATTGCTGGTGCCCCAGTAAATGGTATTGAGTTCCGGGTCGTAGGTGCCCGGCATCCACGTCGTTCCTCCGCCGCGCTTGTAAAGTTCACCGGGCCAGCTCGCATTACCAAACTCGCCTGGACCGGGAATGGTCCACAAACGCCATGCGAGTTTTCCGGTGTCGGCGTCATAGGCCGCGACGAATCCGCGGACGCCGTCGTCACCGCCGGAGGTTCCCACCAGGACTTTGCCTTTGACGATCAAGGGCGCGCTGGTGGCCCCGTAGTTTTTGTTTCCTTCGGCGTAAGGAACGTCCCAGAGCAGATGGCCAGAGCGCGCGTCCAGGCAAAGCAGATGGGCGTTGTCCGTTTCCATATAAATGCGGGCGCCGAGAATTGCCACGCCGCGATTGTGATGCTGCGCGGCGTCGTCGATCAGGCCTTCGGTAACCGGGCGTGAATAATGCCAGATGGAGCGGCCGGTTTGCGCATCCAGCGCAAAGGCATCGTTCGCGGAGGTGACAAACATAAGGCCATCGAAAACTACCGGGGTGACTTCCAGGCTATTGGAATTGGACGCATGGAAAACCCATTGCGCGCGCAGTTGGCCGACATTCCTGGGATGGATCTGATCGAGACTGCTGAAACGACGACCGGTATAATCGCCATTGTAAGACAGCCAATTGGCGCCGATGGGCTGCGCGGCAAGAGCTTCCCTAGACACTTCTATGGAAGTGGAAACTGAGACGCTGGCTGTCTCCTGGGGGTGCGCCGCAACAGCCAAGAGACCGCAAGACGCTGTTATCCAGATGGCTCGCTGCCTGAACTTCATCCTTTTATGAACTCCTGTGCGTTGCCGAAACCCTGGCTTCACTGTGCGAACCCTGGTCCTTTCCCTGCTGATCCATCACGTGAACGGAAACGCGCGCCGTTCGTGCGGGAGCTTTGATCCGGGTGCCTGCGCTCCCGATTGTCCCGGAAAGACGCCGGCGCAAAGCAAAGCCGCGGAAAGCAAGACCACGCGCACCCGCGCGGAGAAATCAGATGCATGCCGCCACACGTGGAGAATACCAATCATTTTGTGAAAGTCTCTATACTACGGCAGCTTTTTAAGTTCCAAGTCCCAAACCTACGATGCAGAAAGGGAGAAGCGCTCATTTTCAGTGTTAGAGGCGCCCAAATTTCTTCACTGCTTCCTGAATGGACTTAAGTTTCTCGATCCAGGCATACATGGAATGCTCCTTAAAATCCATCTCTTGCGCAAGTGCAAGAATTTGCGGCGCCGTGGCGCGAGGAACCACGACCACGCCGTCGGCATCCGCAACGATTATGTCCGCAGGATTAACCGCGACTCCGTCGCACACGACGGGAATGTTCGACCCCGCGAAGCGGTAATGGCTGACCGAAGTGGACGGCACGATTCCCAGCGCGTAGACGGGGAAGCCTATTTTCTGCAAGTAGGCGGTGTCCCGCACGCCGCCGTCGATCACCGCACCGGAGAAATTTCGGGCGGCCATGGCCGTTCCCATGAGGCCGCCCATGCCGGCGATGTCCGCGCCATCTTCGACAACCATGACGTAGACAGAATTTGCAGACCCCTGATCGATTGCCGCAAGCATGCCTTTGAGCGCGTCCGGATCGCGGTTGCTTTCCTTTTTCAAGAGCACCGTCAGCGCAAATCCCGCAAACTTCGACGGAAAAATCGGTCGCATGCGGTGCGACATGTACATCTTGCGTTCGCTGATCTGTTCCAGCGCGTCGGAAACGGAAGCGGCTTCCACGTGGCGAAATCCTTCCAGCAAAGAGGCATCGTCATTTAGTTTTGCTGTTTCCTGAGCGTTCCTGGCGAATGCAGGCCAGCCGCGTCTCGCGATTCCCGTCAGGAAAATGGAGGCGGCGATGAGTGTTCCACAGATAAAGCTGCGGCGGGGGAGACCGACGAATTTGTTCATGGATTCCTCCTGGTAGCGAGTGTGAAAGCGGAGACTCTAACACTGATTTGCAGCCGTGCCGAAGAAGTTCGAATGAGTGAGACGACCAGCGCGGATGATGGAAACGGTAGCCGCGAGCAATTGTCTGCAGCATCTCAACATGGCGAAGCACGTTGACACACACGGGCCAATGAGATATCACCACACTTTCTAAGTCAGAATCTCCCACGATGAGAACAACTTACATTTTGCGTTCTTCACGCGCTTACTCCTGTACAGTGACCGCCACAGTGATTTTTGCGGCTTGCGCGTTTGCGATTCATTCCGAGGCGCAAGGAGTAAGTCCTCCGGCAAGAAAACAGCACATCGAACACGGCGCCGCCGCGGACGGCAGGAAAACATTCGAATCTGTTTGTTCGAGCTGCCATGGTTTGGATGGACGCGGCGGAGAGCGCGGACCCAATATCGCCACTCGCTTGGAATCACAGAGACTGACCGACGAGGAACTATTGCACATCCTGCAAACCGGAGTTCCAGCAGCGGGGATGCCCGCGTTTGGCTCGCTGGGTGTGGCGAAGGTCCGGGCGGTGATGGGTTACGTGCGTATTCTGCAGGGAGGAAATAAGGCTGCTTCCATTTCCGGGGATGCACAGAGAGGAAAGTCGCTTTTTGTCGGAAAGGCGGGCTGCGCGAACTGTCACATGATCAACGGGGTGGGCGGCTTTCTCGGGCCGGACCTGACCTCTTATGCATCGAAAGCTTCCCTTGAGGAGATTCGGGGAGCGATCACCGACCCGAATAAGGATCTGGAACCGCAAGCAAGAACGGTCCTGGTGACCACTCGGGAGGGCAAACAATTCACGGGAATCGCGCGCAACGAAGATAATTTTTCACTGCAATTACAGTCGCTGGATGGAACGTTTCACTTGCTGCTGAAATCAGACCTTGAACATCTCGAATATCAACCAAAGTCGCTGATGCCCTCGGACTACGGCTCGGTGCTGAGCCGCGCTGAGCTAGATGATTTGATGAGCTACCTGCTCCGTGTCGCGAGGGCAGCGAAGCAACCACAAGCGGCGGGAAAGGAATCGAGACGCGACGAAGAAGATGAATGATCGCCGTCGTTGTTTTTGGTTTGCCGACCGAAAGCGTGGACTCGTCCCTATCTCACAGCATCACACTGAAATTGGCCGGCGAAATTTCAAAGACGGGTTTCCGGGCTAGCTCAGCGCGTGTTTCAGCCGCTTCGCGGTTTTCTGCAATTGACGCTTGAGAGTGTCAACCTGCTTCGCTATATCGTCAAGCTCCTTCCGGGCCAGTTTCCCGGCCTTCGCAACCTTTTGCACTTTGCGATCCGCGTTGCCCATGGCCGTCCCAATTTTCACCGCGACTCGCGTGAGCCTGCTCTTTCTTGCCATCGTGGGCCTCCTTTGAGAGCCGAGCCATCCTATACCCGAACGATTCCAAGAGTCATTAGCGGAACGAGATTAGGCCGTCCAGCTTGATTCTGTACATGGCTTGATAGACAATCACCGCCCGGTATGAGCAAAGATTCGTCCTGGATGGTCCAAGTCTCGCGAGTCGACAGCACGTTTTTGACCTTGGGCCATTGCTTCCCGCCGGAGCTGCCCAAAAAAGAAACACGGAGCAAAGTCATGGCAAGGATGTTTCGAGAGTCGTCGAAGCATAGACGAATGAGGCAGTTCTTCGGGTTGATTGCTCCAGTGTCTCTTCTATGGCTGTTTGTAGCGGGCCCTGTGGGCGCACAGTGGAATCCAATGAACCCAGTTCTTTCCGTCCAGCAGGAGGCCGACGGAGTGCAGTTGACGCTGCAAAACGGAGCGCTGAAGCTGCAAGTTTGTTCCGACTTCATCATTCGCGTGCACTATTCCCCCACGGCGGTATTTCCATCTCGCCAGGAATTTTTGGTGATTAAAGACAGCTGGCCGGCAACGAAGTGGGAGACGCAAACTTCCGTTGATGCCATCACGCTGAGCACTTCGCGACTGAAAGTCGTCGTTGCGCGCAAGGACAGCAGCGTCACTTTTCAGGATTCCGCCGGAAAGACGTTATTCGTGCAGAACGAAGTCAGCATGACTCCTGCCGTAGTGAACGGTGAGCAAACCTATCACGCCGAACTCTACTCGAAACTGTGGGGCTCGTACGAGTCCTTTTATGGGCTCGGGCAGCATCAGTCAGGCGTTTGGAATTACCGCGGCGAAGCCGTGGACATCGCGCAGGACAACACCAACATCAGCATTCCGTTCGTTTTGTCCAGCAATGGCTATGGGATTTTTTGGAACAACACGTCGCGGAGCCGCTTCAACAACCGTTTTCTGAATGCGCTTTACTTGAGCTCCGAAGTGGCTGATGTTCTGGACTATTACTTTCTCTATGGCCCTGAATTCGACAAGATCATCGGCGGATACCGGGAGCTCACGGGCGCTCCCCCGATGTTCGGCAAATGGGCGTATGGATTCTGGCAGTGCAAGAATAAATACAACACTCAGGAGGAATTGCTTGGCGTCGCCCACAAATACCGGCAACTGCACATTCCCGCAGACAACATCGTGCAGGACTGGTTCTGGTGGTACACCATGGGTGAGCCGGTCTTTGACAAATCGCGCTATCCGGATCCTCCCGGGATGCTGGAAGATCTTCACAAAAACAATTTTCACTTGATGATTTCCTTCTGGCCATACTTCCGTCCGGGCACGAAGACCTATGAAGAGATGGACAAGCGGGGCTTTTTTATCGACAAGACGAAGGTTGTTTCCTTTCATCCCGCGCAAATGGGTGTGTACGACGCGTTCAATCCCGAGGCGCGAAAGTATTATTGGAACTTGATGGACCAAGCGCTCTTTAAGATTGGCGTGGACGCCTGGTGGCTGGATACCACCGAACCGGAAACCGAAGATCGCGAAACCAACATTCTTGTGACGAACAAGACGTTCCTCGGAAACGGCGCGAGATACGCCAACATGTTTCCCTTGATGACCACGAGCGCCGTTTATCAAGGCCAGAGAAGCACATCCGACAAGAAGCGAGTCTTCCTTCTTTCACGTTCCGCGTTTGCGGGAGCGCAGCGCAATGCCGCAGCCGTCTGGTCGGGCGACGTGAATTCGGACTGGGTATTTTTCAAGAAACAAATACCCGCGGGGCTGAATTATTCCATTTCCGGCCTGCCCTACTGGACCACGGACATTGGCGGATTTGTTTCCGGCAACCCGGACGATCCGCAATACCGCGAGCTGTTTATCCGCTGGTTTCAATTCGGAGTGTTCAATCCACTACTGCGAGTGCATGGAACGCGTTCGACGAACCAGAATGAACTGTGGTCGTATGGAGCCGACGCCCAGAAAATCCTGGTCAGTTATGACAGTCTCCGCTACCGGCTGCTGCCGTACATTTATTCCCTGGCGTGGATGACCACCAGCCAGGGCTACACGCCCATGCGCGGCTTGGTGATGGATTTTCGCAGCGACGCGCGCACCGCAACCATCAATGACCAATTCATGTTTGGCCCGGCTTTCCTGGTGAATCCCGTCACCGAGCCCGGCGCCAATTCGAGACGTGTTTACCTGCCGAAGGCGAAGTGGTTTGATTTCTGGACAGGAACTTCGGCGGACGGCCCGCGAACAGTGGATGCCGCTGCGCCGATCGAGAAGCTACCCCTCTTTGTGCGCGCGGGGTCGATCCTTCTTATGGGGCCTGAAAAAGAATGGTCCACGGAAAAGGCGGAAGATCCGATGGAATTGCGGATCTATCGCGGAGCGGACGGCGATTTCACGCTATACGAGGATGAGAACGATGGCTACAACTACGAAAAAGGCGTGCACGCCACGATTCCGTTCCATTGGGACGAAGCCAAACAGGCTTTGACCATCGGCGAACGCAAAGGGGACTTTCCAGGAATGCTAGCGGTGCGCGGCTTTCAAATTGTTTTCGTCGGCGAGAACCATGGGGTAGGTACCCTGTCCGAAAACAAACCGGACCACATGGTGCAGTACAGCGGCAAGCAGATCACGGTCACGCGGTAACATTTTTCTATCGAGGAAGCAGTTTGCATCTGCGTTCCATCATCCGAATAGTGCTGGCTGACCCTTCAGAAAACGCTCTAGGCAAGGCCTGCTTTCGAAAGAGGCAATTCGCGAATGCGCTTTCCGGTTGCCGCAAAAATCGCGTTGTATAGCGCAGGCGCAAACGGCGGCAGCCCGGGCTCACCAATTCCCGCCGGTGGCGCTTCGCTCGGAACGATATAGACATTTGTTTCGCGCGGGGCATTGTTCATTCGCGCCATCTGGAAGCCATCAAAATTGGATTGGTCAATCATGCCGTTCGTCGCGGTGATCTCTCCGTAGAAGGAGAGGCTCGTCCCCATGACGGCCGCGCCCTCAAACTGCTGTTTCACCATCTCCGGGTTTACGACAGTACCGGCGTCCAGCGCTGTATCGACGCGGCTGACGCGCACCTTGCCCGCATCATCCACCTGCGCTTGCACCACTGTTGCCACATAGGTCAGGAAGCTGCGATGCATGGCGATCCCCATGCCTATTCCATTGCCCTGTTTTTGCTTGCCCCAGCCGGACTTCTCCGCCGCCAAAGTCAGCACCTGCCGAAATCTTGCGGTATCGATCGGGTATTGCTCGTAGTCTCCGCTGTAGTTCGGGAATTCCTTCGGGAGTTCAGCCCTCGGCACGACGCGGTCCGGCCCAAGCAACTGCAGCAAGTATTCCACGGGATCTCTTCCGGCCGCATGGGCCAGCTCATCCGCAAACGAATGAATTCCGAACGCATGATAGATGTTGGCGACGGAGCGGAACCAACCGATGCGCGTATGCGCCGTCGCCGGTCCGTTCTCCGCGCGAAAGCTCGCCAAGGCGAACGGGACGTCCGTGAAACCCAGCCCAAGTTCACCTGGGTCGGAATAATTATTCTTGGGGTCGAATGTCGATCCAATCGGTGGGAACACCGTCCGCTGCAACCATGCCGTGGGCCTTCCATCCGACCCTAACGCGGCCTTCATATACATCGCTGCCACGGAGTGGTACACGTCGAACTTGACGTCGTCTTCGCGGCTCCATACTACTTTCACGGGCGTGCCGGTTTTCTTAGAGAGCACCGCTGCTTCCACTGCAAAATCCGGAAACGACTTCCGCCCGAAACCGCCGCCGAGCAGCGTTACATGAACGATCACATCTTCCTTCTTCAATCCGAGCGCTTGCGCGATGGCGTCTCGCGCGCCCTGCGGACCCTGCGTCGGAGCCCACACTTCCGCTTTGCCGTCGCGAAACAGCGCCAGCGCGGCCGGGGGCTCCATGGAGGCGTGCGCCAACAACGGCGCGTAATATTCCGCCTCGACGATTTTCCCGCCCTTCGCGAAGGCCTCATCCACGTTACCGTTCTCGCGCACGACCTTGCCCGGCTTGCGCGCCGTTTCCTGCAACTCCTTCTTGTAGGCGTCCGAATTCCAAACGCCGTGCGGGCTCTTCTCCCATTCGATCTTCAGTTTTTTCCTTCCCTGCATCGCCGCCCAAGTATTATCCGCAAGTACAGCCACGCCGCCGAGCGCCTGGAATCCGATGGGCGGCTTGAACGCTTCGATGGTTTCCGTCTTCTTCACGCCTGCGACACTAAGCGCCGCTTTGTCATCCACGGACTTCACACTGCTGCCGAAGACCGGCGGACGCGCCACGCTTGCATACAGCATTCCATCCATGCGCGTATCCTGCCCGTATCCGGCTTTGCCGGTGCACATGTCCTTGAGGTCGTAGCTCACGGTGCCTTTGCCGATGTAGCGCCACTCGCTTCGCGGCTTGAGCTTTACCTCTTCCTTTTTCGGAACGTCCAATTTCGCCGCTGCCGCCGCGAGTTCCCCGTAGCCTAATTGTTTCCCCGACGCCTTGTGCACCACGGTGTGCAAATTCGTGGAACATTCCGCTGGAGGCACGCTCCACTGCGCTGCGGCCGCGCGGATCAGCATCAGCCGCGCGGTTGCGCCGGACTCCCGCAAAGTGTCGAAGAAACTGCGCACCGAATGCGACCCATCGGTATCCTGATCGCCGTACTTTTCATCGCCCGTGGCCTGGACCAGTTTCACGCGAGACCAGTCCGCATCCAGCTCATCCGCAACGATGCGCGGCAGTGCCGTACGGCTTCCGCTTCCCATCTCCGAGCGATGCGCGATTATGTAGGCGGTTCCATCCATGTCGATCGCCAGGTACACGCTTGGCCGCAACGCCGCTTTAGCCATGCCCTCCGAGGCAGTAGCGTTCGCGGCCGCGCCGAACAATTCTTCAGGCATCAGGCGGACACTCAGAACAAATGCGCCTGCTCCCAGCATGCCCTTGAGGAATCCCCGCCGGCTGCTGAATAACTCATGGCTGCGATTGGAAATATTCTCGATGTGAATCATGCGCCCCTCGCTCCGCCACTGGACGAAAATAAATGCAAAACCCGTGCAGTGGAATGCACCATCGTACCGCCATTTGGTTATCTTGCAAGTCCGGCGGCGGGGAAGCGCGCTGCGCTGATCGCCCGGCAGTAAGAGATTCCGCGCACGGGAATAATAGCGCGTTGCGATTTTGGGCCGGACAGTACAATCTGAGACACGGTAGAAGGGCCGGTTATGTCCCCAGAGTTCATGCGGCGCGCCATCGCGCTGGCGCTGGAAAATGTCCACTCGGGCAGCGGGGGACCGTTCGCCGCGCTGATCGTTAAGGACGGGCACATTGTTGCGGAAGGCACGAACCGCGTCACGCGTACAAACGATCCCACGGCGCATGCGGAAGTCGTGGCCATTCGCGAGGCATGCCGCGTTCTGGCTGATTTTCAACTGCCCGGCTGCGACCTTTATACGACGTGCGAACCCTGCCCAATGTGCCTGGGAGCAATTTACTGGGCGCGTCCTGCGCGAACTTTCTATGCTGCAACCGCGGCCGACGCCGCCGACGCAGGGTTTGACGACGCTTTCATTTATCAGGAATTGAAGATTGCGCCGGTGGTACGGCGGATTCCGATGACGCAACTTCTTCGCGACGATTCTCTCGCTGTTTTTTCGGCGTGGAAACAGCAGGAAAACAAGACGCCCTACTGAAGAAAATTCGCGATTATCCAGTCTGACCTTGATTCGCGAGTGCTTACGATTCCGGCCAGGCGCCCAGCGCGCGGCGCAAATCAACCAGTTGGCCCAAATGATAGGCGTTGTGATCCGCCAGAAGGAGGGCTTCGCGAAGAATCGTCTGGCCGTCTCCGTGTGGAATCGCGGCGTACAAATCAGTTTTCGGATTCTTAACGAGCTTGATCATTTCCTGAAGGTCGTGCTGGAACTCTTGCACGCTTTTTTTCCAAGCAGCCTCATCCGGCGGCACGGGAGTTTTCGGCCAGTATCCCTCAGGAAATCCCGGAGAGACGTGCTTTGCGCTGCGGCTAAACTCCAGGATGTCCCATTGCGCGATCCGCGCGTGCTCCAGCAATTGCCATCCCGTGTGCGGCAGGCCTTCGACGAAGGTTCCTCGTTTGGCTTCGGGGAAACCTTCGATCGCATCCATGAAGTGGACATGCGCATGGCCGCCCTTCAATAGGGCGACGAGGTGCTCGCGCAGCACGTTATCGTGGTTTCCTTCATTGCTTTTCTTCTTCGCAATTTTCTTGGATTTTTTCTTCACAAGGGTTCCTATTTCTCCGAGAGGAGCACTTGCTGCGGCGAGTCCGGAATCGAATGCTGCGTCGTTTTCACGAACCCGGCATTCGCAAACATGTTCTCATATTGCGGAAAGGTGTAAGCATCGCCCGCGTCCGTTAGTGCCAGCATAATGAGACTGAAAGCCGCGGCCGTCGGGGGCGTGACGCCATCTTCATTGGGGACAAACTCAAGTGTGATTGCTTTGCCGCCAGGTTTTAGTGCCGCATGAACACGGCGCATCAGTTTTTCGCAAGTTGGCACGTCGAAGTGGTGAAAGATGTTTGTCAGCAGTACGAAATCGTAGCCTTCGCCCAGGTCTGCTTCAAACGCGCTTCCGGGCCGGAACGCGACTCGATCCGCTACGCCCGCGGCCGCTGCATTTTCCTTTGCGACTGCCAGGACCGGAGCCCAGTCAGCCGCGGTGATGTGCGCGTTCGGATTTAGCTTGGCAATGGTGATGCCAAACATCCCGTGCCCCGCAGCGATGTCCAGTACTTTGCATGTTTTTCCTTCCTTCGCGAGGGCTAGGTCCGCGATAAACCCGGCCGACACCGTCGTCAGCGGCGCCATGGTTCTCGCGAAGGTCACCCAAAGTTCGTCGTTTGGTTTGGTATTGTCGCCTTGTGCGACTGAAGTGCCGCCTTTTCTTACCGATTCCGTCAGTGCGTCGAAATTTCTCTTGGGCTCCGCGCTGGCAAGAAAATCCGCCAAAGTTCCCATATATGCGGGCGAATGCCGGTTGAGAAAAATGGCAGACTCCTGCGAGAGGGAGTAGCGGCCATTGTTCTTGGCTAGGAATTCATGGATGGTCAGGTAGTCGCAGAGGATGCGCACACCGCGTTCCGCGGCGCCGGTCTTCTCGGCAAGCAAAGCCGTGGTATTCGCGCCGTCCGCGATGGCCGTGAAGATATCCAATTCGATTCCCGCTTTCAGCGCCGCGGTTTGTTGAAAGGCGTTGAGGGTATTGAAAACGCGTTCCGGACTAGGCCGGCTTGTTGGAATGGGTGTGGCCATCGATGAACTCTCCTGTCTGGGCGTTTAGAAGTCACAGATTATACATGCGGATGGTCTCAAAAGGTTTCTCTTCGCTGCAAGCCGATTGCCCGCACCCGGCCGGGCTGGCATACTCTTTTCTCCCCGCAACAACCAAGAGGCGACCGATGCAACGCGAATATCACCGCTGGTACTCTCACCGGCTTGGCATGGAGCTGGGCGTCGTCGTTTACGGGCATTGGGGCGCGCCGCTGCTTGGTTTTCCGACCAGCGCCGGCGACGAGTGGGAGCTCGAGGGCCAGAGCATGATCGGCGCGCTCGCGGATTTCATCGACGCAGGAAGAATCAAATTCTTCTGCATGAATTCGATCAATGGGCACAGTTTTTACAACAAGGGAGCGCACCCGTTTCACCGCAGCTACGTCCAGGCGGTCTTTGATTCTTACCTGCGCGAAGAGGTCGTGCCTTTTATCTGGAACCATTGCCAGACGCAGGGCATTGCGATTACAACGATGGGCGCTTCGTTTGGCGCGTACCACGCCGCGAACAGCCTGTTTAAGCACCCGGACGTCATCAAGCGCTGCTTCGCGATGTCCGGTGTTTACGACTTGCGGAATTTCATGGAGGGCATGTACGACGACAATTTTTATTTCAACAATCCCGTCGATTATCTCTCGAATGCCAGCGATCCGTGGTTCTATCAGCAGATTGCCAGTTGCGACATTCACCTGAGCACCGGCACGGGTCCATGGGAGAACAGCGGGCCCACCTACCGCCTGTCTGAAGTGCTCTCCGGCAAGGGCATCCGGCATTCGCTGGATAACTGGGGCCCGCAGGGCGGCCACGACTGGCCGTACTGGAAGCACCAGATGCGTGAATATATTTCCAAGCTTTTCTGAGTTTGCTCTTCGGTGGAACGGGAGAGAAAGACTTCAGGCAAGGCCGAGGTGGGCGAGCTGGTAATGCCCTTTTTCGATGACCTGGTCGTCGTCGATCCAGACGTCGCACTTGCGGGTTAGCACGTCGACGTGTGTCTTCGATTTCCAAACGGCGTGGGTCTGGCTGCCGTAAGGATCGCCGAAAGCGATGTGGACACCGGGACATTTTTCATCTTGGAGGAGAATGCCAATCATTTCAGAAAGTCCAAGGTTGGTACCGAACGCGAGTTCGCCGACGCGGTCGCTGTTTTCGTCCGTGTGGCAATAATCCCAGAACTCCTGCTCTAAATCCTTGCGTGCACAGTGGACGCCCACGAGGCGCGCGTCCTTGATCTCCAGCGTTAGAGGCGTGGACTGCAAGTCGCCGTATTTTCCGTTGAAGTGATCGCCGGCGGTGGCGTCGCAGACGAAAGTTCCGTCAACAGTTGCGGGCGTGGTGAAGACTTCGCCAGCCGGCAGATTCGACCAGTAGCGCGGGCTGATGAGCCCGCTGGTCTTCACCCAGTCGAGTCCGCGATCGAAATGCGCGGCAATTTCTGTACCGGCTTCGGTTTTTACAGTGAGCGTCTCGGCGCGTACCATGCGCTCACGCAAGCTGTCGCTCAGGCGGTCCACCAGCTTGTAGTCCGCGCGCATGCCCTGCTGCATGATTTGCGGCGTGACGCCGACCATGTGCGCGTAGCGAATCTGGCGGCGCTCCACAACTCTTACGATGGCCATGCGCGCGCCCAGTTCGCCCGGCTGAGGCGTCATGCACATCACGCCGATATCTGCGGTCTCCAGAGCTTGCAGCACCGGCGGGGGCGCGGCGCTCATCGGCCGCGGACCAAAGTCTTCCAACAGTAATCCGGTGTAAGGCGCACGCCTGTCGTTGAGCGCGGCGGCGATGCTGGCAGCGACGGCGCGGCTGGCTTCATCAGCAATTAGCGCCACATGTTCTCCAGAACGCACTCCGAGACACGTTTCCACGGCGTTTCGCGCGCCGGGCATCAAGTCTGGTTGTGGACAACCAAAGTTCATCCAGATAATTCTACTTGAATCGGCCTGATTTTTTATCTACGGTAGGTTACTGAGACTCCTTTTCCTCAACTGGCCGATTGGGCGGTCAAAAAACCTGCCACGAGGGACAAGGCACGCGTAAGCGCCTCCCGCGTAAAAGCCTACGAGACTAGTTGGCTAGTGAGCTTCGCGGGGAAACGCGAAATGCCGGGACTTGGCCGCCACCGCTGGTTACATTGGCGAGGCCGGTGGCGCTGAGACGGGTAAGAAAGCCGCAGACTTTTCCGCGAAACAGGTAGGGCGCGAAATCCACCAGCATGTCGCGGTAGTCAACTCTGCCGACATCCGCGATGTAAGGAAAGACTTCGCGACGGATGGGGATGCGCTCCTGGACGATCCAAACGCCATTCTTCGCGGAAAGAGCGCGTTCGATCGCCATGTCCCAGTCGGCCTCATTGGTTTCCCAGCCAAGCGTCACACCGGAACCGCCGTACTCATCGCTGGGTTTCAGCACCAGGTTCTCGCGCTCTTTACGGATCAACGCGAGCAAATCGACGTGCTGGCCGTAGTGCGCCGTCCCGACATCCGCAACGACACGCGTCCAGGGAATATGATTCCGGATGAGTTCGCGTTCGCCGTGGGAGAAGAGTGCACCGTTTTGCTCGTCGGTCAGCACGGCGAAAAACGCCTTTACGTGCGGAATCTTGCAGCGAAAGTTATTCGCCATACACACGGCGTTCGCCGAATAGGCTTTGACCAGCGCGGAACACTCGGCAGGCTTGGCCACAATGTCGTTGATAAGCACCCGGCGATAGACGAGATCGATCTTCTTGTCCCGCGCGACAAGAGACTTCCCGTCCCATTCGAGCTCACGCGGATCGGCGATCAGCGTCGGGATGCCCATTCTCTCAAAGCGCTCCTTGAGGATTTCAAACTCACTCATGGTCGGAACGTCTTCCCAGTCCACAATCGCAATCTGTGGCTTCGCGGACGGTCCTCCCCAGTCCAGGTAGCTCATCACCAGGGCATCGAGGAGTTTGGCGCTGAGAGGATAACTGTGAACGTGGTGCGTCTGCGCAAATTTGCCCATCACCGGGAGTCCGCGGAAAATCTCCGCAAGCGTTTCTGAGTAGCCCGCGCCCGCCGGCGATTCTCCGTTGTATTCCGCAAACTTCAGAGAGTCCGGCAACAAAAACGCATCCAGACGCGAGGCCGTGCTCGCTCGCCCAAATCCCGTGGGAATCCGTGCGAGACGCTCCTCTTCCTCCCGGAGATGCAATTGCGCAAAAAGCTGCTTGTCGTCCAGAGCGGCGCTCGCGATACGCTCGCCAAGATCTGCGATGGTCTCCGCGACGGTTCTCACGCGCGTTTCGTCTTCAGGAGAAAGAAAAAACGGGCGCAGGAAAGGACAGTGAACCCGGTCGCCAAAGGTCAGCCGAGCCTTGCGCATGCGCTTGAACAAATCTTCGGGGAGCGCGGGCACACGCAGCAGGGTGGCTTTCAGAATGGCATGCCATTCTTGCGCCGGGGACGGCGGCAAGGGCGATGGTGTTGGCGCGCTGGTCATTTCTTCATGATCTCTGCGAGGCCCCGGCGCCCGGAGCGGCAACACTTTTTTGTCCCGCGACCGCGCTCTTTGGGGCTCCCGTAAATCCGGCGGCTGCGCCAACGCCAAGCATCTCTTCCCACCGCGGCCAGGGATTCGAAGCCTGGCCGTTCAGCGCGCGGTCAATCACCAGCCGCGCCATCTTTTCCACGACGTGTTCGAAATAAAATTCCGTAATGCGGTCGCGTTCAAAATCCGGCGCCGGATTCAAGAAGTCGATCGCATAGGGCACCCCATCTTTAACGGCGAACTCGATGGTATTCATCTCGTAGCCCAGCGCATGGTTGATGGTCTGCGCATCCTTCACGATGCGCGTGCCGAGCTCCGGCGTCAGGTATTGATGATCCACAACATACTTGCGTTCCTTGGGATCGTAGTGAACGGGCACAATGTCCGTCTTGCCGAAAGTGAAGCACCGCACGTACTGATTGAAATCGATGAACTCTTGTAGCGTCATGCAGTAGGGCGAAGTCTTGTCATACGCCGCGAGCAAGTTCTCTTTGTTATGCACTTTGTAGACGTGTTTCCAGCCGCCGCCCGAAAAGGGCTTCAAGATCGCGGGACGGCCCACGTAATCGAGCAGCCCGTCCCAGTCCACCGGATATTCCAGGTTATGGAGTGATTCGGCAGTGATGTCCACATCGCGGGGGTAGCCCTTCTGGGGCAGCAGTACCGTCTTGGGAATCGCGATGCCGAGTTTTGCGGCCACCGAATAATTGAAATACTTGTCGTCGGCCGTCCACCAGAACGGATTATTGATAACGTACGTTCCCTGAAGGACGGCATGCTTCAAGTAGCCGCGGTAATATTCAACTTCATGAGAGATGCGGTCGACGATGACGCTGTATCGCGCAGGCTCGCCCATGCGCGTGCCGCCCAGCTTCACAAATTCGGCAGCCACGCCATCCTTGGCGCCCAGCTTCTTCACGCGCTCGATAAAAGCCGGAGGAAAGCTGTATTCCCGCCCGCAGAGTAGGCCAACGGTTTTCATGTTCGTGCTCCTGTAGGGTCGCGCGGAACTACCTCGTCTTGGAGGCCGTCAATTCACGGCGTGTGCTGAAGAAGTGCGCGGCTCGGTGACGCCTCCGCGGGTTTCGGCAACCAGGTGCCGGACCACCGCTTTCAAGTCGCCCGTTTCCTGGTAGATGCGCAGCTGCCGGTCCGCGCTGGTACCTTCGCTCATGATGGTGTGCACGTATTCGACGGCACTGCGGCTGCCCAGGTCATCGACGACGTCATCCACTAATTCCAGCAACTCTGGAATCAACTGGCGCATGGGCACTTCGGCTTCCTTGCCGAAGTCGATCAGTTTCCCATCAATGCCGTAGCGCGCCGCGCGCCATTTATTCTCTTCGATGAGCGCGCGCCGGTAGAGCCGCCAGCTCACGTTGCTCTGGTAGAGTCGGTGCAGTTTCACAATGATCGCCTGCGTCAGCGCGGCAATAGCCACGGCCTCCTCGACTTTCGTCGAAACGTCGAACATGCGGAATTCCAGCGTGCCGAACATCGGGTGGGGACGCACATCCCACCAGATCTTCTTGCCGTTATCGATGCAATTCAGCTTTACCAGGAGGTTCACAAAATTTTCGTACGCGCTCCACGATTCGAATTGTTCCGGCACGCCTGTCCGCGGAAAGCGGCGAAACACCGTGGTGCGGAAAGACTTCAAGCCGGTATTTCTGCCCATCCAAAATGGCGAACTGGTGGAAAGCGCCAGCAAGTGCGGCAGGAAGTAGCGCACACCGTTCATCATGTCGATGGTGGTTTGCTTGTCCGGCATGGCCACATGCACGTGCATGCCGAAGATCAGCAGCGACCGCGCCAATTGCCCCATCTCTTCGACGATGTGCTGGTAGCGCTCGCCCGGAGAGATGACCTGATCGATCCAGCTTGAAAATGGATGCGTGCCTGCGGCCGCCACCTGGAGCCCGGCGCGTTCGGCGGCGGCGACGAGTTCCCCGCGCGTGCGGTGCATTTCAATGCGAAGCTCGCTCACGTTTTCGCAGATGCGCGTGCCGGTCTCAACGATGGACTGATGCAGCTCGTGTTTTACCTGCTCCGCGATGTCCGGAGAAGCCGCAGAGACGAGTTGGCTAACGTGCGAACGCAATTCGCACGTCGCGGGATCAATGATCTGGAACTCTTCCTCGACGCCGATAGTGAAGCGGTGAGCCATGGACTTGGCCCTCTGGATTTGCTGGTCCTGTCGGGGACTTCGAAGTTCGTATCATACCGCGACGCGGCGCAAAATACACCAATGCCGCGTGCGTGCAGGGCCACAATTTGTTTCGAACGGAAAAGGGCAGACAGGAATGTCTGTCCCACCGGAGACTTGTTGGGCTGGACCGTTCCCTACTTGACCGCTTAGCCTGAAATGCCCTGTACTACTAATCCTCAAATTCGTTGTGCGCCGCGCAAAAATGTTATCGTCCGTCGCAATACCTTCCGACGTGTGGGTCATTTGCTTTTGGTTGCGGCTCCGCCGCGCTGTGTTCTACGCTGCGCCCATCGCCCTGCGCTGCTGGAAACATTCCCGGCAAAACACCGGCCGCCCTTGCGTGGGACGGAATGGGACTGTAGTTTCCTTCCCGCACTGCGAGCAATTTGTCTTTGTTTCCGAGCGCATCGGTGAGGCGTGACCCCCGCCACCGCCGCCCTCGGCCCGTTTGGCTTTGCAGGCTTTGCAACGCTTGGGCTCGTTTTTGAAGCCTTTATCCGCGAAAAACATCTGTTCGCCGGCCGTAAAAACGAACTCTGCGCCGCACTCCGAACACTTCAGCACCTTGTCGTGGTATTCCATGAGCCGCTCTCCCCTGGTCCCGAGGGCAGGGGATTGGGCGGACTTTGTACCGTATAGCCTAGATGCTTGAGGAGACCAGTATCCGGGGGACGCCGGGCGCGGATCCCTTGGGCTGCGGGCACGAAGCTGTGACGACTTCCCAAACACTCTGCCTTACGGGGGCCTGATTCTCGGAAGTGCGGCGCCGAGCCGCGACGAAAACGGAAGGGCGATCCCGGTGCAACCGGGACCGCCCAACATCACTAATCCGCTTCTCGCCGCTGCTTCTTGCGCAGTCGCTTCCGCGAAAGCGCTTCCTTCGCCCGGCGCTTCTCGCCGGGTTTCATGTAGAAGCTGTGCTTCTTGATTTCCTTGATGATGTCTTCCTGTTGCACCTTGCGCTTAAAGCGCCGCAGGGCATTCTCCAGGGATTCACTCTCTTGGATGATGACTTCAGCCACTTTTTCTAATTCACCCCCAATCCGGTTCGGATTGGTATCTTGCGGCGCCTCTCGCCCGCCAAATTATGACAAGCTGTGTTCTTCTGCGGGCACCGCCCCTGGTACCTATTATTGCATGTATTGTCCGGTTTGCGTGCGCACCCCGATAGGTAGATGGCTTCTTCTAATCAATTCCGCCCATAGAAGTCAAGGAATCTTTGCGTTTTTGGCTGGCCTCGGGAGTACTGGAGCGACCCCATAACCATCCGGGTATCCCATTGACGCAGGCATTACCCAGACACATTTACGCGGATTCGCATCGGCATGCCTCTCCATAGGCCTTTTAGCTTACCTGTGGGTCCCCGCGGACTTCGCAAGTGCCTCGCCTTGTCTTTTTCCCTGCTTCTATTGTTAGATTAACGCGCTTCTCTAGCGCCGCGGGGGCAGCCAATGTCCGATATGCGGGATGCCATCGTCGTACTCCTTGCCGGAGGCCAGGGCGAACGCCTCTGGCCGCTCACGCGTGACCGGGCCAAGCCCGCGGTGCCTTTTGGCGCTCTCTACCGCATCATTGACATCACGCTATCGAACTGCATCAATTCGAATCTCCGTCGCGTATTTATCCTCACGCAGTACAAGGCACTCAGCCTGAACCGTCACATTCGCGCCGGCTGGTCGCCTCTCGCCGGCCTCGGCGATTACATCGAAGTTCTCCCGCCACAGATGCGCGTTTCGCAGCAGTGGTATCAAGGCACGGCCGACGCCGTGTACCAGAACATTTATTCCATCGGCAGCGAGCGTTCTAAGTTTGTTTTTATCCTCTCCGGCGATCACATCTACAAAATGAATTACGCCAAGATGCTCGATCAGCATGTGGACTCGGGGGCCGATGTGACTGTTGGCATCATCCAGATTCCCGTCGAGCAGGCCGCCAAGCAGTTCGGCGTGATTGAAGTCGACAAGGATTGGCGCATCATCGGCTTCGAGGAAAAGCCCGCCGCGCCGAAAGAGTCTCCGCACCACCCCGGACACTGCAACGCGTCGATGGGCATCTACATCTTCAACACGCAACTGATGATTCCCATCCTTCTCGCCGATTCCGAGGATCCCAAGTCGCATCATGATTTCGGCAAGGACATTCTCCCGCGCATCATTTCGAAGCATCGCGTCTTCGCCTACAACTTCGTTGACGAAAACAGCAAGGATGCCCTGTACTGGCGCGACGTAGGCACCATCGACGCCTACTACGAAGCCAACATGGATCTGGTCAGCGTTTCACCGGTCTTCAACTTGTATGACAGCGCCTGGCCGCTGCGCACCTGGCAGCACCAATATCCGCCCGCAAAGTTCGTCTTCGCCGACCCCGAGCGTATGGGCGTGGCCCTCGATTCCATCGTCGCTGGCGGTTCGGTGATCTCCGGAGGCCGCGTGCAAACGTCCGTCATCGGCAACGACGTGCGCGTCAATAGCTATTCGGAAGTCTCGCAGTCCATCATCTACAACCACGTGAATATCGGCCGCCATTCACGCATTCGCCGCGCCATCATCGATCGCCACGTCAGCCTTCCCGAGCGCACCGAGATTGGCTACGATCTGGAAGCCGACCGCCGCCGCTTCCACGTCACCGATTCCGGCATCGTCGTCGTCGTCCGCCAGGAATCGCTCATCGAGGAGCCCGAATCCACCTAAGGCGAGCCGGTCCATCAAATTCCTCCTGAATCGATTCACTCCCTGTCCCTGTGACTCCGTGGCATTTTTCTGTAGAATTATCGATTCGCATTTGCTCAGGAGAACAGACCGACATGTCCACCAAGATAACGGGCATCCATGCCCGCCAGGTCATCGATTCGCGCGGCAATCCCACGGTCGAAGCCGACGTCATGCTTGATGGCGGAGCGCTCGGCCGGGCAGCGGTCCCTTCCGGTGCCTCCACCGGCGAACACGAAGCCCTCGAGCTCCGCGACGGCGACAAATCGAAATATCTTGGCAAAGGTGTGCTCAAAGCCGTCGCCAACGCCAACAACGAAATCGCCAAATCCATAGCCGGTCTCGACGCCGCCGATCAGCGCGCCCTCGATCACAAAATGATTGCTCTCGACGGCACGCCCACGAAGTCCCGCCTCGGCGCCAATGCCATCCTTGCCGTTTCCATGGCTGCCGCGCGTGCTGCCGCCATTGCCCTCCAGCAGCCGCTTTATAAATATCTTTCGCGCTACTCCACGGATTCGTCCGCGAATCTCCTCCCTTGCCCCATGATGAATATCCTCAACGGCGGCGCGCATGCCGACAGTTCTGTGGACTTCCAGGAATTCATGGTCATGCCTATCGGGGCTCCGAGCTTTTCCGAGGGTCTCCGCTGGGGCGTCGAAATTTTCCACGCCCTCAAGACCGCGCTCAAGAAGCACGGCTACTCCACCGCCGTCGGTGACGAAGGCGGCTTTGCCCCCAGTTGCAAGTCGAACGAAGAGGCCATCCAGATTGTTCTCGAAGCGATCACCGCCGCGGGATATAAGCCCGGCGAACAAGTGAGCATCGCGCTCGATCCCGCTGCCAGCGAGTTTTTTGATAAGGCCAGCGGCAACTATATTTTCAAGAAGTCAGATAAATCTACGCACACTTCCGCGCAAATGGCGGCCTATTGGACCAGTTGGTCCGAAAAATATCCCATTGTTTCCATCGAGGACGGCATGGCCGAAGACGACTGGGCCGGCTGGAAATCCCTGACGCAAAGCATGGGCAGCAAAACGTCGAAGAAAAAAATCCAGCTTGTGGGCGACGACCTATTCGTCACCAACACCACGCGCCTCTCCCGAGGCATCAACGAGGGCATCGCCAACGCCATTCTGATCAAGCTCAACCAAATCGGCACCGTCACCGAAACCATCGACGCCATCGAGCTTGCTCGCAAATCCGGCTACAACTCCATCATTTCTCACCGCTCCGGCGAAACGGAGGATACTTTCATCGCCGACTTGGCTGTTGCCACCGCCGCCGGCCAGATCAAGACAGGCTCCGCCAGCCGCACGGACCGCATCGCCAAATACAATCAACTCCTTCGCATCGAGGAAGAGCTTGGGAAGGCCGCGCGCTTCAACGGCAAAGCTGCCCTAGGTTAGAGCAAGTCTTGATTCTCGATAGCATGGCGCACGACCGACCTGTGCTTGATAATCCATCTCATTTGCTGGATTTTGAGTGGCCCCTTCTTGGCCGAGTACTATTGACACCCCTCACGGGGCTGCCTAGCATCCATCACAGCTCCCGCCCCATATCCCCGTGCTTTGCTTCATGAGGAGATTCACCATGGCAAGAGTTCTTTACTGCAATGATCTCGTTCCCGGGTGCACGTTTGAGGCCCGTGGCGACTCTGACGAAGAAATTCTGGCTGAATTTGCGGATCACGTCTCGACCGCACACGGTATGGCTAATATTTCGGATGGGGTAATGGAGATGGTGTGCAAGGCGATTCATGAGGAAGTTCGCGTTCGCTCGCGCGCAGCTGGCGCATAGCCATTCGCTATACAACGAAGAGATGTCGTCGCCTTGAAGAAGATGCTCCTTGTCCACAATCGCATTGCTTTCTTCGATTCACAAGAGACTGCGCTTCAGAGCGCCAGCTATGGCGAAGCGGCTCCGTTGTAGCGGTAATGCCCGGTGATCTTCCAATGGAACAGGACATCTTCGATCTTCGGCCCTTGGCCGATGTTGTGCTCGAGCATGTAACGCCGGCTTGCACTTGATCTTTCATCCACCACAATTCCAATGCACGGCACACCTCTGCCCAGGTCCCACATGACAAGGTCGCGACCGCACGCGGTAGAATGAAGGTGGCATGAGCGAAGCTGCCAAATCGTTCGCTAAGTCGGATCCCTTGCGCCTCCGCACTGCGGATCTTGTCGATGTCCATGCTCTCGTCGGCTTGATCAATGCTGCATTTCGGGTCGAACTGCCGTTCATCGAAGGCGACCGCGTCGACGCCGACGGCGTTCGCTCGTACATGCTCAAAGGAAAGTTTCTCGTCGCGGAAGATTCCGAAGGCTTGGCCGGTTGCGCCTACGTTCAGATTGACGGTGATGCAGGCTACCTGGGCCTGCTTGGCGTGGACCCTCTGCGGCAAGGAACAGGACTCGGCCGCAGAATGATGGATACGGCTGAAAATTATTTTCGAGAAGCCGGTTGCAGGGCCGTCAACCTCCGCGTCATCAGCGCTCGCACGCCGCTCCCTGCCTTTTATCGCCACCTCGGCTACCGCGAAACGGGTACTGCGCCTTTCGCTCCCGATGTGCCTGTTAAAGTTCCTTGCCACTACATCCTCATGTCCAAAACTCTCGCCTGAGAGGTCGCACGGCCCCGCTCGAAATAGGCCGAATCCAGTCTTGCAGGCAGTTATGGTTAACTAGGATTCCCTCATTTCCAATTCTTCGCTCTTCAGGCAGAATACCTCCGCTATTTCAGGGGGAATTCATGAACCGCCGTGTCGTCCTTGCTTCCGTTCTCTTTGCCTGCGTCTCGCTTGCTCCTGTCGGCCATCACGTCATCGCTGACGAGCAGCCTCTTTTTGGCTACTCCGCCGAATCTTCCCGCACCGAACGCCAGTGGGAAGAGAAACTGCGCGCCATTCCCAGCCCGGAGAATCTCCGCGCTTACATGCAGCGCCTCTCCTCGCGTCCGCACCACGTCGGTTCGCCCTACGACAAAGACAACGCCGAATGGATCGCGGCGAAATTCAAGGAGTTTGGTCTCGACACCCATATCGAACAGTTCGATGTCCTCTTTCCCACACCCAAGGAACGCGCCGTGGAGCTGGTCGAAGGCGGCCCGAAATTCGCCGCCAAGCTCCAGGAGCCAGCTGTTACTCAGGACCCCACCTCAAATCAGCAGGCCGAACAGCTTCCCACGTATAACGCGTACTCGATCGACGGCGACGTCACCGCTCAGCTCGTCTACGTGAACTACGGTATCCCTGAGGACTACGAGCAGCTCGATCGCATGGGTATTTCCGTGAAGGGCAAGATCGTCATCGCGCGTTATTACCACTCCTGGCGCGGCATCAAGCCCAAGGTCGCTGCCGAACACGGCGCCGTCGGCTGCCTGATATTTTCCGATCCCCACGAAGACGGATTCGTCCAAGGCGAGACGTTTCCCGCCGGCGCTTTTCGCCCGCCCGATGGAGTCCAGCGCGGCAGCGTCGCCGACATGCCGTTTTATCCAGGCGATCCGCTGACCCCAGGTGTGGGGGCCACAAAAGACGCCAAGCGCCTGAAAGTGGAAGAAGCTCCTACAATTACCAAAATTCCGGTGCTGCCGATTTCTTATGCGGACGCGCAACCATTGCTCGTGGCACTAACCGGCCGCGTGGCTCCCGAAGGATGGCGCGGCGGACTCGGCATCACCTACCATGTCGGTCCGGGCGTCGCGAAAGTTCACCTCAAAGTGAAATCGAACTGGGACATCAAGCCACTTTACGACGTTATCGCAAAAATTCCAGGCTCAGCTTTTCCGGATGAGTGGGTGATTCGCGGCAATCATCACGACGGCTGGGTCAACGGCGCGGAGGATCCTATTTCCGGCCAGGTCGCAATTTTGGAAGAAGCTCGCGCGCTTGGGGAGCTGGTAAAATCCGGATGGAAGCCGAAGCGCACCATTATTTATTGCGCGTGGGACGGCGAAGAGCCGGGGCTCCTGGGCTCGACCGAATGGGCCGAGCAGCATTACGACGAACTGCGCGCCCACGGCGTTGCCTACATCAATTCTGACGGCAACGGCCGCGGTTATCTCCGAGTCGAAGGCTCGCACACGCTCGAAAAATTCAGCAACGATATCGCCCACGATATTTCCGACCCGGAAACCAAATTGAGCGTTTGGAAGCGCCAGCAACTTCGCGAAATTTCCGATGCCAAAACGTCGGAGCAGCGCGAAGAAATTCGCAAGCGTTCTGATTTGCGCATTCCCGCGCTAGGCTCCGGTTCGGATTACACGGCTTTCCTGCAGCACGATGGCGTTGCCGCGCTCAACATCGGGTTCGGCGGAGAAGACCAAGGCGGCATCTACCATTCTATCTACGACGGTTTCTACTGGTTCACCCACTTCAGCGACACGGACTTTGTTTATGGGCGCGCGCTCGCGCAGACCGGCGGCACCGCAATCATTCGGTTGGCGGACGCGGACCTGCTTCCTTTCGAGTTCGGCGATTTTGCAGACACCGTGCAGACTTACTTGAAGGAATTGAAGGCTCTTTCGCAAAAAATGCAGGACGACATTCGCGAACGCAATCGCGAAATTGAAGAAGGCGTTTTCAAGGCTACGGACGACCCCAAGCGCCCTCTGGTTCCGCCAGCGGTCGAAACCGTTCCTCCGCATCTCAATTTCGCGCCCATGGAAAATGCCCTGGACGCGCTCTCTCGAAGCGCCGCGGAGTATCGCAGAGCGCTGGAGCATGTGAACGCCAACGGCGGCGCCGCGCTGGTTTCTGCCTCGCTTGCCGAAGTCAATAAAATGCTCATCGAGAGCGAGCGCAAACTCACCAATGCCGAGGGGCTTCCCAATCGTCCGTGGTTCAAACACCAGCTCTACGCCCCGGGCTTTTACACCGGCTATGGGGTCAAGACGGTTCCGGCTGTGCGCGAAGCCATCGAGCTAAAAAAATGGCAGCAGGCCGACGAAGCGATCATCGTCGTCGCACGCGTTTTGCAGGATGAAGCCGCGCTGATTTCTTCCGCCGCCCAGAAACTCTCAGGTGCGAAATGAAGGTTTCTCGAGTACGCGGAGAATGAATTTCTGATACCTCACCGCTTGTAGTGCGCCGCATACGCGGGCGTGGGAATGGCAGCATCGCACTTCTCGTCGCGAAGCGGCGCGCCCGGCGTGAGAGCCAATGGAATCACGCCGGCCCAGACCGGCAGCACGTAGTCTGTCTCATCGTCCTCCGGCGGCCCAACGCGCATCTTTGCGGAAACTTCCGTCAGCGGCAGTCGCAGAATGCTCGTGGCTTTCAATTCCTTTTCGCTGGGTTGGCGCGCATCGTTCCAGCGGCCGGCAATGATTTTCTCGGTGAAGGCGTGCAGCGCTTCTAGCTTTTCTTCCGGCGCGTCGACGAGCGCAGCTTTGCCGAGGGCGACGACTGAGCGGTAATTCATCGAGTGATTGAAAACGGAGCGCGCGAGAACGAAGCCATCCGTAAGAGTCACGGTAACGCAAACGGGAATTTCGCCGCTCAGGTTGCGGAGCATGCGGCTGGCAGCCGAACCATGGAAATAAATCGCGTCACCAACACGCGCGAACAGCGTGGGAATCACGTAAGGCTGGCCATCGACGGCAAAGCCGACGTGGCATACAAAGCCTTCGTCGAGAATTTTATAAATGGTTTCGCGATCGTAGGCGCCGCGATGCGATTCACGCACGACGCGCGTGCGCTCGGTCGGCGGAGTGGTTTCTGGCACGATTCACCTCATTGAGAAACGTGGCGCGAAGACGGCTGGTGCGTGGCCGCTCATTTGATTTGTAGCCGGCGCCAAAGCGGCATGAGTGAGGAGCAACTACAAGTATCGTATCACGCAGGAAACCGCGGCAATTCAGAACTCGCGATGCACGCGGATAAAAGTGGTCCCAATTTGGATGGCGTGCCTTACAACTACGGCGCCACGTATGAGAAACTAGCGACCTGACTTGTATTCGTTTGCGGCCGGGAAAGGGACGATGAGCACACCAGCAATGCAGGGAACGGAGAAAAAAGCGTTCGACATCGCGTGGGTGAGGGAACAATTTCCTTCGCTCAAATTGCAGGTGAACGGGCAGACTGCGGCGTTTTTGGACGGGCCTGCGGGAACGCAGGTACCGAAGCAAGTGCTGGAAGCGGTGCAGAATTATTTCTTGAGCGCGAATGCCAACACGTATGGCGCCTTCCTGACGAGCCGGCGAAACGATGAAATGATCCTCTCGTCGCGGGCCGCGATGGCGGATTTTCTCAACTGCGATCCGAGCGAAGTGACCTTCGGACAGAACATGACGACCATCACGTTTGCGCTGGCGCGTGCGATCGGTCGCGAACTGAAAGCTGGCGACGAAATCGTGGTGACGACTTTGGATCATGACGCGAATGTGGCGCCGTGGCGCGCGCTGGAAGAAAAGGGCGTGGTGGTCCGTCAGGCGGATATTCGCGAAGAGGACTGCACCTTGGATTTGGATGATTTGAAGCGAAAGATTTCAGATAAAACGAAGCTCGTTGCGCTGGGATACGCCTCGAACATCGTGGGAACAATCAATCCCGTCGCAGAAATCACCAAGCTCGCGCACGCAGCGGGCGCGCTGATGTTTGTCGATGCCGTGCACTATGCTCCGCACGGACTGATCGACGTGAAGGCCCTGGATTGCGATTTTCTGGCGTGCTCGCCGTACAAATTTTTTGGGCCGCACATGGGCACGCTGTTCGGCAAGCGCGAACAATTGCAGCGCTTCAAGCCGTACAAGGTGCGGCCGGCGACAAACGTTCCGCCGGAGTCCTGGGAAACGGGAACTCAGGTGCAGGAACTAATCGGGGGGATTGGCGCAGCCGTGGACTACATTGCGGAGCTGGGCCGGCACTGTGATTCCAACGCGAAGAGCCGTCGCGAAGCGTTGCAGGCGGCGTACGGCGCAACGCATGCGTACGAAACCAGCTTACTGACGCGGTTGATCGCGGGCTTGCGGACAATTCCTGGGATGCGCATCTTCGGCATCACCGACGAAAAACGATTTGACGAACGCTGCGCGACACTGTCGTTCCGGCTGGGCGACCATCATCCAACGAAAATTGCCACGTTTCTTGCCGAGCGCGGAATCTTCACCTGGGACGGGAATTTCTACGCGCTGAATCTCTCCGAGCGCCTCGGTGTCGAGCAACTTGGGGGCGTCCTGCGTGTCGGCCTCGTTCATTACAACACTACAGAAGAAGTGGATCGCCTGCTCGCGGCGCTACGCGAGCTTGCGCCTGAGAAGAAATAGCGTCGCGGTGTCGTGCGCCTTCAACCATTAGCAGAGCGGAGCGTAGATTGAGCATTTGGAAAAGGCTTGGGCAGATTTTTCGACGGGGCACAAAACATGAAGAATTTGTATCTATTGTCATGCCGTTAAACGAGCCGCGAGATTTGCCTGAACATGTCCTTCGCGCCGCTGCAGAACGTGCTTGGAAATGCAAATTCGAGGGAACCGACGAGAATCCAGACTTCGTCATGCAGAAGAGCGACCACTCTGTCGTTTGCGCTGGGGGCCATTTTCTAACTGTCGTAAATTTGGCCAGACCGTATGGTGACAACCCAATCGGGCAGGCAGAAGAAATGAAAGATGTGGGACAGCGTGAGGCTTGGCTCAGGCACCGAGGATTCACTTCAATAGATTATGTCCAGGCTATCCCATTCCCAATCAGCCTTCAGGATAAATACACGGTAATCGCGAAGTTAGCAGTCGAATTTTTGAGTGCCAACTACATCGGGATTTGCCTGCCGGGAGAGAAACAGATTATCCCTGCGCGTGCGGATCTTGCACATCAGCTGCGAAACTTCAGCACTCTTGAAAAGCTATACGGCTGAATTGTCTGCGCGAGGCACAGAAACACAACCGAGTTCATACTATCTGTCAATGTGACTGTTGCCGTCCACGCCGGAACCAGGAAGAATCGGAAAGCCAAGTTGCTGTAAATCCGTGCGCAATTGCGCGAGGGATTCAAAGACAATCCCGTGAATTCCAGCGGCGCGAGCGGCGTGAATGTTTTCTTCGCGGTCATCGACGAAGAGCGTTTCCGAGGGCGCAGTTTTCACCATGGAGAGAGAATGGTGGTAGATGGCCGGGTCCGGCTTGATGGCGCGCACCTCGCACGAGAAAATCTGATGATCGACGTGGCTCAGCCACGCAAAGTTCTTCCTCACGTGAGCAGCCATATCCGTCTGCATGTTTGAAAGAATTGCGGTTTTAATGCCACCCGAGTGGATGCGCGCGAGCCATTCCGTCATTTCCTGATTGATGTTGCTCCACATCTGCACATCCATCCGGCGGAGGCTTTCAATCTGATGGGTATGAATCCTGACACCGGCCCGGCGCGCAAACTCTAGCCAATAATCATGTCCAGTGAAATCGCCGCGATCATAGGGGTTGCGCGAGGAACGATAGATGGGGAGAAATTTGTCTTCGCCGATGCCAAAGATACCCGCCATTTCCGCGAGAGCTTCGGGCGAAGGGCGCGAGCAAAGAACTTCGCCGTAATCGAGGATGACGCCGCGAATCGGTCCTGCAGAAGCCAAACGTGAATCTTTTTCATCAACCATGAAAACGCTCCAATGAATATCGTGACGGAAACGAAGTGATTCGTCCAACAAATCCATGTATTCTGACGCGCTATGGCAAAGCGACCGAAACCAATTGTGCTGACGGTGCTGGATGGATGGGGATACCGCGCGGAGACCAAGGGAAACGCCATCGCTCTGGCGCGGAAACCGGCGTACGACGAACTGATCAGGAAGTTTCCAAATACTTTGATTCATACCTCGGGGCCATTTGTGGGATTGCCCGAAGGACAAATGGGCAACAGCGAAGTGGGGCACATGAACATGGGCGCGGGGAGGATCGTGCACATGGACATTACTCGAATTGATTTGCTGATCGCCAACAAACAATTGCCGAGCGTGCCGCTTTTCCAGCAGGCGATGGAGCGCGGGCGTGCGCAGCAACTGCATTTTCTCGGATTGCTGAGCGACGGCGGCGTGCATTCACACATTCAGCATTTGTTTGTGTTGCTGGAGATGGCGAAACAGCACAAAGTGGAAAAAGTGTTTGCGCACTGTTTCATGGATGGACGCGACACTCCGCCGAACAGTGGGCGCGATTATGTCCGGCAATTGCAACAGAAGATGCGTGAGTTAGGCGTGGGCGAAATTGCGACGCTGGTGGGGCGCTACTACGCGATGGACCGCGACAACCGCTGGGAGCGCGTCGAGCTGGCTTATCACGCGCTCGTTCACGGCGAAGCGGAAACGCGCACGCACGATCCGGTTGCGGCGCTGCAGCGGAGCTATGAGGCGGGCGTTACGGATGAATTTGTAAAACCGCTCGTGGTGACAAAGGGCAGCGGAGCCGGGGCTGAGTCGGCGGGACTGATTCGCGATGATGATGCAGTGATCTTCTTCAATTTTCGCGCGGACCGCGCGCGGCAGATGACGTACGCGCTGGCGGCGCCGGACTTCGATAAATTCGCTGATGCCAAGCGGCCGAGGAATTTGTTTTATGTGGCGATGACGCAGTACGACAAAAACTGGCCATGGTTGAAATTCGTGATTGCTCCGGAAAAACTGGAGCACATCCTGGCGCAAGTGTTCGTGGAATTGCGGTACAAGAATTTGCGGACCGCAGAGACGGAAAAATACGCGCATGTCACGTATTTTTTTAACGGAGGAGTAGAGAAGCCGTTCGCTGGTGAAGAGAGGATACTAGTGCCGTCACCAAAGGTGGCGACGTACGACTTGAAGCCGGAAATGTCGGCGGTAGGAATCACGGACACAGTGGTGAAAGCGATTGAACAGGACGAGTTCGACGCCATCATCATGAACTATGCGAATGCGGACATGGTGGGGCATTCGGGAAAGCTGGAAGCGGCGGTCAAGGCGGTTGAATCGGTTGATGCGGGGCTGGCGCGGATTTATCAGGCGATGAAACCGCGAGGGGGCGTATGGATAATCACCGCGGACCATGGAAATGCGGAGACAATGATCGATCCGGTGACGGGCGGGCCGCACACGTACCACACGACGAATCCGGTGCCGTTCATTCTAGTGAGTGATGATGACAAGCTGCGACTGAAGCCGGGCGGATCGCTGCGGGACATCGCACCGACGATGCTGGGCGCGCTCGGGCAACCGCGGCCCGCGGATATGACCGGGACGGATTTGCGCATCGTTTCATAGTCTCATGATGAACCGCACAAATCCTTCAGAGACAAAACTGGTTATTTGCGTGTGGCATCCGTTTACAGAGTGGCGCCCAAAACCTGCGATGGCGGAGGCGATTCGCAAGCGGTGGCCAGGGATGCGCGTGCTGCATTTGCCGAATTATGATCACTTGGCGAAAGCGTTGCCTGACACGGATATTTTTGTGGGGTACTCCCTGCGCGCTGAGCAATTGAAGGACGCGAAGAAACTGAAGTGGATTCATTCGACGGCGGCGGGCGTGGCGCAATTGATGTATCCGGAGCTGCGCGATTCGGGAATCCTGGTGACGAACCCGAGCGGAATTTTTTCCGTACCGATGGCGGAGCATACCATGGGTTTGCTGCTGGCGCTGGCAAGGAATTTTCCGGACTCGGTGCGAGGACAGGACCGCGCGCGATGGGCTCAGCAGGAAATTTGGGGCAAGCCGCAGCGCTTGACGGAGCTGAATAGAAAAGTGCTGCTGATTGTGGGGTACGGCTCCATCGGCAGGGAAGTGGCGAAGCGGGCGAAAGCGTTTGACATGAAGGTTTGGGGAGTGACGCGATCCGGCAAGGGCGAACAGGCGCACGTGGAGAAGATTTTTGCTGCAGCACAACTTCACGAAGCACTGCCAGGCGCGGATTACGTGTTGATTTGCGCGCCGGAGACGGCGGAAACGAAACAGCTGATTAGCGCGGCTGAAATCGGAACCATGAAACGCGGGGCGCGGCTGATCAATGTCGCGCGCGGTTCGCTGTTGGATGAAGCGGCACTGATCGCGGCGCTCGAAAACGGCACACTGGGGGGCGCGGCGCTGGACGTGGCTCAAACGGAGCCATTGCCGCCGGAGAGTCCATTGTGGAAGGCGCCGAATTTGTTCATCACGCCGCATACCAGCGGAGTGAGCGACAGGCTATGGGACCGGCAGGCCGCGATTTTGATCGAATTGCTGGAGAGATGGTTTGCAGGACGCGAATTGTTCAACTGCGTGGATTTTGCGCGAGGCTACTGAAGTGAAAATAGAAATTGGAGAATCGAAAATAAGAATTCGCAACCTGCAGGAGCGAGACATCCGGCTATTTTCAAATTCCGATTTTCCAGTTTCTACTCCGGCTAGTCGCCGACGCCGCCTTTGGGCGCCTGATAGCCTTCGCGCGCATAGACCTGATATTTCTGCTTTTTACCTTTTTGATCGACGATGCTCAGCGGGCCACCATCAGGAGCGACTAGCTCCACCTTAACCTTATGGAACTTGCCGTCTTTTGCGCCGGTTGTTGGCGAGTAGGAAAGGCTGTACTGGTGGCGCAGGAACGCGGCAACGTCGCGAAACACATCCGGCATTTCACCGGCGAATTGCGGGAACCAGGAATAGCCGCCGGTTTCCTGCGAAAACGTTTTTAACTGATTCTCCGCCTGCAGGTAGTTCATGCGCGCCATGCTGCCCATTCCGCCGTTCATGTCGGCATAGTTCTGAAAGGCGCGCCCCAGTCCGATGCAAAAGATTGTGACGTCACTCTGGCGTAGCTGCTTCATGGTCTGATCGAGCGTGTGTTTGGAAAATGTATCGACTCCGCTGGCCAGCACGACAATGGACTTCTTGCCTTTTACATCCTTCAAGCGATCCACGGTTTCAAGTATGGCGTCGAAAAGGTTCGACTCGCTGAAGCCCGGGAAGTAGAGATGATAGAGCCCCTCCATGACTTCGTCCTTGTTCTGCGTGAAGTCCACTTCGACGCGCGTCTTCATGTCAAAAGTTTCAAGGGCGATCCAGTCTTTCTGCTGCAGCGCCGGGAAAAGTGCCGTCGACCAATATTTCCCGACATAGGCAAAAAACCCGCCATAGCCGCGGCTGCTGAATTCGAGCAGAAGGACCATGGTAATGGGAGCTTCGGTGGGAGAAAAGTTGGTGATGGTCTGCGGCACGCCGTCGTCGAGGATGCGGAAGTTTTCTTTCTTTAGGTTGGGGATGATGTCGCCGTGCTGCGTGGTGGCGACAACATCGAGCGTGACGATGGGAACGTCGACGGCAATGGTAACTCCGGCCTGGGGAGCCTGCTGCGCCGGACTGGCTGGCTTAGGCGAATCCGGATTCTGCTGTTGTTGCGCTGGAGGGGGAGCGCCGCCCTGTGGGCCAGTGGGAGCTTGGGCAAAGGCGGGGCTCTCAGCCAGCGGGAGGACCAAAGCGATAGCAAGAATTGCGAGCAGAACTACGGAAAGAATGGCCTTCATCGTGCGCTCCCCAATACCAAGAAAATTCAAACTGGCGAAGTCTCTGCATGTGCGACAATGTGATGCCCACGCAGCCGCAGAATCCACGCAACCCAAGAGCAATGTCCAGTTAAAACGCCTACACGTGCATGTTAGTATGAAGCCTAATAAAGGCAAAACGTTTACTGGCGCCGGGGATGCCGCCAGCTATTTCGAGGAAGGATGGATTCGTGAACTGGAAACGAATGTTCCCGGGCATGGCGGTAGCGAGCGTATTGGTGATGGCCACAAGCTTTTCGGCCCCGGCGCAGGTTGCGCCCGCAGCAGGACCGGGAATCCCGGCGAGTATTTCGTCCGTCGAGAATACGCCGGCAATCGCGAAGGAAGCGCGAGGCTGGCTGGCTGACCTTATCAAGATCAACACCTCGAATCCGCCGGGCAATGAGCAGATCGCGGCGATGTACATTGCGGGAATCCTGGCGAAGGATGGCATCAAGGCGGATGTTCTTGATTTGGCGCCAGGGCGAAGCGCGGTGGTGGCGCGGCTGCGAAGCGCTGCCATGGCCGATCCGTCGAAAGCCCTGCTGCTCGTGGCGCACACAGACACGGTGCCGGTGGAGAAGCCGCGGTGGAGCGTGGACCCGTTTGGCGCGGTGATCAAGGACGGATATTTGTATGGACGCGGGGCGATCGATGACAAAGGCATGCTGGCCGCGAATCTGGCCGTGTTCCTCGAACTGAAGCGTTCGAGGGCGCATCTGAATCGCGACGTGATTTTTCTTGCTGCGGCGGACGAAGAGACCGGAGGCGATGCCAGCATTCGAATGCTGATTGCGAAGCACTGGGAAAAATTCGCGGCCGGGTTCGCGATTAACGAAGGCGGAAACGTCTTTGTGAAGAACGGGAAAGTGCAGTATATCGGCGTGCAGGCCAGCGAAAAAGTGGCCACGAACATCGCCGTGATCGCGCGGGGAACGTCCGGCCATGCTTCGCAGCCAACGAAAGACAATCCCGTGCTACACCTGGCGGCGGCGGTGGCGAAGATTGGAAACTATTCGGCGCCCGTGCACTTCACGGCGATTGTGCGGAGATATTTCGAGGGGCTGGCGCCGATCGAGGACGACGAAATTGGCAAGTGGATGCGGTCAATGGACACGCCTGACCGCGGCGAGCACGCCCAGCGCGTCATTTCTGATGCTAGCCCCCTGTGGAACTCGATGCTTCGAGATACGATTGCGCCGACGGTATTGACGGCCGGGGTGGCGAACAATGTGATTCCCGCGGAGGCCCGGGCGAACCTGAACGTGCGGCTGCTGCCAGGAGACAGCGTTGATGCGCTGATCAGCGAGCTTAACAAGCTGGTGAACGACCCGCAGGTTAGGCTGGAAGTGCAGCCGAATGCGGGACTGGCAGCGCCGCCATCGTCGCTGGAATCGGATTTTTATGGCGTGATCACTAAAGTGGTTACCCGGGAATTCGGAGCTGCCCCGGCGTTGCCGTTTCAATCGACGTGGCTGACGGATTCGGCGCAGTTGCGGCTGCACAACGTGCAAGCCTACGGACTCGTGCCGTTTCCCCTGACACAGGATGATCTAAAGCGCATGCACGGCAACGATGAGCGGATACCTCTCGCAGCGTTTGACAAGGGCGTGGAGGTGCTGCTGAAGATTGTCACGGAATTCGCAGTCGCGCGCTAGCGAAGAATGGACTCGAATCGCCAGCGAAGAAATAAGCGCCTTTTCATTGGATTCCCGTAAAGAATAGAAACAGTCTACAATCAGTGCCCTTAAAGGACGCATGAGTTTCCGTCATTCCAAAATAGTGTGCACCATCGGTCCGGCAAGCCGTTCGCCGAAGATGATTGACCGTTTGCTTGGCGCGGGTATGGACGTTGCACGGTTGAATTTCTCGCACGGCACGCACGAGGAACACGCGAAGAATATCTCGATGCTGCGGGCCGCCGCTGTCGAGCACGAAAAGCCGATCGCGATTCTTGCCGATCTGCAAGGGCCAAAAATCCGAACCGGACCTCTGGCGGGCGGCGGGCCGGTTCTGCTGCGCACAGGCCAGAAGTTCGTGATCACCACTGCGAAGATTTTGGGAGATTCAACGCGAGTAAACACGGTTTTTACCCCGCTGCCCAGGGAAGTCCACCGCGGCGACCGCATCCTGCTTTCGGACGGGCTGATCGAATTGCGCGTGGAAAAAGTCAGCGACAGAAACGTAATTTGCGAAGTCGTGAACGGCGGCGCGCTGGGCGAACACAAGGGGATCAACCTGCCCGGAGTGAAACTGCGCGTGCCCGCGCTGACGCCGAAAGACCGCGCCGACCTGGTTTTCGCGCTGAAACACGGTGCGGATTACATCGCGGTGAGTTTTGTGCGGCGGCCGGAGGACGTGCTGCTGGCGAAGCAGTTGATTCGCCGCGCCGGGAAAGACGTCCCGGTAATTGCCAAGCTAGAGAAGCCCGAGGCCATCGAAAATCTGGACGCCATTCTTCGGGCCGCCGACGGCGTGATGGTGGCGCGCGGCGATCTTGGCGTCGAAATGAATCCGGAGCGTGTTCCCGTGGTTCAAAAAACGATTATTGCGCGTGCCAGGGAACTCCGGCGCCCGGTGATTACCGCCACGCAGATGCTGGAATCCATGACGGAGAACCCGCGGCCGACGCGCGCGGAAGCTTCGGACGTGGCCAACGCGATTTTCGATGGGTCGGACGCAGTGATGCTCTCGGCGGAAACGGCCTCGGGGAAATATCCCATCGAGGCCGTTGGCATGATGGCGCGCATCATCGAAGAAGCGGAATCGAGCATCCGGGAATTTCCGCGACCGGCGTCTCAGGAGCAATTGAAAGTTGCCGGAACTGTCGCAGAGTTGGTGTGCCATGCCTCGCGCGAATTGCACATGAAAGTGATCGCCGTGTTTACGCACAGCGGGTTCACGGCGCGGCTGGTGTCGCGCTACCGGCCGCTGGTGCCGATCGTGGCGTTCTCGCCGGAAGCGGAGACGCGGCGGCGCATGGCGCTCATCTGGGGGGTGGTGCCAAGGAACATCCAGGACGTGCAAAAGGTCGACGGGCTGGCCAAGGTCGCGGAGAAACGCCTGCTCGAAGAGCGGCTCGTCCGCAAGGGCGAGATCATCGGAATTGTTGCGGGCACGCCGATGGGCATTCGCGGCACAACGAACTTCATGAAGTTTCACGTTATCGGCGGGCCGGCGTGAAGAAGTAATCGGCGATCAGTGCCCAGTAATCAGCTTTGGGCCGCGAATCAGATGACCACTTAATTGAAGCGTTCGCCGGACACGCAATAGAAATCTCTTTGGTGGCTTTCTAATTAACCCAGTTGTCGGGACGGGAGGGCGGTTCTTTCTTGTGTTTGTTGATGTAGACCTCGAAGCGCCTGCGATTGCGTTTGTACTGCCAGTCAGTGACTGAATTGCGGACGTTATACAAGAACGAGCCGCGGCGGAGGTAAAGATAACCAACAAGCATACCGCCCAGATGGCAGATGTGACTGACATTGTCTCCACCGGCGCCAATCGTGGAGAAGAACTCGATAGCCCCCATCACTGCCACGTACGGACGCATAGGAATGGTGACGGGAAGAGGAATCAGCCAGATGCGGCGGTCAGGAAAGAGCACCGCGTTGGCCATCAGGATGCCGAAAATCGCCCCGGAAGCGCCAATGGTGGGTACTAAAGAGGGTGGTGCTCCGAAGAACACAGGAACGGTCTTGACGACCACCTCGATGAGACCTGCACCAGCCCCACATAAAATAAAGTAATTCAGAAAGCGGCGCTTTCCCCAGACTAATTCCAGTTCGCGGCCAAACATCCAGAGCATCAGCATGTTGATCAGGATGTGCCACAAACCGCCGTGCAAGAAAATGTAGGTGAAGGGCTGCCAGATGCGCGGCGGGAGCAAACGCGTTACTGCCGCGGGGATCAAACCGAACCATTTCAAAATCCAGTTATAGGCAGGCGGACTCAGGAGAAATGCAAACGTTTGTACGAGGAAGACGCCGGTGCATACAAGCACAATCAGCTTGACGCCGGGAGTAATGAAACTGCGCCAGTCGAAGTTGTAACGCCGCGCGCCGAAGGTGCTTCCCATTAAGCCAGTTTACGGCGGCCCGTCGCCTCCGTCAAAGGCGCGATGGCTCGGTTAGTCGAGCTTCTTGCGCGCGAAATAGAAAAGCGAGGCCGCGAGAAGCGCGAACATGAAAACGCCAAAGAGATTGCTGGCCGCGAGTGGTCCCATCAGTTTGGGCCCGAAGGAGAAAAGGTCAGTCCGCCAAGGTAGACCAAGAATGGATGTCACAAAATGCGGGACGCGATTGGAGATTTCCGGGTCCTGCAGAAGAGCGATGATGATACCGAGCAGCCCGAAAACGCCTCCGGCGGCGATCAATCCGCTGGAATAGAGCGCTCCAGGACTCGCCTCGCTCTCGTCCTTTTTCTTCGTCGTAGCTTCGATCAGTGCGCGGACGAGGCCGCCCGCGAACATGGCTCCCGTGGTAGCGATGGAAAGATAGGAACCAGTTGCAAACGCCAGCGAGCGAACGCCTAGAATCTCCACGGCAAGCACCAAGGCGACTCCCATGAGCACGAGCCGCCAAGGCAGGCGCTGATTGAGAATGCCATTGATGACCGTTGCCATCAGACGCGCTTGTGGGGCGGGCGCTTTGTCACTGCCGATGCCTTGGGCCCACTGCAACTCGATCCGTTTCGTACCGGCGTCATAGAGATATTCGCCATCGGGAACTTCATGCGAGCCGAGCGAGTTGATGAGGGCAAAAGTCTTGCCGTGATAAACAAAAACCGGGTTTTCGACCTTAACACCGCTCGGCAGGGCATCGATATTGATAGGAATCTGCGTGGGAATGTATTTCTCGAGTCCTGTGTTCATCAGATTGAGAGTGACCGCAATGGCGGCCGTTGAGACGGTAACGCCAACGAGAAGACCCATCTGCTGCCAGAACGGCGTGGCACCGACAAGATACCCGGTTTTCAGATCCTGCGAAGTCGCGCCGGCGATGGCGGCGGCGATGCAAACCACGCCGCCAATCATGAGGGCCAGCACGGCGTAGTTCGGCGCCGTCCACCCGGCAACGAAGAAGATGGCGCAAGTGGCCATTAATGTAGCGATGCTCATGCCGCTGATGGGATTGGAAGAATTGCCGAGGAGTCCGCTAATACGGCCCGCGACAGTGACGAACAAGAATCCGAAGACGACCACAAAAATACCGGCAAAAAGATTTTGCCACCAAAACGCGCTGGCATCTTTCATCGGATGAAACGTCAGCAAAACCCACATCATGACGATGATGACGATCGAGCCGAGGATGACCCAGCGCATGGGGACGTCGCGGTCGATCCGGCTGGAGGCTGTCGGTTGGCCGGCGCCCTCGGCGCGTACGTCCCTCAATCCGGCGCGCAACGCGGAAATGATGGTCGGCAGAGTGCGCAACAGGGTAATCAATCCGGCGGCCGCGACGGCGCCCGCCCCCATCGGGCGAATGTAACTGCGCCAGATGTCATCCGGCGTCATCAGAGGAATGGGAATGGTAGAAGGATAAATCGGCGCGTTGCCGGCAAGCTGGCCGTAAAACTTGATAGCGGGCATCATGACCAGCCAGGAGATGATGCCTCCGGCGAAAAGTATACCGGAGACCCGCGGCCCAATGATGTAGCCGACGCCCAGGTATTCGGAGGTGATGGCTACGCGAAAACTCGCTCCGGGGAACCAACTGGGCCGACCTTCGGGCTGGGACGTCCAGGCTTGAACGGTGTTCATCAGGAAGGTATAAACGCCGCCGAGTCCAAGTCCCCAGAAAACGCGGCCCGCGAAGGAGCCGCCGCGTTCGCCTGCGACCAGCACGTCGGCACAAGCTGTGCCTTCGGGAAACGCCAGGTTTCCGTGTTCCTTGACAATAAGTTGGCGCCGCAGCGGCACCATGAAGAGCACGCCCAGCCACCCGCCAAGCAAAGCCAGTGGGAAAATCCGCCAAAATGTGAATTCCGAGCCGAAGCCGAGAAAGATCAACGCAGGGATCGTAAACATGACGCCTGCGGCAAGCGATTCGCCCGCCGAGCCGGTCGTCTGTACTATGTTGTTTTCAAGGATAGTCGAGCGGCCGAAGGCGCGAAGGATGCTGATGGATAGCACGGAAATCGGGATCGAAGCGGAAACCGTAAGACCGGCGCGCAGGCCGACGTATACCGTCACGGCGCCGAATAGCAGCCCGAAAAGCGCGCCCAGGACGATCGCCCGGATGGTGAATTCCTTGGGGCTCTCTTCGGCCGATACATAGGTGCGGAATTCACCAGGTGGCGCCGTGGAACTCCATGCTTTTTCGCGCACCCCAGTTTGTTCGCTCAAAGAATCCTCCATCTGCTGGAATCGGATGCCGATGACGCCCCTGTGCGGGGGGATTATGCCGCAGGTGGGCCAGGCGGGAAAGCGAATCCTGGCCGCGGGAAGGGGTCCGTTTTCTCAGGTCTATGCCCTTGCCCTCCCCCAGTTTAAACGGCCTGTGCTGGGGGATCCCGTCAACGTTGCCGCTAGAGTCTGAGGATTGCATTCTTCTTGCGGTGTTGCTCTGCAAGTGACTGCAAGGAGCAGCTGGAGAGAACAGAGATTAAATGAAGCACAATGGCTTCGAGGAAGTGAACCCTCCGATGAGACAAGCTCTGGCCTTTGAGAATTGTAGGCACAGGTATTTTTCGAAGCTGGCGAGGTATTTTTAAGGCGAGAAGGAAGAAAGCGTGGCAATCCCGCGACCAGCCGCAAGACGGGAAAGAATTTGCATCCAGCGTTCTCGGGTCCGTTGTTCCCAGCGCGGATCGGAGAGTAGATAAAGGGCCATGGAGAGGACACTCAGGATTTTCGGTGTGCCGTGACGGTCGCGCCGACGTGGTTGCTCGAAATAAGGACGCAGCTTCTCGGCTAGCGGATCCTGGCCCAACAACAGCAAGAGCAGATAGGCCAAGGTAAATCCCATCAACAGCCGCAGAATGCGTTCCGGTTTCTGCACCTGAAGCCGCAAACCCCGCAGACCCAGATGACTCTTCCAATCTCGAAAACAATGTTCAATGCGCATGCGCTGGCGATACAAGCGAACCACCTCTTCGGTCGGTAGCCAGGACTCGGAATCGGGCGGTACCACTAAGAACCACGGCTGTTGAAATTCTCTCTCCCGATAGACGATCACATCCACGGGTTCTGCCTTTTGACTATGGTAGAGCACATGACCATAGCGCACCGGCCAGTTGGTGCGGTGGGGCAGGCGTCCTAAACTCAGGCGCTGGCGGCGGCCTCGGACCATGGCCTGCACAATTACTTTGCCGGGAGCTCGGATCAGAAACGGTTGCTGACCGCGATTCAGATCTTTGATCAACTCCACGCGGGCATAGCCACGGTCAAAGACCAGCAGCAGACGCACGTGCGGTGGGGCGGCCTCCGCCAACCAGGTGAGCAGGTAGCGTTCGATGGTGTTTTGCGAAGCAGGAGCCAGCGTTTTCCAGGGATATTCAAAATCGATCCAGGCGACGGGGACGGCACGACCTTCCAGAGGGATGGCGGCATTGACGACTTGGACGCCGTCAATGGTGGTTTGATCGACGAGCACGATCACCCAAGGAGGTGGTTTCCGCCCCAAGATCAACGCCAACATACATTCGGCCAAGCTGGAGGGATCAAAGTA